>Ga0233431_1000023_pt1 | contig 441782 bp, 462 predicted proteins | sample SI_118_April2016_FD_179867 | JGI IMG/M metagenome (GOLD analysis project Ga0233431, IMG submission 179867) | Seawater microbial communities from Saanich Inlet, British Columbia, Canada - SI_118_April2016_200_MG | ecosystem: Environmental > Aquatic > Marine > Inlet | place: Canada: British... | reverse complement strand
TTTCAAGTGGAATAACTTTCTTTAGAAACTCCCAAACACCACCTTGATATTCATTAACAATAAAAACCTTGTCTCTAACATCCTCTGGATGTAACAATTCATAATCCTGATTACAAATGCTATTCATAGCTTTAGCAACATCTAAACAATCTTCGGCTGAAAAATTATTACTAATCCCATAAGACTCCATCACTCTTAATCCATCTTTTCTTGAATTGACTCCAACCACCATTCTTCCTTCATCATACTTAAGCCCTCCCCCAGGAGGGCTAATCCAAACAGCTACTGTCCCCAATGGTTGACTTAACAAACACTCCCTCATCTCCAAACCAACTTTTGTTTCTTTTTTCTCCAACTCAGTCTCATCTGCATAACCCAAAGCCACATCCCTATCTCCCAAAGAAGGATTTATCACTCGACCATCTTTGGTTGCTTGTAACAGAAATGGATTAACACGATCTTCGTCAGATCCAGTTCCGGCCTCTTTTGTCCAACCGGCCAGATCTTCAGCTAGGGCTCCCAAATTCAACTCTCCTGATTGCCTATATCTTGCAACATCAAAGGCTAATCTCTCACTCATAAAAAAAACCTTCCACCGAGGGAAGGTCACAAACCTTAGTTTTCCTCCTGCTCGGGAGATATATTTTCTTAAAAGAAACCAGTTCCTGACTTATCTCGACTTAAAAGTCGAAAATCACAGTTGCGGCACAGCTTCGGAATTAGACCGAATTCCTGATTTCCTTATTTATAGCTTGCAGTTGTTCCGAACCTCACAGTTGTTCGGAACCTGCTCAAAATATTAACAATCAATACACTTCCTGTCAATAAAACAACACTACTAACTGCGTGCAGTCTTAAAAACGGTAAGGCCATTACATAACACTTTATCAAACCAGCTAATGTTTTTTGATACATACCACTAATCAACCACACTCCAAAGTTAGTGTAAAAATAGAATACTAAAGCCGACACTAATCCATATCCTCCGGCGACCACTACTCTTTTACCACCCTTCCACTTCTTGATTAGCCCTCCCAAGAAAGCTATCCCCGCAAACGCACTCCAAGTAAAGACCATTATCATGGTATTACCAATCACCAAGTCAGACAAAGCTAAAGCCAAAATAGCCAAGGCTACTCCCCACTTTTTCCCCAAATACATCGAAGCCAACACCGATGTCAGCATAATAAGTTCCACATTCGGACCTAAATCAAACCACAATCGCTCAGCCAAGGCTACTATTAATAGTAGTAAAAAAATTAATGTCTTTTTTAACATCTCAGTATGTTGGCGGTATATACTTCCACTCAATCAAATCGCCAGATTTTAGTTGATACATATCAGCCGCTTGAGTCCCAGACTCTCCATTAACATAATAAATCCAGGCTTTTTCCTTAGTATTCTCTTTCTCCCCAATCGCCTCTACCAACGACCCAAAATCATACTCCTTAATCTTTACTTCAAGCTCAGAAGCCTTTGCTCCCTCTTGAAGTAACTCCAAAGCAGTCATGGCTTCAGTTACTTCAAACTCAATCACTGTCTCAACTCCATCAATCATTAATCGATAACCTTGATTATTTGATTGAGTTCCCCTCACCTCATTCATCATAATCATCTGCTCAACCACTCCTCTATGCTCATCTCCAGTTTTTTCTCTAATAAGTTTCAAGACTTCAACGTGTTTCTGACTCGCTTTCATCAGCTTTTTTTGCAGGTCTAAAGCTCCCTCTTGAGACATGCCAAGCTGAGTTGCTTGTTCCAAGTATTTTTCGGCCTTAGTTAAGGTCGTCACTCCCAAACTTATCTTGTTTCCTTCAATCAACTGAAAACCAGCTCCCAAGCGTTTATCTGCATTGGCTAGTAATTTTTCTGCCTTGGCCTCACTGCTACCCACTAACCATAGTTGGACTCTATCTCGAATCATCTTCAGCCAATACATCGGATGATCCGGTAATATGCCTGGATATGGTAGATAATAGTCAACTGCCTCTTCCATCACCATCTCTTCTTTTCCTAGTTCAACTACTTCTTTTTCCATCGTCACTTCGCCTTCTTTTATCGTAATCTGCTCACCCTTAACTTCGTTTACCGACACTCCCAGCACCATCAATCCAAATGATAGTAAAACTACTACAATCCAAGCAGGCATTCTTAATCTTTTTTCTTTCATATTCCTAGTTCCTTTAAAACTATATTTAATGTTTCCTCGCGACTATTAGAATAAGTATCAATGACCAAATCATAAAGATCAGGATGCCAAAAATCATAAAGCTTACCTTCAATTTTTACGTCTTGTTTGTCTTCGGGAACCCACTCACTCCATTCTTTTTTATACACTCTTGTCCACTTCTTAGCATTCTCATATTCTCTCTTTAAAAGATGCTCTTTCGATTTCTTAACCGATACGCCTTCCCTATTCACAAATCTATCCACTCTTAAGCTATCATCACAGACTAACAACACTTTTAATACTCCATCCAGTCCTTGGGCTACAAATCCAGACAGCCAAGCCTCCATTAACTGACCATTTTTCTCTTGTAAGTCTTTCCTCATTCCAAACTCCACTTGCCTTGACAAATCATCCGAACGATCAGACGTATTTTCCAAGTCTAAGTTATGTTCTTTACAGTAATCACGGAAAAACTGTCCCGCGTTCCAATGATTCCAACCCAATTTTTCAACTAAAAACTTTGATAACGTACTTGTTCCCGTGCAAATTTTCCCTGAAACAGTAATATTCCTATACTTTAAAGATTTTGGATCCACCATAGTTAACCGCTATTTTGCCACATTTATATACCCTCGTCCACTCTAAAATATTTAAGGTTCGTAACCTTAAATATTTATGATAATATATTTCTATGCCAAGCATTTACTATAATCGCAATTTCAAATCACGTTACTTCTACCATATCATTAACCGTGGTGCTTACAAGAAAAATATATTCAAATCAAAAAATGATTACCAAACTTTTATTGACATTCTTTCATACTACCTTCTTCATCCCCAATCAAGACAATTTGGCTACCAAAAAATCGTCAATAAATTTAAGGTTCGTAACCTTAAAGAAACTGTCCATCTCGTCTCCTACTGTCTCATGCCAAACCACTTTCACCTCTTATTAAAACAGCTTCCTTCAGCCACTAACAAAACAAACATCTCAAACTTAATGCGCCGAGTTATGGTCACTTATGCAATGTACTTTCAAGACAAACATAAACACGCTGGAGCCATCTTTCAAGGTAGATATAAAAACGTCGTAGTTGATTCTAATGAACAACTTCTCCACCTTTCCAAATATATTCATTTAAACCCTCAAAAACTTATTAATAAACTTACTGATTACTCTTACTCTTCTTTTCCGGCTTTCATCAATCAAGTCATTACCCCAAATTGGCTTCATCCAAAATATGTTCTAAAACTAGAAACTAATTATAAACAATATATAATGTCTCCTATCAACGATGAGGACGCTAATAAAATCAAATCCCTAACCCTCGAATAAATATTTAAGGTTCGTAACCTTAAATATTTTACAAAATTAAATAATTTTCTTTCATGTCTAAAACCAAGTTCAAATCAAAAACACTAAAATCTGTCAAAACCAACTTAAAGAGTAGGTTCTCCAAACTAAAAAAGTTTTTCAAAACTCACCCAAGGCAATTTACCGTTATCCTTGTTCTCTTTGTCATCTGGACAGCATTTATGCTCTTTATCTTAAAAGACCTCCCCTCGCCAGCCAAGCTTGCCTCTAACGACTTCCCTGTCTCGACTCAAATCTTAGATCGAAACGGTCAGTTACTCTACGAAATTTATGCCGACCAAAACCGGAGTCCAATCAAACTAGATGATCTGCCTCCTCATGTTTACCAAGCCTCTATCGCTATCGAAGACCAAAACTTTTACAAACACCATGGCTTTGATTTAGAAGGTATTGCCAGAGCTTTTCTAAACATCATCTTCAAACAAAATCTTCAGGGAGGTTCAACCATCACTCAGCAGCTCGTCAAAACCACTCTCCTCTCCCCGGAACGAACCATCAAAAGAAAACTTCGCGAAGCTTTATTATCTCTAGCTACTGAAGTTCGCTACTCCAAAAACGAAATACTTGAAATGTATCTCAATCACGTTCCTTATGGGGGCACTGCCTATGGTATCGAACAAGCCGCTCAAACTTACTATAATAAACCAGCTAAAAACCTCAACCTACCTGAAGCCGCTCTCTTAGCTGGATTACCTCAAGCTCCCACCCGCTACTCACCCTTCGGCCCTAATCCAGAAGCCGCCAAAAATCGTCAAGCAGTTGTCCTTAAACGTATGTTTGATGACGAATATATCGACGAAACAGAGCTTAAAACCGCCCTCGAATATCCCCTTGAACTTGCCCCTCAAACCCAAAACATTCAAGCTCCCCACTTCTCCTTATTCATCAAGGAACTATTAGTTGAAAAATACGGCTTAGCTAAAGTCGAAAAAAGCGGTCTTAGAGTCACTACATCTCTTGATCTAGATATCCAAAAACAAGCCGAGTTAATTATCGCCACCGAAAGTGCCAAACTTGAGTCGGCCAAAGTCTCAAACGCCGCCGGTTTAGTTACCAAACCTAGAACTGGAGAAATCTTAGCTATGGTCGGCTCCAAAGACTACTTTAATGATGAAATTGATGGCAACGTCAATATTACTACTAGACTTCGCCAACCCGGCTCCTCCATTAAACCCATCAACTATGCCGTTGGTTTAATCAAAGGTCACACCCCTGCCACTATGTTTCTCGATGTCCCCTCTTGTTTCAACGCTCCCGGACAACCATCTTCTTACTGCCCCAAAAACTACGACTCCACCTTTCACGGTCCTACACACATGCGTTTCGCTCTTGGAAATTCCTTCAATATTCCGGCTGTTAAAATGCTAGCCACCAACTCTGTTGAAGCCATGGTCGCTACCGCCTCAGCCATGGGTATCACTACCTATCAAGATTCAAAAAACTACGGTTTGTCTTTAACTTTAGGCGGTGGTGAAGTCAAGATGGTCGACATGGCTGTTGCTTTTGGAGTCTTTGCCAACAACGGTCTCAGGATCGACCTAACTCCTATCCTAAAGATTGAAGACTACCAAGGCAATGTCTTAGAAAGCATTGATCTTGAAACCGAACAACCGTCCGGCACTAGAGCTATCTCCTCTGAAGTGGCTTACCTCATTTCCCATATGCTTTTAGATAACAATGCTCGAGAGGGTGCTTTTGGAAGTCAGTCTGAGCTAGTCATTCGTGACCACACTGTTTCTGTTAAAACCGGCACGACCGACGACCTGAGGGACAACTGGACCATCGGTTTTACTCCCTCTTATCTAGTCTCCACATGGGTCGGCAACAATGACAACTCTCCCATGAACCCTTGGATTGTTTCAGGTGTATCAGGTGCCGCTCCTATCTGGCACGACATCATGACCTATGTCTTGAAAGATCAACCCGATGAATGGCCCAAAAAGCCCGATACCATTGTTGGTCTTCAAGTTTGTAACCTAACTGGTTTAAGACCTAATCCTGAATCTCCTTGTGAGACTCGCTACGAATACTTTATCAAAGGCCAAGAGCCAGACATCGAACCACCGCTCAAACGTGGCATCTGGATCGATAAATCAACCAGTCGTCCCCCCGTTGAAGGTAAGACTGATGATCTTGAACTTCAGGAACATATTATCCTTTCCGACCCTGTCCAAAAAGACTACTGCCTAGACTGCTCCAAGGATATTGATGAAGAAGGCAAAGTCAAAGAACCTCCATATATCATCAATATTTATCCCGAGGTTCCGAACTCCTCATGAAAGTTCGGAACCTTAATGCCCCCCCTTTTTCTTTTCTTATAGGGTATAATACCCCCTATGAACACAGGTGTTTTATCATTTCCCTTAAAGGTCCTTGAGACTATTGGCCGTCATACTTATAGACTAGTTTTTTTGCTTTTACGTCTCTTCTTTAAAGTCATTATTGCTTCTATTAATTTCTTAAGGGTGAATACCCTTAAATCAACTAAATTTCTTGCAGAATTTACCCCGCGAATGTGGGGACTTCCCACTCTCAGGCTCCCTACTCTTCCCAAAATCACCATCCCCAAACTAACAGTCTCTCTCCCTAAACTACAGATCTCCAAACCCTACCAACCAAAGCTAAAATTCCCCCGTCGATCAATTAATCTCTCTCCAATCCAAAAAATACTCCTAACACTTCTCTTCACTTCTTTCTTACTTTTCTACTGGTTTATCTTAAAAGATTTACCTAAACCATCAGATCTCTCCAATCGTCAACCCACTTTATCCACCAAAATTTACGATCGAAATGGCGAGCTCTTATTCACTTTCTACAAAGATCAAAACCGTTCCTTAATCGATCTTGAAGACCTTCCCGACCACTTTATCAAAGCCACATTAGCTATCGAAGATCAGGATTTTTACAACCACAAAGGCTTTTCCTGGCAAGGTATCTTTAGGTCACTTGAACAAATTATCTTCAACCAAGAGCTTCAAGGTGGCTCAACTATCACTCAACAGCTAATCAAAAATGCCCTCCTGACACCAGAAAGAACCATTCAACGAAAACTCAAAGAACTGGTGCTTTCCCTTGCGGTCGAACTTATCTACACCAAAGATGAAATCTTAGAGATGTACTTTAACGAAGTCGCTTATGGAGGCACTGCCTACGGATCTGAACAAGCCGCTCAAACCTATTTCGGCAAATCAATCAAAAATGTTACTTTAGCTGAGGCCGCTCTATTAGCTGGTCTTCCCGCTTCTCCCACCACCTATTCCCCTTTTGGCTCAAACCCTCATCTCTCGGTTTACCGTCAACATCAAGTCCTAAATCGAATGGTCAAAGATCAATACATCGCTCCCCTAGAAGCCACTTTAGCTAAACAAACCAAAATCAAACTAGCTCCCCAATACACCAACATCAAAGCTCCCCACTTTGTCATGTATATCAAAGAATTGCTAGTCCATGAATTTGGTGAAACCATGGTCGAGCAAGGCGGTCTAACCGTCACTACTTCGCTCGATCTAAATATCCAAAACTCAGTCCAACAAATCGTCTCCGATGAAATTATTAAAGTTGCTCCCTTTAACATCACTAACGGCGCCGCTCTAGTCACCAACCCCAAAACCGGAGAAATCTTGGCTATGGTCGGTTCCCGCGACTACTTCGATATTAAAAGAGACGGTCAAGTTAACCTAACCACCGCTCTTCGTCAGCCCGGCTCGGCCATCAAGCCAGTCAACTATTCCTACGCTCTCCAAAATGGTTACACTTCGGCCTCTATCATCCAAGACACACCAGTTGTCTACAACATTCCCGGTAGCAAGCCATACGCTCCAAGAAACTACGATAATCGCTTTCACGGCCATGTCACCTTAAGGTCAGCTCTAGCCAACTCCTACAACGTTCCAGCTGTCAAGGTTCTAGCCAGTTATGGTGTTGATAAAATGATCCAGCAAGGTAAATACTTAGGCATCACCACTTGGAACCAACCAGAACGTTACGGACTCTCCTTAACTCTAGGTGGAGCCGAGATAAAAATGATTGATATGGCTGTAGTCTTTGGCACTTTCAGCAACCAAGGTCAAAAAGTCAAACTTCACCCAATTCTTAAAGTCACCGACTCAAAAAACAAAACCTTGCTAGATTTTGACTGTCAAAAAATCGAAACTATCAAACTACCCGAACCCGCCGAAGCCGCTACCCAACACATTACTTGCCAGCCCGATCAAGTCATCAGTTCTCACGTTGCTACCATCATCACCGATATTCTCTCCGACCCAATCGCTCGAATTCCCGCTTTTGGCTCTCACTCATTCTTAAACATTCCCGATCATCAAGTGGCCGTCAAAACCGGTACTACCAACGACAAACGTGATAACTGGACTATTGGCTACACCACCGACTATCTTACCGCTGTCTGGGTTGGTAATAATGATAACGCCCCCATGAGCCAAGTCGCTTCCGGTATCACTGGCGCTTCCCCTATCTGGCACAACATCATGGTTGAACTTCTAAAAGATCAATCTTCTCATCAATTCACCCCTTCTCAAGATCTAATCAAAGTTGATATCTGTTCCCTCACTGGCCAACTTTCCTGTGATGGTTGTGGTGGTAAGACCGAATACTTCGTCCCCGGCACCGAACCCAAGGTTCACTGCAAACCGGAATTTATCAATCAACTCAAAGAAGATCAAACCAAAAAACTTGAAGAGGAACGTGACAAAATCCTTCAAGGCTCTTCAGACTCACAATAACTGTAATCCTTTTACCTTTAAGAAGTGTTTTTTATTCCTAGTTAATAAAGCCATTTTATTCTCCAAACAACTCGCAGCAATTATCCCATCAGCTAAATAATCTATTTGTCCCAAACGTATCAACTCACCCGTTTTTATTCCTTCCTGAATATTTATACTTTTACACTTGAAAAGACGAATAAACTTTTCAGCTTGTTTTTGTTTATTCTTATTTGTTAACCACTTATCATTTAAAAACTCCGCCACAATTATAGGATTTACCCACAACTCTCCCTTATTGCTTCTCAAATACGACTCAAGCAACTCACCCTTCCCTTTTGAAAAATCTATTAAAATATTCGTATCTACCAAGATATTTTTCATCTACCTTTTCTTAATTTTTTTACATATTCCTTTTCTTTTATTGACCTTCTAACCCTATTTTCATACTCAATTCCCGACTCTCCATCTAAAGTCATAAATCCAATAAAGTCTCTTATTGAGCTTTTTTCCGTCAATAAATCCTTTGGAACAGGAACAATAGCCGCCTTTGGCTTACCAAACTTAGTCACTAAAAAACGTTTTCCTGTTAAGTCAGCCAACTCAACTAATCTTGACAACTGTTCTCTTGTTTCTCTAATGGAATAAACTTGTGAATCAATCATAACCTCATTATATTCAATTGTGTACAAATTGTCAAGTATTAAAATTTGTACACACTTAGACTCACTCGCCTATCCACTCCCAAACTACCCGACTAATCTTAGGTAACACCTCTTGAGCCTCGCCTTCGTTAATCTCAGTACTCATCAAGCAAATCAGATAAGGCTCATCTGCATAGACAATCCCACAGTCATTGACTATTCCCTCCTCCGAACCAAACTTATGCACCACCTTCACTCCGCTTGGTACTCCAGCCGTAATCCTGTCTTCATTGGCAGTATCAGTCAAACTATCAAACAACTTTTCTTTACTCTCATGGCTCAATAACTTTCCACTATATAAATCCTTAAACAGCTTACCTACTTCTTCCACCGTCATCTCCTCCGGCATTTTCACTCCTACCCATTTGCTCAATAACTGTGCCCCCATATTATCGCTTTGATTAGCAGTTAGATCCGCTACTTCCTGATAAGTGTACTCTGTTCCAGCCGATTGATTCTGCATCGAACCAGTTCCATAAGCCCATCTGTCTTTTTCTTTTAAGACATAAATTTCCTCAGGATCAATCTCTCCTTTATCCACTTGTTCATAGTACTCAACCAGAATCGGCATCTTGCCAATCGACGCCGCTCCATAATCTTGCTTCGCCTTAATTGAAAACCCCTCTCCTGTTGTTAAGTTTTCGACCAATATTCCATACTCTCCATTTAGATCTTCGACTAGTTTTTCCACCACTTCTTTAGCATCCACTTTTTCTTTTATGGTCACCTTAAATCCTAACACTTCAGATACGTCCTCTTCATCTCCGACCGGCTTTAAGATTGTTACCGTTTCCGGTGTGTTCCAGTCCTGCCACCAGACTTTAAGCTCTTTAGGTAGAAAAAACAATAAACTTAAAGCTAAGGTTGCCAAAATCCCAATTGCTGTCTGTTTTCTTGACCCCTCTTCCCCTATCGTCTTTCGCTTATGCTTCTTTTTTGGTTTTATCTCCCCATCTTCCCCAACAAAATCTTTTTCTTGCAACTTTTTCCTATCATCAGCCATACTCTAAGTATACTATTTACTCCTCTGTCTTTTCAGCTTAAATTATAGTATGATTTCAATTCTTGCATTATGTCAAAAGAGCAAACAGCCTGCTATGATAGTTGTCCAATCGATCACAACTGCTTCGGCGGATATATTGAATATGATCCGGAATGTAACACTGAACATGAACGAATCAAAAGTGAGTTATCAAATGACCCTCGGCACACAAACGTCTCTTTAGTTCCCTCTGCAGATGGAGTAAAAATTTCATACTATAATAACGATGAATACTCATTTATTATGATTGACCAAGGCTTAATAACAACACAAGACTAGTACTAGACTAACACTCCGGCTCGAACAACAGACCTTTTTTCGGACCAAAATGTTCAACTACCGAGGCGCCATTCTTCAATCCCATCGTTAAAGCTCACTTAAATGCGTAACTCCTAACTAATCTTTAGCTTTAAATTCATATATACTCAAGTTAATAATTATTTTAGCAATATGAACACTTCAGACATAAAATTTAGATTTTATCAAAAGGGTGATTACCCTGCCTACAAAAATCTATGCCAAAAAACTGGTATATATATTGAACCTTTAGATAGTGAAAGAAGAGTCAATATGCTCCATGAGCACGACAAAGAAGCAATTCTTTTCGCTGAGTTTGAAGGTAACATTATCGGATGCGTCTTACTTAACGACTACAAATGGGAAGCAATGATATATCACTTAGCTGTATTGCCTGAATATCAAAACCAAGGCATCGGTAGCAAGATAATGGATGAAGCTGAAAAAATTCTAAAAGACAAAGGACAAGAATACATAACTTTGCTTGTAAGCGTTAAGGATAAAAAACTAAATCAATACTACGAAAAAAGAGGATACAAATTGTGGGCTGCTTTAAATGACCGAAGGAAAAAAGTATAATTTATTTACCCCGCGACCGCGGGGCTAACACTCCGGCTCGAACAACAGACCTTTTTTCGGACCAAAATGTTCAACTACCGAGGCGCCATTCTTCAATCCCATCGTTAAAGCTCGCTCAAGTGAATAACCCTTAATCAAGCCTGCTACCAAAGCACAACCAAAAGCATCCCCAGCTCCAGTTTCCTCCACCACCTTACTTTTACGAGCCTTAAGACTTATCACCTTACCGCCAGAAATTACCTTAGCTCCTTTTCTCCCCTCCGTAATAGCCACTATCTTAGCTCCCAACTTTGAAGCATCCCTAACTATGGCTTCCATATTCTTGAACTCATGCTTGGTCAATCTAGCCGCCTCTTGTCGATTCAAGAGCAACACCTCAACTTGAGGCAAAAAAGCCTTCAGCTTGTCTTCTGCTTGAATTTCTTTTGAACCCGGATTTAAAGCTACCTTAATTTGTTTGGTCTGAGCTTCTCGAATAATCTTAGTCATCATATTCAAGTCCCCACCTAAAGAACTGATATAAAACCACTTCGGTTGAAGCTTTTGCCATTCCACCTTATGCCAACTTAACTTACTACTAGCTCTTCTATACACCAAGGCTGACCTACCTCCATCTTTAGAAACTAGAATCGTCGAATAACTAGTCGGCTCGTCCACTTGCTGAACATAAAGTAAGCTCACTCCCTCTCTCTTAAGTTCTTTGCGGACAAACAAGCCCCACTCATCTTCTCCCACACAACACACACTAGCTGTCTGCAAGCCCAATCTTTCAAAACCCACTGCCGAATTAGTCGCTCCCCCACCAGTAGTTATCACCTGCTCTTCAATGGCTATCTTTCCTCCATAAACCTCACACAAAGCCACACCAGTTGGACTCGAACCGGTCTTAACTATCTTAAAATCTCGAGAGCTTAGATACACATCCACAAATGCTGATCCAAAAGTAACTACCTCAAACTTCATATATATCTATTGTAAATAGAATCTCCTAAACAGTCCAATCGATCATTCCTTTAACCGAGTTTACCCCGCGACCGCGGGGCCAATCTAGTTAAGCGAGTTAACTTACCATAAGCTTTTTCAACATCTTTCTCTCCCCATATCCCACTAGTCACCGATAATCTGTTGGCCCCAGCTCGAACACACTTCTCAATCGTTTTTTCATTCACTCCTCCATCCACCCAGATATTTCCCTTAAACCGAACATCCTTTTTCAGTTTTTCAATTTTCCCTAACACCTTTTCATCAAACGCTTGTCCAGAAAAACCAGCCGGCACACTCATTAACAAAATCTCACTTACCAATGCTTTTGCTTCTTCATCAATGTCCTCCACCGGAGTTTTAAGATCTATTGCTAAGCCCGGCAATATCTGCAAACTCCTGGCCTTATGAATAAACTCAACCTGATCCTTCATCAACTCTATTTGCCCTATAGCTAAATCCACCCCCACCTCAGCGCAGTCCCTCAACTGTGTAACTGGCTCTTCAACCATCAAATGCACCCCGAGACTCATCTCTCCATAAACATCAGCCAAGTCCTCGACCTCGATCGTCTTATTTGAGACAAACTTTCCATCAATAATATCTATCGTCACTTCATCAACCAAATCTTTAACTTTAACTATCTTTTTCTCCACCGTTTCTTTACTTGACTCTAAAATCGCCGGCACTACTTTTATATCCATAACTTAATAGTCTCTCTTTGTTTATTGAAGAGCCAACTCCATCATTCTAACTACATAGCCCCACTCATTGTCATACCAAGAGAATAGCTTCACCAAATCCCCATCGATCACTTTAGTTAATTGAAGATCTACCAAAGACGAATACTCACTGCCAATCACGTCACTTGAAACAATCGGCTTATCCGTCACCCCTAAAATTCCCTCCATTGCTCCTTTAGAGGCTTCTGTCATCGCTTGGTTAACTTCTTCAATCGTCACTTTTTTTTGAGTTATAAAAGTAAAATCAACCAAAGACCCAATCGCTACCGGCACTCTAATCGATAACCCGTCAAACAACCCATCAAGCTCTTTGACTACCTTACCAGTTGTCACCGCCGCTCCAGTTGTCGTCGGTATTATATTATTACCAGCCGTCCTAGCTCGACGAAGATCCTTGTGAGAATTATCCAGTATTCTCTGATCTGAAGTATAGGCATGGATTGTCGTCATCGCCGCTTTTTTCACTCCAAACTTACTGACCATTACTTTAGCCACCGGACCGACACAGTTAGTGGTACACGACGCATTCGAAAAAACCTTGTCATCTTCAAGCGTCTCATCATTCACTCCCATTAAATACGAGCCTACTTCCTCACCTTTAGGTGGGGCTGACAAAAGCACTCTCTTAGCGCCCGCTTCCAAATGGTCATCTGCTTCTTCTATTTTTCTAAACTTACCGGTACACTCCAAAACCAAATCCACTCCCATCTTGCCCCATGGCAACTTCTTTGGCTCAAGCTCTGAAAGCACCGGGATCTTAACGTTACCAACCACCAAATTATCACCCTCAGTTTTCACTTCTCCTTCATACTTTCCATAGACAGAGTCATACTCAAATAAATGAGCCCAACCGGCAGTATCAACTCGTCCCGAGGTATTAATAGCTACAAACTCAATCTTATCTTGATGTTTAGTTAAACCAACTCTCAAAGCTAATCTGCCGACTCTACCAAATCCATTTATTGCTACTTTCATCATATGGTCTCCTCTAGTTTCTTTATTCTTTTAATATCTTTAGCTTCTTTTTGGAAATTACTCTTTAAGAAAGATCTTACCAGTCTTTTAGCTTTATTAAAACTTATATGGTCAGAAGCCAAACACAATACATTCATATCATCAGACTCAACTCCATGTTTTACTTGTTTTACATCAAAGCCTATCGCTCCTCGAATTCCCTTGTATCGGTTAACCATTATATTAACTCCAATCCCAGAACCGCAAATAACCACTCCCCGAGCTGCATTATCCAGACCAACCGCTTGAGCTACCTGACTAGCATAATCAGGATAATCATCTTCTGGCTCATACTGCTTATTTCCCAGATCCTCAAACTCTTCTTCGGTTTTCTCTAACCACTCCTTTAGCCTTTCCTTAAGCTTAAACCCTCGGTGATCAGCCCCAATATATATTTTTTTCATAATAAATAGACCTGCCCCGCGAAGCCTTGGCGAAGTGGGGTCATGTCATATACGCTTTTTCACTACACACCTTACAATGTGAGTGATCAGCTTTAGCTATCTCATCTTCAAAGCTTGATAAAGCATCAAACATCTCTTGGTCATTTTCAACTATCTTAAACACCCTAAAAGCATCTTTTCTAATCTCCATGTTTTCACTCAATACCTTAACAATCTTTTTCCAAAAACTACCATACAAGATAAATGATTTATGATGAGGGTAATAAAGTCTAGCTAACACCCAACTGGTTCCAAACTCAGACACCGTCCCTGTTCCTCCGTTAAAGATAACATAACAATCAGCATGCTCCATTAGTTTAAACATCCGCTCAATATAGTTGTCAGTTTTAATTTCCTTGTCTACTCGATTAGATACATATCGACCCTCAAAACCGGGAGCATCTTTGGGATTAAAAGTAATCGCTACTGTCTCACCATTTACCGACTCCGCTCCTTGAGTGGCCGCATCCATTATCCCTGGCCCACCACCATTCACGATCGTATAGCCTTTTTTCACCAATTTCTGTGAAGCCGTATAAGCTTGCTTATACTCCGGACTCTTTTTCTTATAGTCAGAATACCCAAAGAAAGCAATGTTTTTTATAAATCGTCCAGATGTCATCTTGACACCACTATAACAAAACTTCTATTTAGAAGCTACCCTCCAAGATGTGCTTATCCGGGGCTTCATTGCCGTCCTCTGCTTCGAGGGTTAAGACCACTCCGTCATACTCACTTTTATTTTCATCCGATTGGTAGTAAAGAGTTCCTTTTCCATCAACCACCGGTAATCTACCAGTCGAGAAAAAACCATCTTTACCAACTAGCCAACCTTCATAAAAGAAGCCTTTTTCTAGTTCAATCAAGCCACTAGCTTCTGACTTGAAAACAAACTCTTCACCATCATAATGCCTCCAACCGGTTCCCACCGCTTGACCTTGAGCCACATCTTTCAAGACTATCATCTCCACTCCCTCACTGACAAACTTCTCCTCAATTGACTGCTTCTCAGTCATACTCATCGGTTCGGGTAACTCTTCTGTCATCTGCATCGTGGGTTCAAGATTAATCTCCGGCATTACTTCCTCACCTTGATTATTTCGTCTCAACAGCACCACTCCACCAACTACTACTCCTACTACAATCAATATTCCAACCACCTGCTTGATCGTATTATTTGACATAATTTCCCTCCGGATTTAATTATTTGAACTTATCTTATAATTTATCTTATACCTCCTATCTTTTCAAGAGGCAATCTTCAAGACTTCTCTCTCCCTGTATAATATAGCCTATGCGTATCCTAATTGTTTCGATGACCTATCCGCCTTATATGAGTGGCTTAGCTACCGCTACCGCTAACTTAAGTCTCAAGCTCAGCCAAAATCATTCTGTGGCAGTTATCTCGAGCTCCCCCACCAAAAAAGCTCAAACTAAAACTGTAAACCATAACCTCACTCTTCATCTCATGCCCAGTGTTAGCTTTTATAACAAAAGCCAGCTGACTTTTGCTTACCCTCAACCCAAAAAGATAGAAGCCATTATTGATCAATTCAAGCCAGATGTTATTCATCTTCAAGATTTTAGTCCCCTTTGTATCTCTGCCTTAAATTACGGCAAAAAACTTAAGATCCCTGTTGTTATTACTCATCACTTTACCGCCGAGTACGTAGTCGAGTCCTTAATTCCCTCGAAAATTATCTCAAGACGACTCAGTCACAGCCAAATTACCAAAAGAATAATTTATAAACTGACCAATCCTATCTACAATCGATGTAATCTGGTTACCGTTCCTAACAGTAGTTTAATCCCCTATTTCAAGCAAGCTAAATTAGTTAGTCCAATCATCTCGGTTCCCAATGGTATTAACACCAAAAACTTTAAGGCCAAAACCAATCTCAAATCTATCATGAACAAGTATCAGCTCAAACACTCGCGCCTAATTATCTTTGTCGGTCGCTTAGATCTAGACAAAAACTTAAATCTCCTCCTTGAAGCTTTTGTTCCTATTACTAAACACAACCCAGATACTGGTCTTGTTTTTGTCGGTGTTGGTCGCCAAAAGAACAAACTAACTAACCTAACTCGTAAGCTCAAAATAAACCACGCTGTTTACTTTTTGGGTCGAATTAATAACCAACAAAAAGCCTTAAGCCATCTTTACAACGCCGCCACTATCTTTGCCAATCCTTCAATTATTGAAAATCAAAGTGTTGCCTTTATCGAGTCACTCGCTGCCGGTTTACCCATCGTCGCCTCAAATCTTCCTATCCAGACCAGCTTAATCAAACCAAATCAAAATGGACTTTTATTTGAACCCAATCAAAAAGAAGCTCTTTCAACTTGCCTGCAAATTCTTTTAAGTGATCAAAAACTCTGGAAGAAAATCTCTAAAAACAACCTCAAGCTCTCAAAACAGTTCGACATCTCCCACACCAGTCATCTCTACCTCAAGGCTTATCGCTCTCTCCTATAAACCAAAACCAGCCCTTAAAAAGGACTGGTTTTTTAAGATTTAAAATCTTTGGTTAGAATTATGATCTCTTCAAGACTGGCATACCAGTTCTCTTAGTTTCCATAACTTCCATTCCTTCCGGAACTTCGTCTAACGAACCATCGCGAACGTCACGAGCAAAGAAATAAATTCTTTGTTTCTTGCCGCCACGAAGAGTTACATCCTTAAAATGAAGGTAATAAGTTACCCCTTTTGAGTTAGTGAATGAAAAAGCCATTATATCTCACCTCCCTTATTTATTGCTGCATTTACTTATAGTATTTACAGCTTACAGAGGTAGCCTAACTTAGTTTTGACTCTTTTGTCAAGAGTAAACCTCAAGAAGATTATAGGTCTTTTGGCCAAACTCTCTCGTTTGTCTCCGTGTCGTAAATCTCGATCGCGTTAGTCGGACAACTTTGGGCTCCCAAAAGTATATTTTCCGGTGTATCCCCCTCTTCACTCAAGAGCCTAACAATATTATTCTCATCAAGCTCATAGGTCTTAGGAGCTAACCCCACACAACTAGCCGCGCTAATACATTTATCTTCAATTAACTTAATTTTATATTTTGGCATATATCCTCCTTTAAAAGAATTTTTCAAAATGAACTTGATCTTTAGGCACTCCTTTACTAATAACCAACTCCGATACTTCTTTAACCATCGCTTGGCTTCCACATAAATAAACTCCCCAATCGCTCCCCAACTCAAGGGTTTCAACTTCCTGAGTCACATGCCCACTATTTAACGGCCAAAAATTAGGTGGTTTGGACAAAACAAATCTAAACTCAAAGTTATTAAAATACTTATGCATCCGCCTAAAATCTTCCTCCCAAAACATATCCTCAACAAACCTTAAACCCCAAAACAACTTAATCTCTCTCTCTTCCTTTTTTTCTTCCAGTTGTTCTCTAATTATTGACCTTAAGGGCGCAATCCCTGATCCAGTCGCTACCATTAATAGTTTCTTTTCTTTACCCTGAGCCTCGTCGAAGGGTTTGAGCACAAACTGGCCCAAAGGACCCATCAAATCAACTTCATCTCCCGGTTTTAAATTTTTCAAGAAATCCGATCCTTTCCCTCCCGGACTAACATCAACACAAATCTCCACCTCATGATACTCAGACGGCTTAGAGGCAATCGAGTAACTTCGCCTCTCACTTCCACCAATATCGATCGAGACATACTGTCCAGCCTTAAACTCAATTCTATGAGGTTTGAGTAGCTCCATATCAATATATTGAAACTTCTCATTAATCAAAATATGTTCAGCTACCTTAGCCTTATAGGTTTGAGCTTGACTCATTTTCCTCCCTGAAGTTTATTAAGCTTAGCTATCATCTTATCAATCTCCTTAGCCTTATATCCATGGATCTTCATCCCTTGTTCTAGGGTATCAAAGCTAGCCGCCATACAACCAACGCAATGCAGGCCATAGTCTTCAGCTAAGACTCTACCTAGTTTGGGGTGTTGCGAAACTAGCTCGCCTAGATTAGTTTTTTTTGTAATTTTTGCCATGCTGATAAACCAAGTGTAGCACATTTTTTTCGAGCACTACTGATTGGTATCCCTAGTTTAGTTAAAATTTGAGCTTCACTCAATGACCGAACTTCTTTTAAGCTTTTACCCTTAATCATCTCAGTTAACATACTAGTCGAAGCCAAACTAATCGCACAACCCTCCCCCTCAAACCTTATCTCTCTGACAAGGACGGTCCTTGTCAGTCTAGTCCTTGTCAGTCTTACTCCCAATCTAATCACATCTCCACAACTACTATTTCTCTCCTCCACCACTTTCCATTTATCCCGCGAAGCCCCGCGAAGCCTTGGCGGAGTGGGGCCAAAATTCCTCGGCTTCTTAAAATGATCCATTATCTCTTCTCGATACACACTCATAATCCAAAGACTTTATTTACTTTAAGTAATCCTTCTATCAACCTATCTACTTCCTGTTTTTGGTTATAAACATAAAAGCTAGCTCTGGTCGTAGCCGCTAAACCCAATCGATTATGCAAAGGCATAGTGCAGTGATGACCGGACCGAACCGCTATACTCTCACTGTTTAATACCTCAGCCACATCATGAGCGTGAACTCCGTCAACCGTAAAGCTAATCACTCCCCCTCGAGCCTCAACCCCTTCAGGACCCACTATCTTAACTCCCTTAATTCGCTTTAACTCCTTTAAGGCATATTCCGTCAGTTCTTTCTCATGCTCTCTTATCTTCTTTAACCCCAGTTTATTATGATACCTAACCGCCTCAGCCAACCCAATCGCTCCGCCTACATTCGGTGTACCAGCCTCCCACTTCTCCACTCCATCAGCCCACTTGGATTTATCTTTATAGACTTCACTTATCATCCCTCCACCTGTCATAAACGGCCCCACTTGATCTTGGATCTCTTTATTTATATATAGTCCACTAATTCCCATCGGCGCCATCATCTTATGTCCCGCTATCACCAGAAAATCACACTTCAACTTCTCCACATCTACTCCCAAATGTTGAGCTCCCTGAGCCGAGTCAACTAAAGTTTTAGCTCCAACTTTTCTAGCCATTCTCACTATATCCTCAATCGGGTTAATCACTCCAGTTGTATTAGAAACATGTGTTACTGCCACAAGCTTAGTTTTCTTACTAAGCTTTCTCTCATAATCATCCATATTAAGCTCACCTTGATCCGTCACTCCAACTACTTTAAGCTTTGCCCCTTTGTTAATGGCTACCTGTTGCCAAGGAACAATATTAGCATGATGCTCCATCTCGGTGGTCAATATCTCATCTCCCTCTTTTACTTGATTTAACGCCCAAGCAAAAGCCACCAAGTTAATCCCCTCAGTCGCGTTTTTGACAAATACCAGCTCATCCGCCTTAGCCCCAATAAACTCAGCTACTACCCGCCTACTCTCTTCATACATCTCACTGGCCTCTTCCGATAACTGATGAATGCCTCGGTGCACATTGGCATTGTGTTTATAATAGTATTCCTCGACAGCCTCTATCACTTGCTTTGGTTTTTGGCTGGTCGCCGCATTATCAAGATAGACTAACTTCTTTCCATCAATAATTCTGTTTAAAATTGGAAAATCTTGTCTTATTTTTGTTGTATTTATCATAATTTAATCAATCTTGATACGCAGACATATAAATAGTTTGAAACAATCTTGATGCAGACAGATGTGCAACATCGCGCGGAAGATCTCGAGTTCTTCTGAAACATAAATAGAACGAAGAGGATTGAGCACGTTGCAGTGCACGCTGTCGAATCAAACTGATTGTTGAAAACATATTATCCTACACTTCCTTCCATCTCCAATTCTATCAAGCGGTTCATCTCAACAGCATACTCCAAAGGTAGTTTCTTCACAATTGGCTCCATAAAACCATTAACAATCATCGCCATCGCCTCAGTCTCACTAATTCCCCGACTCATCAAATACACCAATTCCTCTTCGGCAATCTTACCCGTCTTAGCTTCATGCATAGCCACCACCTCATTCTCGTCAATCTCCATGTGAGGAAAAGTGTTAGATTGACTTCGTTTATCCAAAATCAAAGCCTCACAACTCACATTGGTTTGACTCCCCTTAGCTCCCTCTAAAACCTTAACCAAGCCTCGATAGGTTGCTCTCCCTCCATCCTTACTAATAGATTTGGCAATCATGTTCGAGCTAGTCTCTGGAGCCACATGAACTGCTTTCCCACCCGAATCAATCTCTTGTCCCTTAGAAGCCAAACTTAAATTAAGGTGGTCAGCTCTTGCTCTCTTACCTACCAAAATACTCGAAGGATAAACCATCGTTACCTTACTACCCAAAGAGCCGGATATCCATTCCATCAGGCCATCTTCTTCTACAATCGCTCTCTTGGTCGGTAGATTATAGACTTCCTTGCTCCAGTTTTGGACTGTTGAGTATCTCACCTTAGCCTTTTTCTTAACCAAAATCTCCACACAACCGACATGAACCGATTCTGTCGAGTACTTCGGTGCGCTACAACCCTCAATAAACTCTAAACTACTACCTTCATCAGCCACTATCAATGTGTGTTCAAACTGTCCTCCAGATTTTAAGTTCATAAAAAAGTATGCCTGCAAAGGTTCACTCACCTTCACTCCTTTAGGTATATATACAAAACTACCTCCACTCCAAACCGCTCCATGTAAAGCCGAAAACTTGTTGTTATTCACCGTCACTACCTTAGTCATAAAATGCTCTTTCACCATCTCTTCATGCTTCACAACCGCCTCATCCATATCGCAAAAAATCACTCCCTGGTCTTTCAGTCTCTTTTTCAAACTTTGATAAACCACTCCACTATCCCATTGAGCTCCCACTCCAGCTAAAATCTCTCTCTCCACCTTGGGAATACCCAGTTTTTCATAAACTTTCTTAGTTTCCAAAGGTACCTCAGACCATTTTTTTCGTCTTGTGACTTCAGGTTTTTTGTAATACTCATAAGCCTCAAACTTCATTTTTGCCAAATTCGCTCCCCAACTTGGCATTGGTTTACTTAAAAACACCTCATAAGCTTGAAGCCGTTTCTCAAGCATCCAGTTAGGCTCTTTTTTGGCTTTTGATATTTCTCTGATTACTTTTTTATTTAATCCCTTCATAGCCCTCCTTCTCAAGCTTACGAACCAAAGAGGCCCCATCTTCCATCACTATCTTTCCCTCTTTCATTACCACCACTCGATCCGGTTTAATATGTTTCAAGATTCGTTGATAATGAGTGATCAACAACACTCCCATTTTTGGTCTCTCTCTTCGAGCCAGATTAACTCCTTCAGCTACAATCTTTAAGGCATCAATGTCCAAACCAGAATCTATCTCATCCAAGACAATCAACTTAGGTTCCAAAACCATCATCTGTAAAATCTCCATCTTCTTTTTCTCTCCCCCACTAAAACCATCACTCATCGCTCTTCTCAAATTATTTTTATTTATCTTTAATTTTCTCGCCTTTTTTTCAAGATACTCTCTAAATTGACCAAAACTCATACACTTCCCCCCCTGATCACAAACCTCACATCGACAATTAATCTTGGCCGCCCGAAGCATCTGCTCCACCGTCACGCCCTTAATCTCCACAGGGTTCTGCCAACCCAAAAACAAGCCCTTTTTAGCTCTTGCCTCAATCGAAAGTTTAAGCAAATTCACCCCGTCCAAACTAGCTTGCCCGCTTGCTATCTTGTATTTTGGCAGTCCCGCTAAGCTGTAAGCCAAAGTGCTTTTACCTGAACCATTCGGACCCATCACCGCTACCACTTCTCCCGGTTTTACCTTAAGAGACACTCCTTGAAGGATTAATTTATTCTCTACTCTAACTTTAAGGTCTAAAACCTTCAACATATGTCCTTAAGACTCACCCGATCAAGCTGACCCTCCACCGCCACTACCAGCTTACCCATCAAGGCTTGATGTCCACACCAAGACTTACACTCACAACTGACTCCTCTCAGGCACTTAACCGGTTTTTGAGATCCCTCCAAAGCTTTGACCACTTCTCCAATCTTAATTTTTTGAGCTGACTTGGCTAATCCATAGCCTCCATCTCTACCCTCCTTACTAAAAAGAAGCTTGGCTTTCTTTAGCTTCACCGCAATCTTACTTAAGTATCGATAGGGTAAATTTCTCTTCTCCGCCCAATCTTTAAGTCCGGTTATCTCATCTGGTTTTCGAGCCATCTCTACCATTAATAGTAATCCTAGCTCTACTTCTCTGGAAATTTGTAACATATTGACAACTCCTCCTATTATAGTCGGAGTTTAACACAGTCCTATTTATTCATCAAGGCCTCTATAGCTGGCAATGTTCCTTTTTCAATAAACTCAAGCATCGCTCCCCCACCCGTTGACACATGATCAATCGGTTGAAGATAATCTTTATTCTTAAGTGCTGCCAAAGTATCACCGCCCCCAACAATCGACAAACTATCTTGATTCTCGGCTATAGCGTGATAAATAAAATCCGTTCCTATTCCAAACTTCTTATTCTCATACACTCCCATCGGTCCATTCCAAACTATCGTCCGAGCATTAGCAATCGCCGCTCCAAACTCGGCTTGAGTTCTTGGTCCAATATCCAAAATCTGCATCCCCTTAGTCACCTTGTTTAACTCCACCGTGCCATAAGACACATCCTTGCTTAAAGAACCCGTTACCACATCCGAAGGCAACAGCATTCTAGTCTGACTCCGACTAGCTTTCCAAAACAATCTTTTGGCTAACTCCACCATCTCATGGTCCACCAAAGACTTGCCCACTTCATAGCCAAAAGCCTTCAAGAAAGTATTAGCCACCCCTCCGCCGACTATGCAAGTATCAGCTTTCTCTAGTAATCTGTCTATCAAAGTTATCTTAGTCTCCGCCTTAGCTCCACCAATAATCGCTACCATTGGTTTCTTAGGTTTCTCAATCGAACTCCCAATCACCTCCACTTCTTTTTCCAATAAAAACCCTGCCACCGAAGGCAAAAACTTAGTTACCCCTACCGTTGACGAGTGAGCTCGATGATCCACACCAAAGGCATCATTTACAAATACTTCTCCAACTTTAGCCAACTTCTCGGAAAAACCATTATCATTCCCCTCCTCTTCTTTGTAAAACCGGATATTCTCCAGCATATTAATCGACCCCTCTTGAGCTCTCTCAACCTTCCCCATCAACTGTCTTGAGCCAACTTTATCTTGAAGTAACTCCACTTTTTTACCCATTACTTTTTCCAGGTGATCTGCCACCGGTTTTAAGGTAAATTTTTTCGTCCATTTTCCCTTTGGTCTACCTAGGTGAGAAACTAAAAACAACTTACACCCTTTACTTAACAAATACTCCAAGGTAGGTAGTGTCTGCCTAATTCTTAAATCATCCCCTACTCTAATCCCGTTTAATAAACTGACATTGAAGTCAACTCTCACCAACACTCGCTTCTTATCAACCTTAATATCTCTAATAGTTTTCTTGTTCATCAGTCCGACAATCCTTCCACTTCCTCAGCTTTATTTTCAGTTGAAGAAAAACTATCTATCGTTCTATTCTTCTTCACTCCTTTAATATAAGTCTTACCAAGCTCTTCGCTATTAACTACCTTAAGCTTCTCGTACATAAACTTAAATCTGGTTACCAACGCCTCTCTAATCGAGGCTTTTATCTCTTCATCAATATCCCAACACTCCTTCTTATACTCCCCCCAAGCTTTTTTTCTCAATTTATAGTGAAACTGTTCATCTGTCTGATCCTCTTTTTTCTCTTCTATTTTTTCTTTATCTAACCACTGATACATCTTCTCCAATAATTCTTTTGGAAAGTCCGGGTGATCCATCATTATATTCTGAAATCCAGTGGCCAAATGAACTTCAATTGCCTCGGCTTTAACAAACTCCTTAAAGTATTTATCCTCCAAAGTACTAGCTCCATGTTGGACCGCTCCAGCCACCTTAACACCTCTACAAGCCTGAGAAATATCTTTCAAGACCTTAAAATCCACCGCTACCTGAGCCAAACTACCGTCAGCCAAAACCACTCCACCATGATGTGTTCCGGTTGCCACACTTATCTTACTCATTCCAACTGCTTCTTCATCCAAACCTGCTTGAAAACCTTTAAAATATGCCTCAAAATCCTCAAGGGTGCTGTTCTTCCCGCCAATATGGCCTATCTCTCCTCCGATACTAACCGTCACTCCTTCAGGCTCTACCTCTCGAATATACTCCGTCATCTCAAGTGAATACTTAACATTCCCTTCTTGTTGTTCTACCTCGGTTTTTTTCTCTAGATCTACCAAAGTACTCATGTCAATATCAATGTTATAAAACCCCGCCTCGATCGCCTCACCGGTCAACTCTTTAATCGCTTCGATCTCCCCATCTTTAGGTTTCCCCGGTTTTTCAGCCTTACTTTGGAAATGATCTCCTTGTATCGGTACTCCACCCCTAAAACCTTCCCTAATTGCCCCAGCTAAAACCATGCTCACAAACTCAGCCGGTGATTGATCGGTATAACTCATCTCCGATCTGGCTAGCTCACAGATTAAAACATAGGTCTTGGTTTCTTTAGCCGCTCTAAACAAAGCTCTGGCCATATCGTAAACCATTCCTCGAAGGTTCATCGCCGGCACCGTAAAATCCAAAGGCACTTCATCTCTACCTCTAGCCATGTATAGCTCGTTAATACTGGCCGGTCTCACTCCCACATACTGACCCACTTCCCAAATCACCCATCGACAATCCGCTTTTTCAATCTCACTCCCAAAAACTGCCTTGTATGCCACCTCATCCCACTGCGAACTTGTTAACTTATTCTCCACCACCGCTACCACTTTTCCCTCTTTTACTTCGACCATTCCTTTAATCAAATCAATCACTGTACTTGAAAGCATAAATATTACAATTGAAAATCTATCTCCTTTTTATTTAACACATGAGTTGTATCCATAAACCTAATCTTACCAGTCTGTGTACTCATTACCAAAGAATGAGTTCTGGCTCCTCCACCAAAAAATCTCACTCCTCTTAATATATCTCCGTTAGTCACTCCAGTCGCACAAAAAATTATAGTCTTACCACTGGCTAGTTCTCCGTCAGTATATTTCTTACTCACACTTCCACCCATCTGCTTCAGTCTTTTGGTCTCCTCCTCATTCTTTGGCCAAAACCTTGCTTGCATATAACCTCCCAAACATCTCATCCCAGCCGCCGTCATCACTCCTTCAGGTGCCGCTCCAATTCCCATCACCCCATGTACACCCGTCCCTCTAATACAAGTGGCAATTCCTGGAAATAAATCGCCATCCTCAGCTAGCTTAACCCTAGCTCCGGCTTCTCGAACTTTTGATATCAACTCTTCGTTTCTCTCACGGTTCAAGAACATAATCACCAAATCTCGAACCTCTCGACCCAAAGATTTGGCAATCGCTTTTAAGTTTTTCTGTGGTTTTTCATCCAGATCTACTATGCCATTAGCCTTTGGACCAACCACTAACTTTTCCATATACATATCAGGAGCATGAAACAAACCACCTCGCTCCGAAGCTGCCAAAACCGCAATTGCTCTTGGACCTAAGTTAGCTGTGGCATTAGTGTTCTCCAAAGGATCAACCGCAATATCCACTGCCCTTCCCTTACCCGTTCCTAGTTTCTCTCCGATATACAGCATTGGTGCTTCGTCTCTCTCTCCTTCACCAATCACTATCCTGCCATTAAACTCCACTCCATTAAAAAACTTTCGCATTGCCTTAACTGCTTCTCTATCCGCTCCTTTTTTGTCTCCAAATCCCGCCGCTCTGGCTGCCGCCATCGCTCCTATTTCTGTCGCGTGTGATAACTGTAAAGCCAATGAGTGTTCCATGAACCCCACCACTATATCTATCGTTCCATGACCTGTCAAGCTTATGCTAAACTTACTCTATGTCAAAAAAGCTAATCATCGGTTGGTTCACTTTCACCTGTTGTGAAGACTCAACTATTCTCATGACCGAGCTCTTAAATACTAATTGGCAGGAATGGTTTAAGCGCCTAGATTTCAAGTACGCTAAAACATTAAGAAAGCACAGCCCCATAGGTCCAATGGATGTCGCTTTTGTTGAGGGAGCTATCTCTTCAGAGACACAAACCAAAAAACTAAAAGAAATTAGAAAGCTCGCCCGAAAACTTGTCGCTATCGGTGCCTGTGCCGTCACTGGTCAACCTTCAGCTCAGCGAAATGACTTTGATCCCGATCAACTTGATGAAATAAAGGAAGTGACCGAACGCTTTTCCTATTCCGACAAAGTCCAAAAACTCTCAGAGGTTGTCACTGTCGACGCCTCAATCCCCGGCTGTCCCATGGACGAACAAAAATTTCTCGACTATATCAATCAATTAATAACTAATAAATGACTTTTCTTATAACCAAATTATTGGATTTAAAATGCAACCAACCTTTTTTCTGGAACGTTCGCAGTCCATGGCAAGCATGGTATCCCGATTTTAATCGGGATTTGCCAGGACGAGATAGAACGGCTCTGATCGCTGGATCAGAGAACGTGGTTCCTGAAAAAACCGGTTGGTGAAATTTTCCAATAAATTGACAATATACAATTATGCATCAAGTTAACCTAGACCTATCACTCGAAGACATCTCCAAAATCGAAGGAGCCGCCGGCCTCGACCTGTCTATCAAAGACAACAAAGTCACCAACTGCCACTTTAAAATCACCGAATACAAGCGGTTTTACACTCAAGCCATCAGGGGTAAATCAGCCATTGCCGCCCCCGCCCTTTTAGCTCGTATCTGTGGCACCTGCTCAAACGCTCACATAATGGCTACCCTCGAAGCAGTCGAAAATGCTCTTGGGATCACTCCCTCCTCTCAAACCATGACCTTAAGAAGGTTAATCATGAACGGTCTTATTATCCGCGATCACGCTCTCCATCTATACATCTTCGTTCTTCCAGACTTATTCAACAAAGACTCTCTTCTCGATTTTGACGACAAAGATCCAGAACAACACCAACTCCTCCACGACACCTTTGATATCAAAGATGCCGGTAATCTCTTAAGTATCCTCACCGGAGGCCGTTCAGTCCACGCTCCCTTCCCAATGGTTGGCGGTTTTATGAAACTTCCAGATCCGGTTAAATTACCAGAAGTCGTCAACAAGCTTAAAGCCATTCGCCCAGCTGTTCTTCGTCTGATCAAAATCTACCAAGACTGCACCTTCACCCTTGAAAGAGACATGCCCTATCTAGCTTCTCAAAACCATGACTACTCGTATCTCACTGGTAACATTGTTTCTTCAGATGGAGTCAACATTGAACCACAAGACTATCGAAAACAACTCAAACATCACAAACTTCCCTACTCTCACGCCTCAGCCTACACCTACAAAGACACAGCCTACTATGTTGGTGCTCTGGCTCGCATGAACCTAAACAAAAAAGCTCTTCATCAAAGGACGAAGCAAGATGCTATCTCCGCTCTACAAGTTTTTCCTTCCAAAAATGCTCACCATAATAACTTAGCTCAAGCCATCGAGATCTTAAACGCCATTGATGACTCTCTCGATATTCTCCAAAAAACTCAGTTCAAGCCCGAACCACTCCAAAAGGCATCTCGTGACTCTGGCCAAGGATTTGGTATTGTCGAAGCTCCTCGGGGTCTTCTTTACCATCATCTTACTATTGAAAATCATGTAGTCAAAAACGCCGAAATCCTCGTTCCCACCGGCCAAAACCAACTAAACATCGAGCAAGACATCAAACTCCTCGTCGAGAGAAAATTAGGTTCAGAACCCCGCGACCGCGGGGTAAGTTCGGAACCTTCTGGTTCCCTCAAAGCCAAGCTTGAAAACGAAATCGAAGTCTTAATCCGAGCCTACGACCCTTGCATGTCTTGTGCCGCCCACTTCCTTAAAGTCAACTGGAGCTAGGCAATCATCCTCCCTAGATTAGTAAAGTGAGTTAATATCGCCATTCCCCAATTAATCACCAACCCCAAGATGATCAATCCTGTTAGCCAATAATACTTTTTCCTTACCATCCACACCAAAATTCTTGACTGAAGCAACAATACAGCCAAACCTACAATCTGTAAGCTCCTTACGTGAAGTAACGGTGTAAATCTAACTGTAACAAAATAACTAACAACCAGTGATACTAAGGCTCCAAGTAAAACTATCTTTTCCATTTCTTTTTTATTTTTTTCCACGAGCCACAATACTATTCCAATCACCAACATATATAACAAAAACAAAAAGAAAAAAATTGATTTTCTATGAGCCGCCCCAATAAAAAAAGGTAGAAAAAAATCTATCCGATCAAAACCATACTCTCCCAACCACTCTATTCCCTTTAATCCCGCTATAAAATTAGTTATAAATGTCTTAATCCAAATCACTCCAAATAATAACCATGATCCTCCCACCGAAATTAATTGTTTGCTGTACTTCTTTCGCTTCAGCAATAAATATCCCGTCAAGGGGATAAAATACCACAAATAACCATAGTCAAAAAACAATCCCATTCCGCTTGCCAGCATCAATAGTAGTCCTTTCTTTTTCTTCTCCATCTTGGCTTTCAATAGCCATAGTGATAACAAAATCATTGTCAGTAACCCGGTATACATTCTTATCTGCCAATCAAAGGTCACAAAATATCCTGATAAAACGTAACTTATTACCAATATCCGACTATAAAGTTCATCTCTGTTATTTTTACCAATCAAGAATAAAAGCCTACAGTTAATTAAATAAAAAACCACACTGCTAAACCTCAACCAAAAACTATTTATTCCAATAATCGCCCACCCTTTAAGTAAAAGGAAATACCCAAAAGGATGACCTAAATCCATTTCACCATTAAATAAATCCTTAAATGAGTAGCTAATTATTCTAATCGTAGTAACTTCATCCATCCAAGTTGGCAACTTCCACGCCAAAAACAACCTAACTAGCATTCCCACTACGACCACTCCCACTAACCACCAATTTTTATTTTTCATCAATAATCTTTCTTAACTCATTAATTATTTGTTTTTCGCTCGACTTCATCGGTACCGCCACAATCTTCACATTTTTTACTCTCCCCAATCTCTTCAATAACTTCAACTCCATCGCCACATCATAATCATGCAAACTAACCCTCTTTTCCGTCACCAGTTTATCTAAATCTTCAAATACTCGTATCTTATCTATCCCCACCGCTACATCTAGAATAATCCATTCGGGTGCTTGCCCCGCGAAGTCTTGACGAAGTGGTGCTTGCCCCGCGAAGTCTTGACGAAGTGGTGCTTGCCCCGCGAAGTCTTGACGAAGTGGGGGTTTTAGTCCCTCACTTGGATCCTCTATCTCAAACTCAACTAGAGGAAATTCTTTCTTAAGTTTTGGCACCATCTTGACTACCAAACTGTCTTGCTCTAAATCTGGATTGCCAAAAACTGATATCTTCATATAGTTAAATTAGCCAACTTCAAATGATAATTTGTATAATATTCGAGGTTCGTAACCTCGAATTTATTCAGCTTCTCACACACCCACCCCCAATGAAAACTGACTAAATCTTTCTTCTTAATATCATTAATCAGCTCCTTGTCCCCTATCCTCCAGCTAATTTCTTTGACCACTCCCGACTTTAATTTAAGCTGACCATCAATATACTCAAGTTTCTGTGTGTTCACTTTAATCTTATCTTTACTTTTCCCTATCACCTCTCCCCACGAAATCCGGCAGTTATCCATTGTCGGTATCGTATGCGGTTTGGCTTCATGTCCGGTTCTGTTCCAAATATTAAACACATGGAAGCTGTGGTGCACCTTCGCTCCCATCGGTACCTTGCCGACAATCCATTTCAAGTCTTTTTCTCTAAACCGGCTTTTCAACTTCTGCTTTTCTAGTAAATGATCCCAAAATCCTTTAAGCTTCACCTTCTCCAAAAGTTCGTTACCTATCCAGTAAGCCTCTACCACTCTCTCGTCCAATGGGTCTTGAATATTATTTTCATCAGCAATCAACTTCAAGTACGGATACATCACTTGAAAATCATCCAGTAACTCTCCCAAGCCTTGGTCTGCTTGCTGTTCTACTATATGCGAAAAAATCTGATAATTTTTATCTACCGGCCCACAGTACTTTAACTTATTTGGGCTAAACGCATATCGGGCACATTTTAATAAACCTTGCATATATATTTTATTGTTTATAAATGCAGTTAACCTTCTTTGAAGAGGCCACGGAAGCTGGTTGGGCATGGTGTCCGATCTAACCATCGGACCCAACCAGCTGAGTTGCAACGGTCTTTGATCGCTGGATCAAAGAACCGTGTCTCAGAAAAGAACGGTTAACGAAATTTAAACAATGATTGTCGAGTCAAAAAAGTTGACGAAATTTTCAAGGTCTCTCGTGCAAAAAACCACACTCCAGCCACTAACAAAATAGACTGTCCCAACATCCCATAAGTTAAATTCCGAGTAATAAATATACTGGATAATATATTAGTTACCACTGCTCCTAAACTAAGTATAGTAGCCACCAAGGTTACTGGTGCTAACTTCAATGCCTTATACCAACTAACCACATATCCTAACAGTAACCCCACCGTCACTAACATCATCCCCCATTGAGTCACAGAAAGTTTAAAAATTAAGTTTAGCTTGCCGGTAGTTATTGTCACCAACAACAAGAGCAGTGAACCCAAAATCATTCTCGCCCCCACCACTACCGGAACTTCAACTCGCTTCAACGTCACTTTAGCTACTACATTTTCAACTGCCCACAAAACAGTTGCCCCCAAAATCATCCACTCACCTTGCCCCCAGCTCCACTGACCCAAACCACCAATCACAAAATTGCTAGCGAAAATTAACCCTAACGCTCCCATTTGCTTCAAGCTAATCTTTTCTTTTAGCATCGGCACTGCCCACACCGTCACCCAAAATATTAAAGTTTTATGGATCAAAGCTGCACTAGCTGACTGAGCTAACATCAAGCCCTTAAAGAATAAGTAAAATGGCACCGAGCCTCCAATCACTCCAATTATCGCCAGCTTCAACCAATCTCTTTTGTTAATCCTACTTAAGTTAGTTTGTTTGAAGACCAACCACCAAACCACCAAAAGCCCTACTCCCAGATTTTTAATCGTCGTAAACACCAAAGCATCTCCTACCGCCTTAACCGCAAACCGATTAAAGAAAATCGCCACCCCAGAAATCACAGCTGTTACTAAAGCAAATTTTATTCCCTTAGATCTCATCGCTAACTCCTTTTATTGCCGATCGCATCTTGAGTGCATCAGTCTTATTAAGTTTATCAACTCCCATGTCCTGTTGGCAAACCAAATAATCACCAATCCCAATATTCTTTACTAAACTCTTTATAGTTCGACCATCCTCCATCACCCATTTATCTTTATTTTTCGAAACCACTTTAAGAGGTATTGCAAAACACATCTTCTCAATATATCACACTTCTTTTATGACACATCGTTTGCAAAGTTGTCTTTTCCCTTTGGTTATCGGCATCAACACTCTGTAACACACCAAGCATTTTAATTGAGCTAGTCTCCGCCTCATCAACTCCTTTGATATAAATCTATCTCTAATCAACTGATCAAGTCTTGATCCCCTCATATTTTTCTCCTACCTTTTTCCAATTAATCACCTTAAAGAAGTTTTCTATATACTCATCTCGCCTATTTTGATACTTCAAATAGTAAGCGTGTTCCCATAAATCTATAGTTAAGATCGGTTGGCATACTCCTTTACTGCCACCAGCTTCAGTGTCGGTAAAACAATTATCCTGATTAGCTGTCGAACAAACTTGCAGTCCTTCCTCATTTTGACACAACCACACCCAACCAGATCCAAATCGAGATAATGATGCTTGAGTAAATTCTTCTTTAAACTTATCAAGACTTCCAAAACTCTCCTCAATCGCCCCCTTCAACTCACCTTCAGGGTTTATCCCGAGCGAAGACGAGGGGCTTATCCTTGAAGCACCTATAACCTGCCAAAATAGCGAGTGATTAAAGTGTCCTCCCCCGTTGTTCCTAACTCCAATCTGCAAATCTTTAGGCAACTCACCCAGGTTTTTCAACAACCACTCAAGCTCCTTACCCTCAAACTCGCTTCCCTTCAAAACACCATTTAATTTATTCACATAACCTTGATGGTGTTTAGCGTGATGGATCTTCATTGTCTCTTCATCAATATACGGCTCCAACGCCGAGTATTTATAATTTAGCTTGGGTAGCTCAAACATACTTTCCTCCCTAATTTATTATTTACCTTAATTAAGATTATCTAATATACTCCTACCTGTCAAGTAGGAGTTCTATAACTCAATCACAATTTTATACAACTGCCGATCTACTCCTCCAAGCTCATACTTATACCGCTCACTACCTCTTAAGAAATCATATCTTCTCTTGCCTGACTCAATTGCCTTTTTTATCTTATATGATTTTAATAACAATCCCACACTATAATAGCTAAACTCAGGGTCAAAACCAGAATTATAAAGCCACACTTCCTCGTCACTCTCAAAAGTCATCACACTAGCTACCGGTTTATCTTCAAGCTTTAAGAAACACAAATGAGACTGCCAACCAGGAAATCTAGTCGTCTTAACATCCCAAAAAAACTCTTTCATCTTTTCCGACATAAACTTACTTTTATTAGGATCAGACAACCGATGAAGTCTAACAAACTCTTCAAAATCATCTTCCACCGTCTCTTTAGTGCATTGATAAAATCTATTTTCTCCCTCAAGTCTCTTAATCTTTCGCTTTAGCTCTTTTCTATGTTTCCTCTCAAGTGAGCTTAAATACTCCTCCCATGTCTTCGGTAAATCTATATACGGCGCCACTTCCACCTGCGAGGTCTGTCCTCGCAGGTTACCACTCTTTAGTAATGCATACGTCTCACTGTCTTTTCTGACATAATCCAGTTGAAGTTTTTTATATCCCCTCTTCTTAAAATCCGAGATTATCTCCTTTAAGGCTTTCTCTTTATCTTGAGCCACAATATCTCCATAATCTGTCACTTCTTCCTTGCCCATTACCGGTTCCATTCCCAGAAACTTAACCACCTCTTCCTTGGTAGAGAATCCTCCATAATCTGTCCAGATAACATTCCTTTCATTCTCAAAATTCTTAGCAAACACTTCTTGATACTCTTTTAATTGGAATACTCCAGTCATACTCTCTATTCTATCAATAGCTTTAAGGGATGAATATCCCTTAAACAAGATTATTTTTCAAGTTTTAGGGGGCGAATGCCCTCACTCTATCTCCTACTTTAATCTTGTTCCGCTTAACCCAGCCTGAATTTACTTCCAATACCTTTTTTACAGCTTGAGTTGGTTGTATCTTCACCGGTTGTTCTCCTGTTTTCGGAGCCGACACTCCCTCGATTATTTCCACTACTCGATCATCTTTAATAAAGACAAAATCTAGATCAAACTTCATTTCCTTCATCCAAAAACCATATCGGTAGGCTTTTGGAAACACAAACAACATCCCTTCATTTTCTTCCAATTTTTCAACTCCAGACAAACCTTGGCTTCTCCCTCCCACGGTATCTCTCACTTGAATCTTAACCAGGGTCTTTCCAACAGTTAACTTCTTCCACCCCTCTTTAATCTGTAAGTTTTTGTAAAACCACCAACTACTCAGCAAAACCACCATAATCAATATTATTAGTACGACCTTATTCATCCAGTATATTCTATCAATAGCTTTGAGGGGTGAATACCCCTCAATCAATAATTTCTTGGCAGATTTTAGGGGGCGAATGCCCCCTAACACAGCAAATCAGGCGACTAGTACGCCTGATTGCTTGTAGTTTTATTTTCCTCTAAAACCTCTTCCCCCACCTTGTCTTGGACCAGGGCCACCCATAGACTCCATCATTGCTTGATGATCGATTCCATTGTCCTGAAACCACTGATCCATCTCCGCTTTGTGGGCCTCTCGATCAGCTTCTCTCTCTTGACGCATCTCTTCATGCTTCACTTCTAAAGCTTGCTTCTGGTCTTCAGAGAGAACTCCATCACTAACAGCTTGATTCATCCTTTCCTCTCGACGAGCTTGTCTCAGCTCTCCTCTTTGTCCTCTTGATTCCTCGAAAACAGTCTGAACCTCATCTTGATTTAAACCAAACTTTTCAGCAATTCTTTGCCACAAAGGTTGTGTTTGTGTCTCTTCAGCCTTAACTTGACCTGTGCTCATCACACCTGCGGTCACTAATACTCCTAAAGCTAAAGCTGTAATTAATGTCTTTTTCATATACTTCTCACCTCCTTTATATATCTACCCTTAATACAACCAGCTCAATCCTTTTATTTCACTTCCTCAAGTCTTGGTTTCATCATCTTCTTGTGAGGTCTTGGGCTTCTCAATCTCAACTCCTCAAGCATCTCTTCTCTACCCTCAAACCTAGTGTCATATAATGACTTAAGCTCACGCCTCTTCTCAAGTCTTTCATTTACTCCTACTTTGTCTACAAAAAATCCCAAGCCTACCACCGTTATCACCGCTCCCAAAACCAACCAACCCAAGCTCACTTTATAAGCTTTGTCATGCTTCTTAAGCATCCACGAACCACCCAAAAAAGATATCAAAGCCAAGCCAATCACCTTCCATGGAAATGATCTAACAAAAAATCTTAATCCCGGTCTGCCAAAGCCTAAGTAGTCCATCGCTCCACCCATTCTTAATCTAAAAAAGATTGCACTGGTTAAAAAAACTGTAATCAACAGCACCCCTACAATCCCCACTCCCATCAACATCGACCCCAAGACAAAATATGCCCTCGGCTTCATCTTGAGCTTCTTGCTCTTAATCTTTTTCATTACCACTTTCGCGGTCTTACTCACTTTTTTTGTCATATCAAATTCTATTTGATCAAGGTCCGTTCTTGAAGCTTTAGCTTTAAGGCCGGACCTTTTTGGATTATCCTTTCTCATATATTATTACAAATCTCCTTTAGTTTTTCTTTCCCTCTCCTCAACCGTATCCCCACCGTCCCCATCGGTATCTTCAATATCTCACTAATCTCTTCATAGCTTTTGTCTTCCAAAAAATATAAAGACAGTACCGATCGATACTTAAAACTAAGCCCCTTCAAGCATCTTCTGACCATCTCTTTCTCTTCTTTCTTCTCATACTCTTTTTCAATATCCACTTTACCCGGCAATATTTCCTTCAACCAATCATTAAAGTCTAGACTCAAATGTCTTTTCTTCTTCACTTTATTCATCGCTTCATTGTGAGTAATTCGATATATCCAACTTGAAAACTTACCCTTCTTCTTATCAAATCCCTGAAGATTAACAAACGCCTTAATAAAGGTTTCTTGAACCACCTCATCAGCTTCCCTATCTCCAATCAAATACTTCACGTATCTTAATAGCTTTCCTTCGTACCTTTTCACCAGCTCCGTGTAAATTTCCTGATCTTTGACTACCTCCACCACCACCTGCTCATCGCTTAACTCAACTAGACTTGTCATACATGAATAATACAGGTTTCCTTAAGCAAATCTTTCCTTTAAGGTAACCGCTTGCTTATCCCTGTCAGAAATTATCATCTCTTCTTTCTTCAGTGGCCACTCTATTGCCAGTTCGTTATCAAACATACTCACCGCCACATCTCCTGCCGGATCTCTATCTTTGTACAGTCTGTCAACCAAATAAACATACTCAACCGGACCTTTGAGCACACAGACCGAGTTAGCAATTCCCGGGAAAATAAACAAGCCTCCCCTAATTGCTCCTTCTCCAAAACCTAACTTAAAATTAACCACCTTCTTAAAGGTTTCCGACTCCGGTCTAACATCAGCCAAGGCAGAAAAACTAACTCCCGTTGTTACAAAGATAAGTTTCTTCCAGTCTTCAGCATGCATTCCCCTAGCTACTCTATCTTCAGAACGAGAATGGTTTACTTGTTGAACCTTAAACTCTTCTTTGCTTACTTCCTCTAATTTATGAATATGTCCAGCTTCAGCAAAAAAACCTCTCTCATCTCCAAACTGTTTTCTCTCCACATACCAAAGTCCTTTAATAGCTGTCTTAAACACTCCTTCAGCTACTTCCAGTTTTTTACTTGGTTGATAAAGATCCATGTTCAAGATTATACTCACTTTCTTTCTTTCTTCCAAATCCTACTTTCACTTAATCTTTAAATATTGCTAAAATATTCCTTATGAACTTAAAGCTAAAAAAAGGCTACTATCTTTTCATTCATCTCTTCTTCTCATCTGGTCTTCTTTACGCTTTCTATCATTTCATCACAACTCCAAAATCTCAAATGCTTCACCGCCGGCTTTGGGCTTACGAAAACTGGATGATCCTTTCCTTTTATGGTTTATTCGTCTATCTCTCTTTGGCTGAAAAAGAAACCAAGTTTACTACCAAGCTTAAGATAAAAAAGCATCTTAAACAGTTCAAGCTTATCCTAGGTTTAAATCTCTTGCTTCTTGTTTTTCCTTGGGGGTTGGGTCTCCTCCTCTCTCCTAAATATATTTTGGGTAGCTTAGGCTACCAGTCCATCTACTGGCGTGTTCTTGGAGTTGGCTCTCTTCTTGGGGCGATAATCTACTACTTCCCTTATCGCTTTTACCATCACAAACTCTCCTACTATATTTTCCTTTTTGGCGCTTTCGATAACCTAACCGCCGGTCTTATCGTCACCTATCTCTTTATCACTAAACAAGTCCCCTTAACCGCTTTTTCAGCTACCCCCTTACTTCTTTACTTTGCCTTCTTTTTCTACCGCCAAGCCAAAGTCTACTCCAAAACTATCTCCTTTAAAACTACTTAGTAATGTTAAGATAAATCAATGTTGTTTTTCTTTGCCATTCTGTCTGGTTTGTTCTACACCGGTCAAGGTTTGCTAACCCGTTACCTATTAAAAGGCAACAAAGATGCTTGGGCTTTTTCGTTTTACTTCAGTTTTGTCGGAGCTTTAGTTAGCCTACCTTTCATGCTTGCCAATCTAAAGGTTGCTAACTCTGTGTCAGCGTGGTCTCTAATAATCTTAATAGGATTTCTAATAGTAGCTCAAAATCTTCTAAGCTTTAAATCATCAAACTTCATCGAAGCTTCAATCACCGGCACTATCTCAAAATTTCGATTAGTCTGGGTTTTCATCTTGGAAGTCATCATCTTTAAAGAAATATTTTCGTTAAACAAACTTCTGGGAGTATTATTATCCGTGTTAGCTGGTGTAATTATTATCCAAGGAATTAAAAAACCAAAATCTATCAAAGGTGTCTTACTGGCCTTGTCCGCCACCATTTTTTACGCCATCGTAATCATGTTTTACAAAATTCTCTTTACTTCTTTCAACTCTCAATCTTTAACTTTCTTTATCTTTGCTATTCCCGCTTTACTAAACTTTCTTATCATGCCCCAGGCACCGCAAAGAATTTATAACTTAATAAAAGAAAATGGAAAAGTCGTTCTTTTGGCCTGCTCTTTAGGAGCCTTTGCCAATCTAGCCATGAACCATTCCCTATCAATTGGAGATGCCACCAAAACCTTGGTGATAATTGAGTCTTTTCTAATTGTCGCTCTCGTAGGAGAACACTTTTTTCTCAAAGAGAAAAGTCATGTGGTTATTAAGTTATTAGCCGTAATCTTTGCCATCACTGGAGCAGTCTTAATTAGATTAAGTTAATTCTCTACTTCTGTAGGTTCAACCAACTTGGCAATAGTTGCCGATAAATTATTATCCCTTTCAGTAATTCCCAATATTCCTTGAGATCGTAGATCAAACCACCTGTCATTAATAAATACTTTACTCAACATCAAGCTTGGTACATTTGCCTTAGGCACTTTCTTAATCGTTTGAATTACGATATGGCTCATCCAACCTCCAATCAGATCTCTCTTGTTGCTATACGCACTACACTCAAAGGGATAACTTAAAATACCCACTGGAGAAATTACATAGTTTTCCCTCGCTCTTTCAAATTTAATCTTATTAGCTCCAAAAAGCCCTTTTTTTACTTGATCAGGCTCTAGAAAGTTAAAAACTGCTTTTCCAAACTTGGCATTTTTCATGGCCATCTGATTGGTTGAAATTTTTTCTCTAGGGTACACTAAAAGAGGCCAAAGACAACCTTTCCCAAAATTAGGTACAAAACCCGGATTATACTTTTTAGAAGTATCTCTTAAACTCGTAACAACTCTATCCCTAGCATCTTCGCCCATCTCTGGAAATTTTCTCCCAAGTTGATCCATTAAAATTACTTCAATGCTTTGAGCTGCTTCAAGCGTTGCTAAGCGCGAAGCTAAACCCATTCTCTTTAAAAAAGTCGGTTCTACATCTTCGGGTACTTCAATTAACCTCTCAAATCCCCAACGTGAAAGTAGATTTTCAGTCGTAACAATTTTTTCTCCATTATCTGGATCAGTCGCAGTAATAGTTTCTCTAGCCATAAGTTATAGGCTATTATAACATCCCCACCTACTTCTTCGGCTCCAACCTTCTCTTTCCTATCTTATTCAAGGAATACATCACCCGTTCATCCAAGTTAATATCCTTAATCCGAGCAAATCTTAAAATCGCTAACACAATATCCCCCAGCTCCTGCTCATAAGTCTCGTCATTTTGAGCCGCCTTATTAGTCTTTTTTCGACCATGCTTAGCTAAATAGGCTCGAGCCATCTCTCCAACTTCCTCCACCAAACTCAAGATCAACATTGATCCATACTCCTCCGTATACCTCACTCCTTTATCTATCTGATCAAGTTTCTTAATGTACCCCCCAAACGGAGTGCTATAAATTGCTTTCTTTTTTGCCATTACTTCCTCTCTACTTTTATTGAACATTCTGTCAATAAAGCCGCCACTGCCCCGACAGCCGCCAAGCTTGGAGCTAACACTGCTCCTACTACTCCAATAGTTAAAGGTAGCACCAGTATCTCTTTCCCTTTTTTATTAGCTATCGTTATCCGTCTTACATTCCCCTCTCTCATCAACTCTTTTACCTTTTTCAATAGCTCTTCTCCCTTAATCTTCAACACCTCTTCAGTTTTTTGTTTTCTTTTAGTTGATTTTTTTGCTGGCATACTTACCTCCAATAATTAATTAACTATTACAGTTTAACTCATTCAACTCTTCAGTTAAACCCTTTTCTCCATAAAAATGCCCCAGCATTAAATCCACCATCAAGCAACTTAATCGCCTTTTTCATCTCATATTGGCTTAAAACCTCGTCATAAGGTTCTCTATCCGGTATCTCACCCGTGTAATATTTTTGCACTACCTCCAAAGCTCGTCTATCTCCCAGTTGCCCCAAGGCCCAAATCGATTCATTTCTTTCCCTCAATAAATTACTTTCATCATCAACCGTTTTTATTAAAGCCTCAGTACAATCTCCTTCATACTTAGCTTTTGCCACTCCACACTTATCCCTTACATCGTAACCAATCCACGAAAAAGTAATCAAAAAAAATAATACAATTGTCGACATACCCACTAACAACCAATACCAAAACCATTGCATTAATTTCTCTTTTGGGAAACCTAAAAAAGTATTTTTCATCTAAACCTCCAAACTTGACTAATTTTTTTATTAAAAATAATGGCTATCTTAAAGCTCAAAATCAAACTCGGTACATATCTTCCCTGTTCGATTGAAATAATTGTTTGTCTAGTCACACCGGCTTTTTTAGCTAACTCTTCCTGAGTTAAATCTTCTTCAGCTCGTAATATTTTAATGTTATTAGTTAACTTCATTAATACTTTCTTGATAAATACCACCAACTAATCAAATGAACCGTCACTCCTAAAACCGCCACATACCCCAACACCATTCCTAAAGACTGCAAGTACGACCACTGTCCTTTTGCTCCTAAAAATATTGCTATAGCTGTCATTCCCACCACCGGTATCAAGACCATAAAACTCATAGCCGCCGCTTTTTCATTTAATCTCTCAAGCCTCTCATCTTTAATTTCATCTTCCACCTTTATTCTCAAAAGACTTAATAAAATCAATCCATCTACCACTAAAAACAATCCCAATATGCCTAAATTAAACTTCATTAACAATCCAAAACCGACTCCCACTACCATTAATATTGCCATTCTCCATTGATTAAATCTTTTTACCTTCATCTGACCTCCATGTAAAGTATATTTTACTTATTGTAAAACAAACTTTACATTCTGTCAACCCTACTCTTAAAAACCAACAAACCAAAACCAACCAGCATTATCAACATCGATACTATCATCAAGCTTTCCGGAATAAAGTTCGTCAACAACCATCCTCCCAAAACCGGTCCGGCTATTTGAGTCAAACTACCCAAAGAGTTAGTTACTCCCAAGACCGCTCCCTGCTCATCTTCCTTAACACTTCTTGAAATATCCCCCATCAATAATGGTCTAGTTATTCCTGTCCCCACTGCATACAAACTCAAAGTTATCGCCACCAACCACTTTACCTCAACCAATCCCAAGCCCAATAAAGCCACAATTATTATCACCAACCCGACTCTCTTTAATAGTCTTTCTCCTAACGTATCAATAATCTTTGAGATAAATACCCCTCGAAGCAACACATTAACCAAACCAATGTAGGCTAAAACCCAACCCACATTCTCAGCCGTAAAGCCCCACTTTCTATCAGCATAAATAGCAAAATTGCCATGCCAAACCATCGTCATCATCACAAATGTTAAAAAAATCATCAACCTTCTTCTGGTCGCTAACCTCCCTAAATATTCTCGGAATATCCCTAGATCAATAATCTTTATCTTGCCTAAGCTTTTCTTCTTAACCTTCACCGTTTCCGGCAAAAATATTACTGTCAAAATAATGGTTATCAAACTAATCCCCGCCGCTAAATATGCTGGCACACTAAAACCAAACTTAGATAAATACCCCCCAATTCCCGGTCCAATCATAAAGCCAATCCCAAAAGCCGCTCCACTAATTCCAAAAGCCTTACTTCTGTCTTTCTTACTCGACACGTCACTAATATATGCCTGAGCAATCGTATAGTTGCTTCCCAAAGCTCCATCCACCGCTCTTGACAAGAAAAGCATCCATATCGACCGAGCTTGAGCTAGTATGACAAAGCTGACAAAAGTAGAAATTTGAGATGCAATCAAAAGCGGTCTTCTCCCAAAAACATCACTCAATCTACCCATAATCGGCGCTGATACAAACTGTAAGGCCGAAAACAAACCTAAAATTAAAGATATTGTTAAAGGCGACGCCCCCATATCCTGTGCATAAAACGGCATAAAGGGCAGGATTAAAGAAAACCCCAGCACTTCTGTCACCTGGATCAATAGAATTATCAATAGCTTCCGGTCAAGTTTCATAAGCCTTGATTATACTCCCCCTCTTACACCAAAGCTTGATACTCAAAAAAATTCAACACCACTCGTTTATCCAAAGCCCGACAACCTTCTTTAATAAGCTCTAGGCTTTCCTTGGTTTTTGGTTTAACCAAAAACAACATTAGCTGTTTTTTATCATCACTAATTCTACTTAGCTTTACTTCCAAACACTGCTCTTCCAAAATATTAATTACTTGAGTCATTTTCTGCTCCCTACTAAACTCCATCTCTACATGTATCATTCTTTTCTCCAACCATGAATTTTTCATCTTACCGGTTAACAACGCTTGAACCACCATCACCACCAAAATCAAACCAAAAAAGACACTAGTCAGCCCCACTTGACCGGCTCCAAAACCTAACCCTAAAGTAATCGACAGAAAAATATATGCCAACTCTTCCGGATCTTTAATCGCCGACCGAAATCTAACAATCGACAACGCTCCCACCAAACCCAAAGACAAAGTCAATGAAGCCTTGATAATCGAAATTACCAACATGGTAATCAAAGCCATAATCGGGAAAATAACCGCCAACCTTCTCCGGTTAGATAAACTTCTACCCACCCACACATAAACCATCGACAATAAACTTGAAAGCAATAGCAGTAATCCCACTCTACCCAACACCACCATCACTTCAAAATCTAAAAATTTTTCTATCATAAATACCAAACCAGTATATCACTTTCTCAGTAAGATTCATTATTCTTATAATATTTCTTTAGCCAATCCAAATAGCTATCACTTCTCGATCTAGCAAACACTTTTAACAGATCCACCTGTCTTTCCCACTCCTCCATACTGCTCACCACATGATAACCGCTCTCTGATTTCTCTTGACCCCATCTTTCAATTTGCCTGGACATCTCAGGCCTTATCTCTTCTGCCATTTTATCTATTAAATTTTCTACCTCTTCAGCTTCTAAACCACCTTGGACCAACTCAACTAATCTCTTTTGGTAAAGCCTTCTGAATCTATCCTCGTCAAATAAATTTCTAAACGGAAAGTCCTCATTCTTTAAGTCTCCATGCGGATCTGACTCCGCCGCCTGTTTCATTTTCTCTGCCGTTTCTATCCCTGCTCCAAAACCGGCATCCAAATCAAACAACAACCATCTCAATCGACCATCTAAATACTTAAAATCACTAATGATCTCCTCCTTCATCGGCTCCACCTTAAACCACCACAGCTTAACATTATTAAATGGCCAATCGGCATTACCCATATATAGTTCCAAAATAAAATAATCAATCATGTTCTGAATATCAACATATTTATTTATCGCACTAAACCCCTCGCATCCCCGACACCCAGATACTTGATCAACTAACCAGTTATATCTTTCCACTCCAGCCTTATCTCTCTTGTCAACCGAAACCGCATAACCGTGATTAACAAAACTCCCTAATGGCACCTCAAGCATTCCTAACATCCCGGGTTGAACTCTATATTTTTGCTCAAAATACTCGTCATCATATCTCTCTTGAAGCCAATACAATCCCCAATACTCTTGATTTAAGTAAACTACCACTGGTCTACCTAACTGCACTTCCAAACTAGATACTTGGCTAACTAGTCGACTAGCTAACATATCTCTCATCATTGTTAAGTGGCTGTCGCCTACTCTTAAGACCAAACTTCCGTAAGCTTTACTCCCCTCTTCGTCAAAAAATGAATATCTAAACAAGTCATTCTCTCCCTGGTAATTCTTAGCCGTTAACCGAAATGCTTTTTGAGGCATCGACCTCATTCCTCTTCCATGAAGACTTAAACCTATCTTTTGCTCCATCTCCAGCTTGCCCGTTTCGTCAAAGAGTCTCATCTCCGCCTCTTTTTCCCACTCGTCCCCAGCTTGAAAATAGTTCTCCTGCTCTCCCTTTACATAAATTCCAGTTTTATCACTCCACAAATTATCAGGATCTGTCTTGATCTCTATTACCGGAATAGTGTGTTTCTCTCCTTGCCAATATTTTTCGGACATTTTTATATTCTTGTTCAATTGAAATCCAATCAAAGCTACTAACCCAGTAACCAATACTAATCCTAGTCCAAAGACTATCTGATTAATTGATTGAAACGATTCTTTCAACTGCATAACTGCATCCCCATCATATATTTTGAAGATTTTGTAATCCTTAACGGTAAATCCCTAACCAACTGATCAAATCCTTCATCTTGCTCTAAACTATACTTAACTTCTAAGATAGTGGCTCCCAGTCGCTTGATTAGTCTATTTTCCTGCCAATCCCTGATGGACTGAAACTGCAAATCACTATCTATCGTTACTCTTGACTGATATCTCCCTGACTTAAAGTACTGCCTCAGGTAAGAATTAACCACCACTGGTTTTAAGGTATTGCTTTCTTCTGCCACCATTTTTAACCACTCACTCAACTTATTTTTAAGAGTCGCTATGGATAATGATGTCACTTTCTCCTTAAGCTTATACACTACCTTTCTAGACACCTCTCCGTCTCTAATCTTCACTTCCAACTGTACCGGACTAACTTGATTATCATGTTCATACCATCTCACTCTCACCTTCTTTCTTTGTCGACTTCCAAGCTCATTCTGCTGATAATAATCAAGGTTGAACGTATCAAAATACATCGACCACACCCGCCTTGGATAAAATATCGGCCTAAATAATCCCTGACTTACCTTCAAAAAACTCTCTAGTTGTTTAGCTGAATAATCTTCCGTCAAATACTTTCGTTCATAACGATAATCTGCCATAGCCAAAATATTCTCCACTTGCTTGCACTCTTTAATGTCCGTGAGGCACCAACGACAAAGTTAGATACATCACCAACACTCCAAAAAACATCACCATCAAACCTTTTTTCTTATCAAGCTCCTCATTAGCATGAGGTAAAAAATCGCTAGCTCCTAGATACAAAAACATTCCTCCAGCTACCGCCAACAAGTACCCAAAAACCATCTCTCCTGCCCCTAAATAATACACTCCAACAGCTCCGACCACAGTCATTAAAGCTGAAATCAAATTAACTAATAATATCCTCTTTCTACTCCATCCAGCTTTAAGCAAGATACCAAAGTCACCTATCTCGTGAGGTACCTCGTGTAACAATGTCGAGACCGCAGTTATCAAGCCCAAGCCTGGATTAACTAGATACGAAGCCGCAATCGCTACTCCATCTATCAAATTATGTATTGTATCCCCAATCACTACCAAAGGAACTACTTGTCCACCTTTAGTTTCCTTACACTTGTGACCATCATCATGGTGATGTAGTTCGCAAAACAACTGCTCAAATAAATAAGCTCCAAAAAAAGTTAACAATACTATTGTTAGACTCTTCTCCCCCACTATCTCCAAGGCTTCAGGTATTAGTCCCAAAAAAGAGACCGTTACCAATACTCCTGCCGCAAAAGGTACCGAATACTTGGCCAACACGTTCGACCATTTTTTCACCGACAAAAACACCACTCCCCCAGCCAATGCAACTACACTTCCAAGTAAAGCTAATAAAACTATATTCCCTAAATCACTCATATTTTAATTGTACCAAATAAACAAGGTCCGTCCTTTGCTTTCGCGAAGGCCGGACCTTATTGTATAGTTCGTTAGAACCTAAAGATTAAAATCTTTTTGGGCCACGGTTATTAAATCCGCCACCACCTCCAGCTCCTCCTCTGTCATTTCTTTGTTGCATATAGCAATCTCGACAGTAGACCGGTCTGTCTCCAGACGGTTTAAAAGGGACTGTAGCTTTGTTTCCACAGCTACTACAGGTTACTTCGAACAATTCTCGACCATGTTGGTCTGTTCCAGATCCTGAAGCAGCAGGCTGATCCGCCGCTGGCTGAGGGGCTTCCTCCTCCACTTTCGGCTCTTCAACTACTGGCTCATCAGCCACTGGCTGATCAGTTGTTGGGTTCTTTGTGTCATCACTCATTGATTTTCACCACCTTTCAAATTGTTAAATATTGCTGCAGTTGTTCCGAACTTCAAATACGTTCGGAACCTGCACATTGGGATATTTAAATAGTAACGGGGAAAGTTAGAAATATATATTGGCTAAAGAAGTTCGATAATCTTTGCTTACCTATGCTAAATAAATAACTAACCCTGATTATACACTATATACTCCTATTTCACTACCTTTTTCTTCTTAACCTTACTCTTTAACTTTGGTTTTTCCTCTTTTACCTTTTGAGATAATAGACTGATAACTTTATCTAGTTTAGAGTTTAATATCTCAATATTAGAACTAAGCTTACCAATGTTTGGATCACTAACGCTCTTTGGTTGATATCCGCCTCCATCTCTTCCACCTCTTGGCCTACCGCCATCTCTGCCTCCCTTTTGCTCAAAACAATCACTACAATAAATTGGTTTATCACCGCTTGGTCTAAAAGGTACCCTACAATCCTTACCACACTCATCACAAACTGCTTCGTGAAGTGGTGGTCTACCCCCATCTCTTCCATCTCTTCCACCCCTTGATCTGTTGTTGTATCTAAAATCGCTCATAATATTTTCCTCAATATTTAGTCAATACCCGAAGTATAAGTTTTATCTCAACAAATAGCAAGTTTATTAAAAATCGAGGGTTGACAATTACTTATATCAAAGTACTATTAAAACTTCGCTGGTCTTCGAATTTTTAACTCCGAATAATATTCATTCATCCTATAAATAATAATAAATTTAATCCGTCATTCCTTATAGTTATACTATTTATAATAAGAACATATCTCGAGGTAATCTTATAATCCGTTGCCTTCTACACATCTAATATAGATAGCCAAAATATCCTCTAATTAAATTTGTTTTATTATTACTGAGTATTGACATTGCCAAAAAAAATCATGTAGGATGAAAATTAGGAAATAAGCATTTGGGGTGTTATCAATTTGTTATAGGAAAGGAGGTATATGAATATAACTAACAACAAAAAGCTATTAGTCAGCTTACTCGTAATGACCGTCGTTGGAGTAGGCGCAGGCGTTGGTACGGCCGCTTTCTTATCGGCCAGAAGAACTACTAGTGTTAACAGGTTCCAACAAGGAACCTTAGACCTAGATGTTGCTTCTGGAGGAGTAGCTGTCGAACCGTTCGTCATTGAAAACATCGGAGAAACTGGTGACATTGATGGTTCCAAAGAATGGACCATCACCAACACCGGTACTCTACCTGGTAGATTGCTAGTCAGAGTAAAAAATCTCGAGAACAATGAGAACGCTTGTAATGACCAAGAAGCTGAGATCGAACCAGATTGTGCATCAGACACAGTCGGCGAACTCGGTGGAGTCATTAACATGAAGTTAACCTTAGATGGCAGCGATCAAATTGCTTTGAATGGAACAGACGTAGTCTCTTCATTCTTAGACGATGCTAGTCAAGGAACTATTGGAGCTGCTTGGAAGGCCCTGCCAACCATTACTCTCCAACCTAATGACACTGTCACAGTCACCGCTCACTGGGCAACCGGTGAAGCCGATTATGGCAATGAAGTGCAGAGTGATGATCTGACGTTCGATATGGACTTCAGGCTCATTCAACAAATTACTGGTGATATCGAAAATTAATCCTAGTAATTTAGGCTAACATTTTGGGTGCGGGGAGCCATTTTGCTCCCCGCACTTCAATTAAACATATGAAAACATTAACTAAAACTATCTCAATCCTCTTCTCCATCTTCACTTGGATTGCTATTCCTATCCTGGTCATCTTGGCTGTATATTCAATTGGCTCTAATATCTCTCTCTTTAATGGTTACCATTCCTACTTGGTTCAATCAGGCTCGATGGAACCAAATATCCTCATCGGTGACGTCGTTATCACCCATAAACAAACTGCCTATCATGTCAACGACGCCATCACCTTTAACAGCCCAGAAGCCAATCGCATCGTCACTCATCGTATCGTCGAAATCAAAGATGACTCTGGCAATCAATTTATTACCAAAGGCGATGCCAACAGGGAAGAAGACGAAGCTCAAATTACGCCTAAAAACATAATTGGCAAAGTTATTTTTGTCATTCCCAAACTCGGCTTACTTATCAACTTTAGTCAATCAACTTTAGGCTTGATTATCTTGATTATCATCCCAGCCGCCGGTCTATTTTTTGACGAACTCGTCAAGGTGGCCTCCAAACGCCAAAATGCTCAGTAAGGCTTCAAGATGGACTTTGGTCTTCATGATGGTCTTCGGTTGCTACTTACTCAGAGTCGGTAGAACCTCGGCTGACTTAACCGCTCAAAGAACGGTCAAGGAAAATCGTCTTCGAGCTACCACTCTGGCTCTAGCCGAACAACATAGCGCTAACTTCGGTCTCCTCACTACCCTCTTTAATACTACTGGTTATCTCCCAGGAGGCTTTGACATCAAGGCTATTAAACTAACCAAGATTGGAGAGCTCAACTTTAAGTATCAGCTTAAGATGCAAACTTCAGCCGAACCCGCTCCCCTCTGCCAAAACCTAACTCTTAAGGTTCTTAAAAACTGGGAAGAAATATATCAAGGGCCGCTCTTAAGTTTCACTACCGAAGCTTCAATTAGTGATTCCGGTAATGATAACTGGGTTTTTGTCTTAAGCTTTCCTGAGGGTCACGACGACAACAAAAGTTCTAGCTGTGTTTTTGATCTAGTTGCTAGAACTTGGCGGAATGACCCCAACGAAGCTCTAACCGGTTTATGGTCAAAAAAACAACTAGCCAACTTAGTGACTACCGGGTCATGGTAGGATAGATATTATGAAGTTAAATAACTTAATCAACTCAAGAAGATACTATTATTTTATAGGCCTATATCTTGTTTTCACTTTCAGTCACGCCATCATCGGTTTCGGTAATCTTCCCGGAGGGCTTAAGATATTTACCAACAAGAAAGTCTCCATGGAACCACTAATCTCCAACCACAGTCTGACAGTAGTTCAACCATTCAAGTACTATGACGTCGGTGATATCATCAGCTACTATCGGCAAGTAGACGGACAAGAAACCATCGTCACCCACCGAATTACTCAAATTGGCGGTAATGTTTACGTCACCAAAGGTGACTACAACCAAGCTATTGATAGCCAGGTCGTTGTCCCTAGACTAGTTATCGGCAAAGTCATCCTAATCATCCCCTACCTTGGTCTAATCTTCTCCACTGTCAAACAACCTTTAGGGGTTGCTTTGTTTATTCTCCTTCCAGCCGCTATTGTCTTAGCTCTGGAAACTTACCGCCTTATCTCTTTTGGAGTTTTCTCTCAAAGGGAAAAATAACCAAGCCGAAGCTGACAGTATAACCACCAATCCTATCAGGTGCGAATAACTTAAGCTGACTAAATAGGCTGACAATAACAGCAAAGGAATATCCAAAACACTCTTCAAAAAATTAGCCAACGATATAGTCGTTGCCCGATTATAAGAACTACTGGCCTGATTTATTATCTCAGAAAACAAAGGCCAACGAACCATCTCCGCTGTCAAAGCCAACGCAAAAATAATCAACAACCACCAACCTGAAATTCCCAAAAGATTAAGTCCGAAAAAACCTATTAACAAAATCACTATCAATAAATTTAGTACATTAATGCGCTTTTCAATGGTGAGCCACGAAAAAAGCTTCACCACATTTCTATTAATCACAAAAATAGTCAGTTGATATCCAGCCACCATTAAACCTAATAGCAATAATGATACTCCCTTGCTAGTAAAAAACTCTGAACTCACTCTCCAGAGAATAAATAAAGAAATAAAGAAAAGTGACTTATTAAACATCATCCGCAGTAGATTGGTATTTTCCCTAAATAACTTAATCGCGTCTCTTATTATGTCTGCCTCAATCTTCTCCACTTTTAGGCTATGCTTGGGTTCGATTAAAAACAAGCTTAATGTCAAGGCCACTAGAGTGGCCACAATATCAATGCTGATAATCAAAATATACTGTATGTTACTCAAGTCACGAGCGATTAATACTGCCAAAATCGGCGTCACAATCTTAAATATTCGACGAGCAGAAAAATAATTACCCAATCTCTCCAAGCTCTTCCCTTCAAGCTTCAACTGCTTGGAGGTATCATAAATCAAGGCTTCATCAGTTCCAGACATTAGTGCGTGAGCTAGTGCATAAAGAGAAACTGTCAACACAAACACCGGAAATGACCAAGCAAAAATATTTACTACCCAATAAATAACGTTGGCCAACACAGCCAATACTATCACTTTCTTTCTCCCCCACTTATCCGCTAGGTAGCTTGATGGGATCTCGGTTAATAAAGACACCACCGAAAAAACAATCGCCAAATAAAAAATCTGAGTTAATGAAAGCCCACGGTATATAAAAAAAAGTGTGCTAATCACATTAACCACTTTCACTTCAATTAAGGCCTGAATCCAAAACATTAGCTTAAAGTTTCGAAAAAGATTTTTATCCCTTATTTTTTCTTTACTTGTCTCCATCTGGGTATTTTACCACCAACCATAACCCTCCTCGTCCACACTCTTCTTTTTCTCAACGGCACCAACTTAAAAAACAACCATACACCAATATTCATTATCACTAAGCTTATAAGGTGCAAGGTGTAGTTTTTCCTAAACTTCATCTCAATGACTAAATCTCGCCCTTCAATCTCTCCTTCCAAACCAACCAAGTGCTCAACTCGATATCCTTTATAGCTTAATATAAGCCTATACTGCCCACTCTCTAACTTAACAAACTTCACCTTACCGTCTTTTGTCGTCCAAGCCGACTGTCCTTCTATCTCAAGCTCAGCCAAAACCCCTTCCATCGGTCTGCCATTCTTCAAGACTTTAATCTTTAGCTCATACTTTTTAACTTGGTCTTCAAGATCATCCAGACATGGTAGTCGAATCGTCGACCCTACCTTTAGAGATGACTCAAGCTTCGGATACTCAGCCTTATTTTTTTCAATAATCTGCTTATACCAAGACCCGTTGCCCAAGTTATCTCGGGCAATATTCCACAGAGTGTCCTCTGATTTAATCACATACTCACATCTATCAGGCGGATCTGTCCCTACGGTAATTGAATTTATCTTTAGGTTCCGACTTGGCTCAACCGTTGTCACTCTTGCTTTGTTTGACCAATCTCCAGTCGCACAGCCATTTCCACCTCTCACCATAAATGAATAGGACCTATTTGGTGATAACGACGATACAATTAACGATACCACTCCGTCTGTTTGACTTGTCTCAAAACTCCCAGCATATTCTGCCGTCTCTTCGCCCTCACCAAAACTAACTACATACTCACTCACCGGCCTCACTGGAGTAAAGAATAGCTTGGCTGTCTTTTTAGTTGCCTCTATCTGAAATAAATTAGGTATTCCAATCGGTTTTTGATCCTGACAACTCGAAGCTTGATTAACTGGTTCAGTCGTACTTGCTTGGGCTTGACTCGCATTCGCACTTACCGCCGCCGCTTGCCCAAATAATACAAAAGTTGAAAAACTGCTGGTTGTACAGCTAACTGTCTTGGCACTAGTATCTACACTACAACTATCAAGAGCATTCCAGCTAGCTCCATCCCAACGATAAATCCGTAAACTTGTCTCATCATAGCCAACCACATCTGAAGCCACGTAGGTCATCGTCATTGACAGGGGTTCAGAGAAACTAGTCAACGCCGTATTTACAGCTGGCAATGCTCTCATCTCATAAACTAAATTACCAATTCCTGAGTAGCTACTCGGTGTCGATGTAACTGCCAAGACCGTTGTCTTATCTAGCTTCTTAATCTGGAAATATGCCGGAGTACCACTATAACCTGATGGAACAACCAAGCTAACTGTCTCTCCTCCACTACTCAAATTAGTCGTTCCCCCCACATCAGTAGCTAGCAAAGCCGAGCTAGACTGATCATCAATGCTTGCCGAAGCCGTACACCCAGTCGTCGTAAATGTTTCTATCTCTCCTGTTCCCTGATTACTGGCCTCATCGCTAGAAACTACTTGATAGTAATAGCTAGAGCAAGAAATCAGGCTTGAAATACTAGCACTATGGCTGGTTACTCTTGTCCCAGTATCTGTCTCCGCCGTAGCTGAACCCAGAGAACTAGTTAAGCCATAGTTAATTTTTGTCGAGCCAACTTCATTAGTCGTCCAAGTTATTGTTGCTCCATTTGTCTCGGGGCTTGCCTCAACCGAAGAAATTGTCGGCGGAGTTGAGTCTATTACCTGAAAGGCCATCTTAACCTGTGGTTTCAGCGACGATGAGCTCCCTCCGGAAAAAACATTTGTTTGATTAGATCCATCGCTTCTGGCATACCTAAAACCACTAGCTGAACTATAGTATCTCACTCTTCCACTTGCACTATAGGTGGGCATCACTTGACTAAAAGCCGTATCCACTACAATATTATCAGTCCCGTTCCAGACAAAAGGCTCATCCAATGTCAACATATCGTAATCCCCTGCTGATGGGGTATAACTGGCAACTGAATAATAAGTATCCAGCCCTGTTGATGATTGCCAACTAGCCACATTACTATCATTGGTATGTTTCATCCTTACTAAGAAGTTCGGTAGAGCATATACCGGAGCCGAGGTCACATAAAAACCAAGTTGAGTCACATTAATCGGACCAGAAACACCCGCCGCATTCAGTTCAGCTGCTGTGTAAACCACTTGACCATGAAGACTTCTATACCAAGTATTTAACGGAGCCGCAGTCGTTGTTCCGTTTGTTGAAGTGCCTGTTCCCAAAGTAATCTCAGTCGGTGCTGCTGTTGTTGCTTGAGTCTTTGGATTATTAGTAGCTGTGTCAATAAAATAGTTAACCGTCGAACCACTGGCATTATACTCAAATACCTGTGCAATATAGGTAGTTGACGGAGACAATCCAGTTACCGCCACACTAGTTGAAGTATCGTTATAAATCGCATACCAGCCACTTGAGCTAATCTGAGTTCCTGATCCAAAGGCTGTGTTAGCTGTATAGGTAGTATCATCTACTGGCAGTGCAGTGCCTGAGCTGGCTTCTTTCATAAACACAGCTCTCTTCTCTCCATCTCCATTGGTCCAAGAGACAGTCATCTGTGTGCTTGATACTGACGAAAATACAATCAAGCTCGCCTGACTAGTCGGCTCGGCCACACTAGCTGTGGCTTGAACCTTGGGATTATTCGAAGCCAAATCCGTCATGTAATTTATTACTGCTCCACTCTCGTTATACTCAAACACTTGAGCAATATAACTAGTTCCCAAGCTTAGTCCAGTCACCGTCACACTGGTCCCAGTCGAGTTATAAACCGCATACCAGCCCGTTGAATCAATCTGTGTTCCCGATCCAAAGGTAGTGTTAGCCGTATAACTAGTGTTGTCTGTTGGTATTGCCGTTCCCGTATCAGCTTGCTTTACAAACACCGCTCTCTTAGCCCCGTCTCCATTAGTCCAACCAATCGTCATTTGAGTGTATTGAACCGAAGAGAAGCTTAAACTATGTGCTTGAGTTGAAGGTTCAAGCACACTAGTCGAAGCTTGAGTTTTCGGATTGTTAGTAGCAGTATTGGCATTATAATTTATCACCGCTCCGCTCTCGTTATATTCAAACACTTGAGCAATATAGTCTGTCCCTGCTGTCAACCCAGTCACCGTTACACTAGTTCCGGTAGAATTGTAAACAGCATACCAGCCCGTTGATCCAATCTGTGTTCCTGATCCAAGGGCGGTGTTGGCTGTATAGCTAGTATCATCCACCGGACTGGCCGTGCCAGTATTAGCTTGTTTCACAAACACTACTCGTTTTTCCCCACTACCATTGGTCCAACCTACTGTCATCTGAGTGTACTGAACCGAGGAGAAGCTTAAACTGTGAGCTTGTGTTCCCGGTTCAGTTACCGACGCTGAAGCCTGATATTTTGGATTGTTAGTTGCCGTATCAGTCAGATAATTCTCAATCCCCGCTGTTCCATTGTACTCAAATACTTGAGCAATATAGTCTGTCCCTGCTGTTAGCCCAGTCACCGTCACACTGGTCCCAGTCGAATTGTAAACAGCATACCAGCCCGTTGATCCAATCTGTGTTCCCAATCCAAAAGCGGTGTTAGCCGTGTAGGTCGTGTTATCCGCCGGACTAGTTGTCCCGGTATTAGCTTGCTTTACAAACACCGCTCTCTTTTCTCCATTACCATTCGTCCAGCCAATCGTCATCTGGGTATACTCAATCGAAGAAAATGACAAGCTATGAGCTTGAGTTGAAGGTGTTAAAATCGCTCCCGTTGTTTGAGTCTTGGGGTTATTACTAGCCGTACTAGTTAAATAATTTTCCACTCCCCCTGGACCATTGTACTCAAAAACTTGAGCAATATAATCAGTTTGTTCTGTTAGTCCAGTCACCGTCACACTAGTTCCGGTCGAGCTATAAACCGCATACCAACCCGTTGATCCAATCTGTGTTCCTGATCCAAAAACCGTGTTAGCTGTATAAGTAGTATCATCCACCGGACTGGCCGTGCCAGTATTAGCTTGCTTAACAAACACCGCTCTCTTAGCCCCATTACCATTGGACCAATTAATAGTCATCTGATTATATGAAACCGAACTAAAAGTGATGTTAGATGCTTGTGAAGTTGGCTCCTCAATCGTTAGAGTCCCTCCATACTCATAAGCCCCCATATCTGTCGACCCAGCTCGGTAGTAACCTCGCTGATCAGTTTCTGGAATAGAAATTCCGTTATGAGTCCCATCAGCCGGATCACCAGTATTTATGGCCACGCTGTTTTCCAATAAAGCTAAAGTCGGCACTCCAGTACTCGAACCATTTAATGACAGTCCCGAATCCACGTTTAAATTTGCCTGATCGCCCACCAGATTTCCATTCACTCCATTCGTAAATGCTGACCCAGACTGTGTCTCCACTATGTTATTGCCTCCATCATGAACCGTTCCATTTCCCGGATTAAAATTTGCCGCCCCGCTCTGCTTATTCGCCATGATCGTATTCTTAATATAAACCGTGTTATACCATGGACAAATATCAGTACAGGAATACTGACCTCGGTTATTCACAAAAGTCGAGTTAGTCACTGTCACCACTGAAGAACCTCCGGTGATATAAAGAGCTCCATAATACTCCCCCCAATTATTGTAAAAAGTTGAGTTGGTTATCTCTGCAGTCGTCCCCGCATAATATATTCCGCCGGCATAACCGTTTTCATTATTGGACATCGTTGAACCCCGCATCACCAAAGTATTGCCGGCAAAAATTGCTCCATTTACATACCTATTGGCATGATTCTTATTTTGGTCAATCACACAATCCAAAATTGTTAAAGGCGAATAAGTGTAAATGGCCGTCCCTGAGTAGCTCGAAATATTATGATAAGCATATCTGATCGTCAAGTTTTTAAGCGTTGTCGCACTGTTTAAAGTAAACACCCGTTTCCCAGCCGTATTCGGAGTGCTATCCGCTTGAATAAAGGTAGTATCAGCACTCTGCCCTTGAATCGTCAGCGCTTTGGAAATAGTAAAACCGGTGTTTGTAACATCCCCCACTTCATCCGCATTCGACCAGTCAAAGGTGCCGGTCAAATCAAGGGTGTCATCAGTCGAAGCCACAGTATAAGCCTTATAAAACGTCTTGTAAGGGCTTCCCGAAGAGCCGTCTCCAGTTGAATCATTCCCTGTATTATAATTAGTGTAAATTGTCGCCGCCTTAACCTCATGAGCCAGTCCAAACCCCGACCAAATCATTAATACCAACATCAAGATTATTTTGTAAACTAACTTCTTCATAAGCTCTCCAGTGCCAAGACTGCCCTCCTTCCTTTGTTCGTCAAACCATAGTTCACCCATCGGCCTTCTTTGCTTGCTGTCACTATCTGTCCATCTTTAAGGTCTCGCAAATGATGAGAAACTAAACTTTGGGATAATCCAGTGAAATCTATTAGCTTACTCACCGAGCAATTTTTTCCTCGCAGGCTTGAAAGAATTTCTCGTCGACTGTTATCCCCAATCAGTTTTAGTATTATTGAGTTATAGCTTCCAATCACCGAAACAATTTTTCTACCCCTCGAACTTAATGAATAATACATCCATCGTCCTTGTCTCTTACCCTCTACCAGTCCCCCGTCTTTAAGGTCTCTTAAATGATGAGAAACTAAAGTTTGAGATAGCTTGGTTTTTTCCACCAGCTCACTGACCGTCAACGATCCCGTCTTTAACTTCTTTAACAACTCAAGCCTACTGTTGTCTCCGATTAGTTTTACTAGTTTAGTTAGTTTGAGTGTCATATGAACGCCTGTTCATATGTTAAGCAATAACACAACTAAAATCAAGTATTTTTTATTCAATTACCTCTTACTTCATCGCCGAAAAAGTTATGCTCACCGTATAGCCTTCTAAAAATCCCGGAGTTTCTTTGTGAATTATAATCTCATCAAAACCAACTTTTTTTAACAGACTCAAATAGTCCTCTTTAAGGATTGCCCCCGCCACACAACCACTCAATAATTCCTCGTCATTCTTAATCTCCTCTGTTAATGGCCTTGTTAACACTACATCCGACACCATTAATCGACCTTGAGGCTTTAAAACCCTATAGATCTCCTCAAATACCTTCTCCTTATCTGGAGCCAGATTAATTACGCAATTAGAGATCACTACATCTACTTCCCTGTCTTTAACTGGCAAAGCTTCAATATCTCCTTTTCTAAACTCCACATTGTCAATCTTTGCTTTCTCTGCGTTTTCCCGTGCTTTCTCAAGCATCTCGTCTGTCATATCCACCCCAATCACCTTACCTGTTTTCCCCACCCGGCTAACTGCCAAAAAAACATCAAAACCTGCCCCAGAACCCAAATCCAAAACCGTCTCCCCTACCTTAAGTGAGGCTATGGCCACCGGATTACCACAACCCAATCCCAGGTTAGAACCATCCGGTGCTTGGCTCATCTCCCTCTCCGAGTAACCCATATCCCCAGACTGCCTCTGAGCTTTCTTATTCGAGCAACAACAACCAGAAGTCTTGGCTATCTCTCCGTAAGCCTTCTCAACTATTTTCTTAACCTTTTCCGATTTCTTCATTGGTTCAATTCTACTCCTTCTACTACTTAACTGACAATCAGGCCGTGTTAAAATACTGGCTATCATGATTGTTGGCACAAAATTAACCAAAAGCTTTACCTCAGGCTCCGTCTTTGAAGATGTCAGCTTCAAGTTGGGTAATGGCAAAAAAGTTGGCCTAGTAGGCGCTAATGGCTGTGGCAAAACTACTCTCTTTAAGGTCATTATGGGGCTAGAGGAACTAGATCTTGGTAGTATCCAAAACAACCAGGAACAAATTGCCTATATCCCCCAGGAATTTAACTTCCCTAATCTTACTGTCGGTGCCTATTTACGAAAGTCCCTCGACCACGACTGGGAAACTTACCGAATCGACGAACTGGTTAGTAAATTAAGTTTCAATAACTATAATCCCCGTCAACTTCTCTCTTCTTTAAGTGACGGCCAACAAATGAAGGTCAAACTGATCGAAGTTCTCTTAACTGAACCCACTACTCTCTTGATCGATGAACCAACTAATCACTTAGACATTGAAGGAATCCAATGGTTTGAAAACTACATCAAAAAACTGGATATTACTGTGGCCTTAATTTCCCACGACCGGCAGTTTCTAAACAACGTCGTCGATGAAATCTGGGAGATAGAAAAACAACACCTGTTAGTATTTGTCGGCAACTACGATGATTACCAGCTAGGGAAACTCAATCTAATCGAAAAACAAGGCCAGGAATACAAATTATTTCTAAAGAAAAAGGCTAGCTTAGAGAGAGTTTTAGCCAACGCCCGAAAAAAATCTGACGGTAAGTCTCGTGGTAAAGCTGTCAGGGCCGCCAAAAAACGAATCGAAAGAGAGACCGAAGGCGAAAACGAAAAGCACCAGTACACCAAAGACACCATTGCTAATATTAACTTTCAAACCAACATCACCCATCTTAAGCTAATGCTTAAGTTTGACTCAGTCACCAAGAGGTACGGAAAATCAACAGTCTTTAACGACTTATCTTTCTCTGTTTTTGGGGGTGAAAAAGCTTGGTTAATGGGACCAAACGGAGCTGGAAAAACCACTATCGTCAAAATGATCTTGGGCGAAGAAGAGCCCACTACCGGCGAAGTTCAGCTTGGAGAGAGAATGAAAATTGGCTATTTTGCCCAAAAACAAACTCACCTCGACTACGAAACCAGCTTACTGGAGCATTACATTGATGAAACTCACTGTCCTTACGGCCAAGCTTTTGGCAACCTAAAAAAGTTTCTCTTTAAAGACGATGAACTTAAGAAAAAAATAAAAAACCTAAGCCCCGGCCAAAGGGCAAGGTTTGCCTTTGCTATCTTCGCCTACAACGACTACGACTTTTTAATCTTAGACGAGCCCACTAATCATCTAGACATCGAAACCAAAGAAGTTATCGAACAATCTTTAAGCGACTTTAAGGGCACTCTTCTCTTGGTATCTCATGACAGATTCTTCGTCGAAAGAGTTGGCATCACTAAAGTTATCGGGCTCAAGGAGGGAAAACTAGAACCCCTAAATCTCTAGAGTAAACTCCTCTTCATTAAATCTCTATTCCTGATTAATATCGATATTGAGATCCCAATTAAGGAACACATAAACGCAAACTGCCAAACAACTGTTTCTCTGGATGTTAGCGCAAGAGAAACAAACAGAAGTTGACCAGTTGTAAATCCGGCATGAGTAATCCAACCCAACACCAAACTCTTAGTTCTCATATAAATCCAGACAGAAACAATACGCAACGCAATGATACCAACGCTGGTAATTATAAAGCTAACAAAAAAGAGGTCTCCATGAAAAATACTCACGCCCCAGTAGTTGGCTGGTAGATGCCAAAAAGCATGAACTAACCCCAAGATTATTCCAACCTTCAATGGGCTAAACTTGGCCAGCATTTTAGGCATCGCGTACCCTGTCCAGCCAATCTCTTCCCACAAAGCACTAATCAAAGTTCCGAAAGTCAGTATAGTCAGATTTAGAACAGGAGCATAATCAAAAGACATCTTAGAAAGCAATAAAAGAGTCCCGACTATAGTTACCGGGAAAATCAATAACGATATTAAATACCATTTCAATTCATATTTCCAAAACTTCAGCTGTTGGAATAATTGTCTTATCCCTAAAAAACCCTGGTCTCGAAAAACAGAAATTATCGCCGCAACAGTGGGCGCATGAACCATAGCCATAATCACTACCAAAGATATTGGTGAAATATTTGTAGTCACAATATCTTTCGATAATCCTTCTTTAAGGGTAACAATTATCATTGCAATTATTGGAATCAAGTACGCAATACTAAAATAAACAATTAGTGAATGTCGCCTTAAACTTCTCTTATTCTTCATACTCTACTTACGTAACCTCAAAAACCAATAGGTCCATAAAATATTAAAGACTATAAACACTCCCGCTAAACTAGCGCCCACTAATAAACTCAACTCCTTATCTACCACTCCCCAACTTAAAGCTAGTACTGCCATACTCGACCAAATAATCTTCAGCCTCAGCATACCTATATAACCCTTTTTACTATTATTTCTTCCAAACCACGACTCTCCTCCAATTCCCAACAAAGCTGCTGACACAACTCTAGCCAAACTCACTCCTCCATCTATTCCTAAAATGCCTAGCACTTTTCCCGGCACCAACATCAGCGGAACTGCCACAACTATATCAATCACAAAATGAACCACAAACCATCTTTTGAGCCACTTAAACTCATTGTCTTTCATGTATCTATCCTATCAAACAAAAAAAATTACTCAAAAACTAACTTACCCCTGGCACCATCAATTTACACCTTCAACATTGTCAAAAGCATCTTAAACCGTTTATTCGCTCTTAAAGCATGAAGTTTCTTTGCTGGCATATGAATCATTTCCCCTTTATGTAATATATGAACCTTACCAGCAATAGTTATTTCTGCTTCACCGTCAACAATATATACCAAGGCCTCAAATGGAGTTTTATGTTCACTTAAGCCTTGACCTTGATCAAAAGCAAATATGGTTATCGTTCCCGAGTCATTCTTTAACACCTCCCTACTCACTACAGCACCATCTTGATAATTAATTCGTTCTTCTAGCTTAAGCTTCATATTTATTTACAGTTATATTGACTCCCTCCTAACTCTAACTACTCGGTCATCTCCCTCCCGAACTTCACCTCGACCGTCAAAATTACTCGTACTCAAATACAACCAACCATCAGGACCTAATCTCACCGCTCTAATTCTCCCCCACTCTTGAAGAGTCTTCTTTTCTAAATTCTTTACTAATTCTCCTTCAATTTGACCCATATACACTGACTCGCCTCTCAAACCCCCAAACACAATCATATCTCCAATAATCTCCAAACCTGCTGGCGCCCAAGTCTCTTCCCTGCCAGACTCAATCACCGGTGTCTCCATACCATTTTTAGTTTCTTGACCCACAATCTCTGGCCAGCCATAATTTCGACCTTTCATTACTAAGTTCAGTTCATCATTGCCAGTTTTTGCTCCAGACGGACCATGCTCTGTAATCCACAGCCGACCCTGATCATCAAAAGCCAGTCCTTGAGGATTTCTGTGCCCCAAAGAATACACTTCATTATTAAACGGATTATCGTCAGGCGCCCTGCCATCATCATTTACTCTTAAAATCTTCCCATTTAAACTCATTTTATCCTGAGCCAGCTCTGGCTGTCCTGCATCTCCAGTCGTTATATAAAGTTTTTCATCAGGTCCAAACTCTATTCGGCCTCCATCATGATAACTTGCTCCTAAAATCCCCTCTACGATCGATTTTCTCTCTTTCAATTTGTCATTTTCCAATCGATATCTTTCCACCCGATTAACTAACTGACCATTTTTCTTGCTAGTCAAATACAAATAAATAAACTGATTATCTCTAAACTTAGGGTGAACTGCCAATCCCAGCAATCCTCCTTCCCCCGCTTGCTCCACTCCTTCAATCTCAATCACTTTCTTATTCTCACCCATCATCAACAATCTCCCCACCCTCTCAGTTACTAACATTGTTCCATCTGGCAACCAGCCAATCTCCCAGGGAATCTCTAAATTTTCTATCACTATTTCTACCCCTGCTTCTTTTATTACCTTCACATCTGTCAAAGATTTTTCAGTTCCTGCTTTTCTTGGCTTAAATAACTGCCTCATCACTATCTTACTTATTAGTCCTCCTCCCAATATCAAAATTCCTATTAGTAAAATTATCCAAACTTTTTTACTCATCATCTCATTTAGTTTTTTCTAAAATATCTCCAAAATCTCCTCCATTCCATTTACTAATTTCTGCTCCAGTTTCATCCACATACACAAAGGTATGTTGGTAAGTAATTACATACTTTTCTTTAAGTTCATCTTCGGTATCATAATCAACCTTAAATACTACTGTGTCTTCTGGAATTTGCTGTACCTTTTCATTTATTTCTTTATCAACCGGTCGGCAAGTCGGGCACCAGTTAGCATAAAAAAACAACACTCTCTTTTTATCTTTTGCTTCCTCAAAACTCTCTTCATCATAGTCTAGGTATCCCACCCTATCAGCCATCATCATTTTGTCATCTTCCGCCATTACTTCTTCTTCCATCATCTTATCCTCACCCAACATTGCTTCATCTTTCATCATCACCTGTTCATCAACCTCCATCTTGTCTTTCACATTTTTATTGTTAAGTGCCAAGACTGCTCCCCCTCCAATAACTGCTATCAATAGTATTGTAATTAATGCATTGCTTTTCATAAATTTATCTCAACTTTGGAGAATCTCCTTAATTTCATTTTTAGTAACTCCTACCATTTTAGTAGAAGTTTGCCAAAATAGCAATAGATAATTATCTTGCCTACCTACTCATACCTTAACGCGTCAATGGGGTGCAACTTAGCTGCTCTAGAGGCTGGATACCAACCAAACAATATCCCTACTCCCCCAGATACTCCAATCGCCAAAGCCACCGAACTCAAGCTCACCAAAAACGGCACCTTTATCATGCTAGAAACTAAATAAGTAATTCCAATTCCCACCATCATACCAATCAGTCCACCAAACAAAGTCAACACCACCGCTTCTATCAAAAACTGAGTTAACACATCCTTAGATTTTGCCCCAATTGCCTTTAATAAACCTATTTCTTTAGTTCTCTCTGTCACCGTCACCAGCATAATATTCATTATTCCAATTCCACCAACAAGTAACGATATTGCCGCAATTCCAGAAAGCATTGCGGTCAAAGTTCCAGTTACTTGGTTTATCGTAGATATCATTTCCTGAGCGCTTCTTAAAGAAAAATCAACTTCTTCCGCCTTCTCAATCTCATGCTCTAACATCAATACATCTTCAATCTCTTTCATCAAACCTTCAACTTCATCTCCATTCTCAGCCGCCACACTAATGCTATCCAAGTGATCTTGACCAAATAAAATCTTTTGTGCTGTTTTTAATGGAATCAGTGCTTCACTATTTTCATCAATCACTCCCACAATTCTAAAAGTTTTTGCTTCTATTCTGACCGTCTCACCCACCACTTGGGCCTTTTCACCAAATAATTCTTCCACCAACTCATCTCCTAGCACCACTACTCTAGAAGCTGCTCTTGCCTGTCCTTCATCAAAAAACATTCCCTGATCTAAACTTAAAGATTGAATCTCGTCATAGCTTTCCTCTACCCCCTTAACTGTTGTTGCTTCACTTTCTCCGTCAGAAGTAATTGTCTTATTTTTATTAATCATTCCACTCACCTCGACTACCTTATTTAATTTTTCAATCGCCTTTACATCATCTTCTGACAAAGTTGTCACTGTACTAGACGCTCCGCCTGGACCACGCTTATTTTTCCCCGGTTGGACTGTAATCACATTCGCTCCAAATGAACTAATTTGATCCACTATTGAAGCAGTTGTCCCCTCTCCTAAAGAAATAACCGTAATCACCGATCCAATCCCAATAATAATCCCCAACATCGTCAATAATGTTCTTGCTAAATTTCTCTTTAATGCTTCTATTGCTAATAAAAAAAGTTCTCTAAAATCCATTAATTTCTCCCATTCAATTTATCCTTTTCCACTAATCCATCTCTCACTCTAATCACTCTTTTGCAAAACTTTGCAATATGTTCTTCATGGGTAATTATTATCACCGTACTCCCCCTCTTATTAAGCTCCACCATATAATCCATCACTTCTTTGGCTGTCTTAGTGTCCAAGTTTCCAGTTGGCTCATCAGCCAAAATTATTGATGGCTCCATCACCAAAGCTCTGGCAATAGCCACTCTTTGAATCTGCCCTCCAGATAAATGATTAGACAAATTGTTTTGCTTATCCAAAAGCCCCACTTCTTCCAGATTTTTTAAAGCTCTTTTTTTTCGATCAGTAGCTTTTATCCCTGCATACATCATTGGTCTCTCAACATTTTTCAAGACACTTGTCCTTGGTAATAAATTAAACGACTGAAACACAAAACCCACCTCTTTATTTCTAATTTCTGCCAGCTCATCCTCATCATAATGACTAATATTTTTACCTTTCAATCTATAAATTCCAGATGTAGGTACATCCAAAGCCCCCACAATATTCATAATTGTCGATTTGCCAGAGCCACTTGGACCCATGATGGCCACCATTTCTCCTGATCTAACAACAAAACTCACTCCTCTTAAAGCCTCATATTTCACCGGACCAGTTATATATGTCTTCTTTATCTCTTTAAACTCAATCAAGGGCTTTTCCATACCCTAATGAGCTATTCCCATAAATCCACCACCACTTTTAGCTTCAGCTCCATTCTCACTCACCACAATCTCATCTCCAGCCTCTAAACCAGACACAATCTCAGACATAGTTACTCCTCTAATACCCACCTCAACAGGTTTATATATCAGTTTTCCAGAATTTCCAACCACTTGGACTGCTTTCCCTCCTTGATAAGGCTTAATTGCCTCATTTTTTACTACTACTACATCTTGCTTCTCTTGAGTTGTTATCTCTACTTGTGCTGTCATTCCCTGCCTCACCATTAAGTCTTCCTCAATCAGGGATAAATATACATTGAAAGTTACTACTCCAGAATCTACCGTTCCCACCTCATCTACTCTTTTTACTGTCGCCTCAATTTCTTTATCATCCAAAGCATCAATCGTTACCACTGCTTTTTGTTCTGAGCTTAATTCATTAATATCAGTTTCATTAACTGCTAAACTTACCCAAGTTACAGCCTGACTTTTAATCACCAAAGCTACCTCTGTAGTTTCTACTTGCAACCCCTCAGCTACTGCCAAATTAGCCACCTCTCCATCTATCGTTGACTGCACTGGTCCATCAATCATCGCTTGATAGGCAAACCAGGTGCTTGAAACTGCCGCTTTAGCTTGGGTAATCACTTGCTCTTGATCCAAGTACTTGTCCTCTGCCGCCAACCAATCTCTTTGAGTTTCAATATATATTGGATCAACTTCAGGTTTATCAGGATCAAGGGCATCAGTTTCAAAAATCTCATGAGCTACCCACATATCCGATTCAAATGTCCATAAATTTCTCTCCGCTGTATCCAAAGCATTTTTGGCAGTTAAGTACGCAGAGTAAGCTGCCGCTCTCTCTTGAGCTGTAGCCGTACTTTTTACATAATAAAGATTCTGACCTCTATAAACCACCGATCCATTTTCAACATATACCTCTGTCACCACTCCTTTTATTGTTGATTTTACTTGAGTGTTAGCAGTACTCATTACTTCTCCTGTCTCGCTCACTAAATCCACTACCTCGCCCTTTTTAACCTTTTCTGTTAAGTAGTTTACTTTTTCCTCTTTTCCACCACTTCTTAAAATCAACCATCCAGCTACTAAAACTAGTAAACCAGCTCCAATCTTTTTCTTCAAAGACCACTCTTTAACTTTTCCAAAATTAAACTTCATCTTACTTCCTTAAAGGGCTACCACCCAATGATTTTCTAATCATAAAAATTGAACTATGCTGTCGTTCTCCGTTCATATCTCCCTTTCTTTCTTCCTGCATCTTTTCCTCAATTTCTTCATCTGATAAGCCTTGATCTTTATAGAAATCTATCATTACTTGTCTTTGCTCCTGCATCTCTGCTCTCCGAGCTTCCATTTCTTTCCTAAGAGAAAAATATTTATATCCCCCCACAATCAGCAACACCATCACACCAATAAATATCCATTTTAATGCTCCTTTTTTCTTAGTCATATACAGTAATACTACCTTCACCTATTTTTTATTTCACCAGTAAAATCTTTATTAAAAAATTAATTTAGCCTCAGGTAATCTTGCTCCGGAGGCGAGACTCGAACTCGCAACATCCTCTTTAACAGAGAGGCGCTCTGCCATTGAGCTACTCCGGAATGTTAACTTAACTCCATATTTTACCACGCCTCATCTCTTATGGTAATATCATCTATATGGACTTCCTCTCTCAATTCTTCCTCGGCAACACCTTAGCTCTAATTCCCTTTGGTTTTTGGCTTATCCCCTTTCTTGGCTGGAGTCTTACCTGGAAAGGTTTTGCTTTATGGAGAGCCGGTCGAAACAAACAACTCTACTGGTTTATCGCTCTCTTAGTCTTAAACACCGCTGGCATTCTCCCTATTCTCTACCTAACCTTGTTCCAAACCAAACCGAAAAAATCCTAGTCCAAATAATCTTGTAGTTTCTTCCTTTGTGATGGATGTTTCAGCTTTCTTAATGCCTTAGCCTCAATCTGTCTAATTCTCTCTCTGGTCACTCCAAACTCTTTTCCTACTTCCTCTAAAGTCATCGGGCGAATATTCTCATCCAAACCAAATCTCATCTTAAGCACCTTAGCTTCTCTGTCAGATAAAGATCCCAGCACCTCCCCCACATTCTCTTTAAGCATCTTAATGCTTGTCACATCATACGGAGACAGCTGTGTTTCATCCGGAATAAAATCACCCAAGTATGAATCTTCGTCATCGCCAATCGGAGTCTCTAAGGAAGTCGTCTTTTGTGAAATCTTCATAATCTCTCTTACCTTAGCCGGCTCAATCTCCATTTCCTTAGCTACCTCTTCTGCTGTCGGCTCTCTCCCCATCTCCTGCATTAACTTTCGACTGATCCGAATCAACTTATTAATCGTCTCCACCATATGAACCGGAATTCTAATCGTTCTAGCCTGATCAGCTATCGCTCTGGTTATCGCCTGTCTAATCCACCAAGTAGCATATGTCGAAAACTTAAAACCTTTAGTCCAGTCATACTTCTCAACCGCTCGGATCAAGCCTTTATTTCCCTCTTGAATTAAATCTAAGAAACTCATTCCCCTGCCAATATATTTCTTGGCAATCGACACCACTAATCGCAAGTTCGAAGTTGTTAAATGTTCCTTTGATCGCTTGTTCCCTTTATCCACATCCTGAGCCAACTCCACTTCTTGCTCACGAGTTAAAAGCTTAATTCTGCCAATCTCTTTAAGGTACATCCTCACCGGATCGCTCGATCCTTGCTTCTCTACCTTTGCTAAAGACTCAAGTTCTTTTGTTAACTCACTGGCAGCTTTAACATCATCTTTCAAGTCCTCTTCAGCCGTATCAAAAACATCAATATTGTTCTTAAAAAACTTGTCATACAAATTATCCAACTCATCAATTCTCTTTTCCGCATCCGGAAACAACTCAAATATTTGCTCCTGAGTCACATAGCCTTCTTTTTTGGCTTTTGAGTAAAGCTTGGAAACATCTACCAATTTTAACTTTCTTGGTCTTCTTGCTTTGGTATTTTTTTTGGATTTTACTTGTTTTGCCATACTAAGTCTGCATTATAACTTAAAACCCCTTGAAACCTCAACAAATTTGGCCTGTAGCTTACCCAACAAGGCCTCGTCTTTCTCTTTCTCTGCTTGTTTGATCTCCTCTGTTAACTCCCTTAATTTTGTCTTCACCGCCATCTTTTCCAAGACCTCTAAAGCCCCGTTTAATTCCTTCTCTAACTTGCTCAAATTACTACTCATTTCTCCTAAATCTGTTAAATAGGCTTGATCCACTACCGCCCCTAATTCCTCTGGCAAACTTTCTACAAACTTGTTCACATTAAAACTTTTTCTCGTTTTCATCCACTTCTTAAGCTTAATAATTACTTTCTTAGCAGCCCCCTCAACCAAGTTTTTTTCAGAAATCATTCGAACCAATCTACCCACCTCATCTTTCATTTGAAACACAATTGCCAACACATACTCAGTCAATCTATCTTCCCTACTTCTCTCAGCCGCTGGTTTTACCATCTCAGGTTCTTTTCGTTGCTTCAAACCAGCTTTATCAATTTCCTGCATTACTGCCTCTTCATTGACTCCCAACACTTCCGAAAGCTTCTTCACATAATGGGCTTTGACTACTTGATTAGAAATTGAGGCTAAAACTGTACTACCCTCTTCACTCACTTTTCTCTTTCCTTCTGGTGACTTGACTCCAAATCTCTTTACCGCCGACTCAATAAAAAAATCATAAATCGGTATGGCTGTCTTAACCGAGTCTTTCCATAATCTAGCTTCTCTCTGTGCACACTCATCCGGATCTTTACCATACTTCAGCTTAATTACCCGTACGCTCAAGCCGGCTTTTTCAGCCAACTCTATCCCTCTTCGAGCTGCCTGATCACCCGCCGAGTCCGCATCCAAAGCCAAAGCAATATTTTCTCCAAACCTCTTTAATAACCTTATCTGACTCTCGGTCAACGCCGATCCTTTAATGGCCACCACGTTTTTTACCCCTGCTTGGTAAGAAGAAATAGCATCAATCTCTCCCTCAACCACCACTGCTTTATTCTTCTTCTTTATCTCCTGACTGGTTGTCTCCAATCCATACAACACATCTGATTTATGATACAAAACTGTTTCTGGCGAATTAATATACTTAGCTTCCTTTTGCTCTTGCGCGTAAACTCTACCGGCAAAACCAACCACTCTCTTACGGTGATCAAAAAGTGGAAACATCACCCGATTTCTAAATCGATCGTAATACTTATTACTCCCCTTAATTATCAAACCGGCCGACTCCAAGTCTTTCAAGCTATAGTTTTTTTTCTTAACTAAATAATTCATCAAGCCTTCCCACTCATTCCCGGCAAAACCAAGTTTAAACGTTTTAATTGATCTCTTATTTATCCCTCGCTTTAACAAATACTCAAGCGCTTTCTTGCCAGCTTGGTGTGAAGTCAGTAAATAGTGATAATACTCACTGGCTAAATGATTAATCTCCAATAGTTTGTTCTTAATCTGTTGATCCTGACTAGGTCTAAAAGACTTTAACTCCACTCCCACTTTATCAGCCAGGGTTCGCAAGGCTTCACCAAACTCCATTCCCTCTCTCTCCATTAACCATCCAAAGACGTCTCCTCCTTTTTGGCAACCAAAACATTTAAATATCTGCCTTTCCTGAGACACCATAAATGATGCTGTCTTCTCATCATGAAACGGACAACTCGCTTTAAAGTTTCTCCCGGACTTCTTCAAAGGAAATGACTCTGAAATCAAGTCAACTATATCTACTTTTCGTTTTATCTCTTCAATCTGATCCATATACTCCTATTTTATCACCAAACTTATCCCAAAAAATGTTTACCACGCGAAGCCTTGGCGAAGTGTGGCGGAGAGGGTGGGATTCGAACCCACGTGTGCTTGCGCACAATTGATTTCCAATCAATCGGAATGGACCGGACTATCCGACCTCTCCTTAAAACTTCCCTTATTATATCAGCTCTAACTGCATCTTTAGCTCATCCTTGAGACTCTTTGCCTTATCCAATACTTTCTTAGCCGCCGGAAAATCCAATCTTTCTCGAGCTTTAACAAAGCTCGACCACTCTACCTCTTCCATCTCCCAATCATGATCTTTAATGTCTCCCGATACATACTCCATCAAAAAATAATTCACTTGCTTATATACCTTCACTCCATCAAAGGTATAAACATACCGTTCCGGTTCGGGGATCTTAGCCACTACTTTAGTTTTAATTCCACACTCCTCTTCAACCTCACGTACCGCCGTTGTCTTTAAGCTTTCCCCTTCTTCAATCAAACCTTTTGGCAAACCCCATTTATGATATCCGCTATGTTTACACACCAACCACTTGTCTCCCTTATATACCACTCCCCCGGCGCTAAACTCTCTTTTACTTTGTTTATTTTCTTTTTTCATAATATATTTACCCTACGCTTGCCCGTTCCTCTGGCGGAACCGCGGAACATTGTGGGGTTTACCCCGCAAAGTCCCGCGACCGCGCGCGGGACGACGTGGGGCGGAGGAGGAGGGATTTGAACCCCCGTGTCCGTTGCCGGACCCAAGCTTTTCGAAAGCTGGCCGATTAACCACTCCAGGCACTCCTCCAATTAATGCTTGCCCCGCAAAGCTCTGACCTCAGTCAGAGCGAAGTGGGGTGCACCCAACAAGAATCGAACTTGTATCAGAGGATCCGCAATCCTCCGTTTTATCCATTAAACTATGGGTGCTTGCCCCGCAAAGCTTTAGCGACGAGGGGCTAGTTTTCTGTCTCTAATGGTACTTTTTCCTGTAACCATTTAGCCGACTTATCCATCAAGGTTTCTTCCGGCTCTTCAAACTGAATCTCTTTTTGTAAATGTTTCTTCAGTTCTTTCTCACTGCCGTCTCCAATCAACATCACTAACCTCATCGGGAACTTCAAATTTGTTGACACATTCAACATCTCATCTTTCCACTTTTTGCTAAACCAAAAACTAGTCAGCTCTTCCCATTTATACAACCTTCCTCCAGTTACTATTCCCCTAGTTGTTATCTCATGACCTATCTTCTTTGGTTCGACCGTAGCCAACACATAACCCACAAACACTAGTGATGCAATCACTCCAATGGCCATCCATTCCTTGATAAATAGAAATATCACCGCCAAAAGCACAGCTATCGCTGCCACTGTTGTAAAGAATTCTTTATCTCTCTTCTTAAACGGTCTCTCTGGAGCTTGCCAGCTATACAGGGTCTTTTGCTCCACTGGTGTTTGATCTTTTTTTAATGTGCTATTTACTTGAGCAGTCATATTTTCTCCTTTTTGTGTTTACTAGTCATTATAGCGGAGGGAGAGGGATTCGAACCCTCGTGAGCCGTGAAGCTCGCGGGTTTAGCAAACCCGTGCTATGGACCAACTAAGCGATCCCTCCTTTTTTTCAATTATACCTTATGCGGTGGGGGCGAGACTCGAACTCACAAGCCCTTGCGGGCGCCAGTTTTCAAGACTGGTTCCTTAACCAATTCGGAGCACCCCACCAATCAACGATCAATGTTGCTCAGTTTTGTAAATTATACCATTCAGGAGTAAAATTGACTCTTATGAAGTTCACTCACTCAATTGTCGCCGGTACCTTCGACCACCTCCATTCTGGGCACCAACAATTACTTCAAACTGCTCTTAAAAAAAGCCATCAAGTTTCTATTGGCTTAACTCAATCAAACTTAACCCGACAAAAAACCTTATCTCAATTAATCGAATCCCAGTCAAAACGAAACTCAACTCTCAAGCAGGTCATAAAAGATCATACCAACTACTCCATTTTTCCATTAAAAAATCCCTTCAAACCCGCTGACACTAGCAACCAGTTTGACTCAATAATTGCCTCCATCGAAACTAAAAAAACTATCAACAAAATCAACCAACTTCGCTTGAAAACCAATCTCAAACCCTTAAAAACCCATTTTATTGATCTAGTCAAAGCCACCGACCACCTCACACTCTCCTCTACCCGAATTAGGCAAGGTCAAGTTAGTCGCCAAGGTTTTGCCTATCACCAAGTCTTTCCCAAGCACCAAAAGCTCACTCTTCCTCAAATTCATCGCTCAGCCTTCAAGACTCCATTCTCCACCCTCCTTGAAGGTTCTCAATCAAACCTTGCCTGGGCTGGTATCCAAGCCAAAAAGATTATTCAAAAAAATCCTCCTTTAATGACTATTGCCGTTGGTGATATTACTGTTATCTCTCTACTCAGACAAAACATTAAACTTGACTTAAGCTTTGTTGACCTTAAAACCAAACGCCAACAACTCTTTAATGATTTAACTCATCTCGGTCTTAAAACCTCCGTCAATCACCTTGTCGCCAATCCCGCCGGCTCTATTACTCCCGACTTAATCAAAGCTCTGTTAACAAGCCTCAGGGGCTATAATCAATCTCAGACGATCTTAGTTAAAGGCGAGGAAGATCTGGCCGTCCTACCTGCCATTCTTCTTTCTCCCCTCAATACTGTCGTTTTCTATGGTCAACCAAATCAAGGCCTCGTTTATGTTCGTGTCACCGAAGCCGCCAAACATAAGGCCCTTCTCTTGCTCCAAAAACTTATATAAATCCCCTATCTTTTACTAATTTCTGAATGATGAATATCATTCAATCTTCTAATTCTTTGCAAGTTTTACCCCGCGAATGCGGGGCAAAAGTTTACCTAGCTAATGTTAGTCCCCATATCTCTCCAACGCCCTTTTTCTTTAAAGTCTTAACGCTAGCTTTCATCGTTGACCCGGTTGTCCAAACATCATCTATCAGTAATATCTTTTCAGGCAAGTTAAATCTCTTTACCTCAAAAGCATCTTTTATATTTCGACTTCTCTCTTCTTTTTTTAGTCCCACTTGTGAGCGGGTCTGTTTTTGTCTTACCAACACATCTACTTCTCTTAAACTCAATTTCTTGCCCACTACCCTAGCTATTAATTCTGACTGATTAAATCCTCTCCAGTTTTCTCTCTTCCAATGTAAACTCACCGGCTGAATCACCGGTTTTTTATTAATAAAATCCTTAAACCTAAAATTCACTCTTCTATTTATTTGCTTATCAAGTCCCCAGTCAATTAGCTTTTCAAGCTCTTTTTCAAGGTCTCTCAAATAACTAAACTTTAGGCGTAAAATCATCTTCTTTATCAAGCCTTGATACTCAAATATGCTCATACAATTATCACTCTGCTCATCTCGAGGTTGAACTTTCTTTAGACAACTATCACAACCATACCCTCCTTTTTTCCCACACCCCACACACTTTTTTGGATACAACCAATCAACCAGCCCCATTAAACTAACCTCTTATTCCTAAAAGCTGTTCCAGATGAAGACTTTAAATATTTTTCAAATTGAACAGCTTTTTCTTTTGATATAAATGATGAGTAATATACCAGCTTAATTGGTCTTAAATTTTTTGTTGACTGAATTAATCCTCTATTATGATCTCTAACTCTCGTTCTTAAGTCACTCGAATACCCTACATAATAAGACTTGTTTACAAGTTGAAGAATGTAAGTGTAGTACACAAATATATTCTATCAAAAGTGTGGCTTGCCACGCGAAGCCCCGCGAATGCGGGGCGAAGTGTGGAGATGGAGAGCATTGAACTCTCGTCCGAAAATAAACTCAAGATACCTTCTACAAGCATAGTTACTTGATTTTCTAGTGAGGCCAAATAACCAACCTTAATCACTAGAGGGTGACTTAAAAGTCTTGGTTTCGATCAAGTCAGTCTCGAAACTGCCACCTGAGTTTGTTTACACCTAAATTAATCTCCCCAGATATAGATTAAAAAAGATGCCAACTTAAGTTACCGTTAAGCAACCAAAACTGGTTCGCCGAATAAAGCGTAAGCTAAAGTTTTCACTCCAGCTTTTACCTCATCGACAAAGTCACTGACAAAAGATTTTGCAGTTATGGGTTTGGTTCTGTTTAAAGACTATTTACCAAAGTCTGCTTGCAGGTGTCAAAGAGCTAAATTCGTCGAATCTTAACATCCCCGAATATCCTATATTATACCATGTCAACCTCTAACCGAGTGTTTCATCGCTCTTCTCGCTTCTCTCTTTTGTTCTCTCTCCTTAATCGTAGCTCGTTTGTCCCATTGTTTCTTACCTCGACCAATCGTCACCTCCACCTTAATTCTTCCATGCTTTGTGTAAATAGCCGTCGGCACTAAACTCAAATTCTTATTCTCAGTCTTTTTTTCAAGGCTTAATATCTGGCTCTTTTTCAATAAAAGTTTTCTGGTTCTCGTCGGTTCATAGTCATCATTGTTAGCAAACTCATACGGATGAACATGCGTATTATGAAGCCATAGTTCTTGGTTATCATCTATTCTACAAAAGGCCTCATTTAGGCTCACCTTCCCCTGTTTAATGCTCTTAACTTCCCTACCCTCAAGAGCCACTCCAGCCTCTATCCTTTCCAGGAGTTCATAATTAAATCTCGCTTTTCTATTTATAACTTTCTTCATTAAGTTGATTATATAAGATTTTTACAGATAATTTTAATACGCAGACATACAAATTTTAAGCGCGCAGCCTCTCATCTGATTCAGTCAGATAGGTGTGAGCACTGCAAAATTTCGTATGTCGAGTCAGAAATTAACGAAATTTATACAAAAATTAATTCAATTACTTCAACTCAATCGTAAATACCTTTTCACCGGTTAACAAATACATCTTCGAAAGCTCTTCGCTCACCACCAAATCCTTGACTCCAGCCATTCCCGGCCAAACATACTGAGACTGATACTCCCCCGCTTTATTTATCACCACCACTCGAGTCGTTTTCTTGTCCAAAACATAAAGATTATCTACTTCTCCAGAGGTAAATATCTTTGTCGGCTCCTGAAAAGCACTCGACAATCCGGCTATCGTAAATGGATCCTTCACACCTCTGACGTACTTAACTATCGTTCCATCACTAAACAGTACCCAAACCATTCCATCAATGGCCATGCTCACCGCTTCAGACATATCATAGCTATCTCCTGTCAAATATTCTCGTTGACTTGATATGCCACTGTTAACGCCAAGGTACTTATAAATCTGCCCATCAGCTGATCCATCCAACAAATACAGATTACTACTAAAACCCACCGCATCAACAATATTAGTCCAACCCTGCCCCGCGTCCGCGGGGTCGACACCCACTTGTGCCACTACCTTTTCATCTTCAACATCAACCACCGTCACCACTTCACCACTTGGGTCAACCACAAAACCTCTCTCTCCAGCTAATCCCACCAAACTCCCCTTAACATCTTCTCCTTGTGACACTACCTTAGACGCTTTTGTCTCCAAATTAACTTCCACCACTATTTCCTTCTCTTCATCCCAAACTAACAAACTCGTTTCTTCAAGTTCCCAATCAGTGCCTTTAAAATTATCTTTAGCTAATGAAAAATCAAACCACTCGGTCGCTTCTTCTACCTCATATTCCCGGGAGGCTTCTCCCAAAGACTGATCAATTTTATTGAGCCACTCTTCAAGCTCTTTACTTATCGCTCCGTCTTGTTTGTCTCTATACTCTTCTATTCTCGTCTTACTTTCACTCAATAAAGATTTCGTCCTTAAGGGGTTAAGCTCAACAAGCTCCATCGCCTCATCATACTTATACTTCACCTCGTCTAGCATCACCCGATACTCTGTTTCCTTCTTTGTCTTTTGCCTCTTTCTACCAGCCAATCCCAAACTAACTCCAAACAAGACTAACAACACTACTACAATCGTCGCTGCCGACTTTCGCCTACTTGAACCCTCTCCCCTCACCCTCACTGCTCTTGGCTGGAACTTATCTATCTGTTCTTTTAATTTACTCCAAATTCCTCCAGTTAATCGCTTGCTTGTGGCAGTTTCCGGCACAGCCCTTGGCTCAATCACTTCCTCCGATTTCTCCAATTCACTACCCATCTCCACTTTACCCACATCAGATGCGTGTAAGTCTTCTGGCACTATCACAATCACTCCAGCCGCTCTAGAATTTTTCTCATGTCCATGAACCATCCCCGCCAAGCCCTCCATCATCTCGTTGATCTCGCTTAATTCCAAACTCGACCTTAAACTTCCTTCCGGCACAATCGAAAAAAGCTTACTGGTTCCAATCAACAATCTATCATCTCCTTTAAGTTTCCCGGACACCACCTCTCCCCCTTCTTCATCACCATTTAATAACGCCACCAAGTTTTCACCTCGTTTTAAGCTCACCTGCCCTCCACCTCGTCGACCGGCATACATTATTTTTTCGTTCTCCACTTGAAGCACCACTCCCATCACAATCTCCAGCTCTACTTCGTTAAAAAACTCCGCTTTCAAGCTCTCCATTGTCTGCTCAATTTTTTTTAAGACCGACTCACTTTCATTTGAATAGTAAATTTCTTGAAGCCTAGTAATTATCTCTGTCCCAAACGAACTAATCTGTAGATCTTCTTTTTTAACTTTCAGTGCCAAAGCCGCTATCAACTGTCCGTGGGTTTCAATCTTCAAACCAGCCATAGGCTGGTCGGCCTCTGGCCGAAACTCATGCACTTGAGACCAGGTTTTTTCACCCGCCGTCCCCACCACCTTCGCTATCTTAATCTCCATACTTAAGTCTACTACAAAATAACTATCGCTAACACAAACACTGCTATTGATAGGCCTACTAATATCCTCGCCCCTAACATTAATTCTTTTTCCAACAATCCATTCAAAGTTCTCGTCATCAATTTAATCTGTCTAACTACCACCAAGCTAAACATGAAATACAAAAACAAAGCCAGCAACATTCCTAGTTTAGCCACCACCCACACTTCCAACTGCCAGTTTTCAGTCAACAATTCTAAAAGACTTTCAAAGGGTGTCATCATTACCTCACTTTACCAATTATTTTTTCATGCTCTTCTTCAAGCTTTAACTCATTTAATATCTTAACCACTCGATTTGGTTCAGGCACACTCTCGATCGTAAACTCTCTCTTCTCAGCTGCTGTCTGGATTGCCACATTTCCATAATTAAACATCGCCCTTATCATTCCTCCTTGGCTAAAAGTCACATCCTCAATATTATCTATCTTTGTCCCAGATATTTCTTTGTAAAGTAAATGATAAAAATCAATATCAATCACTCTCTCATCAGTAATGATAAACACATGATAAAACCAACTTATAAACTTTTCATAAATAAAAGCTATCAAAAGTAAGTACCAAATGACTATTATCATAAACTGGTAATTACCTGGTAAAAAATCAATAAATGGAATCCACAATAAACTTAACGGTGCCCAAAGCATCAATACTGCCAGTGCCAACCATTTTACTTGAGTTAACCAATGCTGTCGTAGCAATAAAATAACCTTCTCTCTTCTTTCTTGAGTCTCAAACCTTACCTTCCCCGGCATAATACTAAAAGTCTGAACCATTCCTTTTTTCCTCTGTTTATGCAGTCTTTCAGCCACAGTCACAAATCTCGGCCCCATACCCTGGTTAGTTGTCTTTCTCGATTTTTGGGAAGCCTGCCGTGATACAAAAGTTGACTGGTTCCGAACGGAATCTTCTCGTTTTTTAGATGTCGCTTTATAAATCTCAGGCATAGTTATCTCTTCTCCACATTATACAGCGATCCCACGATCTGTATCGTCGCTGGTGCTCGAAGATTAAACCAATTCTTAAACTCACTTCCATCAAAGCCTATCCCGTTAATAGTCACTTGAGTTGTTCTACCGTCACCAAAATTCGCCCCCACACTGGCACTTGTCGCATTGTCAATCGGTGATCCTCCTCGACTTCTCAATTCCTGCTTAACCTTATCCTCATTCCAAATCTCCCCGCCATAAGGGTGAGGCTTATCGGTTTGATACAAATGATCCCCCACTCCACTATCTCGTTTAGCTAGCATAATCACATTGGCAATATCAGCCAACTCCTCTCCTTTCAACCAAGCCGACTTATTATACTCAGCCCTCGATCCCTGAGCCGCATAAAAACATGGCGACTCTTTGTCGTAAGCTCGATCATTAAGCTCTCCAAAACTACCCACATCTCCAGTCGTGTCTCTCAATCTCTTTGTCCAGGCTGTGTCGCTCGACCAAACATCACTCGACTTAAAGGTATAGCCTCCATCAGTCGAAGAATACCAAGCCTTAATCACTTGTCCTCCATTCACCATCACCTCTCCTTTTGTCTGCTCCACCGCCTGCTTCCACTGGCCAGTCTTGGGGTCGCTCTTCCAAACCTGACAAGCTTGAGTGGTACAAATCTCATTAGCACCATTGTTAGTGTAAGACAGAGCATAACTTCTCGCCGCCACTGCTTGGGCCTTAAGTGCATTCATATCCCAACTCTCCGGCATCTCGTAAATCCCCAACAAATACTCATCCAGCTTTCTCTCTCCATTCCCTTGAATCTTAATCATAATATCCTGCTTGCCCCCCTCAAACGAAATACCGTCAAAGTAGGCATTCAATATCTCCTTATAATCCTGCCCGGCTTTAGCTCTGCCATAAGCTCCATACTGGTTCATCCCCACTCGATGTGGAATGCCGTAAGTAAAGAAAGCATAAGCATTTGAAAATCCCGGATTATATTTATCATCCCGATCATCCACACACATCATTGGTCCAGCTCCTAGTGAACTAGGTAGGTTTAAGCTGGCTTGCCTCTGACTAATAATCGACTGCTGTTTGGCCGTCAAAGAAGCAATTTCCTGAGACAAGCTGGCCTGATACTTCTTAGCCCCCGCAATCTCACCTCTGAAAAAATCCGCCTCTTTGTCTAGCTTTATTTGGATCTCAGCTAGTCTTAACTTGTCTGCCTCTGCCTTCTTCTTATCTTTTTCAAGCTCAATCAGTTCCAAAGTTATCTCCGTAATCACGTCTTTGTCTTTATCAGTCACCGATTGTTGATAAGACAAATCTCTAACCATATCTCCACCCGGACCGGATGCCAATAAAATCATCAAATAGTTCGGTACCCTTGATGATTTGTAAAACGACAAGACTCGTTCGGCTAATAAAACATACTGGTCACTAAAATCTTTCTCTCTCTTGGCAATCCCCGCTTCTAAAGTTCTCAGACTCGCTTTAGCTTTTTCTATCCCCGCCTCAATTCCCTTAAGTTTAGTATCAAGCTTATCTAGCTCTCCTTCTAGAGGTTTTGTCGCCGCTACGCTCTGTTCTCGGGCAGAAGTTAACTCCGCAATCTGCTTGTTGATATCATCCAACTCATCCGCTCTCACTGGCTTTATTACCAACATAAAACTAAATGCCAAACCAGCTACTACCAATAACCGAATGATGAATATCATTCGTCGATATACTTTAAGCGAATTTATCCTGTGAATACAGGACAACACTTTCTTCATACCATTATTCTATTACAGTCTTGAGACTTCTACCAATAATCGAATGATGAATATCATTCGTCTAATCATTTAGTCGACTTTACCCTGCGAATGCAGGGTGATAAACTTGTCTCAATGAAAAAACTAGCTTCAATCATTTTCACCATACTTTTCATTCTCACCCTAATCAGCCCTAAATCTATTTTTGCAGCAAATAATTGTAATATCGTCGTTCTTAACTCTCCAGTCAGTTGGGATGATAAAATTGAAGTCCAAATCACTGGACTAAAACCTGACACCAGATTTCAAATAGGCAGCACTATTGGCGTATCATGGCCTTTCAATCTTGCCTCAGCGATGTCTGATTCTAATGGCGATATAACCATTAGGCTCAATCATTCAAATAATCTTGCTGGTACTCATACTCTAAGAGTCTTCCGTGGAGCCAGCATTATTTCACCATTCTGCCTAACTACCTTTCAAGTAATTGATCCATCAACAGCTCCAGGATATCAACCTCCCGGAACTCCCGGAGCTCCCGGAACTCCCACTTACCCCGAAGAATGTACTGAAAGTTATGGTTCAGGAATCAAAACAGCCTTTGGCTGCTTCCCCATCGAACCTGCTCAACTCGTTAACTACCTCATACCTCGCGGTATTTCAGTTGGCATTGGTTTTGCTTTCATGTTTATGCTTTACGGAGCCTTTGTCTTAATCACTTCCGCCGGCAACCCAGAAAACACCAAAAAAGGTCAGGAAATCATTACATCAGCCGTTATAGGGCTTCTCTTTATTATCTTCTCCGTCTTTTTATTAAAGGTTATCGGATTTGACATATTACAAATCAGTGGCTTTGCCTCTCCCTAAATATTGACTACTAATCAACATGATCTTTACCACCATCACCTTACCAGACGGCACTACCATCACAGACACATTTACATCTCCAGCCTTTAATGACCTTGGCTCTCTAGTCTCCACTCTCATCCCCTACCTCTTTATCATCGCCGGCCTGATCCTATTTTTTATCATCATCTCCGCCGGTTTTTCAATGATGACCAATCCCGGCAACCCGGACGCTACCAAAAAAGCCCAATCTCAACTAACTCTCGGTCTTGTCGGCTTTATCATTATCTTCGCCTCCTACTGGTTAGCTCAGCTTATTGGCAACATCTTTGGACTAACCCTCCTCGGCTCATGACCCCCTCAAAAATATTTAAGGTTCGTAACCTTAAATTTTCCCCAAAGCACATTGCCATCGTCTGCGACGGCAATCGCCGTTGGGCTAAACGCCAAAACAAGCCCGAGTTCTCCGGCCATAAATACGCCGTTGATGTTACCACTGAAAACTTAATCAACCACTGCCTCAAGCTTAAAATCCCCCACCTAACCTTCTGGGTTCTCTCCACCGAAAACTGGAAAAGAGGTGATACCTGGATGAAAGAATACTTCAAGCTGATGCGCTATTTTATTAATCACAAACTATCCCTGATTGCCAAAAAGGGGGCTAAAATTACTACCTTGGGTGACCTCTCTCCTTTTCCAAAAAATCTTAAGAATGATCTAATCAAGATTGTTAAAGACTCAAAAGATAATCAAAAAATCACTATTAACATCGCCATCAACTACGGCGGTCGTGACGAAATCCTCCGCGCCATCAACCTCCTCCTCACTGACAAGGACGGTCCTTGTCACTCGTCCAAACTCTTAAACGAAAAAGAGTTTACTTCTTATCTCGACACCTCCAAACTCCCGGATCCCGATCTTCTTATCCGCACCGGTGAAAACAACACCCGTCTCTCCGGTTTTATGCTCTGGCAGTTGGCCTACACCCAACTCTACTTTACCAACACCCTATTCCCTGACTTCACTTCCGAAAAACTAGACAAAGCCATCTCTTGGTGGCAAACCCAAACTAAAAACCTAGGCAAGTAGTCTTGCCCCACTTCCAATCTTATCTTTCCTCACCTCAATTACACCCTCAATCTTTCTCAATTTTTTCACCAGCTCTTCCTCATCTTTTGGTTGACAAAGCACAAACACATTCTGACCTGTGTTAATCGTAAAGTAGCTCTCCAGTCCTGACTCTCTCCATTCTTGAACAGCCTGCATCACTCGAACCGTCTCCGGCAACCAATAAATCAAACTTGGCTTACTAGTCAACATCACGCTATGCATATTCAAACTTTCCCCTTCCATTATCTCTCCCAAGTCTTGAAAATCTTTATTGCTAACTGCTTTCTTAATTTCCTTCATCTTCTTGTCTATTCTCTTAATTCTTTCTTTAAAAAAAGCACTCGTCTTAGCCACTTTTTGGCCATCAGTTGAACTAAATTTCTTTTTATCAGTGCTTAAAATAACTACCAACACTCTTAAATCCCAATGACTAGAGGGAAATAACTCTCGTGCATAAGAAGTTTTATCATCACTCCCCTTCACCCACTCCACCCAACCATCTGGAATCGATCTGCAAGCTGAACCAGACCCCACCCTTGCCAGTCTTGATAAATCTTTTTCGTTTAATTTCAAACTCGCTGCCTTACTCGCAGCCAAACTCAACGCCGCCACTCCCGAAGCCGATGACGATAATCCCGCACTTTTAGGAAAATTATTTTTACTCACCACTCTCGCTTTCATTTTTACTTTTGCCATTTTTCTCACTCGATCTAGATGCTCTATCACCCTATCTCTTTCTTTACCTTCAGACTTAACTCCATCAATTACTACTTCGTCATTTTTCAAAGTTTCAACAAACTCCACTTCTGTTACCGTTCCCATTGTAGTCAAACACACTGACAAGCTTGAGTTAACTGGTATTCTTAACCTCTCGTCAACTCTCCCCCAATACTTAATCAAAGCTGCATTAATCGGTGCCCAGGCTTTTGCTTTCATTTCTCTATCCTCGCTCCTTCTGCTCCTAATTTTACCTTCATTACTTCTCCTCCAGCTACCTCAATCGCTTTCTCCACTGCCACTCTATTTTGTTTATCTACCACTGCCAACATACAATCTCCTCCTCCAGCTCCGGATAACTTAGCCCCATAAGCTCCCGCTTTAATCGATGCTTTTATCAATCGATCCAACTCCACACTACTTACCCCCAACTCTTTTAATCTAACCTGATTCTCATTCATCAACTCTCCCGCCTTCTGCCAATTTCCCTTTAAAAGTTCTCCCTCAGCTTCTTTAACAATTTCAGTTATCTCATCAAAACACTTCTCGATCTTCTTGGAATTTCGCCGCTTTCTCTCAGCTACTTGCCTTACTAATGTCGGTGTATCAGCCTTGACACCACTATATCCCACTACTATTGGTAAATCTCCAAACTTTAAAGGCTTTATCTCTTTCCCACCCGTCACAAATCGTAAAACTCCTCCATACAATGCCGCCGCAATGTCAAAACCACTACCCACTCCCTGGACTTTTAAGACTACCTCGTAGCAAAAATTAAACAACTGTTTGTTGCTCATCTTAATTCCACACATTTCGTGCAAAGCCTTAGACAATCCCACCGTCACCGCTGCCGACGATCCAAAACCATGCTCTGACGAAAAATGATTCTTAGTCTCAATCCTAATTCCTCCATTGGGATGTTTTTTGTAAAACTCTCTAACCACTACCTCAACAAAACTTAACTCCTTAGTTATTCTCGTCTCTCCCAAATCATCCAACTTTTTCCGATAATCATAGATGCCCACTCCTGCCGCTTGCACTATCATTTCCCTTTCTTTAATTCTTTCTACTTCTACCACAAATCTCTGATCTACCGCCGCCACTATACATGGTCGGTTATACACCACGCTATGCTCTCCAAACAGCATTAACTTTCCTGGGGTCGATACTCTAATTTTTTTCATAACTGGCTCCTTTTACCCCTAAACTTACTTGAAACCACTGCCAATTATTGGCATAAGCCAACTGCTTCAAACGCTCTATTCTATCATCAACCGCCAAAATTATCCCCGATCCTTTGACCACTCCACCAGCTCCACACACTTTAGCCATACCTCCAACTGCCTCAACTTTCCTGATTATCTCTTTTGCCGCCAATCCCACCACTCCAATCTTTTCCAATAACTGCTCGTTTTCTTGGATTTTATTAGGTTCCCAGTTTTCCGCTATCTCTCCCATTCTCGAAAACTCAGTTTTGAAACTTCCCTTACTTACTTTCTCAACCATCTCACCAGTACTCTCCACCGGCTTCCCACTATCTATCAGTAAAAATTTAAGGTTCGTAACCTTAAATTTCTCATAACCCACTCCTTTTTGATACTTCAGCACTCCGCCTTCTCTAACTATCGATTGATCCACCCCACTCGACTGGTTGTGTTGTTTGTCTTCTATCACCTTCACCACTTTATCCTTAATTTTCATTGGTTTATCTTTTAACATCGCCCAGACAATTCCAGTCGCTAGTGCCGCAGATGAACCCATTCCTTTACCCACCGGAATCTCAGACTCAATCTCTATCTCCACTCCCCGATCTTCTCTCTTTAACTCTTTTAAACACTCTTTGGCCGCCAGCTTAGCTAAATCAAGTTCTTTATGTTTATCTTTAATCACTATCTTCTTATCCTCGCGCCAACTAAAGACTACTCTTAATCTCTTGTTTATCGCTGCCACAATCGCCGGTTCACCATAAACCACGCTATGCTCTCCAGCTATTATGATCTTCCCTGGTACCGAGACTTTAATTGAATTCATATCTTTTTCCATTTCACTCCATACTCAATTACTTCATTAGCTTTAACTTTCCCCAATTTTCTTAAAATCCCCTGAACCTTATCGCCAGTCTTAATCTTTCCATCAACCAACTCGCCTATTACTCTTTGTTTATCCGAAAACTCCACCATCACTACTATATAAGCCTTGTCTCCAAATCCCTTCGGCGGACTAATTATCCTAGTCCAACTAATCACCTTCCCCGTCTTGTTCAGGTTTTTATATCTCTCTTCTTTCTCTCTCCAAATTTTTATTGCTGTTATCATATTAATGAAAAGTTGATTAATAATACAGTCAACCTTTTTTCTGGAACGTTCGCAGTTTCGATTTGCATGGTTCCGATGAAATCGGAAAATCGAAGCGAGATAGAACGGCTCCGATCGCTGGATCGGAGAACGTGGTTCCTGAAAAAACTGGTTGACGAAATTATTCTCATATTTTTCTCAAAATATTTACTACTACCGTTCCGCCAGTCCCCCCAACATTATGCGTCAATCCCAAACTCACTCCCTTAACTTGCCTCTCCTCAGCCTGACCACTTAACTGTTTATATATCTCCACCACCTGCTTCACTCCAGTCGCCCCCACCGGATGCCCACAAGCCTTTAATCCTCCTGAAGTATTAATCGGTATCTTTACGCCCTTATATCCCTCTCCTTTTATGCAAATACCAAGATCTTCCAAAGCCAAAATCTCCGCTATCGTAAAGCAATCATGCACCTCAGCTATCTCAATCTCTTTAACCTCAACTTGAGCCGATTTGTAAGCCTTCCGTGATGCTTCTTGAGTCGCTTCAAGCCCTGTTAAAGATTTTCTCTCACTTAAACTCAAACTATCAGTGGCTATCTCACTGGCCACTATCTCCACCTTTCCTCTATCTTTAGAGATCACCACTGCCGCCGCTCCATCAGTTATCGGTGAACAATCAAGTAGTCCTAAAGGTTCAGCCACTCTCATTGCCAACAAAACCATCTCCTCAGTTATCTCTCTTCTAAACTGCGCTTTTGTATTTAAGACCGCCTGCCGATGGTTTTTCACCGCCACTCTAGCTAAATCTCTTCTCTCTGCTCCAAATTTTTCCATATAACTTCTAGCCATCAACGCATACAAGCCCACAAAGCTCAAACCCGCTCGCCTCTCATCTTCACTGCCCGCTCCCATCAAAGCCGCCGCAATCCCTCCATTGCTTTTATCAGTCATCTTCTCTGCTCCCACTACCAACACAGTTTTGGCCGATCCGGCTTTAATTGCTTGAACCGCTTGATTCACCGCCACTCCACCCGAAGCACAAGCTGCCTCCACTCTAAATCCCGGTACCGTAAGTCCCAACAATGTCGTCGTTAACGATCCCAAATGATCCTGCCCCACTATCTTTCCCGATAATTTATTCCCCACTATCACCAAATCTATCGCCTCTTTTTTAATTCCAGCATCCTTAATTGCTCCCATACTAGCTTCCAAAATCAACTCATCTAACCCCACCTCAAATCTCTCTCCAAAATGAGTCTGATATCCTCCCAAAATTCCGATCACCTGTCCTCCTTAATCTTAAGATACTCAGCGTAACTAATATACTCTATATTCTTAATTTGGCACTCTAAATCAATCTCCTTAAATCCACTTATTTTTCTAACTTTTCTTCGCATTGTTAATGACAAGTTATCACTACCAGCTCCAGAACCATAGCTAGTTACCAAGATTTTTTCACCTTTTTTTGAGTTCTCCAATACCTTTATCAAACCCAACACACTAGATGCACTATATGGATTACCAATCTCACTCACTATCAATCCCTCTCTCATCTGCTTCTCACTTGCTTTTAGGCGGAGGCCCGCTTTCCGGGGAAACTTACCATTCGGCATATGAAAAACCACTTGATCAAAATCACCAATCTTTTTTTTGCTTCTAGTCAAAAACTCTTCAGTTCCTTTTATCACGTGTTTAAAATATGCTGGTTCACCTGTAAATCGACCAGCGTGCTGAGGATACTTCTCTCCTTCTTTTCTCCAAAAATCTGTCGTATCCGAGTTATAGCTTGAGACTCTATCTAGTTGAGCTAGCCAGCTATACTTCTTACTTCCTAGAATAATCGCTCCTGCTCCTGCTCCAGCCGTATACTCTAAAGCATCTCCGGGTTTACTCAGTGCCGTATCCGCTCCAATCGCTAATCCCAAATCGATCAAACCTGCCTCGATCATCGAAGCTATCATTATTGCTCCGCTTGTTCCCGCCTTACAAGCAAACTCCAAATCAGCACAAACATACTCCTTCCCCACTCCCAAAATATCAGCCACTATCGTTCCTGTTGGTTTCACTGCATAAGGATGGCTCTCCGATCCCACCAAGACCGCCCCTAGTTGACTGGCTTTAATCTTGGCTCGCTTCATGGATCGAAGGCTAGCTTCTACTGCCATGCTAACCGTATCTTCATCGCCTTGAGCCACCGCTTTCTGCGCAACACCCAAGCTTAAAGCTATCTGTTTACTATCTCTACCATGGGCCTTGGCAATCTCCTCCACCTTAATTCTATTCTTGGGCACATACCCTCCAAACCCAACCACCCCCACCTTGGTAAACAACTTATTTTTAATCATAATAATGCAGTCAACCTTCACCCCTCCCTAATCTTTGATGCGCCTTAGCCAAATCACTACTTGCCAATGCCGCCGTTAAAGACAGTTCCCCCGCCAGCACTACTCCTCCAATTACTTCAGCCAACTTCACCACATCACCTTTTTTATTCTTAAGTCCCATTATTCCCAAAGCCTCTTTTTGAGTTGCCAATCCGGTTCCTCCCCCTACTGTCCCCACCATCAAACTGGGTAAATAAACGGAGAAGTACAAATCTGATTTGCTCGAAATCTTCTTTTCAGCAAGCTTACGCAGATGCAATTTGCTTGGTTCCTCGCTTCCGCGGGGAAAATTGCGTCGAGTATGCAGATAGTCAGTTTTCGCAGGAAAAACTGAACTATCGGTTGCAGACAAAGAATGATTGATGAGTAAATCTGATTTATCCACTTCCGCCGTCGTTATTCCCATACTCCCCTCGACCACATGAGCCATGTCCTGTCCAGTAGCCAAAAACACTCCTGCCACCATATTGGCATAATGAGCATTAAATCCCATCGAACCGCTAACCATCGACCCCAACCACTGTTTCGCCTTGACCACCTCTACAATCTCCTCCGAACTTATTTTCAGTACTTTTCTCACCACCTCTTCAGGTACTTTTACCTCCGCCCAGACCTGCTTCCCTCTCCCTTCAATCATATTCAACCAGCTCGGTTTTTTATCCACACAATAATTACCCGACAAACTCACACACTTAATCTTAAGCTTTTGCTCCAAAAGCTCCACTACTTTTTCACTAGCTATCGTCACCATGTTCATCCCCATCGCCTCGCAAGTTGTATACTCCAATCTCAACCAAACATATCTACCCACCATCTGTGATCTAATTTTTAATAACTTTAAATATTTATCACTAGCTTCGGCTATCTGTTTTATCTTCTTAAAATTTTTATAAACCCAAGCTATCAACTTCTCACCCTCTCTCAGTCCACTTACTTTAAACACCGGCCCCCTGGTTGTCCCCGCCTCTTTTACCTTAACTTCACACCCTCCACTTTCTCGAATCACTTTTGAGCCTCTACTAATGCTAGCCACCAAAGCTCCTTCGGTTGTCGCTATCGGCACTTTATAGTTCTTACCATTCACCTTCAAGTCTGAAACTATCCCCAAAGGCACCTGTACGCATCCCACCATCTTTTCAATATTACGTCCCTGAGCATCGTTCATCGCTAGATCATAACTACCAATATGTTTCAGCTTCATCTCACCCTTTCATCTCGTCCACCGACGGACCAAACTCTTAAAATCCAGTACCCAAGATACACTCCCACCAGCATCGTCATCGATACTACCCCAAAGAAAGAGGCTTTTGCCAGCAATCCCCACTCTACCGTGGTTGAAAACACTCTTCGACCTATCCAAACTCCAAACAACCCCAACATCAACACATAAACAGGCCAACCCAATACCAACACTTGTTGTGACCGATCTTTTTCTCTCTTAAGCTCCCTTAATGTTTTAAACGGATGAACTGTTAACCCCAAGCTGTTCCTTACAAACAAATAGCTTTCTTTAATCGACAACAACAATCCAACTTTACCAATCTTTCTGACTATAGATCTTGACCGGACTGACTGCATATTCTTTCTTAAAAGCTTCTCTAGCTCGACTCAATCTAGACTCTACTGCCTTAGCCGAAATGCATAATTGAAAAGCTATCTCCTTAACTGACATCTCCTCTACATACTTTAGTCGTAAAACTTGCCAATATCCTTCGCTTAAACTCTTAAAAGTCTTTAGTATCTTTCGCTTCATCTCCAGCTCTTGATATGCCAGTTCCGGACCCAAGGCTTTGCTGACTATCTCCTTTAAAAAAGGTAATCGTGAAAACACCACCTCTTTAATTTTCTTCTTTCGATAAAAGTCCCCTATCTCGTGTCTGGCAATTCCACAAACCCAGCTAAACAGCTTAGATCTTCCCTTAAACATCGGCAAACAATCCCATGCAGTTAGCAACGTCTCCTGCACTATTTCCTCAACATCTTCTTCAGCCCTTACTTTTTGTTCAACAAATCCCATTAATCTTTTCCGCGTCACCTTGTTTAACAATTCCCTCCGCCACTTTTCTTGCTTCATACTCGCCCATTGTAACACTTTTATGTTATCCTATTAGTACTATGACCCAGATAGCTTTTGATATCAGAGATGCCTTTCTTTTAAAGGAAAACACCACCGTTGAAAGTAAATTCGATTCTCCCGCCACTCTCATTTCTTTAATCGTCAACAATATTTATGGAATAGCTACTGTCATACTCTTCTTCTTCATCTTGTCGGGAGGTTTAAGTATCTTGCTCAATCCCGGCAACGCTGACAAGGCCAAGCAAGGAGCTAAAACTATCAGCACTGCCATCATTGGCTTTGTCATTCTCTTTTCTTCTTACTGGATTATTCGCATTATCGAAGCCATTACCGATATTCAAATTCTTGGGAAAATATAACTATGAACTTTCTTTCCACAATCGGCACTGTCACTCCACCGACCAATAAAATAATCTCTGATCATCCAGAGGGTCAACTAGGCCTAGTTTACCTCTTAAACCAAATTGTTAGCTTGTTTTACACCATTGGTGGCTTATTATTCTTCATTAACTTACTCCTTGCTGGTTATCAATACCTAGCCTCCGCCGGAGATCAGCAAAAAATCTTATCAGCCGGCAAAAGAATCACCTACTCCATCTATGGTCTTATCTTTTTAGTCTCCAGTTTCGTTATCGCCGCTATTATAGGAGAACTGCTTTTTGATGAGCCTGAAGCTCTTATCAAACCCACCTTTTGGAAAGTAAAGTAAAATAAACTTATGGAAATAGAACCAATCGAAATCACTGATCCCTTAACTCAACCCATGGGCCCATCAGATGAACTATTAGGCTATAGCTCGAGCGTCACTCAATTGGGTACCCTAATCTCCAATGTTATCGGACTATTTACAATAATTGCTGGGTTTGCTTTCCTTTTCTATTTTGCTTTTGCAGCCGTCACCATGATAACCTCCGGTGATGACCAGCAAAAACTTACCAATGCTCGCAAAAACATGACTCAAGCTTTAGTCGGCATTGCTATTGTCGCTGCTGCTTACCCCCTCGTCTGGCTCATCACCAAGCTTTTTGGTATTCCATTAGATGATCCAACTAATATAATTAAAGGCTTTGCTATTAGCTAGAATATGAATAACCCTACCTTAGCTCTTGCTTCAGATTTCTTTGGCAAAATTGCCGAACCACCCGGAATATCCGAATATGGCGGTGACACCGCTCAAGGCTTAATCAAACTCTTAAACAACATCCTGAAAATTGTCATTTATGCTGGTGGTATCTATGCCATCTTCAATCTCATCGCTGTCGGTATAGAGTATATCGGCTCTTCTGGAAACCCCGAAACCATTAAAACAGCTACTCAAAAAATCTGGATGACCCTCTTAGGTCTCACTGTCATCGCCAGCTCTCTGCTTCTAGCCGCCTTATTTGGCCTTATTCTCTTTGGTGACGCAACTGCCATCTTAAACCCTCAACTTCCAGGAGCTACTCCATGATTCAACTTACTGGCTTTGATTCCGGCTTTACTGATACTGCTAGTCTTTCCGACCCAGCCACTCGCCTTACCGAAACAATCACCTCAATCGTTTCAGCCATCACTATCTTTGCCGGCCTAGCCTTTGTTTTCTGGTTTATCATTGGCGCTATCACTTGGATCACCGGCGGTCATGACTCAGGTCAACTAGAAAAAGCCAAAAGCCAAATGAGCACCGCCCTCATCGGTCTAATCTTTACCATTCTAGCTCTTCCCATCACCTGGTTAATTGGTAAACTCACTGGTATCGATATTATCAATCCAGAAATTATTCTCAATAATCTTAGTCCCAATGCTCTTGGTCCGGGTTCATAAAAATTTTGATATACTAACCACACTATGGCAATAACCAATCCAGCTATTCCAGATCTAAATGTAAAAACAGGTATCGCTACCTACATCACCGTTATCTGGCAAGCTATTGTCGTTGTTGGTGGGATCATGACCTTGATCTACTTAGCCTGGGGAGGCCTAGACTATATCTTCTCAGGTTCTCAACCTGATCGTCTCAAACGAGCCAAAGACAAAATGTTCAACTCTATCTTTGGCTTAATCTTCTTGGTTCTCTCTTACGCCCTTATCAAAGTAGTTAGCGTTATCACCGGTTTAACAATTCTTAATCCTGGTTGGTACATTCTTAAATAATATGGCTACTGAATACTTGACTAACATTGATTCTAAGGCTCAGTCGTTCTTTAAAATCAAAGATCTGGGCACTTTTATTTTTAACCTTATGAACGTTATTCTTATCGTCGCCGCTGTCTCCACTCTTTTTTACCTTCTTTGGGGTGGCATCGAGTTTATCACCTCCGGTTCCAGTCAAGATCGCATTAAAACTTCCAAAGAAAAACTGGTTCAAGGTTTAACTGGTTTGGCTATCGTTGCCATGACTTGGACTCTATGGCGGTTAATCATGTATTTCTTAGGCATCTCTGACTCAGCCGACGGTTCCTTCATACTAAAAATTCCCAAACCTTGACATTATCAAAAATCCTTTTCATAATAACCCTATATGCAACTAATCAAAACCGCTCTAGCTCAAAGCACTATCACCATCAACGAACCAACTGCCGGCGTCAAAGACGTGGGTAAATTTCTATCAGCCTCTATCCAAGTGGCTATGATCGTCGCCGCTATTCTAACCTTTGTCTTTCTAGTTTGGGGAGGTATTCAATGGATCTTATCCGGTGGAGATAAAACTCAAACTCAAGCCGCCAGAGATCGTATCACCATGGCCTTGGTTGGTCTTGGAATTGTGGCCGCCGCTTGGGCCTTAATGAAGGTTATCGGCTACTTCTTCGGTGTGGACGTCTTTCAGTTCACCATCCCCACAGCCGGTGGCTAAGTCATGCCACCCGCAACCTTCAAAGATTTAGAAGATATCATTGCCCGAGTTTTTAATCTTGCCCTAACTTTGGGTGGCCTAATCGCCTTCGTTATGCTTATTGTCGGGGGTTTCAAGTTTCTAACCTCAAGCGGTGATCCAAAACAAGCCGAATCAGCCAAAAACACTGTTACTTGGGCCGTTGGCGGTCTAATTGTCGCTATCACCACTTGGTTTATTCTAAATCTAATCGCTGACTTTACCGGCATGGATAAAACCACCTTCTTTGAATTCTCCATCGTTGATTAACCAGTGTTATACTTATTCTAATGAAGTTTATTCGCCTGTTCATCTTTATCTTCTTAACTGCATTTGTGCTTCCTCTTTCAAGTGTTTCAGCCGCTGATCACCCTCTTCGCCCTTTCCCTGAAAAGGCTCCCGACGACGATATTAGCGAGGAATTCCTCACCCCCTACTGTGCCTCTCGCCCCACTGCCGTTCAATCTAATACATTCGATAAGCGAGAGGAAAAAATAACCCTGACCGTTCAAGGACAAGTCGTCTCCGATTTCTCCAGTTTTGTCACTCCCCTTCTTTCAATCACCGATCAAAACAAAGACGATTACAGTCTTGGCTTTGACCAAAAAGCTCAACGCTACATGGCCGACTACCTTGAAGGTCGAGCCTACTACGAACCATTTGCAGAACCAAGTGATCCCAGTACCGATGAAAGCAGAGACATTTTAGCTCGCTCAGGAGTGTTTCGTAAACTCGCCCCTAAAACTTACCAAGACAAACTCAAAAGACTCTTAATCCAAAGAAGTAAGCAAATCTATACCAGCTTGGACCAGCTCGAAAAAGTCTATGGCTTTAGACCAGCCAGCATCTATGTTAACCCTAAAACTCCCGTTCAAAACCTAAAGCTTGAAGATTTTTATTTAAACTGGGCTCCCCTTCAAGAAGACTTTACTACCCTAGAGAAATATCAATCAGCTTACTCTGCCTGGGAGCTTAAAGATGACGGCAAATGGGCCAATCTCTGGCCCTATGTCCCCATGTTTACCCGCGAAGACTCAAAGGGTCTAATTACCACCCACGACGAACCAAAGCAGATTTCTACTTCTCAAACTGCTGTATATCACCCTCACCTGGCTCGTACCTATGAGGTATCAAGCACTCTATCGAACCTGCTCTCTCCTCAAGAAAACCATATATCTCCAGTCGACCCCAAACTCTCCTCAGACTGGATTACTCCCGCCCCTTGGAATGGTGATCTATTTTGGATCGAATCAGGCCAAAATGTTCCATCCGACTATGGCCCAGTTTGCGATCCTAAAAACACCATTGTCAGCTCATCTGGTGATCTGGCTCTAGATAAATCGCTTGAGACCAATGTTGACTCTCTCAAATTAGATAAGCAATACATCGAGTTCGACAATCCTCGAAAAGATTACAAAGTTAGAGACAAGTGTGGTGAACACTGGTCCTGCGAGTCTTGCACAGAAGGTTACGATGATATTAACCAAAGGTATACTTATTTTCTGGACACCAACTCTCCTGAATGTTTCTACACCGTTCCCGTCCGATTTTCCCCCACTTACTTAGAAACCAAAACTCCCTATTTAGCTCAAATCATGGATCGACTCTCCACTGGCCCAACCGCCCTCTTTAATATTTTTAAAACTTCCCTAGAAATTGATAACGATCCTCCAGAAAACTGGCCGGGGCTTGGCTATGAGGATGAGGAAAATCCCAAGTACTCTTTTTCCAACGGCCCAGCCGAAGCCGGTTTAAAAAAACCAGAAGACAAAGCCAAATACTACTATAAATACCTCGGCTACCTCCAATGCCAAAAAGAAAAAATCCTCGCTCGGCTTCTCCCCGAAGGCCAATACCAATCTTTTAGCTCTGACTGTTTTCCTCAACCGGAAGATACAAGCTTAAGCTCCACTTGTTCGGGTGACTATCCACAAGCCGAACCTGCCTGTGCCGTCTGTAATATTGACGCCGGTTCCCAATACATGGCCAATGTCGGCTATCCAGAAATTCCGGAAAAAATGAAAGCCATTTTTGAAGCCGCTGCCCAAAAGCATAATGTGCCCGCCGCTATCATTATGGGGACTATGTTTTCAGAGGGGGGCTTTAACAGAAGGGAGTGCTATGGTGAATGGACTGACGAAATCATCTGCTCCGAAGAAATTCCTAGTTGCCGAGAGTGTAATATTAGTAATCAAGGTGCCACTGGTCCTTATCAAATAATTCCTACCTCTGCATTATCAGACATTAATCCCTGTAATTTTGAAAGTGCTACCTTCGCCACCGCCTCTCTTCTCGCTAAAGGTAAGGCCGGTTTTGGGGTAGCTTTGGACTGGCCTGATAGTTCTTGTCCGGCCGGTAAATACGGTGAAATCACCTATAACACCCCCGCTCAAGGAGGGTCTTATGCCACTAGCTGTACCAACTGGACTATCAAGGATATCGTTACAACTGCCCGTGCTTATCGTGGAATCTGTGACCCTGCCTATTTCGAAACAATCGTCGATTTTTGGAAGTTTTACTCTTGTTAATAATGCTTTTACCTCTCCTTTCTTTTGTCTCTATAACCCTTCTCTTATATCTCTCTTCTCGCGCTCTAATTGCTCATTTATTAAAACTCTTTACTCGATTAACCAAATCCCAAGAAACATCCATCAATCTCTTATTTTTCCTCCTCTTACCGGGAATCTTTCTACATGAATTTTCTCATACTCTGTCAGCCGCTCTTCTCCAGGTTCAAACCGGCCATTTATCTCTAAAACCAGAACTTGTTAATAATCGCTTAAGACTTGGGTCAGCTCAAATAGCTCAGACCGACCCCTTACGCCTCACCTTAATTGGTACTGCCCCCTTCGTTGCCGGCACCCTCTCTCTCTGGTTAATTCTCACCATCGGCTTAAATCTCAATCCCTCTACTTTCTCCATCAACTCTCTCTCTTCTCTTTCCAGTCTTCCTTTTTACTTAATCCTCCTCTTTGGTTATCTACTCTTTGCCATCTCCAACACCATGTTCTCTTCTCCTTCCGATCTTCAATCTGCCGCCTTTCCGGTAATATTAGTCTTGATTATCTTAGGCCTTTTCAAACTCACCAGCTTAAATATCCCTCAAGGCTTTATTACTTATTCCTCCAACTTTCTTTTACTTCTAGCCACTACCTTTTCCATCGTTCTCGTCTTAAACTTAATTATTCTAACTCCCCTTAAACTATTTTTAAGAAATATGCTAAACTAATCTTGATATGAAACTGTCTCGCTTTGTTTTCATCGTTCTTCTTCTCGTCTTTTGTTTTCTCTCTATTCCCACCCCAGCTTCCGCACAATTTTCAGATGATCCTGATCTTGCTAATACTTTAAGTAAAACCACTAGCCGATGGGCTGCTCCCATCAAGGAGTTTCAAAAAGCGCGAGATAAATCAAAGGGTAAAAACTTAGAACAATTCACCTCCACCACTATCTTATATGGATCATATGTCCTCCAAGAAGCAATTTTTGGACCAGAAGTAGATCCCAGTGATCCAAGTATCGAAAATATTCAAAGCTCTGGAGCCATTCACATAATCGGTGGTTACATTGCTCAGATTGTCACTCAACCCCCAACTAGCTCAGTCGAATACATCGCCGACCTTGGTAAGCAAATGAATCCGGTTAAGCCAGCTTATGCTCAAAGTACCGGCTACCAGGGCTTGTCTGGTGTTCTTGATGTCTGGAAAGGATTTCGCAACATTGCTTATGCCTTCTTTGTCATTATCTTTGTTGTTGTCGGCTTTATGATCATGTTTAGAGCCAAACTCAACCCCCAAACTGTCATTAGTCTTCAGCTCGCTATACCAAAATTAATTATTACCCTCCTCCTTATCACTTTTTCTTATGCCATTTCCGGTTTCATTATTGATCTTATCTATTTTACTATCTATCTAGCAGTTAACATTTTAGGCCCCAACATGATCAAACTAACTGATTTCACCTCTGGCCAACAATTTCTAGACGAACCTATCACCAAGATTATTTTTACACTTAACCCAAATAATATCGCCAACAACTTTACCAATTCTTTGCAAGACCTTTTTGAACCAGGACTCGTCCGAAGCCTTCTTAAACTTCCCGTGTTAAGTGGTAGTTTAATCAACCTAATCGTTGGAGGTGCCATTCTTTACAGCATCTTAAAACTTTTATTCCAGCTCGTCATGGCTTATGTTAACATCATTCTTCAAGTTATCTTTTCCCCCATTATCTTACTCTTCAGCGCCCTCCCCCAAACAAACACCTTTTCTTCTTGGATTAAAAATCTACTTGCCAATGCCGCTTCTTTTCCGGCCACTGCAATTATGATCATGGTTGGCACTGGTTTGGCTCAGGGGGTTGGGGGGGCAAATGTTAGCACTTTTACTCCTCCCTTTTTAGGATCACTCCCAGGTATTGGTGATTTTTCCAAAAACGTTATTGGCCTCGGTACTATCTTACTCTTACCTAAAATTGTTACCATGATTCAAGAAGCTCTCAAAGCTAAATCTGCTCCAGTTGGTGGTGCTATTGCCGAGGGTATTGGAGCTCCAGTCGGTGTTCTCAATAGTCTCAGGCAATCCAGGCAAGCAGCTCTTCAAAGACGAAAAGATGCTCAATACCAAGGTCAAACAATAGGTTCCCAAATTAGGAAAAACATTCCAGGAAATTAAAAAAACTAACTTAACTCTTAAAAATTCCCCCTGCCTGTTTCACGGTTTCATCTCCAACACCCTGCAACATTTCGCCTTTCACCGACCAAGTGTCACTAATAAGCTTCCAAATCTTCTTCCAGCTCCAGCCTAAAATTCCTGGAAATCTCATATTCCTAATTATAACTAGATCTCCTATCTTTTTAGCTCTAATATCAAAACCGAATAACAGTCCTACCACCGGTTTTAGAAACACCCCTCCCTTCTGCCCATCTAGCTGCATATTAAGCCAACTCGCCCATAATCCCAGCTCTTCCGTGTCTCCTCTTAATCTATTTGCCCTTCCTGGAGTTAGTTTTCCATCTCGTTGAGCTTGATCAATCACTTCACCCAACCGTGCATTTGAATAAGGTCCAAGATTCCTGTCTCTTTTTGCCAAACAAACTCCAGGTAAAACTTTTTCTTTGCCATATCTTCTAGAGTTGTCCCAAAGATCTGAAGAGCTATTCACAGTGGCATTTGTTTCAGGATTGACTTCTACTGTCTCCAGTCCCCATAATGGCTTCAGCTTCCAAAAGCCCTCCCAAGGCCTACTCACCCACTCTCTCCATTTTGTAAAAAATAACGTTGTTTTTCTATCATTGTCAGCAGTTCCGTAATAACCAGGCGTTCCAATCGCTTCAAACATCTTATTTGGTGAAGTTATCCCACCTGCAGCCATCCATCCAAGAATAGCTCCTCTAAATTTTTCTGCTGAGAACAAATACTGAGCTTCTTTAAACAATCTTTGACCCCAAGTCTCATCCGTTGGGTGACCTCCCCTTCCCCACTTTAAGTTGCCATAGGTATAATTTTTCTTAATCCACCAATACAATCCATTAAATCCTTTTGTTTCACTAGTCGCTTCACCATCGTTAGATAAATCACCCAACCCTCCCTTACCATCAGCAATTACTTTTGTCCAATCAATTGATTTAATATCTTGCCAATGTTTATTGACAACTCTAATTCCCTCAATTTCCCCATACTCATATTGAGCTTTTTCAAGCAACAAGCTTTTTATAAATTCATCACCCGCTTTATTCTCTCCACCTTCCCCATCTCCAAATTCCCTGTAATGCTCTAAAATATTTAAAAAAGTCTCTCTACTCATAAAAATTCCATCTCTGTCAGACATCAACATTCTAATTAAATTACCTCTATCAAAAATATCTCTACTGTTCTTATCTATCTGTTTTTCCTTACCCAAAAATGTTTTAGTAGTACGCTTTGTATGGCTCCCAAATAATTCAGGGAAAAGATCGTTACTTCTTTGGGTTATAAAGTCCCCATAATTAAGACTTACATGCTCCCGAATATGCCCTGGGCCAATACCATATTTCATCACATACTCTATAAAGTTTAAAATCTTTAAATGCCAGTCTTTACTTCTCCCCTTATGGTCTTTATTGTGATGGGCAATAGACAGTCCAGTAAAGTCCCACATTCCCTTGGCTAGAACAAAAGCCATTTTGTATTCATTTTCCAAAACATCCGTACTTTTCTCTCTCAAGCCACCAAATAAAACGCTCATTTTCTGAGGCTCATCGTTTGCATCTTTATATTCAAACTCTTGGCGCTCATAAGCATCATTTACTATCTCAATTGGTTTATTTCCAATATTGCTTATCGCCATTTTTACTCTCAATTTTTTACGAATATCTTTTCGGTTAAAATATTTCCTTCTTCCACCTTCTTCATCCTTAAAAAACTTTATTCTACAACCATCTCCATATTTCTTTTCAGCCAATCTCTGTATAGCCTCAACTTGTATCTCCCCATCAATATTTATTAAACCAAGGTTAAACATTACCGCTTCTCTCCTCGCCTGTACTCCAAAATGCGCTGACACATTGTCTCTATTACTCATCACCCCAGCTGCAAATCTTTTTTGATTTAAAAAATTAAAAATATCATCAACTTTTACTCCCACTTCATCCGCCTCCACCTCAAGCATGCTCATCAGATCTGATGGACCTATTACAAGAGGCTCATCATTCTCCCTCTTAACAATTTCAAGGCTGACTCCACCTTTATTTAGCTCAGCTGTGTGAAGCTGGCTAACTAGATTCTCGGAAATAATCGGCCCTTCATCTTCTTTAGTATTACCAAAATCTCCAGTACTTAAAGTCTTTCTTTGTTTAGTAAGGCCATCCAACTCCACCTCATAAAACTGTAAATGTCCTGTGATATTTTTACGAACTTCCTCAAGCTCTAGAGCCCAACTAATTTGACCCGTTTCCGCCGCCGCCATTGGTCTGATCATGTCTTCAGCATTTCCTGAATGATCATAAGCTTGACCAAGTTGCCACATCACCAAAGAGGCATTAATTAAGTCTTTAAAATCATTACTTGCCTCCTTGGCGTGATCACCCCCTACGCCTTTCATTCCATTCACAGCCTCTTTATAAAGCCCATCATAGCTATCTTCGTCTTCCCCGCTCGATATATTCGCCTTATCTTGAGCTATCAATATATCAAAGCCCAAATCTCTTTCACCAAGAATTCCCGCCATCTGTCCTAAAAACTGCCTTACGTAATATCCTGTACTTTCTCCCGATCCTCCAATTACTAAAGCCAATCTTTCTTTAACCCACCCCTGAATATCCTCCTCTGTTACCTCATTTGGACCCCTTCCTTCCTTAATCCTTTTAAAAGCAAAAAGAATAATTGCTCTTTTTGGATCCTCCAGCTGTTTCTCAGGACCAAGCTGGGACTCCACGGCATTGGAATAACTAGCATATTCACTTGCATACTTATGCCACTTTTCTAGGTGTGGAATTATTTCTAAAACTTCTACCACCTCACTAGTAAAAACAGTGTCTCCCTCAAGGAACATAGCTAATCTTATTATCTCATTGAAATCTGGGTTATCTTTTGAAAGCTCCTCATTTAGTGCTACTGCCTCTGGGGTATTTAATTTTTTCTGTCTTAGTTCATCTAGTATTTTCATTCTCGATTTCCCTAAAACATCTTCTGCCTCTCTCCGAACAATCTTCTTGCCCGGTTTCTTCTCTGGAATCTCGGCCAATTTTGCCAGTAAACTATCTCGCGCAGACTCATCAATCTCCCCCCTATTAAAGCTTCTATCAATTTGTCTTTCAAAAGTTGCCCGTTCATCCACCGTCACCCCGCTTCTATTTAGAGCTATCAAACTAATCTCGTTTCCAATGCGAACCACCTCTCCCTCAACCCCCTTCAATGAGGCTGTCAATCTCTCTATATTAGTATCCAGCGAACTTCGAAACTCTTTATAAGCCTCTCTTGAGCCTCCTCCTAAAATCATGGCTTCGTTGTTAAAATGCGTTGCCATTCTTGAAAGTCTTAGCCCACCATCAACCAATGATCTATCTAGTCCACCATACTTATTGATCAATCCAACCATTCTTCTTTTTAGTAACAACTTATTGGGCCCTTTTCGCCCTACTACAATTTCTCTATTTAAATCACTCAATTCTTTTCTGCAGTCAGCAATCTCTTTTTTTAATTCTACTAACTCTTTTACTAATTCTAATGCTTCTACTTTTGACTGTTCTTCATTAATTTTTTCCGCTTGATCCTCTAAATCAAAGCCTTCTTCTCTTCCCTCACTTATCTCTAGATCAGCACTAAAAAATTCCCTATCCGCCTCTTCTCTTAGAGCCGTTAATTTTTCAAGCTTTTCACGTTCATTTATGTTCTCATCCAGTATGTCTTGAATCTTTCTTTCAAGCCGATTAGATACTACTGTAAATTCATCTTCTTTAAACTTAAAATTTAATAACTGTCTCCTTAAGTCCTTTTCCACCAACGAAGCTTTCATTTCCAAAGAGTCTTGGATTGTATTCAAATTTTCTAAGCTTTCACTATCACCTTCAACCGCATTTTTTGCCAACTCCCCCCTTCCATCTTTACTTGATGGAATTCGCGCATCTCGCTCTTGACCCCCATCTTGACCTTCTCCATACTCAGCCATATACCTATATTATACCATCAAATCTCCAATTACCTCTGCTATACTAATCTTACATGCCAAAATCAAACTCTCTCTCCAACCAGCAAAAACGCTCTCTCTTAGAAAAAATCACCAATCTGGCTGAAAAAGAACTCGTCGCCGACCTTCAAGATTCTTTAGATCAAACTATTACCTCCACCATTCCCAAAGAACTTAGAGTTCCCTGGATCAAAACTGCAGCCAGTCAAATTGCTTATCACTATGTTCATCATCCGGAGTCGGAAACATATTTAGGCAAAGTACTTGGTCTAAACTTGGATGAAAGAGCTGAGTTTAGAAAAGACACTGAAAAAAAACACTTTTCTCGTATCATTGATACCTATCTTCTTGACACCAACCACCCCCTCTCAAGTTTCGTGCCCCCCAAAACTAAACAATTAATCATTGATTCTCTCGAACTAGACTCGGAAAAAATCAAACTTTTCAAAAAAGCCCAACAAGCTGCTTTTGAAGTTCGGAACTTGAAACAAAAACCAGTTGATGCTTCTACTGCAGCCAAAAATCTACTTGACAATATTCCCGATGACCGAGAGTATGGAGTCAATCAAAAAGATGCCGAGGGAGTTCTTGAACACATCAGCAGACTTCCCTCTGTTATCAACAACCCCACCCAGGCTCAACTGGAAGAATCAATTAACAATCTTCTTTTAGAAAATTATGAAGCCCTGGGTCTCTCTCAAGCTCAAGCTCAACAGTTTGGCCAACATCTTCTAGAAGAAGAGAATTTGGTAGAAATACACAAATATGTTAGATCTTCGACCGAACCCTTACCCTCGCCCCTTCCTTTTAATCCTTGGAGGCCAACTATTACTCCCAAAGACATTCAACAAGCCAAAAACTTAAAGGCTTCTCCCTTGGCCCTTTCATATGTTAAGGCTGGTTTTAAAACTGACGATCCTCTTCTCTCTAAAGATATTCAGAGTGAGGTAAAAAAAATTCACGCTTATCTTAGTGATCCCCTCAACCCCGAAAACAAACTTTCAATTCGAGGCTACTTTACCGCTCTAAGCTTAAACCCTCAAGTTAAATTAGCTCAAACCATCTACCACCCCATTTATAGAAAGATTGAAACTCTTAAGGCCAAAAGTTACAAATCTTTCTTAAAACCAGCTCTTATATATGAATCCATTCAAAAAGAATATCACCACCTAAAAACAAAAAACAAACTGGGCTGGTTAATAGCTCCCCGATTTCGTGCTCACCTTTTTGTCAATGATACTAAAATTAACTTTAGAAAATGGGGGTTAGGACAAATCGAAAAACATGGAGCTAAGCTTGAGCCCTTCCTTAAAGCTGGAGGGGGTATCAAATCCTTTTGGAAAAATTGGAGTCCAAAGGGGATAAAAGAACAATCTGGTAAGTGGATTAAGGGTCAGGCTCTTAAAGGAACTTTTAAATTAGGAGACTGGTTACTAAAAAGGACTGGGGGTAAAGCTCTTGGAAAGATTTTAATCAAAGCTGGTGAGAAAGTTGCCCTTGCCTCTACTGGTGTTGGTGTTTTTTTTGCTCTCTTTAAATGGTTTGTCGATCTAGGCTTCGTCTCCTTAAAAAAATTAAGAAGGCAAATTCATGAAAACCAGGATCAAGATGGAAAATCATTTGATTTACTTTTTAAGGTAGCTAAGTCCCTTCTAACTGGCTTAAAAACTCTTGGCATGCTTACCCTTGGAACCACCTTTGGAGTAGTTGGAGGAATTTTAAGTGCAGCAGCCACTTTTTTTGTTGTTTCCTCTTTCGCTACCCCTATTGTTGGTGCCCTTGTCGCCATTCCAGCCTTTTTTATTGGCGGAGGAGCCGCTAGTTTTATCGGAGGGTTAATTGGTTGGAACTGGATGTCCATTGCCGCTGTTCCCGTTACTGTTGGTGCTTTCTTTTTCGGCCCTTCCGGAATTTTAGGTGGTGGCCTTACTGGATCCTCTCCCGCCATTCTTGCTGGAGAAGTTGCCGGAATCAGCTCTGGTATAACCGTTGTTGCCAATATTATTACCAACGGTTATCTTTTCAGCGTCGTTGAGTCAGCTTTTTCTATTGGCCCCGATCCATTAGAAGCTTCCGACTCAGCTTCAACAACTACTTCTGACTCCCCCTCTTCACAACCCTCAAATTAAATTTGAGTTTCAAATAGCTTCCTTTTCTTGTCATCGCCTCGCATACTCCATATAATGAACTTAATCGACTATGCAGCAACATCCTATTCCCCAAAACGTCACCGGCTACAAGTTTCATCTAGTCGGCGACATGACCATCAGACAGTTTGTCGAACTAGCTTCAGGTATCGTCTTAGCTTGGCTTACTTTTTCCTCTCAACTTAACTTTCTCTTCAAGTGGACTTTGGGACCCTTAGCCGCCTTCATGGGCTTTGCTCTCGCCTTTATCCCGGTTGAAGATCGACCACTGGACCAATGGATCATTAACTTCTTTAAGAGCATCTATAATCCTACCCAATACTTATTCAAATCAAATTCCAAATCATTGGATATTTTCTCTCCCACCAAATCAAAGCCCTCAGAAAGCAAATATAAGCTTGCCGATCCCGCCAAGCTTGATAACTATCTTCAAACGCTTCCCCCCACTCAAGCCACCGCTTTCGATCAAGCTGAAAAAAAATATCTAGACCACATTGGCAATCTCTTTGGTGCTCTTGGCAGCAAGATTAAAAAAGTTAAAAAAGAAGAGGACTCCTCTCCGCCCATCTTAGACTCCTCTGCCGTTAAAGGTATTCGCATTCGAAAACTAAATCACCCCCAAATGTGTCTACTTCCACACGCTACCGCCATCAAGCCTCCTCCAGCTTTAAAGCAGGCTGCCATTCCCGTTCCCCAACCAACCGTCGCTAAACCAAAATCAAAGATTAAGGTTACTCCAAAATCCCTAAAACCTCCAAAAAAACCTCCACCTCCATCCGTTAATTCCTCAAAGGCTAATGCATCCGAAACAACTTATGCCAAAAACATCATCATGCCTCAGCTACCTGAAAAACCCAACCTTCTTTCCGGTATTACCCTAGAAAAACAAGGCAAAATTATTCCCAACGTCATCTTGGAAATTCGTGACTCAAAAAACAATCCTGTTAGGGCCTTTAAATCCAATCGCCTCGGCCAGTTTTTTATCTCGACACCTTTAATTGATGGTCTTTATCACCTTGAAGCCGAACACTCAAATCACCGCTTTGATATAATGAAACTCGAAGCTAAGGGTGAAATTATCCCACCTTTAAAAATACAAGCTATCTAGTATGCCCAACACCACCAATCTGCCCACCACTCAAAATCACCTTGATGTAGAAGACATTCGAGACAACTTGGTTATACTTAAAGATGGCTCCTGTTGCTTGATTTTACAAACCACTGCTGTCAATTTTTCCCTACTATCTGAGGGGGAACAGGACGCCACCATCTATTCATACGCCGGCCTCTTAAACTCTCTAACTTTCCCCATCCAGATCTTAATTCGCTCCCAGAAAAAAAACATTAACTCATACCTAAATCTCATCAATGAGCAAAAGCAAAGAATTAAAAATCCACTTCTCTTGGGTCAGCTAGAGAAGTATCATCAATTCATTAAACAAACTGTTGCCGAAAACGAAGTTCTGGATAAAAAATTCTTCTTGGTTATTCCCTTCTCAAGCTTAGAAATGGGCATCAAATCTACCCTCTCTTCCACTTTCAAAAAATCATCCTCTCTTCCTTTTGACAAAGATTTTATCATTCAAAAAGCCAGCACCAGCTTGTTTCCTAAAAGAGATCACCTTATTAGTCAGCTCACCAAGCTTGGTTTAAAAACCAAACAACTGACCACCCCCGAACTAATCAAGTTATTTTACGAACACTACAACAACGACGCCGGCTCATCAGAGTTTTCCAAGCCCTCAACTGGAATGGTCGAAGCCGCTGTCTCTAAAGATCAACCACCAAAACAAACTACTTCAACATCCAATGAAACTTAATCTTAGTCTCCCCAGCTTAAAAACCAAGCCCAAGCAAGGGGCAGCAACCCGAAGCCCCGATCGAAGCATCGGGAAACCAACAAAATCACCCACCCCCACTCCGCCTTCAACCCCAACACCCAAACCTACCCCTGCCCCCAATCCTTCTCTCGCGACTCCTCAATCAGAGTTTTCCAAAGGAGTCACCTCAGTTAAAGACCTGATAGCCCCTGGAGCCATCGAGGTTGATTTTAACTACCAAAAAATTGACACCACCTACTATCGAACTTTATTTGTCTCGGGCTACCCCAGATTTGTAAACGCCAACTGGTTGGCCCCCTTAATCAACTTTAACCACTCCCTAAATATTTCCATGTATATCTATCCAATTGAGGGTCGGGGTATCATGGATGATCTTCGAAGAAAAGTTGGTGAGATGGAGGCTGAAATTCAGTCCGATGTCGAGCGTGGCCGCATCGCTGATGTCTCTACTCAAGTCAAGCTTGAGGACGCCAAAAGCCTCCAACAGCAACTAGCTAAAGGCTCTGAGCATTTTTTCCAGTTTGGCCTTTACATCACCATTCCCGCCAAATCTTTAGACGAGCTAAACAAGATTACCCATCAAGTTCAATCAACCCTGGGTTCATTAATGATCATCGCCAAAATCGCCAGCCTCCAAATCGAAGACGCCTTCAAAACCACTCTCCCCACCGCTCAGGATCGCCTGATGATTACCAGAAATATGGACACTACTTCTCTGGCTACTACCTTTCCCTTTACCTCTTCGGAGTTAACCCAAAACAAGGGTGTTCTTTATGGCATTAACCAACACAACGGCTCCCTAATTATTCTTGATCGCTTCTCGCTTGAAAATGCCAACTCTGTTGTTTTTGCCAAATCCGGTGCCGGTAAATCTTATCTAGTTAAGCTTGAGGCCCTACGATCCCTCATGTTTGACACCGAAGTTCTTATTATCGACCCGGAAAACGAGTATCAAAAACTCTGTGATGCTGTTGGCGGTCAATACATCAAATTTTCTTTCAACAGTCCTTCCAAGATAAATCCCTTTGACTTGTCCCAAGTCTACGAAGAAGGTCAAAACGAGCTTAGCCAAAAAGTCTTATCGCTCCACTCTCTCTTCAAAGTCATCATGGGAGAGCTTTCACCCCAAGAAGAGGCCCTGTTAGATCGTGCTATTATCCTCACCTACCGCCAAAAAGGCATTACCCCTGATCCTGCCACCCAAAAACGAGAACCGCCTCTTTTAGAAGATCTCTACAAAATTCTTATCGGCATGGAGGAGACCCTCTCTCAAAATCTAGCCGCTCGCTTAGAAAAATTTGTCAAAGGTTCTTTCAGGGGCATTTTTGATCAACCCACTAATATTGATATCCAAAGCACTTTTACCGTCTTTTCTATCCAAGAGCTAGAGGATGCCTTAAGACCCATCGCCATGTTCATGATCTTAGATTTCATCTGGACTCGTGTTAAAAAAGATCTTAAAAAAAGGTTGATGATTGTTGATGAGGCTTGGTACATGATGAAATACCCGGACTCAGCTAGCTTTCTTTACTCAATGGCTAAAAGAGCTAGAAAGTATTATCTAGGCCTAACCACTATCACCCAAGACGTAGAAGATTTTCTGGCCACCGATTACGGTAAAGCCATTGTCACCAACTCTTCTATCCAAATCTTGATGAAACAGTCTCCTGCCGCCATTGACAAACTCACCACCACCTTCTACTTATCCGAAGGAGAAAAACAGTTGCTCTTAGGAGCTGGTGTCGGCCACGGCATCATCTTTGCCGGCCAAAATCATGTTGCCGTCAAAGTAGTCGCCTCTCCCGATGAACACAAACTCATTACTTCAGACCCTAAGGAGGTATTGGATAACTCGAAGGCCGCTGCCGAGACTCGTCAACCAACCACCAATCAATCCCCTCCCACCCTAGAAACTTCGCCTAACTCTGTACCCTCACCGGCATAATTATATGAAGGTAAGAATCGTCCTCGGCTTGCCTAAAAACACCCGGACTTAAAGCCCCAGACATCGATAAACTCAAACTATCTCCCTCCAAAACCGCCAGTATTTCCATTAGATATCTGCTGTTAAAGGCAATCTCCACATCTTCCCCTGTTTGTTTTACTTGAAGCTTCACTTCGTTCTCTCCCACCTGCGGAGCATTTGCCGAAACCGTTAGGCTTGAATCCTCAACCTTAAACTTGATTATATTCGCACTATCTCTAGCAAAAATCGAAGCCACCTTTACCGCTTGAATTAGCTCTTCTTTGTCAAAGCTAATCGTCGTCCCCACTCCTTCAGGGATAATCTTTGCATAATCAGGATAGTCCCCTTCCAGTAGTCGAGTCACTATCTCTATTTCCTCAACCACCAAGATTAGCTGTTTGTCTTTGTCAGTCACCGCTAGTAAAATTTCTAAATCCTTTGTCTTGGCCTGTGAGACGATCTTAGAAAGCTCCATTAGGGCTCTGGCTGGCACCACCATCTCTCCGGCTTCTTTTGCTCCCTTAAGCCCCTTAATCGTCTTCACGCTCAGTCTATATCCATCCGTAGCTGCCATCTTCATCTTTGTCTTCGACGTCTCTACCTTTACTCCTGTAAAAATTGGCCGAGCTTCGTCAACTCCTGCCGCCAAAACCACCTGGTCTACCGAAGACTCAAACAAAGAGCCCTTAATGTTCAACCACCCCTCAGCTCTCTTCTTGCCTCTAATGCTCGGTACTTCAGGGAACTCTTCAGCCGAAATTCCATTTACCACCGCCTTGTATTTTTCACACTTCACCTTAAGCTTGTCCTCTTCAAGTTCAAGCTCTACCATTCCTTGTGGCAACGATCCAATCAGCTCGGAAAAAACTCTAGCCGGTACAGTTATTCTTCCCTTACTCTCCACCTTGGCACTTAGCCAAACATTCATCCCAGTTTCTAGGTTTGTTGCTGATAGCTTTAACTGATTTCCCTCAGTCACCAATAAAATGTTTGATAATACCGGCAATTGAGCTTTTTGTGCCACCATCCTACTCACCATCCCAACCGCTTTATTTAAATTTTCCTGAAGTAAACTAACTTTCATAGTCGTAATATCTCCTTTATTTAATAGTAGCCGTTGTAGTAGGTAGTGTGGATATCTTCATTATATCTTACTTTTCCTCATATGTTTTCGCCTAATTTTGGTGTTGATATCACCTTTTATTTTGTGGATAAAAAGGTGAATGCTTTGTGGATAACTTGTTGGTTGGTGGATAACTATCATACTTATCATCATTACTCTCTACTTATCCACCTGATATAAACTCTTTCTAATCATCGCCACGTCTACCCTTAACTGATCAGACTCCGGCAACATCTTAGAAACCTTTTCGTGCCCATGAATAATGGTCGAGTGGTCCCTCCCACCCAACAAGCCACCCACTTCTTTATAGGAAAGCTGAAGTTCTTTTTTCAATAAGTACATGACTATTTGTCTGGGCAACGCCACCGCCCTTAATCTCCTGCTTCCCCTTAAATCCGAGCCTTTAATTTGGTAGTAATCGGCCACTCGAGCAATTAACTGCTTAGGCGTTATCTTTTGTCTAAGCTTTTCAGCCCCACCGTTAATCTTATTTAACAAGGCCATAGCCAATTCTTCTGTTAGGGGTTCTTTTCTCGCCTGAACCTCACTATTAAGCCTCATCAACACTCCCTCAAGTTTTCTCACTGACTCAATATTTGCCGCTACTACCTGAGCCACCCGCATCGGAATATCAAACCCCATCTGTTGAGCCTTAATCAAAAGAATGGCTGTCCTCAGCTCAAAACCCGGCTCTTGAACGTCAACCGTCAACCCACCCTCAAATCTCGATCTCAATCTATCCTCAAGTCCGGCGATCTCATTTGGCAGCCTATCAGAGGTCAAAACCACCTGACCACCCTCTTTCCCCACCGCATTAAAAGTATGAAAAAACTCTTCTTGGACTTTTTCTTTACCACCGATAAACTGAACATCATCCAAGAGTAAGGTCTTCGCTTTTCTATATTTTTGCCTAAACTGAGGGGTTGAGCGGTTTCTAATCGCCTCGATTATTTCATTAGTAAACTCTTCGCCACTGCAATAAACCAAGTTAGAGTCAGGACTCTTTTTCAAGATCTCATGACCAACCGCCTGCATCAAATGAGTTTTGCCCACCCCTACTCCACCGTAAATAAAGATTAAATGATAAATCAATCCCGGCTTACCGGCCGTTGTTTTAGCTGCCGCGTGGGCCACCTCATTACTAGAAGAAACAGCAAAATTATCAAATGTAAAATAACTATTCAAGCCCACCCTGTTTAAAGCAGTTTCGTAAGCCTCTTGGGCCACCTGCTTAGTATCAACTGAAAACAAATCTCCCCCATCAGACCCAGCCTCATCAACAACTGATTCCACAGCTTTAATTTCTAGCCCAACCTCACACTTGCTTTTCAGCAATCTCTCAGCCACTTCTTGGATCTGGCCCACGTATCTTTCCCCCACCTGGTTTTTATGAAATATTGAAGGGCAACCAACAGTTAAAACACTCCTGTTCTCATCTATTTTTTTCAAACTAACCACCGACAAGGGTAAAATCCAAGTTGTATAATTTCCCGGAGAAACATTAAGCTCAAGTTCAGAAAGGACAGATGACCACAAGCTATCTTTATTCATATCCATAAAACAACTTAAACATACTAAGTTATCCACATCTCGTCAACACCAAGATTTACCGAAAAGAGGCCAAATGGTTCCAAACTTCACGTTTTAGTTCGGAACCTTAGTAGTTGGAAAGAATAGACATCTAAGTTATAATACTCAAATCAAGATATGACCAAAAGAACCTATCAACCCAAAAAACGCCGAGCCTTAAAGAAGCACGGTTTTCGCACCCGAATGAGCACCAGCTCTGGTCGAAAAGTTTTAAAGCGTCAGCGAGCCAAGGGGAAAAAACAGACCACTTAAATCCTCTCAAAGGCATCTATGCTTCCCAAACAACACCGGTTACCCGGCCACTTAGTCTACAAAACCCTCAACTCAACCACCGCTTACCATTCCCCGCTTTTTTCCCTAAAAATCTTAAAACTAAAAAAAGACACTCAACCCTCCATGATTGGTTTTATTATCTCTACCAAGCTTAGCAAGCTAGCCGTTCAAAGAAATCGAATTAAGCGCCAACTTAAGGCCGCTATTTATCCACAACTTAAAAACCTTCACCCCAACTATCAATTGGTATTGTTAGCCAAACACCCCATTAAAACAGCTTCTTTTATTGAAATCAAAAAAACCCTAAACAACCTACTTATCACCGCCCAAGTCTTAACAAATGAAAAAAATAATTCTAAAGCTAATTAGGCTCTTTCAGGCCGTCAACAACGGTCAGCCCAACTGTCGTTTTAATCCTACCTGCTCAACCTATTCATACCAAGCTATAGACAAATATGGTATATTAAGTGGCGGCCTCTTGAGTCTCAAGAGGATTTTTAAATGTCACCCCTGGTCAGCCGGAGGTATAGACAAAACATAATATGTGGAACACCATTTTTTACCAGCCCCTCGTTAATGCCCTTATTTTTTGTTATGAACTACTAGGCCAAAACCTTGGTTTAGCTATTATTGGTTTAACCGTCTTTATCCGAGGAGTCCTAACCCCCCTAACTCTTCCTTCATTAAAGTCAGCTCAAAAACTTAAAAGCCTTCAACCCGAACTTGAAAAACTTAAACAGAAACACGGTAAAGATCGTCAAGCTTTTGCTCAGGCCCAGCTAAAGTTTTACAAGGAAAATGGCGTCAATCCCGCCGCCGGTTGTTTGCCTCAAATTGTTCAAATAGTTATCTTAATTGCCCTTTTCCAAGCTTTTAATCAAGTCTTAAAAGGAGATGGCAACATCATCCAAGATATAAATCAGGTTCTCTATCCTTCTCTCAAACTTGATCCCGACACTGTCATGAACACTCAGTTCACCTATCTAAATCTAACTCAACCGGACGTTATTAAAATAGCCGGCATCAATATTCTAAACTTCACCATCGACAAACTACCCGGCATCTACTTAATCCTTGCCGCCGCTACTCAATTCTTATCATCCAAACTAATGATGCCATCCGCTAAAGCCAAAGAGGTTAAAGCCGGTGAAACCAAACCCAAAGCCGACGACATGGCTGCCACCATGCAAACCCAAATGCTCTACTTCATGCCCATCATGACCCTATTTATAGGTTTCCGCTTCCCGTCTGGACTGGTTCTTTACTGGCTTACCTTTTCAGTCTTTATGCTAATTCAACAATTGTGGCTTAAGTATGCAAAAAAAACTTCTTAAACTTGTCACCGACCTTCTCAAACAGCTAGACATCAAACCCACCAAAATTGATCTCAAGCAAGATGAAGAAGAAACATATCAGCTAAGTCTAGAGCTCGACGAGAAAGACACTGGCATCTTAATCGGCTATCACGGAGACACAATCGCCTCTCTCCAGCTAATTTTAGGTTTAATGATTTATAAGCAAACAGGCGAATGGACTCGACTAGTTGTTAATGTTGGAGATTACCGAGAACAAAAACAAACTTCTCTTGAAAAAACTGCCGATGACACTGTTAGAAAAGTTACTTTTTCCGGCGAGCCCATTGCCCTATTTAACCTAAACCCCTTTGAGCGAAGAATAATCCATATGTACTTAAAAGAGCATCCGGATGTTGTTTCTGAATCAGACGGTGAAGGTCGCAATCGACACCTGATTATTAGCCCCAAAAACCCATCAGCTAATCAACCGCCACCTCCCTCTGACGATCAAGCTCCCGAAGGAAATTAATTAATGAACCAATCTCTCAATATATATACCGACGGAGGCTCAAGAGGAAATCCCGGACCATCAGCCATCGGTGTTGTTATCAAAGACAAACTTGGTAAAATCCTTCATCAGTTTGGAGAGACTATTGGTCACGCTACCAACAACGTGGCCGAGTACCAGGGGGTCATCTTTGCCCTGAATTACTTAGTCTCACAACAAACAAAACCCACCACTATCAACTTTTTCCTAGATTCCACTTTAGTGGTTAATCAACTCAACGGCCTTTGGAAAATTAAAGACGCCAACCTAAGAACCTTGGTTATTAAAGTTCGCCAACTTGAAGGTCAACTTAATGCTGGGATTTGCTATCACTCCATTCCCAGAGAAAAAAACCATGAAGCAGACGCTCTTCTAAACCAAGCCCTAGACACCAACAGTTAAAGCAAAACTACAGGTCTAAAATATCAGTAATACTCGCATCAGCGGGTATTTTTTTACCACTCAAGAACAACCAAGCCAAAAAACGTAAGCACCAAAAGAAACAATTAAATAGGTTAAAGGCCAAAATCAAAAGCCAGGAAAGCAAAAACCAAAAAACGTAAGCACCAAACAAGGTAAAACAAAACCATAAAATTAGTAATACTCTAGGTTTGTTAGTACCTGTAATAATTACCGCATTATTCCGCAGTCTCAGGCTTGCTCTTGGGGCAATTATCCGCTAACATGAATAATAAACATCGACATTTATGTCTGCCAAAATGAAAAAAGATAAAGCTCCCACTCTTCACCAAGAGTCCTCCTCATCTCATCTCCCCTCTGCCCTAGTTGCTGGAGCCGCTGGTTTTCTAGGCTCTCATCTTTGTGAAGTTTTACTTTTACAAAACTGTCGGGTCTATGGCATCGATGACTGGACCACCGGCAAAAAAAAGAACATCAAAAACCTACTCAAGAACCCCAACTTTGTTTTTATCGAACATGACCTAAACAAGACCTTTAAATCACCCGTCCCAAAACTGGATTACATCTTTCACCTAGCTGGAGTCGAAGCTTATATCAACGGACTCGATGTTAGTTTAGAGACTCTCTTAGTTAACTCTCTTGGCACTCGCGAACTCTTGGATATTGCCAAAGAACAATCAGCCAAGTTTCTCCTCGCTTCAACTATCGACATTCATCAAGGCTTTCTATCCAACACCGATCTCGATAATTATTTTGGTTCACAAAAACCAAAAGCTGAAGCCTATTCTCACCACGAAGCCAAAAGATTTTCTGAAGCCCTCACTTTCGAGTATGTTAATCGCTATCAACTCGACGCCCGAATTGTTAGAGTTGGTCATGTCTTTGGTCCGCGAATGGATCTAAAAGCCGGTGGCCAACTAGCTAAGTTATTAATCGCCGCTCAAAACGATCAAAATCTGATGATCACCGGTCAAGGTCTAACTCCCCTTTATCCAACCTACATCTCCGACCTAATTTATGGCCTCACTAAAGCCATGTTTTCTCAAAGCTCAACCAGCCATATTTACACTCTGGTAAATCCAGAAAAAACCACTGTTTTAAATCTAGCTTACAAGCTTAAAAGCTTACTTCCTGAAAAAAATCTTAAGCTAAAATTTGTTGAGTCCGAGGAAGAGCCAGGTTCAACCACCATCACTGACGAAATTATTAAATCTCAACAAAATCTAGGCTGGACTCCCAAAGTCAGCTTAGATGAAGCCATTGTTAATACTCTTAAATCTCTTGACACTGGAGGAACCACTCTTCCAAAATCTCTAGAGCCCTCAACCAAGGTAGTTGCCGGCAGTGACACCTACTCCTCTCAGGATTTAGGTATTAATCCCGCTCCACCCACCATCAAACTTAAAAACTCTCCCACCACTAAATTATTACTAGAAACCTCCAACCCCTTAAAGCTCTTGGGGAAAATAAATCTACCTAAATCCAAAAAAATATCTTTACCCAAGTTCAACCTAAAAAAAACTTTCAAGCTAAGAAAACCCTCCAAGTTCACCCTTAAGGCCAAACTAATCGCCATCAGTCTATCTTTATTGGTTCTCTATTTGGTTATTCCCATTATTGCCATGGCAGGCTTTGCCTATTCAGGCGTTAACTCACTTAAGAAAGCTAGCCAAATTACTGATTTTTCCCAAATTAATTCTCTAGTCAGTCTCACCGATTCCGCTCAAAAAAACCTAAATCAAAGTCGGAAACTACTTCGTTATTCTCAACCAACCTTTAGATTAGTTGGCTTAAAATCACTGGCTCAAAACCTAGACAGGTTGTTATATATCGGCTCCAAGTTAAGCCAGGGAGCTTCTCATTTGGCTCAAGCAGGGGACTCTGGCACTTTACTAACTGGTATAATTTTTCACCACGACGAGGGTAATCTCACTGAAGCCTTAAAGAGAATTCAAATCAACCTAGATCAAGCCTACTCAGAACTCTCTTTTGTTGAATCAGAACTCCAAAGCGGCCAAGAGCTCGAGCTTGATCTCACTGCCTCTTTAGCTCAAAAATTTCAATCCCTAACTGGAGACCTACCCGTTTATCGTCAAAAAATAAATCAAGTTAGATCTATTCTACCCCTAGTCCCCAGCTTCATCGCCGAAGACTCCAAAAAAACCTACCTGTTATTATTCCAAAACTCAGCCGAACTTCGGCCAACTGGTGGCTTTATTGGTTCTTATGGTCTACTCACTTTCGAAAAGGGCAAGCTCCTTGATTTTAATGTTGAGGATATCTACTCAGCCGATGGACAGCTAAAAGGCTATGTCGAACCACCCGAGCCCATCAAAGAATTTTTGGGACAAAACACCTGGTACTTTCGTGACTCCAACTGGGATCCTGATTTTCCAGTCTCAGCCCAACGAGCTGAATGGTTTCTTCAAAAAACTACCAATCGAAGCGTTGATGGTGTAATTGCTATCAATCTTCCCGCTGTCAAAGAACTCTTAAAAGCTTCCGGCACCATCAATTTATCAGACTACAACGAGCAAGTTACGGCTGACAATCTATTTGAGCGAGCCGAGTATCACTCCGAAATTGATTTTTTCCCAGGTTCAACTCAAAAGAAAGACTTCTTAGGAGCCTTAACCAGAGAAATTTATTCCAAGATAGAAAACTCCTCAGCCTCAGACTTACTTAAGTTTGTTAAAAGCTTCGAAACTAGCTTAGCCCAAAAACAAATCCTGCTTTACTTTCACGATCCTGAAAGTCAAAAATTACTACTCGAACAAAACTGGGCCGGTAGCATCTTCAGCCCAACTCTAACCAACCCAGACAATCACCCCAACACCAATGACTACTCTTACTTCGTTGATGCCAACCTTGGCATTAACAAAGCCAATTACTTCCTAAAGAGAAAACTCCAACACCAACTTAGTATCTTAAAGAACAAAGAGGTTTTAGTTGTCAGCACCTTGACCTTTAACAACCAAAGTCCCGCCGACGCTTGGCCCGGCGGTATTTATCGAAGCTATCTCCGAGATTATTTACCAATAGACTCAACCCTAATTTCAGTTAAAGTAGGGGACGACAAACTTGATATTGACACTCAAGTCGATCGGACTACAGCCAACGAAAAAGCAGTTATCGGTTTTCCGGTCACAGTTCCAGTCAAAAACTCAGTCGACGTCATCATCACTTACAGGCTAGCCAAGCCTCTGGAGTTGACTCAAAATCAAGGCAGACTCAACATGATAATCCCCAAGCAACCAGGGATTGTTAATGACCTCATTGAAGTCATTGTTAACTATCCAAGCTATCTCACCGTCGCCTCAGTTTACCCCCAAGCTTTATCATCGCCTCAAGTGGTCACTTTTCAATCTGACATGACTACCGATAGGATTTTTACAGTCGATTTTATCGAGAGGTAGTCTAGACTATAAGGCCAGATTATGCTATTATCCAAAAGTTATGAGCGATAAAATTAAACTCAGTGTTCAAAAACGAAAAATCACCGGCCGAAAAGTTAAAAGCTTAAGGCGAGAGGGAATTGTTCCGGCCAACATCTATGGTAAAGATGTCAAATCACAAGCTATTCAAGTCTCAGCCAGAGATTTTAACCAAGCCTTCAAACAGTCCGGTGAAACCGGAATTATTGAGATTAAAATTGACAAAGATGCTAAAACTCGACCAGTCCTAGTCAATCAAATTCACTATCACCCCGTCACTGATCAATGTCTTCACGTCGATTTTCACCAAATCGATCTAACCAAGAAAGTATCAGTCAACATTCCTATTGAGCTTATCGGCACAGCTCCAGCCGTTAGTAAAGGCGGAGTACTCTTGAAACTCTTGAATGAAATCGAAGTCGAAGCCCTACCAGCTGATCTACCCGATAAATATGAGCTTAATATCTCCAAGCTTGAAGAAATCGGTCAAGCAATCAGTCTCAAAGACATTAAGATTGATCCTAAAAAGGTTAAGTTTACCACTGAAAACCTAGAAGAACTTATTGTCAAGATCGAAGCTCCGACCAAAGAAGAAGAACCCGTCGAAGCTGAAAGCGAAGACGCAGAAACAACCGATGAAGAGGGCGAAGCAAAAGAGGGTGATGTCGAAGCCAAAGAAGGCGATGATCCTAAACCAGAGGGTTCTGCAGATAAAGAGAAAGACGCCAAAGAAGATAAAAAGCCAGAGGCTGGTCAACCTAAGGCTAATAAAGAGGGGAAATAATCTTCTTTACTTGCCTTATCTCTTCGTTATTTGGATCTAAGTACTCAGCTTGAAGGAAATAATCTTTCGCTTTTTCGTCCTCATAAATCCGATAATTTAATATCGATAGCCTTAAAAGAACATCCCTAAAATAAGGTCGTTCCTCAATAACCTTTTCCCATGACTCGATTTCTTCTCGAATTCTCTCTGGCTCAAGCACCCTCTCTTCGGCTTTTCTCAAGTTTTCTTTTCCCCAACTAGTTTTAATAACTAGCCATTTGTTTGCCTTTGATAACTCTTCCAGTGCTTTTTCTTCGTTCCCGCTCTCAAACCAATAAACTGCCATCTCTGAGCGACTTCGACTTGACCACGGCCAATAACTTGTCCTCTCAAACGAACTTAAGCTCCAGCCGTTAACCAAGCTACCCAACAGCACTAAGCCTAACAATCCACTTAACACTTGCCATAATTTTATTCGTTTAACTAGGGGACTGATCAGTGGTTTTACCGGTCGATAAATCCGTTTCAACAATATCTTGATGTATTTAATAAACCTTTTTTTTGTCATAAGTCGAAAAGGTCCGTCCTTTGCAACAGCGAAGGTCGGACCTTAAAGGACTCGAGTGATCTTAATCACCCGAGGAAACTACCTATAAAGGCCACTTCGCTGAAATTAATAATTTTTCATCAGTTTCCGGTAGTTCCTGCCAAACTGCCTCGGTCACGAATGGTACAAAAGGGTGGAGTATCTTCAAAAAGGTTCTTAAGCCCTCCATTAATACTGGATAACTAATCCTTCCCTTCTTAGCTTTCTCAATCGACTCATCACAAAACCAATGCCAGAAACGATTATAAACTGTTTCTGCCGCCAAACCTGGTTTCATCTCATCAAGTTGCTTTGTAACCTCTCGCACTATTTCTTTAAGTTCTTTTATAAACAAATCATTTTCGAGAGCAAGGTCCGATCTTGAAGCCTTAGTTGGTTCCGAACTTTTGTAACGTTCGGAACCTAAGAAATCCACCACAAACCTAGCCGAGTTCCAGATTTTATTTGTCAAGTTTCTCATTCCTCGGATCTTACCTTCTCCAGTAGCACTATCTCTACCGGCCGTACTACTCATTACCAAGCTCATTCTCAAAGCATCCGCTCCATATTCTGTCACTGCCGTTAGGGGATTTACCACATTTCCCTTGGACTTACTCATCTTTTGACCCTTCTCGTCTCTGACCATTCCGTGAAGATAAACTTGCCTAAAAGGCACTTTACCGGTTGTATAAAGTCCCATCATCAGCATTCTCATCACCCATATCGGCAAAATATCATAGCCTGTTTCCATCACTTCAGTCGGATAGAAGCGACTAAAGTCGCTAGTCGTTTTCAACGTCACCACCGGCCATTGAGAGCTTGAAAACCAGGTATCAAAAGTATCTGTCTCCTGCTCATATTCTTTCCCGGGGCTTGTCTTTGAAACAACATATTTATCTTTCCCAACTCCCTTTTTGTACCAAACCGGCATTTGAATTCCCCAAACAATCTGTCGACTAATATTCCAATCATTAAGGTTAGTTAGCCAATGTTTTAAAATCTTGTCATGTCCAGCTCCAAAAATTGTCACTTCCTTTTTCTTTAAAGCCTCTAAAACCGATTTAGTTAATGATTTAACTTTCACAAAAAATTGAGGCAAGGGGAGTGGTTCAATCGTTCGATTGCATCGATAGCAACAGCCAACCGAATGAACATAATCTTTATCAATCTTTTCCATCAAACCCTTATCTTCAAGATCTTTCACCACTTTTTCTCTCGCCGAAAATACCGTTAAACCTTGATACTCACCGCAATGTTTATTCAACCTTCCATCAAAATCAATTACCTGTTTAACTTCAAGACCGTGTCGTTTACCCATCTCAAAATCATTAAAGTCATGAGCTGGCGTAATCTTTACCACTCCAGTTCCAAACTCCATATCCACATAACTATCAGCCACCACCTTAAGCTTAAACTTCCCGGTTAAGCCTTCCACTTCTATAGTTTTACCTACCCACTTTTGATATCTTTTATCTTTAGGATTAACCGCTACTGCCGTATCTCCAAACTTTGTCTCCGGTCTCACTGTTGCCAAAACAAACGGACCGTACTTCATGTAATAAAGTGGTTCTTTTTTCTCAACATGCTTTACTTCTAAATTTGAAAAAGCCGTTCCGCACTTAGTACAAAAATTTACTAATTTTTTGTCTCTGTAAACCAACCCATCCTTATGAAGCTTTATAAAAGTATCTAGAACCAAATCCACAATATCTTTATCCAGGGTAAATTTATTTCTACTCCAGTCAGCACTTGCTCCCAGTTTTTTCATCTGATTAACCGCCATCTCTGAATTTTCCTGAGCATAATCCCAAATCATTTGATACAGAGTTTCTCGATCATAATCAAACCTTGATTTATCTTGTTTTTGAAGTTTTTTCTCAAACAAAAACTGAGTCTCAATACCTGCATGATCAGTTCCCGGTAACCACAAGGAGCTAAAACCCTGCATTCTTTTATATCTAATCAACAAATCTTCAATCGTGATATACATACCATGACCAACATGAAGCGGATCATTAGCATTAGGCGGAGGCATTATTATACAAAAAGGCTTACCTTTTTTTGTTGGCTTAAACGCTCCAGATTTTTCCCACTGCTGATAAATCTTGTCTTCGTAATCTTGTGGTTTATACGTTTTATCCATTAAATGAATTTTATCACAGAAGCTAAAGAAAGGTCCGTCCTTTGCCAGAGCGAAGGCCGGACCTTACAGGACTCAAGTGGCATAAGCCACCTGAGAATCGTTATAATAACCTCATGACCATCTTAGGAGTAGATCCCGGCACCGCCCGATTAGGTTGGGGAATTATTAAACTTACCAATAACCAGCCAACAGTTGGGGATTACGGTTGCCTAGAAACCAGTAAAAACAAATCCGACGCCGTTCGCCTCAAAGAACTGTTTAACCAACTCACTCTACTACTCAAAAAACATAAACCCGACGCCGTCGCTGTCGAAGATCTCTTTTTCTTTAAAAACCAAAAAACCATTATTAAAGTCAGTCAAGCTAGGGGAGTTATCTTACTGGCTTCAGCCATGCAAAACATTCCTACCTCCTCCCACTCACCCCTTCAAGTTAAGATGGCCGTTACCGGTTACGGCAAAGCTGACAAAAATCAGGTTCAACAAATGACTAAAAGCATCTTGAAGCTTAAGGAAATTCCCAAACCCGACGACACCGCCGACGCCCTTGCCGTCGCTCTTACATACTCTTTCTCCCACAAACTCACCAAAATTACCCAACTCACCCAATGACAAGGACTGTCCTTGTCACTCACTCTATTATGCTAAAATCTAAACAATGATAGGTCAACTTACAGGTCAACCCGCCCCATACATCTCAGGCTCTCTAATTATTAATGTCAGAGGAGTCGGTTACAAGGTTTTCGTTTCCGAAAAATTGCACCTTCAAGCTCTTCAATCATCAAAACTAACTCTCTATACCCATACTCATGTTCGCGACGACACTTTAGATCTTTATGGTTTTGACTCTATTGAAAATCTAAAACTCTTTCAATTGATTATTAACATCTCAGGTATCGGCCCTAAAATCGCTATCACCTTAATGGACAAAGGGGTCGAAAACATCACTCAAGCTGTCTCCAAAGCTGACGTTGACTTCTTTACCTCTATCCCAAGACTTGGCAAGAAAAACGCTCAAAAGATAATTATCGAGCTAAAACCAAAGCTTGGAGACCTTGAAGATCTAGATTTAATCGGGGACTCCCCTGAAACCAAAGAAGCCATCAATGCCTTAACCGGCCTTGGCTTTTCCCAGAAACAAGCAGTTAAAGCCTTAAAACAAACCGAAGCCAAAGATGACACCATCGAAACCAAAATCACTAAAGCTATTAAATTTTTAGGTCAGAAATGAAAACAAAACAAGACAATAAAAAGGACGGTCCTCAAACTCAAGAAATCAAACCTCTTCGTCCCTCAAAATGGACTGATTTTACTGGCCAGAAAAGAATCAAAGAGTCTTTGACCGTTGCCTTAACCGCTGCTAAAAAAAGAAAAGAAGCCTCAGAGCATATTCTTTTATACGGCCCACCTGGTCTTGGTAAAACCACCTTAGCTCATCTAATTGCCAAAGAACTAAACGTTAATATTCGCGCTTCATCCGGACCGGCCATCGAGCGAGCCGGTGATCTCGCCTCAATCCTCACCAATCTTGAAGATGGGGACATCTTTTTTGTAGACGAAATCCACCGTCTTGGCAAAATAGTTGAGGAAACTCTTTATCCTGCTATGGAAGATTTTCATCTGGATATTATTGTCGGCCAAGGGCCATCAGCTAGAACTCTACGTCTCGACCTTCCCAAATTTACCCTAGTCGGGGCTACCACTAGAATTGGTCTCATCGCCGCTCCCTTAAGGGATAGATTTGGCTTGGTTCATCGGCTCAGTTTCTATCGCCCGGAAGAACTAAGCTTAATCTTAAAAAACGCCGCCCAGAAACTGAAAATAAACTTGGATCAAAATGCCGCCTTAAGCCTTGCTCGCCGTTCCCGAGGCACTCCCAGAATTGCCTTAAAGCTACTAAAGCGTTGTCGTGACATGGCTCAAATAAAAGGGGAGTCAGCTATTACCAAAGATGTTCTAAAAGAATCCTTGGCCTTGCTTGAAGTTGATAGCTTTGGATTAGACGCCAATGACAGAAGGCTATTAAAAGTGATTATTACCAAACACCAAGGTGGTCCGGTTGGTTTAGATACCATGGCCGCTACCATCGCCGAAGAAAAAGACACCATCGAAGAAGTCATCGAGCCTTACTTGCTTCAAATAGGCTTCTTAAGGCGTTCATCTCGCGGACGAATGGCCACCAAAAAAGCCTTCGAACATCTAAATCTAAAACTCCCAAAATCTATTCAAGAAAAACTAATATAAAGGTTGATATATCAACCTAATCATTTTAACTTAAATATCATTCCCATTTGATCTTCTTTGACTATCTCAAACCTCTCATCACCCTCAACTTGAGCCACTAACCCTCCAAAATATCTTTTGTCAGCATAACCATAATTCACCTTAAACACCTCTTTTAAGGTTGTATAAGGATCTTCAAGCTGGGCAAACGCCACCGCCCTATACAATTTGTACACTTCTTGGTTTTTATGCCACATATAAACGGGGTCTAAAGTGACAAAATAATCATTTTTAGGATTTATCCCGATAAAATACTGAGAGTCTGACCAGTTGGCATGAAAAATCAACTCACCTTCAGGTACATTGTCCTTGAGCCAGTTTCCCATTTCTTCATAATGTCCATTCATTATCGTTGTCCCTCTCGCTGTTGCTACCACTTTCTTAAAACTACTTCCAATCAAAATCAATCCCACCGCTACTCCCACCAACATCAATAAATTAGTCCCTCTTTCAATTTTTTTCAAAAACTTCTTGAAACCCCCGTCATTCATCCAGTCACTCAAAAACATTCCTAAACCCAAAACCATAAACGGATAACCGTGAGCAATATATCGCTGGCTCATCATTCCCATCACCACAAACACACTTGCCAAAATAACCATTATTTGAGTCTTTCTTTGAATCCTTGGTCTTTCAACTAAAACGATCAACGTCATTACCAAAATCCCCACTATTATCAAGGGATAGTTTTTCAAGTATTCTAATGTAGTCATCGGGAAAAACTCTGCCCCCAATTCTAAAACACCCCACTTAGCCGCAAAAAACGGCACCAAGACACCATTTAGGTAAAAATAGAAAAAATTATTGGGAAAATTAGGATGTATTAAAAACCCTAAGATTACACCCATTATTGCTAACCCCAACAATTTCCATTTTACTCTTACTTTAAACAACCATCGCCAACCACTCACCACCCCTCCATAAGCCACCGCCAAAACTCCGGTTATATGAGTCATTGAGTATAAAAGGCTACTCAAAAACACTTGTTTATTTTTCTTTCTCAAAAAACCATCCACCACCCACAAGCCCAAGGTAATTCCAAGCACCATCGGCCTCGGCCTCATTAAAGTTAACAAAAAATGACTAGACAAAAACGGTGCCAAACCCACCAAAGCCAAGCCCACTGGATTAACATAATAACTAGCGATAATCACCAAGCTCGAATAAAAAACTCCTCCAAACAACCAAGCTGCCCACTTGGCTCCTATAAATATGTTTTTCCCTAAAGTGAAGGGGATCAAGAATAAATGATAAAGCCAATCCTTATCAGAAAACTTATCCAAGAAATACGAAAACCTTGCCTGAGGCAAACTCTTTAACAATCCCTGACTTTTTATCATCTCGGCCATCCGTACATGAAGGTAACCGTCTGCCCCCCAAATCTTAGGAGTCAGCCACTGAATAATCAGCAATCCCAGAAGACCAACAAAGATAGTTACAAATACTTGCTTCCGGTTCCGATGGTTCCGAACTTTCCATGCGAGTTCGGAACCTAAAGAGTTTGCCTTCATCCTCCAGTGCCTCTCAAATATACTGCCTGCCATGGTTTATAATTTGAATAATAAGTTGTCTCGTGAATCACCTCTCCGGCTCTCACCACTTTCCAATCAAAAGCTGCTTTTGCTCCCCATGCTGACCAATCAATTTGCTTAACCGTTCCACTTGGTAAACTCGGATCATCTTGATATAAAGCTGGGGGCGGAGGCACTTGATCCCAAAGTCGAGTGTTGCTGATACTAGCCACTCTTCCATCACTGGTTCCATAAATCTCAAACTTCAGATAGTTAGTAGCCGTGTTTACCGTTGTCTGAATTAAAATATGCGCCGGGGTATCATTCTTAAACTTAAAATCCGGACTAGGCGAGTAAACTGTCGCGTCAATTCCCACTGGCGAGTTTTGCTCATAATAACTAACCCTGTAAGCATGCGGGTGTCTCTGGACAATCTCCAAACCCGCATCCAAAACCGCTCTAAACAGAGTAGTCGAATCCTGACACACTCCACCGCCATCTCCCAACACTGTTCGACCATCTTTAATAATATATGCCGTTTGGTAGCCAGTAGCCGCTGATATATCTCCAATGGTTCCATTAAACGAAAATGTTTCTCCTGGTGCTACCAACACTCCATTTAGCTTGTTCGACGTCAAGGCTACATTATGTTCTCTTGATGCTATCGAACCATGAAAGGTCGACTCTCCTTCTCCCAACAACTCATTAATTCCCATATCATTCACTTCCTCTGTCGACACCTCAGGCTTGGTGGTTTTAACAATCAAGACTACCGAGATGCTTTGGCATTTTTGTCCTTCCTCACACTCCTGTTGCTCAAGTTCTGTAAGCCGATTTTTCATCTCCTCTACAGTCATTTCTTCATCCAGTTCTTGACCCATTAAAGCTGGTTTAAATTCTGCTACTTTTCCTCCCTCAAATCGGAAAGAAGCATTTTGTGGTTCTCGATTAATTCCCTTAGCCAAACTAGCTGTCACACTAGCTATCTTTACTTCGTTCCAGCCAGGGGCTGGTCGGCCTCTGGTCGAAAAATCAATCAAGTCCAACAGTTCTTGACCTGACAATGTTTCTGAATAACTTTCATAACTCAACCTCAAGGATTTATCTTTCAACTTTTCCGCTCTTTCCTGAGCTCTAGCAAACTCCTCCCCGGTAATCTCAAACTGAATTATCTCAGCCTTCATCTCCATCGGCTCAAAATTCAAACTCCCCACGCTTCTACTAATCGATTCAATCAACTCAGCCCTATCTACCTCTCGACCATTTTTACCCGGAGTTAAGTTTATCACTCCATCTTCTTCAAGCTTTAAAGCAGGCTCAATTGAAGGATGATTGATTTGAGTTAATATTAAATCCACCGTCATGTTTAAAGCCTCTTTATCAATCTCAAACTTCGCTAATACCTGCTCTCTTTCTTTCCACAATCGCCACTTAGTCTTAAAATCCTCAACTAACCCTTCACTTCGACCCAAAATATAAGCAGACTCAGCCGTAGCCTGAGTATCATATTTAAGTCCACTCAATGCCACTGGCCAGCTCTGATTTCCAAACAACAACTCGATAACCGGTTCGCCCGTCGGTAACAATTTTTCCAGTCGATCTCTAGCCTCCTCGACTCTCAAGTTTGAAATATCAACAGATCCAACCATGATATAAGGGTAAATCTTTTGGTTATAAGCCAAGTGATACAAAGAAACCAGTCCGCTTAGCCCAATCAATAATCCGGCTAGTATTATTAGCTTCCACTTGATGATTGTCTTGATTAGCATAAGAGGTCTTGTTAAGATGATAACATACTTATGGACGATCAAAATCAGCCAACTAATTCTCCTTCCGGTGATCTTCAACCTCCTGCCAATGACTCAGGAGTGCCTGACCTCCCTTTTGGTGGGAATCCTCCTCCAGTCCCAGAAACTACTAGTAATCCATATCAACCAGACCCCGGTCCACCCTTCCCCATAGCCCCGCCCCCTTCAGCTAACGAGCCAGAGAACCAGCCTTTCCCAGCGTCTGACCCTCAAACTGGTGAGTCCGCCGGGCCACCCCCTCCACCATCTTTTGATTCAACTCAGCCAGCCAGCCAACAACCTGGCGAACCAGCTCAAATTGTCGAACCACTTTTCAAACGTCTTCTCCCCATCCTTATCGGCCTTGGTGTCCTTCTTGCCATATTTTTACTAATCACCAAGCTAATCATTCCGAAATTCAGTAAACCCAAAGAACCTCAATCAATATCTTTAAAATATTGGGGTTTATGGGAACCGGAAACCATCACCGCCCAAATCATCAAAGATTATCAAACTCAAAACCCTCACGTTACTATTCAATACACTCGCCAGTCTCACAAAGATTATCGTGAACGTTTGCAATCAGCCCTAGCCACTGGTGAAGGCCCAGACATATTTCGCTTTCACAATACTTGGTTACCAATGCTCAAAAGCGATCTAGCTCCTGTTCCCGAAGATACTTACTCCCAAAATCAATTTGATACCACCTTTTATCCTGTGGCCAAAAAAGACGTTTTTTCAACCGGTAGATACTACGGCATTCCTTTAGAGTTTGACTCTCTAGCTCTCTATGTCAACGAAGACGTTTTTACCAGCAATCCCAATCTTTCCATTCCCTCCACTTGGGATAATCTTCGAGAAACTGCCTTTAAACTTACCACCAAAGACGGACAAGGAAACATTACTCGAGCAGGCGTTGCTCTAGGCACCACCGAAAACATCGACAACTTTTCAGACATTATTGGTTTAATGATTCTCCAAAACGGAGGCAATCCCGGTAAGCCGGACTCAGAGGCTGTTTCTTCAGCCTTAAAGTTTTACACTCTGTTTAGCACTCAAGACAAATCTTGGAGCTCCACCCTCCCAGCTTCTACCTATGCTTTTGCCACCAATAAAGTGGCTATGATTATTGCTCCTTCTTGGAGAGCTCTCGAAATCAAGCAAATCAATCCTCAACTAAACTTTAAACTCTATCCTGCCCCCCAACTCCCAGGAACTAATGTAGCTTGGGCCACTTACTGGATCGAAGGTGTCTCAAAAAAATCCCCCAATCAACAAGCTGCCTTTGACTTCTTAAAATATTTATCCTCCGCCGACGTCCTAAAAAAGATGTATTCATCTGCTTCTCAAACCCGTCTTTTTGGCGAGCCATACTCAAGACAAGACATGGCTGTCAGTCTTCAAAATGATCCTTACTTAGGTGCTATTATCTCCCAGGCTATTTCAGCCCAATCATGGCCCTTAGCTTCAAAAACTTTTGACAACGGGCTAAATGACAAACTCATCAAATACTATCAAGATGCCATTAACTCTTATCTGAAATCAGAGGCCGAAAAAAATATTACTACTGCCCTGACTCAAGGAGTCTCTCAAGTCCTAAACCAATACGGCCTATCCACCCAATGACAGGGACGGTCCCTGTCACCGTCAACCAAGCCATGTTTAACACTCTTTGTTATGCCGATATTTTCGACTATCCGCTTAATATCTCAGAAATTCACCATTGGCTGATAGCTAACCAAGCTTCAAAAAAATCCGTTAGTCTTAAGCTTAAGTTACGTTCGGAACCTATTATCCAAAAAACAAAAAATTATTACCATCTTCAGGGTAGGAGTACAATCGTCTCGCTTCGCCAAACCCGCCAAAGTTTTAGTCAACCAAAATTAATCAAAGCTCAGAGAATTGCCAATCTATTAAGTCATATTCCCAGCATCAACTTAATTGCCATCACTGGCGCCTTAGCCATGAATAATGCAGATGAAACTGATGACATTGATCTAATGATTATTACTAAAAACAATCAACTCTGGATAACCAGACTACTAGCCATTTTTCTCCTAGAGCTATTTCACCTCCGCCGTCGTTCAGGTTCCGAACTTCGTGTCAGTTCGGAACCTTCTCTCAGTATCGTTGACAAAGCCTGCCTTAATTTATTCTTAGATGGATCAGCTTTAACCATTCCTGTTCCTAGTCGCAATCTCTACACCGCTCATGAAGTGGCTCAAGTCAAGCCTATATTTGAGCGGAAAAACACTTATCAAAAATTCTTAGCCTCAAACTCTTGGGTCAAAGACTATTTACCAAACGCTTTAGGTTCCGAACTTCCAGGACTCGTTGGTTCGGAACTTTCCGTGCGAGTTCCGAACCTTCTATTATTAAAATTAAATCAATTAGCTTTCAAACTTCAACATTGGTACATGAAGTCAAAACTTACTCGAGAAAAAGTCTCTCTTCACTCAGCCTTCTTTCACCCTCGTCCCACCGGCAAAATTGTCTTAACCAAATACCGTCAACGACGGTTCGGAACTACCCGTGCAAGTTCCGAACCTAAGAAGCAGATTTCCGTCCTCGTCACTGGCGTTTTTGATATCTTACACCTTGAGCATAAAAAGTTCTTAAAAGCAGCCAAAAAACAAGGAGATCTACTGTTGGTAGGCCTGGAAACAGACGCTCGAGTTAAAAAACTTAAAGGCTCAAACAGACCTATCAATTCTCTCCAAACACGAATTAAAAACCTAATGAGTTGGGGGATAGCCGATCAGATTTTTGCATTACCAAAAAAATTCAATTCTCAAAAAGATCATCGCGCTTTAATTAATCAGATTAAACCAAACATTCTTGCCGTTTCCTCTCACACTCCCAATCTTCCCGCCAAACGTAAATTAATGGGTTCAATCGGTGGAACTCTCAAAATCGTCCACCCCTTCAACCCAAAAATCTCTGTCACCAAGCTACTTGACAATAATAGTTAGAAATTCTATAATATAGAAAGATAGAAAATATACTTATCATATGCAACAATCAACTTATCAAGACTTTACCAAGCTTCAATCAAAGGGCTTAATTACTATTCCTAAAAGAATTCGCCAAAATCTTAAATTCCAAGAAAATCAACTTTTAAGATTAAAACAAGACAAGGGCAGACTAATTATTGAATCAGTTAGAACTTTACCTTACTCCGTTCGAAGTTATTCTCAAGAAGATCTAAATAAATTCATTAAGCTTGATGGCCAAGACTCAAAAAAACTTAAAACCAAAAGTCTTCTTTAACGCTTCTGTTATTTTATCTGGCTTTTATTCTCCAAAAGGAGGATCAGCCAAGCTTCTCTTCTGGACTAAACAAAAAAAGATAACCGGTATTATTAGTGAAATTATTGTTGATGAGGTTTTTCGCCACACCGGCAAACTTAAACTACGCAAAACACACATAGCAAAATTTATAGTTAATTATTTTCAAGTTGTCAGCGCTCCGACAGCAACATCAGTGGCTAGGTACTATAAAACTGTTATCGATCATGGAGACGCTCATGTTTTAGCTTCTGCTAAATTAACTGAATGTCGATATCTAGTTTCATTAGATAAAAAACACTTATTAAGTCTCCAAAATAAAGTCAAAGCATATTCAATCGTTTCCCCAAAAGAACTAATTAAACAACTTTACCAAAAAACTCCACAGTAACAATGATAAAATTAGTCAAATGAAAATAACTTATCGAAATGCTAAACCCCAAGATTGGAAAATAATCCAAAAACTTAATCATGAGGTTTTTTTAAACGATGCCCCAAATGATAAATACCTAGATACAAATTGGCCATTTTCAAGCAAGGGTGTATTTTACTATAAAAACGCCACCTCAAAAAAAGAGTATTGCTGCCTAATAGCAGAAATAAAAAAATCCCCAATTGGCTATATTATTGGTATAGAAAAAAACTATGATTATCGAACAAATAAAGTGGCTGAAATTGAAGATATTGGCGTTTCTCCAGATCACAGGTCAAAAGGAGTAGGTTCTCAATTAATTACTCACTTTAAAAAATGGTGTAAAAAAAATAAACTAACTCACATATATGTGAATGCTTATTACAAAAACAAAAAAGCCAGAAATTTTTACACTAAACAAAAATTAAAACCTATTGATATTAGCTTTGAAGGAAAAATATAACCCCATGTCAACCAAACCAAATCAACAAATAAACATCAGAAAAGCCACTCCAAAAGACTGGAAAATCATCCAAAAATTAAACCACCAAGCTATGACAGCTAATTTTCAATATGATGACCATCATAAACCCGACTGGGAATTTGCTGAAAAAGGCGAAAAATTCTTCAAAAAAATAGTTGATGATCAAAAACAATTTTGTCTAATTGCTATGCTAGATAAAAAACCAGTAGGTTATTTAAATGGATACCAAAAAATCCAAGGACATCGCAATATAAAGATTGCCGAAATCGAAAATGTGGCCGTTATCCCTCCACATCAATCTCAGGGAATTGGATCACAATTAATCACCAAATTCAAAAAATGGTGTCAACAAAAAAACATCACTCATTTATACGTTAGCGTTTATTTTACAAATAAACGAGCCGTTAACTTATACAATAAACTTGGCTTAAAACCTATCGATATCGGTCTCGAGGGAAGAATATAAGTCCAAACCTAACACAGTATATTTTACTCGAAAAAACTCTTTAATTATCTAAACTCAACTTAATTACCGTTTTTCTAGATTGATTAGGCTCAATCATACTTTCCTCAGTCCCAAAAAAACCAGGATCATCACCATCAACTGGATCTCCCTCTACAGGTTCGAAGCAAACATAAAGCTTATCATATTCTCCAGTTTCCTTATTTTTCCCAGTCCACAATACTCCTCTTGAAAAACCCTCTTGCTTTAGAGTAATCTCCCCAACATCAAGTCCACTAATTATATTTTCTTTCTTAAGATCAATTACTCCAGTATTTTTAACATTATCAGCCATTGGAGCTCCGTTAATATGTAAATCTTTCCAGCCTGATACTAAAGCATTAAAATAAAAGTGTTCTCCAAAATTTACCGGCATTTCTTCAGATCCATTATTAAAATGAGTAGTTTCGATAGTTAGCTCATCGCTGTCAAGTCTAAAAGCTTGCTCTACTACCAGCCCTTTAAACTCAGGATATTGTTCTCCGTCAATTTCTAATCTTATTCTAAGTTCACTGCTATCATCACTCTCAACTTTTTTCCAAATTGAGTTTCTCCCTGGTCCATGCTGTGGCAATTTATCAGACTCATCAACACCTCTTCCATCAGGGCCAAAGTTAGGTGTACACGGATGAGTTGCCACAGTCTTTCCATCACCTCTTACAGCATAAGAAAGTATTGTTTTCCTATCAAGGGTCAATAAAGCAATTAACCCTCCACTTAAATCGATTTCCAAAAAACTAGCACCATCCTTTAAACTTTCAAAAGAAAAATTTTTTACTCTTATTTCTTTATCAGAACTCATATCAGGCATTATAACATTTCAAACTTCCTCCTTGACAAATCTTAATTAATCATGTTATAACATAGTTATAACTATGACACAAAAAATAATCAACATCGGAAACTCTGCCGGTATCACCCTTAATCAACAATACTTAAGCCAAATGGGCCTTTCTCTTGGAGACCAGGTTACTACTGAGTTTTATCCGGAAACAAAAAAAATTATCATTTCTCTTTCTAAAGACAAGCAAGGCTCAATCACCGATAAACAGGTGTTATCTAAATTGGGGAATCTAAAAAAAAGATATGGGAAACTCTACCAAAAGCTAGCTCAGCAAAGTGAAGAAACTATCTCCTAAACAAGTTCTATTGATCCACGATGAGTTAATAGAAAGCTACGGTGGTTCTCACGGAATTAGAGACGAAAATCTTTTAGAATCAGCTATCTATCAACCATTTGCCTCTTATGGAGGCATTGACCTATATCCAACTATTTTTGACAAATCAGCGGCATTATTAAGATCAATGATTAATAATCACCCCTTTGTTGATGGCAATAAAAGAACAGCTATTGCCTCAATTCAAATGACCCTAGAGGAGTCAGGATATATTTTTAATGCCTCAATTAAAGACACCTACATATTCTTAAATCAAGTTGCTAGTCAAAATCTATCAGTCGAGGAAATTTCTGATTGGCTCAAGAACCACACAACCACCGCTTGACAAATCTTTTTCAATCTCATAAACTAGCACTTGCTATCAAAGAGTGATAGTCTTTTTGTTAATAAAATATCTTGGAGGACGCATGCCAAAACTAAACTTAATGCCCACCGCCGGTTACATCTTGGTCGAACCGGTTGTATTAGAAAAAAAGACCAAATCTGGAATTTACTTACCCGACTCTCACGACGAAAAACCTCAACAAGCCACTGTTATGGCCGTTGGTCCTGATGAAGTTACTGACTCTGGTGCTAAACGCCCAGCTCCTTGTAAGGTTGGTCAAACCATTATTTACAAAAAATGGGGAGGCAACGAAGTCAAGATGGGCCTCGGAGACAGCGACGAACTCTTGTTTATAGAATTTAAAGATGTATTAGCTATCGCTAAATAAAGGAGATTAATATGGCAAAACAACTTGTTTTTTCAGATGAAGCCCGACAAAAGCTTCTCACCGGTATCAATATTTTATCAAAGGCCGTCGTTACCACTCTTGGTCCCAAGGGTCGAAACGTCGCTCTTGATAAAAAATGGGGCGCCCCCAACATCGTTCATGACGGTGTGACTGTCGCCAAAGAAATTGAGCTAGAAGATCCATATGAAAATATGGGTGCTCAACTCATCAAAGAAGCCGCGTCTAAAACCAACGACGTCGCTGGTGACGGTACTACTACCTCAACCTTATTGGCTCAAGCTATCGTAGCCCGAGGTTTAAAAAATGTTACCGCTGGCGCCAATCCAATGCTTTTAAAGAAAGGCATTGATAAAGGAGTTTCAGCCGTAGTCGAAGAAGTCAAAAAAATAGCCAAGCCTGTTAAAGGAGATCAAGAGATTTCTCAAGTCGCCACTATTTCTTCTGCCGACACCAATATTGGCTCTATGATTGCCGAAGCCCTAAAAATGGCTGGTCGCGACGGAGTCGTTGAAGTCGAAGAATCAAAAGGCTTTGAAATGTCTCTCGATCACAAAGAAGGTATGGAGTTTGACAAAGGTTACGCTTCTCCATATTTTGTTACCAATCCAGACAAAATGGAATCAGAAATTGAAAACCCTTTGATCTTAATCACTGATCAAAAAATCTCAGCTATCGCTGACCTATTACCATTCTTAGAGTCAGCCGTCAAAACAACCAAAAACATTGTTTTGATTGCCGATGACATTGATGGTGAGGCCTTAGCTACTTTAGTAGTTAATAAACTCAGAGGAGCCTTTAATTTGCTCGCCATCAAAGCTCCTGGCTTTGGCGATCGACGTAAAGCCATGCTCGAAGACTTAGCCATCTTAACTGGTGGTAGTGTCATCTCCGAGGAAACTGGTCGAAAACTAGACTCAGTAACAGTCGAAGACTGTGGCCGAGCCGAAAAAGTTTGGGCCGACAAAGACAATTGTCGCATTATCGGCGGTGCCGGCAACAAAAAAGATATTAACGCTAGAGTTGCTTCTATCAAGAGAGAGATGGATCAATCTGATTCTGATTTTGATAAAGAAAAGCTCCAGGAAAGGTTAGCTAAACTAGCCGGTGGAGTCGCTATTATCAATGTTGGAGCAGCCACAGAGATCGAACTAAAGGAAACTCAAGAAAGAGTTAAAGATGCTGTTGGCGCTACCAAAGCTGCCATCGAAGAAGGCATCGTTCCTGGTGGCGGAGTTACCCTCTTAAGAGCTGCCAAAGCCTTAGACTCTGTTAAACCAGCCAACGAAGACGAAAAGGTTGGTCTAGATATCTTAAGATATGCTCTTGAACAGCCAGTCAGATTACTAGCTGAAAATTCAGGCGCCGACGCCGGTTGGGTAGTTAAAAAGGTTCAAACCGCTAAAAAAGATTTTGGCTTTAACGCTCTCACCATGGAGTTTGGTAGTATGCTTGAACAAGGCATCTTAGATCCTGCTAAAGTCACTAGAACAGCTCTTCAAAATGCTGCTTCGGTTGCAGGCATGATCTTGACTACCGAATGTTTAGTCACAGATTTACCTGAAAAAGAAGAAGACAAAGCTCCTATGGGCGGCATGGGAGGCGGAATGCCTCAAATGGGCGGCATGGGAATGTGAGCCAAAGGCTCATCAGCCTCTGGCTGATAAGGAGATGGTTCCGAACTTTTGTAACGTTCGGAACCTGAAGAAACACAATTTGATCAAACCCCTCCGAAACATCGGAGGGGTTTTTGGTAGAATAACCTAAATGCTTAATCTTAAAAAATATCAACAATTTATCCTCGGCTCCCTGGCTTCGATAATTCTTCTCTTGCTCGGTTTTTCCATCTTAGCCATCTCATTTTTCCAAGCCAATCGTCAATCAGCTGTCTCCATAAAAGGAATTACCTCAGAAGTAATCAATATATATTCCAATCCCCAATAGTTATCTTGCCAAAGCCAGGCTTATAGATTCAAAACTAGGTAAAATCATTAACGGATCAATCGCTTTACCTCTTTGATGTATCTCAAGATGTAAATGAGGACCGGTAGTCCATCCGGTCATACCAACAGTTCCCAGTACAAAATTTGTTTCAATTTCCTCACCTTCAATCACCTTAATATCCCTCAGGTGAGCATATCTAGACCTTAATCCATTCTCATGCTCAATCACCACTGTATTTCCCCAGCCCAATCTACCCATACTTACTTCAGTCACCCTGCCTTCAGCTATTGGTCGAATCTCTGTTCCAATCGGAGCTAAGATATCTAAGGCTCGATGAAATCCATGATAGTTTTGACCAATTCTTCCCTCAAGTGGTTTCACTAAACTAGTCTCAGTTAGTACTTCAGTACTTGGAGAACTAATCATTACTACCTCAGATTCCAGTTCAGTAGCCGCTAGTATATTATCCATTACCCCAACAAACAGAATAATCATCGTCAGAGAAGCCCCAATAAATTTTCTGGTTTGTTGATGTTCAAACACCCTTCTAAACCATCCAGAAACTCGGTTTCCCTTGGAGCGTTTAGGCCTACTTTGTGGCAAAAACACCCTCAAGATTTGATAGGGGAACATTATAATAGTTAGCAAGATAGACCACAGGCCCAATCCCACTAAACTAATAATAAACTTTGAAAGCAAAATTAGATTTCGTTTCATTTTATGGCCTATTAAGCCATAAAAAATCCTCGCGAATTGCAAGGACAGATATATCTTACCACACAACCCTATAATGTCAATACATCAAGAAAATCGATGAGGCCTAGGTCGGAGTTGAACCGACGTATGGCGGTTTTGCAGACCGCCGCGTTAACCACTTCGCCACTAGGCCATCTAACCTATTTTACCAGATTTCTTGTCAAGTTATCCTCTATTTGCTACAATCCTCCTGAGATGAAAAGATTCTTAAGTTTTGGTTTAATTTTACTTACTGTCGCCCTACTCTCGGGTTGTTCCATATTGCCTGGTCGCAAGAAATCTGCCCTCAATGTTAATACCACTCCCAAATCAACAGTTTTTCTAGATGGAGAACATCTTGGAGCTACCCCCTACTACAACGAAAAACTCAAGAGCGGCGAATATGTTTTAAAAATAGTCCCCGAGTCCTCTGGTCAAGCTCTAAACCCTTGGGAGGGACGAGTTACCCTAAGCCCCGGCATCTTAACCGTTGTCAATCGTGAGTTAGGTCTTACCTCCGAGAGTTCCTCTGGAGAAATTCTTTCCTTTGAACCCTTAGCCGACAAAAATGCTGTCTCAATCTCGGTCGTCACTACTCCAGATGGAGCCGTCGTCACTCTCGATGGCGAACCAAAGGGCTATGCCCCCCTAACCATTGATAACCTATCCGAGGGCGACCACGTTTTAGTTATCACCTCTACTGGTTATCAGGAAAAAACCATCAAAGCCAAGACCGTTAAGGGCAACAAGCTAATCGCTTCAGTTCAGCTCGCTCGAGACACATCCGAACCAGAGGCAGAAGAGTCTGAAGCTACTCCTTCAGCCACTCCCAAAGCTACTCCAAAAACTAGCCCCAAAGCCACACCAAAAACCTCTCCTAAAGCTTCTCCAAAAGCTGACTCCAATGACGAAGCCCTTGCTCGTCCATATGTCAAAATTACCTCAGAAGAAGGTTATGCCAACGTCAGAAGCGAAGCCAGCACCAGTAAAGGAGAAGAATCTATCATTACCACCGTTGATCTTGGCGATTCATTCCCACTTGTTAACACTGACGGAGGTTGGTATCAAATCGAGTACACTGCCGGCAAAAATGGCTGGATCTCAGGCAAGTTGGCTGAGAAGTATGAATAATAAATTAACCCTAACCCAGGCCGTATAAAATCATTACTACCATTAAACCCCAGAGTGAAACTGTCACCAACATTGGTTTATCAGAAGTTAATATCTTAGCCGGGGACTCACCTTCATTTTTCTCATAGATTAAATGCAAGTATCTCATCACTCCGTAAATTACCAAAGGAATAGTCAACATCAACCATTTTTCCAATCTAAATGTTCTAGGTAAATCATTAAGTAGTGTCAGCGCTTTTCCTGAAAATGAAAAACTGGGAAACATAAACGTAAACATCGCGTAAGTCACCCAAGTAGTATTGGCAAACATTGAGGTATATGCATCCAGTAGTTTTTCCGGATATCTCCCCAACACTTTTCTACTCTCACTCTGGCCTTGAAGCAAAGTCAACTCACTTCGCCTTTTACCAATTGCCAGAAACAAAGCAAACGAAATTATACACAACAACAACCAAGCATTAATATGAGCTCCAATAATCATGGCTCCAGCATAAACTCGAACAATGAATCCCAAAGCAATAATAATTACATCCATAATTGGCTCATGCTTTAGCTTTAAGGTGTAAATCACTTGCAAAATTAAGTAAATCATCATCGCCAAAAACAAGAAAAAAGACAAATTCCATCCTAAAAATATGCTCACCAAAAAACCAAACAAACTGGCAAAAACAGCTATCTCCACCGGTAATTCACCAGAGGCCAAAGGCCTTTTTTTCTTAAATGGATGTCTTTGATCAGACTTTAAATCAATCAAATCATTAAATAGATATATCGATCCAGTCAAAATTGAAAAAATTACCATCGCCACTGTCACTGTCCAAAACTTATCTGCTGTAAACAACCATCCCGAAAAAACTAATCCAGTATAAATACTTAAATTTTTTAACCACTGTCGCGGTCTTGACGCTTTAAGTAATAAGTAGCCGTATTTAGCCATATTAACGCTCCTCCAACCATCACTGCCAGTAACACGATTGTATAAAGTTTTTGCTCACTATTCAAACTCAAAGCTACCACGCCCAGCAAACCGGAAACAAGCCAGTAAAACAGAGCAATTCTTCTTTTGCCCCAACCTAAATCCATCAGCTTATGATGAAGATGACCTCTATCTCCCCAAACTGGAGATCTCCCCTGTAAAACTCGCCTAATTACACTATAAACAGCATCCAGTAAAGGAACACCCAACACCAAGATAGCCGTAGCCACCTTAGCTCCAGATAAAATCGCCAGTACCGCCAAAAAATACCCCGCTAATGCCCCGCCACCATATCCTGGCATTATTTTCTGTGGATAAAAATTCCATGGCAAAAACCCCAGGTAAGCTCCGGCTAATATAAATGCCAAGATAATCACCGGCCATTGAGTGATATCATCTGCAAATCCTAAGCTCAGCGCTCCAATAACCACCGCTGCCACTACCACAATTCCTGGTAACTGTCCGTCAAGACCTTTTGACCAGTTAACAAAATTCATGGCTCCAACTATCCAAAGCAAAGCCATCACGTCAGCCACAATCCAAATTGTCCTTACTTTTCCAAATAAATAAATCGGTATTTGTGGTTGACTCAAATTTATCACCGCTCCCGCCTTCAATGGATTACTGATAAAGGGGACTCCCACCCCTGATCCCACCACTAAACTAGCAGCCAAAAAACCCAAGGCCAATCTTAGATATGGATTTAGACTTTTTACATCATCAATCATGCCGGTAACTGCCAACACTAAAGCTCCTGACAGTATTCCTATTAAGTGTTTATCAACCGGTAAAAAAATCAAGCTTATCAGACTTATTGTTAAAAAAATAACTATTCCACCCCCCCTAGGCACTGGATACTTATGCACCACCTTTGGATGCGTTTGTGTCTTAGGGTCATCAAGCCAACGTAATTTCTTATAAAGCAAGATTACTAAAGGAGTCAAAACCAAAGCCACTCCCATAGCTAAACTCATCACTTTAATTAATTGAACTAAACTCATACTAAGTTACCAACCAAACAATTTTAACTAAAGTATATAAACTCATTAAACTAACCAAGGCGCCATTTATTACTAGTATTTGAGCCAGCAACTTATCCTCCTTCATCACTCCTCCAGCAAATCTCATTGAGATAATCTGCACCAGCAAACTTATCATAGGTAAAACTCCCAACCACCAACTTGAAGCTAGTCTTTCAACTCCATAAGGTCTGCTAAAAAATAACGGTATTTCTGGAGGTAACTTACTAATCTTTATGCTTATAATCAACAAACTAAAACCCAAAGCCGCCAAACCTATTCTCATTCCCAGTCTAGTCACTCGATTAGCGGTCAAATCATCTACTTGTTTCTTAATCGAAAATATACTTAATTTTGTTGCTGGAAAAATCTTTATTTGCTGTGCTTTATTCATTAGTCAATCTCTTAAGGTTTTATTCTAACTTTGTAGTCTCAAGTAATCTTGGATTTATTCGATGATAGACTAAGGCCTGATCAATTTTAGTTACCAACGTATAATCAGTTGATAATCGATCATCCAAATCTTGAAATGCCCTATTCTCATACTCCATTTTTATTACCACTTTTGGTTTATGCTCATCAAAAGCCTTTAAAGTCTCCTCAAATCCATTAAAGTCAGCCACATGATAAGCCACAGTGTATCTACCAATCGGTAATCTATTAGCTAGCGCATAAACGCCCGGCTCATCTCCCCAGATAAAAATTCTGTCTTCAGGTTGAGTTTTTACTCGTAAATACTCAGCTAACTTATAATTTTGACTCACTCTCCAATCAAAATAATTTTGATAGTCAGTCACGCTTTTCTTTCCCAAAGCATAACTTATAAAGTTATTATAATAGGGAATTATTGGATAATACCAAAACTTAACTTGATAATAATAAAATCCGATTATAAACAATACTCCCAACACCACCAACTTCATTAACTTTTCTTTAGAATAAATAAAATAACTAACCAAGATAGCGCCGGGCACGACCACTTGAATCAAGTAGTGGGGATAAGGCCTCTCCGATAACAAAGCTCCAAACAATCCCAATAAAGTCCAGATCACAATCAGCTTAGGTCCCGACGACCACTTTAATTTTTTGCTAAACCACCAAAATCCAATCAAAGTTAATAGAAGTAAACCAGCTCGAATTAACAAACCAGACTGACTACTAAAACCACTAGTCGAATGCTCACCTGTACTCCACGAAACTAGGTAGCCAATATTCTGCATCAAGGCAGATCTTAAATATCTTTCTCCCGCCCCCATCTTAGTGTAATAAGCTAAACTTATGCCCACTGGAATCAAAAATCCTAATCCCAACAACCACATCCTCAGATCACTTATACCTTTTATTATCTTCTTTAAATTATCATTATGGAAGAACAACAGCCAGATCACCACTGCTACCATATCAAACGCCGCTGGCACCTTTAAAAGAAATCCAACCGAAAATAACAAACCTACTCCCAGCCACTTAAGCACCTTCTGCCTCGAAATACTCTTGGATTGTCCCTTAACAGATTTCATCTCAGCGTAAGCTATCATCATTCCCATCACTACCGGTAAAACAATAAATATCTCAGCATTGGCAATATTTCCCTCACTCATTGTAGTCAAAGCTATCATTACTAAACTTGATACATACCAAGCCCGTTCATTTTTTGGGAAAAGCATCTGCATAAACTTAAAAAAGAAGCTCACCGTCAAAGAAAACCAAATCATCAACAATAATCTAAAATAAAATACATTTCCAGCTATTGCTGCCAGAAAATATAACAGAGGTGGTTTATTATCATGAATATCTCGATAAAAAACTAAACCCTTCCTTAATCCTTGTCCCAAAACTAAATAAATCCCCTCATCTCCATACCAGTAAGGCTCATAAAGGGAAGGGATTCTCAAAACAATTACCAGCAAAATTACCAACACCAATCCTTCATTCTTGGTTACCCATGAAAACAACTTTTTCATTAGTTTAATTCTACCATCCTTAAACCTTTTCCGTCACCTTATACTCCATGTATCTTCCGAGCATCAACCTGGTATGAGCGTCCAAGCCTGGTAAAGCCGTAAAGAAAAAGCCGACTACTGGCAATAACACGAACTCAAAAGGTGATAATACCTTTTTCAACCAATGAGTTCCTTCTGGCGCTTTTGGCTTTTGCCTCATATCAATAAACAAGGTTGCCATCAAAGCCACTAGGCTTATAGTTAAGATGGTCGAAGCTACTTGGGGGAGAGTTTTGCCAATAATCGTTCTATTAAAATCTTTATTTAAAAGCGGAGGTATATTAGCTCCAATCGTTATCGCAAACCAATTAACCGGCCACAAAACATGGTCTTTCACCACATACAAAGATCGAATTGTTTTTTCAAAAAACGGCATATTAGGCACCGTCAACCATTTATAAATAATATACGAATCATCACTGGCTCCCCAGGCCCAACGCTTCACTTGCTCATACTGGTTAACTACTGTTTTCCAAAAACTACTTGACTCAGCCGCATCCGCATAAGTCGGTAAAAAAATCGGTTCTACCTCAACCTTTCCCTTTGTCTTATAAAACACCTTAAAAAACATTCGATAGTCTTCAGGAATTACATCCACATCCCAGTAGCCAATTCGATCCACCAGCTTAAGACTCAAGCTATATGTAGAAAAATTAATTAACCTGTCTTTCCTCATCAACACCCCCACTTGAACCACACTACTCATTCTATTAAAAGCTCTACTTATCATTGGTAACCTCCAAATATTATTATAAAATTGAATCGCCGACTGCCAAATTCGTTCATATCTACTTGGATCATCCAAAAACTTAAAAGTTAAGTATGAAAAATATTGTTTATTTAAAATAGCGTCGGCATCATTGGAAGTAATCGTACAATAATCAATATCTTTTCCCTGTTCATCAATCAATTTTTTCTTACCAACCTTAGCCGCCCAGGCCATGTTTGAAGATTTTCCTTTTACCTCTCCCGGTAAATCGGGGTGGTAAGTCATAATCAAGTTACCAAATTTTCCTTTAAACTCATCTTGAAGCTTCCTACCCTTCACCTTCGCTTCCTTACCTTCTCTTTCTTCAAATCCCATCACCACCGTTAAATTGCTACCCGGAAAGGTTTGTTGACTCAAGCCTTTTAAAGTTCGCCTTAATATATATAGAGGTTCTTGGTAGGTTGGCACTATCACAATATGGTAAACTCGATCCCAGTCAAGAAATGATTGAGCTTCAGTCAGCCAATCAAACTGTTGAGAAGCCTCTAATCTAAAGTGAGCGATCAAACTTAAAGCAGATGTCCAGATAGATCGATAAAGCCAGTAAACATCAAAAGCAATAATGTAATAAGCCACCAACACCGGAAACACAAAAGATCCCCAAATTGGAAAAATTATCAAAGACCAGGAAGTAAATCCCGGTAGAATTTCCAACCACCTAATTATCTTTTTTTCGTTCTTAACTATCCACTTTTTCATATAAATTAGATATTAAACAACTTCTGAGCATTTCTTGAAGTTCCACTCACTACTTTATCAACTGATACATTTTTAAGCTTTGCTACAAACTCAGCCACGATTTTAACATTTATAGGCCTATTTCTCAAACCACACCGAAGGTGCAAGGTCCGTTCTTGAATGTTGTCTTTAAGGCCGGACCTTAATGGTTCCGGTATCAACCACGGAGAGTCGGTCTCCAACAACATTCTATCAAGAGGCACTTCTCGAGCTAAAGCTTGAACCTCACTACTAAAAGTTACATTTCCATCTACTCCTATATAAAATCCCTTCTCGAGCACTTTCTGTAAATAACCAACTGATCCAGAGATACAATGAAATACTCCCTTGGGATAATGACCATCAGCTATGCAAAAATGATCTATCACGTCCAAGATTTCTTTTTGAGCTTCTCGGTTATGAATGATCATCGGTAAATCAAACTCTTTAGCCAGTTGGATCTGCTTGCCAAACACTTGCTTTTGCAGTTTTTTTTGCTCCTCAGATATTCTTGTCTTAGAGTATTTACTCTTTTGATAAACATGATAATCAAGTCCACACTCACCGATCGCCACCACTTTTTTATGTTTTACCAGTTTTCTTAACTCGGTTATGGTCTCTTCTACATCTTCAAGCCCCTTACAGTGATGCGGATGAAATCCAACTGAAGCCCATATATTCTCCATCTGTTCAGCAATTTCTATCGCTCGACCGCTACTCTCAAGAGCAGATCCCGGGACTATCATTTTTTCCACCCCCGCCTTGATTGCTTCTTGAGCCACTTCAAGCCAATCATCCTCAAAATCCTTTAAGTTCAAATGACAATGCGTATCTATATACATAGAGCAAATATTTAAGGTTCGTAACCTTAAATATTTATAATCTTGGAAATAACAAATCAATCTTCTTAATTTTAGTACCAGGCTTAATATTAGTCCAAGAATCTTCATAAAGGGGCTGTTTCTTATTAATCCCCTTAATCTTTAAAGCCTTACCAATCTTATTGCTTGTTTCAGGCAAAAAAGGTCTAATCTGCCAAGTCAACTGATGTAAGCCATCCAATAATCCATAAACCACCCAATTAAGTTTTTCTTGATTATTTTCCTTAGCCAATTCCCAAGGTTTATTCTCATCAATATATTTATCAACCACATGGATAAATCTCCAAATATTCTCAAGAGCCACATGAAATTCATATTTAGGCACAAAATTATCAATTCCTGCCCAACTTTTTTTCCAAGTAAAGATATTTTTATCTTTAAACAATTGGTGTAAATGGGGGTCTTTATCAATCTCAGGCACAATACCCTTAGTGTACTTTTCTGTCATAGCCAAAATTCTTGAAGTCAAATTCCCCAAACCATTAGCTAAATCAGCGTTATAGACCTCTTTAAATCTTTCCTCGGTAAAATCTCCGTCCGACTGAGTCGGCACTTCTTTCAATAAATAATACCTAACAGGATCAGTTCCATATTTCTTTACAAGTTCTTCAGGGTCAACTACATTTCCCAAGGACTTAGCCATTTTTTGTCCACCACTGGTCACATAACCGTGAATCAAAACCTCTTTAGGTATTGGTAACCCAGCCGAAAGCAACATCGCTGGCCAATAAACAGTATGAAACCGATAAATTCCCTTTCCAATCACATGAACATCTGCCGGCCACCACTCTTTAAAGGTCTTCAAGTCATAATTCCAACCTATCGAAGTCATATAAATAGTTAAGGCGTCAAACCAGACATACATTATCTGAGACTCGTCTCCGGGAACCGGAATACCCCAACCATCCAAGCGCTCTTTTGGCCTGGAAACCGAAAAATCCTCCAAGCCTTGTTTAATAAATCCTAAAGTCTCATTTTTTCGAATAGAGGGAAAAACCTTTAGCTCGTCACTTTCTATCAACTTCAATAGCTTATCTTGATATCTTGATAGTTTAAAGAAATAATTTTCCTCCTCAACCAACTCAGGCTTTCTTAAATGCTCTGGACATTTACCGTTCTTCAGTTCATTATTTTTATAAAACTGTTCACAACCAACACAATAAAGACCTTTATACTTCTTCTTGTAAATATCTCCGTTCTTGACTGCCCGCTTCCACATTTCAATCACCCCTGGCCAATGAAGTTTTTTATCGCTACCTTTTCGCCAAACATCAATCTTCACATTCAAGTTCTCAAGATGCTTCCGAAAAGCTTTAGTATATTTATCAGTAACTTCTACGGGGGTTAAGTTTTCCTTTTTAGCTGTTTCAATAATCTTTTGACCATTTTCATCAGAACCACAGTTAAATCTCACTTTATAACCTTTTAATCGATAGTACCGATTAATCACATCAGCAATCACATATTCTAAAGTGTGTCCTGCGTGAGGACTACCCGATACATAAGGAATTGCAGCTGTTAAATAAAACTTACCCTTCATGAAGGTATTGTAGCAAAATATCGACCTATTTTTTCGAAAACACTTGTTTTATTCCCTTTGAAATTTTCCCTGCCATTTCTCCGGCCCACTCCTCAGCCTCAATTGCCTTTAAAGCTAACTTAAGACCTTCACCTTTTTCCTCCATCAATTTCTGCACATTAGCTATCGTTGCCGATGATACTTTCAACTCATCTCGAATTACTTCATAAGACTTACTCTTGCTCAAATAATAAACAATTCCCAGCCTCTTAGCCAAGACTGTTTTTTCTGTATCACTTAAGACATCTGACAAAAACTTTTCAATCTCTTCAGGATTTCGCATATCAGTCAAAACCTGATACAAGGACTTGAAAATCTTTTTCTCGACTTCCTTATTGACATCTTTCTTTGAAACTTGCATAACACTACCTCTCAGGCAGGAGTTTAAATAAACAAACTATACTTTAACTAATTAAACTATAATGAAGATTGCTTAAGATTGTCAACTATCTAAATATCTCTCCACCGCAATCGCTATTCCAATTATCAGCAATATATTAAGAGCATTTGCCATTTCATAAATTCGTAAAGCCAAGTACAAGCTTAAGCTCAAGGACAATATTAATCCTCTACGAGTGTGATTAAACAGCAAGGATAAACTAAAAAAACTAGCTGGCAAAAAAATCAAGAAAAATGGTAAATACAACCCAGGCACAATAATATCTTTAACTAGCTCCGGTTCAACCCAAAAGATTAAACCACCCAACAACCCCCATAAAACTAGCATTAAAACCAAACTCGGTAAATAATTTTTTCGTCTTTTATTCACCTTACCAGTATATGCTAGAATGGGTTTATATGTCACCTGATTTCTTCTTAATTACAGCTTTAATTGTTATTGGTTTTGCCATCGTCGTCTGGTTGATTACTAGACAAATTAATCAATTAAAATCCACAACCAAAGATGATGAGGAAACCAGAAACATCGTTAACCAAGTTTTTGGAGAGCTTAGTCATAAAATGTTAAAACAAACTCAGTCAGTTTTAAAAGCTGACAAAGAAGCAATCTACAAAGACAATCAAAACAAAAAACAAGTGATTGAAAATCTAGTCAAAGACTTAAAAGTAGAAATTTCCAAACGTCAAGAAGAAATCAGGGGATTTGAAAAAGATAGAAATAGAAAATTTGGCGAAATAACCAAATCTATCGAGGAGCACCGAAAAATAACTCAAGAACTAAAAACCTCTACTCAAGCCTTAGAAAAGACCTTATCTAATAACCAAGTCCGTGGACAGTGGGGCGAAAGGATCATCGAAGACATATTAGTCTCAGCTGGACTAGTTGAAGGTACTCACTATGAAAAACAAAAAACCCTCGGTAGTTCAGCTGTAAAACCAGATATCACCCTACTTCTTCCAAATAAAAGAAAAGTGGCTATCGACGTTAAATTTCCCTACAGTCAAATTCAACAAATGACATTAACAGATTCTAAAGAATCTAAAAAAACTCACTTAAAATTGTTTGAAAAAGATTTAAGAGAAAAAGTAACTCAAATAGAAAAAAGGGGCTACATAAACATTAATGAAGGCACCCTAGACTATGCCATTATGTTTGTTCCAAACGAACTTTTGTTTTCCTTTATAAATCAAAAATTCCCCAACATAGTCGATGAAGCTATGAACAAAAAAATCATGATAGTTTCCCCCTTTACTTTCTTGATCGTAGCCAGAACAGTCATGGAATCTTATCGAAACTTTATGGTTGAAAATAACTTGAGAAAAATAATCAAACACATCAGCCAATTCACCGATGAATGGAACAGATTTACCAAAGAATTTGACAAGTTCGACGACACTATCATCAAGTTAAGAGAATACTTTGATAAAATTCAAAACACTAGATACAGTCGAATGAACTTAAGAATGAAACGGATTCAGGAATATCAACAAGGAAATCAGTTATCTTCAGGTAAAAAATGAAGCTAAATCAAGCTCAAAAGTTAGCTATTCACACCATCGAAGGACCAGTTATGGTTATTGCTGGTCCCGGTACTGGTAAAACAGAAATAATCGCTCAGCGCATTGCCAATATATTAACCAAAACCGATACTTCTCCAGACTCTATCTTGGCTCTAACTTTTACCGAATCCGGTGCCAAAGCCATGAGAGAAAGACTCATCCAAACCATTGGTCAAACTGCTTACTACGTCAACATTTATACCTTTCACTCTTTTTGTTCAGGAGTTATTCAGGAATTTCCCGATAAATTCATTATTTCTCCGGAACTGGCTCCTTTATCAGCTTTAGAACGAGTCGAAATCTTTCATCAAATTTTAGATGACCACCAATTTAATCACCTTAAACCCCCAAACTCACCATACTACTATGCCTCCAGTCTTATCCGAGCCATCCAAGACCTTAAACGCGAAGCCGTTAATCCCAAAGAATTCAAAAACATCTTAAGTAAAGAAGAAAACCAACTTCAATCAATTAAAGACACTCTTTCTAAATCAAAATATCAAGATCAACTGAAAAATCTTAATAAAAACAAAGAACTCTTAACTGTTTACCGACACTACCAAAAAATCTTAAAAACCCGAGGTCGATATGATTTTGAAGACATGATTAATCTAGTAGTTGAGGCCTTCAGGTCAGATGACAATCTTCTCAAAACCTACCAAGAAAGACTTCATTATTTTTTGGTTGATGAGTTCCAAGACACCAACTCAGCTCAAAACAGAGTGGTTAATTTACTAGCTTCTTATTGGGGAGATCAAGCCAATGTCTTTGTTGTTGGAGATAGTAACCAATCAATTTACAGGTTTCAGGGAGCCTCGATGGAAAACACTTTAAGTTTTCAAAAGTCTTATCCTCAGGCTACCATCATCACTTTAGAAAAAAACTATCGGTCAACTCAAACCATCTTAGACTCAAGCTACGCTTTAATCCAAAAAAATAATTTCAAACTAAAATCCAAACTTGTCTCACAATCCAAATCAACCGATTATCCACTTAATATCATCCACTTGCCATCCGAAGCCCTAGAAACCTATTACCTAGCTAATCAAGTTAAAGCCTTGATCAAAAAAGGAATTGATCCTCAGGAAATTGCCGTTATCTACCGACACAATGCCGACGCCTTTCCATTAGCCGATATGTTCAGCAAACTGGCTCTTCCAATCGACATCGAAGGGGGAGGAGATATCCTAACAGACCCCACTATCAATCAACTCTTAAACTTGCTTAAAGTCATACATAGTACTAAAGATAACCTAGAAGACTTAGATTTATTCACTCTCTTTCACTATCCTTTCTTCAACTTTGATCCTTTAGATATCCTAAAAATATCTCGACTAGCCACCCAAAAACAAACCTCGATTATTAACTTAATCCAATCATCCCACTTTAAGTCAATGGATCTTAAAAATCATGATGTCTTTACCCAGTTTCTTAAAGACCTAACCTATTGGCAACAACTTGATGCTCGCCATTCCTTTCAAGAGTTTTTCGAAATCTTGATAAAAAAATCCGGTTTCTTAGACCACTTGCTCATTTCTCCTGACGCCGTCGAAAAACTCAATCGCTTAAACTCATTATTTTCTGAAATCAAAAATCTAAACTCAGTCAACCATCAGCTCAACCTTAGTTCTTTCTTAAGCGCCTTAGAGCTAATGGAAATTAATCACTTAAAAATTAATGAAAAAGATCTGGACATCAAATCCAATGCTGTCACCCTAACCACCGCCCATCAGGCTAAGGGTAAAGAATGGGCTCATGTTTTTATTTACCGCTGTGTTGACAAAAAATGGGGTAACAATCAAATCAGACAGCTAATCAAGCTTCCACAAGGTATCTTAACCAACACCGATTTCTCCAAAAAAGAAAAAAACGAAGATGAACGTCGACTCTTCTATGTAGCCTTAACTCGAGCTAAAACAAATCTATATCTAAGTTTTGCCGATCTCTACTCAGCTTCTGGCTATCTCAGACAGGCTGTTCCTTCAATGTTTATCCAACAACTTCCTCAAAAAAAACAAAAAAAAGTAACTTCTAGTTCTACCCCATCTCAAGTCAAAAAAATCTTGACCCACATCTTATCTCCAGCTCCCAAAACCAAAATCTCTAGTCTTGAAAACAAATATCTCACTCACCTAATTAAAGATTTTAAACTCTCACCAACTGCCTTAAATACTTATCTTACCTGTCCTTATAAATTCAAGCTCAACAACCTCATCAAGGTGCCTCGAGCCAAACAAGACTACTTAGCTTACGGCACTGCTATTCACAAAGCCTTAGAAAAATTCTATCAAAAATTCAAATTAAGTCTTAAACTACCAACCAAAAGCTATCTCCTAAAAGCTTTTGAGTCTGCTTTAAACAGTCAAGTCTTAACCAAAAAAGAACATCAATCTCGGCTCAAACAAGGGCAAGAAACTCTATCTACCTATTTTGATCATTATCAGAATGATTTCAGGGAACCTTTGTTTATCGAAAAAAGCTTTAACAGCATGATCTCCAAACCAATGCTTGACGATATTCCTTTATCAGGCAAGATCGACAGAATAGATTGGTCGGACAAAAGCCATCACACTGTTAAAGTCATCGACTACAAAACTGGCTCCCCTAAAACCAGAAATCAAATTTTAGGTCAGACCAAAGACTCAGAGGGGGATTTAATTAGGCAGCTAACTTTTTACAAACTCTTAACTCAACTGGATCACAACTTCAAGCCCTCTGTTGTCGAAGCCGAGCTTGATTTTATCGAGCCGAATAAATACTCCGGTAAACTAAGAAGAGAATCTTTCAAGATCTCCAACGATATGCTTAATAAACTCAAGCAGGAAATCAAGACCTCCATGAAGTCTATTAGAGATCTTAACTTTACTCGTACCAAAAAACTCTCCCACTGCGAATACTGTGAATTTAAGCCACACTGCCACCCAAACGGTCAATAACTATCCCCGCTGCTGTCGCTACATTCAGAGAACCTTTCTTGCCTAGCCGTTTAATCTCCACCACCTCATCAGCTTTATCTAAAATCATCTTACTTACTCCATTAACTTCATTTCCAAAAACCACTATCATCTTGTCGCTAGGCAACCAGTTGTTAATATTAATACTTTTCTTCTCCTGCTCAGCCACCACCAGCTTGCACTTATTTTTCAGAGCATATTCTACCAACTCATCGCTATTATCTAAAAAAATCACCTTAACATCTTTTTCAGCTCCTAGAGATGTTTTTACAACTTTCTCATGCAGTTTATTTAACCCTGGTTTTTTTCGACCTGAATATCCAATCAACAACAAATTTTTTAGTCCAAAAAAACTCATCGATCTCATCACCGATCCAACATTATAAAGACTTCTAACATTTTCAAGCGCTATATATTTCATTCTCAATCACAGATTATTTTATGTTAACCTGATTATATTATATGAAAAAAAAGACTAAATTCTCAGAGCCAATTATCATCGGCTTATTATTTTCCTTAATCTCTTTTCTTTTACGTTTTATCTATCTAATCATTTTACAAAGCAATCTTAATGATTTTGTTAAATGGATGCCCCAAGAACACCACCAGCGAGCCATAAAACTCTTATCAGAAGGTCAAGTTTTTTATGCTAACGCTTGGGGATCTTTCTATTTATTTCTAGCAGGGCTTTATGCCATGTTCGATTTTTTAAATCTCAAAAATCAACTTTACGCTCTAGTTATCTCAAATATAATCTTAACTTCAATCGCCGTTTATATCTTCTTTTTACTAGCCGTCAAGCTATTTAACCAAACTCAAGCAGTTATCAGCACGCTACTTTTAATTATTTACTTCCCGTTAATTTATTTTAACGGCTTAATAGCCAACGAAAATATTTTTCTCCTTTTACTCATAGGCGGGATGTATTATCTATATCTTTCAACCAAATCAACCAAACTGAAACCTTTCCTTATTGCCGGTTTATTAATTGGTCTAGCTACCTCAATTCGGTCCATTCTGACTCCCTTCATACCTTTAGCTTGTTTATGGTTAGTCAAAACTAACTCAAAAAAAATCCTCAAGGGTTTATTAATATTTATTTTAGGCCTAGTCATTCCAATCATTATTTTTCTAAGTTTAAATTATCGCTTTTCTAAGCAGCATCAATTTCAACTCTCCGGCTCTACTGGCATCAACTTTGCCATAACTCAATGTCACTACAAAAAGGTTACTTATCTTACCGATTCTGGCGAAACATTTTGGTTTTCACCTCCCAATCATCACTCAACTAGCTTAAAAGAGCTCACGACTACAATTCCTTTCTATCAACAACCTCACTACTTCAAGCTTGGTTTTAACTGTCTCATTAACCATCCGGCCAATCTCTATCAAAATAGCCAAAATATCTTCAATTTATTTGATAGTGTCTTGTACCCAGACTTTAACATGTCTCCTTTTAAAAACCAGCTTTACAACTTCTCCAAAAACATAGTCGTTATCTCATTTATCTTGTTTCTACTTTACCCTTTAACCACCAAACCCAAATCTTTTTATTGGCTATGCTCTTTGTTAATTCTCTCCCTCTTTACTAGTATTTACCTAGCCAATCCCGGCGAAGAAAGGTATTTAGTTCCGTTTGCTTGGGTTTTCTTTCTCTTTGCCCCTCAAGCTATATTAAATCTTAAAGAAAAGCTTACTAAACGAACCTAAAAACTTCCGCTCTTCTCCACCAAAACCTTTTTTAAACCTTGAAAAGCCACCCCATTTTTTTGTCATCTTAACTCTTTTATCTTCTATTCCCTCGAAATCAAAAACTGACAATTGAAGCCTTTTGGCCTTATTTAAAGCTTCAAAAACCAACAGACTTGGCAAAAATTTTTTCCGACCTATATTGCTAACTGCATTATGAGAATAATAAGCCGATTTTTTATAGGTCAACATCAACAGTCCACCCTCTTTTGCTTTAAGTAAATAAGCTTGTCTACCAAAACATTTCACCAAACTGTTTAACTGCCAATACCTTAAACCCCAAAACTTTTGTTTTCGATAGTTATTTTTGTAAACTTGGTAAAACTCATTAAGTTCTTTTTCAGTTATCTTATTTCCCTCTAAGATTTTTATCTTAACAATGCCGTTTCCATATCTTTTCAAATTATATCTAGTCTTGCTATGCATTTCTTTTACTATCTGTTTTTTGCTTTTATTTAGATCAATCATCATTGTTTTAGAGGGGAGCATTGGTACTTTATCTTTGGAAAATCCCCAATCTTCTAGTCTTTGTCTCACTTGCTCACTTTGTTCCAAGGGTTCAATCCTTAAATAAATTCTTTTATACTTACCAACCAGTTTGTTTATTATTTGCTTTCTTATCTTCAGAGGTCTTTGCCACTTGGCAAAATAAAACGAGATTAATGGCAGTTTTCTAACAAAAATGCCGTCGAACACCTCCCAACCTAAACTTTTCATGTACTTAAAATATTCTTGAGACTGTCTTATATCTTGCATCCTACTCAAACAAACTGACCACTGATTTAATCAATTTTTTACTTGTTGTTCTAGCCTCATATGGCATTTTTTTCACTCTGGCTCCGGCTCTCAAACCCATCCACCTAGCTTTATCAATCATTCTGTAAACTAGATACATTTTTGGATCAAAGACCAAATCATAAGAACCCAAAAACTCTACCAATTCTCCTCCATATCCTTGTTTAAATCGGTGAAATCCAAACCAATCATCATTTTTATTGGGAGCAGGGCCTAACGATCCCCACATATCAAGCTGACTACATCCGATTCTTTTTCCATACTTAATTAGTTCCCACATTAGTAAGTTAGGAGCCATTAATTCTTTGTTTTCCCTAGTAGAGGCTCCGTATGGATAGTAAATAGACTTATCAAACACAAACATCATAAACACAGCTAAAGTTTGTTTTTTGTATTGAGCTCGAAGTAATTGAGCTATACCGCTCGGATTTAAAGTCTGCCACAATTTTTCAAAATACTCAGGCGTATGAGCATAAAAACCCTGCCTTTTAACTGTTTTTTCAAACAATAATTTCAAAAACCACTTAAAACTATTATCACTATTATCAAGCACCACCTCCACTTCTTTCTTGGAAGCCAGCCTTACATTGTATCTGGTCTTACTCTCCATCAATGTCATTAACTCATCTTCAGATTTTGTTAAATCAAGCTGAAAACTATGTTTAGTAAAAAGAGGTCTCCCTTTTCGGCAACCACTATCCATTAAGAACTTATCAATCGACTCGAAAATATCAGAACCTTCCTTATTCTCACCTACTTTCCGGCTAACATTTGGCTCCATCTTTATCATCAGGCAATTATTCTCTTTTCCAATCTCTCTTAAGGCTTTAATCTGATCTTCATCCGGCGCTGTTCCTTTAGGGAAATAACCTATCCTGTAATCAGTTTTAGGCACTGGATGAATTGTCACTTGAATCGAAGTTTTAAGCTTCTTTCCTTCAAAAACTCCTTTTCTGACCACCTCAACTCCGGTTTGTTTCCTAAACTCACCCCACTCATAAGATTGTAAAGGATGGGTTGCCACCCGATTAAAAGCTGTTTTATCGATTTTCGTAATATCCCTAATAATCATTTGTTATTATCATATCATCTTGAAACTCATCAACCTCATCAAACTCAAGCCTTGACACATTTATCATCTCAAGTAACTCTTCTTCTACGTCACCTAGAAATCTTGATATGGCATTGCTTGTTCTCAATCCAAAGAACAAGCGTCTTCTAGCATAGGACAACCACAACTCTTCTCTTGATCTAGTCATCCCTACGTAACACAGCCTTCTCTCTTCTTCCAGTTCTTGATTGTCTAGCATTGATCTTGAATGGGGGAATAAACCCTCTTCCATGCCTATCATAAAGACTCTCTTAAACTCCAAACCTTTTGAGGCATGCAGAGTCATCAAAGTAACCACTTTATCCTTTCGCATATTTGAGTTAGATGCATCCACCAAGGCTACATTCTCCAGTAAATCTTTCAAACTTTTAAATTCCTTGGCCACACTCTTAAGTTCTTTGATATTCTCAAGCCTCATCAAATCTTGCTCATCTTTTTGATTAAACTTATCTAAATACTTAGTCACCTTAAGGACTTGGTTTAACACTTCAAGACTTTCTAAATCCTCCTTTTTATTCTTATTATCCTCAACCCAATCCAAGAAAGCCTCAAGCCTTCTCTTTCCTAGCTTTTCGATCCGACTATAACTCACTTGATCTTTGGGGTTATTGAAAAACCTCATGTAAGCCAAACAATCCTTAACCTCTTTTCTTGAGTAAAATCTAACCCCGCCCACTAATACGTACGGAATTCCCGCTTTAATCAAGGTTTCTTCCATAATTCTTGATTGGGCATTGGTTCGATAAAGCACCGCCTCTTCATCATATTTTTTTCTCTTTTGTATTTCTTCAGCTATAAACAAAGCTTCTTGTCTTTCGTCTTCAGCTTCAAATACTTTTAACTTCTCACCCAAACCGGCCTTGGTCCACAACTTTAAAATCGGATGAGATTTATTCTTCGCAATTACTTGATTAGCTGCCTTAAGAATAGTTTGAGTCGACCGATAATTTTGGTCAAGACTAATCACTGTTAAATCAGCAAAGTCTGTCTCCAGCCGCTTTAAGTTTCTAAAATCAGCCCCCCTAAAGCTGTAAATCGATTGAGAAAAATCACCAACAGCACATAAATTTCTCCACTTACTTGCCAACAGTTTTGTCAACGTGTATTGAGCCTTATTAGTGTCTTGATACTCATCTACCAAAACGTACAAAAACTTATCTCTATATCGATCCAAAACTCCTTTTTCTTTTTGAAACAACCTCACCGACTGCAAAAGCAAATCATCAAAATCTAAAGCATCATAAAGACTCAATAACCGTTGATACTCAAGATAAACTCTTCCCACCGTTTCTTGGAAACTACCACCTTTGTATTGTTGATACTCAAACGCAGTGATTAACTCATTCTTCGCTCCTGAAATACTTGTCTTTATTGCTCTAGGCTTATAAAGCTTACTATCAATCTCCAAATTTTCCATCGCCTGTTTTATTGCCTTGATCGAATCATCTTCATCATAAATCGTAAAATTAATCGGTAGTCCCAGATGTCTGCCTTCAAGCCTCAAGAGTCTGGCACAAAATGAATGAAAAGTCCCCGCAAACGGCAACTCTTCTTTGTGATCCACTAGCCTTCTTACTCTCTCCTTCATCTCATCAGCCGCTTTGTTGGTAAATGTCACCAATAATATTCTATCCGGTGACACCTTTTTTTCTTTAATCAAATATGCCGCTCTATAAGTTAAAGCTCTAGTTTTGCCACTGCCAGCCCCCGCCAAAATTAACACCGGCCCTTCACCAAAGCAGACCGCTTTATACTGTTTTTCGTTCAATTCTTCTTGTAAGTTTTCAAGCATGTTAAAATCATAACATAGCCCTCGGTTACTAGCGGGCATAATATCTATGTCAAAACTCAAACGTCGATTCTACAAACACTTATGGCTTACTCGCCCCCTGACTTACTTTGGCGTGGCTTCAATAATAGTTGTCTTAATTATTTTTTTAATTCCCAAACTAGTTCCTCTTTTCAAAAATCTAGCCAAAGGACCATCAACAGTAATCTCGGCTATTAATCCCAGTATTCAAAATCTCGATAGTTTTAAAAACAGAACTAACATCCTATTACTAGGCACTGGCGGGGGAAATCATCCCGGAGCTGATCTAACCGACAGTATTATGTTAATTTCTATCAACATCTACACCTCAGATACTGTGCTGATCTCTCTACCTCGAGATATTTGGGTTGAATCATTAAGTGCCAAACTCAATACCGCTTATCACTTTGGTGAAGAAAAACTAACTGGAGGTGGCCTAACTCTAGCCAAATCTGCCGTGTCAGAAATTACCAATCAACCTATTCACTACGGTGTCATGTTAGATTTTTCCGGTTTTGAGAAAGCCATCGACGTGGTCGGAGGCGTTGATCTAAACGTTCCCAGAGGTTTTATCGACAAGCAATATCCAGTTCCAGGACAAGAAGAAGCTGAGCCGGAAACAGACAGATATGAGGTCTTAGAATTTTTCTCTGGAGATCAACACATGGACGGCTCAACTGCTTTAAAATACGTCCGCTCTCGTCATGCTGAAGGCGAAGAGGGAACTGACTATTCAAGAGCTGAAAGACAACAACGTGTCATTCTTGCCTTTAAAGAAAAAATATTATCAGGCGCCACTCTTCTTAAGCCAAAAAAGATTCAAGCTTTAAAGCAAATTGTTATCGACTCAGTTAAAACCGACTTACCTTCAAGCACCTATCCAGATCTATTAAAACTTGCCCTACGCCTCGATCAAACCAACATTCGCACCGGCATTATCGATCAAGGTAGCTGGTCTGAGGATATTCCTCCTCTGCTATACAATCCACCTATCAGTCTTCATGGTCAATGGACCTTATTACCAATTAATAACGACTGGCAGTCAGTTTACACTCACATCGAAAACATCCTCTATCAATAATTATTTAAGGTTACGAACCTTAAATATTTTTGTTTCACCAAGTTCATAGACAACTTCGAAATTATCTTCATAATATTTTTGGTTTATTTTCTGATATCTTTCCATCGGTCCAACTACCACATAATCTACTCCATAATCAGCCAGTGCTTGATTAGCCAACTCTTCTCCTCTAAACGCTTGACCAACAGCCAGTTCTTGCCTTGAGTAATCAAGCCCATAGGTCCACAGCCAACCTTTAAATCCTAAAACTATCTTTCTTCCCGTCAAGCATGGCACCCAATGATCATGATTGTCAGCTGTTAAAAATCTAGAATCTTTTTGAGTATTATTCCTAACCCACTCAGCTAACATCAACTCTTCTCTATCGAAAAATCTTATTCTGATATTCTTATATTGAGTCAATCTAACTACATCCAAACCACCCGATAATAAACTAAGAGCCAAAACCAGACCCGTTAGTCCTTTTACTAACCAGTTTTTATGATTAAATCCCTTGACCACGGCTACTGCCCCAAACACACAAGCTATTAAATACCAGTGAGTTAAAATCTTACTGTTATCCCACTCCCAGGGTTGAAAAATCCACAAATTAGCCATTACAAACAACCCCCAAAACGGCAAACTAAATTTAATTAGTTTCCTAGTTGCCAACTTCACTCCCACTATAGTCAAAACCAAGCTAAAGCCAAGATTTTTTACCCAAAACCACAATAAATTACCTTGGGCCACCCAACCAGGTTGCCAGCGGATAAAACCATCTTTGCTTAGAGAGCCTCCGTAGAAAAATCCCACTTGAGGTAAACCCAGGAAAATCATCGGTATCCAAAACCAACTCCACGATTTAATTAATTGAACTCTATCTTTTTTTAGCTTAATTAGCTCCATTAACATTAACCAACCGGCTACCCAACCCACCAACACAAATGAATGAGCATGGATCAAGGGCAACATACTAGCTAAACCTCCAGCCAACAGCAACTTCTTACGTTTATTCCTATTTTCAAACTCTCGCCATAACAACCAGTAAACAAGCACCGCTATCGGAAAACCCATCAAAAAACCTCTTTGAGGCACCACTTGAGAAGTAATTATATTTATCCACTCGATATTTGCCAGTTTTTCCAAATGAGTATACTCTCTCGGCAAAACCATCATCGTTTCCTTAAAACCCAATTTATTTATATCTTTAAACCACCACCAAAAACCCAGTCCACCATTAAGCAAAAAGAGTAAACTGACCACAATTCCGCCTTTAAGCGTGCCAATTATTTTCTCTCCAAGCTTGAATAATCCCGCCACTAAGAGCATTGATAAAACCAAACTTGGCACCAGCATAGCCAGAACCAAGTTAACCCCAAGCTTCATTAACATTCCTGAGAACCAATCAGCCAAAAAGGGGTAAGAAAACTTCGCCCCCGCTAAAATAGGCATCTCTAAAGGTATATTTTTACCAAAACCAAAGCTAGTCGCATAACTCAAATGAGCCGCCCAATCTCCCCAAATATTTACCCAGCCAGCGTACATTCCATCAGTTTCAAGCACCAACATCTTGCTCCAAATAATCAAGAATAATCCCAACCAAAAAATCCAAAAGATTGTCAACTTCCTTTTCTTATGTAAAATACTCATATGTCCAGATTGTACAAAAAAATCAAAGCCTTCTCACCCCTAGTTTGGTTATTCATTTTATTACTCTCTTCATTTGTATTTAGAATTAACCGTCTCTCCACTCCTTCATCATATGTCTTCGATGAAGTTTATCACGTTGTTACCTCCAGAGCTTACTCTCAAAATAATCCCGAGGCCTACAATCCATTTTCAGCTCCACCAGAACCAAACACTGCCTTTGACTGGCTTCATCCACCTTTAGCCAAACTAATTCAGGCAAGCTCAATTAAACTAATCGGGGATTCAAGTTTCGCTTGGCGTTTCCCCAGTGCCATTTTCGGCACTCTCTCTATCGCTACTCTTTATTATCTAGCTCTCACCCTATTTAACAAACCCAAACTGGCTTTGCTCGCCGCCACTCTATTTTCCCTTGATGGCCTTCAGCTAACCATGTCACGTATCACTATGAACGATATCTTTGTCATCACTTTTATTCTCTTAAGTCTCACCTTTTTTTATCAAGCCCAAAAGAAAAGAAAAGAGTATCTATTCTTAACCGGTCTTTTTACCGGGCTGGCTCTAGCCACCAAATGGTCAGCTCTATTCCTTTATCCCATCTTTTCTATAGTAACCCTATTCAATTTCTATCTCGCCTTCAGACAAGGTCGCCGTTTGTCATACTTTGCCCAAAATATTACTTATAATTTTATCTTTCTCCTCGTTCTTCCTATCACTATCTATATATTGGCATACAGTCAATACTTCCTCTTAGGCTACTCAGTCACTGACTTTATCAATCTCCACAAACAGATCTACTGGTATCAAACCGGCCTTACTGCCACCCATGACTATCAATCATCAGCTTGGCAATGGCCTTTACTCTTAAAACCGGTCTGGTTTCATGTTAAGTACACCGCTAATCACGTTGCTAATATCTACAATCTAGGTAATCCTGCCATTTTCTGGGGTGGCTTAGTCGCCCTTGCTAGGTTCGGAACTTTCCGTGCGAGTTCCGAACCTGATAAATTCCCAAACCTTTTCCTCCTTTTAAGTTACCTTCTTCTTTTCCTCCCTTGGCTTTTATCTCCTCGCATTCTCTTTTTTCATCACTTCTTACCTGCTCTACCACTATTGTGTCTCATTATTGCCAAAACTATCTATCCTTATAAATCACTTACTTATTATTATCTTTCACTCACCGTTCTTCTTTTCTTATTCTTCTATCCCTTAAACACTGCCATTCCACTACCAAGCGACTTAACTAAATTCTGGTTCTGGCTTCCCTCATGGAGATGAGTAAGGTCCGTTGGTTCCGAACCCCGCGACCGCGGGGTAACGTTCGGAACCTTTGGCCTAGAACAACAATCCAAATATCACCAACAACAATCCCGCTGACACTCCCAAAACTGCCGGTGCACTCACCCCAGCTTCAGGTAAAACTGGTGCTTCCGCTCTAGGTGAAGGGAATAGACTTGGATCAGGCGCTCCTTTTGTTGGGCTAGATGGACTTGGACTAGGAGAAACTCCCGGGCAAGTACAATCCACATCTTCAGGACAACTTACATTTACACATCTTTTAACACTAGCCACTGTTTGGCATCTCAGGTCTCCAGTACAGTCAGCATCAACAGTGCATTGATCAAAACAAGTTATCGGTGGTGATGGACTTGGACTGACACTCGGAGAAGGGCTCGGACTTGGTGATGGACTTGGAGACGGGGATGGACTTGGGCTAGGAGAAGGACTCGGAGATGGCGATGGTGATGGAGTAATTATAAAAGCCACCTCACAAACTCCTTCGCCATCAACTTGTTTAACCGTTGGAATAACTGGCGAAGCTTGTGGTCTTGGTCTGGGTGATGGTTGAGGAACAGGCTTCTTCAGTTGAGTAAATAGAATCACTGCTGTGATTAATAGAATTCCGGTAAATCCAACCAATCCCCACATCAGCCATTTCTTATCTTTGCCACTCTTAGATTTAACGGGGGAGACTGCCTCTGGTGTTTTAGTTTTTTTACCAAACATATCTTAATTCGCCTGCCCCCAAGTAGTACAGTCTGTTTCAGTGCTGTCCGTACAAACTTTACACTGAACCAGCCACCCACCTGGTTGATCGATAGTAATATCGTAGCTTGCTGTCATAGTAGTTGCATCCAACGGTACTGCCAAGCTTGTGGCAATCGGAGCATCATCAATACTATGTTTAAAGAAAGCTACTGGATTGAGCGAGGAAAAACTGCCTCCGGTACAAGTAAAGGTCTCTGTATCTCCAAGTTCAACTGCTGTTCCTCCGGTTAATCCCGTACAAGCATAAGATGAGCAAACACAATCAGATTCTGTTGAACAGGATGGATTAACGCATCTATTAACTCCAGCCACCGCTTGGCATTTCAAAGCTCCACTGCATTGAGTGTTTGAGGTACATTGATCAAAACAGGTTATCGGCGGACTTGGGCTTGGATAAGGACTACTCCCACCATCTCCTCCGTCACCCCCATCACCCCCATCTCCTTCTCCGCCAACTGAACCGCCACACCCCAAAACACTCCGCTTATCCCAATGAGAACCATCCAAAGAGTCAGCTTGTGCCGTTCCACAGAAATCTCCAGCTAAAAACTGCTCCCACGACAACTGACCTACATTATCTTGACACCCTCCCCGTGGATCAGGATCATCAGCTTTTGGACAAAAGTAAATTGCATCCGGAGTCCAGTAGTCTGGATTAGAAATACCAGTTAGTGTTTCAAAATACCCCCAATGGTAAATCTGTAAATTTGTGCAGTCGCTCTGTCCACTCGCGTTTACTAATGTATTTCCACCAGAATCTTTATTGCAAAAACCTATGTCATTTCCAGCTCTACACCATGCACCACCCAAATCATCACAATCGTTTGCGTCAACCACTACATTTTCAGGGAATGGTTGTCCTTCACTCAATAAAAGCGCTGGATCAACCTTTGAACCCCCTATCGGAGTAGGAACACAATGAGGATCTTCAGCACATACATATCCAGCACCCTCCTCTTCCACCGCCTCTTTAACTACCACCTGTCTTTGTTGAATCGCTTGTCTACCAAGAAAAAGTCCACCGACTACCAACAAAACCATCAACAAACCACCAGCTACTTTTACCAACTTCTTCCCAGACCCTTTACTCATTTTTTTCATTCCCGGTGGTTCAATTCCCTCAGGTTTTTCCACTTCCACTTCAGGCAACTGAGCTTCAGGCTCAATCACTGGAGGTGGGGGAGGCGGAGGTGAAACCGGAGGCAGGGCATCAGTCATAGGTAAAGAAGGTTCAGGCACTACTGGACTAACTGGCGGTGCCATTGGCTTTTCTAGATCACCCGGCAGTTTTTCCAACACCTCATCAATCTTACCCTGGGTTTCATCTACGTTAGTATCGTCAGTAACTTTAGTTGGGAAGGCCTGATCATCCATAGATATATTTATATCTTATTTTTAACTATTATGCCACCAGCTAACAAACCAAGTCCAGTCAAGAGCATCATCAGGGTTATCTCAAAGGTGCCCGGCTCAGGTACTCCCGACTCTGTCGAGGGCTGTTTAGTTCTACCTGAATCTGTCGCTCCACTTGATTTACCTGAGGGGGTAGCCGTTATCGCCGGCGTTTCCGACTCTCCAGCTGCCGCAATCACAAAATTCCTGCTAATTGTTTGCTCTACTCCTTCGCTGTCAATATATGCCACTGTTACTGTATGGTCACCCGGCTCTAAACCACTAGGTGGTGTAAACTCCCACTCTCCATTTTCACCAATCGTCGCTGAACCAGTATACTCATTTTCCGAATTAATCGTGATCGACAACACCGTTCCTTCAGGACCTGTTCCAATAATTGCTGGTTGGGTCGCATTAATCACTTCACCATTAAAACTTGGATTTTCAAGTGTTACCTCGCCAGACTGGCTTGCTGTCGCACTATCACTGGAGACTGGATCAAAAGAAAACCCACTTCCAGAACTATCGACTGTATTATCAGCTACGGTCGGTGGTTCTGCCAAAGCCGTCGTTCTAAAATCATGTGATTGGCCTAGCGTTATATCCGGCACCGGGCTGTCATTAGCTGTTGTCGTAATCACTGGAGACACTCCCGCTTTGCCACCTTGAGCCATCAAATTAACTATTGTCGCTTGAGTGTCGTAGTTTAAGTAACTTGATAAATCTTCACTTCTAGCCGTTGATAAGCTTAAGGCCCAGTTACCTCCGGTCTTAGCCAAAGCCGATAATGGAGCCGCGTCAGCAATATTGACATACACAATTACTCCTTCAGCTCCTGTCCCAGAAGCTCCTATTACTGTTCCGTAAACTGGGTCAGCTGCTGGCGGAGTACCTAGGGTTAAACCGGTTGCTTTTTCAAATGCTTTACCATTATTATCAAACTGCTTTCCCCCTGACTCAAGTTTAAAATAATATGTAGTTTGAGGTTTTAAGCTTTTCAAGGTCACATGGTGAAGCTCAAACGCACCCGACTCTCCAGACAATTGATCCCTATCATCCAAGGCTGATTGTTTAATCGAGTTAGCCTCAACTCCATACTTAACCAAACCAGTTGTTGCTTTATCCGTCATCCAGGAAATGCTAAAACCTGTGTCGGTCACGTTAGTAATCAATATTTGTTTTGGCACCGCTTTTTCATCAGCCTTAGTATCAAACTTAGTTCTGGTCTTAACCAAATAAACTCCAACTCCAATTGCCACCAGTAAAATAAACAACCCTAGGGCAGTCGGGAAGTGAAATTTGGAAGATCTTGCTTTTATCATTTTTATTTACAGCTCACCGCTAGTTGTCGCTTGAGGTGTCTCCGGCACCGCACTTGGCGATGCTATACCTCCGCTTGGAGTTGCCTCCAGCAACACCAAACTATCCGGCAGCTGCGGTTGTAACTTACTCCAGTCGACTGCTTCTACAACCTGTCGACCTTCTATTCTATCCATTGTGTCAAGGTCAATACTTGGCGTCAAGGGTTTAATTTGTTTAGCAGTCTTTGAGTCAATTTTTGTTTTAGTTAAGGACCGATAAGTTCCAAACCCAATCCAGGCAACCACAGTGATGATGGTTATTATCGATAAACGAAACAAACCTTTTCTCAATCTTTGTTCGTATAGCTTAGTTAGCATATGGTAAATAACTTGCCGATAACTTAATACTCGTCGAAATCAAACCGGCACTTTGTTTAATTTTCTTACTTGAAATTGTTAAGTTTGAAATACTCACCAACCGATCTATTTTTGACAAAGCTTCTAAAAAATCTTTAGTTTTCAAATAGTCTCCCATTATGGTTAATTCCGTCTCGATAGTTTGGACTCCCTCGGACATTTCCTTATTAATAACTGGAAATTTATTAAAACTTCCACTCTCAAACTCTACTCCAGTGTTGAGTGCTAACCACTCAATTTGCCAGGCAAATCTTTCAAACTCAGCTGTTTCTGGCAAGACGCTATTTACCAACGGTAAGCTATTCACTTGCTGCCCATATAGCTCTTCAGCTTTATTTAAACCTTGAATTTTCAAACTTAATTTTTGATTAATCAGTTCAAAGTCTTCAACTTCCTTTCTAAGCGAGGCAATAGTTTTAAAAGTCGGCATGATGGCAAATATTCCAAAAAAAGCCACCGTAAAAATAGTCAAACTAATCAAACCCGATACTTTATATCCAGGTTTCTGACCAAACTGTCTAAATCTCTGAATGCTTCTCAGGTAATCTTGCCTTATCTTCACTCTGTTAATACCTTTAAACATTTCCATATTATTTTTTGTCTACCACTTGATTTACTTGAGCCAAGGTTAGATTCATTCTAAACTCGATCGCCTGACTTTTATCTGTTGCACTACTAACGCTCTCCAAGACCACTTCCGAAAACTTATCATCATTTTGAGCTTTTGTTAATAATGTCGCCAAACCAACATCAGACAACGTTTGTCCTTCCAAAGAAACCTCTTCTCCCCTTATAGAGATTGATTTATACGACGTATCAATCGGTGTCATCAAACTTATGCTATTCAAAATTTCACCTGCCGCCACCGAACTACTCTCCACCTCTTTAACCATCTTTAGTTGTTCTTGAAGTCTTCTAAACTGAACCTCGAAATCCTCGTAAGACTCAACTATCCTTTGCTTTTGTTTCATCTCCTCATTTAAATCTGTTAATTTTCGATCCAATGAAAATCGATACAAAAAACTCAAAATTACTATCAATTCAGTAAAAATAACCACATACCGACCGACATGAAGACCCCACTTTAATAATTTCCCCACTACTCCCTTTTCCCACTTATCTTTTGGCAATAAATTAATTTGTTTTTCCCGGGCAGTCATTATCTGCCATTATACCTTACTCTTTATTTGTTTCACTAGCCTCGATTTAATCCTCGCCGCCTTATTTTTATGAATTACTTTTTTCTTTGCCGCTCGATCAATAACTCGATAAGTCTCTTGAAGAGACTTTTTTGTCTTTTTCTCTCGAGCTTCTTTTAAAGCGTCCTTAAGCTTATTTCGATAAACTCGATTTACTTTTGTTCGACGTTTATCAACTCGCAATTTTTTCTTGGCTGACTTAATTATCGGCATGACCCGAATCATACCATTTTGGTTGTGACTCTATCAAGCCCCATGCTATACTCCGGTTGAGTTTATGGTTAGCCGTTTAATAAAAAATAGTCAGCAATTATTATCCCGAAAACAAAACAGTATTTTATCTGCTGCCACAGTTTTAATGGTAGCTGTTTTCTTCTCCAGGATCTTAGGTTTATTGAGAGACAGATTTTTAGCGGGTACCTTTTTTTCACCTGACACAGCTTGGCAGCTCGATGTTTATTTTGCCGCCTTTAGACTTCCAGATATGATTTTTCAACTTTTGGTAGTTGGGGCTTTATCTGCCGCTTTCATACCTGTTTTTACCCGCTTTCTTGTCAAAGATAAACAAGAAGCTTGGCAAATAGCTTCAACCGTAATTTCAATCGGTTTGGTTATTTTTATTCTCATGGGAATAGCTTTAATTTTCTTTGCCCTCCCTTTAAGCAAACTAATTGCTCCATCTTTCTCTGCCAAAGAAATAGACCTCATGGTCAAAATTACCCGTTTATTAATCTTAGCTCAAGGTAGTTTCTTGGTCTCAAACTTTATCACCGGTATCTTACAGTCATATCAGTATTTTTTAATTCCTGCCCTGGCCCCAATCACTTACAACCTAGGTATCATCTTCGGCATCTTAGTTTTAAGCCCAATCTTCGGCATCTTTGGTCCTGTTTTTGGCGTCATCATCGGAGCCTTGCTTCACTTACTTATTCAACTACCTCTTCTAAGGAGTCTTGGCTTTAGGTATCAGTTTAAATTGAGGTTAAGTCATCCAGGAGTTCGTCGCATCGGTAGGCTAATGCTACCGCGAACCATGGCTTTAGCTGTTACCCAAATTGAACTAACAGTTGCTGTTTTTATCGCCACTTCATTGTCAGCAGGCTCTCTTAGCATTTTCTACTTTGCTCAACACTTAAATGCCCTTCCTGTCGGTTTATTTGGCTCAACTATCGGCCAAGCATCACTACCCAGCTTATCTCGTTCTTACCACTCGTCTAATAAGCTTAAAAACTTCAAGACTCTATTAGTTTCTTCACTAAATCAAACACTCTACCTAAGTTTACCGGCTAGCATGATTCTCTTAATCTTGAGAATTCCTGCAGTTCGCTTAGCTTTTGGAGCCGGCTCGTTTCCTTGGCAGGCCACCCTGTTAACCGGTCAGGTTGTAGCTCTCTTTGCTATCTCGGTTTTTGCTCAATCAGCCATCCAAATACTGGTTAGGGGCTTCTACGCTCTAAATAACACCAAGACTCCTCTGATTCTAGCGGTTCTAGCAGTTATTCTTAATGTTTTACTGAGTTTTAGCCTAGTCTACACTTTTAATCTTAATATCTTGGGTTTGGCACTAGCCATATCTATTTCTAGCTTCTTTCACGCTGGTTTGTTATTTTTCTTTCTCTCAAAACTTGTCAACGGTTTTGCCCCCAAGCAACTTTTAATTCCTTTTTTAAAAATGTCTCTCGCCACTATAGTCACCGGCTTTGCTCTCTGGATACCCTTAAGAGTTCTAGATCGTTTTATCCTAAATACCGCCAAAACCCTTCAATTGATTGTCTTGGTTATCATCGTCTGCCTCATTGGTATGTCGGTTTATCTCTTGCTCTCAAAACTACTAAAAATCAAAGAACTCGACAGTTTTTCAAGATTATTCCGTCGCTTATCTAGCCTCAAACATTATATTTTCAAACCTCCATTGGTTATAGACGATTCCGAAGCTTCTTCATGAAATCGCCTTCAGTAGCTATCAGAAATTTTTGTGTTATCAGTCACATTGACCACGGTAAAACCACCTTAACCGACCGTTTTTTAGAACTCACTGGTACAGTTTCCAAAAATGACTTTAAAGATCGACGTTTGGACAGTAATCCTATCGAACAAGAGAGAGGTATCACTATTAAACTCGCTCCAGTCAGAATGTCCTATAAGCTTGAGAATAAATTTTATCAACTAAACCTTATTGACACTCCAGGACATGTCGATTTTTCCTATGAGGTTTCAAGATCCTTAAAAGCCTGTGAAGGTGCCATTCTACTAGTTGATGCCTTAAAAGGTATTCAAGCCCAAACCATGGCCAATGCCAACAAAGCTCTTGAAGCAAATCTAACCATCATTCCAGTCATCAACAAAATAGATAATCCTGATGCTCAAGTGGACAAAGTTTCAAAAGAAATTCAAGACACCTTTGGTTTTAACCAAAATGAAATAATTGCCATCTCTGCCAAAACAGGAGAGAACGTAATTCAATTAATTAAAGTGATAATTAATCAAATCCCACCACCAACTATCAATAGTAACGCTAACTTAAAAACTTTAGTTTTTAACTCTTTTTATCATTCTCACAAAGGAGTCATTGCCTCAGTCAGATTAATTGAAGGTCAAATTAACCTAAAAGACTCTCTGTATTTAATGTCTCGTCAGACTCAATTTAATGCTGAAGAAATTGGTTTTTATTCTCCTCAAATGAAGCCTCTCAACACCTTAACTTCAGGAGAAGTTGGCTTCATTGCTACCGGCTTAAAAGATATTTCCTTATGTCAAGTTGGAGACACTATTACTTCTTATCCACCTCAAGCCAACCTACTCCCGCTTGAAGGCTACCAAGAACCACAACCAATGGTATTCATGGATCTTTATCCAGTTGAAAACAAAGATTTTATCAATCTTACCAAAGCCTTGGATAAGCTTTCATTGTCTGATTCCAGCCTATCCTACTCTCCAGTCAGCTCCTCTGTATTGGGCAGTGGTTACAAGATTGGTTTTCAGGGATTGCTTCATGCCGACATTGTCCAAGAACGTCTCGAAAGAGAGTTCTTTTTAGATCTGATTGTCACTAGTCCCTCGGTTAAGTATAAAGTTAAACTGACCAAGAATAATCAAACTATTTCTATCTTAAGTCCAACTCAGTTTCCTGATCCCACTTTAATTAAACAAACTAAAGAACCATTTATCGAAATAACTATCTTTACTCCCGTCAAATACCTCGGAGCAGTCATGGATTTATGCCAAAGCTCTAGAGCTGAATTTATCAGCCAAGAATTTTTCGGCATTCAAGTCAAGCTAATCTACCACATGCCCCTGCAAGAACTTATCAGTGATTTTTTTGGTTCCTTAAAATCAGTCTCCTCCGGCTTTGCCAGTCTTGACTGGAAATTTCTTAAATACAAATCTGCCCAAATAGTCAAACTTCAAGTTTTACTAAATCGTCAACCAGTTGATCCTTTATCTGTCTTGGTGGTAAAAGCCAAAGCTCTAGAAATTGCCAAAAGTTTAAGTCAAAAACTGAAAGCTATTATCCCCAAACAACAGTTCGAAACTCCTATCCAAATTACTTTGGGAGGGAAAATACTAGCTCGAGAAACTATCAAAGCTTTTAGAAAAGATGTTACCGCCAAACTTTATGGGGGAGATCCCACTAGAAGGCAAAAACTATTAAAAAAACAACAAAAAGGCAAAAAGAGAATGAAATTAATCGGCCGCGTCAATCTTCCCCAGGAAGCTTTCTTAGCAATCCTAAAAAAATAACCCTCTTGACACCAATTAGCAGTCGTGGTATCGTACTGCTAATTCTATGACAATATCTGACAGACAATCACAAATACTAAAAGCCATCATTCAAGAATATACCGAAACAGCCGAGCCTGTTGGCAGTGTCACTTTGGAGAAAAAGTACAATCTTGGTATCTCTCCCGCTACTATTAGAAATGAAATGGTTGCCCTAACCAAATCTGGCTTTTTAAACCAACCACACACTTCTGCCGGCCGAACTCCTTCTCCGATGGCCTTAAAATACTACGTTCGTGAACTCATTAAAGAAGAAGACTTATCTGTCGCAGACGAAGTGGCTGTCAAAGAGAAGGTTTGGGATCATCGCTTTGAGACTCAAAAATTCTTAAAAGAAATTACCCGAGTCTTAGCCGATCAAACAAAGTCCCTAGCCGTTGCCTGTACCTCAGAAGGTGATCTATTTCACGCAGGTTATGCCAACATTCTTGACAATCCCGAATTTTATGACATTGATGTTGCTCGAGAAATCTTGCTTATGATTGATGAGTTTAGTCAACTAAACACCTATTTCGATAAAGCAGTCGGTGAAGAATCTGTTCACATTTTAGTTGGGGACGACTTCGACTCAAGTTTCTTTACTGACTTAAGCTTAGTTTTTGCCAATTTTCAAACTAATAATTCTAAAGGCACCTTAGCGGTAATTGGTCCTTCTCGTTTCGACTACCCCAGCATTATTCCTACTATCAGATATTTTAGTGAACTAGTCACCGAAATTGCCAAAAACTGGTAATGATCTAACATGAAAAAAACTAAACAAAAATCCACCATCAAAAACACATCAAATGAACAACTTGAGTTTCAGCTCAAACGCACTCTTGCTGACTATCAAAATCTAAAAAAGAGAATTGACTCAGATAAATCAAACTTCATCAAGTTTGCCTCAGCCTCTATCTTGAGTAAGCTACTATCAGTCCTAGATGATCTAGAAAGAGCAGAAGCTCACCTTAAAGATCAAGGTTTAAATCTAGCTCTTGATCAATTTCGCTCAGTTCTTAAAACAGAAGGAGTTGAAGAAATTAACATTTTAAACCAAGTATTTGATCCCCAGCGAGCCGATTGTGTCGAGTTAATTAAAGGAGAAAAAAACAAAATTATCAATATCATTCAAAAAGGCTATTCTTTGAATGGTAAGGTCTTAAGACCTGCCAAAGTAAAAGTAGGTCAAGGAGGTTAATATGTCAAAAATTATTGGTATCGATCTAGGCACCACCAACTCAGCTGTTGCTGTTATGGAAGGTGGTTCGCCAAAAGTTATTCCTTCCTCAGAAGGTAGAAATCTGATCCCTTCAGCCGTTGAACCGATCAAAAATCTGGTCGGAGATGTTGCCAAACGTCAAATGGTCTTAAATCCCGAAAATACCGTTTACTCAGTTAAACGCATCATGGGACGAAAAATTTCAGATAAAGAAGTCAAAAAAACCCAAGAAATGGTCGCCTATAAAATTGTCGCTGGCAAAGACGATCTAGCCGTCGTCGAAGTCGAAAACAAGAAATTTTCTCCTCAAGAAATTGCTGCCAAGATACTTCAAAAAGCTAAGGCAGACGCCGAAGCTTACTTGGGCGAAAAAGTAGACAAAGCTGTGGTTACTGTTCCAGCTTATTTCAACGACGCTCAACGTCAAGCTACCAAGCAAGCTGGCGAGATTGCTGGATTAGAAGTAGAGAGAATCATCAACGAACCAACCGCCGCCGCTTTGGCTTACGGCCTAGTTAACAAAAAAACCGAAACCATTGCAGTTTACGATCTCGGTGGTGGTACTTTTGATATTTCCATTCTAGAACTTGGCGACAATGTTTATGAAGTTAAGGCTACCAATGGTGACACTCACTTAGGTGGTGATGATTTTGACCAAAAAATTATCGATCATATCGCTGAGAAGTTTAAAGCCGAAAATGGTATCGACTTAAAGGCTGACAAACAAGCCTTGCAGAGAATTAAAGACGCCGCTGAAAAAGCCAAAATAGAACTTTCTTCCTCAGTCGATACCGAAATTAACCAACCATTCATTACTCAGTCAAAAGACGGTCAACCGCTTCACTTAACCATGAAGCTGACCCGAGCAGACTTAGAAAAACTGGTTGACGACTTAATTAGTGAGACTATGGAACCTGTCAAAGCTTGTCTCAAAGACGCTAAGCTTGAGCCAAAAAATATTGACGCTGTTTTGTTAGTCGGTGGTCAAACTCGGATGCCTAAAATCCAATCGACAGTCAAAGATTTCTTCGGCAAGGAGCCAAATAAATCAATTAATCCGGATGAAGTGGTGGCCATCGGAGCTGCTATTCAAGCTGGAGTTTTAATGGGTGACGTTACCGACGTTCTTCTTTTAGATGTCACTCCATTAACTCTCGGTATCGAGACTCTAGGCAGTGTCTCCACTCCATTAATCGAACGCAACACTACCGTGCCGGCCAGTAAATCTCAAACTTTTTCTACCGCCGCCGATAATCAGACTTCGGTAGAAATCAACGTCCTGCAGGGCGAACGTTCCATGGCAGCCGACAATAAATCTTTAGGTAGATTTATCCTAGACAGCATTCCGCCTGCCCCTCGTGGAGTCCCACAGGTCGAAGTCACTTTTGACATTGATGCCAACGGCATCTTAAACGTCAAGGCTGCTGATAAAGCCACTGGCAAAGAACAACAAATTACTATCAAGGGCTCAACCGGTTTATCCGACGAAGAAGTCGAGAATATCACCAAGGAAGCCGAAAAGCATGCCGAAGAAGACAAGCTTAAAAAAGCTAAAGTTGAAGCTCGAAATCAGGCTGATACCTTAATCTTTACTGCCGAAAAAACTTTAAAGGATGCCGGCGATAAGGCCGACGCCAAAGACAAGGCAGAGGTCGAGAAAAAAATTAAAGATCTCAAGGATATCTTGGACAGCGGTAGCCAAGAAGAGCTAGAAGCAAAATCCAAAGACTTATCAGAATCTCTTCAAAAAGTTGGTGCTGCTATGCATTCATCCTCCGAAGCCTCAGCGAAGGGGGAAGAAGCTCAAGGCTCCAAAAAAGGGGCTGATAAAAAGCCAGAATCAGACAAGTCTGACAAAAAGAAAGCCGATACAGCCCAAGCTCAAGAAGGCGAAGTCGTTGAAGACTAATGACCACCAAGCGAGATTTTTACGAGGTCTTGGGGACAAAAAAAGGCGCCTCAGCCGCAGAGCTTAAAAAAGCTTATCGTCAGCTTGCTCTTAAGTATCATCCTGATCGAAACAAAGAAAAGGATGCCGCCGAGAAATTTAAAGAAATTTCCGAAGCTTACGAGGTCTTATCCAATCCCAAAAAGAAACAAAACTATGATCAGTTTGGCCATGCTGCCTTCGACCCATCTCAGGGTTTTGGTGGTTTCAGCGGAGGCGGTGCTCGCACCTACAAACAGGGACCCTTTAGTTATTCGTATACCACCAGTGGTAGTGGAGCTCAAGACTTTGGTGGCTTTACCGACCCTTTTGAAATCTTTGAATCTTTTTTTTCGTCCAGCGGACGATCGGCCTATGGCCGAGGTAGCTCCCCATTTGGACAAAGCCTACCTCGCTACGGTCTAACCATTGATTTTTTAGACGCCGTTAAAGGCACCGAGATATCAATCGTTCATCAGGGTAAGGAGTACAAGGTCAAAATTCCTGCTGGAGCCGATGATGGTACTCGAATTCGTTTTGACAATTTTTATGTCACCATCGAAGTCAAACCTCATCACCTTTTTAAACGTGAGGGCTCAGATGTCTTTATCAACCATGAAATTAGCTTCACCAAAGCCACCCTCGGAGACACCATTAGCGTTCCAACTGTTGATAACAAAGACGTCAAGTTGAAAGTTCGTCCTGGTACTCAACCCAACACCTTAATCCGCCTTCGAAGCAAAGGCATACCTCATTTAAGAGGTTCAGGTAAGGGAGATCAATATGTTCGTTTAATCGTCAAAGTACCAGAAAAACTAACTCACCGTCAAAAACAACTATTGAAAGATTTTGATCAAAAAACCTAATCAAGGTTTACTTAAACGAATTCCTGGTGCTAAAATTACCCCATGCCAGAAAGACCCACTAAAACTTCCCCGCCTCGCGTTGTCACTATCTTAACTTTCCTCACCGTTTTTTTACTTGTCTATCTTTTTTTCTCCAAACTCACTTTAAAATTTTACGCTTCCATCCTTTTTTTCCTTTATCACCATATTCAACACATGTGGTTATCAGTTATCGGACTTGGCATAATTCAAACCGCTCTCTTTTTGCCTTTCAGAGTTATCAATCTAATCTTACAATCCCACGTCAAAGAATTTGAAACAAAAGTTGATGAGCTTAAAGATCAAGATCAACAGCAATTCTTAATCAAACAAACAGTTAAGGGGGGAGATCCAACCATTTTATGGTACATCATCAACTTCGTCACTCAAATCGTTGCCTATATCTCCATTGGTAGGTTATTCTTAATCGATTTTTATAACTACAAACTAAATCCAGATCTACTCTTTTCTTTTTCTCACTACCCTCAATATCCCATCAAAGATCCGATCTTCAAGCTTCCTTATCCCTACGCTCAACAAACTCAAGATTTTGGCCTTATCTGGGTCTTCGTTGCTTGGGGCTCAATTCTATTATTAAAACTTATTTATAATCGATTTATTAAGTACTACCACCACCTTGCCCCTGGTCAAAAGATTCAAAACGATACGGCCATCACTAGAACCTTAAAAAGTTTCATTAAAAACTCAACTGGATTTTTAACTATTTTTTTTGCCCTAGCCTATATCTTAATCAGGCATTATCCCTCAGAGTGGGAACTAAGAATTTTTCAAGGTGATGTCAGCGTTCCCAACTACACCTTAAACTTCATTACAGCTGTCGGTGCTTTTGTTGTAGTTTTATGGTTAAACATCCCCAAAATTAGCAAAAAAGCCGAAGTAGCTCTCCATCAAGGCATCCCAAAATCTATCGTCATGAAAACCCAGAAACAACTATTTATCGATAATCTTAGAAGCGCCATATTATTAGCCCTAGGCGCTTACTATATTACTCGTCTTATCCCCAGTGCCTTTGAGCTTTCCATCTTTACCTTGGAAATAATCTCTCTAATCTCGCCCCTTACTATCGATCGTTTAATTTTTGCTCGCTTCAAGCCTAGATTGACCTAAACCCCCCTTTCGTGTTAAACTACCTCTGATATAAGTATTTGAGGTGGGCTGAAAATTCCCACCTTTTTGAAAATAGCTGCAATTGTTCCGTAGCTTCATGTCAGTTCGGAACTTGCTCCATAATATGTCAACAAAAATACCAAAATCTGCTAGAACCGAATTTACTTCGGCTTTAAATCAAATTTGCTCGGAAAGAGGCATCAGTCCAAAAGCCGTTGTTCAAACCATCAAAGCAGCTCTAGTAGCTGCCTATAAAAAAGACTATGACCCCGACGACGAAACGATTGAATACGAGGCCGAACTAGACGAAGTATCAGGTGAAGTTAGATTATTCAAATTACCAGAGACTAAATCAGGCAAAAAACAAGACATTACCCCTTCCGGTTTTGGCCGTATAGCCGCTCAAACTGCCAAGCAAGTTATCCTCCAAAAAATCCGTGAAGCCGAAAAAGACGCCATTATTGGTGAGTATCAGGATAAAATTGGCTCCTTGGTCAACGGTATGGTCTTAAGATTTGACGGTCAATTTATTATCTGTGATATCGGTCGAGGTCAAGGCTTAATGCCTCCAGAAGAACAGGCCCGAGATGAACACTATCGTCTTAATCAACGCCTCTCTCTATACATCAAAGACATTACCGAAACTCACAAAGGTCAACAAATCATTGTTTCAAGGAGCGATCCAGAGTTGGTTATCAAACTCTTCAAGCGTGAAGTGCCTGAAGTTAACTCAGGTGCCGTGGAAATCAAGGCCATTGCCAGGGAAGCCGGTTCTCGATCCAAAGTCGCAGTCACCTCCACCCAAGCCGGCGTTGATCCAGTCGGTTCTTGTGTTGGTCAAAAAGGCATCAGAGTTCAGGCAGTCATCAACGAACTCGGTGGCGAGAAAATCGACATTATCGAACACTCAGATGATATCGAAAAATTCATTGCCTCCGCTCTCCAACCAGCCGAGAACATGACTATTAAGCTTCTAAAAACCAAAAAAACTGCCAATGTCACCGTTCCCGAAGATCAACTCTCTTTAGCTATCGGCAAAGATGGCCAAAACGTTCGATTAGCCGCCAAAATTACCGGTTACAAAATCAATCTAAAAGGTCCAGCTGGCACCAGTAAAGTATCTGCCAGCAAAGATGATCTAGAGCACGAAATCGATCAACTCAATTTATCAAGCCGTGTTAGAAACTCCTTGGTCTTTGCTAAAATTACTACCCTAAATGCTCTCAAAGCTTTGTCGGAATCTGATCTCAAAAATACCAAGGGCTTAGGTCCCAAGGCTATTGTTGAAATTCAGGAAAAACTAGCTGAATCCTAAGTATGATCCCAGCTATCCTAAACTTATTATGCCTAAAAAAAATAAAACTAATCAAGATTCACCTTCTCCCAAAAAACTAGAACGTTCACCGATCATTACTGTCATGGGTCACATCGACCATGGCAAAACAACTCTCTTAGATACCATCAGAAAAACCAAAGTTCAAACCAATGAATCAGGTGGAATTACTCAACACATTGGTGCTTACCAAATAAACTATAAAAACAAACCCTTAACCTTTATTGACACTCCCGGTCACGCCGCTTTTGCAGCCATGCGTTCAAGGGGAGCCAAAGCTACAGACTTAGTTATCTTGGTTATTGATGCTCAAGAATCAGTCAAACCTCAAACCAAAGAATGCATCGCTCACATCAATTCGGCTAAAGTGCCGTTCATGGTTGCCATTAATAAAATGGACTTACCCAACTCTACCCCGGAAATTGTCAAAAAAGATCTGGCCGATGCCGGTGTCTCGGTTGAGGGCTATGGCGGAGATATTGTTTGCTTGCCTATCTCGGCAAAAACCAAACTAGGTCTGGACGAACTGCTTGACATGGTTCTCCTCTTAACCGAAATGCAAAAACTTACCGCCGACCCAGCTGGCAATCTCGACGGTGTCATCATTGAGTCCTCTCTTGATCAGAAAAGAGGCCCTTTAGCCACTCTTATTGTTAAAAACGGCACTTTAAAGGTGGGAGACAAGCTTCAAGCCGACACTACTATTGGCAAGATCAAAGCTATTTTTGACGATCAAAACAAACCTTTAAAACAAGTTTTACCTGGGCAGCCAGCTCAAGTTTTAGGTTTTAACTCCGCTCCTCCAGTTGGCTCTCGCATAACCGCAGGTTCAAAACTCCTCGTAAGTTCGGAACCTTCACTGCCAAGTTCGGAACCTAAAAAAGAGAATTCCGAAAAAACTCTCAACATCATTCTTAAGGCTGATGTTGTCGGTACTCTTGAGGCTATTACTCTAAATCTTACCGACGAAATCAATCTTATTTCCTCTGGTGTCGATGACGTCACCGAATCTGATGTGTCCTTAGCTCAATCTACCAAGGCTAACATTGTCGCTTTTCGAGTCAAAACCACCTCAGCTGCCGCTAAACTAGCCGATCTTGAAGGTGTTGTCATCAAACCTTACTCTTTAATTCATGAGCTACTAGATGATCTTCAAGAGCAAGTTTTAAAGCTCTTAGAGCCAACCATTAACGAAACTGTCTTAGGCACTGCCAAAATACTCCAAGAATTCACCGTTAAAGGTCAACCTATTGCCGGTTGTGAGGTTCTTTCAGGCAAGCTTTCAGTCGGGGATCAGGTTCACCTTTTACGCAACAAAAATCAAGTCGGTAACTCAAAAATCAAATCAATCTTCAAAGACAAGGAAAAAGTCGATAAAGCCAAAAATAAAGATCAATGCGGTTTAAGTTTTTCCCCAGAGTTAGACTTTAACCCCAAAGACACACTTCAGGCTTATAAAACCACATAATATCCTATAACATTGACTTTATTTGTTATCTCTGAGATAATTTCCACTTATGAAACAATACAATACTGAACCGATCTCTAAAAATTTAGAGACCGCTAAAAATATCTTAATCCTCTTACCTCAAAATCCAACTGTCGACTCAGTCGCAGCTGGTTTAGCTTTATATCTCTCTTTTTCCAATACTCAAAAAAATACTTCTATTGGTTGCTCATCCGATATGACCGTTGAGTTTAACCGGTTATTTAGCGTCGACAAAATTAAATCCCATATTGGCAATCAAAACTTGATTGTTACTTTTAACTATCCTCAAGATCAAGTCGAAAAAATAGCCCACGATCAAACCGAAGATCAACGACTATTTTTAACAATCGAACCAAAAGCTGGAGCCAAACCGGTTACCCCCGATCAGGTTGAATACTCTTATACTGGATCCAGCGCCGACTTGATTTTTGTTATTGGAGCCAGAGCCTTAGAAGACTTAGGTTCTTTATATCAACAGGAAAAAGACTTATTCAACAACACTAAAAAAGCTCTAGTCAACTTAAGCACTATCGATAAAAATAGCCAATTTGGATCTGTCAATCTTTATGATCCCACTGCCGCCGGCAGCTGTGAAATAACTCTTAGCTTACTCAAATCCTTAAGTCTCAATATTACTCCTGATATTGCTACCAACTTACTTGCCGGTATCGAATCGACCACCGCCAACTTATCTAGGGCTAACTCCGCCGACACTTATGAAACTGTCGCTGAACTAATTCGACTCGGCGCCAAAAGAAATCACCTATCAGACAACTTTCAAACTCTCTCAACTTCTCCAAATCAGTTAGCTCGATCACCACAGCCTTTTGCTCCTCAACCACAACCGCCAGTCATGCCATCTCCTCAGTTCTCTTCACCTCCTCAACCATCACCTAATCAAGCTTCTCCTTTTCCACCTCAACCCTTAGCTCCTCAACCGCTAAGAGCCACTTTTCCACAGTCTTTCCCAAAATCTTCCGCCCCCGCCACTACTCCTCAGCCCGACTGGCTCAAGCCAAAAGTACTCACTAGCTCCAAACCAAAAATATAAACCTTTCAATCTCCTCTGTTTTTTGATACAATTACACCTCTATATGACACTATCAACTGATAATAAAAATAAAATAATTAAAAAATACGCCACCCAAAAAGGTGATACTGGTTCCCCTGAAGTTCAAGTGGCTCTCATTACCGAGCGGATCTCTCAGTTAACCAAACACCTCAAACTTCACAATAAAGACAATCACTCCAGACGAGGTTTACTAGCTATAGTTTCCAAACGTCGTCGTCTTTTAAATTACCTTAAACGAACCAGTAAAAAACGATATACAGAAATTCTTAGCAAATTGAAATTAAAGAAATAAGCTCTTAGTAGAATTAGAAAGTTTTTAAGGAGTCAGAAGTATCGGCCAAAAGCCCATAGTTCCCGCTTCTTAAATAGGTCTTTTTTCCTCTGAGCCCACCATATATATGTCTAAATATAAATCTATCACCAAATCGGTCATCGTGAATGACCAAGAAATCACTTTTGAGCTAGGTCGTTTTGCCGAACAGGCTTCCGCCGCTGTCTTAGTTAAGTCAGGAGGCACTGTTGTTCATGTTACAGTTGTCGCCGGCAGACTCAATCCAGACCTTGGTTACTTTCCCTTATCGGTTGATTATCAGGAAAAACTTTATGCTTCAGGCATCATCAAGGGCTCTCGTTGGGTCAAAAGAGATGGCAAGCCAACCGATGAAGCTATTCTTAAGGCTCGATTAATTGACCGTTCAATTAGACCTCTTTTTCCTGAAAGCTACAAAAATGAAGTTCAGGTTATCGCCATGGTTTTGTCTTATGATCAACAAACAGAACCTGACATGTTAGCTCTCTGTGGTGCCTCTGCCGCTTTATCACTTTCCTCCATTCCCTTTGCGGGACCAATCGCCGCTGTTAGAGTTGGTCTAGACGAACAAAATAAAACCATCTTAAATCCCACCAAAGATCAACGAGCAACATCCAAACTTGACCTCATTGTTTCAGGTTCAGATAAAGCTGTGGTCATGGTCGAAGCCGGTGCCAAAGAAGTCTCTGAAGCTGATGCCTTAACTGCCTTAAGCGCTGGACACGATCAGATTAAAAAAATTATCACTGTCATTAATGAGCTGGTTAAAGAAGCTGGGGTTGCCAAAACTGAAACTGTTACTCCCAAGATCGAAGCTTCAGTTACCAAACAAATCTCTGCTAAAAGCGATAAAGCTATCGATGACTTAATCACCTCCATGCAGACTGGAGCCGACTATAAAAATCTAAATGAGATCAAAGAAGCTACTTGTCAGGAGCTTGAAGAACTAGACTCAAAGCTTGTCAAAGAAGTTATCGAAAAATCATTTTCCAAAAAATTACGAGATCAGCTTTTCAGTCAAAAAACTAGGCCCGACGGTCGTAAAGTCGATCAAATCCGAGCTCTTTCTTCAGAAATAGGCATCTTACCTCGCACTCATGGCTCCGGCCTTTTCAAGCGTGGTCAAACTCAAGCCCTTACCATCACCACCTTAGGTTCACCGAGCCTGGCTCAATTAATTGAAGATTTGGAAGGGGAGACTACCAAGCGTTATATTCATCACTACAACTTCCCTCCCTACTCAGTTGGAGAAGCCGGTCGAGTCGGCTGGCCCAGTCGGCGAGAAGTTGGACATGGTGCTTTAGCTGAGCGAGCCTTAGAGCCAGTCATTCCCGCTGAAGATATTTTTCCCTACACTATCATGGTTGTTTCCGAAGTAATGTCTTCCAACGGTTCTACCTCCATGGCCTCAGTTTGTGGCTCAACTCTTTCATTAATGGATGCCGGTGTCCCTATTGCCAAACCAGTGGCCGGTATTGCCATGGGCTTAATGACGGACGGGAAGGAATACATTGTCCTCACCGACATTCAGGGACTAGAAGATCACATTGGTGACATGGATTTTAAGGTCGCTGGCACCAAAGATGGTATCACCGCCCTCCAAATGGACATCAAAGTCTCCGGTATTCCTTTTGAAGTTTTAACTCAAGCCTTAGATCAAGCCAAAAAAGCTCGTCTGACAATTTTGGACAACATGCTTAAAGTTATAGCCAAACCAAAGGAAACTGTTTCTAAGTACGCTCCCAAGGTCCAAACTCTCAATATCCCAGTTGATAAAATCGGTGAGCTAATTGGCCCCGGCGGTAAAAATATCAAAAAAATTATTGCCGATACTGACTGTGAGGTTAATGTCGATGACGATGGCAAGGTTACCATCACTGGCGTCGATCCTGACAAACTCGAACAAGCCTATACTTGGATTGATGGCCTAACCAAAGAGATTCAAGTCGGCGAAGAGTTTGACGGTACCGTCGTTCGAGTCGAAAACTATGGCGCTTTTGTTGAACTATTGCCTGGACGGGATGGACTAGTCCATGTCTCTAAACTAGCTACAGAATTTGTTAAAGATATCAACCAAGTAGTTAGACTAGGCGACTCCCTGCATGTCAGAGTTAACGAGATTGATGATCAAGGTCGAGTCAGTTTAACCGCTCTCACTCCAGAACAGGAAGAGCAAGCAAAGCAACAACGTCAGTCTCAACCAAGAGATCAACAGTTTTCCAATCGCCGACCCTCAAATCAAGCTCGTCGACCTCAACGCTACTAATACTGTGTTTACTTGGGTGTTTACCGAGTGCTAGAATTAAACCATGAGCAACGCTGCCTTGATTAAACAAACAGAAAAGCTGACTAAGCAACTAAGTCAAGCTAAACTTCCTCCGGAGCTTGAAATCAAAGCCGAAGACTTAATCGAACGCCTAAAGCTTATGACAGAGCTTGGCAACTATTCAAGTGAATACGAACGTGTTTCTCAGTACATTGCTTGGATTACCAGTTTACCTTGGAACAAAGCCAGTCAAGATCATTTGGATCTTAAATCCGCCAAAGAGATTTTAGACAAACACCATTATGGTATGCAGACAGTCAAAGACAAAATCTTAGAATACTTATCCGTTCTATCGTTAACTCAAGGTAAAAGAGAAGTATCTCGAGCCCCAATCCTCTGTTTGGTTGGTCTAGTTGGCACTGGTAAGACCACTTTTGGTCCCTCTCTTGCTGAAACTATGAAAAGAAAATATGTTCGAATTCCATTTGGAGGTTTAGGCTCTGCCCGCGATCTTCGAGGCATGTCCAGACTCCATCCTGATGCTGAGCCCGGCTTAATCGTCAAAGCTCTCCGTCAAGCCGGCACCAACAACCCGATCTTTCTTTTGGACGAAATCGATCGAGTCACTGCCGCTGCTCGAGCCGACATCATGGGTGTCTTGGTAGAACTCTTGGATCCAGAGCAAAACTTTAGATTTACCGATCACTACTTAGACTATCCTGTCAATTTACAAAACGTTCTATTTATCGCTACTGCCAACAACACTCGAAACATCGCCACCGCTGTCCTCGATCGTTTGGAAGTTATCCAAATGCCCTCATATACCGATGAGGAGAAAACCACCATCGCCAAAGACTATATCTTGCCTCACGTCTTAACAGAATCTGGTTTAACCAAAGAAAACCTAAGCATTGACGAAGAAGTTTGGCCAAAAATTGTCCGCCCTTTAGGCTACGACGCCGGTATTCGTACTCTTGAAAGAACCATCAAAAACATCTGCCACCAACTTGCCCGAAACTTAGTTGAAGGTCAAGACAAACACTTTCACTTAACTTTAGAAAATATCAAACAATATTTACCAGATTACTAGAAAAAATAATATGAACAACAACACCCTCAGAATCATCCCTCTAGGGGGAGGACCAGGCATGGTCACTAATAACATGTATCTTTATGAATATGGCCAAGACGCCATCATAGTCGACTGTGGTATTGGTTTTCCCGATGACAAAGACTCAGATGATATTCTCATTCCAGACATATCCTATCTGAATTCTAATCGTCGAACTATACACGGCCTCATCTTGACTCACGGTCATGATGACCATCATGCCGCCTTGCCTCATATCTTACCCAAACTCGGCCCTGTTCCTGTTTACGCTTCAAGCCTCACTGCCGGGTTTGCCCAAGATAACCTAAATGAGTACAAACTCAATCAAAAAATTAAGATCTTAAAAGAGACCGATCAACTGAAGCTTGGGCCTTTTACCATTAACCCCATTCACGTCACTCACTCTGTTCCTGATTCTTTTCACTTCTTAATCAACACTCCCATCGGTTCAATTTATCATGGTTCAGATTTCAAGTTCGACTTAACTCCACTAGACAAAAGACCACCAAACTTTACCAAAATTGTTGACCTATCCAAAAAAGGCATCTTATGCCTTCTTTCAGATTGTTTAAGGTCCGAACGCTCCGGCTATTCTCCATCAGAATCTACCATCACTGAACCGCTTCATCGGGAAATCAGTCAATGCCAAGGCAGAGTTATTTTTACCACTATGTCATCTCAGATCCATCGAATTCAACAAGCTGTTGATGTTGCTACTACTTATGGGCGTAAGGTCGCCTTTATCGGACGGTCAATGGATTCCAACACCGAAATCGCTATGCGCCTAGGTTTTCTTAAACTTAATCCAAAATTAATCATCAAACCTCATCAAATAAAAAAATACCCGGATCATAAACTATGTCTTCTGGTTGCTGGTTCTCAAGGACAGGAATCTTCTTCTCTTACTCGCTACTCAACCAACACTCATAAACTAATTAAAATTAAACCAGCCGACACTGTTATCTACTCGGCCGATATTATTCCCGGCAACGAACAGTTAGTTTATCAGGTTATTGATCAACTCAATCAAGCCGGCATCCCTGTTGTCTACGAGGACACTGTCGATGACCTTCATGTCTCAGGTCACGCTTCAGCAAAAGAGCTTCAGTTATTAATGCAACTAGTTAATGCTCAACACCTTTATCCAATTGGCGGTTCATTTAGACACATGCAGGCGTACAAAAAACTTGGGCTTAAAGTTGGCTACCGCCCTGATCAAGTTATCTTACCTCACGGTAATCAAGTGGTTGAGTTTGATAATTCCGGTCGATATTCATTTGCAGAAACACTAAAATTAAAGCAAATTCGCTTCAACCAAAACAAAAACCGTTAAGTTATGCCTAAGAGAAAATCATCAAAAGGAAAGCGCAAGCAAGCCTTTCAACTAAAACTTCCAAGAGAAACCATCTACACTCTTTCATCGACTGGTTTAATTTTATCCGGAGTTCTCATAATGGTTTCTTTATCTCGCCAAAGTCCTTTCCTAGAAATGATCTACGCTTTTTTTGCTTCCTTATTTGGTTGGGGGATCTTGCTCTTGCCTTTCATGTTCTTATCAGCCGGTCTTATGCTAACTCGATTAAAATGGCGTATTACCAAGCCAAATGTTTTCGTCGGATCAGTTATTCTACTCATTACCAGTGTTTCTTTAACTCGAGCTGGTACCATCGGCCAGCAAATATGGCTGAGTCTAGTAGAGCTCATTTACCAAACCGGAGCTTTTTTTGTTTTACTAACCGGTATCTTTATCGGTGTTGTTATACTCTTTGAAACCAGCTTGGAAGATATTCTGTTGTGGCTTCAAAAAGCTTGGAATAATCTAAAAACTTTCGCTGTAAATATTAAACTCAAACCCAAGCCCTTGTTTAAGTCAGATAAACCCGGTTTTACTGTCAAAGGCCTAGATACCGAAGAACCTCAACTTAAACCTAAATCAATAACTAACCCTATACCCCGCGAAGTTCCGCGTCCGCGGGACGAAGTGGGGTCAGCCGATTCTACCCCACCCTCGCAGAACACATCTTCAATCAAACAGGACACCACTCCAATTTCCAATCAACCCGGTGGTCAACAAAAAATCTGGCACTATCCACCCATCTCCATTCTTTCAGACGAAAGCACCAGTAAAGCTGATAGAGGTGATGTCAAACAAAATGCTGCCATTATCGAAAGCACCTTCGACAGTTTTGGCATCAAAGCTCGTGTCAAAGAAGTCAACAATGGTCCGGCCGTCACTCAGTACGCTATCGAGATTTCTCAGGGGACTAAGCTCAGTAAAATTACCTCTCTTCAAAATGACTTAGCTCTGGCTTTAGCCGCTCCTCAAGGTCAAATCCGTATCGAAGCTCCAATTCCGGGTCGAAGCATGGTCGGCCTTGAGTTGCCAAATCGATCTCTTGAGATTGTCCCTTTGCGAAAAATGCTAGTCGATAAAACCCTAAAAAATGCTTCCTCAAAACTTACCTTTGCCTTAGGCTTAAATGTTTCTGGAGAGCCAGTTTTAGCCGATATCGATAAAATGCCTCATGTTCTTATCGCTGGCTCCACTGGGTCAGGCAAATCAGTTTGTGTCAACTCCATTATCTCCACCATCCTCTTTCGAGCCTCACCCGAAGAAGTTAAGTTTATCTTGGTTGATCCTAAAAGAGTTGAGCTAACTGTTTACAACGGCATCCCTCACCTCTTAACTCCAGTTATCGTCGAACCAGAAAAAGTCGTTAGCGCCTTAAAATGGGCCATCTCCGAGATGGAACGTCGCTATAAACTATTCGCCGAAGTTGGTGCCAGAAATATCGGTAGTTACAACGAAATGTCCGGATTTCAAGCCTTGCCTTACTTAGTCATTGTTATCGACGAGTTGGCTGACATTATTCTTTTTGCGCCTTCAGATGTTGAAGACTCAATTACTCGCTTAGCTCAAATGGCTCGAGCTACCGGTATTCACTTAGTTCTGGCTACTCAACGCCCTTCAGTCGACGTCTTAACTGGCCTGATTAAAGCCAACATCAACTGTCGTATTGCCTTCAATGTTAACTCCATGGTTGACTCAAGAGTCATCATTGATACTCCGGGAGCCGAAAAACTTTTAGGTCGGGGAGACATGCTCTATATCCCTCCCGAGCAAGCCAAACCCAGTCGTATTCAAGGCACCTTTCTGTCTGATAAAGAGACAAAAAACCTCATTGAGTTTATCAAAAAATCCGATGTCAAGGTCGAGTACGCCGAAGAAATAACTCAAAAATTTAAAGCCAAAGCCCCTGGTTCAGGCTCATCCAATGAAGATCTTGATGAAAAATTTGAAGAAGCCGTTCGCATCGTTGTTCAATACGATCGAGCTTCAGCTTCCTTGCTTCAACGTCGCCTCTCTATCGGTTACGCTCGAGCCGCCAGAGTCTTAGATCAGCTTGAACGTGCGGGAGTCGTCGGTCCGGGTGAAGGTGCCAAGCCTCGGGATATCTTAATTTCTAATGCCGACGCTTACTTATCAGAACGTTCGCAAAACGAATAAACTCTACTTGAATTACTTTCAAACTATTTATGCAAACAGTCGGGGATATACTAAAACAAGCTCGGACCAAAAAAAAGCTCACCTTCACCGAGCTATCTAGTATCACCAAAATTCCCAAATCCACTCTGATCGCCATCGAAAAAAATCAACTCAAAAAACTCCCATCCCAAACCTACCTTACTGGTTTTATTAAAAACTATGCTCAGGTGGTCGGACTTGATCCAGTCAAAACCATCGCCATCTTTAGAAGAGATAATCGTCAAACCAAAAAAAAGAAAATTATCCCCAAAGGTCTAACCCAACCTTTAAACTCACCCTGGCAGTTAAATCCCACTTTACGAACAATAGTTACCTTATCTCTAATCACTCTACTTTTTTTTGCCTACCTCGGCTTTTCTATTTTTAAACTATACCAACCTCCCAGGTTGGCATTAACCCAGCCTGAAAATGCCATCACTACCACCAGTCCGGTCTTAATCAAAGGTCAGACTAACAGGGATTCCACCCTAACCTTAAACGGCAAAACCATCAATCTTGAACCAGACGGTCACTTTACTACTGTCTTTAATGGATCTCAAGGCACTCACGAACTCAAACTCACCTCCACTTCCCGAAGAAACAAATCCACCACCCTTACCCGCCACCTCATCATCACCACCAACTGACAGGGACGGTCCCTGTCACTTACCTTCATTGCTTAATATCATAAAACTTGATATTTTAAACTTACCCTATGTTAAAACAAACAGGCAGAATCCTAGTTATTATCCTTGCTCTCTATGGCTTAGTTCAACTAACCTCACTTGCTTTTCCCGGCCTCAAAAACATACTCAACGATCCTGCCGTAGTTAACACCCCCATGGTCAAAGGAGCAATTGATTACGCCAACCAAGTCTTACCAGAATCACAGCAAATTGTAATTCCTGAATACTCTCCTGATCCAAACGAAGATAAAACTATTACTGGCACAATTACTAATACCGTTACCGAAAAAGTAACCGAAAAAATATCAGAAGTAGCCACCGAAGCTGTTGACTCTGTCAAAGACGAAGCCTCAGATCAAGTCTGCAAAGCTCTCACTCAAAAACTCCAATCCGAATGTAACTAAGCTGACAGGGACGGTCCTTGTCAGTCAATCGAAAGCTTGCCAACAATTTCTTTAGAATCTTCTTTAATATCCAAAACAAATTCTTTATAAGAGTTATAACTTTTTCCAAAAAGCTTACTCTTCTCTATCTTGTAAAAACAACCAAGAACAAGCATTGGTTTAACCCATTTAGCTTTTTTTAATCCAATATAGTATGCAAAGCTCGAGTACGGCCAACTGACAGGGACGGTCCCTGTCAGTTCAATTGGGTTAAGATGGATGTAGCGAGAAAGATGTAATAGGTAATCATTTGAATCAACCAAAACCGCTTTATACCTATTTTCAAATAAATGACCAGTCCGTTTATGTCTCCGATTAAAATACATCGAATAAATAGTACACAATCGACGCATTAACTTTGTCATTCCATCAACAGTTTTTTGTTTGACTAGCAAATGAAAATGGTTCGGCATCAGACAATAAGCGAGTAAATCCACTTCTTGGTGCAAGTTTTCAATCGGCCTCGGTCTAATTACGGCTGTTGAAGTATCTGATAAAGGATGCTTCTCTTTGTCACCTGGAGGAGAAAGATAATATTTCAACAAATGTAAAAACACAGCATAATCCTGCTCATCCATGAAAATTCTCCGCTTATCAACGCCTCGATTATAAATATGATACACTCCATCCTTTTTATACACCTTAATCCTATTCTTTGAAGGCATTAAACATATTTTATCATATGTCTCCGTATGACAGGGACGGTCCCTGTCACTATTTAAACCTACTTATCTTCCGGTTGAGAAACAAAATTCTCTTGAAACTCTTCCATCATCTTCTTACTTGATTCAGGATTTGTCATCATCTTTTTTTTCATCGCTTCCATGACTTTAATATGATCCTGATCGCCCTTAGAAACCATCTCCATCGCATGCTTTTTGCTATTCTCCATCATCTTCTCAGCAGTTTCACCATGTATCAAGGCCTCACATGGTCCAAATAATTGTTTACATGTCATTGTCTTCATCTAAATCACCCCCTCCTATTATCCAAACGTAAAAGCAAATACCTGTACTTCATCATCCAAAAACTCGATTTCCAAAACTTCGTTTATTGGCTTATCTAACTTAACTAAATTATAAAGCTTCTCCTCTTGAACTTTTACTATTTTTTCTTCATCCTCCCACTTGATTTTCACCTCAGAGTTTCTTGTCTTTGATCCCATCACCAAATTTACCTCTTTCGCCTCAAATCTGATCATCAACTTACTTCCACTTTTCGCCTCCGAATGTTTTTCTTTCACTTCCCATTTTCCCTCAAACGCCCACTCATTCGCCCTTAAATTATCAGGACTTGTGTACTCAGTTAACTTATCCTTAACCACTCTTTCATTAGAAGCAAAACTTGCCCACCTCCAATAACCTAAATATGTTTCCGGCGTTCTGGTTTGATGACTCACTTCCATTCTATCCACCAACTCCATCTCTTCCCCTAATAATTCCTGGATCATTTTTTCCGTTTCCTGATACTTTCCTTCCCCAAAATGGGTATACCTAATCACCCCCTCTTTATCTATCAAATACTTAGCTGGCCAGTAACGATTAGCATAAGCTCGCCAAATCTTAAACTCATTATCTTGCACCACTGGATACTCTAAATCAAAACTCTCAACCGCCCTAACCACATTATCGTAATCTTTTTCAAACTCAAACTCAGGCGAATGAACTCCCACTATAATAAATCCCTTATCCTCATACTTCTCATACCACTCACGTAAATAAGGCAATGTTCGAATACAATTAACACAAGAATAAGTCCAAAAATCCACCAACACCACCTTGCCCCTTAGCTCCTCAAGTCTCAGCTGATCGCTATTAATCCATCTTCCGCCCCCTTCAAACCCTGGAGCTAGATCTTTACTCTTCATAACTTTCTCCTCTCTAGTTAACTTATCAATGCTTTCCTGAACAATCTTATTATCTTCAATCTGTGTCAAGCCAGCTCCATAGTTTGGCAATTTATCTAAAATAAACACTTGAAAGCTTCGATCAAAACCAAAATAAATAGCTATGGCCGTCAACACCATCAACACTCCAAAACCCTTTTGTATTTTTCCTAAATTTTGTTGCAACTTAGGTATTACCTCAATCACTTTCCGACTTCCTTTAACTATTAATAACATCGGAATCGCTGTTCCCAATGAATAAGCCAAAACAATCGGAATCGTCGTCACTCGGACATCTCCACTGGCTGCCAAAGTGATCACCGAAGCCAATATCGGACCCACACACGGTGCCCAGACCAAGCCCAAACTCACTCCGACCATCAAGCCACTCAAAAAACCATCACCCTGAGCTTGTTTACCTCGAGCTTGTCGAGAGGCCAATCGACTCGTTAATCTCTCCCACCACACATTCAAAGTCGGCACCACTAGCACCAACCCAAACAACAAAATAACCAAAGCAGCTGTATTTCTAAGTCCATCAGCATTTAACCCCGTCAACTTAACAATCAAACTCAAAAACACTGTAAAAAAGCTAAAACTCACCACAAACCCGGTCACTACTCCTAAGGGTTTTTTCTTTCCACCGGTCACTCCACTCGATAACACTATTGGCAGTAACGGTAAGATACAAGGGGATAAGATAGTTACCAATCCTCCCAAAAAAGCAAACAACAATAAAACCATTAGCTCTCCAACTGCTTACTAATTAAATCTACCTCTCCACTAATCATACCTAAACCATATCACCATAACTCCCACCATGCAAGTAGGAGATTATCAAATTGCCCCTCCTCTAAAAACCTGCTATCTTTAACTAATGCCCATTCGATTTTTTTCTCACATTCCACCCCATCTTAAACTCATTTCAGTTTTATTTTTCTTTCTTTTTCTAAGCTTTAAACCAAATCCCGCTTACGCTCAAACAATTAAATCAGCAGCTGAGCACGGTTATCCACCTTTTAGCATTAAAGCCGAAAATGGTACTGCTGATGGTTTTTCTGTCGAGCTTCTAACAGCCACTCTAAAAGCAGTTGATCTAGAGGTTAGTTTTTATGTTGATTCATGGAATCAAGTAAAACAAGACCTAGCCGAAGGTAAAATTCAAGTTTTACCCTTAGTCGGTCGCACCCCTGAAAGAGAAACCATTTATGACTTTACTTTTCCTTACCTAACATTTTACGGTGCTGTTTTTATCAGAGATAATACCACTGACATTCATTCTGTTGAGGATCTTAAGCACAAGCAGGTCGCAGTCATGAAAGGAGATAATGCTGAAGAGTATGTGAAAAGAGAAAGTATTTCTCAAAACATTGTTTCCTTATCTTCATACCAAGATGCTTTTCAACAACTAAGTCAGGGTCAGTACGATGCTGTTATCGCTCAAAAAATGTTGGGCCATCAGTTATTAACAAAGCTTGATATCAAAAACATAGTTTCTTTGGAATCAAGACTAGAGCAGTTCAAACAAGAGTTTACTTTTGCCGTCAAAGAGGGTGATCAAGATTTACTTGAACTACTTAACGAAGGCTTATCTCAGGTAATGACCGATGGCACCTTTAACACGCTCTATACTAAATGGTTTCAAGATCCATCCACTCAGATGGATAATCTTAGTCACGCTCAAACAGACCCCACCAATAGCATTACCACCAGCACTTTATATCTTTATCTGTTTGCTTTAATTTTAATCATTTTATTAACTCTAAACATTGATTTAGTTAAAAGGGGAATCAAGATCAGAAGCATGCTCTTTTTTGGATTTGGCATTGTTGTTTACATTACAATTGGTATTTCTGTTTTATCTATTCACAGTCTAAATACTGTTACTCAAAACACTCAAAATCTTTACTCTCATCCATACACAGTTAGTTCTGCTGTTCACCGAGTTAACTCTAATATAATTAGAATTCATCGTTCCATGAAAGATATTGTTTTAGCTCACTCCAATCAAAGTATTAACCTAATCTTGGAAAATATTGACCAGCATGAACAAGCAATTTATCAGGATATTCAGATTATCAAAGCTAACTTTTTAGGTGACCAGGTTTTAATCGATAAACTCGAAGAGCTTTTTTCCGACTGGAAACCAATCCGTCAAGAAGTAGTCGATTTGATGAAGCAAGACAAAGTAAACCAAGCAGCTGCTATTACCAAGGGCAAGGGAGCAGTTCATGTTTATAAACTAGAAACATTATCACAGGAATTTGTCGATTTTGCTCAAGATCGAGCCAACCAATTTTATCTAGACTCAAACCAAGAGGCTTCAGATTCCACTCTTCAGTTATATCTATTTACCTCACTCAGTATTATGCTGTCTATTATTTTACTTTTATCAATTGCAAGTAAAATTTCTCAACCCATTAAGGCTCTTATTAAAAATGTTCACGAACTTGAAAAAGGCAATCTCGACATCAAGGTTGGCATCCAGGACAAACACGAAATTGGAGAGCTTTCTCGGGCTTTTGATCGATTAATTGCTTCTCTAAAAGAATCCAGAGCAAACACAGAAAAGAAAATCAAAGAGCGCACTCTACAGCTAGAAAAAACTATTAAACTAATTACCAATCGAGAACTCAAAATGATTGATTTAAAAAATCAGCTCAGCAAATCCAAACAATCTTCTCAAGATTAATATGAAGCTAACCTTAAGGCAAAAAATTCTCTATACAATTATCGGTATCATTCTCTTCTTTGGTAGTCTAGCTTCCATCTCCACATACTATGTATCCAAAAATATATTAAGCAATATCAAGCAAGAAAATCTGCTCATCGCTACAACCATTCAATCTCACAAAACTAGAGAGGTTTTTAATCATTCTCAGAACTTAGTTAAAACCATTGCTAATCAATCAAACATTATTAGTTTATTTGAGAACTCAACCCTAAAAGACCAAGAACACGTTGTCGAACATGGTCTGCTTCATGACTTTAATATCAATAATATGTACTCAGCTATATATTTAATGGATCAAACTGGTTTAACTCTTGTTTCTACAGATGAAAGTTTTATCAATAAAAACTACAATTTTCGAGATTATTTTCAACAGGCCGTTAATGATAAGCCCCATATTGACGTTTCTGTAGGAGTCACTAGCAATAAGCTTGGATACTATTTTTCCCATCCAATTAAATCATCTACAGATAACATCGTAGGTGTAGCTGTCGTAAAACTCAAACCTGAAATTATTCACAATTCTCTCGAATTAACAGAACCTGGAAAAATCATGTTGGTTGATCAATACGGTGTTGTTATTTATTCAAATGACAAAAGTAAACAATTTCATAGCTTGGCTCCCTTATCATCAAAAACCTTAACCGAAATCTCTCAAAAAAAGCGCTATGCTAACAAATCAATTAAATCATTAACCTATGATCAAGTTTTTGACAGACTATCTAGTCTTAGTCAACCACAATCCTTTCTTCTTGATAATCAATCTGACCGAAAAGAAGAAAACATTAGTGCCGCTCAAATAGGCGATCTCCCTTTTTATATCCTTAATCAAACCAACTCAAATCAGGTAAGTCGTTTTGCCACTAAAAACGCTTTAATCATTACCGTCTTTGTCCTCATTGCCTCTATTTGCGCCGGAGCAATCATTTCTCTACTGATAAATAAATTTCTTCAACCCCTACCAGATTTAACTAAAATAGCCAAAGCTATTAGCGCTGGTGATTATTCACAACAGTCTAAGACTAAATCTCATGATGAGTTAGGGCTTTTATCGCAAGCCTTTAATCAAATGATAACAGCCATTAAGCAATCAAGGATTGAAATTAGCCAAAAGGTTCAATTCCAAACTCAAGAAATCGTCAAAAAATCTCAAGACCTAGAAGATCAGCAAAAAGCCATCCTTAATGTTTTAGAAGACGTTGAGATTGAAAAACAAAACTTAACTCTTGAAAGAGATAAAATCAACGCCATCTTACATAGCATTGGTGACGCAGTTTTTGTTGTTGATAATAATCTTAACATTACCCTTTTCAATCAAGTGGCTGCCTCATTATCTGGCCATGCCCTTCAAGAAGCCATTGGCGCCAATTTTAATACAATCTTAAAGTTTGTCGACGAAAAAACCAACGAATCCAAAGATCAGTTTGTGTCTCAAGTAATCAAAACAGGTAAAGCTAAAACTATGGATAAACACACAGCTTTAATTAGAAAAGACGGCATTAAAATTCCAGTAGCAGACTCTGCCGCCCCTTTAGTTAACAAAAACGGTCAAGTTACTGGCTGTGTGGTTGTTTTTAGAAATGTAACTAAAGAAAGGGAAGTCGATCGCATGAAAACCGAGTTTATTTCTTTAGCCTCCCATCAACTTCGCACCCCCTTATCTGCTATGAAGTGGTTTTTGGAAATGCTTTTAAATGGCGAAGCCGGAGCTATCACTAAGGAACAAAAAGAATACCTTGTAAATATTGATCAATCAAACGAACGCATGATCAGTTTAATTAACTCTCTTTTGAATATTTCTCGAATAGAATCAGGTAGGATCATTATTGATCCTCAACCAACCGATATAAACAAGCTCATTAACGGTATTTTGCTCGAACTTAAGCCCAAATTATCCGAAAAAAACCAAACCCCCACTTTCAATATTCAACCTAATCTTCCCAAAGTTAATCTTGATTCTAAATTGATCCGTCACGTCTACATCAATCTTTTGACTAATGCTATTAAATATACTAAAAAAGCCGGTCAAATTACTGTTGTCGTTAAAATTCAAGGTGATCAACTAGTCACTCAGATTGCTGACAACGGCGTTGGTATTCCTAAACACCAACAAAAAAAAGTCTTTGATAAATTTTTTAGAGCAGACAATATTATTAAAATGGAAACCGATGGCACTGGTTTAGGCCTTTACTTAGTCAAGTCAGTCGTTGAGTCATCTGGGGGCAAGATCTGGTTTAACTCCAAAGAGGGAACTGGCACCACTTTCTGGTTTAGCTTACCCCTTAAAGGCATGTCTCAAAAAAAAGGCGAAGTTACTATTGACTCTTAATCAAACAAAACATACCATTAAACTATGAAGAAAATCTTACTCATCGAAGACGAACCTTCTTCAAATCAGGCTTATCAAAAAAAGCTTGAAGGAAAATATGAGCTTAAATTTATCACTCAGGCTAACGTTGCTCACTCCACTGCCAAAAGCTGGCAACCCGATCTCATTATCTTAGATATCATTTTACCTGGTGGTCTTAATGGCTTTGACATCTTAAAAAAACTAAAACAGGATCAACTAACCAAACATATCAAAGTCATTGTCTTAACCAACCTAACAGACGAAAAAAAGAATGCTGTTTCAGAAGGTGCTATTGACTGTCGAGTTAAAGCCGAAATCAGTCTTGAAGAAATTGAAAACCTAATAATTAAGCATTTGGACTAAACTTATGCCCAAAATTCTAGTTACCGAAGGCGACAAATTTCTAGCCAACGCTTATCGAGTCAAACTTTCCAAAAGCAACTTTGAAGTCAAAATTGCCTCCAATGGCGAAGATGCCTTGACCATCCTCCAGACATTCACCCCCGATTTAATTTTACTTGACTTGGTCATGCCCAAAAAAGATGGTTTTACTGTTTTAAAAGAGTTACAAGCTAAGCCTCACCTTAAAGGCATTCCAGTTTTAGTTGCTAGTAATTTAGGTCAAAAAGAAGACCTAGACAAAGCCATGGCCTTGGGAGCCAAAAGCTACGTAGTTAAATCAGATATGTCTTTAGAAAACTTAATCAAAAAAATCAACTCAATTATTGGTAAAAGCTCTACTAGTGCGCCTCCAGTTATTTCTGAATCTGCCCCAACTAACCCTTAAAGCAACTTAATCTCTTTTCTTCTCATCCCACCTTTCTTCTGTTAAGATGTTTATATGGCTTTATATGATAATCAAAAACTTTTTGATGCGATTAAAGATTTAAAAGTTATCTCTGACGATCAACTTAAAAATGCCCTAGAACAAGCCGAAAAACAAAAATTACCCCTTGGCGATATTCTGCTCTCAAGAGACCTAATTTCTCCTCAAAACTTAGGCAAAGTTTTATCTGATCTCACCAACTTTCCTTTTGTTAATTTAAGTCACGAAGCTATTGATCAAAAAATTCTCAACCTTATTCCTGAGCTCTACGCCAAAGCCAATCAAGTCATTGCTTTTAGAAAAGACGAAACTGGACTTCATTTAGCATTAACTGACCCTTCAAACAAACAAGTCACTGGCTTTTTAAATATTAAAACCGGCATACCTATCAAAGCCTATTTAACTACCAAAACTGATATTCAAAATTCTCTATCCTTATACACAAAAGACGTCAAAAAAGCCTTTAAAGGTATTATCGACAAAAAAATCAAAGAAGCTAAGGGTTCTACTAAAGCCGAGGCACCCATTATCAAGATCGTTGATACCATCTTTTCCTATGCCTATCAAAACAAAGCCTCAGACATACATATCGAGCCCTTAGAAGAACATTCTTTAGTCCGTTTTCGAGTCGACGGCATTCTTCATGATGTAGTTAAATTGCCCCTTGACCTTCATCAAGCCATTATCACTCGAATAAAAGTTTTAGCCAAACTTCGTACAGACGAACATCAAGCTGCCCAAGACGGTAAAGCCCAACACAAAACCGAAGCTGAAGAACTAGATATTCGAGTTTCCATCGTCCCCATCACCGAGGGTGAAAAAGTGGTCATGCGTTTGCTCTCCGAAAGATCTCGCCAGTTCTCCTTAGCTGATCTAGGCTTCTCTCCAACAGATCTTATAAAAGTCGAAGCTGCTTACAAAAAACCTCACGGTATGATCTTATCAACCGGTCCAACCGGCTCTGGTAAAACCACCAGTCTTTACGCCATCTTAAAACTCTTAAATAAACGCAACGTCAACCTTATGACTATTGAAGATCCAGTTGAGTACGATATGGAAGGAGTTAATCAAATTCAGGTTAACAAAAAAACCAATCTGACTTTCTCAAAAGGCCTTCGATCCATTGTTCGTCAGGATCCAGACATTATCTTGGTAGGCGAGATCAGAGATCAGGAAACTGCCTCAATTGCTATTAACTCAGCCATGACCGGCCACTTAGTCTTATCCACCCTGCACACTAACGACGCCGCCACTTCAATCCCTAGGCTTTTTGACATGAAAGTGGAACCATTCTTAGTTGCTTCAACCGTAAACATTATTATTGCTCAACGTCTAGTTAGAAAGCTTTGCCAAAAATGTCGTATCTCAAAAGAAGTAGAGCAAAAAGAACTAGCCACCAAGCTTAGTGCCGAGTTAATCAAAACTCATTTTAACGACTCACAAACAATCCGCATGTATTTTGGTAAAGGTTGCCCAGTCTGCCACAACACTGGTTACATGGGCAGAATCGGCATCTTTGAAGTCTTAATTATCAACGATTCTATTCGCGAAGCTGTTGTTGCCAAAAAAACCGCTACCGATATCAAGACCTTAGCTGTCAAAGCCGGTATGACCACCATGCTTGACGACGGTTTAAATAAAGTTAAAAATGGTTTAACCACCCTCGAGGAGATTATTAGAGTCACCAAAGAATAATATGAAACTATCTGCCCAAATCTTTCTATCTAAAAAAATCTCCCACCTTGACAGGCTTTTGTTTACTAAACACTTAGCCACCATGATCAAGGCCGGCATTCCGCTTTCAGAAGCCATCACCACCTTAAAAGAACAATCAAAATCTGCTTCCTTAAAAGCTATTTTAATATCTGTTCAGGCCGACATTGAAAACGGCCAAGCTTTAGCAAAAGCCCTAACAAATCACCCCAAAGCCTTTGACCAGTTTTACATCTCTTTAATCGAGATCGGTGAAGCCTCTGGTTCTTTAGAAAAAAATCTCGAGTTTTTAGCTAAACAATTATCAAAAGATTATACTCTTCGCAAAAAAATCCAAGGCGCCATGCTATATCCCCTCATGGTTTTTCTAGCAGCTATCATCATGGGAGGCTTTATCTCTTTAGCGGTCTTACCAAAACTAGTTAGCTTTTTTGATGCTTTTGAGGTTGATCTTCCCACTTCTACCAAAATTCTCCTTTTTATTGCCAACTATATGAAAAACTATGGCGTCATTTTTTTCTTAGGGCTGATCGGCTTTTTTATTCTTTTAAGTTTTGTGTTAAATTCCAAACTCATCAAACCTTGGTGGCATAAAGTTATTCTAAAGATTCCTTTGTTTGGTGGTTTAATTTCCTCAGGCCAGTTAGCTCGATTCAGTCGGAATCTTGGAACTTTAATCCAGTCTGGTGTACCAATTATCAAATCCCTAGATACTACAGCAGCCACCTTAAATAATCTAAAATTTAAAACCGACATTGAAAATTTATCTGCCAGCTTATCTAAAGGTAAAAAAATTGGCGAGACTCTGTCAACCAAAAGCTTTGAATCTTTTCCAGCTCTAGTCTCAAAAATGGTCTCAGTCGGTGAAAAAACCGGCAAACTTGAGGACACTTTAATGTACTTAGCCGAATTCTTTGAAGACGAGATCGACAACTTAAGCAAAAACCTAACCACAGTTTTAGAGCCCATCTTACTCATCGCTATTGGCCTAACAGTTGCTTTTGTTGCTCTTGCCATCATTAGTCCCATTTACGAACTGACTGGCAGTATTCGACGATGAACTCCAAAGGTTTATCCCGAGCAAAATCGAGGGGTATCACCTTAATTGAACTTTTAGTAGTTATCGCTATTATTGCTATCTTAGGCGCTACCACTATTCCAGTTGGCTCGGGCTTTTTAATCCGAAACAATTTTGCCAACAAACAAAACGAACTTATCTCTTCCCTTCGCACCGCCCAGTTAAACTCTATTTCCGGTAAAGAAAATCGCCAATGGGGTGTCGAGATTTCTTCTTCAACTATCAAAATGTATGCTGTTGGTGACTCAAGTTTTGATCAGTCATTTAACATTCCTTCAAGTTTATCTATTACCACCGACACCATTGTTTTTGACTTACTCACCGGCAATCCAGATGCCACTGCCAACTTAACCATTTCTAGTAGTGGAGGAGATTCAAGGTCCATATCAGTTAATCAATTGGGAGTGGTTAATGTTAATTAAGCAGAACACCGGTCAAAGCATTATTGAAGTAATAGTAGCCGTATCTCTCATGATAATCATTGCTGGCAGTAGTGTTATTGCTGTTTTAGGTTCTCTTAAAACTTCTCTTTTAGCTGAGCAAGAAACACAAGCTAGTTTTTTAGCTAACCAGGGGATCGAAGCGACTCAGTCTATTCGTAACCAATCTTGGGACAACTTAACCGATAGCACTCATGGCCTAATTAACTCAGGTGGTACTTGGTCATTTTCTGGAAGTTCTGACACTGACGCCTCTGGTAAATTTACCCGCACCACTACTATCTCCGAAATTCAGCGCAATGACGATGGTGAAATAGTTGATTCAGGTGGCACTCCAGACCCAGAAACTAAACAGGTTTTAAGCTCTGTCACCTGGAATTTTACTGCTGGTCGGGCTATTACTGTTGACATGACTTCTTTACTCACCAACTGGCAACTATCTCGAAACATTGGAGGCATTAGCTCTGGCCCTCAGCCAATTATTGGCTCAGAAGACTGTACTGTTTTCTGTCAAACACAAGGTGTTTATGATTACGGCATCTGTCGTGGTGGTACACCTTTGTGTGCCGAAAATGGTGAGGATAATTTCCCATCAGGTAATCGTTACTGTCAAAACGAGGCTCACGGCGCAACTTGTTGCTGTGGCAATAATTTATGATTAAAAATAACCGCAGTTGTTCCGCAACTTTCCGTGCAAGTTCGGAACCTGCTCAATCTAACCAAGGCTTCACTCTCATCGAACTTATCCTTTACATTGCCTTAGTAGCCATTTTCTTAAGCGGCGCCATCTTTTTTAGTTGGGACTTAATTTACGGCCGTCAAAAGGCCATGACCAAACAAACTGTTGATCAGTCTGCCCGGATCGCTATGTCCAGAATTGCCTATGAAATCCGTCGCGCTACTGATATTAACTCAATTACTACCGCTTCTATTGAGCTAGAAAACGGCGCCAATGACACTACGATTACTCTTAACTCTAATGCCATTGACTTAACTTCTCTCGGTGTTGGTCCTTTTACTTTAACCTCTGATCAAGTCACTGTTTCAGACTTAACCTTTACTGATCTTAGTTCAACTGACGAAAACTCCAACAACATCTTAGTATCTCTAACCTTAACCCAGTCTGGTGTAGCTGTTTCAGAACAGTTTACCGCTGACACCACTTTAACTGAGACTGTCGAACTTAACTCTTTATTTTCTCAAAGCCGTAAACTTTTAGTTGACTTATCTGCCATCAATCTTTCTCCCAACCAAAAAGCAGTCGAGGATATTGTTTTAACCAATATTGGCTCAGAAGCCATTACTTTAGATCAGCTTTATTTATCTTGGGCTCATGATCCAGGAGGTCAAGTCTTAACAGAAATCAGCATCGACAGTGGCGTAGTTTGGTCAGGTTCAACCGGAACTGGCTCAACTATTGATATTACTAATACCACTATTAATTCTGGTGTTTCAGTTACCGTTGATCATCTAGAATTTGACACTAAAATCGATGACTCAACTATTCAAACTGACTGGATCATGGCCGATGGCTCTACCACCACTTCTTTATTTTCTTTCGGTACGGCTCCCGGTGCTTCACCCAGCCCAACCCCTAGCCCTTCACCCACACCAACTCCCTCGCCATCAGCTTCACCAACTACCTGTACTACTTATTGCGTTGATCAGGGCTACAGTTCAGGTACTTGTCGTCAAAATGCGGCAAAATGTGGTCAAAATAGTGAAACCCACGAATCAGGTGGGGATTTATACTGTATTGGAGGTCCAAGTGCCGACACTTGCTGCTGTGCGCCCTAACGGGTTCATCGCCTTTACCAGTTTACTAATCATCAGCGCGGTCGCTCTTGCTATTGCCGCCTCTATTTCTCTATTGGGTGTCGACGAAGCCAAGTCTTCCCTGTCCTTCAAAAAAGGGCAGGAAACCTTAAAGCTTGCAGAAGGTTGTTTAGAAGAATCTCTTATTCGCCTACGAGATGACAACACCTACACCGGCGGTTCATTGAATCTTGGCGACGGCTCTTGTACCATAGGTATAAGTGGTTCAGGTAGTGATCGGATCGTTACTATTCATAGCACTATTTCCGACCCACCTGACTATGTTAAAAACATCACCGCCACTGTCAAACTAACTGGCAATTCCATCAAATTAGTTACCTGGCAGGAAACATAAACAATGTTTACCAAAAAAATTTCCATCATCTATCTCACTAAAGACAAGCTCAAGCTGGCTGTAATCAAACTGGGTAAAAACCCCAAGATCTTAAAGTCCGATGAAACTGATTGGAACAAAGACTCTCTAGCAGAGTCTTTCAGGCAAGCTAAAAAACAACTCAAAACCAAATCCATTCGTTTACTTTTAGCCGACGATCTCTCTTATGTACTTCAACTAAACATTCCCTTTGACACTAAAACTAGTGATGAGAGAAAACTAGTCGAAGCTAAAATCAAGTCAGAAATACCCGAAATCCTTGAAAGTGAGGACTGGGACTTTAAAGAGACCGGTCGAAAAACTCAAAAAGATAAACAAATTATTGCTTTCGCCCCAGTTAAATCAAGTTTTTCCCTCATTTCACAAGCCTCAGTTGATGCCGGTCTCAAGATCGAGGCTATCGAGCCTGAAGTGGTTAGTAAAATTAGGAATGAAAATGCCTTAATTGGCCTAGCCTTAAAAACTGATCTTAAGGGTAAAGACGAAAAAGTTTTAAACCTTAAACTAAAAAAACTTCTCCCAGCTAAAAAAGATAAAGATCCCATGCCTCCAAAATCTCAACCAGAACCAGATACCACTCCCAAAAAGGACGGTCCTTTACTAGAAAAAGAAAGTTCAGAATCTGAAAAACCACCTCCACCAATGACAGGGTCAGACCTTGTCACTCAACCCAAACCTAAAATCAACAAAACCTACCTTATTATCTTTCTCACTACATTAGTTCTAGGAGCTCTCATAACCGGCGGCATCTTAGTTCAAAGAAACGCCCTTGAGTCTCGCCCCAGCCCTACTCCCACCCCTTTAACCATCCCCAGCCCAGAACCAAGTCCCAGTCCAACCCCTAGTCCTTCACCAGAACCAGAAATAGTTCTATCTGACTACAAAGTCCAAAGCCTAAACGGTACTGGCGGCAAAGGTGTGGCCGGCGCTGTTAAAGATATACTAGAAGCCGAAGGCTTTGAGAACATTAAAGCAGACAATGCCAATGAGCTTAATCATGTTGATTCTACTGTTCAACTAAAAGCTAATACTCCAGATGATGTTTGGAATGTTATCGAGCGAGCTCTAAACTCTGACTATGATCTAGTTAAAAGTGAGACACCCTTAGCGGAAGATTCAGTGTATGATGTTATTATCACAGTGGGGGAATTAGTTGAGGAGTCAGAATGATTAAAAATAGCTTGCTGTTGTTCGGAAGTTCCAGCGGTCTGCAGCCGAAGGCGAAAGATAGTTCCGAACCTGCTCATAATAAGAAAGGATTTACCCTAATAGAACTCTTAGTTGTTATCGCTATTATTGCTATCTTAGCAGTGGTTGTTTTTGTAGCCCTAGACCCAGTTACCAGATTTGCCGATGCTCGAAACTCAAGGCGATGGGCTGATATTAACAATATCCTCACTGGCGTCCACGAATGTATTGTCGATAATGACGGTTCTCTATCAGACTGCGGTCTAACTGCTGATAATGTCAGCGACGTTTTAGGCACTGGTGATCTTGACATCTCTACTCAAATGGCTCCCTACTTAAAATCCATGCCCCTAGATCCCAGTACCGGCGCTGCCGCCGATACCGGTTACTCTTTAGTTGTCGATACCAATAATATTGTAACTATTACTGCAGATGATGCCGAACTTTCAGCCTCTATCTCAGTTTCTCGCTAATTATGATTACTTTATCCCAGATTGTTTTAGTCATTGTCGTCACCATCTTAGCCATCTTGTTGGTAGTTTTTTCAATCTATATATTTCGCATCTTAGATGAAGTCAGGAAAACTCTCCAAAAGACTAACGACATGATGGATGACATGAAACGCATCACCAAAAGTGTCGCCGATCCAATCGAGCATGCTTCTGAATTTGTCACCGGCCTAAAAAAAGGAGCCAAATTAGTCGAACTAGCTGGCGAATTTGTTGATCGAAAAAAAGCCAAAAAATCCTAATGGTAGAAAAGAAAAAATCTGTTCATCTTGCCTCCGGTTTGGCTATTGGAGCCGTCATAGCTGCTGGAGCTACCTTTCTTTACAAAACCAAAAAAGGTAAAAAGATCAGAAACGAGTTTGCCAAACACCTAGATGACACCAAGACTTATCTCCCAGATCTTATTAAAGACATTAAGCTTAAGGCTAAAAAACTGGAAAATACTTTAGAATCATCAAACCAAGAAACTGTCAATAAAACTAAAAAAGTCAAACGTCAAGTCAACAAAACCTTAAATCAGGTCAAGAAAAAGGTCTTCTCAAAATCCGGTCAACCTCTGGCCAAGTAATTTCTCGCCTGTTACAATAGCTTCATGACTACTGATCAAATTAGACAAGCTTACTTAGATTTCTTTGTAAGCAAGAACCACGCCATTATTCCACCCGGTCCTTTAGTGCCTCAAGACGATCCAAGCACCTTATTTACTGGTTTTGGCATGCAACAAATAGTTCCCTATCTAAAAGGAGAGCCTCACCCAATGGGTAAACGCCTCGTTAACTCTCAACCCAGCTTTCGAGCTGAAGATATCGAAGAAGTTGGGGACAATCGTCACACCACTTTTTTTGAGATGCTGGGCAACTGGTCTTTAGGAGATTACTATAAAAAAGAACAATTATCTTGGGTTTGGGAGTTCTTAACCGAAAAATTAAAACTTGATCCTAACAAACTTTACGTCACTCTTTTTGAGGGTAATGGGCAGGTTAATAAAGACATCGAATCCATCAAGATCTTAAAAGGTCTAGGTATTCCCGACTCAAGAATTAGTGAATATCCTGCCGAAAAAAACTGGTGGTCCAGAGCTGGAACACCAGAAAGCATGCCGGTAGGCGAAATTGGTGGCACTACTTCCGAAGTATTCTTTGAATTTACCGAAATTTCCCATGATGAAAAATTTGGCAAAGATTGTCATCCCAACTGTGACTGTGGTCGATTTATCGAAATCGGCAACTCAGTCTTTATGGAGTACGAAAAACAGTCAGATGGTTCCTTGAGTCCTCTCCCCAAACAAAACGTTGATTTTGGTGGCGGTCTCGAGCGCCTTGCTCAAGCTGTTCAAAATACTCCAGATATCTTCCAAATCGATATCTTCAAGCCTGTCATCAAATCAATCGAAAAAATAACCAACCAAAAATATGAAGGCGATAATAAGGCCCCCATGAGAGTCATTGCCGATCATCTTCGAGCCGCCAAAGTCATGCTTCAAGAAGGTTTAGAGCCTTCAAATAAACAACAAGGCTATGTCTTGCGTCGCCTAATCCGCCGCTCCGCTGTTAAGTTTAGGCAACTTACCGGTCAGATCGACTCCAAAAGTTTTTCAGCTATCATCGACGAACCGGCTTTAATTTTAGAAATCAACAAATTCCAAAAATCCCTCAACAAAGGCCTCTCCCTCATTGACAAAGCCACTGACAAGGACGGTCCTTGTCAGCAGATTGACGCTCAGTTTGTTTTTGATCTTTATCAGACTTATGGTTTTCCTTTTGAGATTACTCAAGAAATCCTGGCTGAAAAGAAAATCAAAATAAACCAAAAAGATTTTGACAAACTCAAAACCAAACACTCCCTAAAGTCAAAAACAGCTTCAGCCGGCATGTTCAAAGGCGGTCTTGAAGATCAGTCAGAAATTACCACCAAACTTCACACCACCACTCATCTACTCCATCAAGCTTTAAGAAAAATCTTGGGCGAGCATGTCAAACAAGAGGGCAGTAACATCACCTCAGAAAGACTTCGTTTTGATTTTAGTCATAGTAGCCCTTTATCAAAACAAGAACTCAAACAAATCGAAACCTTAATCAACGAACAAATCAAAGCCAACTTATCCGTTAAGAAAGTCATTCAAGCTAAAGACAAAGCTCTAAAGTCCGGTGCTCTTGCTTTCTTCAAAACAAACTATCCGGACAAAGTTACGGTTTATCAAATCGGTAATTTTTCAAAAGAACTTTGTGGTGGCCCTCACGTTAACTCGACAGGGGAAATTGGCAGTGTTAAGATAACTAAAGAAGAAAATATCGCTGCCGGAAAGCGGCGAATCTATGCTGTCCTAAATGGAAATCAAAAATCTCATCAACAAATTTAAACACAAAGAAGAAGCCCCTGAGCAGTTTTTTGCCCTTGAACTTTCCGAAGATACTATTAAGTCTGCTATCTGGACCGTTCTTGACGGTCACACTAAAGTCGTCAAAATTGGCTCAACACAAACCTGTGATATAAAAAACGAAGCTTCATTAATAGAAAAAATCGACCAATCAATTTCCGATGCCTCCGAAAACTTAAATCCTGAACCCTCCGGAGTAGTTTTTGGCTTACCAGAATCTTGGCTGGAAAAAGATACCATTGCCACTGACAAAAAGACAATACTCAAAAAAATATGTGAGCAACTTGATTTAAAGCCCTTGGGTTTTGTTAATACCGATACTGCTGTCATCCAGTTTCTTAAAATTGATGAAGGCACTCCACCAAGCGCCATCTTTCTCAAGCTCTCATCCACCGAACTAAATTTGTCTCTAGTCAAACTTGGTAAAATTCTCGGCACAGAGCTAGTTGGCAGAAGCGGAGACTTAAGTCCAGATGTTGAAGAAGGCTTATCTCGCTTTAAATCCATTGACACTCTACCATCAAGGATGATTCTTTATAACGGTCAGTCCGACTTTGGAGAGGATAAACAGCAACTCACCTCCTATGACTGGGAGGAAAAACTTCCCTTTATCCATTTTCCTAAAGTTGAAGCTCTTCCAAATGACGCCTCCATTCGAGCTATTGCTTTAGCTGGTGGTAGCGAAGTAGCCAAGTCTCTTGGTTTTGAGATCAAAACACCTCTGGTCAAAGAAAAAGAGGCTGATCCTGCTTCTCCAGAAGAGCCCCAGGAAACCACCGCTGAAACCTTAGGCTTTTCATCTCAAGATGCCGCTCAAGATATCAAACCATCTCCTCAAATTCCTACTCCTAGACTAGCTTCAACTGAAGGAAGTTACCCAGAAACTGCCGTCCCCGATCCTCATCCAGATACCAACCCCAGCGAACCTCAGCAGGAACGACCCATTAAATCAGATTTTAAGATGCCTGGATTCATCGATAGCTTCACTCATAAATTTTCAAATATATTTTTAAAACTCAAATCAACCATCAAACTAAAAAAAGCTCCTAAAACTCTAACCCTAGTTGGTTTTGGTTTTTTCCTTCTGTTTACTGCCGTTTTTGCTTCCTATTGGTATCTCCCCAAAGCCAAAGTGACTATCTTGGTTGAACCAAAGAGCGTCGATGAAAATCTAGAACTGACTATTGACTCAACTGCCAGCACTTTAGATCTAGAAAATACCATTCTCCCTGGTGAATCAGTCGAAATTTCGGTTCAAGGCTCAAAATCTGCTCCAACCACAGGTGTCAACTTAATTGGTGATCCAGCTCAGGGGGACATCACTATTTACAATAAAACTGATGACAGTAAAACATTTTCCGCCGGTACAGTTTTAATCGGCACCGACAACCTTGCCTTTACTCTTGACGAGGACACCACTGTGGCCTCGTCTTCTACAGAAGTTGATGGCATTAAGTTTGGCAAAGCCACTGGTAAAATTACTGCCAACTCCATTGGACCTGATGGCAACTTGTCAGGAGGGACAAACCTAAGCTTCAAACAGTTCTCTGAAGACAACTACTCTGCCAAAACTATTGACAGTTTATCAGGTGGAACGGCTAGGGAAGTCAAAGCCGTTTCAGAAGATGACCAATCCACCTTACTCGAAAATTTAACCGCTGATCTTAAAGAAAAAGCTGCCTCTGATCTTAAGCTCAAGCTTGGGTCAGATCTATCTTTAGTAGATGTTAAGTCTCAAGATGAACTTATTGAAAAGTCATATAATCACGATCTTGATGAAGAAGCCGATAACTTAAAACTTGATGCTAAGCTCCAATACACCGCCTTATCTTATCGTAAAAGCGATCTTGACTTACTTCTAAAACAAGCTATCAAAGGCAAAATCCCAGACAACTATGAAGTTAGTCAATCAAGCGAAATTGATATAAAACCAGCTGTGTTAAACGACAACCTCACCGCTACTATCGAAGTCACTTTCAAAGCCAAGTTAATTCCCAAGCTTGACTTTACCGATGTCAAAACCAATCTCAAGGGTCGCTATCCCCATTTAGTTCAAGCTTACCTTGGCTCTTTACCTGGATTTATTAGCGCTGATATTACCATTACCCCCAAACTTCCCCAAAAACTAAAAACCCTTCCCCGCATCACCAAGAACATTATTGTCGAGATCAAGACTAAAGAATGACCACGGTTTACTATAAAGCTCCACCCACTGATCCGGTTGATCAATACCGTCAATATAATCGAAAGAAGTTATTCCTAAGCTTTAAGAATCTTATTCCAACCATCATGATTACGGTCGGCGCTAGTCTGCTTATCTCTGTTGGATATCCGATTATCTCCTACGAACTCACCACTGCTAGGCAATACAAACGCGATAGAATAATTACCCCAATCCCTAAAGAATCTGTTTTTCAAGCCAAAGGAACTATCAATCCAACTATTGCTCAAAATCCTCAAGTTTTAGCCGAAACCACCACCAACATTCCTTCCTCGACAGTTGACTACTCCAAAGTCAATAATTGGTTTAACTTTAATAAACCCCAATCTTTGCTATCTCCCTCAAACATTACTCACTATACTATCTCAATCCCCAAACTAAGAATTTCTGATGCTCTTGTCACAGTCGGCGGTGATGATCTAAACACAAGCTTGATTCACTACGGCGGTACGGCCTATCCCGGTGAATCAGGAAATCCTGTTATCTTTGGTCATTCTGTTCTCCCTCAATTTTATAATCCTAATTCCTACCGGTCTATCTTTTCATTACTACCCACCTTAAAGCCGGGTGATCAGATTAAAATCAGCTTCGACGGCATCAGCTATCAATACATTGTTTACGACTATTATGAAGTTTCGCCAGACGAAGTAGATATTTTAGAACAACGCTATAATCAAAAAGACCTCACCTTAGTCACCTGCACACCACCGGGTACTTACTGGCGCCGAGGTATCATCAAAGCCAAGCTCCAGCAAATATGATTTATCTTGGTATTGATTTTGGATTAAGGCACATCGGTTTAAGCTTGGCCGAAGGTCCATTAGCCTCGCCCTTAACAGAGAAAACCTACTCAGATATCAAGAAGTTATTTTCATTCTTGCTCACCATCATTCAAGAGCAGCAAGTTGGTGCTATAGTCATCGGTATTCCTGAAGGTCAACTAGCTTCAAAGATTAAAGACTTCGGTCAAAAACTTCAAGCCCTCACCAATCTTCCGATCTATTACCAAGATGAAACTCTCTCAACCATTGAAGCTCAACAAAAATTAATTTCAGCCCACAAACCACAAAAAAAACGAAGACTAGATCATCAAGCTGCCGCCACTGTCATTCTCCAAGATTATCTTGATGATCAACCTAAAGCCTGATATTATTACATGAGTAAGCATTATTACTAGACTCAATGCTAGGAGGCAAAAATATGTTTAAAAACGTTATCGCTCCAGTCCAAGCTTGGTTATTATCTCGAAATCAATGCGTTGGTTGCGGTCTGCCTCTCGACCAAGCCAAAAAACAAAAAGCCAGCTCTGACAAAGAAAAAATAACCTGTAAATGTGGCCGTATTTTCATATTTGACACTAAATTGAAAAAATATCGCCGGGCTTTATTTGAAGAAATCTAATGGTTAAAAAACTTCTCTTTTTGGGCTTTTCATTACTAATAATTGTTGTCTTAGTAGGCTTTGCTTCATATCAATGGGCCCTCAAACCCGTTAATCAAAAAATCACCGACCTAGAAGTTTTTGTTATTCCTCAAGGACAAGCCACCAGCACTATTGGTAAACGCTTAAAGCAAGCAAACTTAATCAGATCGGACCTTGCCTTCAAGCTTATGGTAGATCAAAAAAACTACTCAAGCAAACTACAGGCAGGGGACTTTCAATTATCTCCATCCATGAAGCTTGAAGCCATCATCGAGTCTTTAACTCACGGCAGTCTAGATTTTTGGATCACTTTCCCGGAAGGCTTAAGAGCAGAACAGTTAGCCGCTCTACTAGCTCAAAAAACTGCTAACTTTAGTCAAAATGATTTTATTCTTGCCGCCAAACCTTACGAAGGTCGTTTATATCCGGACACTTATCTTGTCCCTCAGACTGCCTCAGCCAAAGACGTTGTCGATTTACTAGTTGATACTTTTGACCAAAAAAGTCCCACTCAGGATAAAACCATTATCATCTTAGCTAGTCTTATCGAACGAGAAGCCAAACACCAAAAGGATAGACCACTAGTCTCAAGCGTTCTTCACAATCGCATTGAGATTGACATGGCCCTACAAATAGATGCTACCCTTCAATATGTTAAAGGCACAGCTTCTGAATGGTGGCCAACCCCTCTTGCCGTCGATAAAAAACTAACCTCACCCTACAATACCTATCAAAACGCCGGTCTACCTCCAGGTCCAATTGCCAATCCAGGCTTTAATGCCTTGAGCGCTGCCAATAATCCCGCTCAAACTGACTACTTATACTATGTCTCTGACTCCAGTGGCTACAATCATTATGCTAAAGATCTAGCCGGTCATGAACAAAACATTGAGCAGTATCTAAATCAATAAATCCTCAATCTCAATCTCCCTCTTGACAACTGATTGATATCTGATAACATACCCTTATCTTAAAAAATAGCCTGTTAACAGGCTAGGTTTTGTTCGTTCATTAAAGGAAAAAATACTTGTGTTTTATCTTGACAACTAATCAACTAATTTGCAAACGGGCTAGCGACCCGTTTTTGTGTTTCTATATTTAAATGTCTCAATCAAGCTCCACCAAAACCTCACCAAAATCAAGGGTTTTCTTAAATCCAGCTGTTTCCAATCTCCCTGAACTAAACTTACTCGATGTCCAAAAAGATTCCTACCGATGGTTTCTAAAAAAAGGTATTAGTGAAGCTCTTCAGAGTATCTCACCAATTGATGATTTTACTGGCAAAAACTGGCGCTTAGAGTTTGGTGAACACTCAATTCAAGAGTCAAAATATGCTCCCAAAAAAGCCTTAGAAAAAGGTTTAACTTACGAAGCTCCTTTAAGAGTAAAAGCCAAGTTAACCAACCTTCAAACAGGAGAAACCACCAAGCAAGAGGTCTTTATGGGAGATATTCCTATGATGACCGATATTGGTATCTTTATCATCAATGGAATAGAAAGAGCCGTTGTCAGTCAACTCGTCCGTTCACCGGGCGTATTTTTTTCCGGTACTATCGACATGTCCACTGGTAGAACTCTCTATCAGGCAGAGCTAAGACCTCTTCGCGGCTCATGGTTAGAAGTTAATATTTCTCGCTATAATGCCATCTCTGTCAAAATTGATCGACACCGAAAACTAAGCGCTACTACCTTACTAAGGGCCATCGAACCCATAGATGACGAAGGACTACTTAAACTATTCTCAGACGTTGACACCAACCAAAAACATCCTTACCTTCTATCTACCCTAGAAAAAGACTCAGCTAAAACACATGAAGAAGCTTTAATCGAAATATATCAAAAAATGAGACCTGGTGAACCGGCTATCTTAGAAAATGCCAAAGAACTACTCTTTAGGATGTTCTTCGACCCTCGCCGATACGATCTCGGAGAAGTTGGTCGATACAAACTAAATCGCCGCCTAAAGTTAGACGTTCCTTTAGAGACAAGAGTCTTAACCAAACAGGACTTAATTGCTTCAATCAAATACTTAATTGGTCTCCAAAACAATCAAGGTCGAGTTGACGATATTGACTCACTATCAAACCGTCGAGTCCGTCGAGTCGGCGAGTTAGTTGCCACTACTGCCTTCAGACTTGGACTCTTAAGACTCGAACGATCAATTAGGGAAAAAATGAGTTTAGCCAAGGCCGATGTCGAAATCACTCCCAGCACTCTAGTAAATCCTCGTCCAGTCATTGCTTCAGTCTCTGACTTTTTTAGACGAAATCGTCTCTCAACCATCTTGGATCAAACCAATCCTTTAGCCGAAATAGATAATCTTCGCCGATTATCAGTTATGGGTCCCGGCGGTGTTACCAGAGAAAGAGCTTCTTTCTCAATGAGAGATATTAACTCCAGTCAATACGGTCGTATTTGCCCGGTTAGATCCCCAGAAGGTCCAAACATTGGTCTAGTCACTTACCTAGCTCTATATGCTCGAGTAAATCACTATGGATTCTTAGAAACTCCTTACCGAAAAGTAATCAAAGAAATTCAAGGAAAAACAGTCAAAATGAGGGTAACCGATGAAATCGTTTATCTTTCATCTGATGAAGAGGAAAACCACTACATCACCCACACCGGCATCAATATCGATAAGCAAGGCTATATTCAAGACAGCTGGGTCCCTGTCAGATATCAAACAGAGTTTATCGAAAGTTCAGCCAATCAGGTTGAGTACATCGATGTTGTCCCAAGGCAAGTGGTTGGCACTTCAGCCTCACTAATTCCTTTTATCGCTCACGATGAAGCCAACCGAGCCCTAATGGGCACTCACATGCAATGTCAGGCTGTTCCTCTAGTCAAACCAGACTCACCGATCATTGGTACAGGCATGGAAGCAGTAGTTGCCAAAGCCATGAATCGTCTTATCTCAGCTCTAGCTTCAGGTAAAGTAACTTATGTTGATTCAGAAAAAATCATCATCAAAACCGATGCTCAAGAGAAGAGAAAACTCAAAAATTTAGTAAACCCTTTCCCAGAAACAATCTCAATCCTAGCCAACGAAATCGAGTACAAAGTCACTAAATTTAATCGAACCACTCAATCTACTTGTTATTCTCAAAAACCTCTAGTCAACCTCGGAGATAAAGTTGCTGCTGGTCAAGTCATTATCGATGGACCCTCTTGTGACAACCAAGAACTGGCTTTAGGACAAAATCTATCTATTGCCTACATGAGTTATGAAGGTTATTGCTACGAAGACGCTATCATTATTTCTGAGCGTTTAGTCAAACAAGACATTTTATCCTCAATCATGATCAACGAATATGACTCCAAAGTAATGGATACCAAACTCGGCCCTGAAGAGCTAACTCGAGACATTCCCAATGTTGGTGAAACCGAACTATCCAATCTAGGTGACGATGGTATCGTGGTTATCGGCAGTCAGGTTGAACCAGGAGATATCTTGGTTGGTAAAATTGCTCCCAAAGGTGAAACAGAATTAACTGCCGAGGAAAGACTCTTAAGAGCCATTTTTGGTGAAAAAGCTCGTGAAGTTCGTGATACTTCTTTAAGAGTCCCTCATGGTGAAGGGGGCACGGTTATCGACGTTAAAATATTTGATCGAGACAAAGATGATGAACTAGATCAAGGCGTTATCAAAAAAGTTGTCGTTCAGGTTGCTCAAATGAGAAAAATTATGGTCGGAGATAAGTTAGCTGGTCGTCATGGTAATAAAGGAGTTATCTCTAAAGTCGTCCCAGAAAGTGACATGCCATATTTCAAAGATGGTACTCCAATTGATATTATTATCTCTCCCTTGTCAGTTCTGGCTCGCATGAACTTAGGCCAGCTTCTCGAGGCTCAGCTTGGTTGGGCAGCCAGTAAGCTTAACTACAAGCTTGGCTTACCGGTCTTTGAACCTGTTAACGAAGATTTAATCACTCAAGAACTTAAAAAAGCCAAACTACCAATTGATGGGAAAGCCAACTTAATTGATGGCAGAACTGGTGAAGCTTTTGAACAAAAAACAGCTGTCGGTGTGGCTTATATCCTCAAACTAATCCACATGGTCGAAGACAAAACACACGCTCGATCAACTGGACCCTATTCTCTAGTTACCCAACAACCTCTTGGTGGAAAAGCCCAAATGGGTGGTCAACGTCTAGGTGAAATGGAAGTCTGGGCTCTAGAAGCTCATCGCGCTGCTTATACCCTTCAAGAAATGTTAACCATCAAATCTGATGATGTTGTCGGTCGAGCTAAAGCTTTTGAAGCTATTGTCAAATCAATGGATATTCCAGAAGCCACTATTCCAGAGTCCTTTAGAGTCTTGGTTAAGGAACTAAACAGCTTAAGCCTAAATATCATTCCTGGTGGAGCTTCAGATGACATTAAAGGCATAGATGAAGGAGATGAAGAAATCGAAACTGATGATCTAATCTCTGAAACTAACGAAAAAGAGACTAAAGAAAAAGAAACAACCAAAAAATGAACAAACTAACAGACTTCACCACCTTACAAATAAAACTTGCTTCACCTGAAGTCATCAAGTCTTGGTCTCACGGAGAAATAGTCAAGCCCGAGACCATTAATTACCGGACTTTAAAACCTGAAAAAGATGGTTTATTTTGCGAGCGAATCTTTGGTCCCACCAAAGACTGGGAGTGTTACTGTGGTAAATATAAACGCATTCGTTATCGAGGTATTATCTGTGATAAATGCGGAGTCGAAGTTACCCAAAGCCGTGTCAGACGCGAAAGAATGGGTCACATTACTTTAGCTTGCCCAGTCGCTCATATCTGGTTTTTCAAAGGCGCTCCTTCACATTTATCACTCTTACTTGGCATATCCCCTAGAAATTTATCTGGCGTAATCTATTTTGCCAAATACTTAGTCACCGAAGTTAACAACGAAGCCAAAAAAGATATTTACAAAGATCTTGATAAACAATTTGCCGAAAAAATAAAAGAACTTCAAGACCAATCTAAAATAGACGCTAAGGTTATTAAACAATCAGGTCAAAAAGAAGTTGAAGCTATCAAGAAAAAAATTAAATCAAAAGAACAGAGTGAACTGGCGGTATCGGAAAGCATCTTAAAAACTAAGCGCGAAATGGCCTCTTTAACAGAAACCCTAGTTGAAGAAAAAGAAACAGTTAAAGACATTTATTCCGCTGTTAAAGATCTGGTCGGTAAAACCAAACATTTAACCGTTTTATCAGAAGAAGAATACTTAAAACTACTCGACTACAATGCCGCCTCATTTATTGAAGTTGGTATGGGTGCCGAGGCCCTCTTAAAGGTGATAAAAACTTTAGATCTTAACAAACTAACTTCAAAATATCGTCAAGAAATCCAAAAATATTCAGGTCAACGTCAAATCAAAGCCACCAAAGTTATGCGCATCATTGAAGGCTTTAAGAAAGTCGGCATTGAACCTACTTGGATGATAACCACTACTTTACCTGTTATTCCTCCGGATCTTCGACCGATGGTTCAGCTTTCTGGTGGACATTTTGCCTCATCCGACATTAATGACCTTTACCGTCGAGTCATCAATCGAAATAACCGCCTCAAGCACTTGGTTAATCTTGGCGCTCCTGAAATTATTTTAAGAAACGAAAAACGCATGCTTCAGGAATCTGTTGACACCTTAATCGATACCTCTCAAGCTCGAACCATTCGTCGCCGAGGCACCAAAGAACTAAGATCTTTAGCTGATATGTTAAGAGGCAAACAGGGAAGATTTAGACAAAATCTACTTGGGAAAAGAGTTGATTATTCCGGTCGAAGCGTCATCGTTGTTGGTCCGGATCTAAGGCTTAATCAAGCCGGTTTGCCAAAGTTAATGGCTCTAGAAATTTTTAAACCTTATGTTTTAAGAGAATTAATCAATCGCGGTTTTGCTCCAAATGTTAAGTCTGCCAAACATGTTCTTGAGAGTAAACCGCCAGAGATATTCGACATCTTAGAAGACATTATCAAGGACCATCCAATCCTTTTAAACCGCGCTCCAACTCTTCACAAACTCGGTATCCAAGCTTTTTACCCCGTTTTAGTCGAAGGTAGTGCCATCAAGATTCACCCTTGTGTTTGTGCCGGTTATAACGCTGACTTTGATGGTGACCAAATGGCTATCCATGTTCCTTTGTCGAAGGAATCTCAAAAAGAAGCCATCGAACTTATGATGCCTGAACACAACCTACTCAAACCAGCTGATGGCTCTCCCATCACTATTCCAAACAAGCAAATGGCTTTAGGAATTTATTACCTTACCTCAATAGATGAAGCCTTAAAACCAAGTGAAACTATTTATAGTAACGAATCGGAAGCTATCACTGCCTACCAGAACCAACTCCTTAGCATGCGACAACTAATCAAAGTTAAGGCCAATAAAAAAATTATCGACACTTCTGTTGGTCGTTTACTCTTCAATCAACATATTCCCGAAAGCTTGAGATTTATTAATCAGGCTGTTCGGTCAGGAGACATCAAAACATTAATTAAGAAAGCTATCAATCTTTGTGACTCAAAAGCCATAGTCAAGCTTATAGACGATCTTAAAACCATCGGTTTTGACGCAGTTACTCAATCAGGTTTATCTGTCGCCGTCTCAGACTGTGTCATCATTCCTGAGAAAAATGAGCACATTAAGCTAGCCAACCAAAAAGCTTCATTAATCGAAGAAAATTATAAAAACGGTTTGATTACCAAAGAAGAAAAAAGAAGATTAAGCAACGAACTTTGGATGGAGACCACTGACTCAATCGCCGAAAAAACCTGGAACCACTTTAGACCAGATAATTCAGTTAAAATTATTATTGACTCTGGAGGCACTCGTGCCAGTAAGGATCAAGTTAAACAATTGGCTGCTATGAGAGGTTTAGTAGTTGATCCTTTAGGCAAAATCGTCGAGCTACCAACCAAATCTAATTTTAGAGAAGGCTTATCCATCTTTGAATACGTTACCTCGTCTCGTGGTTCAAGAAAAGGTCTTACTGACTCGGCTATCAAAACAGCTGATGCCGGATATTTAACTCGTCGTTTAGTCGATGTTGCCCATGATATGATTATTCGAATTAAGGACTGTAAAACCAAAAATAGCCTCACTATTTCAAGCTCTCCAAGAGCTCAATCTTTTACTAACCGCATAACCGGTCGTTACTTAGCAGAGAATGTCTTAGTTAAATCTAAAGTACTGGCTAAAAAAGGTGACTTAATCGATGAAGAGCTAGCCCAAAACATTCAAGATGCCAAAATCGGTCAAGTTGAAGTTCGATCTCCCTTAACTTGTGGCTCCCGTCACGGTTTATGTGCCACTTGTTACGGTTGGGACTTTTCAACCAAGAAAAAAGTCACTACTGGTGCCCCAGTTGGGGTAGTTGCCGCGCAAAGTATCGGCGAACCGGGTACTCAGCTAACTATGCGAGTAAAACATTCCGGTGGTATCATTGTTTCAGACGTTACTCAAGGTTTACCTCGTGTTGAAGAACTATTCGAAGCTCGTACCCCAAAAGTAGTTTCTCCTATCGTTGAGATTGACGGAAAAGCTTCGATTGAAGAAACCCCTCAGGGTTATGAAGTCAAAATAACTCCAACCTCAAGTAACAAAGAAGCTCAAACCTACACTATCCCCTTAACTTCTATTCTTAAGGTTAAATCAGGCCAACTAGTCAAGAAGGGTCAACAACTCTCCTCAGGCTCATTAATCATCAAAGACCTACTTGAGATCAATGGTCTTCGAGGCACTCAAGAATATCTCATCAAAGAAATTCAAGCAGTCTACGAATCACAAGGAATTCCAATTCACGATAAGCACATTGAAGTTATTGTCAGAAAAATGTCTGATAAAGTTCAGGTAAATAAAGTTGGCAGCACCGAACTCTTGCTTGGTGAATTTGTTGAAAAATCACGTCTTGAATCAGAAAATCAAGAGGTCAAAGACAAAAAAAGCAAAGCCACCGCCGATCAAGTAGTTCTTGGAATCACCAGATCTTCACTTCACACAGAATCTTGGTTGTCAGCAGCTTCTTTCCAAAACACCTCCAGCATCCTAACCAACGCTGCCGCTTCAGGTAAAAAAGATCATCTACTCGGCTTAAAAGAAAATGTTATAATCGGCAGACTTATCCCCACCTCTAAGGAGCGAGCTAAGCTAGACTAAATTATGCCAACTATAAACCAACTAGTCCGAAAAAGACGTCGATCAAAGCCGAAAAAAATTAAATCAACAGCTTTAAGAAGAACTTTTAATCTTAAAGATAGGCGAATGACACCGACAGTAAATCCTCAAAAAAGGGGAGTTTGTACCATGGTTAAAACCATGACTCCCAAAAAACCAAACTCCGCCTTACGAAAAGTCGCCAGAGTTAGACTCTCAAATAAACAGGAAGTTACCGCCTATATTCCCGGTATTGGGCATGATCTTGCTGAACACTCAATTGTCATGATCAGGGGTGGTCGAGTTCGAGATCTGCCGGGCGTTAAATATCACATCGTTAGAGGTAAGTACGACTGTTCAGGTGTCGAGGGGAGAAAGACAGCTCGATCAAAATATGGTACCAAATTTTCTGGAGCTACTACTTCAGCCGCTGCCGCTGCCGCCTCAAATGAGCCGGTCCCAGAGGCAGCTAAAACTGATTAAAATATGCCAAGAACTGGAAGAATAAAACCAAGATCAACAATTTCTGACCCTGTTTACAATAGCCCTTTGGTCACCAAAATTATCAACAAAATCATGGTTGATGGTAAAAAATCAATCTCCAGAAAACATGTTTATAAAACTCTTGAAATTCTCAAACAAAAAACAAAAGAAGATCCTGTTGTCATTCTGCGCCAAGCCATCGATAAAGTAAAACCTTTTATGGAAGTCCGCTCTCGTCGAGTTGGCGGAGCCGCTTATCAAGTTCCTGTTCCCGTCAGAGGAGACCGCAAAGAAGCTTTAGCTATTCGCTGGATTATCAACGCCGCTAGATCACGCCCCAACTCAGAATATCATCACTTCTATGACAAACTATCAGCCGAACTTCTTGACGCTATCAAGGATCAAGGCGGAGCTATCGAAAAGAAAACCCAAACTCAAAAAGTAGCCGACGCCAACAAAGCCTTCAGCCACTTCCGCTGGTAAACTCACCCTCATACTCTAGACAAACAGCCCTTTTTCTCATATAATACCCCTACTAATAATTTACTACTAGTCAAGAGCTATCGCTTCTTGATAGAAGCGATTTTTTATTGCTTATTAAAGTTACTCATGGCAGATCAATCTACAAACACTCAAACAAAAAGAAAAATTCCTCTTGAAAAAATCAGGAATATTGGCATTATTGCCCATATTGATGCTGGCAAAACCACCACCACTGAACGGATTTTATACTACACCGGTAAATCATACAAAATTGGCAACATCGATGACGGCGATACTCAAATGGACTGGATGGAGCAGGAAAAAGAACGTGGCATTACTATTATGTCAGCCGCCACCACTGCTTTTTGGACTCCAACCATGCCTGGAGCCGTCTCATCCGATGAACATCGCATTAACATTATCGACACCCCGGGACACGTAGACTTTACCGCTGAGGTTGAAAGATCTTTAAGAGTCCTCGATGGGGGAGTCACAGTTTTAGATGCCGAAGAAGGAGTTCAGTCTCAATCTGAAACTGTCTGGAATCAGGCCGATAAATATAATGTTCCTCGACTATGTTTTATCAACAAAATGGATAAACTCGGAGCTGATTTTCTCGCCACCGTCCAAGATATTAAGGATCGCTTAGGCGCCAATCCTGCTATCATGACTCTGCCGATCGGGGCAGAATCTTCATTTAAAGGGATAGTTCTTCTCCTCGAAGAAAAAGCTCTAATCTGGAAGTCAGATGAAACTGGAGCTGAATATGACATAACCGACGTTCCCGAAGACATGGTTCAGGAAGTTAAAAAATATCGTGAACTCTTGGTCGAGCAAATTTCTGAACACGACGACAAACTACTTGAAAAATTTCTAGAAGGTGAGCTACCCACCATGCTGGAGCTTAAAAAAACCTTACGCCAAGCCACCCTAGCCTATAAACTGGTGCCCACTTTCGCTGGCTCTTCTTTAAGAAACAAAGGAGTTCAACCCTTACTTGATGCTGTCGTTGACTATCTTCCAAGTCCAGTTGATATTCCAGACATCAAAGGCCTTAATCCAAAGACCGAACTTGAAGAAATCAGAAGTCATCAAATAGACGCTCCATTTTCAGCCCTAGCTTTCAAGATTCAAACCGATCCCCACGTTGGTCGTCTAACCTATATTAGAATTTACTCAGGCACCTTAAAATCAGGTTCATATATTCAAAATGCTACCAAAGATAAAAAAGAAAGAGCTGGACGCCTACTCTTAATGCATGCCAATACCAGGGAAGAAATCTCAGAAGCCTTTGCCGGAGAAATCGTCGCAGTAGTTGGCTTAAAGCAAACCACCACTGGTGATACACTTTGTGATCCGGCTCACCTCATCACTCTTGAAGGAATCTCTTTTACCGACCCCGTCATCTCTCTTGCCATCGAACCCAAAACCAAAGCCGATCAGGAAAAAATGGGTTTCGCCTTAAACCGCCTATCTGAAGAAGATCCTACTTTTACCATTAGATCAGATCAAGAAACTGGTCAAACCATTATCTCTGGCATGGGCGAACTTCACCTTGAAATTATTGTTGATAGAATGAAGCGTGAATTTCAAGTCGAAGCCAACACCGGTCAGCCTCAAGTTGCCTACAAAGAAACCATCAAGCAATCAGCCGAAGGCGAGGGGAAGTACATCAAACAATCTGGTGGTCGAGGCCAATACGGTCACTGCTTCTTAAGACTCGAACCTAGAAACAGAGGAGAAGGTTATGAATGGGCCTCTGAAGTAGTCGGCGGTCGTATCCCCAGGGAATTCATTCCAGCCATCGCCAAAGGAGTTGTCGAAGCTATGGAAAATGGCGTTATTGCTGGTTACCCCTTAGTTGATATCAAGGCCGTCGTTTACGATGGCTCTTATCATGATGTTGATTCCTCAGAAATTGCCTTCAAGATAGCCGGCTCGATGGCTTTAAAATCTGCCGTTAAACTCGCCGATCCTGTTCTCTTGGAGCCTATCATGAAGTTAGAAGTTTCTACCCCAGATGAATTTATGGGTGAGATTATTGGCGATTTATCATCTAAAAGAGCTCAAGTCCAAGGCACCACTCAACGGGGCAAAGTCACCATTATAACCGCTCTTGTCCCCTTGGCAGAACTGACTAACTATGTTACCATCTTGAGGTCTATGACTCAGGGGAGAGCTAGTTATTACATGGAACCTTCTCGTTATGATGAAGTTCCCAACAGCATTACTCAACAAATTATTAACAAAAACAAACCTTCCTCTGAAAAAGAGGAAGAATAATGGTAAAATACACCTAAAAGGAGGCCCTATGGCAACATTTAATAGAAACAAACCTCATCTTAACGTCGGCACGATCGGCCACGTTGATCATGGCAAGACAACCTTGTCTGCTGCTATCACTCAGCATCTATCTAAAAAAAATCAAGCTGAAGCCTTGAAATTCGAGGAAATTGATAAAGCTCCGGAAGAAAAAGCCCGTGGTATTACTATTTCCATTACTCATCTTGAGTACGAAACAGACAAGCGCCACTATGCTCACATTGACTGTCCTGGACACAAAGACTATATCAAGAACATGATTACCGGTGCCGCCCAAATGGATGGTGCTGTCTTAGTCGTCGCCGCCACTGATGGCCCAATGCCTCAGACTAGAGAGCACATCTTACTTGCTCGCCAAGTTAACGTTCCAGCCATGGTCGTTTTCTTGAACAAGGTTGATGCAGTCGATGATAAAGAAATGGTCGATCTAGTCGAAGAAGAAATTAGAGAACTCTTAACCAAGTATGAGTTCCCTGGTAAAGATATTCCAATAATCAGAGGTAGCGCCTTAAAAGCTCTTGAGGGAGATGCCGAAGCTGGCAAATCTATCGACGAACTTATGAAAGCTCTAGATGAATACATTCCAGAGCCAAAAAGACCTCTAGACAAACCTTTCTTAATGGCTGTCGAAGACGTTTTCTCAATCAAAGGTCGCGGTACCGTTGTTACTGGTCGTATAGACCAAGGCAAAATCAAGATTGGCGAAGAAATCGAGATTGTTGGTCTTAAAGCCACCAAGAAAACTGTTGTTACCGGTGTCGAGATGTTTAGAAAACAACTCGAGGATGGTCAAGCTGGCGACAATGTTGGTATTCTTTTAAGAGGCGTTGAAAAAGACGACGTCGAAAGAGGTCAAGTCTTAGCTAAACCCGGTTCAGTCAAAGCTCACACCGAGTTTGAAGCAGAAGTTTATATCCTAAGCAAAGAAGAGGGTGGTCGTCATACTCCTTTCTTTAATGGCTATAAACCTCAGTTCTATATCAGAACTACAGACGTAACCGGTGACGTTACTCTCCCTAAAGGAGTAGAGATGGTTATGCCTGGCGATAGCGCTAAAATGACTGCCAAGTTGATTCAACCAGTTGCCTTAGAGGAAGGTCTCCGCTTTGCTGTTCGCGAAGGTGGACTTACTGTTGGCTCTGGTGTTGTCAGCAAAATTATCAAATAACTTAAATATAAAGTAAGGTTCCGTAACCTAAGTAGTGTTCGGAACCTTAACAAATTTAAAATTAGATAAGATGAGCCTTAGGGCTCTTCTTATCTTCTATCAATATGCCAAAAGGTAGAATCAGAATCAGGCTAAAATCATATGATCATCGGATCATCGATGAATGTTGCCAAAAAATCCTAGACACTGCCTTATCAACAGGAGCCAAAGTTGTTGGCCCAGTCCCTCTACCTACTAACAGAAAGCTAATCTGTGTTACCACCAGCCCACACACAGACAAAAACGCTCGTGAACACTTCGAACTCTTAACTCACAAGCGCTTAGTAGACATCTTAGACTCAACTGATAAAACAATTGACAGTCTTATGCACCTGGAACTGCCTGCCGGAGTTGGCATTGAGATTCGTATGTAATAATTATGATTTCAACTTTTTTCGGCACCAAGATTAAAACCTCTTCTTCCTTTGACGACAAAGGAAGATATTGTGTCGTTACCCACCTTAAGGTCAATCCCTTAACCGTCACTCAGGTTAAATCAAAGGATAAAGATGGTTATTGGGCAGTTCAGGTAGCCATAGGGGAAAAATCAATAAAATCTTTAAAAAAACCTCAAGCAGGACATTTGAAAGCTTCGGCCAAAGGCCGATCCGCCTCTGGCGGAAAGCTAGATAAGGCCCCTCGTTTTTTAAGAGAGCTTCTCCTAGTTGAAGAGCCGACTCTTAAAGTTGGAGATAAAATTCAACTAGCTGATGTTTTTTCTATCAACGATCAAGTCAAAATTACTGGCACCACTAAAGGTAGAGGTTTTACTGGAGTCATTAAAAGATGGGGTTTCCATGGTGGTCCACGTACTCACGGTCAATCAGATAGGCCAAGGTCTCCAGGCTCAATTGGTCAAGGTACAGATCCCGGCAGGGTTTGGAAAGGCAAGAAAATGCCAGGTCATTATGGCTCAACTACCAAGAGTATCAGAGGCTTACAAATAGTCTCTATCAATTCAGATACTCAAGAACTTCTAGTAACCGGCACCACCCCCGGCCATATTAAGTCATTACTCAAAATAACCAAAATAGGTAAATCCAAGCGACCAATCACCCTCACCAAAGAGACAGATAAACCAAAAAAGACTAAGGATATAAAAACCAAATAATATGCTATCTCTAGACGTTTATTCCACTACCGGCAAAAAAACCACCACTCTTGCAGTCAAGAAAAAGTTTTTTCAAGCCAAAATAAACTCCACTTTAATGGCTCAAGCTGTCAGAGTCTACTTATCAAACCAGCGTCAAGCTCCAGCCCAAACAAAACTAAGGGGAGAGATCAAAGTAACCAAGAAAAAAGTCTGGCGTCAAAAAGGCACTGGCAAGGCCCGTCATGGTAGTCGTAACGCCCCCATCTTTGTTGGTGGTGCCAAGGCTCATGGTCCCAAGGATAATCAAAACTTCAAGATAACCATGTCTAAAAAAATGAAAAAACTAAGCCTCTTCAGCGCTTTAACCAGTCAACTAAAAGAAAAAAATGTCATTTGTTTAACCGGTCTAGATAAACTTGAACCCAAAACTAAACTATTCGATAAAACTTTCCAAAAACTATCCAAAGAATCCAAGAAACTAACTCTAGTAATATCTGCCGATTCTCAAAAATTAATCAGACCGACAAAAAACATCCCCTACCTTACCACTTTTAATGCCAAGGATTTAAACACCTATCAAGTCTTAAAAACCAGCAAACTTATCTTTACCAAGGATGCCATCAAGGCTTTTGAGGCTCACTATGCCAACTAAAATTATCATTAAACCATCCATTACCGAAAAATCAATGATCCTGGCTCCGAAGGGTCAGTTCACTTTTTTCGTTTCCAAAAATGCTACTAAAGCCGCCATCGCTTCAGAAACAGAAAGCCTTTTCAAGGTAGATGTTCTCAAAGTCAGGCTAGCCAACAAACCTGGTAAACCAAAAAAATCCGGTAAAAAAAGAATCGCTCAAAAGACTAAAACTCGACGCCTTGCCATCATTACCCTTAAAGAAGGTCAAACCATCGACTACTTTAAGCTTCCAGATGAAAAAACTTCCAAATCGAAAAAATCAAAAGAATCTGTCAGCAACGCTCCAAAATCATCTAAAGACCAAAAATCTAAAGCCAAACAAAAATCAGGCCTCTTAGGTCAACTAAGAAAAATTACTACCATCAAACAACCTGAATAAACTATGAGTATCAAACACTTTAAACCAACCACACCCGGTCGTCGACATCGTCGAGATATTGATAATAGTCACTTATCAAAAGGCGGTCCGGAAAAAAGCCTCACTACTGTAATTAATTATAAAGCTGGTCGTAACTCTACCGGTAAAATTACTGTTCGCCATCGAGGTGGTCGCCACAAAAGATTATATCGAATCATTGATTTTAAGAGAAATAAGCTTGATGTTCAAGCTAAAGTGGCCAGCATTGAATATGATCCAAACAGAAGCGCTCATATTGCTCTTCTCTTTTACCAAGACGGAGAAAAACGCTACATCTTGGCTCCTAAAGGCTTAAAAATCAATCAGCCCATCTTGGCGTCTTTAAAAGCTCCCGTCAAACCTGGCAATGCCATGCCCCTAAAAAACATACCTGTTGGCAGTTTAGTTCACAATATTGAACTGACTCCTGGTAAAGGAGGTCAGTTGGTTCGATCAGCCGGAACAGCTGCCATCTTGCAAGCTAAAGATAAGCAAGCTACAATCAAGCTTCCGTCAGGTGAGGTCAGATTAGTTTCTTTAAAGTGTTTTGCTACTGTTGGAGAAATCGGCAATCCAGATGTAAAAAATGTTAAACTTGGCAAAGCCGGGCGAAAACGCCACATGGGCTTTAGACCATCAGTTCGTGGAGTAGCCATGCATCCAGGAGCTCACCCACATGGTGGCGGAGAAGGTCGATCAGGTATCGGTATGCCTTCACCTTTAAGTCCTTGGGGTAAGAAAACCTTAGGCAAGAAAACCAGAAGAGCTAAAAAATATTCAACTAAATCAATCTTAAAAGATAGAAGGAAAAAACAATAAATATGTCTAGATCCAGTAAAAAAGGACCATACGTCGATGAAAGACTTCTCATCAAAATCAATCGGCTTAAAGAAGCTGGTAAAAAAGAGCCAATCAAAACTTGGTCCAGATCCAGTCAAATATCTCCAGAATTTGTCGGTCAAACCTTTTTAGTTCATAACGGCAGAAAATTTCTTGAAGTATTTGTCAACGAAACCATGGTCGGTCATCGTTTAGGTGAATTTTCACCCACTCGTACTTTTAGAGGCCATGGCAAAATGGTCAAAAGGACTATTACTAAAACATAATATGCAAATTAAAGCTGAATCAAAATTTATTCGAATAAGTCCCAGGAAAATCAGACTGGTGGCAGATTTAGTTCGTCCAATGGCACTAGCAGAAGCTCTAAATACTTTAACTCACCTGAGAAAAAGAGCCGCCACTCCTTTACTCAAAACCCTCAAGCAGGCTCAGGCCAATGCAGTCAATAACCACAATCTAAACAAGGATTCTCTTACAATTCAATCAATTGAAGTCAACGAAGGCTCAACCTACAAACGTTGGCAACCAGTATCTCGCGGTCGAGCTCACTCTATCTTCAAAAGAACCAGCCACATCCGCGTCATCTTAGACTCCAAACCTAATGCCAAAAAAGCAAAACCTAAAATTAAACCTGAAACTAAACTAAAAACTAAAAAAGCAACAAAAGGAAAAAATGGGTCAAAAAGTTAATCCAACCGGCTTTAGAATCGGCGCCTTGTACACTTGGTCAAGTAACTGGTTTGCCAGCTCCAAAGACTACAAGCACCTACTACTCGAAGATATAAAACTAAGAGAATTTCTACTTGATAAGCTTCAGTTAGCCGGTATTACTCAAGTTCAAATTGGTCGTTCTATCAACAACATTACCATCACTCTCCACGTCGCTCGACCTGGTGTGGTCATCGGTCGTGGTGGCTCTGGTTTAGAAGAGTTAAAGAAACTCATCAGTGAAAAACTCAACCAAGACCAGACTTCGGCCAAAGGCCTACCGTCCTCTGGACGGAAAAAACCTCCCAAATTTGAACTCAACGTCGTCGAAGTAAAAAAACCAGACCTATCAGCTCGATTAGTTGGCTTAAGAATAGCTGACCAGATAACCAAACGCTACCCTCATCGTCGAGCTGTCTCTCAGGCTTTAGAACGGATCATGAGCGCCGGAGCCAAGGGCGTCAAAATCGTTTTTTCCGGTCGTATCAATGGAGCTGAGATTTCTCGAACTGAAAAATACACCAAGGGGAGCGTCCCTTTAAGCACTATTCGAAGTGACATTGACTACTTTGAACAACCAGCCTTTACCAAGTTTGGTTATGTTGGCATCAAAGTCTGGATCTATAAAGGAGAAAAAAATCTAAAAACAACATAAGGTTCCGCAACTTTCCGTAAGGTTCGGAACCTTAACTAAACACTATGTTGCAACCAAAGCGTCAAAAATATCGAAAGCATTTCCGGGGCTCTATGAAGGGAACTTCATCTGCTGGCTCAAAAGTTTCTTTTGGTGAATTTGGTTTAAAGGCTCTCGGTCGAAGTTGGCTCTCAGCTCGTCAAATTGAAGCCGCCAGAAAAACTATTACTCACTACACCAAAAGAGCTGGTAAGCTCTGGATCAGAGTTTTTCCAGACAAAACCTATACTAAAAAAGGCGCCGGTGTCAGAATGGGTGGAGGCAAAGGCGAGATAGAAGGCTATGTCAGTGTTGTTAAGCCTGGGCGAATCATCTTTGAACTAGCCGGTGTTCCGGAAGATATAGCTAAAGAAGCTTTCCGTCGAGCCACTCAAAAGTTTCCATTAAAAACTAAGTTCGTCACCAAGCGTTAAACTATGAAAATTAAAGATCTTAAACAACTCCATCAGCAAGACTTAGACCAGCTAAACGCTTCATTAGCCAAAGAGGTTTCAAACCTTAAAAAACTAAATCTAGACTTGGCTACCAACAAACTTAAAGATACTAGTCAACTTAAAAAACTTAAACGTCATATCGCAGTCTTAAAAACTATTATCTCTTCCAAACTATGAAACAACTAACCGGTACAGTCATCAATACTAAAATGCCTCTAACTGTCAAAGTTCAGATCGTTCGACGCTGGACTCACCCTTTATACAAAAAAACCATCACTAAACGAAAGAACTACTTATGTCACAATTCCAAACTCAAACTCAAGGAGGGTGACAAAGTTACTATCCAGGAAACCAAACCCATCAGTAAAAGAAAGCGCTGGGAGGTAGTCAAATGATTCAGCTAAGATCAGTTTTAAAAATTGCTGACAATTCCGGAGCCAAAAAAATCAGAACCATCTTAGTACATGGGGGTTCAAAACGTCGATTTGGGCATATCGGAGACCTAGTCACCGCTTCAGTTATTCAAGCCAACCCCAATGCTGCCGTCAAAACCAACGAAATGGTCAAGGCAGTAATTGTCAGAACCAGAAAAGAAACTCGTCGCACCGATGGCTCTTATGTTCGCTTTGATGATAACGCTGCCGTTATTCTTGAAAACGTTAAAAATAAAGAGCCTAAAGGCACTCGTGTCTTTGGACCTATCGCTAGAGAAGTCAAAGCTCTAGGTTATCAAAAAATTGCCTCGCAGGCACCAGAAGTTCTTTAATCTATGAAACTTAAACTCAACGACACCGTCAAAATTACTATTGGAAAAGATAAGGGTCGAACTGGCAAGATCGAAAAAATATTCCCAAAGACCAAACAAGCTCTAGTTACTGGCATCAATCAGTTTAAGAAACACCTAAAGACTCAGGATCAAAGTAAACCTGGGGGTATTATTGATCTAACCAAACCAATTAATATCGCCAAACTAGCTCTTATCTGCCCAACCTGCAAAAAACAAACCCGTATTGGATATCAGGGTTTGCAAAAGAAAAAAGTTAGAATTTGTAAAAAATGTCAAAAACCGATCTTAGCCAAAGATTCATCGGCTTCGACAAAATAAATTAATCATATGAATCGACTAAAAAAACAATACCAACAAGAATTTATTCCCGTCTTAAAAGGTGAATTTGGCTTAAAGACTGATTTGGCCGCTCCCAAGATAACTAAAATCACTCTTAACATTGGCTTAAAAGATGGGGCTGGGGACAAAGGTATCAGTAAAAAAGTAGCCGATTGGTTAAGCCAAATTGCAGGCCAAAAAGCTATTGTTACTAAAGCCAGAGTTGCCGAAGCTGCTTTTAAGACCAGAAAGGGTGATCCCATCGGAGCTATGGCTACTCTAAGAGGTGAAAGAATGTATGCTTTCTTCGATAAACTAGCCACTATTGTCTTTCCACAAGTTAGAGATTTTCAAGGAGTCTCGCGAACTTCTTTTGATGGTCGGGGCAACTACTCATTGGGCTTTAAAGAGCAAATTGTCTTTCATGAGGTAGATTATGATACAATCGACGCTGTTCGCGGTTTACAAGTAACTATTGTTACCAGTACCAATGACAATCAAAAAGCACTAAGGTTGCTCGAGCTACTCGGCATGCCTTTTACTAAATAATATGGCTAAAGTTAAGTATTTTGCAAAAGCTGAAAGAAAACCAAAGTTTCCTTCAAGGCAAAAAAATAGATGTAAATTATGTGGCCGTCCTCGAGCCTACATTCGCCATTTCGGCCTTTGTCGAATGTGTTTTAGAGGTCTAGCCCACAAAGGTGAACTACCTGGTGTCACAAAAGCCAGTTGGTAAAAAAATATGACTACTGATCCTCTCGCAGACTTACTTACCAGAATTAGAAACGCCTTAGCTTCCAAGCACAAAACTGTTTCTGTTCCCTTCTCAAGTGTCAAAGAGAACATTGTCAAGCTAATGGTCAAAAATAACTATCTAAAGGATTACCAAAAAGAAGGTAAAGCTCCTCACCTAAACTTAATCATTAGCTTACGTTACAAGAGTAAAATCAGTAAGATTACCAGTCTGAAACGTATCAGCAAACCTGGTGTCAGGGTTTTTGGCAACGTTAAAGAACTTCCAAAACTTATGCGTGGTCGGGGAATCTTAATCCTTTCTACCTCCAAAGGGATCATGACTGGTAGAGAAGCCATCAAGCAAAATCTAGGTGGAGAAATAATTTGTAAAATTACTTAAATTTATATGTCTCGAATCGGCAAACAGCCCATTACCATCCCAGAAAACGTCACCGTTACTATCAAAGAAGACTTAGTGGTAGTTAAGCTTAATAATCAAGAACTCTCTCAAGCTATCCCAGCCGGTATTAAAGTTGAACTCAAGGATAACTCAGTCATTGTCACCAAAATCAAGGAAACTCGTCAAACCAAAGCTCTCCATGGTTTAATTAGAAGCTTAATCAACAACATGATTATAGGAGTCTCTGAGGGTTTCATGAAAACCTTAGAACTTCAAGGCACTGGTTACAGAGTTGCAGCTAAAGGCAAAGGTATTGAACTTTCCTTAGGTTTTTCACATCCAATCAACTACGAAGCTCCAGAAGGAGTCAAGGTTGAAGTTAAGGACCAGACCACTCTTGTCATCTCCGGAATTGATAAACAACAAGTTGGAGAAACTGCCGCCATCATTCGTCAATTCAGAACTCCGGATGCTTACAAAGGCAAGGGTGTTAGGTATCAAGGCGAAGTTGTTAAGCTTAAACCTGGAAAAGCAGCCAAAGCTGCCGAAGGCAGTTAAACCAATATGATTGAAAGACACAAAGACAAAACTACCAAAAGAAAACTAAGAGTTCGTGGCAAAATCACTGGCACTACTCAAAGACCAAGGTTATCAGTTCATCGATCAACTAAACACATCTCGGCTCAGATAATCGATGATCAAAAACAAATTACCTTGGTTGCCGGTACTAGTCTAACTTTAACTCAAAAAGAAAAACTAACTAAAACTCAACAAGCTCAACAAGTTGGAGAAAAAATAGCCAAGAAAGCTTTGCTTAAAAAAATTAAACAAATTGTTTTCGACCGAGGTGCCTATCAGTATCACGGTCGAGTCAAGGCTCTAGCCGAAGCCTTAAGAAAGGGCGGTTTAAAGTTTTAATATGCCAAGACCAGACAGAACTCCATACCAAGATAAAGAATTTGACGAAAAAGTTATTCAAGTCAGTCGAGTCTCTAAAAAGACCAAGGGAGGTAATCAAATTGGCTTTTCAGTCCTCATGGTTGTTGGCGACAGGAAAGGCAGAGTCGGTGTTGGTTTAGGTAAAGCACCCGACGTGTTATCTTCGATCAAAAAAGGTGTTCGAAAAGCTAAAAAGAACCTATTTAATGTTCCCATGAAAAAAACAACTATTCCTCATGATATTTTGGTCAAGTTTGGCGCCGCTAGAGTCCTTCTCAAACCAGCTCCTGAGGGTAGTGGAGTCATCGCCGGCGGAGCAGTCAGAGCAGTCATGGAAGCCGCTGGGATCAAAGATGTCTCCAGTAAAGTCTTAGGTACCAAAAACAAAGCCAGCAATGTCTACTGTGCCATTAAAGCTCTCAAACAACTTCAGCCACAAGCTGATCGGCCTAGGGTCGAACAATCAAAGAAGGAGAAACATGCCATTAAATAAACTATCCAAAACTACTGTCAAAACAAAAAAAAGAGTCGGCCGCGGTTACGGCTCCGGTAAAGGTGGTCACACCAGTGGTCGTGGAGCTAAGGGGCAAAAAGCTCGAAGTAAAGTCAAGCTTTACTTTGAAGGTGCCCCAATGAGAAAATCGTTAATCAGGAGAATGCCTATGCTAAGAGGAAAGCTAAAAAATAAATCATTTAAGAACAAACCAATCATCCTAAATCTTAAACACTTAAACTTACTCCCCAAAGGCTCGGTGGTTGATCACAAAGCCTTAGTCAAGTTCAATCTCATTCCTAAAGAAGCTTCTGATCATCCGGTCAAAATATTAGGAGATGGAGAGTTAACTCACTCTTTGACGGTTACTCTAAAAACCAGCAAATCCGCCGCCAAGAAAATCATCAAAGCTGGTGGTAAACTTAGTTTACCCAAACCAAAAACTATTAAAAAACCTGTCGAAAAGAAAACCAAAAAAGTAATTAAGAAAGTAATTAAGAAAAAACCTGCCAAGTAAAAATAACATAAGGTTCCGTAACCTAACAGTGTTCGGAACCTTAACCACATGTTCAAGTTTCTAAAGCCTCTCACAAACGCCTTAAAAATTAAAGATCTTAGAAAAAAACTCTTAATCACTTTATTAGTCTTCGTTATTTTTCGGTTCATCGCCCACATTCCCGTTCCCGGTGTTGATACCACCGCCCTCCAACAGCTCTTCGGCTCCAATCAACTCTTGGGTCTTCTTGATATCTTCTCTGGAGGTACTCTTGCGAACTTTTCCGTTATGGCTCTGGGTCTCGGACCCTACATAAACGCTTCCATTGTTTTCCAGCTCTTAACTATCATCTTTCCCAAACTTGAGGAAATGCAAAAAGAAGGCCAAATCGGTCGGGAAAAACTCAATCAATGGACTCGTCTGTTATCTGTTCCTTTAGCCGCTGTTCAATCAATCGGCATGATCGCCCTCTTAAAGGGTCAGCAAATTATTAAGTTAGATAATCTCTTTGTCGCCTTTAGCATTGTAGTTATCATGACAGCCGGCACAGTCTTATTAATGTGGTTAGGAGAACTATTAACTGAATACGGCATCGGCAATGGTATCTCGCTTTTGATCTTTGCCGGAATTGTCGGTAGACTCCCAATCTCTCTACTCCAAACCGGTTCAATCAGTCAAACCTTGAACCTTACCAGTATCATCACTTTTTCAATTTTAAGCTTAACCGTTATTGCCAGCATTGTTTATGTCAACGAAGCTACTCGCCAAATCGTGGTTCGTTACGCTCGTCGAACCAGAGGTCAAAGCACTTCCGGGGGTCAATCAACCCACTTACCCCTAAGAGTCAATCAAGCCGGGGTTATTCCGATCATCTTTGCCGTCTCTTTAGTAGTCATGCCCTCAGTCGTTGGTCGTTGGCTCATGCAATCTAGTAATGTCGCCCTAGCTACTTTTGCTGGTAAAATCGTTGATATTTTTGATCCCAATCAGGTTCCTTACCACTTTATTTATTTCTTTTTAGTTATTGGCTTTACCTTCTTTTATACCGCTGTTACTTTTAACCCTGACAAAATTGCCGAAGACATTAAAAAGTATGGTGGCTTTGTTCCTGGTATTAGACCAGGTAAACCAACCGCCGATTACTTATCTTACATTCTAAACAGAATTACTCTTGCCGGAGCTTTATTCTTAGGACTCATCGCTATCTTACCTTCCATAGCCAGTCAAGCTACCGGCATTACCACCATGACTATCGGTGGTACTGGCATCTTGATAGTAGTTTCTGTTATTCTAGAAGTTAGCAAAACCTTAGAAGCTCAATTAATTATGCGTAACTACGACAGTTTTTACTAAATATTATTGGAAAATAATTATGTTTATAATCTTTTACGGTCCTGAGGGTTCAGGCAAATCAACCCAGGCTAAAATGCTCGCCGAAAAACTAAACTTGCCTTATCTTGGCTCAGGCGATCTGACCCGAAAATACGCCGCTGAAGATAAGGGATTAATGGGTGAGATCTGCAAAGAGGCTTTAGCTACCGGTCATTACGTAGCCGATTCAGAAATGTATGTTTTATGGAAAGGTCGCCTAAAAGAGCCAGACGTTCAAGATGGCTTTATCATTGATGGTTTCCCCAGAAACCACTCCCAAGCCTTATTCTTGACCGATAAACTAGATAAATATAACAAAAAAGTCAACTACGTTTTTCATCTTCATGTTTCAGATGCCGAATCAACCAAACGTTTACTCAAACGTGGTCGACTTAATCCAGACGGCTCATTAAATGACTCAGAAGAAAAAATAAAATCTAGATTAAAAATCTATCAGTCTCAAGAAGCTGATGTCTTAAAGTTTTACAAAGAGGAAGGTCTTCTAAATACCATTAATGGTGAGCAAGCTATTGATCAAATTCATCAAGATATTATCAAATTAGTAGATCTTAATTAGTATGGCTAAAAAAATCATCGTGGCTATCGTCGGCATGGCCGGCTCTGGTAAATCCACTAGCAGCGATCATTTCTCCAAACTAGGATTACCTGTCTTAAGGTTCGGGGATCAAGTCGACATTGGCTTGAGTGAACAAAATCTTCCTTTAACTCAACCAAACGAAAGAAAATATCGCGAAGACTTAAGAACAGAACTTGGCATGGAAGCTATGGCTATCAAAATTGAGCCAAGGGTTAACAAAGCTTTAAAGTCCTCAGACATAGTTATCTTGGACGGTCTCTATTCTTGGGAAGAATACCTTTATCTTCAAAAAAAGTTCAAAAATCTATTCCTACTTTGCATCTATTCTCGGCCAAGTATTCGCTATAAAAGACTAAAAGCTCGCACCATTAGACCTCTAAACAAAAAAGAAGCTCGATCTCGTGACTTTGCTGAACTTGAGAACCTAAACAAAGGTGGCCCTATCGCCATTGCTGATTATCTGATCAAAAACAACAAACAAACAAAAATGCTGTTCCCCAAACTCAACCAAACCTTAGATTTAATCAAAGACTCGGTTTGATGACTCCAATTAACCTCAAGACTCCCGAACAAATAGCTATCATGAAGCTAGCTGGCCAAAAGCTAAAGAGTATTCGCTTGGCTTTAAAAGACTTTTCTCAGCCTGGCGTCAAATTATCTGACATTGAGTCCTTAGCTCAGACAATGATAAAACAAGCCGGTGGCCAACCAAGCTTTTCTATGGTCAAGGGTTATCAATGGGCTACCTGTATCAACTTAAATGAAGGTCTGGTTCATGGAGTCCCTGACGACAAAGTTATTAAAGAAGGGGACTTGGTCTCGATCGATGTCGGTATCTTCTATCAAGGCTTTCACTCCGACTCAGCCGTTAGCTTTATTGCTGGCAAGGCTTCAGACCACCCCCAAAAGCAAAAACTCTTGAGTATCGGACAGCTTGCATTAAAAAACTCTATCAAACAAGCTAAGCCCGGCAACCGGATTGGTCATATTAGTAGTCTAATGCAAAAAACCATCGAATCAGCCGGCTTTAACGTAGCCCGAAACCTTACTGGCCATGGTTTAGGTCGAAATCTTCATGAGTCTCCCGCTGTTCCCTGTTTTCTAAGCGGATCTATTGATCAAACTCCTTTAATAGAAGCAGGTCTAACCATCGCCATCGAAGCCATCTATATGGCAGGCAATTTTGACACCACAACCGATCCCCAAGACAACTGGACTATTATTACTAAAGATAGAAAGGATGCCGCTATGTTCGAGCACAGTGTTGCTGTTACTAATAGCGGGCCAGTAGTATTAACTGGCTAAATCTGTTATAATGACTATATCAATGTCTAAAAAAGACGTAACCGAAGTTGAAGGAGTTGTCGAAGAAAATCTTCCCAACGCCACCTTTAGAGTTAAACTTAACAATTCAGATAAAACTATCCTTTGTCATCTTGCTGGTAAAATGCGTATGTTCCACATTCGTGTCTTGCCTGGAGACAAAGTCAAGGTGGAACAATCTCCATACGACAAAACCAAAGGCCGGATCACTTTCCGGGTAATATAAAATTTGAAATAGTTTTTTTTAATTTTTTGCCCCAAGTTAGGGGTTATTTATATGAAGGTTCAAGCCTCAGTTAAAAAACGCTGCCTTAAATGTAAAATAGTCAGGCGTAAAGGCCGGGTTTATGTTATTTGCTCAAACCCTCGGCACAAACAACGTCAAGGTTAATATGCCAAGAATTTCTGGAATCGATCTACCTCTAAACAAAAGAACCGAAATAGCTCTAACCTATATTTTTGGCATCGGTCGCCAAAATATTGCTGATATCTTAAAACTTGCCAACATCGATCCAAACAAAAGATCAAAAGACCTAACTTCAGAAGAAATTGTCAGAATCCAAAAAGCCATCGACACCATTCCCACTGAAGGTTCTCTAAGAAAAATTATTACTGAAAATATCAAAAGACTTAGCCAAATCGGCACCTACCGAGGCATGCGTCATGTTGCCAAGCTACCCGCAAGAGGTCAGCGCACTCGCCATAATGCTCGCACCAAACGTGGCAAACGTATGACCGTCGGAGCCTTAAAGAAAGAAGAAGCTGCCAAGCTTGATGCAACTAAAAAATAGCTTATGACTACCACTACTACCACTAAACCACTAACCAAAACAGGCAAGATTTATATCACCGCCACCTTTAACAATACTCTAATTTCCGTTACCGACAGCAATGGCAATGTTATAAACTGGGGCTCAACTGGAGCTTCGGGTTTTAAGGGCTCAAGAAAATCAACTCCATATGCAGCTACCACTGCCATAGAAGGAGTCTTAGCCAAAGCCAAACTCACTGGCTTATCTCAGGTAGAAGTCTTTATCAAAGGTCCTGGTACCGGTCGAGACTCAGCCCTAGGTGTTATTAGAACTAGTGGTTTAAAAATATTAAAAATAGCCGATGTCACCCCCATCCCTCACAATGGTTGTCGGCCAAAAAAGAAACGTCGAGGCTAACATGGCTAGATCAAGAACTCCTAAAGGCAAACTAGTAAGAAAATTCGCTGAAAATATCTTTGGCACCAAACAACTGGACAAAGTTTTAGCTCGAAAACCTCATCCTGCTGGTGCTCATGGTAAAAAAATGCACCGTCGCTTATCCGACTACGGCACTCAGTTAAAAGAAAAGCAAAAACTAAAAAGTATCTACGGAATATTAGAAAAACAATTTCGTCGTTACTACAACACTGCCCGAAAAGAAAGGGCCGCTACCGGTACCAAGCTACTTCAAATACTCGAATCACGCCTAGACAACCTTGTCTTCAGAGCTGGTTTTGCCAAAACCAGACCCGCCGCCAGGCAAATGGTCGGACATGGTAATGTTTTAGTTGATAACAAAAAACTCAGCATTCCATCTTTCTTAGTCAAGCCCGGCCAAATCATTACCCTTTCAGCCAAAGCTCAAAAAAATCCTCAAGTTGTCGAACTACTTCAAAAAAAGGATCATCAGCTTCCTAAATATATTAAAAGAAAAGCCATAGTCGCCAAATATGATCGCGTTCCTGAAAGGGACGAGATCGACATTATCATTCAAGAACAATTAATAGTTGAGTTCTACTCACGCTAAAAGCCTAGTTAGCCCTAGGGAAAACCTAAAGGAGGTTTATGATTAAAAATAATTTTAAAACAACTGCCGTTTTAGAAACTGATGATTTTGGGAAGTTCGAGATAACTCCCCTAGAACCGGGTTATGGTTTAACCATCGGTAACGCTTTACGCCGAATTTTATTATTAAGCCTTCCAGGCGCCGCCATTACTAGTGCTACTATCAGTGGGGTTACTCACCAATTTACTACTCTTCAAGGGATGAAGGAGGACGTGGTTGAGCTTCTCTTAAACTTAAAACAAGTTCGTTTAAGCTATCCTGGAGACAAATCAATCGAAGTTGGTTTAAGTGCTACTGGTCCAGGATCAGTTAAAGCCGGAGACATCAAAGTTCCTGCCAACGTCAAAATTGTTAATAAAGACTTGGTTCTAGCCACTCTGGCTGATACAAAATCAAAACTTGATGTCAAGCTTGAGATCAGCCCAGGTTTCGGTTACTTACCTTCCAGGGGTAGACAACCCAAAAAACTAGGCGAGGTAATCTTAGACGCTACTTTTTCACCAGTCGTCAAAGTTAACTATAAAATTGAGACTGCTCGAGTTGGCCGTCGAACCGATCTCGATAAACTAGTCATGGAGATCTATACCGATGGTACTCTAAAACCTCAAGATGCTTTGAAGAAAGCCGCCGAAATCCTAATCGGTTCTTTCACTCAAATAGTTAAGCCTACTTTCGAGTCTGTCAAAAAAGAATCAACCGAAGACAGTGAGGATAATGAATCCTTAAGGCTTTCAGTTGAAGAGTTAGATCTTCCTACTCGCATTGCCAACGCCTTAAGAAAAGGTGGCTATGCTACTGTTAAGGATCTATCTACTATTTCCAAAGCCCAAATCTCCAAAGTTAAAAACTTAGGCGGAAAATCTATCGATATCATCTTAGATAAGCTTAAGGAAAAAGGAGTTGAGTTAGTTTAATTATATGCGACATAGACTAAAAGGCCGAAAGCTTGGCCGAAACACTCACCAGAGACAAGCTTTGTTCAAGGATTTAATTAAAAACTTAATCCAACACGAGCAAATCAAGACCACCGAGGCCAAGGCCAAGACTATCAAAGGTCTGGTCGACAAGCTTTTCACTCAGGCCAAGCAGGGTTCGCTGTCCGCTCGGAGACAAACCTTGGCTTTCATCACCGATAAAGCCATCGTTCATAAGCTTTATGATGTTCTAGCTCCTCGGACTAAAAACCGTAACTCCGGTTTTACCCGTCTAGTTCGTTTAGGTCAAAGAAGGGGAGACAACACCATGATGGCTACTCTCGAACTGACTGATAAATCTGGTTCCGAACTTCCAGCGGCCCGCAACGAAGTAAAGGGCAGTTCGGAACCTAAAAAAGTAGTTAAAAAAGTATCCAAGAAAAAATAATCTATGAAAACCTACGCCACTAAATCATCTGATATCAAAAGAGATTGGCACTTAGTTGATGTCAAAGGCCTAGTTTTGGGTCGAATTGCCACCAATATCTCCCAAAAATTAATCGGCAAAACCAAACCATACTTTGTCAATCACTTAGATTGTGGTGATTATGTTGTCGTTATCAATAGTGATTTAGTTGAAGTCACTGGTCGAAAAGCCAGCAAAAAGATCTACTACCGTCACTCAAACTTTCCCGGAGGTTTAAAAGAAATCACCTTTGAAGACCAGCTTAAGAAAGATTCACGCAAGATTATCTCAAGAGCTATTACCAACATGTTGCCTAAAAATAAACTTAGAGAAAAAAGATTAAAAAGACTCAAAGTTTTCAAAGACGCTAATCACACCTTTCAAGATAAATTCAAAGCATCAAAACCTAAGGAGAAAAATGCCTAAAGATAAATATATATACGCAGTCGGTAGAAGAAAAAAAGCTATCGCTCGAATTCGATTATTCAAGACTAAAGGAGAAAGCTTGATTAATGATAAACCGGTTAATAAATACTTTCCCGGATCCTTGGGTCAACTAGCAATCAACACTTTGTTTGAAACATGCAACATTGCTCCTGATAAATATCACGCTACTGTTAAAGTCGTCGGTTCAGGTCCCCGAAGTCAACTTGATGCCGTTATTCATGGCTTAGCCAGAAGTTTAGTCAAGATTGACGCCGAAAAATACAAACCAATGCTCAAGAAAAAAGGCTACTTAACTCGAGATCCCCGCAAAAAAGAACGACGCAAAGTCGGCACTGGCGGTAAAGCCCGTCGCCAAAAACAATCTCCAAAGCGATAAACCCATTATTAAATTTCTGCCTTTTATTGTTTTATACAGAAATGGTCGAACAAATAATCAAGCAACCGTCCTTAATACCAACTGAGGTCTCCGCTCGGGTTAGTCACGAAGGCCTGGTAGTAGGCTCAACAGCTTCAGATATTTTTTTAGGTATATTAAAATCCAACCCCGATATTGATGGTGTAACTATAACCAAATACATGCCTGGGGATTCAAGCTATGAGTTTAATCAGGGTAGTCACTTTCCTCTTCTTAGATATAGCAAACTAGAAAAAGGAGTTTTAAGATTGCTCGATAAATGGCAGCCTCCGCTTAGCGACCCCCCTCCAGCAGATGATTATTTAAGGGAATTAGGCTTATTTTGGGCCATGGGAGTGAGTTCAAAGGTTGTTCTAAAAGACGGTAGCACCGCTCACATTCCGATGATGGACCATCAGTGTGAAGTTAATGATGCTAATGAACAAGCAATCGTTGATAATATGAAAGGGAGCTACCCAGGCTACCTATTAAAATCAGGAAAGTCTTACCATTATTGGGGGTTAAATTTATTAAACCATCAAGCTTGGCTTCAATTTTTATCCCATTGTAATCAAGCAGTAGATGACTTAAAAGAAACATCTTTAGATGACAATTATTTAAGAGAAAGCAAGTTAAATGGCTTTACAGTTTTAAGACTTTTTGCCTACCCTCCAGACTTACCCACAGAACCTTCTGTTATCAGAATCATTCATTAACCTAAACCTACAAGGATCATCCCTGTAGGTATTAGACCTTCAAGGTCCTACCTTGTAGGCTTATCCCACCTTACCTGCAAGGACAGACCTCGCAGGCTAAGTAATGAATTTCAGTTAATTATTGAGTATAATTACCACAATGACCAAAGATGAAAAATTCATGCTTCAGGCAATTAAACAAGCCGAGAAATCAGTTAAAACAGGTGACTGGGGCATGGGTTGTGTCATAGTTGCTGACAATACTATTGTTGGAAGAGGTCGAAATACCGGTTTTTCCCACAAAAATCGCCTTGCTCACGCTGAAGTCATGGCTCTAACTCAAGCCCGACTCAAGCTAGAAAAATATAGAAGCAAAGCCACCATGTACTGCACATACGAACCATGTCCTATGTGTTTTGGAGCCGCCCTCGTTATGAAAATAAGGAGAGTAGTGGTAGGCGTTGATCTTGATAATAGCGGTGCATTAAATCTTAAGAAACATCTACCTCCTTTTTATCAACAAGACAAATTTAAGCTAGATGTCAAAAGAGGTGTCTTGGCTCATGAGTGTAAGGCAGTTTGTTTAAAAAGCAATCCCGGAAAAGAGCATTTCAGTAAATTAAATAAAAAACTTCAAAACCTTCAAGGTCCAACCTTGTAGGCTTATCCCACCTTACCTGCAAGGACAGACCTCGCAGGCTAAGTAATGAACCTTCAAGGTCCAACCTTGTAGGCTTACCTCACCCTTGGCGTAAAACCAGCCTTCTTCAATAAGGGAACCAAATACTCAGCTGGCAAACCGTGAGTTAATCCAGTTAAAGAACCTTTAACTTTCTTTATCATTCCCAACACATACATCTCAGAAGGCGCATAAGCTGCCGCCCATTCTGTTACCGGCATAATCTTTACATACTCATCTAGTTCTTTCTCATACAGTTTTCTAAACCAGACTTCTGTCTTGACTGTTGTTGAAAAGTTTGACCCTTCTTTAGTATTTATAAAACAAAAGCCGGTATAACAGATCGCTTTGTTCCCTGACAATAATCTCAACATCTCCTTAGCATCTTTATTGGATTTCGGTTTCTCAAATACTTTCCCCTCAGTCACCGTAAAAGTATCCGCCGCAATAATTATCCCTTTATGACTTAAAGCTACAGATTTTGCCTTACCGATAGCAATTTTCTTAGCTCTTAAGGCTTGATTAGTTTCTTTAACAGAATCTTCATCAAACTGGCTCACCACCACTTTAAATGAAAACCCTAAAGCTTTCATCATTTTCTGTCTATTAATAGACGCCGAAGCCAAGATTATCCGGTCCATAAATACTTATCCAAATCTACTTTATAATTTGTAACTTTTACTCCTTCAGCTTTCAGTCTCTTTGCTTGAGTTATTATCTTACCCTTAGATCCAAAATTTTTAGCCAGTTGACCCTTAGCGTTCACCACTCGATGACAAGGTACGATACTAATCGGCTGTTTATGAGTATGAAGCCAGTTACCAACTGGTCGAGCACTTTTCACTCCGGCCATTTGAGCAATTCTGCCATAAGTAGACACCTTACCTCTAGGTATTTTTCCAACCATCTTCAACGCCTTGTCTCTCAAACTCATAATATCTTTCCGTCTGGAGCAATCTCAGTCGCTTTAGGGAGGATATAGATATCTCTTCTAATCTCATCCACTCCAATAAACTCACCTTCACCGTTAACAATAGATTCAAATGGCTTACAGGCTCGACAACCATTATCCGGACACTTAAACTTATTAAAAGTTCTGGCTAACTTTATTTCCTTGGCTATCTTTAATATTTTCACTTGAGCCTTTTTTGTATTCGGCATTTTTTGTTCAATCGGTTCTTGAGCCATATCAACATACCAATAACTGGCTTTCTTAACCGGTCTTTCTTGAGTGTTGCCAACCAACAGACAATATATAGGTAACTGCAAAGAATCACTTTTCTCAGCCGTCTTTCCTGTCTTAAAATCAATAATATGAACACTGTCTTCTTTTTCAAGATACTCCAGCCAATCAATTTTCCCACACAAAATAATATTATCTTCTTCAGACAACCAATAATGAGGTAGATCCATCTGGATTTTAACCGCCAAGCGCTTCAAGGGTCCAGGGTTTTTCATAACCTTTCTTAACATCTCTTTGCCTCTTTCTTTATACCTAGCCTCATCACTATCATCAGCAAAACCACCCTTTTTGTTATTATATTTCTCCCAAACTTTATCAAACTTAAGTATCAGCGACTCATCAAACCGATCTTTAACAGGCAAAACTGACAAGCCTTCAATTACTTCATGAACCGCCGACCCCAGAGCCAGCGGAGGACTCATCAAAGAAATCTTATGCCCAGTCTTAGGGTCTTTATAGACATTTTTCAAGTAGTAAGCTCTCGGACAATCAAGCCAATCGGAAATTGACGAATGAGAAACCCAGACTGCTGAATACTTGTCTTTTGCCATATGGTTATATAATCTCAGTATGGGTAATATTTGGCAAGACCTGAAAATACCAATTCTCTGCTTAGCTCCTATGGACGGAGTCACCGACACTGTCTTAAGGTCTCTGCTTGTTAAGCTTGGCAAACCCGATCTAATGTTCACCGAGTTTGTTCACGTCAAATCAATTTTTTCCCACGATCAAACCTCTTTTGTTAAACGTCTTCAATATCAAAAAAAAGAAAAACCATTAATAGCTCAGATTTGGGGTACTACTCCAGAACTATTTGAAGCCGCCGCCGAGTTGCTGGTTAAACTTAACTTTGATGGTATCGATATCAACATGGGTTGTCCGGATCGATCCGTCACTAAAAAAGGCGCCGGTTCAGGCTTAATTAACACTCCTAAACTAGCCCAGCAAATCATTCAAGCTACTCAAAGGGGAGCTAATAAAAAAATTCCGGTCTCAGCTAAAACTCGTTTAGGTTTTAACTCCATTAACACCAAAGACTGGATTGGTTTCTTGTTATCTCTTAAACTTGACGCTCTTACAATTCACGTTCGCACCACCAAAGAACAATCACTAGTAGAACCTCATTGGGATGAAATGAAACTAGTTATCAAACTAAAAGATAAGCTCAAAGCCACCACCAAAATTATCGGTAATGGTGATATCTTCAGTCTCAAACAAGCCCACCAAGTTATCAACCAATATCACTTAGATGGCATCATGATCGGTCGGGGCATCTTTAGGGATCCTTTTATCTTTAATCCAACCCAAACCATCACCACCAAAACCCCTCAAGAAAAACTAAACTTACTCTTAGATCACCTAAAACTATTTGAATCCTTAAACACCAACCCCAAAGCATTTCATACTCTAAAAAGATTCTTCAAAGTCTACGTTAGAGATTTTGAAAATGCTCTAACTCTAAGAACCAAACTAATGGAAACATCCAATCTGGTACAGGCCAGAGCCATTATCAAGGACTTTAAACAATGAAAAAACTCTTCATCCTAATTATTGTCATTGTTTTTGCCTTTACCGGTTTTTACTTTTATCACCAACAATCTCCGGTTATTAGCCCAAACTCGACTCCATCTCCAAAAACTCAATCATCACCAATTCTTGAAAAGCTTGATACCATCACCCTTAACTCTCAAACCTATTACTTTACTTATACTCTTATTGACGACTTAACCAATCTAAAACTTTACCCCAACTTTAAGGATCAACTAAGCTCAGTCGAACTCATTGAAAAATATCACTGCTCAATCTTAATCAACGGCGGTTTCTACTCGGAAGATTTCAAACCCTTAGGTTGGCTAGTTTCAAATAGCCAACAACTCTCCAGTCCGATTAAAAGCCAATTATTCAACGGTTATTTATCTATCAAAAACAATAAAACTTCAATCACTTCCAATAATTTAGACGCTGTCACTCTGGGGCTTCAATCCGGCCCGCTCCTAATACAAGCAAATCAATCACTTAACTTGAACATCAAAAATGACGAACCCCGTCGTCGTCTAGTTAGTGCTCTCACTCCATCAAATCAACTCTTATTTATAGCCATTATCATCAAAGACTCTCTCTTTTTCGGTCCCATGCTTGCCGACTTGCCCGGTGTTATTGAGGCTATCTCCCGTCAACTACAAATACCTATCACTGATGCCATCAATCTAGACGGAGGCTCAGCTTCGACCTTCTACTCCCCATCAGTACATCTCAAAGAATTTTCTCCTATTGGCAGTTTTTTTTGTTTGCCCTAAAATACCCCTATGGACTTTCTTTTTCTAACCTGGGACGACCTTCAAGATCAATGCTTCAAGCTCGCCAAATTAATTCATAAACAAAACATTAAACTCGATCGTATTGTTTGTGTCTCTCGTGGGGGATTAATCATCGCACGTATCCTGTCTGATTTTCTCGATTTACCCATCTCCAACTTTACTATCGTTTCTTACGTCTCGGTCGGTGTCACTGGTAAACCAAAAATTGTCGAAAAATTATCAGTTGATATTAAGTCTGAATCAGTCTTGCTTGTCGACGAGATCGTCGATCATGGCACTACCTTAAAATGCGCCTTAGATTATCTAGCTACCAAAAAACCTAAAAAAATCTACTCCTTGGCACCAGTCATCAAACCTTGGACAAAAATCAAACCAGATTATTACCTAATCGAAACCAAAAAATGGGTTGTCTATCCTTACGAACTTAAGGAAACCATTGACGACTTAAAAAAAATCTTCTTAAAAGAAGGCAAAACCAAAAAAGATCTAGAAAAAACTATCAATAAACTAAAATTCAATCCTCAACAAGCTAAATACTTCTTATAATGTCGGGATGACTGGATTTGAACCAGTGATCTCTCGCTCCCCGAGCGAGCGCTCTAACCAACTAAGCCACACCCCGTTTTCAAACATCCAATTTTAACATAGTAGATAAGCCTTGACATCTTCGGGTTTTATTTGATTTAATAAAGTAATGCCCAAATGGAAAATAAAATATTATACTAAACCTTCTGGCAAAATTCCCGTTAAAGATTTTATTGACGACCTACCAGTTAGCCTTCAAGCTAAAGTTCATGACTCGTTTGAGTTATTAATAGAATTTAATATAAGGCTAGGTGAACCTTACACTAAGAAAATTATAAATACTCCATTATGGGAATTCAGACTTCTTGGCAAAAAATCAATACGATTTTTCTACTTAACTCGGACCAATCGAGTATTTTACTTTCTTCACGCTTTTAAAAAGAAATCTCAAAAAACTCCTAAAAAAGAAATTAAAATAGCCTTAAGAAGGTTGAAAACCATTACTTGACGAATATCACAAAAATGTGATAATATAAATCATATGGATTGGCAAACTCATAAAAAACAACTTAATAAAAATCCGAAATTTAGAAAAGCTCTTAAAGAGAGTCGTATTGAATATGATATTTCTAGGGCTGTCATTAAAGCTCGCCTTAAGCATCAACTAACCCAAAAACAACTAGCAATTAAACTTAATACTCAACAATCAGTTATTTCTCGTGTTGAAAATGCTCAAACCACAACCTCTGTCTCTTTTCTCAAACGCTTGGCTAGTACATTTGGTGGAAAATTAATAATTAGTTTTAACGGAATTTAAATTGTTACAGGAACATCCCATTGACAGCTTCGGGAAAACTTAGTTTAATGAACTAATATTAACTTTACCTGTCCGTGAGGAAAGAATTTATGACAAGCGATCCCAAACTTCAAGCAATTAAAGTGGCCATGGAACAAATCGAAAAAGAATATGGCAAAGGTTCAATTATGAAACTTGGCGACAAACAGCATCAAGAAGTAGCCGTTATTCCAACTGGTTCAATCACTCTGGATATTGCCTTAGGTGTTGGTGGCTTACCTCGTGGTCGAGTTACTGAAATCTATGGTCCCGAAGCCAGTGGTAAAACCACTCTTTGTCTTCATGTCATCGCCGAAGCTCAAAAACAAGGTGGAGCAGTTGCTTTCATCGATGCCGAACACGCTCTTGATCCTCAACGAGCTGAAGTTATCGGTGTTAACCTAGATGATCTAATCATCTCTCAACCAGACACCGGCGAACAAGCCTTAGAAATTACCGAAACCTTAATTCGCTCCGGAGCCGTTGATGTCATCTGTGTTGACTCGGTCGCCGCCTTAGTGCCTAAAGCCGAGATCGAGGGCGAGATGGGCGACGCTATGATTGGCGTTCAAGCCAGACTAATGAGTCAAGCCATGAGAAAACTAACCTCAGCTATCTCAAAATCCAAGGCTGTCGTTATTTTTACCAACCAGCTTCGCATGAAGATAGGTGTTATGTTTGGTAATCCCGAAACTACCTCCGGTGGAAAAGCTTTAAAGTTTTACTCATCTGTTCGCTTAGATTGTCGCAAGATTGGCAATATCCAGGATGGTGAGACTATCATTGGCTCTCGCCACCGAGTCAAAGTCGTCAAAAACAAAATTGCCCCACCTTTTAGAAAAGCCGAGTTCGACATCTTAAATGTCTCCGGTATCTCAAAACTTGGCGGCCTTATCGATTTAGGTGTTGAGTTTGACATCATTGAAAAATCTGGCAGTTTCTATAAATACGAAGATAAAGTCATTGGCCAAGGCAAAGAAGCCGCTAGGATACACCTAGAAGAAAATCCTAAAACAGCCAAACAAATAGAAGCTCAAGTCTGGCAGAAAGTCAAAGGTGAAACCACCAAAAAACCTTCATCCAAAAAACGAGGTCGACCGTCAAAAGCTGATAAATAAGGCTTTAAAACTACTATCTTATAGACCTAGAAGTATTAGTGAAATTAAGTTTCGATTAACAAGGTTAAAGTATTCTACTCCCGCTTTAATCAATCAAACTATTGAGTATTTATTGGAAACCAATCTCCTTGATGATCAAAAATTCGCTTCCTGGTGGGTTGAACAAAGATCAACTCATCGCCCTAAAGGAAACATAGCTTTAACCAGTGAGTTATTAAGCAAGGGGATTGACCAATCAATTATTGAATCTGTCTTGTTGTCTTCAGAAAACGAAAAAAAACTAGCTCAGAAAATCTTAAAATCCAAAAAAACTACTAACCGACCATTAGCCTATCAATACTTATACTCTCGAGGTTTTTCCTCAAATACTATCAACGCAAGCATTGACGAACTATCTCTTTAAGCGTAAAATGCTCTTACTGGATAAATAGTGATATTATTTAATTTAATGTTGTTACATCAACCTATACTTACACTAACCTCAGGCTTAATTCTAGCCGAGTAGTCCGATCGTAGCATCGGATCACTGTTTGTCCCCTAAAATAGAAAGGATTACTTATGTCGTTTTTAAAACGCTTTACTCACTTAATGGCTGGAAAAACCGCTCCTACTCCTCAGGGTAGGCCAGCTCCAACCAGACCCAAACAGAAAAAAGCTCCTCAGGTACAAATTGTCCCTTCAAGAGAACAACTAGCCAAAGCTGAAGCTCAAGCTAGAGAAATCATTGTTGAAGCCAAGGACAAGGCTTTTGAAGCCAAACGTCAAGCCGATCAAATGGCTCAAAAAATTATTCACGAAACTCAAGTCTTAAAAGACAAGGTTCAGCGTGAAGCAGCTCAACTAGGTCATCGCTTGGGAGCAGTTGAACAGCGCGAAAAAGCTATCTCAGGTCAGCAAAAACGTCTTCAAACAGAATCTCAAAACATCGAGCAACTAAAACAAAAACAACTGACCCAGCTTGAAAATATTGCCAAGTTGAAAAAAGAAGAAGCTCAAGAACTTATCTTAAAAGCTTATCAAAAAAGAATGACTCGGGATATTGCCCAAATCATCACTGAAGCCGAGGATAAAGCCAAAAGTCAAGCCGAAGAAAAAGCCAAAGAAATCTTAGTCGAGAGTATGCGTCACGGCGCCACTAATTACGTCGCCGAGTATACCGTTTCAATCGTCAAGATAGCCGACGAAGATATTAAAGGTAAAATTATCGGTCGTGAAGGTCGAAATATCAGAACTTTTGAAAAAGTCACCGGAGTTGAAGTCGATCTGGATGAAGAAGGTATTATCAGACTTTCCTGTTTTGACTCAGTCAGAAGAGAAATAGCTAGAGTCACTCTCGAAAAACTCATGTCTGATGGCCGGATTCAACCCTCACGCATCGAAGAAGTCTACAAGCAAGTCTCAAGAGACATCAATAAAATCATGAGTCAAGAAGGTGAAAAACTCTGTCATGCAGTTAAGGTTTTCAACTTACCAAGAGAGATTATGGATATGCTCGGTAGGTTTAGGTACCGTTTTTCTTACGGACAAAGTATGATTACTCACACCCTTGAAGAAACCCAAATTGGTATCAAGTTAGCTCATGAAGTTGGTGCTGATGTCAATATAGTTAGGTTAGGTTGTTTACTTCACGACGTTGGTAAGGTTATTGATGACGAAGACGGCACCCACGTTGAACTAGGTGTCAAATTCCTAAAGAAATTCCATATTCCCCAGGCAGTTCTTGATTGTGTCGAGCAACACCACGAAGACAAGCCATTCTCTTCAATCGAGTCCATGCTAGTTTATGTCGCCGACGCTATCTCAGGCTCAAGACCTGGAGCTCGCTATGATGACCATGAAGGCTATCTCCAGCGAATGACTCAATTAGAGGATATCGCTAAATCTTTTGATGGTATCGATTCTGCCTTTGCTCTTCAAGCCGGTCGGGAAGTTAGAGTTATAGTTAAACCCGATAAACTTGATGACGATGGCGCCATTAAGTTAGCCAGTGACATCAAAGACAAAATTAAAGAAGATGTTAAAGCTTTCCCCGGTCAAATCAAAGTGACCGTTATTCGGGAAATGCGAACAGAATCTATTGTCAAATAATACTTTAAGCATTTAAATTGCCACTTGATTTAGGCTGATACATCAGCTACTATTATCTCGTTATGACCAAAGCCGAACTTATCGAAATCATTGCCAAAAAAGCGCATCTAACCAAAAAAGCTACTCGTGAATCTATTGATGCTTTCTTGGATGAAATTGTCAGACAGATTAACAAAGGCGAAAAAGTGGTTCTTTCCGGCTTTGGCACTTTCAAAGTCACCAAAGTCAAGGATAAAAAAGGCCGTAATCCTCAAACAAGTGAAGAGTTGATTATCAAAGGCCACCGCGTCGTTCGCTTTGTTGTTGGCAAAACCCTCAAACGTTTGGTTAAAAAATAAACTTTCTTTAACTCTACATTTCTTATCGTGTTACAATGGATTAGTTATGTCTGTTATTTCAGTTAAAAACCTAAAGAAATATTATCAGGTTTATCAAAAAGAACCCGGTCTAACTGGGTCAATCAAATCACTCTTCAATCGAAAGTATGAAGATGTCAAAGCCGTCAATGATATCTCCATTAACATCAACGAAGGTGAACTAGTCGGTTTTATCGGCCCCAATGGCGCTGGCAAAACCACCACTCTAAAAGTTCTCTCAGGCCTTCTATATCCCACCTCAGGTGAAGTTAATGTTTTAGGCTTCACTCCTTTTGATCGTAAACCCGAATTCCAAAAACAGTTCTCCTTAGTTATGGGTCAGAAGAACCAGCTTTGGTGGGACTTACCGGCTCTAGATTCATTTATCCTTAATCGCGAAATCTACGAGGTTCCTAAAAAGCAGTTTGACCAAACTTTGAATGACTTAGTTGACCTGCTCGATCTCAAAGACGTCATCAAAATTCAAGTTCGTAAATTATCACTAGGTCAAAGAATGAAATGTGAGCTAGTCGCCGCTCTCTTACACTCTCCCAAGGTTCTATTCTTAGACGAACCTACCATCGGTCTAGACGTCGTGATGCAAAAAAAGATCAGAGACTTCTTAAAGATTTACAACCAGAAATATCACGCCTCCATTATCTTAACTTCTCACTACATGGACGATGTCAAAGAACTTTGCGACCGAGTTATCATTATTGATAAAGGCAAGATATTCTTTGATGGCCTCTTGGACGAGATCATCAAAAAATACGCTGATCGAAAAAATCTAGAAGTAGTTTTTTCTAAATCGATGGTCAAAAAAGATTTTAAATCTATCCCTTCAGCCAAAATTAAAGAGTTTGATCCTCTTAAAGTAACTTTCTCCGTCAAACGAAAAGATACTAACTTAGTTGCCGCTAAACTATTAGAAAAATTTCCAGTGGCTGACTTAAATATTTTAGAATCCTCAATCGAAGACATTATCCGTGAAGTCTTTACCGGTCGAGATTTATCCTGAGATGAAATACCTCCAAATCTTTAAAATTAGTTGGCAAAATACTTTTGTCTACCGTCTTAACTTTATTATGTGGCGAGTCAGAACCTTACTTTGGTTTTTTGCCGCTTATTATTTTTGGGTCGCTATCTTTTCTCAAAACGATCAAGTTTTTAATTACGATCGTTCAAGTCTGCTAACTTACATTATCGGCGCTGCCTTACTCAGGTCATTTGTTTTGTCATCCAAAAGTGTCATGGTTAATGTCGAGATTGCCAACGGTGACCTAAACAATTATCTTGTCAGACCTATTAGTTATCTCAAGAACTGGCTCTCACGAGACATGGCCGACAAAGCCATGAACCTAGCTTTCTTTTCAATTGAAATCACTATCTTGTTTTTTATCATCAAGCCACCAATTTTACTTCCACTTTCTTTATGGCACCTATCCGCTTTCCTACTAGCTTCAATCTTAGCCATGTTTATGTATTTTTTCTTTTCTTTCATTGTTAGTTGTTTTGCCTTTTGGTATCCGGAACACAACGGTTGGCCCTTACGTTTTATTGTCTTCATGCTCTTAGGTTTTCTCTCTGGCGAAGCCTTCCCCTTAGACATCTTTCCCGCCTTAGCTCAACAGATATTTTCATTCCTCCCTTTTTCCTACTTCATCTTTTATCCTCTTCAAATTTACTTAGGTCGATTATCTGACCCTCAGATACTAACTGTCTTTTCAGCTCAACTAGTTTGGATTATTATTTTGTATCTATTATCTCAACGCTTATATAAAAAAGGCTTAAAAATCTACGGTGCTTATGGTCGCTAAACTCAAAACCTACTGGTACTATTGGGTAAAATCCAACGAACTGGTCTTACAGTCTCTTTTATCTACTCGCTTATCTTCATTCTTGTTTATCTTAGGTAAGTTCGGTCGCTTCTTTTTGTTCATCTGGTTTTTATGGGTCTTAAGAGACAAAATTCAGCTAGTGGCTGGTTACTCGATCGACCAGTTAATCACCTTCTTTTTAATTTTTAACTTTTTTGACCTCACTGGGCAGTTATTTTACCGAGGTATCTACTGGTTCAGGAGCGAAATCGTCTCCGGCACTTTTGATTTTAGACTAGTCAAACCCTTAAGTGCCTTGTTTCAAATCTTAACCCAACACACCGACTTTTTAGATATTCCTTTATTAATCTTGGTTTCCATCGCTCTCTTTAAACGCCTCTACTTAGTTGATCCTCAAAACTTACTCGTCTTTGCTGTCTTAAGTCTCTCGGCCATTCTCATTCTCACCGCCATCCATATTTTTGTTGCTTCTATCGGCGTTCTCACTACCGAGGTTGATCACACTATCTGGATTTATAGAGATCTCTCTGCCATGGCCCGAGTACCAATCGATATCTATGTTGAGTTTATCAGGGGCTTTTTGACCTTTGTTATTCCCGTGGCTCTGGTATACACTTTTCCCGCCAAAGCTATTTTTGGCTTACTAAGTCCAATCACTATTATCACCAGCATCGGCGGTTCGATTATCTTTTACCTTCTATCCTTAAAATTTTGGCAGTTCGCCTTAACCAAGTATTCCTCCGCTTCCTCTTAATCTTGGTATAATTCACTCGCTTATGCCAAAAACTTATTTTATCTATACCTTCGGCTGCCAAATGAACAAAGCCGATTCCGAGCGCTTAGCCGGTGATTATCATAGTCGTGGCTATAAAAAAGCCAAGTCTATCAATCAAGCTGACGAAATCATTATCAATACTTGTAGCGTCAGGCAAAGAGCCGAAGACAGGGTCGATGGCTTAATCTTAAACTTAATGAGTCAACTTCAAGCTAGGAAACCTAAACCTAAAATTATCCTCACCGGTTGCATGATTCATCACGGTCAAAACACACTTTTAGACATGTTTCCTTTTGTCGATGAAATTCTACCCATCAACGAAGTTGGCTTTAATCAGGAGGCTATTAGGAGAGATAAACATCATGCTTGGATTCCCATTTCTAATGGCTGCAACTCCTTTTGCTCCTACTGCATTGTTCCATTTTCTCGTGGTCGAGAAAAATCAAGACCTATGAAAGAGATTCTTACCGAAATCAAAAAACTAGTCGATCAAGGTTATTCTGAAATTACCTTAGTTGGTCAAAACGTTAATTCTTATGGCCTTGAAAAACTTGATATCGGTTCTAGAAAAAAACTCATATTTACCAAAGGCAAACCACCATTTGTCAAACTTATCGAAAAAACACTTGAACATCCAGAAATTAAAAAATTAAGATTTCTAACCTCTAATCCATGGGATTTTCCAGATGCTTTAATTGACCTAATTGCCAAGCATAAACGCATCGATCGCTTTGTTTATCTACCAGTTCAGTCAGGCTCAAACAAAATTCTAAAAAAAATGAATCGAGGCTATACTCACCAACAATATCTCACTTTAATTAATAAAATTAAAGCCAAAATTCCTAAAGTTGAGTTAGGTACTGATATCATTGTTGGTTTTCCTGGCGAAACCGACAAAGATTTTCAAGCCACTGTTGACCTAGCTAAACAAATTAATTTTAAAGTTGCCTTTGTGGCTCAATACTCACCTCGACCTCACACCGTAGCAGCCAAAATATATCAAGACACCGTCCCTCCAGCTGTCAAAAAAAAGCGCTGGCAAGTACTGGAAAAATTAATCAATCGAAAAAACATCAAAGCTCGCCCTCAAGTAATTAAATGAATAAAATACTAATTATCTGTGGCCCCACCGCCACTGGTAAAACCAATCTGGCTTTAAAGCTAGCCAAAAAGTTTAACGGTCAACTTATTTCCGCTGATTCTCGCCAAGTCTATCAAGGCATGGATATCGGCACCGGCAAGGACTTACCAGTCAATGCCAAAAAGCATAAAGATGGTCACTATTTAATTGATCAAATAAAAGTATGGGGCTATGACCTGGTTAAGCCAGATCAAGATTTTTCTGTCGCTCACTTTGTTGCCTTTACCAAAGATCGTATTAAAAAAATCTGGAGACAGGGGAGTCTGCCGATACTAGTTGGAGGAACCGGTTTATATCTAAAAGCTATCGTTAAACCCATCGATACTCTAAACATTCCGGCCGATCCTAAACTCCGTTCAAGCCTTAATCATTTATCTGTCTTAAAGCTTCAAGCTAGGCTTAAAAACCTTAACCCTATTCACTTCAAGCAGATGAATCACTCAGATCAACTCAATCCTCGTCGTCTCATCCGTGCTATCGAGGTCCACACTCAAAAGGGACAGATCCTAAAGTCAGACCCTTTTATCACTGATAGTCTCTGGATTGGTTTAAAAGCTACTAAAACCTCCCTTGATAAAAAGGTCAAAGAAAGAGTTATTAAGCGCCTTCAAGCTGGCGCTCAAGAAGAGGTCAAGACTCTATTTAAAGCCGGTTATACTTTCGATCTGCCTTCCATGTCAGCTACAGGTTATCAACAATGGCAGCCTTACCTCCAAAACAAAATCAGCCTTGAAGCTGTTAAAGAGTCTTGGTTTACCGCCGAAAGACAATACTTACGTCGTCAACTAACTTGGTTCAATCGCCAACCACACCTCCACTGGTTTAACATCTCAAAATTAAATTATCAAAAACTAGTAGCCAGCCAAGTTCAGTCTTGGTATACTAATTAGTAATATGAAACCAGCCAAAATCGAGATTTCTCACAAAACCATTATCTTTACCATTTTCTTCCTGCTTTTTCTCTGGTTCTTGTTTCAGATTAGGCACATCTTACTTCTTCTTTTCATTGCCATCATCTTTATGTCTGCCTTAAGTCCGATAGTTGATAGGCTTCAAAAACTTAAAATACCTAGAGGACTAGCAATTTTAATTATCTATATTCTCATCTGGGCTGCCATTAGTTACGGTATCGCCTCATTGGTTCCTCCTTTAGTTGAACAGTCTAGTAAATTCATTTCCCGTCTACCTCAGGATATTTCCTCCATCACCCAAGGCAGGCTTGATCTTTCTATCTTTGATTCTCGCCTAAATGCTTTACCGGAGCAGATACTAAAAATTGCCGTCAGTGCATTTACAAATGTGGCCGCTCTATTTACTTTCATGGTCATTGTCTTTTATTTGATTATGGAGAGAAAAAATCTTCACAAATACTTAGTCTTCTTATTTGGTCAAAACGACGCTGAAAAACGAGCCGAAAACTTGATAAAGAAACTAGAAGTTAAGCTGGGTTCTTGGATGCGAGGCCAACTAGCCTTAATGCTTATCGTCGGTTTAATGTCCTACTTTGGTCTAACCTTTCTGGGGGTTGAGTTTGCCATTCCTTTAGCTTTCATCTCGGGCTTACTAGAAATCATTCCCAATATCGGGCCTACCCTTTCTATGGTTCCGGCTATCCTAGTCGCCTTGGGCACTTCTCCGGTTATGGCCTTAGCAGTTTTTGCTCTATATTTCTTAATTCAACAACTTGAAAATAGTCTGATCGTTCCCAAAGTTATGTCCAAAGCTGTTGGCCTAAGCCCTTTAGTCATAATCATTGCCTTACTAGTCGGTTTCAAGGTTGCCGGTATCGCTGGAGCTGTCTTATCAGTCCCCTCAGTTTTGTTTATCGAAATCATCATCAACGATCTCTACAAACGGCATAATAAAAAATAATGTCCGGGCTTCGCACAGACAAGCAGTTGGCATTCTTTCTGAAAGGTCTAGCTATCTTAGCTGTTGTTGGCCTTCACTTACTCACCCTTCTTCCGTCTAGCATATACTTTTCCAACTCCACTCAACTTGCCTTTCTTTCCTTTGACCAACTCTTGCGTTTCTGCGTTCCAGTTTTTATCTTTCTTTCAGGTTATGGTTTAAGTCTCAAATACCAAACCAAAGCTCTCAATCTAGTCGGCTTTTATCGTTCTCGAATAATCAAACTCTTACCCTTATACTTACTCTGGTCTGCCTACTATCTATTTTTGTCCGAGTTTATCGAGCCTTGGTGGAAAGTTCTTCAAACCGGGCCAATCTGGAAAATATTACTCTTAGGCTGGTCAGATTATCACCTATATTTTATCTCGGTCATCTTTCAACTATACCTATTGTATCCATTACTCTTGAAGTTAATTAAATCCTTTCCCAAAACTACTCTAGCTCTAAGTTTACTAACTCAACTTGGTCTTTATGCCTATTTTTCTGTAACTAATAATCCTCCACCAGATCAAATTCAAAACACTCTCTTTTTATCTTGGATATTTTACTTCGTCCTCGGTATCTTCTTAGCCGGTAGAAAATCTTTTCTCTCTCAGAAAGCAGGCTTTCTAATAGCAGTTTTTGGCCTCATCCTCTCAATCTTCGACACTCATCAATATCTAAACTCCACTCAAAGTTTAATCTTAGCTATCCGGTCCACTAAAATCTCTCAACTCCTTTACTCTTTTGGTTTTATCACCTTCTTTTTAAACAGACCTCAGTCAACTTCTGAAAACAAACTGATCAACTGGCTTGGAAAAAACTCTTTCCTCATCTATCTTTCTCATCCGGTTTTAATTCATCTAGCTAACTTTAACCCAACCGAAATCCCTATCTTACAGGCTTTATTAAGTTTTATCATAATGCTCTTTATCTCAATAAAAATAGAACACCTCCAAAAAGGTGTTCTATTTGCTAGGAAGCCGTAAGCCAGATTTTGTTTAAGTGACATCTATCTAGGCCTTCAAACTTTGATCCTCGGGAAAGCGTCCTCAATCGGATCTCTCGGAAGTTGCTGCAGGGAGAATTACCACCCTCCGATTTTCATCGGAGTAGTTCCTAAGCTAACAGTAGCTTAGGACGTTTCACTTCTCGATAACCTTTAAGGTCACCGAAGAACTCGTCTCTGTGGCTTCACTGTATCTCGATGGCTATGCCCATCGGATCTTCCGCTTACACGGAACACCTTGCTTTCTGCAGTCTGGACTTTCCTCCCCGACTTTACGTCAGGGTATCACCACACTTCCTAGCCCCTCTATTATACCAAAACAGGCCAAACTTAATTGACTTTCTCTCTGCAAACTTACATAATATTATTAACGAAAGGGGGTGAAAATTTAATGCCCACATATTCATTTTCCACAATCTCAAACTGGCAAGAAGCCATTATGCTAGCTGGAGCCAATGTCTTAAATGGTTTCTTTAGCTTTCTTCCAAGTTTCTTTGGAGCTCTAATTATTTTTATAGTCGGTTTAATCTTAGCCAAATGGGGTAGAGCCTTGATTGTTAAAATCTTAGGCGCCATCAAGCTAGATAAACTCTTAAGAAAAGCTGGTCTTGAACATTTCTTCAACAAAGCTGATTTTAGAGTCAAAACAGAGGAAGTTATCGGAGAGATTACCCACTGGTTAATCATCATAGTTTTCTTTATGGCAGCCGTTAATGTTTTAGGTCTAACCACCGTTTCCGGTGTCTTAAGCACCTTACTAGGTTATCTACCAAACATTATCTCAGCCGTCTTAGTTCTAACCGTTGGTGTCCTTTTGGCCGGTTTTGTTGAAAACCTAGTCAAAGGTACAGTTAGCCAAGTCGACAAAAAGACTAGTCGCTTACTAAGCAAAATTGCCAGCTACTTAGTTGTCATTGTCGCTTCCTTAGCTGCTATCAACGAACTTGGTATAGCTCAAAGCTTGATCAATACACTCTTTATCGGAGTCGTCGCTACCCTAACTTTAGGTATCGGCCTAGCTATCGGTTTAGGTGCCAAAGATCTTGTTAGCCAGATGCTTACGGATTGGTATAAATCTCAGAAAAAAGAGAAATAATCATCATGACTATTTCTCAAAGTATTATCTTAGGCCTGATTCAGGGTCTAACTGAGTTTCTGCCGGTCTCAAGTTCAGGTCACCTGGTTATCTTCCAGCATCTATTAAATTTATCAGAACCTCCGGTGGTTTTTGATGTCTTGGTTCACTTAGCTACTTCTCTAGCTATCATCATTGTTCTCTTTAAGAGTTTAATCAAAATTACTTTAAAGCAAATCACCATTATCGTAGTGGCCAGTTTACCGGCCGCCATAATTGGTCTTTTATTAAACTCTCAAATAGAGCAATTATTTAGTTCCCTTAAGTTGGTCAGTTTTGCTTTACTAATAACCGCCGCTTTTCTTTTCTCAACTAAACTTCAGCCCAAGGCTGATCGTCCTCTGGACGATAAAAACAAAAAAATTAATTTCAAAAATTCTATCTTAATTGGTTTCTCACAGGCTTTAGCCATCATCCCCGGTATCTCTCGTTCCGGTAGTACTATTGTTACTGGACTTCACACCGGTTTATCACCCTCTACCGCCTTTAACTTTTCCTTTATGCTTAGCCTCCCCGCTATCTTCGGCGCCCAACTGCTTCAAATCAATAAACTAGCCTCGTTATCTTCTTTAGAGCTCCCAAGTTTAATCATTGGCTTCATCACAGCCTTTGCCTCTGGCTTACTTGCTTTAAATCTTCTCAAACGATTTGTCATCAACGGCAAACTCCATTACTTCGGCTACTACTGTTTAGTCCTTTCCGCCCTCACCCTCTTTATTTAAAGTTCCGAACTTTAAATTCACACCCACAACAGATCTACACAAATTAATTAATTGGATTATATTTAAGGTTCGGAACCTTAAATCTAATGGAGAACAGGACGGTGATATAATCTACTTATGAAAAACTGGAAAAAGAAAAACTCAAAAATAATCTTAGACGACAAATTCATGAGGGTAAGAAAAGATCTACTCGAGTTACCCGATGGCAGAAAAATGGAATGGACCTACTGGGATAGTACAGACTCAGTCATGGTTCTCGGAATGACCAAAGAAAAAAAATTGATAATGATCAAACAATATAAATATTTAGTCAAAGATATTATCTTCGAGTTTCCAGCCGGAAGATTAGAAAAGGGAGAGAAGTTTGAAGCAGGAGCCAAAAGAGAATTCGAGGAAGAAACCGGCTACAAAACAAATAGCTTAGTTAAACTTGGCTCTTTTTTCGAGACATATAGCCAATTAAATAGACAAATTCATATCTATTTTAGTGACAATGTTCTCAAATCTCGCAAAAATCCAGATAAAGGTAGTAAAGGCTTTGAAGATCTAAAGATACTGCTAGTTGATTGGGAAGAAGCAGTTAATCTCGCTCGAGAGAATAAAATTGTTGCCATGGGTTGTTCTCTAGCCATACTTTTACTAAAAGAAAAAATCGAAACCGGCGAAATTATAATCTAATCTAAAAACTCACGTACAGGGGATGAAGTTGCAAGGGGATTAAACCACCTTTAGTATTCTTAAGCTCTCCTCTAGCGATCCCGATCAACATCTCATCACTCTTAGTAATCTTCAATAAATTTACCAAACCTGATCGTGACTGACTGGCCACTCTTGAAGGTATTTGAAGCTTAGCTTTGTAGATTTTACCAATTGGTAAATCCACTGACGTCATCTCCACCTTAACTCCATTTTCAGATGTCAACGAGACTTTCCCTTCACCGTTAATAACCAAAAACCAAACCAATAATTCTGACCCTCCAGCTATTTCTTTCGCTTTCAGAAATCCATCTACCAATCTCAGTTCGGCTTCTGTATTTTCGTCAGTTACAAAAAATGTTCCTTCCCAGCTGGTTCTCTGACCCAAAATACCCACCTCAAGTTTACCTGTTTGAGCCAGTTCCGGTACCGTAAACTCAATATAGCTTCCAGTCCAGCTAATCAAGTTTTCCACCCCAACCAACTTTCCATTTAGACTGACAAAACTATCTTCATGAAATCCCCCCAAATTTTCTCCATGGATCAAAACCGCATCACCCACCTTGCCAAAAAAATGATCCACTAGATAAATAACCGGCGGTCCGGTCGGTGTCTCAAACTCACTGGTCACCGGTTGAGGTTGAGGCAACAAAGCCGCCTCTGATCTCGTTCGAGTAGGATTCTGAGCCACCTTCAAAGCCGTCGGCATCACCGCTATCGTTAAGATAAACAATCCCGCTCCAACTATCTTTTTCCAAGACAATCGATAAAACCAACGTAAAATTCCAGTATATTTTTTCATATTATTTATGACTAATTATTATTTCTTGACTCTTTGCATTGAATTCTACATTAAATTTATCAAAAAAACCGATTCTACCCAAAATATTATTAGCCTGTGGATTTTCCGAAAACACCACCGGAATTGTTTCTTCCTGAGAGCCAATCTTCATCACCATCTCCCCCTTATAAGCAAAAGTTTTTTGACCGGCAAATCCCTCAATTGTAATTCTCGGTAGACTTGTCAAATCTATCCCCAGTTCTTCAGCCGCAGTTTTAGGCAGAGCCGACACCACCGCTCCGCTATCCACCAAAAACTCCATTTCTTGATATCCGGTAATAGTCTTAACCAGTAAACTCACTTGAGGATTAATAGCGTTACCAAAATGCTTATACAAAGTTTGCTGATATGGAATGGTCAGGATAGCTCCATCTGCCTTCTGGTTAATCAACGTCTCGAAGCCCATTATCGGCTTAGCTTCCTTGATTTGTGCATTTCGCTTAAAAGTCACCACTGCTAAAACTGCCACTATCAACACCAATCCCAAAGAACTCATTTTTAAAATTCCGATCAACTGCCATCGATTAATTTTCATAACTCAATCATTATAACCAATTATCCCCAGTCTTGTCTTTAACTATTTTATTTGTTAATCTTCTTTTGATGAAGAAACTCATATCAATTCTCTCCACCTTACTTTTATTCTTATTCTTGAATCAGCCTGTTCAAGCAAGTCATTTAATCACCGGTCCGGTCTTTGAGGCTTCCGACTCAATTAATTTTCAAGATACAGTTGAGGGTGATGTTTTTTTGTTTGCTCAAGACGTCACCGTCAACGCTACCATCTCCGGTGACCTCATCGTTTTTGCAGGCCAAGCCGACATCAAAGGAACTGTTAACGGCGATCTTCGGGTTGTTGCCGGACAACTAAATATTGAATCTATCGTCAACGACGATGCCAGTTTAATCGCTGGCCAACTCAAACTTGGCCCCGATTCAAGTATTCAAAAAACCCTCACTGCCGCCGCCGCTGCAATCTCTCTCAATGGTCAAGTACAAGAAAAAGCTTGGCTTGGCGGTCGAAATATCACCATCTTAAATCAGGCTCAACTAGGCAACGATCTAAAGATTCTCCATCAAGCCACTCCTTCGATTGATCCCAAAGCTAAAATATCTGGAGACTTAATCACCAAGCAATTTGAATCCGAAGAAACCAATAAATTTAAAGACCTCTTCCTTAGAAAGAATAAACTGGTCAAAAAAATTACCACCCTAGTTGTTGTTCAAAATCTGGTAGCCATGTTCCTAGAAATTCTTGTTGGCATCTTAATAATCACCTTATTGCCTCTCTTGTCAAAAAAGCTAACCAAGCTCAGTCAGAATCAATCAAGTCAAACTATCGGTTGGGGATTATTATCAGTTATCAGTATTCCCATCATAGCTATTCTTCTATTCATTTCTCTGATTGGCATTCCCTTAGGTGTCTTAGCCTTAATTCTATTTAGCTTTTCATTATACTTATCAAGGCTTCTAGCCAGCCTCAGCCTTGGTAGTTATCTACTCAAAGACAACAAATTTAAAAAACCATATTACAGTTTAGCTCTTGGATTTGTCATCTTGAACTTACTTAAACTAGTTCCGATCCTAGGTTGGTTAGTTTACTCAATCTTTATCTTAAACGGTCTCGGCACAATTATTCTATTCAGTAAAACCTTATTAAGCCATCGCCGTAAATGAACCAGGCTGTTAAATTCCAACTTGGCCTTGGTGCTATGGTTATTATTTACTATCTCGTTCGTTTACTCGGTATTTCTGACCATGGTTTAAATATTTGGCAGCAAATTTACTGGGGAAATTTAATTAGAAACAGCTTCTTACTGCTTCTCACCTTCTTACTCTTCTACCAAATTTTTAATCAAGCTAGAAAAATGCCAATAACCGGTCCAACTCTTGTTAAGGGAAGCCTTTTAAAGAAGTTGCTATTTATATTTTTTGGTCTAGGTTGGTTAGCTGTCGTCACTCACACCATTTTCGACTCCCTGAAAATCTTACTACCCTTAGAACTACTACCTCTCTATCAATTCGCTGACCTAATGGACGAGACCATTGCCCATTTATTTATGCATATACCAATACAGCTTGGTTTTTTTCTCTTAACTCTACTGGAAATTCAAAGACCTTCATCAACGCCCTTAGTTAGAAAAAATCTAGTAATCTTGATTATTTCAAGCTCCCTCACTGGTTTACTTTGGGGTCTAAATCTTTCTGAAGGCAATTTTTCCATCTATTTCAGCCTACCTACAGTAATTATCTACTTAATTATCACTACCTACTTAATCAAACACTTCAGGATCAAGTTAACCAATCGACCTTGGACTCTATACTCACTCATCACTTCAGCTTCAATCGCCATTAGTTTTTCTGTGTGGAGCTTGATTCATTCAAGTTCTACTCAATTTTTCTCTACCTTAAAATGAAAATACTTATTGCCACTAGAAATAAATATAAGCTAAAAGAATCTAAAGAACTTCTTAAGCATCTTTCCTTTAAGCTAGTTTCTTTAGATCAGCTTAAATCAATTCCGGCAGACTTTGACATTTCTGAAACCGGCCAAAGCTTCAAACAAAACGCTATCCTAAAAGCCGAAGGTTTTGGCCAAAAAGCTAACTTATTAACCATTGCTGACGATTCCGGTCTATCAATTGATCACCTTAATGGTCAGCCGGGAATATACTCCAATCGATTTGCTAGAGGCAATTTCACCGCCGCTCGAAAACGCATACTTCAATTACTTAAAGCGGTGCCCAAAACCAAACGAGCAGCTCAATTCACCAGCGTCATCGCTTTATTTGACCCTCAAACCCAAAAGACCAAAACCTTCACCGGTATCGCTCATGGTTACATTCCAAAAAAAGAACTCGGTACTAAAGGCTTTCACTATGACCCAATATTTTATAGCCTAAGTCTCAAAAAGACTTACGCTCAAGCTTCAACAACTGAAAAAAACACTCACTCCCATCGGGCCTTAGCCTTTCAAAAACTTATTAATTACCTTAAAATATACCCATATGAATGATCCAAGACTAAAACGCTTGGCCAAAACCTTGGTTAACTACTCGGTCAAACTTAAAAAATCAGAAAAAATCTTAATTAGCGCCAACCAATCTTCTTGGCCACTAGCCAAAGAAGTTTACAAACTTAGTCTTAAAATCGGCGCTTTCCCCCACCTTGTTTATGGCCAACAAGATCTTGAGTACTTTTTTTACCAAAACGCCAACCAAGCCCAGCTGACTCAACCACCGGCCATCGCCATATTTCTAGCCAACTGGGCCGACAAATTTATAAGGCTATACTCAGCCAAAAATAATCGAAGCTTAGCCAATATTAACCCTCAAAAACTAATGACCACAGCTAAGGTTTCTGAGCCGGTCAAAGACATCATGCTCAACAAATCTTGGGTCTTAACCGAGTACCCCTCAGAATCGATGGCTCAAACTGCCGGTATGTCCTTAGATGAACTGGAAGAAATCTATTTCAAAGCTTGTCTCCAAGACTGGTCCAAGATGACCAAAACCTTAACCAAACTTCAAAAACGCCTAGACAACTCAAAAACAGTTAAGGTCATCGGCTTCAAGACCGATCTCACTTTAAGTTTTACCAATCGATATTTTCAAATCTGTACTGGTTCACATAATCTACCGGACGGAGAAATTTTCTCAGCTCCGATCGATAATAGCGCCAACGGTCAAATTTACTTTGACTTACCCTCATTAAGATCGGGCAATCTAGTTGAAGGAGTTACCCTAACTTTCAAAAAAGGTCAGGTAGTCAAGGCCACCGCCGAAAAAGGGCAAAAATATTTAACGGCCGCTTTACAGTCCGATCCGGGAGCCAAACGCTTAGGTGAGTTTGCCCTTGGAGCCAACTACGGCATCAAAAAGCCCATGCTCAACACTTTGTTCGACGAAAAAATCGGTGGTACCATTCATCTAGCTTTGGGTAGCGCCTATCCCGAAAAGAGAGGTGGGGGAATCAATAAATCTTCTCTCCATTGGGATCTAGTTAAGTCCATGTCAACCAGTCAATCTGTCGTACAAGTTAATAACCGCCCAATCCTTAAATCAGCCAAACTCCTCGTCTAATTTATTCGAGGTTCGTAACCTCGAATTTTTTTACTTCAGGTAGATATAAACTCCGATTAAAATTATCAATAAAAACAAAGAGATTAAGCCGGTCTTAATTAAATCTCTGACAATTAATTTTTTTTGCGTTTTCTTTTCCGGTTCTTTTACTTTTTCAATCTTTATCACGTCTTCAGTTTCTAGTTGAGTTGTTCTAGGTTCAACTCTGACCTTCACTCTCACTGTCTTTGCTTTAATTTTTTGCTTTCTAGTTCTTCTCTTTGCCATATCTCTATTATAGCTGGTTTAAGCCCGTTGACAAAACCATCCAAATGCCTCAAAATCGAAAACATATGGTACTCGATTTATATTTACTTCAATGGCTTGTTTTAGGACTTTTTGTTTGGATCATTGCCCTCACTGTTTTTCAAGTTCGATCAATCTTGCACTACAATCGACTCACCCGCAACATCACCAAAAAAGACTTAAAAACAGTCTTAACCGAGATATTAACTCAGGTTGAGCTTAATCAAAAAGAAATTAAAAGCTTAAGTGACACTCTAAAAGAAGTTGAAAAAGAAATGCTGACTCATATCCAGAAAATCGGCTTCATTCGATTTAATCCTTTTTCCCAAACTGGTGGCGATCAAAGTTTTTGTTTAAGTTTACTAGATGATAAAGACTCTGGTTTTGTGCTAAGCTCATTACATTCGCGTGACACCACTCGTTTCTATGCCAAAACGATCAAAAATGGTCAGCCCGAAGATTCTAAATTATCAGAAGAAGAAAAAAAAGCAATTAAAATTGCCAAATAACTAAAAAAGGATTCATATGGAAAATAAAAAGAAAAAAATCCTACTTACTCTTTTAAGCTTAGGTGTTTATTTACTATCAAGCGGTTTATCTTACGTCGCTTTTGCGACAGTGTCAGGTAGTGGCACTATCTTTACCTCACCCTTGCCAAGCGGAGCTAACCAGAGCTCAGAGGCAGACGCCAACAACGACAGAAAAGCCTTATTTGATATCTCGGGACCTCAAACTGAGTCTTGTCCCTTAAACGGAGTCAAGTTCACCAAAGCCGAAAAATCTATCTGGGAAACTCGAAGACCTTTAGCCGTCATGATCGAAAATCATCTAGAAGCTCGACCTCAATCAGGTCTTTCAGATGCCGACATAGTTTATGAAGCAGTTGCCGAAGGAGGCATTACACGCTTCATGGCCATATATTACTGTCAAGCCTCTGCCTACGAATCTATCCTTGGTCCGGTTAGAAGTGCCCGAACCTACTTTTTAGACTGGGCCTCCGAGTACAACTTCCCTCTCTATGCTCACGTTGGTGGGGCTAACTCTCCTGGACCAGCTAATGCTTTAGGTCAAATCGTCACCTATGGTTGGTCTGCCGGCAATGACATGAATCAATTTTCAATTGGTTACCCAACCTTCTGGAGAGACTATGAAAGGTTAGGGCGAACCGTGGCTACCGAACACACTATGTACAGCACCACTGAAAAACTCTGGAAAATTGGCGCCAAGAGAGAATATACCAATCAAGATCCCGACGGTGATGAATGGTCAGAAGGTTTCGTTTCTTGGAATTTTGCCAAGAGCGAACCAGACTTTGCCGATAGAGGAGACACTCAACCAATTGATTACAACTTTTGGGATGATGCTGAGTACGAAGTCAGTTGGCAGTACGACAAAGAGAATAATCTTTACAAACGATTCAACGGTGGTAAATCTCATAATGATCTAAATCTAGATCAACAGCTAACTACCAAAAACTTAGTAGTTCAGTTTGCTACCGAGAGAAACGCCAATGATGGCTATCCCGGCAATGTTCACTTAATCTATGGCACTACCGGTAAAGGCAAAGCCTTAATTGTTAAAGATGGTCAGGTGGAAACTGGCACCTGGGCCAAAGCCAGTCGATTAAAACGAACAGTTTTTTATAATGCCAAAGGTGAAGAACTTAAATTCAATCCTGGCAAAATCTGGATCTCTGTTTTACCAGTCGGTACTACCGTCGATTACTAATATTCTGCCCAAAGGAGGCCTATGGCCAACCTAAAAGACCTATTTGTCTCTAAGGTCAGAGTCAAGTTACTGAAAGTTTTCTTTTCCAAGCCGGCAGAGATTTATTATGTCAGGCAATTGGTCAGACTTACTGAAGAAGAAATCAATGCCGTCCGAAGAGAACTTAAGCGCATGGAAGAACGAGGCATGGTCAAAAAAGAACCTCGAGCCAACCGGCTTTATTATTTCTTCGTCAAATCCTATCCATTTTATCAAGAGCTCATTAGTTTAGTAGCCAAAACCACTGGTCTTGGTGCCGATATTATTAAACACAAAAATAAACTTGGTAATCTCAAGTTTGCCATGCTTTCTGGTCGTTACTCCAGACAAATGTCCAGAAAATCTGAGGAAGATATTGACCTTCTTTTAGTTGGTAACATCAACGCTTCAGAGCTTAATAAACTGGTCAGAAAAGCCGAGTCAGAACGGGAGAAAGAAATCAACTACGCTCCCATGACCATTGACGAGTTCGAGTTTCGCAAATCCCGACGTGATCCATTTCTACAAAGAATTCTTTCATCCGGAAGAATCATGCTCATCGGTGATGAAGAAGAAATGGTCAGCTAAATATCAAATCAACTTATGAAGCAAAAGGTCATGAAGGTCGGCAACTCAGTCGGCATCACTGTCCCATCAAAGTTTGTTAAATCAGTTGGTGTTAAAATTGGAGATAATGTGAAAGTTAAAACTATTCTAGAAACCGGTCAGGTTATTTACACTTTTAAAGGCGCTAAACAATTATCTTTAACCAGTTCGTTTAAAAAATGAAATCCTCCCTTCGCCGTTTATGGCTTATCTTACTATTGGTCTTAATCTGCATTTACTTAAACCTGCCCGAACTGCCAATCAGCTTTACCTTAAGAAACAAACAGTTTAACTTCACCATTCCTAGAGTAAAGCTAGGCTCTCGAACTCTTGAGCTTAAGAAAGGTCTTGATCTCCAGGGTGGCACTCACCTAAGCCTTGAAGCTGATATGTCAAACCTTGATACTGCCGATAGAGCTGATGCCTTGGAATCAGCCAAAGAAATCATCACTCAAAGAGTCGATCTCTACGGTGTCTCCGAACCAGTCATCCAAACTGCAGTCCTTACCGATTCCTATCGAATTATTGTCGAACTGCCCGGTATTCAAGAAATCGATCAAGCTATCAATCTAATCGGTCAAACGGCTCAACTTGATTTTAGAGAGGATACTGCTAGCGATGCCGGCCAAGTGGACTACGCTAGCTCCTCAGCCTTTATGCGTATCTTTGGCTTCACTCCTACTGGTTTAACCGGTAAAGACTTAAAAAAAGCCACCGTTCAATACTCTCAGGGCTCAGGACCCGGAAACGAACCGGTTGTCGCCCTCGAATTTACCTCAGACGGTCGGGACTTATTCAAGCAGATCACCGAAACCAACATCAATCGTCCGGTCGCCATCTTTTTGGATGATCAACTGGTCACTTCTCCAGTGGTCAACGAACCAATCTTAGATGGTCGAGCTGTTATCTCCGGTGGCTTCACCCCCGATTCCGCCTCCGAGCTCTCAATCATGCTCAACGCCGGGGCTCTGCCAGTACCTTTCAAGGTAGTCGAGCAAAAAAACATTTCCGCTGTCTTAGGTATTGAATCAATTAATAAATCAGTCACCGCCGGAGTCATTGGCTTAAGCATAGTCATGTTATTCATGATCCTTCTTTACGGAGTCAACGGTTTGGTCGCCAATGTCGCTTTACTCATTTATGGCTTAATTACTATTACTATTTACAAACTTATTCCAGTTACCTTAACCCTTCCCGGTATTGCCGGTTTTATTCTCTCTGTCGGTATGGCGGTCGACTCAAACATCTTGATTTTTGAGAGACTTAAAGAAGAATTAAGATCCGGCCGACCTTTTTCGGTAGCCTTGGAGCTTGGCTTTGGTCGAGCTTGGGACTCAATCAAGGATGCTAATTTAGCCACTATCATTACCGCTTTAGTCTTAATTAACCCTTTAAACTTTAATTTCTTAAACACTTCCGGTATGGTCAAAGGTTTTGCTCTCACTTTGTTAATCGGAGTCATTATTAGTTTATTTACCGGCATCGTCGTCACTAGAACTCTGATGCGAGTTTTCTTAAAAAACAAAAAGGCCAAACTATGATCAACTTCATGAAATTAAAGCGCTTCTATTTTATCTTTTCCCTTTTATTCTTAATCCCCAGTGCTTATTTTTTAATTTTCCATGGGCTAAAACCAGCCATCGATTTTACCGGTGGAACTTTATTAGAAGTCAACATAGAACCCTCTCAATCTCAACAAGACTCCTCACTGACAGGGACGGTCCCTGTCACCGTTACTTCAGTCGAAGAAGTTGCTGGCGAGATTGTTGATCTTTATAGTCTTCAAACTACTGGCGACAACAGTTTTATTATTCGGGCTCAAGAATTTGACCAAGCCAAAAACATTGAACTTCAACAAGCTCTATCAACTGCTTTAGGTGAAGTTCAAGAAATTAGTTTTTCCACCTTAGGTCCCACCCTAGGTAAAGAGCTTATTAGAAAAACCTTGACCGGGGTCGCTCTAGCCGCCGGCTTTATCTTAGTCTTTGTCACCATGCGTTTTAAGGATAAAAAATATGGTGTTTGCGCTATTCTAGCCATGCTTCACGACACCTTTATCCTAATCGGTGTCTTTGCATTCTTAGGAGTGGTTAGGGGAGTCGAGGTCGACGCTCTCTTCGTTACCGCTGTCTTGACCATTCTCTCCTTTTCCGTTCACGATACCATTGTTGTTTACGACCGTATTCGTGAATCTCAATCGTTATACCCCAAACTCTCTTACACAGACTTAATTAATAAGTCAGTCACCGAAACCCTAGGTCGTTCGGTCAACAACTCCTTAACCATTATCTTTATGTTGCTAGCTCTTTATCTTTTAGGTGGGGAAACCATCAAATGGTTTGTCTTTGCTTTACTTATCGGTACTATCTCCGGCACTTATTCAAGCACCTTCACCGCCGCCCCCTTACTCGTCCTCTGGGAAGAGATAAAGTCAAGAAAAAAGTAAGTGATCAAAGACTCATAATATTGAATTTTAGGCTGGATTTAGTATAATTGCCACTATGAAGGAGTTAAGAAGATTTATACCAAATCAAGAGCTAGGTGGAGAGGTTGAGCTTCAGGAAGAATTATTTCCAGTAATTGAAAGAATAAGTCAAATCATTCCAGATGAATTAGTCTGGGAATTATTTGCTAGTAGCCCAAGTGAAACAGGGGGAAGAATAGTCTTTCCATATTCAAGAGTTGACTCAGCAGTTATCACAGCAAGTGATGGAATTTATCTTTCAAAGTTATTAGAGAAAAAGGGAAAATGGAAAAAATCTGTAGAGTGGTACGATCGAAGTAGTCGGCAAGCCTTCGAGGCATTATTGTGGGTCGAAGTCGGCTTTGGTGGTCTAGAAAACCTAGCCAATAGTCCAGCTTCAACAAACTGGACTTCAGGTGTTGGTCATTTTGTTAATGCTCAGGAAAGAGCTCAAGGAATAATGAAGTCTGGAAAACAAATGTTTGATGAAAAGATTAGTGATTTTGTAGAATTTCGTGGCCAAAAAGGAATTGAAAAAGATATTTTTACTCAATACGAAGTTGAATATTTACTGGATCCCTACCGCCAACAAGTTGAGTAAACAATGACAGGGACCGTCCCTGTCACCCTATCTAATCTCTTTAATTCGCTTGAGTAAATACTCTCTATCGTTCTTTTTACTATCTTCCATTACTTCATCAAACAGTGTGTTTAAAATCTTTCCCACCACCGGTCCACCTTTAACTTTCTTTAACTTCATCACATCATGACCAGACACCTTCAAGTCTTTAATCTGCATTGGCGTCACCAACACTTCCTTAACCCGTTGTTGCAACTCCTCAAGTCTCCAAGAAGTAGCCTTACTCCCTCCACCAATTCGATCACCAATCCTCAACTCAATCATCTTCTCAATATTCTCTATCCCCACTCGCTTAATAAATCGCCTAATCGCTTTATCAGTCATCTTCGGTTCATAAGCAAACATGTGCCAACGAACCAAAAGCCACAACAAATCAATTTCTCTCTTACTCATCTTAAGTCTTCTGGCAATTTCCTTAACCATCCTAGCTCCGATCACTTCATGATTATAAAAAGTGATCTCCTTACCCACGCCACGATCCATCTTTGATCTTGGTTTACCTACATCGTGAAGCAAAGTTGCCATTCGAATAATCGGATCCTTAGAAGGGGAGTTAGCCATCGCATCCAAGCTATGGTTCCAAACATCCTTAGTGTGATGTCCAGCTTGGTCAACTCCCCTGGTTTGTATTAGCTCCGGTAATATGTGGTTAAGTAGTCCACTAGTGAAAAGTAAAGTCACCCCATCTTTTGAATACTCGGCAGAGATGATCTTCAAAAACTCATCCCGTACTCTTTCCATCGCAATCTTTTTTATCAACTCAGCATTATCAACAATCGCTTCTAAAGTCTTAGTCTCAATCGAAAAACCAAGTTGAGAAGCTATTCTAATCGCTCTCATCATTCTTAAGGCATCTTCTTTAAATCTTTGATCCGGCTTACCTACTGCTCGGATAAGCTTACTATCAAGATCATCCTGACCTTTAAAAGGATCAATTATTTTTATCTCGTTATCTTTCTTTATCTCTATCGCCATCGCATTAATAGTAAAATCACGCCTAGTTAAATCTTCCGCTAAGTTTTTGCCCCACTCCACCTTATCAGGTCGTCTATTGTCAGAATAACTCGACTCCGTTCTAAAAGTAGTTATCTCTATCACTCCATCACCCTTACCACCCAAATGTTTTTCAGCCACTCCCACCGTTCCAAAAACATTATCGTAAAAAGAATCTTTGAATAGTTTTGTAATTTCCTCCGGTTTGGCCTTAGTCGTAAAATCCCAATCCTTAACTGCTTTCTTGGATAACAAATCTCTCACTGCCCCACCCACTATATAGCTCTCAAAGCCACCCTCTTCAAGGATCTTTAACACTTTAGTCACAATCTCCGGAAACTTAATCTTCATATGATAAGATTATAGCTCTTATGGACAAAAAGATAAAAATCAAAGCCATTCTCAAGGCCAAAACACCAGCCAAACGTCGTCAGGAAATCGTCTCCAATTTGTTAACTAGTCGGGGACTGACCACTAAAAAACTCCAAAAGCAATTTCTAAATCCCAAAAATCCTGAGGATTTTACTCTAAAAGAACTTGAAATTAATCCTCTCAATCTAAAAAAAGCCGTTTCAAGAATTAAAAAAGCCATCAAAAACCAAGAGCTAATCTTTGTTTACGGTGACTTTGATGCCGATGGTGTTACCGCCACCGCTGTCTTATGGGAAACTCTTCATAGTCTCAAAGCCAACGCCTTTCCCTATATCCCTCCAAGAGATGATGAAATCCGTGGTCTGTCTCCTCAGGGCATCGACGAAATTACTGCTCTAAAAAAGAAAAAGCCCGATCTTATCATCACCGTCGACAACGGCATCTCCGCTTTCAAGGGCGCTGACTACGCCAAAAAACAAAACATCGACGTCATCATTACCGATCATCACTTACCCAAAGACAATAAACTGCCTCCGGTTCACTCGATCGTTCACTCCACCAAACTAGCTGGTGTCGGTGTCTCTTGGGTCTTAGCCAGCAAGCTCAAAAACAACCCCCAACACTTAGGTCTTGTCGCCTTGGGCTCAATTGCCGACATGATGCCTCTAGTAGACGTCAATCGCTCGATCGCTAAATTTGGCATCAAAAAACTCCAAAACACAAAAAGGCCTGGCCTTGTTGCTTTAGCTGACCTTGCCGGTTTTAACTTGAGTGAACTTGAAGCCTATCAAGCCAGCTTTGTCATTGGTCCCAGACTAAATGCCATGGGTCGCTTGTCTCACGCCTTAGACTCCTTAAGACTTCTCTGCACTACAGATACCAAAAAAGCCAAGGAACTAGCCTCTAAAATCTCTCAAACTAACCAATCTCGACAAGACCAAACTCTCGATATGTACTTCCACGCCAAAAACATCACCGACAAAATCATAAAACTGAATCAAAATACGCTCCCTAAACTTATTTTTGTCGCCGACAAATCCTTTCATGAAGGCTTGGTTGGTTTGGTTGCTTCCCGCCTAGTCGAAAAGTATCATCGTCCGGCCGTTGTCGTTGCCTTAGGATCTAAAACCTCTAAAGCCTCAACTCGATCAATCGAAGGTTTTAACGCCATTAAAAATATCCGGTCAATCGAAAAAGATTTACTTGAACATGGTGGCCATCCCTTAGCCGCCGGCTTCACTATTGATAATCAAAACATTGAGAGTGTTAAGAAAAAACTTCTTCGTCTAGCTGACCAACAACTAACCGAAAAACAACTCACCCCTACTTTGGAAGTTGATCTCAAGCTTGAGCTTTCGGATATTAACTGGGAGCTTTATGATGAACTTGAGAATCTCCATCCCTTTGGCTTTGGTAATCCTCGACCGGTTTTTTACTCTAATAAAGTCACCATCGACTCTTTCCGCCCAGTCGGCCAAACCCAAAAACATCTCAAGCTCAGCCTGCAAGGACAGACCTCGCAGGCCTCAAAGATTGAGGCTATCGCCTTCAATCTCGGCCATCTAGCCAAAACTTTATCGCCGACCAAGCCTGTCGATATTATCTATACCCTAGACAAGAACGTTTGGAACGGCCAAAAAACCCTCCAGCTCAAAATCAAAGAAATAATTACTTGACAAAGCGTACGACTAATAGTACGATAAACATATATGAACTATTCCACCACTCTGACAGCCAGCGAAACAAGAGAAAATCTCTACTCAATCATTAAATCAGCCAGTCTTGGACTTAAAAGTTTTATTATTAACTTAAGAGGCTCTGACCCGGTTGTTTTAATCAGCCAAAAAGAACTTGAATCTTGGCAGGAAACTTTGGATATTTTACAGAACAAAAAAGAAATTACTACAATTAGATTAGCCAAAAAAGAGAAAAAAAACATCTCTCACTTAGATATGTTAAAAGCCATAGGCTTAAAGGCATGAGATTAGTCTATAAACCTCAAGTACTTAAACAGTTAAAAAAACTCCCCCTATCAGAAAAGAAAAAAGTTGTTCGCAAATTAGAAGCATTGAACGATGATCCGCAAGCAGGCAAAGCCTTAAAAGGAGAACTAAAAGGTCTTTACTCTGTCAGAGCTTGGCCTTATAGAATAATTTATTCGATCAACAAATCAATCATCACTATTTTTTCAATTTCTCATCGTCAAACAGGCTATCGTTAACTCCGCCTGCAAGGAGAGTCCTTGTAAGTAAAATAATTACGTAGCTTTGGGTCGATATATTGTTGTTGCACTGTCACCCTCAAATACTACAATAGGTGTCACAGCGACCTCTCGAGTACTCCCTTTATCAGTAACAGATACTGAATTTACACCATTTGCATGAGCCCCCTCAACCACTAAGCCTTGTTTTCCCAAAATATCCATCACAGTATTTAGGGGTACTCCCCTCAAACTTTCTCCACTCATATTTTTTCACCTTCTTTCAAATATTAAAAAACCTCCCAGGTGGGAGGTGCTTTTTACAAGTTTATTTAGTAAACTTTTCTTACGCCACCTCCCGACTGCCTTTAAGGAAAATCCAAACACGGACTTCCGCGAGGCGGTCAGTCTTAATAAAGTGGGTAAGTTGTTGTGTCTTCATACTTAATCTTCCGATAATAACTAACTTCAGTCTCTGTTGTCAAGAGGAAAAATAACCGCTACAATCTCATTATGAAACGAACCTTAGCTATTGAAGCCATCAAACTTGTCGACAAAACAGTTCTCTTAAAGGGTTGGGTTCACTCTGTCAGAGGTCACGGTAAGCTAGTTTTTATCGACCTTCGCGACCGATCTGGTCTAATCCAAGTCGTTATTGAAAATCTTGATGTTGAACTCAAACCGGAATATGTTATTGAACTGACTGGTAAAGTTGTCAAACGAAGTGAAGGTTACGCCAATCCCAAACTAGCCACCGGCACAGTCGAAATCAAAGCCGAAAAAGTCACTGTCTTGACCAAGTCCAAAGAACTACCTCTACCCATCGACACCGATGGCTTGGACATCGACGAAAAAGTTCGCCAAAAATATCGCTACCTAGATCTTCGTCGTCCTCGAATGAACTACAATATCAAAACTCGCTCTAAAGTGGTCAAGTTTATCCGAGACTTTCTCTTCAAGGAAGATTTTGTCGAGATCGAAACCCCTATCTTGACTAAAACCACCCCCGAGGGAGCTAGAGATTTCTTAGTCCCCTCAAGACTTCAACCAGGAAACTTTTACGCCCTCCCTCAAAGCCCTCAGCAGTACAAACAAATGTTAATGGTCGCCGGCTTCGAGCGTTACTTCCAAATTCCTCGTTGCTTTAGAGATGAAGACCCTCGAGCTGACAGAGCTTACGGTGAGTTCACTCAGCTCGATCTCGAGATGTCCTTTACCACTCAGGAAGATATCCTCTCACTTACAGAAACTCTCTTTACCGATCTAGTTAAAACTATCTTTCCAGACAAAAAACTATCCTCTTCTCCATGGCCTAGAATCTCACACCTTGAAGCCATCAAAAAATATGGTTCTGACAAACCAGACCTTCGAACTAACAAAAAAGACAAAGATGAACTAGCTTTCGCTTGGATCATCGACTTTCCTTTATTCAAAGAACAATCAAAAGAAGATTTTTTTCACGGTTCTGGCAAAGCCAAGTTTGGTCCCTCTCATCACATGTTCACCTCGCCTCATCCTGATGACCATAAACTCTTGAGCACCGATCCCTTAAAAGTTCGTGGCCTCCAGCATGACATGGTCCTCAATGGTTTTGAGGTCGGTGGGGGATCAATTCGCATTCACGACTCAAAAATACAGCAAAAAGTCTTTGATCTCATTGGTTTTACCAAAGAACAAAAACAAGAGTTTGAGCATTTATTAACCGCCTTCGAGTACGGCGTTCCTCCTCACGGCGGTATCGCTCCAGGGATCGATCGCTTTATCATGGCCATTTTAGGTGAACCAAGCATCCGCGAGGTCATGGCCTTTCCTTGCATTTCTTCAGGCCAAACTGCCGTTGTCGATGCCCCAAGTCAGGCCACTCCCGAACAACTCAAAGAACTGCACCTCAAGACTCTTGAATGAAATCTTTCGTTAAATTCTTAACTTCTTCAAAGGGTCTTAAAACCAACTTTATCCTAATTCTCTTAACTGCCTCTTTTCTGCCTGCCAGAAACTACTTCAATAGTTTAAAGCTTGATCAGTCAAAACCTCTCGTCAGACCAATTAATCAACAAGTTTCCTCAATCTCCAAATATCCCATCAATCACACCGGACAGCTAGCTCCTTACCTTTCAGCTCAATCAGCTATCGTGGTCGACGCCGACTCCAAAGCCATTCTCTACACCAAAAATCCGAATCAAAAACTGCTTCCAGCCTCGATTACCAAGATAATGACAGCTTTAATTACTCTAGAAACCTACAAGCTTGACGATGTCGTCACCGTTAAATCTCTAGAAACAGAAGGACAGACAATGGAGCTTGAACTTAATGAAAAAATCACCGTCGAAAATCTTCTCTACGGTCTATTGGTTCAATCCGGCAATGACGCCGCTGTCGTTCTAGCTCAATTTCATCCAGAGGGACAAAAAGGTTTTATCAAAGCCATGAACAACAAACTAGTTGAATTAAATCTTCACGACACTCAGTTTCAAAATCCATCCGGTCTAGATGAATATGGTCACTACACTACCGTTCACGACCTAAGCCTCCTCGCCGCCCACGCTATGGAGAACAAAACTTTTGCCAAAATAGTCAGCACTCAGAACATCACTGTTTTTAACCTTGATCACACCATCACTCACGAGCTTAAAACCATTAATCAACTCTTAGGGCAGATAACAGGTATAAAAGGAGTTAAGACAGGCTGGACTGAACTAGCCGGGGAGTGTTTAGTCACCTTAACCCAACGTAATCACCAAGAGATTATCACCGTTGTCTTAGGTAGTTCTGATCGCTTTAAAGAAAGTTCCAGCTTAATCGACTGGGCCTTTACAAACCATCAGTGGACAGAGGTTCAGACAACCACTGATTAGCCACCGCTTGCACATAACCAAAGAATCCATTATCACCTTCAAACACAATAATCGGCATCAAAAATCCTTGTGGCGTTTCATTATCATAGTAAGCTAAATATATTCTTCTAATTGGCACCACTCCGCCGGTATTCTCTCCAATACTAGCAATATATCCTTGTCTGGTCTGAAGCTCTCTCCAAGCCGCGCTAGCCGTCTTAATCGGGTAAGTAGCTGACTGATTAATTTCGGTCGGAAAATAGTTATAATCCACTTGAACTACTCTTTTTTGAGCTTCTCTTGATCCTGAGAAAATTATTCTCACCACTCCCTTATCTGGTTCTTGAGTCAAAACCTTTTTATCATCAATGTTAGCTCTAAACAAATCTGCCTGGACAAAATCAGCTTCAGACAAGCTGACCGCTTCTTGATACTGACCAGCCGAAAAAGTTAAGTAGGAAATCTCGATCTTAGCCACACTCAGCTCATCATTCATCAAACCGGCTTGTCTCAAAAAAGTCTTTGTCTCCACCGCCGTTTGTTCTTTCCCGGGTAGTTGTTTATCAGATAAAATTGTTGGATCAGCCTGCCAGTTACGTTTCATCAAAAATGAACCATTAATAATATCCATCTCAAGCGTACTTGGTAAAAAATCCTCCGACTCCCAACGGAAACGTCTTTCAGTAATTTCTTTTGGGTTTTGAGTAAATCCCATCAGTTTAGCCGTTTGATTAGCTTCGTCCAAAGCGCCAAAATGAGATCGAAAGGTCGGCATCAAAAACACTGTCGCTCGATCACCCAAATTTGGCGTTCCTCCCGATGGCGTTTCCAATCTTAAAGTCAACTCGGGATGTAATTTTTCCGGAAAATTGATCGAAGGAATTTTACCAAAACTGACTGTTGGTGGAACAGGTGGTGGTGGAGCTATTACTCTAATAAAGTTTTCGTAAACAAAGACACCCATCTTAAAAACCAAAAACGCTCCAATCAACAAACCACCAATCTTAATCGCTTTTCTAGCTGTTTTAGCCGTTTCAGTCAATGTTGCCATATCTCTTTGAGTATATCTGTTTTCTTTGCTACAATTCAAGCAATTATGGTTAGAACTCGATTAGCTCCTTCTCCCACTGGAGATCCACACATCGGTACTTTATTCCAAGCTCTTTTCAACTATGTCTATGCCAAAAAACATCAAGGTAAGTTCATCGTTAGAATAGAAGACACCGACAAAAAAAGAGAACAAGAAGATTCTCAGCAATTAATCTTTGAGAGCCTCTCTTGGCTTGGCCTCACTCCAGATGAAAGTTTACTTAATCCTGGTAAGTATGGCCCCTATCTTCAATCCAAGCGACTAGACATCTACCAACAACACGCCAAAAAATTAATTGATTCTGGCCACGCCTACTACTGCTTTTGCAACCAAGAAAGGATAGATCAAGTTCGAAAAGAGATGCAAGCTCAAGGCAAGCCACCTATGTATGATAAACATTGTCGAAATCTCGATCCTAAAAAGCTTGAAGCTCGTGCCAAACTTGAACCTCATGTCATCAGACTTAAAGTCCCTAAAAACCAAACAATCATTGTTCTGGATCTTCTTCGTGGTCAAATTAAGTTTGATAGCAACACTATTGATGATCAAGTTATCTTAAAAACCGATGGCTATCCCACTTATCATCTGGCTGTGGTAGTTGATGATCACTTAATGAAAATTACTCATATGATTAGAGGCGAAGAATGGCTAAGCTCTGCTCCCAAGCACGTCTTACTTTATCAAGCCTTCAACTGGGAGCCACCTCAGTTTATTCACACCCCCTTGCTTAGAAACAAAGATCGTTCAAAACTATCCAAGCGTCAAAATCACTCTTCAGTTAAATGGTATCAAGACCAAGGCTATCTCAAAGAAGCTGTTATCAACTTCTTAGCCACTCGAGCTTGGAATCATCCTCAAGGAAAAGAAATCTTTGGCCTTCAAGAGTTAATAAAGTATTTTGACTTTAAGGATATGCATATCCAAGGACCGGTCGCCGACCTAGATAAACTAAACTGGTTGAATGGCCAATGGATCAGGAGTCTTCCTCAAAAAGAAATTTATCCTTCGCTTAAGCTTTTTTTACCCAAAGATTTATCACCGGCTCTCTTCAAAAAAATCTGGCCCCAGATCAATCAAAGAATAGAAACCTTATCCGAGCTTCCCTTTCTCACAGAGTACTTTATTAAAGAACCCAAGCTAGACACAAAAGAAATCTTAAAAGAATCAAAAGTCGATCTTGAAACCACCAAAGACTATCTACTTCAAGTAATTAAAGTCCTCGAACCTTTAAAGACTTGGACAGTGGTTAGTCTTGAAACCACTCTCAAAGAGTTTCAGCTTCAATCAGATTTTAAGCCGAGGCCTGCCTTTATGACCATTAGGCTAGTCGTCACCGGCCGAGCTCAAACACCACCTCTCTTTGATGTTCTTGAAATTCTAGGCAAAAAAACCGTTATTAGTCGACTCCTCCATGCCCAAAAAAACCTCTAAAAACCAAAAGGGACAGTCCCTAAAGTCAGACCCTTTTGCAAAAAAACTCCTAGCCGGAGCCACCCTAACCGGTAGTCTGCTTTTATCATCCGGTTCACAATCAATCAAAGCTCTTCCAGACAAACCACCCGAACTTCGAGCTCCTCTAGGCTTGCTTAGCTCCAAAGAATTAATGGCTCTCCTCAAAGACTTAATCTCTAACATCATTCCTCAAAGCCCTCGAGTTCTTTCAAATCTTGAAGAAGAAAAACTAGAGCATATCATCCAAAAAACCTTAGGCATTAAAGCCGTGGCTGATTTAGACGGTAATCGCCTCAACCATCAGCTGGGCTACATGGGACTGGAGCAACACCTCATGCGTTTTCCAGGAGATATTTCTCTGGCCGGTCGCAACTTCCCTCAAGCCGGTGTCGCTCCAGGTAAAGCCGCTTGGGGATACTTCGCTTCATCAAAAAATAAACTATCCAGTCAAGATCTGGCCATGGAAAAATACTATGTAGCCGTCCAAACCCTTTACTTACCAGACTGGCAAGTAAGACTAGGGGAACTAAGAGATTGGTACAAGTATCGAAAGGTTCTAGTTATTAATCCTGACAATGGCGCTGCTGTGGTCGCCGTTATTGCTGACGCCGGACCGGCTAAATGGACCGGTAAGCAGTTCGGTGGCTCTCCTGAAGTCATGCACGGCCTAGGTCTCTATCCCAAGCGCACCAAAGGTAAAACCATCGTCCTTTTCGTTGATGACCCCCAAAATAAAATTCCCTTAGGTCCGGTCACATACCCCTATACTGCCTCAAAGCCCAAACAGGTATAATAGCCATTCATCATGAATAAATATATTTTCTTTGTCTGGCTATTTTTGTTTTGTTTCGTTAAACCGATCTCAGCCATTACCGATCCGTTATCAGTAGCTAACAATCGCTTTGGCATTCATGTCTTAAATTTAACCGATCTTGATTCAGCCGCCAACTTGGTCAACAGCACCAATGGCCAATGGGGTTACGTCACCTTAGTTATCCGTCAAAATGATTTAAATCTTGATAAATGGCAATCTATCTTAAACCGTTGTCGAGAACTAAAACTCATTCCTATCGTCAGATTAGCCACCTCACCTCAAGACGATTATTGGGTCAAACCGGACTTGACTCAACTAAGTCATTGGGCTGATTTTTTAAATAGTTTAAACTGGGTCATCCAAAATCGTTACATTGTTCTCTTCAACGAACCAAATCATGCCAAAGAATGGGGTAATACTATAAATCCTCAAGAATACGCTCAAACTGCCAGAGCTTTCCATGATGCCTTAAAGCAAAAATCAGCTGACTTCTTTATCTTGCCGGCCGGCTTTGACACCGCTGCCCCCAACTCCAAAAGCACCATGTCTGCCTTAAACTACTGGCAGCAGATGTATGAGTCTGATCCTCAGATTTTCACTCTCTTTGACGGCTGGAACTCCCACTCGTATCCCAATCCCGGCTTTTCCGGTCCACTTTCAGGTACTGGCCTAGGCTCTCTCAAAAGCTATCAGTCTGAGTTAAGCTTATTGTCCAATTATGGTTTACCTCAAAACTTACCAGTCTTTATCACCGAAACCGGTTGGATTCATAAAGACGGTAAAGTCTTAGGAGCTACCACCAACCCCACTCAAGCTTTATCCGATTTCTATCAATCCGCCTTTACCTCTATCTGGCTTGAACCAAATCTAGTGGCCATCACTCCCTTTATCTTAAACTACTCAGAGCCTCCTTTTGCTCAATTCGCTTGGCAAATTCCCAACTCAACCAATTTTTACCCTCATTACTATGCTGTCAAGGATCTCAATAAAACTCCAGGCAATCCTACCCAACTTCATCAAGCTCAACTTATCTCTATCACCACTCCTGACCAACTTATAGATTCCTCAAAATACCAGCTAAATCTATCTTTTAAAAACACCGGTCAATCTATCTGGAACCAAGAAGATTTTTTCTTAAAAGTCTCAGGAGATCACCAGCCAGACTCGATTACCGTCAGTCCGGTCAACCCTACCAAACCTAAACAAACCCTAGACTTCAACCTTATCTACCAAACTCCACTTAAGCCTTCCACGGTCAACCTTACTTTTCAGCTCTATCACCTCCTCACTCCTTTTGGTGACAAGATCGAAAAACAGATCGAGATTATTGCTCCGCCAAGTTTAATAGTTAAAGCCAAACGCTTATTCTTTAAAGACAGTCGTCCAACTGACTACAAACTGGTAATTTACAATCAAGATCAACAAGTCTTAAAAGAAGAAACAATCTCTCTAACCAATCAATCCAGCCAAGCCATTAAACTCTACAACTTAATTCCCCATCAAGTTTATCGTTTTGTTCTCATAAAGCCTTTCTACTTACCCAGGCAAACAGTTAAAGAGCTTGATCCAATCTCCACCGAAGTTACCTTCAAACCTCTCTTGCCTTTTGACTTCAACCAAGACGGTCATTTCTCTCTAAAGGATCTAATTCCATGGTTCAAGTAATTGCTGTTAACAAACCCATCGGTTTAACCCCGCTTCAAGCCCTGACTAAGTTAAGGCAACTTAAGCCAGCACTCAAAAACACCAAACTAACCTACGCCGGTCGTCTTGATCCAATGGCCGAAGGTTTACTCTTGGTTCTTAAAAATCCAGACCAAAAGACCAAAAACAAACTCCTCGATCTAGACAAAACTTATCGCTTCAAAATACTCTTCGGTCTATCCACCGACACCTATGATGCACTAGGCCTCATTCAACCTTCAAGGTTTACCCCGAGCAAAGTCGAGGGGTCCGACCCTGTAGGTAGTCACCAACCTTCAAGGTCCAACCTTGAAGGTGTTCTACCCTTGTTTATTGGGTCACACTTACAACCATATCCACCATATAGTTCTAAGACCGTTAATGGCAAACCTTTATTCTATTACGCTCGAAACAATCTCTTAACTAAGATTACTATTCCCAAGAAAAAAATTACCATTAAATCCCTTAAATTCATTTCTAGTAAAGTTATTTCTAAAGAAAATCTTCAACATCAAATTCTTCAATCAATTAAACTGGTCAAAGGAGATTTTAGGCAAGTTAGTATTAACAAATCCTGGCAACAATTTTTCTTGAGTTATAAACTAACTTCATTTCCGATTTACACTCTTGAAGCCACTTGCACTTCCGGCACCTACATCCGTTCCTTATCTCACCAACTTGGTCTTAAACTTAACTCTCAGGCTATCGCCTTAAACATCAAAAGAACTAGAATTGGTCCATATAAACTAACTTCCTCTTTAGTCTTCTAATTTTTTTTGTATAATTAACCATATGCCAAGACCAAAACATCCGGAAAGACAATATCTCGATCTTCTTCAAGATATTTTAGATAACGGTCAATGGAAAGTTTCTCACTCAACTGGTGTTAAACTCAAATCAGTTTTTGGTCGCCAAATCCGCTTCGATCTATCTCAAGGTTTTCCTCTCCTCACCACCAAAAAAACATATTGGCGGGGGATTATCCACGAGCTTATTTGGTTTCTCTCCGGCTCCAGTAGTATCAAATACTTGATCGATAACGACGTTCACATCTGGGACGACTGGGCCTACAAACCCTACAAAGAACTAATGGATAAAGGCAAAGCTAAAAAATTAAGCCTTGAGGAGTTTATCGCCAAAGCAAAAGCCAACAAAAGCTTTATGAAAAAATGGAGCGATATTGGTCCGGTTTATGGAGTTCAATGGCGCAACTGGCCGGCCGAGGGTGGTCGAAAAATTGACCAACTTAAATGGGCCATAGACAAGATCAAAACAAAACCACAGAAAAAACACTACATTATTTCTGCCTGGAACGCTGGCAGTATCTACGAAATGGCTCCAACTAGAAGCAAATCGATGGTCATTGCTCCTTGCCATACTATGTTTCATATCAACATAACCGGAGACAAACTCTCTCTGCTTCTATATCAACGTTCTTCAGACATGTTCTTGGGCGTTCCTTTCAACATCGCCTCCTATGCTTTACTGACTCTCATTTTAGCTCACGTCACCGGCTACAAACCCGGCCACTTTGTTCATACTTTTGGTGATGCCCATATCTATGAAAACCATTTTGATCAAGTCAAAGAACAACTCAAACGAACTCCCAAAAAATTACCAACTGTTAAAATCAATCCCAAAGTCAAATCAATCGACAAGCTTAAATTTGATGACTTTAATTTATTAAACTACGATCCATATCCACCCATTCGAGCTAAAATTACTGTCGTTGGTGGTTTCTAAATGACGGATATTTCCATCATCGTCGCTCATGATGATAAACGGGGGATTGGTAAAAATAACCAGCTTCCCTGGCATCTCTCCAAAGACTTAAAACACTTCAAAGACTTAACTTTAAATCATCCCGTTATCATGGGCCGAAAAACTTTCGAGTCAATCGGCAAACCATTGCCTAACCGCCTCAACATCATCATCTCCCGAAACAAACAACAACATTCCATCCCGGGATGGAATGTTTTAATCACAGACTCTGTTACCAAAGCCATTAAACTAGCCAAACAAAAAGATAAAAACGAGATCTTTATCATTGGTGGGGGAGAAATCTACACCCAAGCTTTGCCTCTAGCCACTAAACTATACTTAACCAAAGTAGAAGGTGACTTTAACTGTGACACTTTTTTTCCGGACTACTCGAACTTTACTAAGATCATCAGCCAAGAATCAGTTCAAGAAAAGGGACTTAATTTTACCTTTCTAACTTTGACAAAATAGGTATTTTTCATTATGCTAGCTTAGCTATGGCAGTCTTAACTCGACCGGAAATCTTGAAACTAATCAAATCTAAGGAACTGACCATTAATCCTTATCAACCAAAGAATATCGGCCCAGCCTCAATCGATTTTCACCTAGATAACTCATTTCGAGTTTTTAAACGTTCATCAACTGGTTTGGTTGTCGGTAAAAAATTTGACTACAAAAAAGTTACTAAACTAATTACCAACATTGACAGTCTAAATCTGCTTCCTGGTCAATCAGCTCACGGCATCACTGTCGAGAGCCTCACCTTACCTCAAAACATTTGTGGTTGGATTCAAGGTAAAAGTTCCTTAGCTCGAATTGGCCTTATGGTTCATATCACCGCCAACTTCATTCATCCCGGCACTTCTGGCAAACAAGTTCTGGAGATGACTAATGCCGGACCAATTCCCTTAACCATCAAAGTTGGTATTCCTATCTGCCAAATTATTCTCGAAGAAACCAAAGGCCGGGCTCAATACCAAGGTAAATACGTCAACCAGCAAACTCCCTGACCCAACCAACTTCTCCATGAAAAAAATATTTTTATTAGCTATTATCTTAATAATCGGTATCTATTTATTAATAACCAATAAATCTCACTCAACTCCAACTCCTTCCCCACTTCCTTCACCCACCTTAAGCCCTTCTCCCATTCCCAGTCCGACTCCAACACCCACCCCGTCACCATCACCAACTCCTTCACCTATTCCTATCCCAAAGCCTAGTCCCACCCCCAGTCCATCACCATCTCCCCAAGTCAAATATCAGCCGGAACAAATCCATGGCTTTGTCGAAAAGTTTGCCAATCAGTATGGTCTTGATCCCAATAAGTTAAGACATATCGCCATCTGTGAATCAGGCTTCAATCCATTAGCCGAAAATCTAAATTACCAAGGACTATATCAGTTTTCCCCCAATACCTGGATTCATTATCGCAATCTAATCAACCAAGATCCAAACCCAGATTTACGCCTCGATGCCTATGCCTCAGTCGAAACAGCCGCTTATGTCATGTCGCTTAAAAGAACCCACATCTGGCCCAACTGCCAACCAGACTAAACCAAGTCATACTCCTGCATAATCTTCTGATTTCTCTCAAAACCACCGGCTTGAATGTCGTATAGCATTTTGTAAACACCATCTTTTTTAATCAGCTCTTGATGATTACCTTCTTCTTGTACTTTGCCATCATCAATTAAGTAAATCTTGTCGGCGTTTTGAACCGTCGATAATCGATGAGCTACTACAATCACAGTTCTATCTTTCATAAAATCTTTAAGCGCTTTTTGAATTGCCATCTCAGATTCGGAGTCAAGTGAGTTAGTTGCTTCATCTAAGATTAAAATCGGTGGATTTTTTAGAATGGCTCGGGCAATCGATAGACGTTGTCGTTGTCCGCCTGACAACTTTACTCCTCTTTCTCCAATCTGAGTCTCTATCCCTTTCTCAAAGTCCTTGATAAACTCCCAGGCATAAGCTTTTTTAAGGGCCATCATCATTTCCTTTTTAGTCGCTTCAGTTTTAGCGTAACGCAAATTCTCGACAATTGTTCCGGAAAAAACAAAAGACTCTTGGGTCACAAAACCAATTTGAGTTCTCAGATCATGCTTAGTCATCTGCCGAATATCTTGTCCACCCAAAGATATTCTCCCCTGCTTACTATCAAAGAAACGGCAAATCATATTAGTAATAGTCGATTTTCCCGCTCCAGACTTACCCACTAAAGCAGTCAGCTTCTTTCCCTCAAAGTCTAAGTTAATCTTATTCAAGACCAACTGCTTGCTTTTTGTATATTTAAAACTAACTTTCTCAAATTTAATATCTCCATGAGGATTTACAATCACTTCCGGTTGAAGGGGATCGACCACTTTTTCTTTGCTTCGAAGTATCTTCAAATACTTCTTAGCTCGATTAAAAGTATCTTGCATCTCCCACATAAACCAATTAATTACCCACATCGGCTCTTGGACGATTGAAATCATCGAATACAAAAGGACAAAGGTAGGAATACCAAATTGGCCATTAATAGTCATCCAGGCCGCCCACAGTTTAATAACAATAGTCGGTACAGTCACCAGCGGATACTCAGTTAAATTCGCATATGTCCAAAGTCGCTCCCTTTTTCTAACAATCTTAATAATCTCCTTTCCAATCCAGGCGATATTGTTAACTTCTTTCTGTTCATTGGTATATAGCTTGGTGATCTTTGCTTGAGGCACTACCTCCCACACTCGACTAAACTCATCATCGGCAAATTTATCTCTTTTTTCAGCATAAGGGATATCCAATCTAAATCTAAACCAGTAAATAATTGAATAAGCAATCATTGTTCCCAATATCCCTAAGCCAATCTCCCAGGAAACACTAAAAATAATAATCAACCCCGCTATTGCCTTAGAAAAGTTACGGAAAAGAGCCGAAGCAGACTCGGTAAATAAATTAGCGAATTTAGATGAGGCCCGTTCAAGTTTACTGAGTAACCCACCTGACCGATCAGCTGTTATGTACTCCAGATCATGAAACAAAACTTTGGCAAATCCAACTCTAAAGGTTTGATTCCAAACTTCCTCTCTTAAGATACTGGTTAAAGTATAAGAGGTACGATTAAACAAGCGATATATTAATAAAGCTACTGCTACTATTACTGCATAAGGAATAAAACTTGAGATCAGGATCACTTCACCGTTAACCGCTTTTTCCACCAAGGTAGTAATCTCCCGATCTACCAGAGGAATAACCTGGATGGCCACCCCTTCAGACATGATCACCGCCACCACAAAAATCGCGAAACGACGCTTAAACTTAGGTATCTGGTAAAGAATATTTAATATTTCCCTCATCTCTTGATTGTACTACAAACTTTTCATGTACAATATTATTAACATGGCTAAGAAGCACCAACAAAATTGGCTTAAATGGCTTGGTTTTGCTCTTCTTATTCCTTCTCTAATCTTAAATTTTTTCTACGCCACTCGCCCCACTAGTGACCAAAGCATTCTTGTTATGGAAGTTTTAGATGGCGATACCTTACTTCTAGACGGCAAAGTTCGTTTAAGGCTAAGGCAAGTTGACGCTCCAGAAAAAGAGAACTGCTACGGCCAGGAATCGAAAGACTATCTTGAGTCTTTAGTTAAAGGTAAAAAAATTACTATTCAGGAAAAAATCATAGAGCAAAGAGGTCGAGCTATGGCCTTAGTTTATCTAGGCAACGACTTAATCAACTTAAAAATTGTTGAGGCCGGCTATGGTCGTTATCACTCTGACAAAACTTCTCAAACAGAGAACATGAAAGTTGCCGGCCTATACGCCAAAGAAAACAAGCTTGGCGTCTTCTCTCCAAAATGCTACCAACAAGAAATCAATCTCGATAATCCGGACTGTATTATCAAGGGCAATATTGATCTAAATAACAAAAGTATAAAACGATACTACTTCCCTGGTTGCGCCCAATATGATTTTGTCATCGTTGAAAAAGACAAAGGCGAACAATGGTTCTGTACCGAGTCAAAGGCCAAAAAAGCCGGCTATACCAAAGCTAAATCTTGCCCAAGTAAATAAACTCCTTCATTTTTTTCACGCTTTAAGGTATATTTATCTATATGAAACTAACCAAACTTTTTCTCACCTTATTTATCAGTCTCTTTGTTTTTGTCCCGTCAGCTCAAGCCAAAGTTATTATCAAAGAAGACAGCAGTATTGTCATTGAAAAATCTGAAGTCATTACCGACGACCTTTATCTCGCCGGAGATACAGTTGATATCTTAGGTACCGTTAATGGAGATGTTTACGTTGGTGCAGGTGTAGTTAATTTTTCAGGTCAAATCACCGGAGATCTGGTAATTGGAGCAGGCCAAGTGACTATCAATGGACAAATTGGCGATGATCTTATTATTGGCGCTGGCAATGTTAATATCACCGACTCCACTATAGGAGACGGCCTTATCGTTGGTGCAGGCTCAGTCACTATCAACGATCAATCCAAAATCAACGGTTCTTTAATAGCCGGCACAGGCATGTTAGATAACCAAGCATCAGTCTTAAGAAACTTGATGGTTGGCGCTGGCAAACTTAAGCACAATGCTTCAGTCGGAGGCGAAGCCTATCTTGGTGGTGAAGAACTAAACCTTGGACCGAATACTATTATCAACGGCGATTTAAAATATGCTTCCGAAAAAGAACTTCAACTAGATGATCTGGCTGTTGTCAAAGGTGAAATGTTACGTCAAGATCCAAGATCTGGTAAATGGGATGACAAACAACTACCAGCTGATCTCTCTAAAGGTTGGGGTCAAGCCAAGTATGGCTTTAAAATAGTCTCTTTTTTCTCTAGCTTAATCGTTGGTTTAGCCTTACTTTGGCTTTTCAAGAAACCAACTATGGCAATCGCTGAAAATATTAAATCAAAATTCATTTCCAGCCTTGGTTGGGGATTTATCTTACTTTTACTAACCTTTCCTGCCTTAACACTACTAGCCATCACTGTTGTCGGCTTTCCCTTGGCCGCTATCTTATCAATGTTGTTTATCATAGACCTATTTCTGGCTAAATTATTTACCGCTATGGCCTTTGGTCTTTCTTTAAACAGTTACTTTAAATGGAAAAAAATAAGCCCTCAAGCTATTTTCTCTTTAGGTTTACTGGCTCTCTACCTCTTACGACTAATCCCCGGTGTTGGCCTGTTCGTCAAACTCATAAGTCTCTTGGTAGGCTTGGGTGGTCTTTGGATCTACAAAAAACAACTGTTTAAGTAGTTACTCTTCAATTTAAAATCATTCCTTGTTGCCGGACTAGGATTCGAACCTAGAATAGATGATCCAGAATCGTCGGTGATGCCATTTCACCATCCGGCTGTCTAATTTAGTATTTTAACATCTTTAAACAAAATCAATTATTTTTTCTTCGTTTATTGGCCTCGCCAGTAGAAATATCAAGAAGAAACCATTAAACATCTTTTTTCGAGAGTAGTAGAGAAATTTGGATCACTAGAAGAATAGCAGGAGGGATTCTCAGGAAATGATGAAATATTGAGATAATTTATAGATTCGTTTATTCCAAAAAGAATATCAGACTCACCCTTAGCTGACGGCCCCAAATTTATTCTTTCGTAAAAAACTTCACTGGCCAGATTTATAATACCAGCTTTTTCAAAAAAAGTAACAATATGACCTTGAGTTGTATGGGCACGGCAGGCTTGTAATTTAGTATTTACTTGCCATGAAACGTCAACTTGAGTCAATTGATCTGGAGATAAAATTAATTCTGCCCATTCGTCTAAAAGTTTATCTGCACATGTCAAAGAATACGTTAAAAACCTTCTTAGAGAAAAAGGTGGAGGAGATGGAAGCTTGAAAGTTTGTTGGGTTAATTTACCATAAGTGTCCTCTATAATTGACATTATTGCAGCAAAAGTAGCTATACCAGACCAAGAATGATCTGAATTGCTGGGACGCGTAGTTCCTGCTTCACTCAGAGAAACAACAATATGGGGATCAACCCTTTCAATACTTTCTTTTATTACAGGAATTACAGACATATTAATACTTCCATCTGGAATTCCAGCAAACTCCACATGCTCTGGATTTATATTTAAAACTTCCGCTACGGCAAGACATTCTTGTTTTCTGGTTTCCGCCAACCAAGTTTCTTCACTCTCCTCTGCGCTCCTAAAACCTATTACCCCTTTTTCTAGAGAAGTTACTGCCATTCTTCCTTTTTCTCCGTTTGATAAAACTAAAAGGTGAATTTCGGCTATGCTTGTATATTTTGCCAACGTTCCGCCCATAAAAAGTGACTCGTCATCAGGATGAGGATCAACAACTAAAAGTCTAGGCCTTTCTATCATAGTCTTATGAAGAAGCAGGCTGTAATTCTTCCACTTGCAATTCTTGACCTACTCTAACACGTCTATTATCCAAAATATCATTAAAAAGCAGGGCCCGTGGGCCAATTATACAACACCTTCCTATCTTAACTCCCGGCATTATCTGGCAAGTGGTACCAAACCTTGCTCCCTCTCCTATAATTGCTCCTAGCTTTGCTAATCCGCTATTTACCTTTTCTCCAGAAACTCTTGAATTAACCGTATTATCATCTAGTCTTAAATTCGCAGTAGTTGTGCCTCCTCCCATAATAACTCTAGCTGCCAACATGCTGTCCCCAAGATAGTTTCTATGTAAACTACACTCATTTCCCATTACACTTCTTGTAACAGAAGTTCTTTCGCCTACAAGAACATTTGCACCAATATAAGTTTCTCTTAATTGTGTAAAGTTACCAACAGTAGTATTAGAACCCAAATAAACAGGCCCTATAATAGTTGCAAAGGGGAAAATCTTAACACCTTCTCCAATCCAAACAGGTCCTTCTATATTCACCGTATTTCCGATTTTTGCGCTCTCCGCTATTCTTGTTTCTGTAATTCTTTCAGCCATAGTTTTTCGTAATAAATCCAAAAGTTGCCATGGGTAAATCAACTTTCCTAAAGAGTCAGCTTCTGGCATTAATTCTGAAGGAAAAGTATCAAGTAAACTAGGGTTAATTGGCCACATAGAATCTGGCCAACGAAAAGTTTCTGAAAAGGGTTGGGCTTCTTTTTTTATTTCTAGCATAAAAACCTATAGCTAAACTTTTAGGATCTGTTGCATTATATAATATAATCTTAATTTATCAAATAATTAATTCGTTTAAATGGTCAATTATCCACTTTTTAGCTTCTAACTTTCTATTTGGTTTATAAAAGCAAAGAAACTTTCCCAATAGCATCGCACTTAAAGACGGTTCTAAAAATACTCAAGATATCAATCAATTATTACTTAAAAGAATGGATACACAATTTTTTATTTGGTTGCCGGACTAGGATTCGAACCTAGAATAGATGATCCAGAATCATCGGTGATGCCATTTCACCATCCGGCAGTCTAATTTAGTATTTTAACATCTTTTAGACTAAAATAAGCCTTATATGAAAAAAATTCTTATCCGTTACGCCGAGATTGGCTTAAAAGGCGGTAACTTAAACTATTTCGAAAATAAACTGATTAAAAATATCAAGTTATCTCTTGGCAAGGATGTATCCTTAGAAAAACTTAGAAAACAGTTTGTTATCACTCTTCCTGAATCAAAGCTAGATCAATCACTCAAAAGTCTCAAAAAAATCTTTGGCATTGCTTGGTTTGCTCAAATCCATCAAGCCAACTCCATCATCAAAGATATTTCCAAGCTAGCTATAGAGATAATTGGTCGACCCAAATCTTTTGCCATTCGAGCCTCAAGATCGGATAAACGGTTACCTTTTACCAGCCAAGATATAGCAATCAAGGTTGGTAGCGATCTAAAGCTTGCCACTAAAGCAGAAGTTGATCTTAAAAACCCAACCGCCACTCTCTATATCTCCGCCGGAAAAGACAAAACCTTTCTTTACACTGATAAAATTGAAGGCTCAGGTGGTTTACCAGTTGGCACTTCAGGCAAAGTCTTATCTTTACTCTCCGGTGGTTATGATTCCATTGCTTCTTCCTATCTTCTAGCTAAAAGGGGAGCCGATGTCGACTATCTCCACTTTCACGTTTTTGGCGATCATCAAAAAGTGCTTGACTCAAAAATTAGTTCCATTACTACCAAACTATCAGATTTTACCTTATCCAAAACTCTTCACTTAGCTTCTTACACTCCTTTCCAAATGAATGTTTTAGATTTAACTAAATCTACTCAACCTCATGAGCTAATCTTATTCCGTCGCCTCATGGCTCGGGTTGGGGAAGCGTTAGCTAGTAATCTTGGTTACCAAGCCTTGGTCTTTGGTGATTCCTTAGGTCAAGTCGCCTCTCAAACTTTGGAGAACATTGTCGCGGTTGATCAAGCAGTTGATATCCCCATCTTTAGACCTTTAATCGGCATGGACAAAAAGAGTATAATCAAGCTTGTTAAAGAAATCGAACTAGAACAGGTTACGAACCTATTCTATCAAGACTGCTGTAGTTTGGTCAGTAAGACTCCGGCCATCAAAGCCAATCTTGAAAAAATTGTTGCCTTAGAAGAAAAAATAAATATTAAAGAAATCACCAATGAAATTACTCAACAAATTAAAACAATAAATCTTAAGATATAATTACTTGCAATGGAAGACATTTACTACAAGGTCGCTCATAGAAGTCAGGGGGAAATTGATTCCTTTAAAACTCGCTATGATGATTTTGACTCTTCATTAATTCCTCAAATTTTTAAAAAATCATTAAATCTAACAGTTAAAACTGTCAAACCTTCAAAATCTTGGGGCTCATCCCATGTTATTTATTTTGTCACTACCAAAGAAAAGAAAGAGACTCTAGTTTTTAGAGCTAATCTAGGATTTAACCCTCAACCGGAAACAGTCATGTTGGCAGAGAAACTTATTACCGATCAAGTTGACCAGCTCGGTATCCCCACCAACATCATTTTATATGTAGACATTTCTCGAAAGACATATCCTTTCGATTTTCAAATTCAAAAAAAACTTATTGGTAACGACCTGGAAGATCATTTCCATGGCACTCAAAAACAATATGATCAAATGTCGTATGAACTAGGTGCCTATGTAGCTAGATACCATCAACTTAAGTATTCTAATTTTGGTTTATTTAATGATCAATCAATCCTCAAAGAAAAATTAGAGGGATCTAAATCAAATTTTTTTGATTATATTATCACCTGTCTGGACAGCGACTTAAAATATCTTGCCGACGCCAAGGTTCTCTCTATAAAAAAAGTTGATACAATTAGAAAACTTTTTGACCAATACAAGTCAATAATTAATATCGACAAGGGATCACTAATTCACCATGATCTTGCAGATCACAACATTATGTTTAAAGGCAAGCAAATAACCGGCATCTTTGACTGGGAGGCAGCCGTTATTGGTGATCCAGTCTTAGATCTTGCCTCTTGCCCCACCTGGAGAACTCACTATCCAAGGGAAAAACAATTATTAGCTGGCTACCAATCGATTACCCCTCTTCCAGATCATTTTTCCGATAAAAAAAATATCTATCTCTTAAGAACTATGCTTTGGAAAATGGTTTTTGCCATCAGAGCTAACATCTTAACTCCCGACAGAGAAAAACGTCTCTGGGATGCTTTACAATTATTTAAAATCAAACAATGATTACCTGTCGATTTGAAAACCAAAACAAAGGTCTATTAAGGCACGTCGTGGTCGACAACCTGTTAATTGACAACCACAAAATCTTATTAGTAAAACGTGGTCCAAAATACTCAGAACCAAACAAATGGGCCATACCCGGTGGCTTTGTTGATAGAGACGAAACCACTAAGCAAGCCACTTTAAGAGAAATTCTCGAAGAAACCGGCTATCAAGCCAAAGTAGTTAAACTTTTTCGGATTATTGACAATCCCGATCGTCGCCACGAAGATCGTCAAAATATTTCTTTAGTCTATCTTTGTAAGCCTTTAAAAAAAAGCGGAGACTTTGATCACGAAATTACCAAAACTAAATGGTTTGATCTAACTAAACTTCCTCCAGAAAAAGATATTGCTTTCGATCACAATAGTAGTATCAAGCTATATTTATCTCATCTTCAAAAACCAGCCAATTTACCGATTCTTGGATAAAATCACATACCGATTACCTTGCCCACTCTTTGCATCAGCTAGGTAATCTGCTACCAACTTCATTTTCAACTCTGTCTGAATCTGCTTTAATTCTTTTTCTGTCATTAGATTGCAATAACGGTAAGCAGTTACTCCCTTTTTCCAATCCAATAAATAGTCTCCTGTCTCTATCTGGCTCTTTATTAAGCCAACTTTCTTCCAAGGAATTACGTAAGAGTTAAAACGCTTAAATTTATTAAAATGCCAGTTAGTGAACACCAATAAGCCGTTTTTCTGCAAAAGCTTGACTAACTCTTTAATTAATTGAAGTCTAGTCTCACTTCCCGGTACATGGTGTATTACTCCAAACAAAACCACTAGGTCAAAATCAGCCTTTAGTTTTACTGGCTTTAAGATATCTTGTTTAATCAGCTTAGCCTTGGGAAGTTTGCTCTTAGCTAAATCCAGTAAATATTGATTACTGTCTATTCCCGTATAATCGATCTTAAAGCCTTTTTTTATCAAAAACTCCCCAAATCTACCATTCCCACAACCAACATCCAATACCTTCAAGGTCCAACCTTGAAGGCCTGCCTTGCCGACAGGCAGGTAGGGGAGTAACTTATCCCACCCAGCCCAGTTAAATTGCCGAGTAGTGTTAAAATACTCCTGAGTCTTTAAATAAAACTCATTATTTAGCTGATTTAATTTATTTACCGTTTTTCTATCCATGTCTAAGTTTAATTTTAACCCAAAACTTTACCAGAAAACACTCAAAGCCTTAATCAAGGACTTGAATACTGCCAAAAACTTAAAACCAGACACTTATCATAAAATCTTAAGAAGACACCCAAAAACCAAAGGCGAACTATTTACCAAGTCAGAAGTCATCTCAGCCATTCGTCATTTCAGCCCCTCAAAAACCTTAATCGCTAAACTTCAAATGAAACCAATCCGCACTTTATCAGGGGTAGTCCCCATCACTTTACTAACCAAGCCTTACCCTTGTCCAGGAAAATGTATATTTTGCCCAGATGATCATAAGATGCCCAAAAGTTACTTATCAAAAGAACCCGGCGCTCAAAGAGCCGCCGCCAACCGATTTGATCCCTATCGGCAAGTTTACACTCGCCTTGAAACCTATTACGCTAACGGACACTTCACCGATAAAGTCGAACTAATTATCTTGGGAGGTACTTGGTCAGCTTATCCGGAAAATTATCAAATCTGGTTTATCAAACGTTGCTTCGATGCCCTCAACTTCTTTGACAAGGACCGTCCCTGTCAGTCAGTTAGTTTTCAGTTCACCGGTGTTTCAACCTGGAGCCAGCTAAAAAAAGCTCAGCTTAAAAACGAAACCGCTAATACTCGTTGTGTTGGCTTATCCTTAGAAACTAGACCTGATTTTATTACTGAGAGTGAATTAATTAAACTACGTCGCCTTGGTTGCACTAAAGTTCAACTTGGCCTTCAAAGCTTATCAGATAACATCTTAAAGCTTAATCTTCGTGGTCACACCACTAAAACCTCTAAGCAAGCAGTCAAATTATTGAGACTTTTTGGTTTCAAGATTCAAGCTCACTGGATGGCCAACTTATACGGCTCAAGCCCCACTAAAGATAAAGCCGATTTTCAAAAACTTTTTTCAAGTCCTGATTATCGCCCCGACGAACTCAAGATCTACCCCACAGCTTTACTAGCCACAGCCAAACTAATGGATTTTTATCAAAAAAAACTTTGGAAACCTTATTCAAACCAACAACTCTTAAGTTTAATGACCTATATCCTCCCCAAAGTGCCTCAATATTGCCGTGTCTCCAGAATGATTCGCGATTTTTCAAGTCAAGACATCATTGCCGGCTCCAAGACCTCAAACCTTCGTCAACTCATCGAACCCAAAGCTAAAAACATTCAAGAAATTCGTTTTCGGGAAATTCGTCAACAAACCGTCAGCTTAAAAAGCTTAAAACTAAACACCATCACTTACCAAACCTCAGTCGGTCAGGAAAAATTTATTCAGTTTGTTACTCCAAAAAACCAAATAGCCGGTTTCTTACGCTTATCTTTACCTGTAGTCACACCCGTTATCAAGGAACTTAAATCCTCAGCTTTAATTCGAGAGCTTCACATTTATGGTCAAGCCTTACGCCTAGGAGCCAAAGCCAAAACTCAACATCTAGGGTTAGGCACCAAACTAATCAATCAGGCCCAAGCTATCTCAAATAAAAATCATTACTCAAAACTTTCGGTCATCTCCTCCATCGGTACTAAAGAATACTACCGCTCTCGTGGATTTACTGATGGACGACTATATCAACACCTTAAAGTTGATTAATCTCCTCATCCATCGCATCCAGTTCGGCCTCAAACTCATCCAAGTCTGTGTCGTTCAACTCTTCCTCAATTACCTCCACAGAATCATCTTCTGATAGAGTCATCGAGTCTTCGGTTGAGTTATTATCATTCTTTAAAGGATTTAAAAAACAGCCGGATAAAACGACACTGAGTCCCAAAACTAAACTTATATAAACAACTTTTTTCATTTTTTAATCAGCCTATGACTGAACCTCCTTGGTTAAACTAATTGCTTCTCTAACTAACTCTTTAACCTCTTTGACAGACTCTCTTAAAGCTTTCAAATCAGTTTTCAAGGATTCCTTGGCCGTACTGGCTCCAACTTTAAGGCCATTCTCATCCTCAAACTCCAGTTCATAGACTTTTAAAGCTTGAGCTTCAATATTAGTTTTTGCAGTTGCCAGAGCTACTTCAGCTTCAGCTACCACTGCCCTTGCTTCAGCAGTATCTATCTCTCTATCAGCCATTTTATCTAATCTTGAACTCAACTTGTCCAAAAGTTGATCGATTCTCTCTATCACTCGACTTAAAGATGTTGTAGCTCTTTCATTAATATTTTCAAACCGTCCAGTGACACGCTCAGCTATTTGCAGTTTTTTCTCATCCCTAATCTGCATCATGTTTTCTTTTCTCTCTTCAACCTGTTCTCTCTTTTGTTCAACTATACCTTTAAGTTCACCTGCTTCAGAAGCCACTCTTTTACTAGTTCGATTTAATGCCGGGAATAACTTTGGTTTCTTAATGGCCATCACTGGCTGGGTAAAGATAATTAATAGAAAGATAGGGAGAATTAGTTTTTTCATATAACTAACTCTAGCAAGTTTTGAAACTCAATGTCAATGACTGGCAGTTACCACCAAAGCTGTTATCAACAAGGCCACTCCAATTCCAAACCATTTTTTTCTACTCATCGACTTAATCTCCTTAAAGCCAATCAAACCGATTAGAGTCGTCGTTACAATAAACAAAGGAGCTCTCAATAGCCCTGTCTGGGTTACCGTTGCTTTCTGTAAAGCCGTGTAATAAAAGACTATCGCACTGGCTGTAAAAATACCCTGAACAAAACCTCTTAAAGCAAACTTCCTCCCAACTTTTATTCGTTTGTTTTTGATCATTGAACCCATTAGTCCAGCCACTAGCGAGCCTGAATACTGGAATATGGCAAACGGGATTGGATCATTGTTAACCAAAATATATTTATTAAACAATCGACTACCGACATAGAACAACGTAAACAAAACCACATACCAACTCCATCTTTCTTTCGCCTTACTTTTCTCCAACAACAGCAAAAACAAAACCGGTACCAACAACACCGCCAACAATAACTGCTTCCCTCCTTGAGTCGATAAATCAAATAGATAAAATTCTTTAAACACAAATCCTGAAGCCACTATTGATAAGATCATTCCCGCCGGAGTCACCAAAGTAGTTCTTGATAAGCTTACTCTACTAGCCGCGGTATAAAGAGAGACATTTAGTCCAACAAAAAATCCATAAACCGTAATTATCAACCAATCAGTCGGGACCCCAAGACCCAAGATTATCATTAGCATTCCTATCAGAAAAACTGAGCCTATATATTTATAAAAAAGCACATGGAAAACCGAGCCTCGATCAACTTGATGCTTATTAAATATCTGGCCCACACAAGTAAAGCAAATCCCAATAATACATAAAACCTGCCAGGAAAGACTTGAAATAAACATGGTCGTATTATATCAGCTATAATTCAAACTATGATCTTTTTAAACTTTAAAACTTATCCGGAAACCAGTGATAAAAATGCCCTCAAACTTTGCCGGTTAATCAATAATATTGAGTCTCCCGTCAAGATTATTCCTTGCCTACAAACGTCAGACATTAAACAAGTTACCAGCGAGCTTAAGTTGCCTGTTTGGACTCAACACCTTGATTCGATTGATACCCCCGAAGCTGTCAAACAGGACGGGGCTACCGGCACTTTATTAAATCACTCCGAGCATCCTCTAAAACTAGATACTATCACCCAAACTCTCAAACTTTGTCATCAACATCAGCTTGAAGTCATGGTTATCACCGACTCACTTGAAACAATCAAATCAGTCACCAAACTCAATCCCGACTACCTTGGTTTTGAAGATCCTAATCTAATCGGCGGTCCTGTCCCTATGGTTCAAGCTCATCCTAAATTAATAAAAGAAGCCGTGTCTCTTTCCACTCAACCGTTAATTGTCGGCGGCGGCATCAGATCGAAAGCTGACGTTAAAAAAGCTCGAGAACTAGGCGCTCAAGGAGTCTTAGTTGCCTCGGAATTTGCCAAATCAAAAGATCCACAGTCAACTCTTCAAGAATTAATCTCAGGCTTTAACTAATATGCTAGCTATCGTTCAACGTGTTCTCAAGGCTCAAGTTTCAATCGATTCCAAGGTTGTAGGTCAGATAAATCAAGGCTTTGTTGTTCTATTGGGAGTCATTAAAGGAGATAATCAAACAGACCTAGATTACTTGGTTAAAAAGATCTCAAATCTTCGCATCATGCCCGATCAAGATCAAAAAATGAACTTAAACCTGAAAGACTCGAAAGGAGAGGTCTTAGTTATCTCTCAATTTACTCTCGCTGGAGACGTCAGTAAGGGAAACCGCCCCAGCTTTATCAACGCCGCTGATCCTAAAGAAGGGGAAAAGTACTATAATCTTTTTGTCGACCAGCTCAAAAGCTTATGCTTAACCACCGCTACTGGACAGTTTGGCGCCTACATGGAATTGACCCTAACTAACGATGGTCCCACCACCATTATTATCGACTCTAATAAAATTAATGGTTTATCCCGATCGAAGCATCGGGGTTGACCATTAGCACTCAATAAAGTATACTGCTAATCTCAATATGGCTATTTTACTTGGACCACAAAGAAAACAATCCATCCAAAAAACTGTCCCTTTAGTGCCCCTTAGAGAAGGAGTTGTTTTTCCTCATACAGAAGCTGTCTTGACCTTTGGTCGTCCCAAATCAAACGCCAGTATCGAAGCCGCTTTTAAAACAGATCGCTTGATTGTTTTTGTCGCTCAAAAAGACTCAAAAGTATCTACTCCTAGCGTCAAAGATATCTACCGATTGGGAACCTTATGTAGTCTAGAGAGAATTTACAAAACTAATGGAGAAATCAGTGCCCTCGTCAAGGGTATCGCTAGAGTTAAGGTTAACGATCTCATTGCCAGCGAACCTTTCTTGGTCGCCAAAGTTGAAGAAGTGCCCGAACTGGTTGAAAAATCAGATGAAGTTACTGCTCTCACCAAACACTTAGCCTCCAACTTCAAAAAAGCAATTAACTTGGGTAAATCTGTCGACTTTCTCATGTTTATGAAAGTTATGGGGGGTGTCACTGCCTCAGAGATGGCCGACCAAGTAGCCGCCAATCTTGATTTATCCACCTCAAAAAAACAATCACTCTTAGAAATCTTGGTAGTTAAAACCAGGCTTGAGCAGGTTTCCGACTATCTCTCCAAAGAGCTAAAAATCTTAGAAATCGAGCGTTCAATTGACTCAAAAACTCAAAAGAAATTCGATAAATCAATGCGTGAGACAGTTTTGCGGGAAAGAATTAAAACCATTCAAAACGAACTTGGTGATGTCGAAGAAGATAAAGACACCAAAGAATACAAAGACAAGATTATCAAAGCCAAGATGCCCAAAGAGGTTAGGTTTAAAGCCTTAAAAGAGCTAAAGAGACTAGGCCTCATGCATACCTACAATCCAGAAGCCGGTTATGTCAGATCCTATCTTGACTGGCTTTGCGATCTGCCTTGGGGTCATTCTACCCCCAATCAAGTCTCGATCAAAAAAGCCGAAAAAATCTTAGATAACGATCATTACGGTCTCAAGGAAATTAAAGAACGAATCGTCGAGTATCTAGCCGTGATGCAGTTAAGAAAACAAGCCAAATCTAAAACCAAATCAACCAACAACTCCGGCCCAACTATCTTGTGTTTTGTCGGCCCACCCGGAGTTGGTAAAACCTCGATCGGTAAATCCATCGCTCGAGCTCTAAAAAGAAAGTTCGTCAAGATTTCACTTGGCGGTATCCGTGACGAAGCTGAAATTAGAGGTCACCGGCGTACCTATGTTGGTGCTATGCCAGGTCGTATTATTCAAGGTATCAAAAATGCCGGCTCCAACAATCCAGTTTTTATGCTAGACGAGATTGACAAAATCGGCACAGACTTTAGAGGCGATCCATCATCCGCTCTTCTTGAGGCTTTAGATCCTGAACAAAACACCGACTTCTCCGATCACTATCTAGAAGTCCCTTTTGATCTTTCCAAAGTTATGTTTATCACCACCGCCAATATTCTTGACACCATCCCTCCAGCTCTACAAGATCGCTTGGAAATTATTCGTTTCTCAGGCTACACCGCCGATGAAAAAGAAAAAATTGCCAAAAAATACTTAATCAAGAAAAACCTCATCGCCAATGGCTTGAAAAACTCAATGTTTTCTCTACCACTAGCTTCCTTGAGAAAAGTTATCGATCAATACACCAGAGAAGCAGGAGTCAGAAATCTTGAGAGGGAAATATCCAAAATTATGCGCAAAGTGGCTAAAAAAATTGCCGAAAAAAAATCCGGCCCCTTTTCGATCAAATTAAATAGTTTATCTGACTACCTTGGCCCAACCAAGTTCACTCCACCCTTAGCTGAAAAGAAAGATGAGATCGGTCTAGCCACCGGCTTAGCTTGGACTCAAGCCGGGGGAGACGTGCTTTTTATCGAAACGGCCATCGTTCCCGGTAAAGGTAAAATCACTTTAACCGGTCAACTAGGCGATGTCATGAAAGAATCAGCTCAAGCAGCCATCTCTTACACTCGCTCAAGATGGCAAGATCTAAAGTTAGACAAATTATTTTATAACAAGTTTGATATTCACATCCATGTCCCGGAAGGCGCTGTTCCCAAAGACGGTCCCTCGGCTGGTATTACCATGGCTACTGCCTTGATCTCAGCTCTCACCAATAAAAAAGTTAAAAAAGACATTGCTATGACCGGGGAGATTACCTTAAGAGGTAGAATCTTGGAAATTGGTGGAGTCAAGGAAAAAGTCATCGCCGCTCATCGAGCCGGTATCAAAACCATCATTTTGCCAAAAAATAATCGAAAAAATCTAGATAAAATTACTCCAAAAATCAAAAAAGACATTACCTTTAAATTTGTTTCCCACTTGGATGAAGTCCTAAAACTAGCTTTTGTTTGAAGCAATAATTACCTTATCATCATCTTTAGTCTTTAGACTACCCAAATCCTTAACTTCCGATAACAGAAAACCGTCACAAATTATTCCCGACTGATTATAAATTTTATTTAACTCATTCTTTACCTTTTCCTCTACTTGTTGCCTGTAAGAAGCTAGTTGATCTAAGCTAATCTCAGAGGTAACCGATCTAACTCGACTTCTGGCCACTGGCCTGACAATTTTACTGACAAAATTATCTCCGATAGTCTCCCACAGTTCATTAGCTCTAGCCTTATCAAGCTTCAATAAAATCGAGCCCTCTACTTGAATATTCTTACCATCACCACTTTTACCGATAATCGCCTCATCTCCCATAGCTTCCTCGTTAGACAAATCAAAACTATGATGGATTTGATACTCGATTACCTGAGAATTAAACAACTTGGCTCTTTGCCAAAAGGGGATCTTTAGGTGTAATCCCGGTCCCCAGACTTTTTTCAAGACCCCTCTTCCTAAATCATGAATACAAGCAACGTGTCCAGGCGGAACGTTAATAAAAAACCCTCCCACTACTTCATCGACCAAAAAAGAAACAACCAGCTTATCAAAATCCATATAACAAATTATACCAACAATATTTTACAAAGCATAGCCCTTCGGATTTTGAGAGTGCCATTTATAGGCACTGCTCACAATTGTCTCAAGATCAGAATATTTATGCTTAAACTTAAACTCTTTTTGAAACTTACTCGAATCTGCCACTAACTCATTGGCATCGCCAGGCCTACTAGACTCAATTGATACTTTCAAATCTTTTCCACTCACCTTTTTCACCATCTCCACTACTTCAAGGTTACTATAACCATTCCCAGTCCCGGCGTTATATATATCACTCTTATGCCCCTGATTTAAAGCTTCAACTGCCAAAATATGAGCCGAAGCTAAGTCAAGCACATGAATATAATCTCTGACACATGTCCCGTCTTTAGTCGGGTAGTCGCCCCCAAAAAGCTTAAACTCTCGGTCATTTAAACTAGCTTTAATCACATTTGGGATTAAATGCGACTCAGGTTGATGAGCCTCACCCATCGTGCCATCAAGTTTAGCCCCAGCTGCATTAAAATACCTAATAGTTATCGATCTTAACTGATGAATTCTGTCATACCACTCCAGAATTTTTTCTACCATCAACTTACTCTCTCCATACGGATTTTCCGGTAGCTTACGGTCACACTCTCTAATCGGTATTCTTTCTGGATTGCCATAAACACCGGCCGTCGATGAAAAAATCAATTTATCAACCTTAACTTCTAGCATCGCTTCTAACAAACCGACCGAACCCACCACGTTATTCTCAATGTACTTAAATGGGTTTTTCATACTCTCACCCATCTCTATGAAAGCCGCAAAATGCATCACTGCCTCGATTTTATTCTCTCTTAATGTCTTGACCAATAATTCCTTGTTTTTTGTATTGCCGACTACCAACTTGAAGTCTTTAACTGCTTCTTTATAGCCATTCTCCATACTGTCATAAATGACCACTTGATGATCAAGCTTCTTGAGCTCACTTGATACAATCGAGCCAATATAACCGGCCCCTCCTGTTACTAAAATCTTCATAGATTTCTCTTGATCAAAGTTGTACTTAGTAACACCCCTATCGTATCAAAACCCACATCTCTTAAGGTGCCTTCTCGACCGGGCACAAAAGTTTGATGCCACTCGTCTGATAACGCGTAAAAAATGGCTATCACTATTGACCAAACAAACACTTTTTTATTAATTTTCTCATTTTTTTCAGAAATGGCTCTAAACAATAACCAATAAAGGATAAAATACTCTACTACATGAGCTGTTTTCTTCACCACAAAATCAAGCCATGAAAAAGCAGTCTCTTTATTTATTGACATGCTCGAGAATGAAAATATTACCCCCGCCCAAACTAGCACTGGCAACCATAACTTAAGTATTCTTGTCCGTTTTTGCATCCTTTTCATTATATCTCTGCTCTTTATAGAAGACCACCCCTGTCCCACCCACCAAACCCAACCCAACTACAATCAAAACAATAGCTAAAATCAATGGTTTCTTGTTCTTAGCCGACTGACTCGACTCACTCGCTTCGCTTGATTCACTGGCTCCCATCACTTCACCTGAATAACTCGCCACCTCATCTTCACCTGCGAGGCGTGTCTTCGCAGGTGAACTAACTGGCTTAATCTCCGAAGATTGTGGAGAGGGTAGATAGCTGGGACTGGGACTTGGCGCAGGAGTTGGACTTGGACTTGGACTTGGCGTGGGTTGTGGTGAAGGAACAGGATTTGAGTTACCTCGACCCTTAGTTATCTCTTCCAAACAATACCACTCACCACTTTCATCAGGACTTCTTCCAATAGACAAACTATCTCCCGGACTTTCCTGATACTCATAAGAATCAATCAAACTCCCATCTGCGTCAAACAAAGCTACCCAATCACCTCCATTATTCAAGAAAGAACTGACCTCAAAGTAAGGGAACGAGGCATCATCAGTATTTAAGCTACTTAACAATTTTTTACTACTTGAACCAGCGTCATCGGAAAAATCTTTATCATCATCAATCCACCAAGTCTTTAAGTACTCAGCCGAAGCCGAGGCATTATAAAATTCAATCCATTCAGGGTTAGGCTCCACCACAAACTCATTAATCTTTACTTGACCAAAACACACTTGAGCGTTAGCAAAAAAAATAGCGCCTATTACAGCGCCTACTAACACCTTCAGGGTCCGACCCTGTAGGCTGTGAAAAGAACTCAATCGTTTCATAAAATATGCCAATAAAGTGTCACTAATCCATCGTCGTGCTCGATCCTAATTCCTTTCCCCACCGTGCCAGTGCAGTAGTTATAAGCGCATGAACAAGCTCGCGAATCGGAAACTGCGTAAGCCGTTCCGTCCTTAGCTGCCCTAATTGGATGACCAGCTCCACCCAGAGCCATATCAATGCCATTGTGTCCCGCCGCTCCATAAAGATATGGCAAAGCATTTTCCCCAAACCATTGAGTTACATTACCTGAGTATCCACTCAAAGGCTTTTCAAATCGTCCATCTTCAAGGTACGGCTTGGCATCAACGGCCGAGTTGTCTTTATATAATCCAAAATGAAGATGAGGTCCGGTCGAGCAACCGGTATTTCCCACATAAGCAATCGTGTCACCTTTCTTTACCTCTCCAATCTTCACTCCACTTGAACCCATCGCTCTAGCTATAGACTCAAGATCAGCCAGTAACTTGGTTCTCAATTCTTGAAACTTAGCTTCGTCATTCGCAGTCAACTGCAACAACTCTGTTTTTGTTGTTTGCTGCGTTGCTAAGATCACTTTTTGTGATTGTAAAGTTAACTGCTTTTCCTCAACTTCAGTCTGTTTAGTTTCCTTAATTGTTTTTTGCTGTTGATGTTGATCTCTAGAATTTTGTAACTCCAGCAAGATTTTTCGATCATTTCGCTGAGCTACCTTAAGATATTGACTACTTTCAAAAAACTCATTAAAGCCTCCCGAAGACAAAAACACGTAAACTGGTTTAAAATAAGATCGCTTATAAGCCGCTCCCACTCTAGAGATTAACAGAGTTGACACTTCATCCAAGTTTATATCCAACCGATCTATCTTAACCGTCAAGGTACTAATCTCTTCCCCTAGCACTTTCAACTCAACTTCTGTCTGTTCAATCTGTGCCTTAGTCAAAGCAATTTGATTATCCAAGTAGGCGATCGTACTCTTCAGGGTTTTTTGTTGGCCTCTGGCTTCAGCAATTTTTTGCTCCAACTCTTGAATTTGAGCCTGAGTATTTTTGTAGTCTTCATCCAAATCGGCCGAAACTCTGCTTATCGGTATCACCAATAACAATAATCCAAGTATAACTAAAATAGTTTTCTTAAACATAAGCTAGTCTTTTAAAAACCAATGAGTGGCTATTAATCCTGACACCGCCCCGATCACCGCTCCAAATAAAAGTTCCGATCCCAGCAAAGCCATAATAAACCAAAAAGGTACCGGTAACAATGGAATATCTTTAAGCCAGTTAGCTAAAAACGGGGTTGAATATAGTAAAAGTAAGTAGCTCAAAAACCAAGCAATAAAACTGCCAATTAACCCGTAGGCCACTCCACTAATCACAAATGGTTGTTTAATAAACCAAGCCTTAGCTCCCAACAATCTCTGAATCTCTATCTCTTCTCTTTTAGCCGCAATCTGCATCGCAATAATTACCAATACCACCAAAATCGACTCAATCGTCAGATAACTAATTACTCCCAACCCTAATCCCTTCACACTGCCAATCCAAGTTTCAAGATTTTTCACAATATCTTCGTAAAAAACAACATCATCCACGCCCTCAAGCGTTAGCAAAATATTCTTGAGCTCCAGCAAGTTTCCTAGTTCATTAGCTGATATCTCGATCGAAGCCGGCAATATATTGTAATCAACCAACTCCAGTAGCAGGGGATTATCTTTATTTTTTTCCTTATAAATCACCTCTGCTTCTCTCGTCGATACATATCTAAACTGATTTAACTTGCCGGTGGTACTAAGTTGCGCCTTAATGTTAGCTATTTGAGTGTCACTTAAGTCTTCACCCGGCTTAAAAAAAGCAATTACTTGAGGAGCAGCTTCAAAATATTTCAAGACCTTGATCGATCCAAAAGACAGCAAAGCAAACACCGATATCACCAACAAAGTTAAGGTAGTCGTCATCACCGCCGCCAAGACTTGAAACGGACTTCTTCTCATCTGGGTCAAAGCTTTTTCAATACTTTTCATCTTATTTTTCCTTTTTTTTCAACACGTACTTACCCTTCTTAGTATCACTGACCACTTCACCTTTATCAAGCGATATCACTCTTTCCTGAAACTTATCTACCAGTTCCGCGTTATGCGTCGCTACCAATATAGTCGTCCCCGAAAGATTAATCTCTTTAAATAACTTGATAATTTTCAAGGCCGAGCTTGGATCCAAATTTCCGGTCGGTTCGTCAGCTATCAGCACCTCTGGCTTTCCCACAATCGCTCTAGCTATCCCTACTCGCTGAAGCTCTCCTCCAGACAACTGAATTGGGAAAAAGTCACCTTTCTTTTTTAAACCTACTTGCGTTAAGGCTTCACTCACTCTCTTTAAAATTTCTTGATCATCCGTTCCGGTTATCTCGAGACTTAAAGCCACATTTTCAAACACTGTTCGATCATTTAGTAGCTTAAAATCCTGAAAACACATTGTCACTTGTCTTCTTAATTCCGGAATCTCTTCTTTTTCCAGCTCACTTAAGTCTTTGTCTTTTACTAATATCACTCCACTACTGGCCACTACCTCTCGCCTTAATAGCTTCATGATAGTTGTTTTGCCGGCTCCACTTGGACCTATAAAAAAGACAAACTCGCCTTCATTGATCTGAAAAGAAATCTCATTTACTCCATGACTCCCGTCAGTAAACAACTTAGATACTTTTTGAAAAACTATCATTCTTGGATTTCTAACCGGCCTACATCCATCAGCCAGCCGGCTTTTTGGGCTTCAAAAGTTTGTCCCCATATCTTTACTTTTTTATCTACAAATTGATCTAAGTCAATTACAGATGAGGTCAAGTACACATATTGAGACTTACCTCCTTCACGCTCTAAGTGATGAGAACCTTCTCCATCAATCCCTCCATCTATTAGAGTTCCTTCAGCCGTATCAGAAAAAACCTCTTCATCTTCAACTCCAAAAATATCTCCGGCCACTACCTCACCTTCAGCTTCAGTAGCCAATTTTTTTGGCATCTTAGGTTTTGTAAGGGTATAAATTCCAAAACCCGTACCGACTCCCAGTAATACCAGAATCATAAACCAGCTAATCATTTTCTTTTTGGGCTTGGTCGGCTCACTCACCACTGGTTTGGCTTCTGCTACTGGCTTCGCTGCTGCTACTGGCGCTGGTTTAGGATCTGCCACAGGCTTCACCTCAGCCTCAGTATTTAAATTTAATGGTTTGATATCATCAGTCATATATTTACCTCGCCTTTTCGGCGGGCCTCCTTATTCCTTATTATTTAGTTTAACCTAATCTCAAGCTAGCTTCAATAAAATCTTTCAACTTCCCATCCAGAACAGAGTCAGGATCCTTAGAAACATAGTTGGTTCTTAAATCTTTAACTTGTTTATAGGGGTGCAACACATATGATCGGATCTGATTTCCAAACGAGGCATGCCTATGTTGACCCTTTATCTTACTTATTTCTGCTCGTCTTTTTTCTTCTTCAATCTCCCATAATTTAGACATCAATATCTTCAAGGCCATCTTTCGATTTTGCTCTTGATGACGATGAACCTGGCATTCGATCACAATCTTGGTTGGTTTATGTTTCAGTCTCACTGCCGTCGACACCTTATTTACATTTTGCCCCCCCGCTCCACTACTCCTATAAAACTCTACCTCCAGCTCATCATCCTTCACCTCAATCTCTCCCTGATCTTCAACCACCGGCAATACTTCCACCAAAGCAAACGAAGTTTGCCTCAAGTTATCAGCATTAAAAGGGGACTGTCTGACTAGTCGATGAGTACCTCTTTCGTGTTTCAGATATCCGTAAGCATACTTACCTTCAATTCCCATAGTCACTGATTTTATCCCCGCCTCTTCGCCCAGAGTCTCATTTACCACCGAGGCTTGATAGCCCTCTCTTTCGGCGTATCTTAAGTACATTCGTTTCAGCATCTCGGTCCAGTCCATCGCTTCCGTTCCACCTTGACCAGCGTGAATTGACAGCCAAGCATCAGCTTTATCATAAGGGCCACCTAAGTATTTATGAAGCTCCAGTTTTTCCATCTCTTGGACTAGTTTCAAGACCTCAGGCTTAAGCTCTTCAGCTTCCTCACCCTCAGTCGTCTCAATCAACTCAGCTATAGATTCAATCTTTAAATCCATTTCCTTGATCACCTTCACCTCAGTTTCCATTAGAGCTAACTCTCTCATTATTTTCTGTCCCTTTTCTCGATCAAACCACAGATCTTCAGATTGACTCATCTCTGTTTTAGTCTTTATCTCTGCCTCTTTACCCACAAAATCAACCGCCTGCTTTAACATCTTCAGGCGATCTACCAACTCCAGTACTTGTTCTCTAACTAAGCTCATTTACAATAAACAGTTGTTGTTTTTTAATCTCTCCGGTCAACAACTTAGTCGCAATCCGGTTCATTACTTTTGTTTGAATCACTCGATCGACCTCTCTTCCACCCCACTTCTGTGAAAAACCTGATTCAGCCAACTCTTTAATTACCTGTTCACTAAACTTAATCTCCACTTCTTGTTTTTTCAACTGCTTAACCAACTTGATAAGCTTCAACTTCACAATTGCCTCGATCTCCACTCTGGTTAGTTCCTTAAACACAATTATCTCGGTAAATCGATTTAAAAACTCCGGCGCAAAATGTTTCTCCAAAGCTTTCATTCCTTCTTGTCTATTCTCTTGAATTTCTCTAGTCCCCACATTGGTAGTAGCAATAATAATAGTGTTGCTGAAATTAACCAGCTTTCCTTGGCTATCAGTCAATCTAGCATCATCCAGAACTTGCAAAAACAAATTAATAATCTTCGGGTGAGCTTTCTCAATCTCGTCTAAGAGCAAACAAGTATATGGTTGATTCTTAATCGCTTCAGTCAACTGACCATCTTCATTAGCTTGACCTTGTCCGGGTGGCGAGCCGATCAATCGATTGATACTATCAATATTTTGATACTCACTCATATCAAGTCTGACCATCATCTTTTCATCTCCAAAAAACTCACGAGCCAACGTTTTGGCAGTCTCGGTCTTCCCGACACCTGTCGGTCCTGAAAACATAAAGCTAGCTATCGGTTTACCCGGGTCCTTAATTCGAGTTCTGGCTCGACGAATAGCATTTGCCACGGCTAAGATTGCTTGATCTTGACCAATCACACTTTTATGTAGTTTATCCTCCAGATGAAGCAACACCTCTTTTTCTTTTTCGGTCAGATCCATCAAAGGTATCTTGGTTTTTTCAGACACTACCTTAACCACGTCAGTCGCCATAATCGTCTTTCTATCCTCGCTTTTCACTTTAGCCACCACTTCATCTAATAAATCCACCGCTATATCCGGCAAGACTCGATCCATCGTCAATCGATTACTTAGCTCAATCATCTTCTTCAAGGCCAATAAACTCACTACCACCTCTTCTGACACTTCTTGCTTGTAAGCTTCAAACTCCAGCACCATCATAGTCTCAAGTTCATCAGCCGGATTAAGTTTCAAAATATCCAGTAATCGAGTAAATGCTTCATTTGGCTCCAGATATTTATGATGGTTCTCCAAACTAGTCGTACCGATAAACTGAAACTTTCCTCCCGACAAAGGTGGTTCCAAAGCCATCAACAACCCGCTTGTTTCAGGTGTTTCTTGATTTAAAGTAGCCAAATTATGCATCTCATCGGCAAACAAAATTATGTTCTCACTTGCCTTAATCTCTTCAATTATCTTGGTCATTCGAAAAGATAGCTCAGCCGAGTTTGCTGCTGAAGCTAACTTAGCCGTATCCAAGCTAACCAAACGCTTAAATCTCAAGCTCTCTGCTCGCGTTCCCCTGACAATCTCTTGAGCCAAGCCCTTCACAAAAGTTGTTTTACCAGAGCCCGGCTCCCCAATAATTAATAAATTATTCCGCTGCTTTCGACTTAAGATCTCTATCATCTTATTTAGCTCTGGCTCTTTTCCCAAAATTTCCGGTAACTGAGAATCTTGAGCCAATTGGGTTAAATCAGTACTGTATTTGTCCAAAGTCGGCGTTGGAATTCCTGTCCAGGCTCGATTCACTCCACCTATTGGCCTGATTAAATACTCTTTATCCCACAAAAACGGTGTCTTAGACCAAGACTTCTCTCTCTTCAGCCAGCCTAAACAAAGTTTTGCTTCGTCATATCTAAACTTTTCTACCCTAAAAAGAGCCAGCATCAAATGAACCGTCTCGATCTGATCAGCTTGAAAAGCTTGCGCCTCTACCTTAGCTAACTTCAACCAATGCTCCATTATTAAGATCAATGACAAGTTCTTAAAACTTTCTCCACTTAGTTCAAGTCGTTTTAATAACTCTATCACTTCCTTATCTTGGATTAATTCCTCCAGCATCACTTGGCTGTTATTACGAGCTTTCTTAAAAGTTTTTCTAGCCGATCTTGATAAATAATTTTCAGCTCTTTGATTATCGGTTGTTTTACCTTTTGGCAATTTTTGCGGTTTGTTAAACTCAATCACAAAATCAACCATCCAAATCAATATCAAGATGTAAAAGCCGTTATATGCCACAATTAATATCGGTAGAGTTAGCCAAATAATCAACCAGAAAATCATTGCCAAAGCAGTAATAGCCATCAACACTCCTCCCCAAACTACTCGAGTTAATCGAAAAAATAAACTCAAAAATCTACCTAAAACACTAGTATCGTGAAACAGGGGAGTAAACATCATCCTCAGCATCAAACTAACCGCCAGCTTATTATCCAAAAAAACCACCAAATTCCTAAAAAATCGTCTAAACAATTTGAGGCTGTCTTTATACCACCAAACCCAAAAATGGACTACTTGCTTCAAGGCCCTATTCATACTTTCATTGTAGCAGTTTTCGCTTCTTATCCCAAAATCTTGATTGCCGACAAAGAAGTGGTCGGGCTTGTGATTTGTCTTTCATCAGTCCCTCAACAATAATCTCAAAAAGAAAGTGATTCTGAGATGCCTTAATTAAAACTATCTCTCCACCTTTTATCATCGACAGTTTTAAAAAATCCAAGGCTTTATAAGTATTGTCAAATTTATGTATCTGACTCGACTTAAAACCAAACTTCAAGGCTTTGGGTATAAAATATTTTGCCATTAACGGACCGACCAAAACCAACTCATCAGCCACCTTAATTGCTTTTTCAGCCACCAGCTCATGCTCAACTTTCGCCTCTTTCCCCAGTTCCCGTAAATCACCCAAGACCGCTATTTTCCTTTTCTTTTTACCGACTTTGTCCAAGACAGCCAAGGCTGATTTCATCGACTCTCTAGATGCATTGTAGCTAGAATCCAACAAGGTAGTTTTCTTAATTCCTTCAATCTTGGTCATCCGACCTGGTGGTAGCTGAAAGTTTCTCTTCAGTCTCTTGACAGCTTCAGCTCGATCAACTCCAAATACCTCAGCCACCGCCACTGCTCCGGCCATTATCTGACCATAATGCTCATCAACAACCTTCAAGGTCCAACCTTGAAGGTTTATCTTATCAAAGCTTACCACCTTAGCTTTAGTTTGATTTCTAAACTTCATCACCCTCTTGTCATTTATATTCAAAACAGCTACTCCATTTTCAGGCAAAGAACTTATCAACTTACCCTTTTCTCTAGCAATCTGATCGACCACACTTCCCGGCAAATAATCAAATGCCTCACTATGAACTGTCAAAGCATTTATAAACACTCCAACACTTGGCTTGATGATACTCAGTAGATAGCTCATGTTTTTAGGAGACTTTGGACTATCAATGCCCATTTCCACTACATAAATGTCATACTTCTCCCAGTTAAACAGTAGTTTTACTATCGCCATTGGTAATATTCTCAACAACTCAATTCTTGAAAAACTACCTTGTTTAAAACCCAGAATATTTAAAGGAATACCTATCTCACTATTGGCTTTTTCCGACACCTTAACTTGAAAACTTTCTTTTAAGATGGCTTCGATCGCCATCATCATCGAAGTTTTTCCGGCCGAACCAGTAACACCCACCACCGTCGCTTGACGATTTTTCCTCAGTTGCCATTTAGCTAGGATTCTCAAATATCTGATCACCAGCCAATAGAAAACTTGTTTCATTTATTGCTCTTGAGGGGTAATCGAGACTATTTGATCACCAATTTGAGTCTGATTAACGATCTCCATTCCTTCAATCACCTCACCAAAAATTGTGTACTGTTCGTTTAGAAACGAACAGTCTTTAGTGCAGATAAAAAACTGAGAATCATTGGAGACCTTAATATCTCCCGCTCGAGCTACGCCCACACTTCCAAGCTTAAAGGGCAGCTTACTCAACTCTGTCGGTATATCTCCACCCCCAGTACCATTGCCTAATGGATCGCCACCTTGGACCACCCAATCCTCAACTCGATGAAAAGTTAAGCCTTTGTAATAATCAGACACAGCTTTGTCAAGAAAATTCTTAACTGTTTTTGGTGCCGCTTCAGGGTACAGCTTTATCTTTATCTCCCCCTTATCTGTCTTTAATATCACTTGATCACTTTTCATACTTGGCCTTTCTTCAACAGCCTCAGTTGTTTCCCCTTCAACTTGCGGGTTTAAACTAGGCTCTATAATTGTTAATGGAACATCTGGATTATTGACTGCTAGATTTTCTGTTTTTTTAGCACAACCGGATAACATCAATCCACCAACCACTAAACTTAAAATTAATATTTTTTTCATCTAACTCCTTTACTCAATTATTTCCTCTAACAAAACAATCTCCTCATTCTTACCTTCAAGGTCCAACCTTGAAGGTGTCTCTTCTTCTTGAAACACCTCTGCCTTAAACTCAAAACTATTAACTATTTCTTCTTGAATTCTCTCGAAATAACCTCCATCAGCTAAGCTAAAAATCTCATAAATAACTCCGTTTTCAATCGCCACCGTTCTCATCTCTTTTGGTGCCCCGTAAATCACCGTCCTCGCTTCAAGATCAGCTAGAAAAGCATCTTTAATCGAGATCACCACATTTTTTTCCTCAAACTTTGTCTGCCACTCATCCTGATCTTTAAGCTTCGTGTCCGTTATTCTCAAACTCACTTTCCCTCCTTCAGGGGATCTAATCTCCAGCGAGGAATAAACGGTATTATCATCCAGTTCAATCTCTTGGACCGCCAGTTCCCCGGGATACTCAAAAGAAAAACCAGCAGTATCCTGATAAATCATCGACTCCAGTCTTTCTACCTCTGCCTGCTGAATACTGATCTGCTTCTCATCAAAATTGTCTTTTATTCCCGGTTTCAAGATAAAGAAAGCTCCACCGCCAATTATTCCAAGGGCGATTAAAGCCATAATTATTTTTTGTGCTTTTGACATAATTCTTGGTTAAAGTATATCATGTAATTAATATGAGATTAAAAATCATTCTAATTCTTGTTTGTTTGTTCTTTCTTTCGCCGACCAAAGCTTTAGCTAAGAAAAAAATTGTCAGAAAAGTTAAAGACGAAACTGTCACTAACTTAGTTCAACCTTGGGACAAATTAAAACTCAGAAGTGATAAAAACGCCATCTTATTAATGCTTGGCGGTATAAAACTGGCTAACAGTGTCTCTTATACTCTCACCTACACGGCCGATTCTATTCCTCAAGGTATTGAAAGTTATCACACCCCCGAAGACGGCAACACTCAGAAAGAACTAGTCTTTGGTACTTGTTCAGGCTCAGATTGTACTTATCACCAAAACATCACCGACATGATCTTTGAAATCAAGTACGGACTCAAGGACAGTCGCACCCTCACTCGCAAATACCAAATCAACCTTCAAGGATCATCCCTGTAGGCTTTTTTGGAACTCCTTGTGGTAAATCACCATATCGCGTAACAAATTCATCTTATATTTTTTTACCAATCGCCTAATCATCTGCTCTAGTTCTTGTCGATAATCTCGAGATTGAGAAGCATAAAACTGCTTAATAATCTCATCTGGAGTTTCCGTAGCTTCTTTGAGCATTCTATTACGGATATAAGCACTTAAGTTAAGGTGCTCAATAAAAATATCTCTTGTTCCCACCTGACTTAACTTCTTGAATATTTTTTCTACTTCTTTTTGATTAGCCACGTAATGGGGGAGCAAAGGGCCCAAGAAAGCATAAGTTTTAACCCCCGCTTTATTTAGTTTCTCTAAAGCTTTATACCGATCCGTTACATTTGGAGCATACTTCTCAAAATACCTACTCACCTTATCATCAGTTGAGGTAACTGTTAAACCGACTACAGCCTTTAATTTTTTCAACAAATCAATATCTCTAGTTACCAGTTGTGATTTAGTCAAAATCGAAACAATACCTTGGAAATCAAACTTAACTAATTCCTTCAAACAACTTCTGGTCAATTGATACTTAGCTTCTAAGCCTTGATATGGATCAGTCACCGAGCTAATAAATATTTCTTTACCTTTCCCTTTATTTTTACATTTTCGAGCCAACTCTTGACTTAACAATTGACCAGCATTAATTTTTGGGTAAACAAAATTTCCCCAATCAGAGTTTTTCTTGTCAATAAATCTCCCCATAAAACTAGCGTAACAATAAGTGCAACCAAATCGACAGCCTATATATGGATTAATAGTGAAATCAATTCCCGGGATCTTACAATTAGTCAAAATTGATTTGGCCTCTATCTCCTTAATCTCTATTTTCATGCCATTGCTTGTCGTTTTAATTTTTTATCCATTAGTTCAATCGCATATCTTAAAGCAGTTCGTGGCATTCGGTGTTTTTCACTCAATACATACTCAAAAACTATTTTAAGATGATTTTTACTAGCTTCCTTTAGCATCCAGCCATAACCTTTCTGTACCATGTCATCAGAGTCCATCAACAAAGCCTTAGCCGTTTTCATTACATAGTTTATATTTTTTGCCTTATTCACCGGATAAATATATGACACCGCCGCCGCCCGTTTAACCCATCTATTTTTACTTTCTGTCCATTTAAACAAATCTTTGGCTAGTTTAGGGTGTTTATGAACTAGAAAACCAACACTATGAGTGCAAAAATCATCACACTTAGCCCAGTTATCAACATACTTATTAACCCACCGCTCAAACACCATAAAATCTTTTTTCTCAAAACTATCTCTAATTCTATATGTCAAATCAAAGGCTATGGTTGATTCTTCGCTATAACCGGACTTAAGCAGCTCTTCAATTAATTGAAACATTTTATCCTTGGACAATCCCTTAATCTCTTGATAAATTTTCGCCGCAATCTTCCTTCGCTCCGGTGTCCTCACTCCATAATTCTTCACCTTTTCCTTAAAAAACTTTCTCTCTCCATCACGATACTTAGGCTCTATCTTTAACTTTAATTCTTTTCTTATTTGAAGAACAACCTTCGACATAGATATCCCACTATTATATAGTAATCATTGTGAAGCTAACTCGATCTTTTTTCTTTAAACTCATTCCTATTCTAATTCTTGTTGTCGCCACTTCATTAGCCGGCTGGTATGGCTATGACTACTATAAAACTATTAACCAACAAAAAGCCGATCTCAACTTAAAACTTCAAACTTCCCTCAACGACCTAAATCTTCTCAAGGCCCGAGATGAATTTCAGATCAACCAAAGTCTTGAGGCCACCATCAGTGCTATTCAAACCACCTTTACTCAAACCACCAAAGCCTATGAAGAAATCTTGGACCTTAAGGATCAGGGTGATAAAACTAAAGAACTTGATAAGCTATTGACCCTAATCTTGAGTTACCTAACCGATAAAAATTATGCTTCCGCTTCGGCCGAGCTTGACTCTTTAAACAAGCAAATCGAAAAACTTAACAAAGTAGCCAGCCAACCAGCTACTCCTTCCCAAGCTGACCTACCTCAATCAAACGAAGCTCCCGGTTCCGGTTACTCTCGCCAGGTAGTCAAAACTGATATTGGTAACTTCACCGTTAGCATAATCTCGGCAGATCTTAACTCCACCAAAGTAATCGTCGACACCGCCTCAGACTCCAGTTGCTCCAATAACTGTCCGGTTTTATCACTCCAAGATTATGTCTCCAGAAACGGCGCCATTGCTGGTATCAATGGTTCTTACTTTTGCCCGGCCTCTTACCCCAGCTGTGTCGGCAAAGAAAACTCATTTGACACTTTGCTGATGAATAAAAACAAAGTTTACTTTAACTCGGATAACAACGTTTACTCGACCGTTCCAGCCGTAATCTTCACTGGCAACCAAGCTCGATTTGTCGGTCAATCCTTAGAGTGGGGTAGAGATACAGGGGTGGACGCAGTTCTTGCTAATCACCCCTTATTACTTTCCGGCGGTAACAATGTTTTTGGGGGTGACAGTGATCCTAAAAAAGGCTCCAAAGCTGGTCGCAGTTTTGTCGGCTCCAAAGCCTCAACTGTTTACATCGGTGTCGTTCACTCAGCCACAGTCTCGCAAGCCGCTCACGCTTTAAAAGCCTTGGGTCTTGAAAATGCCCTAAACTTGGATTCCGGTGGCTCAACTGCCTTGTGGTCCGGTGGATACAAAGTCGGTCCTGGTCGAAACCTCCCCAACGCCCTTCTCTTCGTCAACAAATAACCCTTTTTACCTTCAAGGTCCAACCTTGAAGGTAAAAATAAACCACAGTCACACTAATAATAAAAATACCCACTCCCAGATGAAATACGTTAGCTCTATTTGTATCCAAAAAACTACCCAAAAGAATATTAGTAAAAACAAATGGGATATTTGCTACAAACTGAATTGTTGATAAAGTAGTAGCTCGAAATTGACTAGAGATACGCTCATTAATCACTATAGATATCCAAGGCGTCGCAACAAAGCCAGCCAACTCAATTAAAATCAAAGCCAAGACTCCAAAATATCCAAGTGGTAACGAGCCGAGTATAAAACCAATACCCATCAACACACTTAAACCGACTAAACCTAATTTATCACCACTTAGTTTTCTTAAATAGGGAAGAAGTCGAATACCAACAATATTTATGATAGAAAAAACAGCATAAATAACCGCTTGCCCCTCAACTTGAAAACCAAAGTTTAGTGCCATCGATGGTTTTGAAAAACCCCAATCGTAAAGAGCAAAAAAAGACAAAATCATCAATATTGGGACTAACAAAGGACGCAAACTAATTTGCCTTAACTGCTTGAAGCCAGCTAAATTATTAGCCCAGACATTAACAGGATTATTAAACTTCTTATCTTGTTTATGATTTTCGATCAACGAAAAAGAAACAATAAAAGCTATAAAGTTAGCCAAAGTAAAGAGTAAGTGGGGAAGTCTTATATAAAACTGGTAAAGAAAGCCTCCAACTAACACTGTTATAGCAAAAAACGCAATCGTCAACTGATTATTTACTGTTACTAAATATTCATAGTTTTTTTCTCGATCCCTAGTTGGCATTGAGTCATAAACTACAGCATCTAGTGCTCCTGAAATAAAAGCTCTACCAATACTCGATAAAATACCACCGAATAAAAATTGCCAAAATCCGGTAGTCGTGGCCATCAACAAAAAAGCGACACTCAACATCAACGAACCCGAAATAACTGATAGCCTTCTTCCAAAGTGATCAGCAAAAACTCCTGTCGGAATTTCAGCTAACATTCCTGCCAACGTGCTTATGAGAAAAATCAATCCAATCTGAGAATAGCTGACAAAGTTAGCAAAGAAAAAAAACCAAACCGCCTCAACAAACCAAAGATTTTGTAAAATGTTAATCGCTAAAAAAACTCTCGAATTATGATGCTTTACTTTCTTAAACAACATCATCCTAATATATCAGGTTATCCCTTATTCGGATAATGGCACTTCTTCCACTTTTTTTTGCTTCCGCACCAACATGGATCATTTCTCCCAATCTTCTCTCTTTTTTCACTCGTCGCACCTTCAGGGTTTATCCTTGAAGGTGCTGTAGTATTCTGCCCAGCCGAGGCAAAGGCCTTAGAAAAGTCACTCTTTTCACCTGCAAGGTCTGTCCTCGCAGGCTCCGAAGGTTGTTTCTCAATCTTTTTAGTCGCTTGAGGCTGAGGTTCCTCCGGTTTTACCTCTTCACCTTCAAGCGGTTGAGCTTGAGGTGGTCTTTGAGTAATCTGGACTCTAAAAATCTTTCGGGTTATCTCATAATCAATACTGTCCATCAACTTTTGAAAGCTATTGAAGGCTTCACCTTTATACTCTATCAACGGATCTCGTTGTGCATGAGCCCTTAAACCTATTCCATCTCTCAGGTCATCAATAGCATCCAAATGATCAATCCATAACTTATCAATAGTATTCAACATCACAAATCTTTCCATCTCACCCATTAATGGCTCTCCGATCTGTTTTACTCTTTGTTCATAACTCGACTCGATAGTTTTATTAAGCAGTTCTCGCACTTCGGTATCAGTTGACAAGCTCTTTATTTGATCTCTCATTCTTTTCTGGGAAGCTGAGTCAAATGGAATTATCATAATAAGCTCACTGACAATTCCTTTAGCATCGATTTCTTTCGTATCGGGATTAACATTTACATTGACGATCTGCTCAGTTTCTTGATCTAAGATCCGCTTAACATCCTCTCGCAAACTCTTAGTTTTATCATCAGCTGTTTCCAAAATCTTTTTTCTTCTCTTATAAATCACCTCTCTTTGTTTATTCATCACATCATCGTACTCAACCACATTTTTTCTCGAATCAAAATGAAAACCCTCTACCTTCATTTGAGCCTGTTCAATTGCCTTGGAAACCATCCCATGCTCCAGTGGCACATCTTCCGGCATCTTTAGCATATCCATCAACTTACTTACCTGCTCACCACCAAAAATTCGCATAATATCATCTTCCAAAGAAACGTAAAATCGACTGCTCCCGGGATCACCTTGCCTACCACTTCGTCCTCTCAACTGATTATCAATTCTCCTAGATTCATGCCGCTCAATACCGATTACATGTAAGCCTCCGAGCTTGATAATTTCATCGTGTTCCTTCTGCCATTTTTTCTTATCAATTCCTTGAGGATCGCCACCCAGCACAATATCCACACCCCTTCCAGCCATATTAGTCGCTACTGTTACTCCCTTAATCTTACCTGCTTGAGCAATAATACTAGCTTCTTTTAAATGATTCTTAGCATTTAAAACTTGATGGGGGATCTTCTTTCGTTTTAGATACTCATCAATTATCTGATTTTTTTCAATACTGGTTGTACCGATTAAAATAGGCTGTCCCTTGTTATATTTTTCTTCAACCTCTTTTACTATGGCTGCATACTTAGCTCGAGTTGTTTTAAATACCATATCAGCATGGTCTTCCCTCATCGTTGGTTTGTGAGTCGGAATCACTAGAGTTTCTAGTTTATAGATTTTCTTAAACTCTTCTGCCTCAGTCGCTGCTGTACCGGTCATTCCCGCCAGTTTGTCATACATTCTAAAATAGTTTTGAAAAGAGATCGTCGCTAAAGTCTTTGACTCCTGTTTGATCTGAACATCTTCCTTCGCCTCGATCGCTTGATGCAAACCCTCGCTATATCGTCTACCAAACATCAATCGACCGGTGAACTCATCCACAATAATTACCTCACCTTCCTTGACCACATAATCCTTGTCTTTCCTGAAATGCTCTCTGGCCTTCAGTGCTTGTTCAATGTGATGTAGAGTATCAAAATCTTTTTCATAAAGGTTATCAATCTTTAATTTTTTCTCCAGTTTTTTTATTCCATGCTCGGTCAGATTGGCCGTTTTCATTTTCTCATCAGCTTCAAAATCAGTATCTTTGTTTAACTCTTGAATCAAGCTATTAAACTGATAATATTTTTGGGTCGGCTCCATGTCCGGAGCTGAGATAATCAAAGGAGTTCGAGCTTCATCGATCAGGATCGAATCGACTTCATCAACAATGGCAAAGTTATGTTCTCGCTGTGTCATCTGCGACATTCTTTGGACCATATTGTCTCGAAGGTAATCAAAACCAAACTCATTATTAGTTCCATAAGTGACATCAGCCTTGTATGCTTCTTGCCGACTCACTTCCTTAAGGTGCCTAAGCTTAGGATCATCGATGGCATTGTCAGTAAATTTTGGATCATAAACATATGCTTTTTCATGAACAATCACCGCTACACTCACTCCCAACAAATCAAAAGCCGGTCCATTCCAACCCGCGTCTCTTCGTGACAGATAATCATTCACTGTCACTAGATGAGCCCCTTTTTCAGTTAAGGCATTAAGATACAATGCCGGTACGGCCGATAAAGTCTTTCCTTCTCCTGTTTTTTGTTCAGCTACTTTACCCTCATGAAAACAAATTGCCGCCATCAACTGCTCATCAAAAGCACGTAAGCCTAAAGTCCGATCAGCCGCCTCACGAGCTAAGGCAAAAGCCTCAGGCATCAGTTGATCCAAACTTTCACTTGTCTTCAGTCTTTTCTTAAATTCTTCAGTCTTTTTCTTAAAGTCCGTCTTTTTTAACTTCTTAAATTTATCTTCAAACTGATTAACTTCCGCCACTTTTCTTCGAAGTTTTTTCACTTCACTTTCATTGGTATCGAATAGTTTATTTAAGAATTTAAGCATAACTAACCAGAAGCCAGGATTAATAAATTACTGGCTACTCTCATTAATCTAATTTTATTAAATTCTGGCTCTAAAGTCTTGATCAATCTTTCAGCCATCTCTTTATACTCTCCAAAGAACAAATGATTAAAGATAATCGTACCATTCTTATTCAATCTTCTCTTAACCTGCCTGAAAAAAACTTTTGTCCGAAAGCCTTTCGGCATTCCTTGCCCCACATAAACATCAATCACGATCAAGTCATACTTATTCTTAGTCTCACTCACAAACTTCAATCCGTCATCAATCACCATCTTTAAATTCTTAAGTTTTTTTACCTTAAAGTAGTTTTCGCAAGCCTCAACTATTTTTCTATCTAACTCCACTCCGGTAATTTTTACCATGGGGTAGTATTGTTCAAGCTTAAAAGCACAATCTCCACCACCAAAACCTAATATCAGAGCTTTATCAATTTGACACTCTTCTCGCTTTATTTTTTTTATACCCTTATCCCAAATTTTTCTCACCAAACCACCCGACTGAATCATCCCACCTACCATCAATCTAGGTTGATTAAAAACCTTCACCACCTTTATCAAACCGTTAATCTCCGATCGATCTTGGTAGACAACATCACCACTAAATAAATCTTGAAATACTTTATTCATGCCGTTAAATTATTTTCGGTCAGCAGAAATTACCTTCTTGCCAACATACTCTTGAAGTATCTTTGGTACTTTTATCGAACCATCCTCTTGCTGATAATTCTCTAGTATCGCTATCAATATTCTAGGAGTTGCTATCGCTGTGTTATTTAACGTATGAGCAAACTTAATCTCTCCCTTTTTTGTCCTATATCTAATATTAGCTCTTCGAGCTTGAAACTCTCCCAAGAAACTATCAGACATTGTCTCACCATAATTTTTTCTTGAAGGCATCCAAGTCTCGATATCATATTTTTTAACTTGTGGTTCACCCATCTCACTAGTATTCATCATCATCACTTGGTAGGGGAGCTCAAGTTCTTTAAGCATCTCTTCGCTGTAGTTAGCTAGTTTCTCCAACCACTCAAGTGACTCTTTCTCATCATTTTTACCGATCACCACCTGCTCGATCTTCATAAACTCATGGACTCGATACAATCCTTTGGTGTCTTTACCATAACTGCCAATTTCTCTTCTATAACTTGGGGATAACCCAGCGTAAAGGATTGGCAAGTCTTTTTCACTTAAGATCTCATTACTATGAAAACTTACTAAAGGCACTTCAGCTGTTCCTGATAGATACCTGACATCTTCTTCAGCTTCATCATCAAAAGTCTTGTAAACATCTACCTCTCCCCAAGGAAAATGACCAGTATTAACCAAAGCTTGTTTCTTAACAATTATCGGAGGGATCATCGGTTTAAAGCCTTTTTTAATCAACTTGTTTAAAGCATACTGCATTAAACCCATCTGCATTAACACTGCCTCATTCTTTAGATAGTAGCCTCTAAAGCCAGACACCTTAGCTCCTCGCTCAAGATCCAGTAAATCCAAACTAGTCCCAAGCTCAATATGGTCAAGAGGTTTAAACTTGAATTTAGGTTTCTCACCCCATTTCCTAACCAACTTGTTACTTTTTTCATCTTTCCCCACCGGAACTTGTTTTTCTGGCACGCTAGGGATCATCAACATTAACTCTTTATATGCTACCTCCACCTTTCTAAGTTGTGGTTCAATATCTTTAAGCTTTTTCTTTATCTCCCTACCTTTTTCAAACTCTTCTCGCGTTAATTTATTCTTCAAGGCCCTTAACTCTTCCACCTGCCCTAAAAGCTCTCGCCTTTTTTTATCTAAATCCAAGACTTTATCCACCGCTTCAGCATTTAAGCCTTTATCTTTTGCCGCTTTTAAAACTAGCTTGGGATTGTCTCGAATAAACTGAATATCTAGCATATTACTATTATAATCCTAACTCATCAGAAATTTCTTGCATGGCCGACAAACTTAGAGCCACAAAATCATTAAGCGTCATCTTTAGTTTATCCTCACACATTGCAATCTCTTCTCTTCGAGTTCCGGCCGCAAAAGCCTTATTCTTAAATTTTTTCATCACGCTTTTTACCTTGACACTTTCAAGCTTTCTGTCTGGCCTAACCAAAGCCGTAGCTACAATCAAACCCGTTAAGGTATCACAGATAAAAAGCGACCAATCCATTAAAGTTTTAGGTTCTTGCAATCCGTTTTTATCGTAATTATGACCTTGAATTGTCTGAATTACTTCTTGAGGTAACTCAACTTGCTCAGACTCAAGTATCTCCAAGGTTTTAACTCCATGTTCACTTGTATCCTTCATGGCTTCCAAATCAAGATCATGGATCAAGCCAGTCAAACCCCAAATATCTACCTTATCAGGTTCGAATTTTTTAGCCAAGGCCCGCATCACCACCTCAGTCGCCAGCATATGCTTGACGGTGTTCTCGGTTTTTATGTATTTCTTGACTAAGCTTAAAGCCTGGTCTCTATCGATCATAATTCTTTTTCAAGTTTCCTTATCTTTAAACATCGTACTCTATTAGAGACTATTACGTATAAAAAGATTAATACCGCCGAACCCAACAGAATTTGAAGGATTAACTTGGCATACTCGTTCACAATCGGGAACATAAATCCCAAAAATCCAAGACTAGAAACCATCAAGGTCACCATCAAGGTCACTGCAACCGACTCAACTCCAAAGACAATCTTGTCCTTTCGAAGTTGATCAACTTTAAATTGTATATCAGCCTTATTCATTTTGGCCATAATATTAAATGGAGTTTGGTATATCCAAAAACTCCACCTCCAAACTATTTTGATAATTCTCTTTTATTATTCTACCAAGTTCTTGGACTCCGAACACCTCGGTCGCATAATGACCACCTGAGAAGTAGTTGATTTGAGTCTCTTTCATCATATGAGGCACCGACTCACTTGGCTCGCCTGTAATAAAAAGCTCGACTCCTTTTTCTTCCATCTCGGCCAAATGCTCAGCATATGGCTTGGCTCCTCCAGACACCACTCCAATCGTTTTGACTTGTTTGGGTCCCGATAAAACTGCCAATATATCATGCTCAAACAGCTTGGCACATTTTTCCGATAACTTGGCTACTGCTTGTGGGCTTGAAAACTCTGCCACCAAACCAAACTCCCCAAACAAGGTATCTTTAATTTTTGCTCCAAGCTCTCGAATAATCACCGCATTATTGCCAATCTTTGGATGAGCGTCCAAAGCGTAATGAAAACCCATGATAGTTAGCTTATTTTCAATAATCAGCTTCAATCTTTTTTGCGAACTAGTCGGAATCCTTGATTTCCAGACTCTAGCATCATAACCATGATGAAAAATACAAAACTCAGATTTAGCTTTTACAGCCTCGCACAAAAAATCCTCATTCAAGCTTACCCCTAAAACTACTTTAGATACATCTTCACTACCATGAAACTGAACCCCATTAGCCAACTCATCCTTTTCAATCGCTTTTTCAATTATGTCCCGACCAATAGTCTTATGGATAAATTTAATTAACTCATCTCGCTTAATCATATTATTTTGATTCCCCCCCCAAGCCCTTAATTGGCTTTACTCCATCTTTAGCTGAAATAATTCCGGCCTGAGTTACTTTACCACCACAATATTTGGTGATCATCTCAATTGACTCTTTCAATGATTTTCTCACCATATTTTCATTTACTTCAAACACACCGTCCACATTAATAAATAGCCGAGTCGTTTTTTCAGTTACTTTAGTACGATCAGCATCTCTGTAGTTATAATCCAAATTAAACGGACCTTTTTGATCAAAATAAGCCACTTCACCTTTTTCTAAAGTAGTTACATCGCTTACTCCAAGCAACTTAATTTTCTCACCGCCTTGAGCTACCTTGACCGAACATGGAAACTCAAATTGATCAGCGTCAAAAGCTCCCAAACTTACTCGGTTTTTCATCACAATCAAATTGTAAGCATCAACAGCAGTATTAACTTGATACAAGCCTTTTCCAAGAGACACTCTTCTTAGTAAAGCCTCAGGGCTTGGTTTTCTAGAGTGTAAATCAACTCCCATTTGTTGATACATTTTTCGATAACTATCAAGCTCAGCATAACTCTCAATCTTTTTGATAGTTAAATTTTCATATTGTTTAAGTAACTCAACTTTTTCTTTTTCTAAATTCTCATCCTTCTTTTTTATAGTTACTCCTCCAATAATGGCGTAACCAACACTTGCCGAAGGATAAGCTGACACAAAACTTTGATCAAATGACAACAAATCACCATCCACTCGTTTACTTGTTTTGCGAATAGTTGATTTTTCTGGTTTCAAAGTCGGAAAGGCAATAATTTCTTTTAAGCTCTTAGCTTCAGCTACCATCATTACCAAACGATCAACTCCAATGGCTACTCCGCAAGTCGGTGGAAAACCATGTTCCATCGCTGTCAAATAATCATAATCAGTTTGATGAGCTTCATCAAAACCAGCCTCTTCTCGTTTCTTCTCCTCTATAAACCTCTTCTTTAAATCAATCGGGTCATTCAACTCAGTATAGTTGTTTCCCAGCTCAGAACCGGCTGCAAACTGTTCAAATCTTTGAGTGAATCTTTCATCCTCACACTTTTTAGCCAACGGGGATACCTCGATAGGGTAGTCATAAATAATTGTCGGCTGAATTAATTTTTCTTCCACTCCTTCTTCAAAAGCAAAGGCCATTACCTCACCAATTGAATGCATTTTTTTAAGCTCAGACATTTTTTCCTGACTTAACTTCAGTTTCCCCATTTCTTTTTTAGCTTGAGGCAAACTCTTCCATTTTAAGGGATCAATTCCGGTGTATTCCTTAACCGCTTCTACCAATCGATATCTTTTCCAAGGCCTCTTAAAATCAATCTCATGATCATGAAACCTAACTTTCGTTTTTCCAATCGATTCTTTGACCACATACTCGGTAAGATCTTCAATCAACTCCATGCCATACTCATAATCCTCAAAGGCTATCTGAGCTTCAAACATCGTAAACTCAGGATTATGATCAAAATCTATTCCTTCATTTCTAAAAACCTTAGTAATCTCATACACCTTTTCCATACCACCAACAATAAATCTTTTTAAGTACATCTCGTCAGAAATTCTTAAATAGAAATCCGACCCCAAAGCATTGTGGTGAGTCACGAAGGGCTTGGCAAAGCCACCACCATAAACTGGTTGCAAAGTTGGCGTCTCTACTTCCAAAAAACCTCGGTCATCAAGCCATTTTCTCATGTGAGTAATTATCTTACTTCGAATCTTCAATCTCTGAGTCACTTCAGGATTTAAAATCATATCCAAGTATCGTTTGCGATATCTTTCTTCCACATCCTTGAGTCCATGCCACTTGCTAGGTAATGGTCTAATCGCTTTAGTTAGCAAGGTATATTTATTTACCAACACCGATCGCTCACCCGACTTAGTCGTAAAAGTCTCCCCTTGAGCTTCAAGAAAATCACCTTGATCAATGAATCTTAATAGTTCAAATGTTTTATTACTTAACTCATCTTGTTTAAACACCAGTTGTACTTTGCCATTTTCATCTACAAGATCAGCAAATCGAATCTTCCCGTGTCCTCTCAAACTCATTATTCTGCCGGCCACCGAAACCTTTAAACCATCTTTTTTTAAAGCCTGTTGACTGGTATGAGTTTTATTAGTCTTAATCGGAAACGGATTAATCTTCAGTTTTTTGAGTGCCTCAATCGCTTCAATATTTTTATTTATTATCTGGTCGAATCTTGTTTTACTCATATATTTTCAAGTATATCATGAAAAATCCCCGTATTTAGCCGGGGATTATATTTATATTTTAAAGATTTTTTTAGTGAACTTTGTGTATCAAATATTTCACTTTCCCGGCCGGGGCTTCAATCTCTACTGCATCACCTTGCTTTTTACCCAGTAAGGCCATACCTAGGGGGGAAGTGTGAGAAATCTTTTTTTCCATTGGATCAGCTTCCCATTCTCCGACCATCTCAAAGGTCTGCTCTTCACCATTAATCTCAACCGTTACCTGACAACCCAAAATCACTTCACCATGATTATTAGCATTTGGGATAAGCTTAGCTTTAGCAATCAACTCTTCAAGTTCATCGACTCTACCCTCAACAAAAGCCAGATCCTCTCTAGCTGCCGTGTACTCACTGTTTTCAGACAAATCACCATGAGCTCGGGCCTCTGCCACCCGGTCAATTAATTTTGGTCTTTTATCTTCAACCAGTTGCTTAAGCTCAGCCTTCAATTCCTTTAGGCCTCTACTGGTTAAATGAAAATCTTTTGGACTCATAAAATAAGAAAAAATACTTCAAATGACCACTAAAGAGACTATTCCTGTCTACAGCCTCACCGGGCAATTTGAAGTTAACAAAATGGATTATACACTAACCTTCCATCATTTCAATACACATTAAATAAGCAATTATTGTTAATAATTTAGCTGTTTATACCCAAAATCTCTAAAATGATATACTAATATTACATGACTCGTTTTAAGGTCTTTGTAGATACAACATTAGCTATTTTAGCCATTGGTTTAGTGACCTTAGCCATCTTTCAGGCCCGTACTTTACGTCAAATAAAAAACCTAAATCCCTCACTTGAAAAAACCGTTTCCATCGATACAACCAATCTTCCAGAGTCAGACACTTCCACTTTCAACTCATTTGAAGAAGCTAACACCGCTCTTCAAGCCAGTGTTTCAAGTCTCTTAAATCGTTTGGAGGATTTAGAAAAAACCGACACCAAAACCACCACTACCAGTAAAGGCTCTACCTCATACACTCCTCGGTCAACCACCACCTCCTTTCAACCTCAAGATATTTTCCTGGGCTCAGCCACTACCACTAGCACCAGCTGGGTCGATACCGGTCAAGAAACCTCGATCTATAGTAGTCACTATCCTGCCAACGTTAATGTCTACTTTGAAGTTGGTCTATCAATCATTGGTGGGGAAGCTTGGGCTAGACTAAAAAACAAATCATCCGGCACTGTCATCCCGATTACTGAGCTAAGTCACAACAACAATTCAGTTACCTGGAAAAATTCTTCTTCTTTCAAGCTTCATTCCGGTAACAACACTTATGTGGTTCAACTAAAATCTACCAGTGGTGAAACTGCTAACATGGCTGGTGCTAGAATTAAAATTACTCAGTGATCTCTACCTATTACTATTAGCTCTTCTTCTGCTCTAGTCACCGCTGTATAAAGCCACCGCCTCCACATCAACTCATCCATCTTCGGAAATCTTTCCTCAAACACAATTGCTTTTTTAGCTTGACTACCCTGAGCTTTATGCACCGTTAGACCATAACCAAAATCAAACAAATCACCCTTAAGTTGTCTTGGTCGATTGGTCGTAAAATTTTGCGATTCCAAATTTCCAAACTGCTTTTTATATATTGGACCCTCAAACAAGCCCTCCTCATCATCCATCAAAATTTGAGCCATGTACCAGTCCTTATTTTTCACTTTAATCGATTGAATCGTCCCTAGCATACCATTATAGATATTTTTCTCATGATTATTTTTCAAACAAATTACTCTATCGCCATTAACCGGCTCTTCAGACTCAAAACCCAAACTTTCTCGGATAAATTGATTTAACTTCACCCGAGTTCGGTTATAGCCACAAAGCACTATGGTGCTAGGCGAATAACCCTGAAGCTCATTTTCTATCTGTTCTTGAGCTTCAAAACTATTTCGATTAATTTTTTCCACTCCATCGCCAAATCGACCGATCGGTATCTGGCCATTTTCTCGAGCCAAAAGTGATAGCTTGATGATCGGATTATCTTGAGCCTGTCGATGAATTTTTTCAAGCCTAACCATTGGTTTTTCCATTAAATTAAAACTTCCCTTAATCGGGGGCAATTGACCATGGTCACCCACCGCCACTATTGGAATCTTAAAGCTCTGTAAATCTTTCCATAGTTTTTCATCAATCATCGAGGCTTCATCAATCACGATCAAGTCAAACTTTAGTTCATCTTTCAGATTCCAACCAATGATATGTTGTTGGTTATTTAGTATCGGTGAATAAATCAAAGAATGAATTGTCGACACACGATCTTGTTTATATTCAACCTTACCGATCTTTAGTTTGTTACCCAAGACTCTTGTGGCTCGACCGGTAAAGCTAACAAAAGCTATCTTAAGTTTTTTAGAGCGCTTATTTAATAATTTTCGATACTCAGCCATCAGAGTTGTTTTACCCACACCGGCATATCCACCCACTGTCATAAAAGAACCGACCGGCTTTGATGTCCAGTCTAAAATTGCTTCCAACGCTTGCTCTTGATCTCGAGATAACTTAATTCTTCCCACCCCTCATCATAGCAGTAAAACACTACCTCAATATTCGCCCATCTGATATAATATATTATAGTCCCATAGTTATCAACTAACCCAATATCTTATTCATGTCACCAGAACTAAAGCAAGTCCCCATCTTACCTACCACTGAAACCGTTCATGTCGGTGACTTAATCACTTCGTTTGTCGAAACCAAACCAGTCACAACAATCGACAACGCCACTAAGATCCTTTGGCAACAACCACTACAACTCTACAGCCCAACAACCGGGTCAGATAATTCCAGTGTCAGGGAATTCAATAGTCGGATCCTTGGCGCAACTAAAAATTTATTTACTATTGATAACCCTGAGACTCTAATGCCCAGGAAGACTTTTCATGTAACTAGCACCTCGGTCTTGAAAGATTTGTCTGAAGGAAAGCCACTCTTACCCATTGACGCTCACGTCGTTGCTGGAATTACCACCCCCCAAGGTCCTTTCAAACTATTTCAATATAATCTCTTAAAAGGACTAAATATTTTAGGCCATCAGGCCACCACCTCATTTCTATACTCCGGTCCTCGCCATGAACTTGATCAGAGCAAAAAAATACCGACTTTAAAAGAAGTAAGCGATGAATTCTTTAAAAAGTTTACAACCACTAGGAATGGGGAGCAGGTGATAAAAAATGAATTTTGTGATTTACAAGCTGCACTAGAACAATCAGTTAATCAAAACTTCGATCCAGAAAAATTATCCGAATCAAGTCGAATATTCTGGACAGAAGTTTTTTTACCCACTCTAAAGAAATATACTAATGTTAGGGGTGTGTGGGGACATGAACTTAATCGTTTCTTAAAGGGAGGCTTTTCTGTGTCCAATCCCGAAGTCATCTCGCAAGCATTAGTAAGCACTATGTGTGACTGGGAAAAAATCATGATCAAGACTGATAAAGTAGAGTTGGACCTAGCTCCAAAACCTATAGTCTTAGAACTAAACGTACAACCATTTTGGGAAACTACCAAAAAAACTTTTGGCAAACCCATTATTTTTTTAGATGGTGGTAGAGATCCAGCAGAAATACAAGTCTTACCCTCCATCAGTCCCGAGATGATAGAGACCATCTATGTTCCAGTTGATTACGATGATCCAAGGAAAATGTCGAGCCAAGAAATGCATTGGTTTAGAAGCACACACAATCGTCATCAAGTTAAAACTTTCAAAGACCTAACACCAGACTCACTTCCCCAAGAAAGTAACGCCCCTAAAACTCAATGTGACCAATCTGGTTGTATGGATCGATACGGAAAACACTTTGATGGTACTCTTCAAGGTGAAATACTGGGACTAATGGAGAGAGGAGAAATCCAATCACTTTGCTACCCACATACCGATACAACTTTACGAAAAACCCTAAATTTATAGTTTTTTCTAAAAAAACCTAGATAAGCCAACCAAGCCATGAGCCAAAGCCATTAGCAATGTGATGATCGCAAATCTCTTGTGCCACTGAAACGAAAATACCTTTTTCTCTTTAACTTTCAAAATAGCACTTACCGCTGTCAATAAAATCATCGAGTAAGTCATTACCCCAAATATTGCTAAGTTACTCATATATTTCTCCTATTAAAAATTTTGACATCAATCTTCTGGCTACTTCTGAATGAGCTGTTTTCGAACCCATTGGTCTGGTCTCAAATAGTTGAGTCGCATCCTTCCCACATCCCTCAAGAATTGCTTTTCTACCCGGATGCCCCGAAACAAATTTTGTTACTTCATAGACTTTTTTGTCAATTACCAACCAACAATCATTTTCTTGATTGTGTTGACTCACCTCATCCAAGGAGTAGGTAGTAGGCTTGGGCTCTACTACTACTTCACTCACCTCATCTGCCTGATTATTGACACAGCCAGTCAAAAATAAACCAGCCATAACTACACCTAGTAATTTATATTTCATACAACTATTCTAACCTATTTCAAACTTCTTTTATACAAACCTTCAAGGTCCAACCTTGAAGGTACAAGGAATTATTCAAGATAATGCCAAAGCTTGTTTCACCATAGGTAGTGGAATAATAACTTGTTTTAACTTTTTGTCACCAAGTAGGCTCCAACAAAAGCAATTGTGCCACCAATAATATATTCTATGGCAAGCTTTTCATTAAGTAATATCACTGACCAAAAGAAAGTAAACACAGGGTGAAGGTAAAAAACCATCGAACTCACCACAGGAGAAGCTTTCTTAATAGTTTGTTGATAGAGAAGAGAAAAGCCAACAGTTCCCAATAAGCCAACATAAAGGATGCTTAAAATACCTATCGTCGAAAGATGACTCACAATATTCGGGATACTAGGAACAGTTAAGAAAGCAATCAGGCCCTGAATGATAACAGTGGTCCCGATAAAAGCACTGGTAATGAATAGTGGAGATGAATTTTTTTGTAAATCCTTAGATAAAACCGTATAGAAAGAATAAGACACCACGGCCATCAATACCAGTAAGTTTCCGAATAAACTGTTATTCCCATTCACAGATCCAGTCATCATCGGGAATAAAATGATCGTTAAAACACCTGCAAATCCCAAAATGATGCCTACGATTTTTATCTTTGTCAGTTTTTCTTTATAAAAATATCTAAGTATTAGTGCCACTATGATTGGAACAGCCGCATACATTATTTGAGCCACAGTGGCGATAGATCTTTTAATCCCCATCGCAAAAAAAGTCACGTTAAAAACAGCTAATAGAGAGACAAATAATGTCTTCATTAAAATGACTTTGGTTATTTTTTCCTTTTTATACAAAAATAAAGGAATAATGAACAGTCCCGCTACTAAAAATCTTAAGGCAATAAACAAAGGAGTACTAAGCTCTTTAAGGGCAATTTTTGTAAATGGAGGAATCCCTCCACCTAAAAAAGCAACTAAAATAACCAAAATCATCGAGGTATATTTACTCATTTCACAAACTATCAGAACCTTCAGGGTCCGACCCTGAAGGTATTTTAAATTATATCGATTTTCTTTGTGACCCCACGGAGAATCGAACTCCGATTTCTAGGATGAGAACCTAGTGTCCTAAGCCGTTAGACGATGGGGCCTGAAGTTTAATCTCTATTTTAACATAAGGTATAATCTTGTTTATGGAGATTAATCCTCAAAACGAAATAGATAAAATCATCGACTTTATCAAAACCACCTTCAAATCTCAGGGTTACAAAAAAGCCATCGTGGCTGTATCTGGTGGCCTTGACTCCACTGTCACCCTATCCCTAGCGGTTAAAGCCTTAGGTACCGACAATGTCTATTCTCTTCAACTACCCTACAAACGTCAGTCCACTTACTTATCGACCCTAATCATCGACCATCTAGAAATTCCCCAGAGCCAAAGACTTATCCTAAAACTATCCCGCTCGGTTGATAAATTAGCTATCAAACTAAATGCCCGCAAAGACAAACTTCGTTTTGGCAATATCTTAGCTCGCGCTCGCATGGTCTGTTTATTTGACCAAGCCAAAGCCAAAAATGCCTTAGTCATTGGCACCGAAAATAAATCTGAAAATCTACTAGGCTATTACACCCGCTACGGTGATCAAGCCTCTGATCTTGATCCAATCTCTCATCTCTATAAAACCCAAGTCATCGCCCTAGCTAAAGAATTAAGTTTGCCCGAAAAAATTATCTCCGCCCCGCCATCAGCCGAGTTATGGAAGGATCAAACCGATGAAAAAGAGTTGGGCTTTTCCTATCAACAAGCTGATCCGATCCTCGAAGCCGTGCTTGAAAAAAAATCAACCGATAGCTTTGACTCATCATTGGTTGACAAAATTCTCGATCGTCTCCAGGCGGTCGACTTTAAAACCAAAGTCCCGTATCATTTGTAATATGCCCATCAAGGTCAAAAAGAGAAACGGAGAGCTAGAAGATTTTAACGAGCAGAAAGTTCGTTTGTCCCTACAAAGAGTTGGTGCCAAACCAGATGTCATCGATAAAATCTTAGTCTCTCTTTCAGGTAAATTGACTAGTGGCATGACCACTCAATTAATTTACAAACATGTCTTTGATCTCCTAAACCAACTTCAGGCCGGTCAAAGCTACCGTTACTCATTAAAAAATTCACTACTCGGCCTCGGTCCCTCAGGTTATCCTTTTGAAAAATTTATCTCTCAAGTTCTTAAAGCTCATGGATATCAAACCAAAATTCAGCAAATCGTCCAAGGTAAATGTATAACGCACGAGATTGATGTATCAGCCACTCTGGATAAAGAAAAATACTTAGTCGAGTGTAAATTCCACAATCGCCATGGTACCAAGACCAGAAGTAAAGACGCGCTCTACACTTACGCCCGGTTTTTAGATCTCTCAACTGACTTTACCAAAGTCTGGCTGATTACTAATACCAAAATAACTCAAAATGCCATTCAGTATGGTCTTTGCCAAGGCATCAAACTAACTGCCTGGAACTATCCACAGAAGGGGAGCCTTCAAGAGTTAATCGAGTCAAAAAATCTCCACCCTTTAACTTGCTTAAGCTTCCTAGACTCTCGTGATCTTCAACTCTTTTTCCAAAACGATCTGGTTCTATGTCGAGATTTAGTTGACTTAAAAGAAAAACAACTTCAAGAGATCGGCTTAAATTCTAGTAAACTTAAACGGGTTAAAACCGCTATTTCTCAACTTCACTACTAGTTAATTCTGAATTATCTTGCAACTTCTTGCAATATCTTGCAAGGGGTGATACAAATAATCAATCAGGTAATAATTAGCAACATTAGGCAAGTATTGGCAAGAACGTATGATGAGTCAATTACCTCAAAGTAATCTGCTTCCAAAAGCTCAATCTATTCTCAACACCATTACTGATCATCAGTTAGTCTCTTTAGATTTTATCAAAAGAAGATTTATGTCCACTCCCAGCAGAACCCTCAGATATCATCTCCAACAACTAGTTAAAAAAGGTTACATCAAAAAATATGGAGTAACTCGTGGGGCTTTGTACTCTTCAATCAATTTTAAGCTTGCATAAAATTCACTTTTCATACTATAGTAATTTATATAGATTAATTTGATTGGAGGTGAACTAATAAATGGACGATCAACAAAATCCAGTCAGCCCAGTGGTTGACACACCAGTTGTTCCAACTGACACACCAGAACCAACTCCTCCAGCAGATGTTCCTGTTGAACCAACTCTACCTGGTGATACACCTCAGCCAGTAGCTGATGAGCCTATGGCTCAAGCTGATACACCCGCTCCTGAGGCACCAGTAGTTCCAGAAGCACCAGTTGCAGATGTTCCTCCAGTCGAGGAAACTCCAGCAGTTTAGTTGTTTAATAATCAATACTTAACATTTTGGCACTTAATCCTGCCAAAATGTTTTGTTGGGCTAAATTAACTAATTTCTTGGATCAAGCCCTCATCATTATTTACCACCTGATTAACCTCTCGGCTTACTGGATATTTAATCAAATCAGCTTCTTGATAGGGTTTTAGCATCTTAATTAATTCCTCTGCAGGTTGATTATTGTCAAGCCATTTTTCTTCCAATTCTTTCTTTAGTATTACCGGCATTCGATCATGAATAGGCTTCATCAACTTATTGGCAGATACTGTCAAAATTGTAAAAGAATATACTGGTTCATTTTCTGCACCTCTCCAAATATCAAACAAACCAGCAAAAGACATAATTTGCTGGTTTCTTAAACTAAAATAATAAGCTTGCTTGCCATTTTCTCTTTGCCATTCATAGAATCCATTAGCCGGCACTAAACAACGTTGACTTGAGAAAGGCTTTCGAAAACTAACTTTTTCCAAGATCGTTTCCGCTCGACCATTAATCATTTTATAACTTGTTTTTACTTCTTTTACCCAAGAGGGAATCAAGCCCCACTTCATTAGTTTAATTTTTTTCGGGCTTTGTCTGGTCACTACCGGTCCACTCATTCCCGGCGCAAAATTATAATTTATAGTGACAATCGGCACCTTTTTTATCCCATATCTCGCTTTTAAAGCTTGAGGTTCAAAAAAAGCTAATCTTCCACACATTCATTCATTTTAACATAGTTTGATCTCTTGACATTCGGTTTTAATTCGTGCTTAACTGACTTAAAGTTTATTTGGGTTATGTTCGATATTATTAACCAATCAATCAAGGTCCAAGCTCAGTTCGACAAAGGTCAACTCACTCCCATTTGTTTTACTTGGGGACAAGCTGAGTTCTCAGTCGACAAGATAGTTTTTAATCATCATCGTCGACTCGGTCAAGCCGTCTTATCTGTTTTTTCAGTCCTATCCAATCAAATTACTTATGAACTGCAGTTTAATAATCAGACCCTAGTCTGGCAGCTACTTAAAGTCTATGACTCGTCAAATTCTTCATGTTGACCTAAACTCTTTTTTTGCTTCGGTCGAACAGCAGTGCCACCCTCACCTGAGAGGCAAACCGGTCGGCATCATCAAAAGTTTTGGTCGTAGTTGCGTCATCGCCTCAAGCAATGAAGCCAAACAACTTGGGCTTAAAGTCGGCATGAGCTTGACCGAAGTCAAGTCTCTTTGCCCTACCATCACCTTGCTTCCAGCCGACTTTCCCAAGTATGCCGATGTCACTCATCGATTTATTGATCTTTGTTCAAGCTATAGCAACCAAATGGAAATATTCTCCTTAGACGAAGTCTTTCTAGATGTCACTCAAACCTCTCACTTATTCGGTGGGCCCTTACTCCTAGCCTACGATATTCAACAACGGTTAGTCACGGAATTAGGTGATTGGCTTGGCTGTTCCATCGGCATCGCCAAAAACAAACTCTTAGCCAAGATTGCCTCTGGCATGGCCCCCAAGCGATCAGTCTTTGTCGTCAATAATAGCAATCAAGCTGAGCTACTAGCTCGAGCTCCTTTCGATGAAGTTTGTGGCATTGGCTTTAGGTTAACCAGAAGGTTAAGGATCATGGGCATCACTTCCTTGCCTCAAATATCAGCTACTCCATTGAAGAAACTTAAAGCCGAGTTCGGCCCTTTTTGGTCCAAGGAACTCAGGCGTATTGCCAAAGGTCAAGACAACTCAAGCTTAATCACCGTTGATGATCTACCCGACGCTAAATCAGTCTCCCGCACTTACACTTTATTTAAAGACACCTATAACTCTAGGGAAATAAAAGCTCTAATCAGAAACTTGGTTGAAGAAGCCTGTTTTAAGTTAAGACAAATGGGATTGGTTGGTCGGCAGTTCGGTCTCAGTATTAGAGGTAATCACTTATCTCAAGGGAGCTACTTGACCACTAAAACTTTTACTGATGACAGTTCTTTTGTTTTCAATCAAATCTATAAACTCTTTAACTCCTTTCACTGGTCTCATCCGGTTCGTTTTGCCGGTGTCTGGATTAGTCTTTTAACTAGAAAAAACTATCTATCCTTACCCTTATTTAAAAAAGAACAAAGAAAAGCCAAGTTACTTCAAGCTATTGATAGCCTTAATCAAGCTTATGGTCACCACACTCTTCATCCGGCTTCTATGCTTTCTTCAAAAATTATTAGACCGGAAGTCAACGGTTATTTAGGTGACAAACAATTTCTTTTAAAGTTTTCCATTTAAGGTTCCGAACCTTAAATCTAACATGATATATTAAACTATGCCCAGCATTTATTACCATCGTAATTTCAAACCTCAATATTTCTATCATATCTTTAACCGTGGCGCATATAAAAACAACATATTCCTCGACAAATCAGATTACAAAACCTTCATAGATATTCTTGCTTACTATTTAAAATTTCCTCGTGCTCGACACTATAACTACCAAAACATCGTCACCGAATTTAAGGTTCCGAACCTTAAATATACAGTTCACTGCGTAGCCTACTGTCTCATGCCAAACCATTTTCACTTAGTTTTAAAGCAACTTCCAAACGCAAATATTAAATCTAATATTTCCAACTTAATGCGACGATTATCTATTACTTATGCCATGTACTTTCAAAATAAATACCATCACAATGGGTCATTATTTGAAAGCAAATTTAAAAATGTTACAGTTGACTCAAGCGAGCAACTCCTTTATCTCTCAAAATATATACACCAAAATCCAATCAAGCTAGTAAAAAAAATTGCTGACTATTCTTACTCCTCATATCCAGCTTATCTAAACAAGGTTGTTCTCCCAGAATGGCTTCATCCAGAATATGTTTTAAATCTTCAATCGAACTATAAAGGACTAGTTGAATCATCTTTAAAAGAGAACGAAGCTCTTCGAATTAAAGATCTGTTCCTCGACAATATTTAAGGTTCCGAACCTTAAATGGAGTCTAGTCACTTGACAGCATTATTAAAACCATACTAGGATAACTTCAGTTAACATTTTTCCTGCCCATGTCTGCCCAGAAACTTGGGCTTTTTTAATGCCGAAATTCAGAAAAATAAAACATGGTTGGCTAAACTTAATTATATTAGTCAATGTTTTTGGGTTCTTATTATTTTATTCACGAATTAGTGCCGCTTTTTCCACCATTGTCTCAAGTCCCAACAATCTCCTTCAATTTGGCACCTTAAATCTCGATCTAACACCTTCACCAGTATTTTCCATAACCGATTTTAAACCAGGTGATACCGACCCTCAAGCTCTTACAGTCGAAAATCAAGGTAATCTAGATTTTCAGTATAACTTCGAGTTTCAAAAAACTTCAGGTAGTGACTCTCTTTGCCAGGCTTTGGAACTTAAAGCTCAGCTTGGTAGCCAAGTTCTTTACAACAATAGCCTAGCCAACTTCACCCTACCTTCCACTCAAGTTATAGCCCCCAGCTCCCAGGACGATTGGACTCTTACCGTTAGTCTCAATCAAACCGATGAAGCCCTTCAAAGTTTAATCTGTAACTTTAACTTGAGTGCTAACGCCTACCAAACCACCTCAGACGGTTCTTGGGGATTTAACGATCAACAAAGCGTTTCTGCTAGCATCGCTTCAGGTGACTGGACAGCTCCCACTTCTCAAACAGACAACTTATCCACTTTCCAAAACTCGCCAAACTTTAACATCCCTTTCACCGCCACTGACTCAGGCGGTTTAGTTGACTCGGTCGATCTCTACTATCGATATAACGATTCGGGCTCTTTTACTAAATACACCACTTACGATATCAATCCCAATGCTAATCCTGTCACCGGTAACATCCCCTTCATTGCTTCCGATGGCGACGGTTTATATCAATTTTATTTAATAGCCGTCGACGACTCGACAAACACCGAAAGCCAAGTTGGCAAAACTACCGAGTCTTCAACTACTCTTGATTCACTAGCTCCCAGTACAACCATGTCAGTTTCAAGCGGTAAAAAAATCAACGAAACTGTCACTAATCCTGGCTTTGAGCAAGGCTTAACCGGTTGGTCAACGTCAGGGGACGTTAATCTAATCTCCAGTGATGACTATGAAGCTTCAGCTTACGACGGCACTAACATGGTTAGACTTGGCACCCCGGAAGCATTCGCCGGTGAACTCACTGGCAATACCATCTGGACTAACAAAATCACTCAACAGTTGTCTCCAGGAGCCAAAAACTTTTCTTTTCATTACAATCTCTACTCGTTTGATACTTCCGGTTTTGACGATCCAGCCGTTTTTGTCAACTTAAATGATTTTGCCGTTTACAAACTAACTGCCTCAGAAATTGACACTGGCGGAGATCCCAACCAAACCGGTTGGCAACAAATCAGTTTCAATCTTGAAAATATCACTGATCCAGTTCTAGAAATCATCTTTTACGCAGGCAATACCGATGATGATCAAAATCAATCTTGGCTATATATCGACAATCTCACCACCGCGGAAGCCAGAGTCAATGACTCTGAAATTTTAAGTTTTCAATCATCTGATTCTCTTTCTGGTGTAGCCTCGACAGAATATAGTCTCAACGGTATAACTTGGAACTCTGGCACTACTATTAATGCCACTAGTCTTAACGACGGCTCAAACACTGTTTACTTTAGGTCAACCGATAATGCCGGTAACACCGAACTTAGCAAATCAAGAATTATTTTAAAGAATAACGATGAGCCAGACGCCATTTCCGATCTAACCGCCACCGCTACTTCTAAGCACACCATCGACCTTGACTGGACAGCACCTGGTGATAACGGAGGGGTTGATCAAGTCAATCTCTATGACATTCGCTATTCTTTATTTGATATTTTAGACGATACCGACTTTAACAATGCCACTAAAGTTGCCAACTCTCCTGCCCCCATGCTGACAGGGGAATTTGAAAACTTTACTGTCACTGGTCTTGATTCGGACATCGAGTATTTCTTTGCCATTAAATCAGCCGATGCCGTTAATAACTGGTCAGATCTCAGCAACACCGACTCAGACACAACTCTAGATGATATCGTCGATCCTTGGACGAATTACGGCGATGTGATTATCAATGAATTAATGTGGATGGGATCCTCAACTTCAACTGCTGATGAATATCTAGAGCTAAGAAACTTAACCGATCAAGACATTGATTTATCTGACTGGGTGATTCAAGGAGCTGCCTTAGCCGGGGGAGATCTGACTATTCCATTTGGTTTAACTATCCCCGCCAATGGTTATTTTTTAATCACCAACTTCGATCCATCTGATGCCTTATCCAAACTTCATGACACCAATGTTATCCCTGACTGGATTACTACCTCTTTAACTTTAGTCAACTCAGATTCTGTATATACCCTAACCGACGACACCAGTTTTACCATAGATGTTGCTGATGATGGCAATGGCGTTCCGTTTGCCGGTGACTCAACCCTATATTATTCTATGGAAAGAAATACTTCTCCTGGGGAGGGCTCAGATGCCAGCAACTGGCATACCATCTTTGATGACTCAATCGAAGCTTCGGACTATTGGGATGATGGTTCAAGTGAAAAAGGTACTCCCGGAGGCAGAAACTTATCTCAAGTTCTATTAATAGAACCCAAATCCTCACCCTTACCCACACTCGAAGCCACTACTTCTTCAAAACTAATCGAATCCATTGAGCCATCACCACCTCCAGCCACCACTCCTGCAGAACTAATTATTGAAATTCATGACCTTAAAGATTCAACTTCAACCTCGTCAGGTGAACTAGATTTATGAAAAAAATACTAATTTTTTGTCTACTACTATTTATTTTTCCAAATAAAGCCATAGCGGCCGACTTTAGCATTACCTGTAGCCCCAGTGGTTGCTCCAGTCCAGCCACAGCTATTATCAATAGATCTGATATCGCTCCAAATGACTTTATTGCCAAGTCCTTCCAAGTTAAAAATAATCATCACGAAACTCTCAACCTTGATATGACCACCACCAAAAATAACCTCACCGATGACATTTTTCTTGATGTTGTCAATGTCATTGTTACTGGGTTAGGCGGTCGAATCCGCTTCAATGACTCTTTAAGACAATTCTTAAATCAACCCAGCATAGACCTCGGTAGTCTCAACGCTTCAGCTCTAGAGCAAGTCAACATTACTTTCACTTTTCAACCAGTCGATAATCAGTTTCAAAACAAACAAGCCAAGTTTGATATTCCAGTTCACATCGACATTCAAGGTCGAGGCGGAGTCGGTTCCAGCGATAGTGGTGATAATGGATGGTATACAGCCAGTACCAATACAATCACTAAACAAAGTTTTTTCCCTTTCCAAACAGGCTTTGTCGCTGGAGCTAGCTTTATCCCCAAGCCGACAATCCTTGGAGAGTCAATCCCTCCTACACCTAGCCAAACACCTGACCCCAATGTAAGTAAAACTAAGTTATTTTTCAAATGGTGGTACTGGCTATTTTTTCTCGCTCCAATCTTTTGGTGGTTTCGCCTCTTGTATATAAGACGACGAAGCGGGTAAAATGATTTCATGCTCAAGACAATAGCTCATTTATTCACCCCAAGGTCTTCAAATAACTACAAAGCCAAGTCTCTTCATATCTCTTCATTGAGCATCTTCATGATTATCATCATGGCCAGTCAGCTAACTTTTAGTTTTATTGGCAATACCATCCCCGGAGTTCTAGGTCTAGCCTCTTCGATTACCAGCGAGGAATTGATCAACTTAACCAATCAAGAAAGAAAGAAAAATGGTTTGGATGAACTAAAACTCAACCCGGCCTTAGTCGAAGCAGCTACCCAAAAAGCCACCGACATGATCAACAAAAACTATTGGGCTCATACTTCACCGGAGGGTAAAACACCTTGGAGTTTTTTCAAATCTGCTGACTATAGCTACCTCTATGCCGGTGAAAATCTAGCTCGCGATTTCATCAACTCCGAAGCCGTTGTTCAGGCTTGGATGGACTCACCTACTCACCGAGACAATATTCTCTCCAGTCGATATCAAGAAATCGGTCTGGTTGTTATCAACGACACCTTCCAAGGTCAAGAAACCAGCTTAGTTGTTCAACTTTTTGGCACACAACCGGGCAACCTTAATCCAACAGCCAATGGGAAAGTCGATCACCAAGCCGAAGCCGTCTTGGCAGAGGTAACCTCAGAAGAAGCTTCCATAAACTTAATCGATAAACTTCCTATCATTAGTTCATTCAAGCTAACCAAAGCTATGTCGATCAGTTTAACCATGATCCTGTTAATCGTCATTGTTATTGATGCCTTAGTTATTTCCAAGAAAAAAATCATTCGTTTATCTGGCAAGGGATTTGCTCATCTAGCTTTCTTGGGAGTACTACTACTGCTACTAATAATTATTCAACCTGGCCTAATTTTATAATATGAAAACAAAACAACTTCCCGCCTATCTAATCCTATTTTTCATCTTATTTTCCCTAAGCTATGCTTTCTATCAATTCTCAGCCTTTAGAATTATAATTGCCGTCGTTTTAGGTTTAAGTTACTTTTGTTGGGGAGTAATAATTCACCTAAAAGACAAAACTTTGTATTGGCCGATCGTCCTTGAATATTTTGGCTTAAGCTTATTAGCTGTGATAATATTAATCTTTATTAGCTTGAGGGCTTAATTTACAACTAAATAAATCACGAGAACGGGGAAAGCACTGGCTTTTTGATCCGCTCAGCAACCGAAGTCAATCTAGCATCGACTCACGGTGCTTCATCCAGCCCAATAGGGAAAGATTAGGTCCGACGTGAAGTCGGACAAACTTTGTATTAAATATACCTCTCTTTGGAGAGGTTTTTTTATTAAAGGAGGACTATGTTTTATAACACTTTTACATCAGAGTCAGTTTGTGCTGGCCATCCAGATAAAATCTGTGACCAAATTTCCGACGCTGTCTTAGATCAAGCCTTGGTTCAAGATTCCCACACTCACGCCGGCATTGAGTGTTTGGTCACCTCCAACAAGGTAATTGTCGCCGGTGAGATAAAAACTAAAGCCACACTTGACTATCAAGCTATCGCTAAAAAAATTATTAAAAAAATTGGCTATGATCGTGATATTTATCAATTTAATCATCAAAACATTGATTACGATGTTCTCGTTCATCAACAATCACCAGACATTCAGCAAGGTGTCGATACTGGGGGAGCTGGAGATCAGGGTATGATGTTTGGTTATGCTTGCAGAGAAACAAAAGCATTAATGCCCTTACCTATAATGCTTGCTCATGCTTTAACCAAAAAAATGGATCAACTCCACTCCAAGATAGGCTATCTTCGACCTGATGGTAAAAGTCAGGTTGTAGTCGAATATAAAAATCAAAAACCAAGTAAAGTTTTAAGCGTTATTTTAGCCAAACCTCACGATCTTAAAGTATCGATCGATCAAGTTAAGCAGGATCTTTATCGTTTAGCAGTCGTTCCGATTATCGAATCTTTCAAGTTAAAACCAATTAAATTAAAAGACTTAATTCTAAACGGTACTGGTCAATGGGAAATTGGTGGCCCACACTCGGATATGGGGGAGACTGGTAGAAAAATCGTCGTTGACTCATATGGTGGTATGGCTAGAGTCGGTGGTGGTTGTTTTTCCGGCAAATGTCCCACCAAGGTTGATCGAAGCGGAGCTTATGGAGCCAGGTTTGTAGCCAAAAACATCGTCGCCGCTAAATTAGCCGATCGTTGTGAAGTTCAGGTAGCTTATGTCATCGGAAAAAAGAAACCAGTTTCTTATAACATCGAAACTTTTGGCACCGAACGAAAAAACGCTTCGGTTGTCAAAGACTTTGCTCTCAAGACGCTAAATATGTCTATTCCAAATATCTTAAACAAGCTCAACCTCCTCAGGCCAATATATTTAAAAACAGCTGTTTATGGCCATTTCGGTCAACCAAGTTTTCCTTGGGAACAGGTTATTGCTTGACAGTTTAGCCTTTTGGGTTTAATTTGGATATGTGACCAAACCTTTAGCAGATCTCATCAGACCTAAATCACTAAAAGATTTTGTTGGTCAGAATCATCTAGTAGCTAAAGATAAACCCTTACGCATAGCTATTGAAACCGATCAAGCCCACTCAATGGTTTTTTGGGGTCCCCCCGGATCGGGTAAGACTACTCTAGCTAGGATTATAGCCGAGGAAACCAACAGTCACTTTGTTAACTTATCAGCAGTCTCGGCCGGCAAAGCCGACATCAAAAAAGTTGTCTTAGAAGCCAAAAATCCTTTAACCAATCAAAAAACAATCTTGTTCTTGGACGAAATTCATCGATTCAACAAAGCTCAGCAAGATTTCTTGCTTCCTTACGTCGAAGATGGCACCTTAATATTTATCGGAGCCACTACCGAAAATCCCAGCTTTTCGGTCATCAGTCCTTTACTGTCCCGTTGTCGAGTTTATGTTCTAGAGTCCCACTCAGATAAAGAACTTGAGACTATAGTCAAAAAAGGCCAACAAGCCTTAAAGATTCAATCGATCTCCAAAAAAGCTATAGATTATCTAGTCAAGTTTAGTAATGGCGACGCTCGCCAGGCCTTGAACTTACTCGAAAGCACTCAAAAGCTTTATCAAACTATTAGTCTTAAAAACTTAAAAAATGCTCTTCAGTCTAAATTTCTAAGATACGATAAATCAGGCGAAGAACACTTCAATACTATCTCTGCTTTTATTAAATCCATGCGGGCTTCAAATCCAGACGCCGCTCTCTACTATTTATCTCGAATGATCGATACTGGCGAAGATCCTTTATTTATTGCTAGAAGAATGGTTGTCTTTGCTTCAGAAGATATCGGCATGGCACAACCGACAGCTTTAGTCGTAGCCAACGAAGTCTTTAGAGCTTGCGAAACCATCGGTTATCCCGAGTGTGCCATCAATCTTTCCCATGGAGTTGTTTATCTGTCCACCGCTCCAAAAAACCGCAGTTGTTATGATGCCTTAAGATCGGCTCAACAAGATATAAAAAAATACGGTAACCTTCCCATACCTCTTAAATTACGCAACGCTCCAACGAAACTAATGAAAGAACTGGATTATGGCAAAGGATATGAAAAGTACACCAACGGAAGTCTTCTTCCCGAAAAACTAAAAGACAAAAAATATTATAATCCTCACAAAAAGGTAGACTGAGTATGCAAAACCGTGATATGATTGATGATAACGTCAATACTTAAAATAGCATAGAAACCATACTTACTCAACAAAATTACTAATTAGAATACATTAATTACTCACATGCAAAGGAGGTGAAAATAAATGAATAAAACATTACTCATTGTCTTGGCTATTGCTGCTGCAATAGGCCTTTCATTAGTTTCCACCTACAACAGTTTAGTTACCAAAACCCAAAACATAGACGGTCAATGGGCGCAAGTCGAAACTCAGTATCAACGAAGGTTTGACTTAATCCCAAACTTGGTCAACTCTGTTAAAGGCATTTTTGAACAAGAACAAGATGTTTTTGGAGCCATTGCTGAAGCACGCCAGAATTATGCAGGAGCTAAATCAACCGACGAAAAAGCTCAAGCAGCCACTGGAGTTGAATCAGCCCTAGGCAGATTGTTGGTAATTGTCGAAAACTACCCTCAACTTCAATCTAATACTTCAGTACTAGGTTTGATGGATGAGCTTTCCGGCACTGAAAACAGAGTTAGTGTTGAGCGAAAACGCTTCAACGACATTGTTCGTGACTACAACACTACTATCAAACGTTTTCCAACCAACATTATTGCTAATCTGTTCAACTTTGACGAAAGAGCTTTTTTTGAAGCCGTCGAAGCAGCTCAAGAAGCGCCAACTGTTGACTTATCAACTGAATAATTAACATGAAAAAACTATTTTTTGCTATCCTACTAGCTGGGATCGGCTTGGTATTTTGGATTAACCCAATCCAAGCTCGGTCGTATCCATCACCTCAAGGTCATGTCAATGATTTTGCTGACATTATCTCTGAACCTGTTCAAACCAGCCTTGAGGATCAACTCAAAAATTATGAGACTAGTTCCAGTCATGAAATCGCCGTTGTCACCTTAGAATCCTTAGAGGGGGACGTAATTGAAAATGTCGCTGTTGAATTATTCAAGCAGTGGGGTATTGGTAAAGAAAAACAAGATAACGGTTTATTATTACTAATCGCCCCTAATGACAGAGAGCTAAGAATTGAAGTCGGTTACGGTCTTGAACCAATCATGACCGACAGTCGAGCCGGAACTATCATTCGAACCGAAATCACCCCCGAATTTAAAAAAGATGACTATGAAACCGGTATCACTAAAGGTGTCAACGCCATCTTAACTGTCTTGGGGGATGACCCAACCGCCTTTGACAATGTAGTCTCCGATACTAGTTTTGAGAGCAAACTAGATGGCTTTATCTTTTTGTTTATCATTCTCGTTTACCTCAGTTCATTTTTAGCTAGATCCAAACGCTGGTGGCCAGGCGGAGTTATTGGCGCCATAGCAGGTTTAATCTTTGTTTCTATTGTCGGAGCCATTGCCTTAGGTTTGTTTGGCCTACTGCTTGATTTCATTCTTTCCAAAAACTATAAAAAAAGGAGCAAGCATGGTTTACCCACCTCTTGGTTTTCTTCTTTAGGAGGCTTTTCTTCCGGTGGCTCTAAGTCAAGTGGTTTCGGTGGCTTTGGCGGTGGAGGTAGTGGCGGTGGCGGTTCATCAGGTAGTTGGTAAACTAGTGTACAATAATTAAATATGAAACTATTTGTCACTGGCGGAGCCGGTTTTATTGGCTCAAACTTCATTCACTATTGGTTAAAGAATCATCCCGATGATCATATCGTCAACTTTGACGCCCTTACTTATGCAGGCAACTTAGAAAACCTGGTAAGTCTTAAGGATAATTCTCATTATTCATTTATCAAAGGAAATATCTGCGACTCGAAGGCTGTAGCTTCAGCCATGAATGGTATCGATACGGTTGTCCATTTTGCCGCTGAATCCCACGTTGACCGCTCTATTACCGGTCCGGCTATTTTTGTTACTACCAATGTTATTGGCACCCAAGTATTACTTGATTCGGCCTTAAAGCAAAAGATAAAACACTTCCATCATGTCTCCACCGATGAAGTTTTCGGTGCCTTAGAGCTTAACTCCAAAGAAAAATTTAACGAAGAAACACTTTTTAAACCTAATAGTCCCTACTCAGCTTCCAAGGCTGGTTCAGATCACCTAGTCAGAGCCTACCATCAAACTTATGGTTTACCTGTTACTATTACCAACTGCTCCAATAACTACGGGCCTTATCAATTTCCAGAGAAATTAATTCCTCTAGCAATCACCAACTTACTTGAAGACAAAAAGGTACCAGTTTATGGAGATGGCTTATACGTCCGCGACTGGTTGTATGTTGATGATCATTGCCGAGCTATAGATTTATGTCTTCAAAAAGGGAAAATTGGTGAGACCTACTGCATTGGAGGAATGTCTGATGATGCTTCCAACCTAGATCTGATTAAGTTGATTATCAAATTGATGGGTAAATCAGAAGACTCAATAGAATTTGTTAAAGATCGCTCCGGTCATGATCGACGTTACGCCATTGATTTCACTAAGGCAAAAAAAGAACTTGGCTATAATCCTTTATATCCTCTTGAAGATTACCTTAAAAAAACCATCGAGTGGTATACTGACAATCAAACTTGGTGGCAAAGGCTTAAAAATGAACACTAAACCAACTATTATTGGCACTGGCTTATCCGGTATGATCGGCTCTCGTCTGGTTGAGGAGCTCTCTAGTAAATATAATTTTACTAATCTTGATCTAGCCACCAATGTCGACATTACCGATGTCGATCAAGTCAATCAGGCTTTATCCCAGCAACCCACCGTTGTTATCCACTTAGCTGCTTTTACCGACGTTTCCAAAGCTTTCGAACAAAAAGATGATAAAAATGGTTTGGTTTATAAGGTAAACACCTTGGGCACCAAAAACATTGCTCAAACCTGCCAAAAACATAACCATTATTTAATTCACGTTTCAACTGATTTTGTTTTTGATGGCACCAAAGAAACTCTTTACACCGAGGCAGATAAACCAAATCCAATTGAATGGTATGGTCAAACTAAACTTTGGGCTGAAGAAGAAGTTATTAATTCCGGCTGTCAACATGTTATTGCTAGGTTTGCTTTTCCTTTCAGATCTAAATTCTCTGCCAAACCAGATTTAGTCAGAACGATCTTAAGCGGTCTTAAATCAAACTCTCTCTATCCAATGTTTTCAGATCAAATTATCACTCCCACCTTTATAGATGATCTTGTAAAAGCCTTTGATCTATTTATCAATAAAAAACCAACCGGTATTTATCATGTTGTTGGCTCAACTCCTATCTCTCCTTTTGAGTTAACCAAAAAGATTGCCACAGTTTTTGCTATTAAGGCCGATATAAAACCAGGTAGCTTTAAGGAATATTTGAAGAAAGACCCTCGACCTCGTCAACAATACTTAAAAATCTCAAATCTTAAACTTCAAAAAGATTTTAATCTTAAAATGTCCACCCTCGATCAAGCTTTAGCTCAGGTGAAAGCTCAACTATCTTAGCGGACTCTTGATATTCTTCAAGCTCGGATTAGTTACTTTAGTATATATTTGAGTGGTTTGAATATTAGTATGACCCAATAGTTCTTGAACGTATCTGACATCTACACCATCTTCCAGTAAATGCGTCGCAAAACTATGTCTTAAGGAGTGAAAAGTTGCCGGTTTATTAATCTTCGCCTTCTTAAGAGCTTCAGAAAATATTTTTTGAGCAGTTCGGGTAGTCAACCTTCCACCTCTTTCACTAATAAAAACCCATTCCTGATTATCCTCTCCACTTATCCTGTCTTTAATCTCAACTTTTAAACTCTCCGGAAAAACCGTGATTCTGTCTTTCTTGCCTTTTGAAAACTTCACATGAATTGTTAGCTCGTCGAGATTTACATCACCGGCTTTGAGGCTAACCAGCTCACTAACTCTCAAGCCAGCTCCGTAAGCCAGTGATAAAAGTAATTTATGTTTGATGTTTTTGGTTACTTCAATGATTTGGTTTACTTCTTTTCTAGATAATACTACCGGTAGTCTTTTTGTTTTCTTGGCAAATTTTAATCCAACTCTTTTTGGGTTTTTATTAACTTTATGATAGTAAAATTTAATCGCATTCAGGAACTGATTAATTGTCTGTGGTGCATAACCCTTTAACTGCTTTTTGACTAAAAATCTTCTAATGTTGTCTCTGTCTAAGTGTTTATAACCATTTTTCTTATACCTAAAATATTCGGTTATACAAGCCAAGTAACTGGATATAGTTTTCGGACTATAATTTCTTAGTATCAGTTCTTCACGAATTTCTATCAGCAATTTTTCCATATTTTTGATAAAATTATTGCTATACAAATAAGACTATCACTAAACGCATATACTATCAATTAACACCATTATCAACCAATCAAACCACATATACAGTAGTTAGACAAAATCTGCTTTTAGCTAATCTATGAAAAAAATCGGAAAAATCAACGAATTTTCAGTATACAAGTTGACCAAAAAACTTGCTGAAGAACATGCCTCAACGCTAGCTCAAATTGCCGACCAAATACCCCTTGTAGACTACACAGAAAAAGATATTCTTGCTGAAAACAAGGGAGACAGAATTCTTCATGGAAGATGGGATCATAGTCTAATAGTTTTTGATCAATCCAAACCCATTGCATTTATCATGGGCTATGAACGAGAAAAAGAAGACAATGATCAATACCCTGAAAATTCATTGTATATTAGTGAGCTTGGTGTCTTAAAAACTTACCAAAAACAAGGTATTGGTAAACAGCTGGTTAAAACATTTCTTGAACTCAACAAACAACTTCTTCACCTTGACGGTAAGATGGTTTACAGCATTCAGACCAACTCCGCTGATTTTAACCAGCATGTCCAAGATTTATACAAATCTTTCGGTTTTAAACACCAAGCTAATAAGGAATATGATAACCGAATCGATGTGGTGCTAGTAAAGAAATAACAACAAACTATCATCGCTAAAAGCAGACTTCTTCGTCACTTCGTTCCTCGACCACATTGCATTCTCGCTCAACTCATATATCAGTTTCGCTCGGGTCGTCTAACAGCAGTATATGCAGTTTCACTCCTTGCAGTCGCTTCACCCAAATTATTCGCTCACATCGCGGTTAGCTTATGCTAAAATTATACCGCGATTAAGTTCGCTCATAACTTTGCATATACTGCAAACGTTATACGCAATTCAAAAAATATTTTTCAACCCTTCAAGAAGGTTGAGAACGAGGGGAGAAATTTGTTTTATTTTTAGAGGGGAATAGGAGTTTTCTTCGCTAACGCTCAGAAAAATATTCACATAAAAGGAAACTTTAATCAATTAAATAAGATAAATTAATATGAAATTTAATAAAAAAGCCTTGAAAATACTTACACTATGGTTAGTTGCAGAAGGGTTTATCTGGGTGTTTTTCCATGAAGTGATTTCGTACAACAATCTTGCGATTGCTATTCTGTATTTTTTAACTTTAAGTGTAATTGTTATATTTCTCTTCAAAGACATTTTTAAAAATATAGCTAAAGAAACAAAAACATCATCATATTTCTTGTTATTAATTTCATTAGTTTTGCATGCGATTGCATATTGGATTTGCAATAATTTTTTAAGAGAACCAATTGAGCTAATAAAAAACAACTCTGCCTCTTTTATCTTAGTAAATAAATATTTTTTATTAGTCAAACCAATCGATGTTTTACTACAACAAACGATGATTATTGTATTGGTGAAAAAGCTCCATCAAAGTAGAGTAAGTTTGCAAAACATCATTTTTTCAATTGCTATAATTTTTGGCACAACTCATATTTATGGGGTAAGAAAAATGGAACTAATCCCTGCTTTATTACTTACAATTGTTGCAACATCTATGTCGTTAATATTTCCTTATCTAATTCTGAAAGTAAAAGAAGGTTATTTATATAATTTTATGATTCACTTAGCATTTGTTGACATAGCGGCTTTATTAATTTGGCTTACATATTAAAAGAAAGAATATTTAGGCTCAGACATTCACCCCTTTAATTCCCCTCTGCCTTTCGCCCAAGAAGAAAAACAAATTTAACTCAATGAAGAAGGTTGAAGATAGAGGGAAGGGGAAGATTAAGAAAGAAGAAATTTGTTTCTATTTTTAGAGGGGAAAAGGTATTTTCTTCACTTGACGAGATACTTCTAATTGGATATAATTGGATATAGTTAAAATATCCAAATAAAATTATGGCGAAAAATACAAACAACTATTCAAAGCGGATTGAAAAAATTCCTGCAAATATTATTTCTACAATAGCAAAAATAGATGAATTAAAAGGACACTGGATTTCAGGCGCTCGCCTAAGTCCTCAAGTACTTGGAAGATTAAAGCGGTCGGTTCTGATCACTTCAACTGGTGCAAGCACTCGCATTGAAGGAGCCAGGCTAACTGATGCCGATATTGAAAAACTAATTCGCGGTATTAATATACAAAAATTCACCAATCGCGATAAACAAGAAGTAAAAGGTTATTATGAACTGCTTGAAAATGTATTTAATTCTTGGAAAGATTTAAAATTTAATGAGAGTTTAATTAAACATTTTCATAAAGAACTCTTAAAATACGTAGAAAAGGACAAAAGTCATCGAGGAGAATACAAAACAAGGGAAAATAAAGTTCACATGGTAGGTAAAGACGGACAGTCAATAGGAATTCTTTTTGATACTACTTCCACCTACCTTACTCCTAGTAAAATGAAAGATTTAATTGAATGGACGCAAAAATCATTAAAAAAAGACAAATATCACCCTTTATTGGTTGTTGGAAATTTTTTAGTTGAATTCTTAAAAATCCATCCATTTTCTGACGGAAATGGCAGATTATCTCGAATACTTACGAATTTACTTTTATTACAAGCTGGATATCTGTATATGCCATATATTTCTCACGAAAAATTAATCGAAGACAATAAGCCTGACTACTATATCGCTTTAAGAGCTGGCCAAAAAACGTTTGGTTCCAAGAAAGAAAACATTATTACTTGGCTTGATTTTTTCTTAAAAGTCACTTTAAAACAATCACATATGGCAGTAAAACTTTTATCTAAAGAAAATATAGAAAAGTTATTATCAGAAAAACAACTTGTTGTTTGGCAATATATTGGAAGAGAAAAAGAAACAAGTACGGGTAGTATTGTAAAAAGCACAAATATAGTCAGGCCGACTGTGAAACAGGCTCTGGAAACATTACTTAAACTTAAAAAAATTGAAAGAATCGGACTTGGAAGAAGCAGTAGATACAGAAAAATATAAAATACATAGTTAATATTCTGGGCTCAGGCATTCACCCCTTTAGTTCCCCTCTGCCTTTCGCCCAAGAAGAAAAACAAATTTAACTCAATGAAGAAGGTTGAAGACGAGGGGAGAAATTTGTTTTATTTTTAGAGGGGAAAAGGAGTTTTCTTCGCTTCGCTCAGAAAATATACATATAAGGAAAAATTTAATTAATTAAAGCATCGATTTTGCTAATCAAAAAATGATATATTTTCTTCCGGATAAGACAATAAAAATAGAAGTGAAGAAATTAAACCCACACTAAGATCTCCAAAAAACTCAGGATTTAAATCGTGTGATAAAATTGGGGCGCTTTCTACAATTAAATTCGCTAAACCAATAGTTGTAAATGCAATTACGTTTTTAACATTATTTGATATGTGTAGATCAAAATTGTCTTCAAGAAAATTAAATGCACCATTTCTTACTAAGCTTGTTAATACTGCTGATGTTCCAAAATTACCAATATGATTTTCGAGAACAGTACCATGTCCTAATGGATATTTATCAAACACCTTTGTACCAATTTTATTGATCCCATCAAGGAGCATCCCTCCATAGAGAGATCCTGAAAGAACTTTGTGAGTTAAAGATGATTCTGGATTTGCCATAGTGTTATATCCTACTATAGGTTTATATAAACTTCGAGTTTTAAAAAAAATAGATGGAGAAATCTCCTAAATTTAGTTTATTTATGAAAGGGAATAGTGTATTTGGGCTCAGGCATTCACCCCTTTAGTTCCCCTCTGCCTTTCGCCCAAGAAGAAAAACAAACTTAAATCAATGAAGAAGGTTGAAAAATATTTTTTGAACTCGCTTCACTGCGTTCAATCGACCCCACTGCGTTTCTCGCTCCGGCTAATCTAATCTTTTTATCAGCCTCCGTTCGGGTCGCCTAGCAAGAGTATATCTGGCTTCACTCTTTACATTCGTTCACCCATATTGTTCCACTCGCATGTGATTTGCGCTAGAATACATTACATGCTTCGCTCCACTATGAAAGAAGATTTAGTTACAATCTTTAAGGGCTTAAAAAAGATCTTAAAAAAATATGAGCATCCATTGAAACCAAAATTTGATTTGGATAGCAAATATGATCTCTGGTCATTTAAAGATTTGGAAATAGATGGTAGAAAGAGAAAGGAAATGTATTTCGCAGGATTAATAATACAGAGTAATTATGTTGGATTTTATTTCATGCCTATCTACACAGACACAAAACTTAAAGATGTTTTTAAACCAGAATTACTGTCAGTGTTAAAAGGAAAATCCTGCTTCCACATTAAATCATTAAATGAAAAGTTAATAAATCAAATTGAAGGGGCCCTTAAAATTGGGTTTCAACTATATAAAAAAAGAGGGTGGATATAATTCTTTGCCGATTTACTTCCTTTTGTCCGGCCACTTCATTAAGAGATTTTTTTTCAGAAAGGTTTAGGCTATACTAAGTCTATATGGGTGCTAATCAATCCCAATCAAAAAAACCGTGGTCATTAATTCTTATTATTTTACTTCTCAGTGTAATCGGAGTATTAGGTTATAGGTACTATCAAGCTGAACAACAACCAGCTCCATTATCATCACCCCAGTTAGTTATTAATAACCCATCACCGGTTGTTTCTCCAGTTACTAAGGCCGATCCAATCGCGAACTTAAAAACCTACAAAAGTCAGGATAACTATGTTACTTTTGAATACCCAGCGAAGCTCAGCGACTTAATTAGCAGTAAACAATTTTCAATCTCAATAAAAACCAAGCAAGAAATTATTGACGAGTATGCTCAATATAAAGAAAGCGGTTGCCCTTCAACCTGCGGGAGGTTCGTGGATGACCCAGCTTTGTTGCTAAAACAATTTGACATTTTAACCACAGTTGGCAACTCTCCAACATGTGCAATATCAACTACTGATCAAGAAGAAATTAAAAAGGACTATATATTACACACTGGAGGTATTGGGGGCAAAAAACTGGTCGAAGGGATAAAAACAAGTAACGGTCAATGTGGTTTAAAATTCATTGAATCAGATGGGTTTGATGTTTCTATTAGAAATTACTACTACAAAACAAGCTTTATTGTCGACAACAATATTGTCGATATCAGATTCAATATCTTTCCCTTTGACTCATTTGAGTCTGTTGACAAACTATGGTCAGACATCGGCTATGACGATACTTCAGGTTGTGACGCTACCTGCTACGAAAAAGAGACAGATTATTTCATGAGTTTTAGTGTTGATAACAAAATTGAGAAGGAAGTTATTCAAGCCTACGATCAAATAATCTCATCGATTAAGTTCAACTAGATATCTCTCATCATGGCAAAACAATACGATGTTATTATCATTGGTGCCGGTCCTGCCGGACTAGAGTGCGCTAATCAACTCAAAAATACTGGTTTATCTATTCTAATAATTGAAAAAAACAAAATAATTGGACCTAAAACTTGTGCCGGAGGCTTAACAAACTTAGGTAAATTTTTTGATATTCCCAAGGGCAAAACCCTCAGCTTCCAAAGACAGACAGTATTTATCAAAGAAAAATCATCCACAATCAATCTTGCTAATCCAATAAAAACAATTGCCAGGCTTGATTTAGGTCAACACCAACTTCAAAAAATCAGACATTCTCAAACTATTAAAGTCTTAAAAGAAACATTAGTTAAACAAATAAAAAAAGATGTCATCATTACCTCAAGAGGAAGTTTCAAATTCCAATATTTAGTTGGCGCTGATGGTTCTAACTCTATTGTTAGAAAGTTTCTCGGCCTTAAATCAAAAATCTGTATTGGCATGTGCTACGACAATTCCAAAATCACCAATAAATTTATTTGGTATGTCAACCCAACAGAATTAAAATCTGGATATATCTGGGCCTTCCCTCATAAAAAATTTACCAATATCGGAGTCTATTTTAATCCAACTTATATTTCTTCCAAACAAGCCAACAAAGCCTTAGAAGGTTTCTTAATCTCTCATAAATATAATTTTTCCAAGAGTAAATTGAAAGCAGCTCCAATTAACTATCAATACTCAGGTTGTGTTTTTGGCAATTTATTTCTAATTGGCGATGCTGCCGGCTTAGCTTCAAAGGCTACTGGAGAGGGGATTTCATATGCCTTGACCAGTGGCCAGGAAATAGCCAAAAAAATTATCAATCCCGACTATCAGTTGACTGAACTAAATAAAATATTGATTTTCAAAAAAAGACAAGAAAGCATGTTTAAAGTCTTTGATCGATTAACCTTTATGCAAACAATCCTATTTAAAACATTTTTTAACTTAATGAAGTTAAAGTGGTTTCAAGTCTATTTTGGTAATTAAATCACTTCTTCTCTTTTTTGTTCTCATCTCACTCTGTTCATTTCGCCATTTTTCTATCTCTTTGTGATTACCCTTGAGTAATACTTCAGGCACCTTCATCCCTTGATAGTCATCTGGCCTAGTATACTGGGGATATTCTAATCTATTTTTTGCAAACGACTCACTTTTAATCGACTCAGCATTTCCAACTACACCTGGCAATAATCTAACTGCCGCATCAACCACTACCATCGCTGGTAACTCACCTCCGGTTAAAACATAATCACCAATCGATATCTCTTCATTAACTAGTTTTCTTATTCTCTCGTCAAAACCCTCATAATGGCCACAAATCAAAACAAGATGCTTCTCTTTCGATAATTTACTAGCCATTGTTTGTTTAAATACTTTTCCTTGGGGCGTCAATAGTATCACCTTCGATTCTTTAGTTTTTAAATCCTTAATGGCTCTATCTATCACCTCTACCCTCATCACCATACCTGGCCCACCACCATAAGGCTTGGTATCAACAGATCTATGTTTATCAAGTGTATATTTTCTTAAATCGTGAACGGTTATACTCACCAGTTTGTTTTTTTGAGCCCGTCCCAAAATACTCTCTTGAAGCGGACCAACGACCATACTTGGAAAAATTGTTAAGATATCTATTTTCATAGGTATATTTTACCCTATCTGCCTTAAATACACCTTGCCATTTACAATCTTGTCCTGTATTTTAAATACATGAAAAAGAAAGGATATGTATTCTTTATTATCGTAGCGGCCATTCTTTGGAGTACCGATGGGTTATTGAGAAGACACCTACACGAAATTCCCTCAACCTCTATTGTTTTAATTGAAAACATCATTAGATTAATCATCCTCTCTCCATTTATCTCTAGATTTATTCCCGAGTTTAAAAAGATGAATAAAAAAGACTGGATCGTAATGATCACCTTGGGTGTTACTAGCGGAGCTTTGGGAAGTGTTCTTTACACGTCTGCACTAGCTCAAGTACAAAACATATCTTACTCTGTTGTGGCTCTCTTACAGCAAACCCAACCCATTTTTGCTGTTTTGCTAGCAGTAATTCTACTTAAAGAAAAGATAAGTAAAAGATATATGTTATTTGGATCAATCGCTTTAATTTCAGCTTACTTCTTAACTTTTCCAGAGCTCAAACCTAGTTTTATTAGTGGTAACGGAGAACTAATCGCCGCTCTATTAGCTCTTGGAGCCGCGTTCGTTTGGGGTTTTGGGACGGTCTTAAGTAAGATCATGCTCAAAAAATTAAGTTATGCTGCCTTGGTTATCTTAAGGTTCACTGTTACCGTTCCCGTAGTATTTGCCTTAAATATTGGCTTAAAAGAATCATATCCAATATCTTTGATTAATGGCACTCAATGGTTTTACTTGATAGTTATTGCCATAATCTCAGGAATTGTCTCTTTCGCTCTTTATTACAAAGGACTTCAACACACTGAAGTGAAAGTATCTACCTTTGCTGAATTTGCCTGGCCACTCTCGGCCGCTCTGTTAGGCTATTTTGTCTTAAACGAAACCTTAACCTTAACTCAATGGATTGCTGGAGCCATATTATTGATTGATATTTACTTCCTCTCATCAACTCCCAAAAAAAGCTAAGACTTATGCCAAAACCCCAGGTTGTATTAGTCACTCCAGAAGATGAGATAATCGGTCAAGCTGACTTACTTTCTGCTCATCGTGGTAACGGCCAACTTCACCGGGCTGTCTCAATCTTAATCTTTACTCACGATCACAAGCTCTTGCTTCAGCAACGATCAAGTCACAAACCCTTGTGGCCTCTATTCTGGTCCAACACCTGTTGCACTCACCTTCAGCCAAACCAAACCAATCTTGACTGTGCCAAACAAAGGCTTGAGGAAGAGATGGGTATCTCAACTAACCTAAATTATAAATATACTTTTGAGTATCAAGCCCGATACAACCAACAATTATCAGAGCACGAACTTGATGCTGTTTTTTTTGGCCGAACAGACCAAAAACCCAACCTTGACCCAAAGGAAGCAGCTGATTTCAAGTATCTATCCTACCCAGAACTGGTTGCTGACATTAAACTCAAACCTGACCAATATACCCCTTGGCTCAAACTCATCCTTAAAAAGATCCCCTCCTTCTGATATATTATCCTCATGAGGATTGCTGTTATCGGTACCGGCTATGTCGGCCTAGTCACATCAGCCATAATGTCAGAGCTTGGTCATCAAGTTGTTGGTCTGGATATTGACGACTCAAAAATTCAAAAACTGAATCAAGGAAAATGCCCTATTTACGAGCCAGGTCTAGAGGACTTGATTAACAAGCATCTTGGCAACAAGCTTAGATTCACCACCAACTACCAGCTAGCTATCAACTCGGCTCAGGTTATCTTTATCTGTGTCGGTACCCCGCCCAAAAAAGACGGTAGTTATGACTCCAGTTTTGTTTTTTCTGCCGCCAAATCAATTGCCCAAAACTTAAAAAACTATGCTGTGGTAGTTATTAAAAGCACCGTTCCACCTTCAACAACCGGAAAAGTCGAAGAGATCATTAAAACCAATACCACTCAAAAATTTGATGTTGCCTCCGTGCCTGAGTTCTTACGCGAGGGCCAAGCAGTTAATGATTCTTTAAATCCCTCTAGAACTATAATCGGAGTTAACTCACCTAAGGCCGCTAGAATCTTAGAGAGTATCCATAAAAAACTTAAAGCCCCTGTTCTAATTGTCAGTCCACAATCAGCTCAACTAACTAAGTATGCCTCAAATGCCATGTTAGCCACGCGAATCTCTTTTATTAACGCCATTGCTAATATCTGTGACAAGGTTAATGCAGATATTAAAGATGTCTCCAAGGGCTTAGGTCTTGATCCAAGAATTGGCCAAAGTTTTCTGGATGCCGGCTTAGGTTACGGTGGATCATGCTTCCCCAAAGATACCTGGGCCTTGATCAGTTATGCTAAAAGCCTTGGTTATGATTTTGACTTCTTAAAACAAGTTGATCAAGTGAATGTTGATCAAATAAACTACTTCGTCAACAAAATTAAATCCGCCTATAAAGACGGCCTAAAAGGTAAGATCATCACTATTCTGGGGTTGAGTTTCAAATCCAACACTGATGATCTTCGTGAAGCCAGATCAATTCCCTTAATCAAGGCTTTAGAAAAACTTGGAGCAATTATTTATGCTTATGACCCAGTTGCCATGCCTGAAGCCAAAAACATACTCACTAAGGTAAAGTTTTTTGATAAACCAGAGCTAGCCTTGATCAACTCCGATGGTTTGGTTTTAGTCACAGAATGGCAGGAGTTTAAAGAATTAAACTTTAAAACCCTCAAACGAAAAATGAACCAACCTCTAATTTTTGACGGTCGTAATTTTCTAGATAAAAAAAACTTAATCCGCCTTGGTTTTCAGTATTTTGGAGTTGGTCGATGAAAAAAACTGCTTTTATTACCGGTATTACCGGCCAAGATGGATCATATCTAGCCGAGCTATTGCTTAGCAAGGGGTACAAAGTAGTCGGTCTAATAAGCCTCAAACACAACATCGGTTTTGAAAACATCGCTCACTTTAAAGAGAAGCTAATCCTAGAAAAAGGGGACTTACTAGACAAAAATTCCCTGCGAAAAATTATCAAAAAACATCAACCTCATGAAATATACAACTTGGGGGGTCTTACCTTCGCTCCGGCCTCTTGGGATAAACCGACTCTGACTTTGGATATTAACACTTTAGGTGTCACTCGTTTGTTAGAAATAATCAAAGAAGACTTCAAGCAAACCAAGTTCTATCAAGCCACTTCAGCCAAGATCTTTGGCATTCCCACCGAAACTCCCCAGACCGAAGCCACTCCCCCCAACCCCATCGATCCTTACAGTATCTCCAAAACTGCCGCCCATCGACTACTCAAAAGCATGCGTCAACAATTTAACTTATTTGCTGTTTCAGGCATTCTTTATAATCACGAATCTGAAAGAAGAGGAGTAGAGTTTGTCACTAGAAAAATTTCTCAAGCCGCCGCTAAGATAAAACTTGGACTAGAAAATCAACTTTTCTTAGGCAACTTAGAAGCTACCCAAGACTGGGGTTACGCCCCCGACTATGTCAAAGCCATGTGGCTAATGCTTCAAAATCAAAAACCAATCGACTACATTATTGCCTCAGGTCAACTACACTCTGTTAAAGATGTTTGTCAGATAGCTTTTTCCTATCTTGACCTTGACTATCAAGATTATGTTAAAGTCGATCAGAAATTTTTTAGAAAAACCGAGAGTCAGCTAATTTTAGGCGACCCGACTAAAGCCAAAAAAGAATTAAATTGGCAGCCAGAAGTTAGCTTTAAAGATATGATTATCAAAATGGTCGAAAATGATCTAGAATTAGTGCAGGTTACGAACACCACTAAGGTTCGTAACAACTGCAGCAATATTTAGAAGGAGACACAATGAAAAAAGCTTTTATTACCGGTATTACCGGCCAAGATGGATCATACCTAGCCGAGTTTTTACTCAAAAAGAACTATCAAGTTTTTGGCCTCACTAGACGAACCAGTACTTCAAATTATGATCGAATCAAAGACATTATTGACGATATTACTTTGTTTTCCGGAGACTTACTTGACCAACATTCTTTAAGTTACGCTATCAAAGAATCACAGCCGGATGAAGTCTATAACTTAGCCGCTCAGTCCTTTGTCCCCACCTCTTGGACTCAACCTGTTTTGACTGGAGAGTTTACTGCCTTAGGAGTCACCAGAGTATTGGAAGCCCTAAGAATGGTTAAGCCTGATGCTAAATTTTACCAAGCCTCAAGCTCTGAGATGTTTGGCAAGGTTAGAACCACTCCCCAAAACGAAGATACTCCTTTTTATCCTCGAAGCCCTTACGGTGTGGCCAAAGTGTATGGTCACTGGATCACCATTAACTATCGAGAATCCTTTGATATGTTTGCCGTCTCCGGTATTCTCTTCAATCACGAGTCCGAAAGAAGAGGCTTGGAGTTTGTCACTAGAAAAATTACCGATGCAGTTGCCCGAATTAAACTTGGTAAGCAAAAAGAACTATACCTTGGCAACCTGGACTCAAAACGAGACTGGGGCTACACTCCAGATTATGTTGAAGCCATGTGGCTCATGCTTCAGCAAGAAAAGCCTCAGGACTTTGTTATTTCTACCGGGAAAACATGGTCAGTTAAACAGTTCGTCGAGATGGCTTTTGAATCAGTCGGCTTAAACTGGAAAGATTATGTTAAAAAAGATGAGAAATTTATGCGCCCAGCAGAAGTCGACTTACTTGTCGGTGACTCAACCAAAGCCAAAAAGTTATTGGGCTGGGAACCCAAAACCAGCTTCAAACAAATGGTTGAACTAATGGTTCAAGCCGACATTAAAAAGGAGAAACAATCATGAAAGTCGTTATCATTATCCCCACCTACAATGAAAAGCAAAATATCGGTAGCACCATCGATAATCTTGAGAAAAACTTCAAGCTAATAAAAAACCATCAGATGCAAATTCTGGTTATCGATGACAGTTCTCCCGATGGCACTCAAGATATTGTTAAAGAGAAAAAAGCTAAATATGGCAATATTATCTTGTTTCCCAACCAGGTCAAGGCCGGCCTAGGAGCCGCTTATATTAAAGCCATGAAGTATGCTATGACTAAGCTTGAGGCTGACGCCATCTTCGAATATGATGCCGATGGTTCTCATCAACCTAAATACATTCCCGGCATGGTTGAAACTTTAGCCAAGGGAGCAGATGTAGTCGTTGGTTCTCGCTATGTTCCTGGTGGTAGTATGCCAGACGACTGGGGCTTTGATCGAAAACTTGTCTCCTTTTTTGGCAACCTCATTGCTCGATCAGTTCTCTGGACCTGGCAATACAAAGATCAAACTAGCGGTTTTAGAGGCACTAAAACAGAATTCTTGAAAAAAGTAGATCTGGATAATCTACTCTCCAAGCAGTTTGCCTACAAAATTCATCTTTACTATGCTCTACATAAGCTCGGAGCTAAAATCAAAGAGTATCCAATTGATTTTATTGACCGATCTGTCGGTAAATCCAAGTTTCCTAAAAACAACGTCAAAGATTCTCTTAGAGTAGTCTTTACCTTGCGTTACCGGGAAAACGAAAAACTATTCAAAGTAGCTATTGTTGGTGGTATTGGTACTATTGTCCAAATACTGTTCTTTAATATCTTAAGGTCTTTCTATGGTTTAAGCATTGCTCAGAATATCGCCATTGAGCTAGCCATTGTTTCTAACTTTATCTTAAACAATGTCTGGACTTTCAAAGATCAACAATTTAATTTCAAAAGCCTAAAAAATCTATTACTGGGCTTTGCTAAGTTTAACTTAACCTCTGTCGGCTCAATTATTATCCAAAACTTGGTCCTACTTGGAGGTGTTGCTCTACTTGGCCGCTCATTTTTAATAGAAAACGGTTTGGTAATTACCGGTATCCTAATTGGTCTTATCTGGAACTACCTCATGTACACTAGAGTTGTGTGGAAAAAGTAATCAAGTTTACCACTAAGCATAAGTTTATTATCGCTCTGGTTTTAATCGGTGGTTTCTTGCGCTTATACAATCTTCAAGCTTCACTTCAATTTCTGGGTGATCAAGGCAGAGATGTTCTAGTCTTGTATAAAATGCTAACAGAGTTTGATCTACCCTTTATTGGCCCAATCACCTCAGTTGGAGGCTTTTTCTTAGGCCCACTTTATTACTACTTAATGGCCCCATTCTTACTCTTATTTAACTTCAATCCAGTCGGTCCAGCTGTAGCCACTGCCATGATCGGAGTCTTAACTATTCCGGCTATTTATTACGTGACCTTACAAATGCTGTCTAAAAAAGCTGCTAAGTTTACTAGCCTATTATTTGCGATTGGCGCCATGCCGGTTATCTTGACCAGGGGAGCTTGGAATCCAAACCCCATGCCCTTAGCTGTTTTAGGCCTCGTTTTTGGCTTTTACAAAGCTCGAACCACTCATAAAACAAAGTGGTTGATACTATCCGCCATTTCTCTTGGCATTGCTTTACAGCTTCACTACATGATCGTCTTCTTGGGGCCGTTTATTGCTCTTCAATTAATTAAAGTTTTCAAAGATAAACAACTTAGACCTAAATTAATTCACTGGTTTTTAACCATCATCATCTTAATGACACCCTTAATCTTATTTGAACTCAAAAACAACTTTATCAACTTTAGTGGTTTGATCGAGTACCTAACTAAGAATGATTATCAAAAATTCAACTTCCTTCAAACTTTTAAAGATCTAAAAGGGAGAAGTGAACAAGCTATTGGTATGTTATTAGGCTATGGTGAACAATACAGTTTGTTTAGAGTTTGGCTGACACGCTTAATCTGGTTGCCTGGTTTAATCTTGCTAGTTAAAAAATCATCTTTGGGCTACAAAATGATAATCTCTTGGCTAACTTTAAGCATTATCGCTATCTCCTTTTATCGTGGCGTCATTCCAGCCTACTATATCGCTTTTATCATGCCTAGCGTTTTCATGCTCTTGGGCTTCCTCTTATCCTTGTTTTCAGGCAAACTTAAACTGATACCCTTTATCTTTATCGCCATTTTTATCTACTTTAACTCTCAAACACTTTACAAGGCTTTAACCGAAACTGGCAACCTTAACTCAGTTAAAAAAACAGCTCAATTTATCTTAAAAGATGTTCAAGAAAACAACCATCAAGATTACAACCTAACTCTTATTGATGGCACTAAAGATTACAAAGCTTATAGCTTCAGATATTTCCTTAAGGCTTTAGGTGGCCAGCCTTTAGGTATTGATCAATATCCAAACACTCAAGTACTATACTTAGTTTCTCCCTATCCCCAAACCGAGATTCTATCCAAAGAAACTTGGGAGATTAAATCCTTAAGGCCAGCCGAAGTGACTCAAATCTGGGAGTTTGAGAGTAGTGAAAATGTGTATAAAATAGAGAGGTTATGAAAAACATTACCATCATCATTCCGGCCTACAATGAACTTGATAATTACAATAAAGGCTCCTTGCTAGAAGTTGCTGATTACTTAAAAAAAAAGGCCCTCAACTGGCCAGTTATCGTCATCGATGACGGCTCAACTGATGGTTCAAATAAAGTCATTAAGAAATGGGTAGAGAGCCAACCAAACTGGCAGTTTATTCAAAATCAACATCAAGGAAAATCGGCTACTGTCAAAACCGGCGTTTTTATAGCCAAAACCAAATACGTTTTGTTTACCGATTTTGATCAAGCCACACCTATCAGTGAAATTGAAAAATTATTACCTTTCTTAAAGAAGAACTATCAGATAGTTATTGGTTCCAGAGAGGTTCAAGGCTCACTCCGTCAAAAAGAACCCTGGTATCGTCATCTAATGGGTAAAGTTTTTAACTTAGTAGTCCAACTTTTTACTATTAGGGGCATTCATGACACTCAATGTGGCTTTAAATTATTCAATACCAAAATTGCCCAAGAATTATTTAATAGCTTAAAAGTTTATCAACCGAAATCTAACGAAGAAAAACACAGTTTTACTGGTGCTTTTGATGTCGAGCTTTTATTTATTGCCATTAAAAAGAAACATAAAATTACTGAAGTTCCAGTACGTTGGACTTATGAGTCTTCCACCAGAGTTAATCCCGTTCGTGACTCAATCAGAATGTTTCTTGATGTCATAAAAATAAGACTAGCTGACATCTTTGGAGCTTACCAATAGTATGCTAGCTTACAGTCTAACTTGGCTATTACTAGTCGTCTATTCATTTACACGCCTTGATTTAAATTTAACTCTTTATCGCTTTATCCCTTCTTTCTTTCAGCAACTAGGTTTCTATCAAAGACCTCTCGCCACTTTTATTTATTTGATACTAGCCCTGTCCTTAACCATCATCTACTTAAAACCAAAAGGGTCCGTCCTTAAAGGACGGACCCTTTTGGTTTGGGCTGTCTTACTGGCTATTACTGGTGTTTTTGCTTACCCCATGTTTTCCTACGATCTATTCAACTATCTATTCAATGCCAAAATGGTTTTAATCTTTAAAGCCAATCCACACATTCAAACCGCCATCGAGTTTCCAGACGCCATGCTTCGTTTTATGCACAACATTCACACCCCGGCTCCCTATGCCTATGGTTGGACGGCTATCTCTCTCATACCAGGCCTAGCTTGGTTTTTGGATAAATTCACCTTGAGTTTTTGGGCCATGAAAACCTTTATTGCTCTCTTTTGGTTTGGCCAGCTTTTAATCTTAAAGAATCTGGTCTTAAAAAACTTCCCCAAAGAACCTTATCGATGGTGGTTATTTGCCTTGAGCCCTTTAGTCTTAATCGAGACCTTAATTAATGGTCACAACGATGTCGTCATGATGTTACCCGCCTTGGTTAGTTTATACTTCCTTCAAAAATCAACCAAAATAATAGATAAAAACTTTCTTCACTCTCTTTTCTTTTTAACTATCTCTGCCTCTGTCAAATACGCCACCCTTATCCTCTTACCCTTTTATTTCCTCAAAAGAAAGGTTGATCTACCAACCCTTTTCTCTTGGGTGCTCTTAGCCATTATGTTTACCCGACCTGATCAGCTTCATTCTTGGTATCTAATCTGGGCCTTTTCATTTGCGGTTCTATCCAAGTCTCGCCTAACTCTATCCATCATGACAGCTCTAACTATCGGAGCCGTACTTCGCTATGCTCCCTATATTTACTTCGGTACCTGGGACTCATCGGTTTACCTACAAAGAAATCTAATTTGGCTTGGCTCACTTATCCTGGCTCCTTTTATCTATAAAAAGATAACTATGAAATAGCATAATAGTGTTAAAATACTCTTATGTTAGCGATAATTCTAATTTCCGGCATTTTCTTGGGCCTACGCTTATTCAACTTAAACTTAATTCCTATCTTTGCCGACGAAGCCATTTACATCCGTTGGTCTCAATTGATCCTTAAAGGTCAGTATTTAGTCCCGCTATCTGATGGCAAAACACCCCTCTTTATGTGGCTGTTAACCCCTTTACTAAAAGTCATCCCTGACCCTTTAATCGCCGGTCGATTACTTTCAATATTAGCCGGCCTTGGAACCTTAATAGCAGTTTATTATCTAGCCAAAAAACTTTTTAACCAAAAAACAGCTCTCTTAGCGGCTGGCTTAGTTGCCTTAAATCCTTTTTTACTTTTTTATGACCGTTTAAGCTTGGTTGATAGTTTGCTAACCACTCTAATTACTTGGTCGTTCTTGATGGCTTTAAACTTTTTTAAAAAACCAAACCTCAAGCAGGGGATTCTCTTAGGTCTTCTTTGGGCCGCCGCTTTATTAACCAAACCTTCTGCCTCCTTATTTATTATCTTAACCCCCAGCTTACTTCTACTTGAATCACCCAAAAAATGGCTACCAAAAATAAAATCCATGCTTGTCCCAGGGAGTGCAGCTGGTCTGGTTGGTTTCGGTATTTATAACCTTCTCCGTGTTTCCAATGCCTTTCACTTAATTAACTCTCGAAGTGCCGACTACCTAAGAACCTTCAGCGAAATATTTACAAATTGGCTTGAATTTTTCCCGGACACCTTGAGGGTTTATGCTACTTGGCTAATTAGCTACTTCTCGTTAACGGGCGTAATCCTCACACTCTTTATTTGGCTATTAAGTCTTAAACAAAAAAAGATAATCATTAGTCTATTGGGTCTATGGATTATTATTCCGATCTTAATCCAAGTTTCGATCGGTAAGATAGTTTATCCTCGATACTTACTACCCATCGTTCCGTTTCTGATCATTATCTTAGCGTGGGGAGTCAATAGGCTTAAATGGTTTGGTTGGGGACTACTCTTCGTTGTCCTATTGTCTTGGGCCAGATTTGACTACTTACTTATTACCGATCCACCCAAAGCACCATTACCCATCAGAGAGCAATCTCAGTATTTCTATGACTGGTCAGCCGGATACGGCCTCAAAGAAATTACTAACTACTTAAATCACTTGCCTCAAGATCAATCAGTTTTAGTGGCTACCGAAGGCAGTTTCGGCACTCTTCCTAATGGTTTAGAAATCTATTTCAATCAATCTCCCAATATTCGCATTCAAGGTATTGGTTTTCCCAATCCCAGAATCACCGAAGCTCTAGAAGTTGCTTTAGTTGAAGAGCGCCAAGTTTACTTAGTCTTCAATCAGGATCGGTTAGGTGAGATAGATCACTCTCGTTTAGAATTAATTAATCAGTATCCACGAGCCAAGGGAGAGACCTTACTATTTTTCAAAGTTTTGCCTAAATGAAAAAACTTATAACCAAACACTATCTGATTATTTTAGGCTTAGTCCTAACTCTTCCAGTCATCTTGCCCTTATTTCGCTCCGACTTCTTTAGAATGCATGACTGGCTTCATGTGGCTCGACTGGTTGAGCTAGACGTCGCCTTAAACGCTGGCCAGTTTCCCCCTCGTTGGGCTCCGGACTTTGGTTGGGGATACGGTATGCCTTTATTCCATTTTTACCCACCTTTACCTTACTATCTGGCGCAACTTCTTTATTTAATCAAAGTACCAGCTGTTGTTTCTATTAAAGCTATTTTTGGCTTAAACTTCCTCTTTGGCTTCTACTTTACTTATCTTTGGGCCAAAGAATCTTGGGGTAAACTAGGTGGCTTTATCTCTGGCCTGGCTTTTGTCTACTTACCTTACCGAGCGGTTCAGTTTTACGTACGAGGTTCTTTAGCCGAACTAACCGCTATGACTTTTATCCCTTTATTCTTTTACTCTATTAAAAAGAAAAATACTTTACTCACCGCGCTAGCTATTACCGGCATCTTCTTGTCTCACAATGTCATCGCCTTATTTGCCTTAATCTTTATTCCCATCTATTATTTATTTCACTTAAAATCTTGGCGTCAGTTTATCTTAAGCGGTTTCTTCGCTTTTGGCTTATCTGCTTTTTTTATTCTCCCGGCTTTTTTCGAAAAAGACTTAACAGTTGTTTCCAAACTATCTGGAGGCTATTCTCACTACAGTTTTCATTTTATTTACTTAAGACAACTTTTTTCTCGATACTTTGCCTATGGGGGTTCGATCTTAGGTCCAGCCGACGACATCTCATTTCAACTGGGCTGGCCTCATCTAGTCTTAATGCTCCCGGCCATCGCTATCTTTATCAAAAAACGCTCTCTTGAGTTGTTCTCCCTATTTACCCTTCTTGGCATTTCAATATTCTTAATGACCTTTCACTCACAATTTATTTGGGACAAACTAGCTCTTCTTCACATGGCTCAGTTTCCTTGGCGTTTACTAACTTTTTCAGCTAGTCTTATCGCTTTTTTCTCTGGCTCAATCATAATATTAATTAAATCGAAAAAATTAAAGATATTATTAACCGCCATCATCGCCCTATCTATTATCGGTTTAAATCTTTCTTACTTTAAGCCGAAAGAATTCTCCAATCCTCAAGATCATTACTACACTGACAGAAATTTAATCAAGGACAATTTAGGCGACATCTTGCCAGATTACTTACCCAAAACTGCTATTAAATCGGAAAGCATCAGTCAGAAGCTGTTTGATCTTAAACAAACTAAATATCAATTTTCATCCGATCAAGATCAAGCACATCTTATTAATCAATTTTATTTCCCCAGTTGGCAGGCTAAACTCAACGACCAAAACTTAGAACTAAAACCAGATCAACAAACAGGCTTAATTTCTTTTGATCTGCCGGCTGGCGATCATCAAGTTAATCTCAAGCTAGCCAAAACACCTCTTCAACGCATCGCTGACTACATTAGTCTATTTTCTTGGATCCTAGTCTTGGGAATTGTTTTAAAGCCCAAGTTTTCTTAATCCCTTGTTCCAAACTCGAACTACTTGATTTCCGGTCTCTCTAATCTTAAGCTCCCTCTTCCACCAGTTATATGTTTTGGCTAAATGTTTACTTTGTTTCTCAACTTGACCTAAAAACTCACCTTCTTCAGTCTTAAACTTATTCATTTCCCAGATTTTTATTACCACAATTAGTTCATAAAATGCTTGAAGCAAGCTTAAGACCAAGCCATGTAGGCCATCTTTGTAGCCCTTCAGGCTGACAAAGTGTTTTATAAAATCTTCAATTGGTCTGGATATCACTGAGGTAAAAAATGGTGAGTTAAATTCCTCTCTTCTTTTCTCAGCATCAAGAGAAGTATACTGAATCAACTTTCTCAAAAACTGATCAATACTGGTGTAATTCTGATGTATCAAATGACCCTTTAGTTTTTCAGTTGAGCCTTCAATTATCGGATCTTCATGGATACTTTTACATGGCCAGCTCACCTTTCCTTTTTTCCATAATCTTAATTGATAATCCGGATACCAAAACTGACTATGTTCAATCCATTTGCCGAAAATATAGTTTTTCCTAGGGATCAAGTATCCATCAGCGTGCTTCTCCTTAATTACATCTCTAATCTCAGCCACCAACTCTTCATCTAGTTTCTCATCAGCATCCAGCCACAACACCCATGATTGACTAGCTTTATCAACCACTTTTTGTTTGTTTAAGTGAAATAACTCCACGTGCTTTAACTTAAACACTTTGTCAGTAAAAGTTTTAGCTATATCTATCGTTTTATCAGTCGTTTGATCATCCACCCCAACAATAATTTCTAAAGCAATATCCTTAACCGACTCCAAACAAGCTTTTAAATTCTTTTCTTCATTTAAAGCTAGAACGCAAACACTTAGTTTAATTTTTGGCATAACTCACGAATAACTTTACTTGCTCTTTTAATCTCTTGCCATTGATTATCATAATACTACCAATATAACTTAACACTCCAACCAGCACCATCATCACTATCCCAATATAACCAACCGGCAAAAACTGATCAACTGCTTTAACTATCACTATCATTAAAAAACTGCCTATTAATCCTGGTAACACATTGATCAGCAGTTTAAACTCAACCACTCTTCTAACCAGCAAATAAGCAATTCCTGAAGTTAAACTAATAATTATCGAACCCAAGGCCACTCCTTCATAGCCAAACTTCAAGGCTAAAACTGGATACAAACTCAAGGTTAAAGCTGTCCAGAAAATCATTAAGCCAACTACTTGCTTGATCTTACCCATGGCCATCAGGAAATTAGTGAAAAAAGTACTTATCGCTGCAATACTAGCCGAAATCAAGAATAAATTAAATGTCGTTAATCCTGGCTGCCACTTAATGTACTTAGGTATTGTTAACACAATTCTAGGCATTAGTAAGTAAGCTCCAGCCAACACCGGCAAAGCCAGGGTGGCAATAAAATAGACAAATGATTCCAGGGATTGAGAGGCCTTTTCTTTTTCATGTTGCAGTCTAGAGAATAACGGGAAGGCTACCTTAATAGTCGTGTCCAAGAAGTATCTTAAAGCTAGGTTTGCCCATTTCTCCGCCCAACCTAAAATTCCCATTGCCTCTAGACCCAAGATCTTACCCAAGATCAACAGACTCACTTTGTCCTTAAAAACCGCTAAGACACTATTCATTTGATACGGTATCCCAAAACTCAATAAAGATTTGATCGCCTTAATCGACAGCCTTATCCTCGGACGCCAAGGCACTAAAAGGTAAATGGCTACTACTCCGACTATTGATCTTAATAAAACTGCCACAATATAGCTTTTAATTCCAAAACCCATAAAAGCCATAACTACCAAAATGCCATTGAAAACTACCGTCTCAGCAATTTGAGGAATAATTATTTTTTCAAACTTTAATTTTCTCTCCAGTAACACCGAGGGAATTGTCTTCAAGCTTGAGAGGAAAAAAGCTATCAATAAACTGTAAAACAAGTACAAACCAGATTGACTTAATCCATAAAATCGACTAATAGGTCCAGAGAGAACTAACGCCAAACCGATCATCAAAAGCACTAATAATTCCTGGACAGTAAAAGTCGCCTCGATCTCTTCGCTTTTAAGCTTGCCTTTCTTTTGGATCAAAGCTCCAGCCAAACCAATATCAGAAAAATAAGTTAACATCTCCACAATAGCAGAAGTCAGTACAAATATCCCAAATTCCTCTCGAGTTAAAAATATTGTCAAAGCTAAGGCGCCAATAAAGTTAATTATATTTAAAACCAAAGTTCTTGAACTTAAAGCAATTACAGATCTAACTGCTCTTTGACCGATTTTAGTTATGCCTAGCATCGGTTTATTGTACCAAATACGGTATAATTACTCTCGCATATGCAAACTTTGTCTATCGTCATTCTTGAATATAACAATCCCAAGATGACCTTATCTACTCTAAGGTCTCTGTACAAAGCTAAAGTCCCACCAGGGATAAAACTTGAAGTCATCCTGGTTGATAACTCTCCAGTTCCTGACGGAGTTTTAGAAAAAACTACCAAGGAATTTAAGTCTCTAACCTATATAGCTACTCACAAAAACACCGGTTTTGCTGCCGGCAATAATATCGGTATCAAGATAGGCCTAAAGAAAAAAAGCGACTATTTTATACTGATGAACAATGATGTCAAACTCCACTCACTTTTTTTAATCAATCTAGTCAAACGCCTTAAAGAAGCTGATATTGTTGTTCCCAAGATATATTTTGCTAAAGGTTATGAATACCATAAAGATAAATATAAACCCTCGGAGCTGGGCAAAGTTTTTTGGTACGCCGGAGGTAGTTTTGACTGGAACAATATCTATTCGGAGCATCGAGGTATTGACCAAGTCGATACCGGTCAATTTGACCAACCAAGCTCAGTTGAACTGGCTAATTTTTGTTGCGTCTTAATTAAAAAATCTGTCATTGATCGTATCGGTCTTCTTGATGAATCATACTTTCTTTATTGGGAAGACGCTGATTTTTCAGTTAGAGCCAGAAGAGCTGGTTTTAACTTACTCTATGAACCAAAAGCAAAAATCTGGCACAAAAGCTCAGGTAGCTCAGGTTCAGGCTCTACTTTACATGACTACTATCTCACTAGAAACCGTCTCCACTTTGGCTTTAAATATGCCTCTTTAAGAACCAAGCTAGCCTTGTTCAAAGAGAGCTTAAGACTCTTAATCACTGGCAGAAAAAGTCAAAAGCAAGGAATCTTAAGCTTTTTCTTCAGACAATTGGGTAAGGGTAATTACTCAGCATGAACTTATCAGTCGTTATTATTACTAAAAATAGCCAAGATGTTATCAAAGCCTGTCTTGACTCTGTTTCTAAAGCCAAGGAAGTCATCATCATCGATGATTACTCCACTGATGACACCTTAAAGATTGCAAAAAAATATACCGACAAAATCTATACCAATAAACTAAAATCTTTTCCCGATCAACGAAACTTCGGAGCTACCAAGGTTAACTCAGACTGGTTTATCTTCCTGGATGCCGATGAACGATTAACCAAAGAGAATATAATCGAAATCAAAACCTTAATCTCCAACACCTCTCATGTTGCCTTCAGATTTAAACGTCAAAACTACTTTTCCGGTACTAAAATTCGCCATGGTGGTTTTTGGCCTGATTATCAAACCAGACTGTTTAAACGCTTAAGCTTCAAAGGAGTTAAAGGAGCTACCCACGAACAATATTTATTTGACGGTTCTTTAGGCACTCTCAAGCATGTCGTCCCTCACTTTCCTGATCGATCAATTGCTTTGGGTCTAACCAAATCCTTAATCTGGACACCCGCCGAAGCTCAAGCTCTTTTTGAAGCCAACCATCCTCGAATTACCTGGTGGCGGATTCTCAAGGTGATGATTTTTGAGTTTTGTTACCGTTACTTTAAAACTCAAGGTTTTAGGGACGGCTACATCGGTTTTAGCGAAGCCATTATCCAAAGTATCAATAAGTTTTTTATCTATCAACAAGTTTGGGAACTTCAAAATAAGTCAGTTATTGAAGCCAAGACTCAAAAGATAGAGAAAAAAATCTTATGAAGATCGGATTTTACACTCCGTACCTAACTGATGTTGTTGGTGGGGGAGAAAGACATTTTCTAACCACCGCTGAGTGTTTATCCAAATACCATCAAGTTGACATCATTGTTAACAAGTTAGAAACAGATTTAGTCAGTAAATTTGATCAAGTCTTCAATCTTAATTTATCAAAAGTTAGGTTCATTCAAGGCCCGTTTAGCCACTCTGACTCCGCTCTAGATAGAATCAAGTTTACCAAAGACTACGACATCTTCTACTTCATGACTGACGGTAGTTTTTTCATCTCCAAAGCCAAAAAAAATATTGTTCATTTCCAGATCCCCTTCAATACTAAGCCAAGCATAAGTCAAAGATTAAAACTTAAAAACTGGCAGGTAAAGACTTCAAACTCTTGTTTTACCAAAAATCATCTTGAAAATCTTTGGGGCATCACCATTGACCATATTCACCGAAGTGCCATCGATACTAAAAACTTAAAACCTGGGGATAAAAAAAATATTATTCTCTCTGTCGGTCGCTTTATTAGCCCCTTAAACAACAAACATTGTAAAAAACAAGATGTGCTAGTCAGGACTTTTATTAAAATGATTAAACAGGGCCTGAAGGGTTGGAAACTTGTCTTAATCGGCCCGATTGATAAGGGTCAAGACAATCTTGCTTATGCTAACAAGGTTCAAAAGCTGATCAAAGACTATCCAATCGAGATAAAACATCAACTAACCTTCGATCAACTTAAAGGCTATTATGCTAAAGCCAAGATATATTGGCACGCCGCTGGTTTTGGCATCGACCAACTCAATAATCCTCAAGCTGTTGAGCACCTTGGTTTGACCACTATCGAAGCCCAATCAGCCGGCGCCGTTCCGGTGGTTATTAACAAAGGAGGGCAACCAGAAGTAGTCACTGATAAGCTGAATGGCTTACTTTGGAATACCCAAACCGAGTTAATAACTCAAACTTTGGGACTAATTAATAATCCACCATTAATGTCCAAGTTGTCAAAACGAGCTATCAAAAGCTCCAAAGCTTTTTCCAAAAAGAAGTTTTGCATCTTAACTAATCAAATATTTACCCTATGAAATCCATCTCTTTAGTTATCCCAAATTACAAAAAAGATCCTCTCATCAAACACTTACCAACTGTTATCAAAGCTTGCCCTAATACCGAAATTATTGTGGTTGATGATTGTTCCCCAGACGACACCGTCCCATATCTTAAGAAACACTTTCCTCAAGTTAAAGTCATCAGAAACAAAGTTAATCAACGTTTTGCTGAAAACTGCAACATAGGCTTTAGAGCCGCTAAGGGAGACATCATCATCTTAATCAACTCAGATGTGGCTCCTAAGAAAAACTTTTTAAAACCTTTAATCAAGCACTTTGATAATCCCAAGGTCTTTGCGGTCGGTTGCTTAGAAATCCAAACCGTCGAAGGCAAAAAAGAAACATCCGGCAAAAACAAATGTCAGTTTAAAAGGGGTTTCTTAATCCACTCCAAAGCTAAAATAACCAATCTCACTAAATCTACAGCTAACTGTTGGGCTTCCGGGGGTTCGATGGCTTGTGATCGGAAAAAATTCTTGGAAATTGGCGGATTTGACGTTTTATACAAACCAGCTTACTGGGAAGATATCGATTTGTCGTGGAGAGCTAGAGAAAAACATGGCTGGAAAATATTGTTTGAACCCAAGTCTCAAGTTTTTCATAACCATGAAACCACTAATGTTTCTGTATTTGGTAATCGTCAGATGCTCATCATGGCCAGCCGAAATCAGATTCTTTTCGTTTGGAAAAATATTCGAGGTAAGCAACTACTAGAGCATTTCCTCTGGCTTCCCTACCACTTAATTTTAACCACCATCCGCACTCAAGGCATTTTCTTAATCGCCTTCTTCCAAGCCCTAAACCATTGGTTCAAATCCAAACGGGTCCGTCCTTAAAGGACGGACCCTTTAGAAACATGCCAGTAAAAAATGTTATAAAAGAATATCTCCCTGACAGTTTTTATCACATCTATAATCGAGGAGTTAACAAGCAAAAAATATTTACAACTCTACAAGATTATAAAACATTCTTACAATTTCTAAAGTTATACTTAGCTCCTAAAGATCAAGCAACTCTTCAAAGCAGCCTTCAGTCAACAGAAAATTGGCACGAAAAAGATAAAATTATTCGATTATTGAGATTAAATAATTATTCAGAAGAAATAGATTTATTAGCATATTGTTTAATGCCCAATCACTTTCATCTTTTGATAAAACAAAAAGCAGAAATATCCATTCAATTATTTATGAGATCGCTACTTTCAAAGTATTCGACATATTTTAATCACACTCACACTCGATCAGGACCTTTATTTGAAGGCAGATATAAAGCAGTTTTAGTCAAATCAGAAGAACAATTAGTTCACCTCTCTAGGTATATTCATATTAATCCAAAAGAAAAATCATTAAACTGGAAGTACTCCAGTCTTCCAAATTATCTAGGTCAAATAAATCAAATTTGGGTAAAACCTAACGAAATATTATCCTATTTTTCAAACGAAAAGCCAGAACTTACATACGAACCATTTATTACTCAAAAAGAAAATGACTTCACTCTTCAGGATAAATTAAAACTAGATTAACAAAAGGGTCCGTCCTTTAAGGACGGACCCTTTTGTTACACTGTAAATGGTAAAAGTAGGCTAAAATAAACTATGAAATCTAAAACAGTATTAATTTCAGGTGGTAATTCAGGTCTAGGTTTTGAAATTGCCAAGCAACTTGTTAAAAAAAACTATCAAGTTATTATTTTAGGTAAAGATAAGAACAAACTAATCCAAGCCACTAAAAAACTAGCTTCCTCTTCAGTTTCTTACCTGCTTTGTGACTTAAGGAATTATCAAAACATTAAGAATATTGAGTCTAAACTTATGAAAGTCGATATTTTAATTAACTGTGCCGGTATCATTGCTTACCAAAAACTAGATCAACATGACCCTGAAGATATTAAAGATATTATCAACGTTAATCTTCTGGGAACAATTTTCTTGACCAAAGCTGTCTATCCACACATGAAAAAAAGAAACGATGGCACTATTCTCAACGTATCATCAACCTCAGGTCTAGCGACAGGAGGGCATCCTGAAGAATCAGTTTATGTTGCCAGTAAATTTGGCGTCTCTGGTTTTACAAATTCCCTAAAAAAAGAAGTTGACGCAGAAAAACTAAATATCAAGATCTTAGGTTTTTATCCGGGAGGAATGGACACCAAATTTTTTACCAAATCCGGTACACCCAAAGATACCTCAAACTTCATGAACCCTAAAGAAGTAGCCAAAATCGTTGTTTTTATCCTTGAAAGACCAGATTCAGTCAAACTTGATCACGTAGTAGTCAACAGAAATAAGCATACATGAAAATTATATTTCTTGGCATTGGTGAGGCATTTGATGAAAATATTCCTACCTCATGTTTTTTAATTAAGTCCAAAACCAACCTACTTCTTGACTGTGGATATTCAAGTCCTCCGGCACTTTGGCGTTACAATAGAGACCCAAACCTTTTAGATTCAATCTTTGTTTCACACACTCATATGGATCATAGTTTTGGTCTAGCACCAATAATAATGGATATGAGGGGAAGAAAAAACCCATTAACAATTATTTGTCAAAAAGGGAATAAAGATCTTCTGCAAAATTTACTAAATATTGGATTAAAAGGTATAAAAAAATATCTTGATTATCAAATCAAGTATTTAGAAGTTAATCCAAACCAAAAAATAATTCTTGATGAATACCAGATGGCTTTTGCAAAGACACTTCATGCAGGTTCAAATTTAGCTATTAGAATAAAAACTAGGAGTAAGGATCTATCATATAGCGGTGACGGATTCATTACCAAAGAATCAGAGGCACTATTTTCCAATACTAAATTTCTGATTCATGATGGTTACAAATTTGATGGTGCTAGTGGTAATCATTGCAATATGAAGCAAGTAATAGACATGTGCCAAAGATGTAATATAAAAAAAATCGCTTTCACTCATCTCGAACGGAACGAAAAAAAGAAAATACCTTTAATCAAGAAACAGACAAAAAAATTAGGCTTACAAATTATTTTTCCAAAACCTGGTGATGAAATCATTCTTTAGTAAATATAAATGGTTAGTATTAATAGTAGTTCTAGCGACTATCTTAAGATTATTTCAACTATCTAGTAACCCGCCATCTTTAAGTTGGGACGAAGCAGCTATTGGTTGGAATGCCAAGTCCATTTTTCACACTCGTCGAGATGAATACGGCACCCGCTTACCCCTGGTCTTTAAATCATTCGGTGACTACAAAGCTCCTCTCTATATCTATCTAACTGCTCCAGTAGTTGGACTATTTGGCTTAAATCCTGCCAATATTCGTCTTTTATCAGCTCTAGCTGGCATAGCCTCAATTCTTGTTTTATATTTAATAACTGAGAGGCTAACCAAAAACAAAAATATTGCATTGATCAGCGCTCTTTTATTAGCTATCACACCTTGGTCGGTCATGATCTCTCGAGGAGCTTTTGAGCAAAATTTAAGTCTATTATTCGTTCTCCTAACCATCTACTCTTTTATCCTAGCTCTAAAAAAACCAACATTTCTCTATCCAGCCGCCTTATTTTTTAACTTATCACTCTACACTTATCACAGCCCCAAGATATTTTTACCAATATTTCTAATAGTCCTTGCTGTTATCTATCGAAAACAATTACTTAATAGCAAGATACGTTTACATCTTATTGGTTCTGCAGTTTTTGGCCTACTTTTAATTTTTCCCTTGATAAGGTCTACATTCAAAGAAGGTGCAGCCATGCGTTTCCAAAGCACTTCGATTATTTATGAAAAAGGGGAAAAGTTACCCTTAGACTTTCAGTTAGTTAAAAAATTAACCTCTAATTACTTAGTTCACTACTCACCCAAATTTTATTACACGGGTGTTAAAGACAATTTTCGAGCTCAACTTAATAATCAAGGCATATTGCTTTGGGTGACCGCTCCATTCTTAATTATTGGTATACTTCAATTAATTAAACTACGCCGAAAATCTTGGGCCAAATTAGTTATTGCCTGGATTTTATTAGGTCCTTCTGCCGCTGTTCTTGGCAAAGAAGCTCCCCACGCTATTAGAGCCATGAACATGCTACCAGCAATATTAATTACTGTAAGCATAGGTGCTGCCAAAGTAATCAAGCTGTATAAAAAGCCTGCCATGATGATAATTAGTGGCCTCATTTTAATTAATTTAACTTTTTTCCTTCACCATTACTTTACTATTTATCCAATTTACTCAAGCCAAAACTGGCAGTATGGTTATCAGCAAGTAAGTCAGATTGCCAAACAGTATGAGTCAGAAGTCAATAAAATTATTATCACTAGCCATTACGGTCAACCACATATTTTTACTCACGTTTATCAAAATCGTGACCCAGCTTTTATCTTTCAGGGAGGCATGCTTAAATATATCTATTACCAAATTAAGTGGTTTGATGATTCAAGGTTCAAAGATGTATTGCTTATCGGCTCACCAGAAGAGATACCTGAGCATCCAGAGGGCTTTATCAAAGAAATTAAATTCCCTGATGGCAGTCCAGCTTTCAGAGTTGTTAAGACTAAAGGAGACGCAATAATCGACGGAGCCGTTCTATGAAGTTTTTAAAAAATAAGTGGTTTCTCTTAACTTTCATTTTCTTTATACTCAGTCGAGTTTATATCTTATTAAACCCACCTCCTTTTTACTCTGACGTCAGTCATGACTATATTCGATACGCCAACATGTGGTTTGGCGGTCTAACTCCATACTTAAAACACTTTTATGAGTACCCTCCGATAACTCTGCCACTTTTATATATCCCTCTATTAATTGAGAAACTTGGCCTAGGCTTTTATTATCTTAACTTCCGCTTAATGACTTTCTTCCTGGAAATCTTTATCTTTTTCCACTTCTACAAAATCATTTTAAAGCTAAAAATCTCCAATCTTAGTAAAATCTTAAGTCTAACATTTTACTTAATTGCAGCTGTTATCGCCAAAGATTTCTATTACGAAGGCATTGACCTGGTCTTTATCAGCTCGTTGATTATCGCTTTAACTTATTTTCTCTCCAAATCAAAATCTTTCTTAAATCGTTTCTGGTTCTGGTTTTTCCTTTGGCTTTCAACCGCTATCAAGTTTATGACAGCTCCTTTATTGGCTGCTTATTTTTACCTCAATAAGTTGAACTTCAAGAAGGAACTCAAAGCTATTAGCTTTGCCTTTCTAGCTATCTGGGGCTTACCTTTAGTTATCTTTAGATCTTCCATGGCAGTTATGTTTGTTTTTCATGGCAGAAGAGGTTTAAAATATGCCTCTTTTCCTTCATATGTAGTCGAGACCATAAATTACTGGAAAAACTCTGAAGTCAGGCTCAATCTAGCTCCTGATTTTCAACTCTTAGGTCCAATTTCCACTCAAGCCGAGAAAGCAGTATCCATTATTTTCCCCTTAAGCATTTGTCTTGTCCTAATCTATGCCTTCATCTTAATCTTTAAACCAAACTTAAAGAATTTAAGCCATACATTCTGGCAACTTCTTTTTGTTGAAAAACTTAAAACCAATCACTTAGATCCTTATTTGTTTAGTCTCAAGTTTGCTTTGATTTATATCTTAACCATCTTCCTCACTGGTAAAGTTTTTTCCCAACCCTTTCATATCTGGCTTATTCCTCTTGTAGCTTTGTATCCATTTAAATCGATTAAGAGTCAACTCACTTTTATGGGCTTAGTATTATGGTTGTTAGTCATTGATACTACTCCTTGGCTTAACTTCCTAGACGAAGGCATCATGGTCATTGAGCCCTTGCCAATGAAATTTTTCATCTATCTAGCTAGATTTCTCCCTATGTTCATCTTATTATTTTTAAGTCTAAGACTACCTAACAAATATGAAAAAACACAATAAACTTCTTCTTGGACTAATTTTATTACTAGCTATCTTTTTAAGATTTTTTAGTCTCGGCAACAATCCACCTTCACTTTATTGGGAGGAAGCCGCCTTAGGCTATGATGCTTACTCAATCTTAAAAACTGGTAAAGATTTTCATGGACACTCGTGGCCTCTAGTAGCTTTTGAGTCTTTTGGAGATTACAAACCATCCATGTATTTTTATGCCACCGTCCCCTTTATTACCCTTTTCGACTTAACCCCATTAGCTATTCGTTTCCCTTCCGCTCTATTCGGCTCACTCACAGTTCTACTACTCTTTTATCTGACTAAACAATTTTTTAAAAAACCAACCGTTCCTTTACTCTCCAGCCTATTTCTAGCTATCTCTCCTTGGCACATTCAGCTCTCAAGGACTGCTTTCGAAGCTAACTTGGGACTATTTTTTATTACCCTTGGTGTTTGGTTATTTATCAAAGGCACTCAAAAAACTAAATGGCTAATTATTTCCGTTATCCCGTTATCTTTATCAATGTATACCTATCATGCCAATCGAGTACTTGTTCCCATCCTTGGCTTAGCTTTAGGTTTATTTTACTTGAAAAAATTAGTGAAAAATAAAACTCAAACAGCTATTGCCTTATTAATCTTTACTATGTTAACGTTCCCTCTTGCAATAAGGCTCAACACCCCAAAGGTAAAACAACGTTTTTTAGAAACTAGTGCTTTTTCAGACCTTAAACCCATTAATCAATCCAGTCAGCTTATTCTTGAAGATGGTGGGGGATTAGTTCCCAGGCTAGTTCACCATAGATTCTTTAGCTACTCAAAAGTATTTATCAATCACTATCTCGACCACTTTAAGCTTGATTATTTATTTTTTTCCGGAGACCAAAACCCCAGGCACTCAACTCAATCAGTTGGCGGTCTTTATATGATTCAATTCCCCTTATTACTCTTTGGGTTATTTTGGTTAGTTAGTTCAAAAAAATCCCTTTTCCTACCCATAATTCTCTGGCTTATATTAGCTCCAGTTCCATCAGCCCTAACCAAAACCACCCCCCATGCTTTAAGAAGCTTAAGTCTAGTTATTCCTTTGTCTATTATCTCAGCTTACGGACTCTCAAAACTACTCAAACAAAAATGGCTCACTTTTTTCTGCTTACTGGTACTGCTTTTCGAATTCTCCAGATATCAATATATTTATCACCTTGACTACCCCAAACTTCATCAATCTCAATGGCAGTACGGCTACCAAGAATTAATTGAGTCCATCGAGATAGTCAAAACTGACTACCAAAACATCTATTTAACTCGTGAACTTGGTCGACCTTCAATCTATTACTGGTTTTATACCAAGACCAATCCCACTTTAGTTCAGGCCACAGAATCCACAGTTAAAAAAGACCAAGGAGAATTTCTAGAATTTGATAATCTCAAGTTTGGTTTACCCCAAAATAATCAATACTCTTTAAACAGCTTGATTATTGCCGGTCCAACTGATCAAGTTCCCTTCAATAATCCTCAAAAAATTATATACAACCTTAACCATGAACCGGTTTTTTACCTTTACCAAAACTAATCACCAGAAAATTCTACTTGTAATTGTTTTTACTCTTGCTGTCTTAGTTCGTTTCTGGAAAATTGAATACTTACCTTTTCAATCTGACTGGGACGAGTATGCTTATATTTTTGCCGGCCAGACCTTGATCGAAACCAGAGTACCCACTTCAATCTCCACCTTTACTCATGACTACAACCCAGACACTAGTAAGTTACCCACCGCCAAACTTGCCGAAAGACTAGATCTAAACATCAAAGGTTCTTATGTCTTAGTTGAACCTTGGTTTGATCACCCTCCTTTATTACCCTTAATTACCGGTGGTTGGGTTAAACTCTTTGGCTACTCCTTTCCCAGCCATATTCCTTCCTTAATCTATCGCCTACCGATGTTATTTTTCTCAGGGCTAACTCTTTACCTAATCTTTCTTATCTCCAAGCACTTCTTTAAATTCTATGGAGGCCTTTTCAGCTTAATCATTTTTGGCTTTTCACCCAGCTTAATCATTATTCAAAGAATGGTTGTTAGTGAGAATTTATTTATTCCTTTTTTACTCTTAACTCTTTATCTGGCCTTAAAACAAAAGTCTTTATTTCCTCAAATAATATTTACTGTTATAGCCGGTTTATCAAAGGTTACCGGTTTGGCTACAATTCCCATTGTTGGCTTTTATTACTTGCTCAGAAAAGAGTATCAAAAAACATTTATTTATGTTGTTTCAAGCCTAGTTATTTTTGTAGCTTTATATGGATTTTATGGCTATCTGATCGACTGGCCTCAATTTATTCAAATGCTTAAAACTCAATCCTTCAGACTCCTTGGATGGACAAACCCGGCTTTCTTGCTCTCGCATCCCGGTTTTCATCAGAAGGTTATCCTAGATATGAGTTATTACCTAATTCTATTTCTTGGCCTAGGTTCTTTACTCATCAAAGACTCTCTTAATAACCGATTTTTAAGCTTTTCGATCTTCGGTAGCCTAATCTTAGTGTGGCTGACTAGTATGGAAACAGCCATGCTCGGTTGGTACAAACTACCTTTCTTTATCTTTTTATCTATCGCCGCCGGTCAATTAATCAAACTAAAAAATAAACTACCCTTATTTATCTTTTTGGCAATTACTTTACTTAATAATTACGGTTTAATTCGCTACACCAATCATCCCTTCCCGGAATTCTGGCCTTTTAGGCTAGTCATTTCTCTTATCCTGGGCAGTTTCTTTATATTAAGCCTACTAACAAAACTAAAACAGGTTTACCAAAGAATTTTCATGATTACTTTACTCACCCTATATGTTTTGCTTTCTTTCTATGTTATCGACAAATATTATCAATCAATCTGCGAAAACAAGCTCTGCCCTTTACCGATGATTACCTTCAAGCAAGTTATCTTATTACTTCCCAAATCTCTAACTCCTTAGTCATTTTAGTTTTGCTAACTACCTCGCTAAGACTCAAGCTTTCAAGCCAACTATCTAAAGGGTAATGAAACTCATTTTCAGGTAAGTTAATGATCAAAAAAGTTCTAGGAGTGTGATGCTCAGTTTTTTCAAACAAACTTAGCAAGTCTAGTTTTTCCTTAATATAGCTAGTCTCATTTGGTTTATAGCTAAACTCAATTGGTAAATTATTACCTTTAAATCCTTGCCAAAAAAACAAATACTGATATGCATAATCATAAATTTCCGGAGTGTAAGTGTAAACTGAGAAAGGCTCGTTCTGTGCATGCAAATATATGTGATCGACAGCTTTCATTTTATTTTTATAAAACACTCGACCTTGTTGATAATTATCTTGTGACTGACCATAAAATCTAGTTAGACCTAAGGCAGAAGACCCAATCAAGCACAACAAAAATAAAGCTCTAATCAACTTAGGTGAATTTTTAATCACTTGAGCCACTACCAAAACAGCTATTGGAAACAAGCCGTAAACATACCAAGGATTGTAATGTAAACCCGAGAAACCAATCATTGGTACCACCAAAATTATCAACAACTCAAACCAATACTTAAACTTATTTTTCTTAAAACCCATCCAAACTAATCCCAATCCCACCAATATTTCTCCGATATATGTGCGCCCAATTTCTGGCAAGCTAGCTAAAGTTAGTTCATGTCCAACTTGATCAATCATATAACTAAACTTGTTGATGGTTAATCTGTGTTTTTCCCCAAACTTTAAATACTCAATCACTCCCTTAGCTTCAATAAAATTATTCTTAACCTCAAACAATAATTGAGGTAAAAAGACAATTACAAAACCTAACAGTGCCAACAAAATTTTCTTCATACTCAACTTCACCTTGTTTTTAACTAAAATTATCAATATTGCCGGAACTAGAAAAATAGCTAAGGCTGAAGAAAAATGAAAGCCTAAACTTAAAATTACTCCCAGCCAAAATATCTGTTTATTATTGATTTTTTTAGTCTCTATTATTGGCTTTAAGACTATTAGTAATAACCAGCTAACCAGAGTCATTGGAAAAGCATTTGATGAGCCAATACTCAAAGTAATCCAAGCCGGAGTAGTGGCTATGATAATACTTTCCCAAAAACCAAAGTATTTATAAGCTAAATATACTTGAACCAAAAGCAAGATTGCCATCATCCAGACCTGAGATAACGGGTGACCATTGCTCAAAACTGCCAAAGGAGCCAAAAGATAATAGTATAAAGGTCCAAAAAATAAACCCGGAATGCTGGTCCATGGCCCGATAAACTTTAACTGCCATAACTTAGTCAAACTGGCCACTGCCAAAGCATCCCTTCCATGATCATAGTCAAAGGCCACTTCTTGTGAAAGAAGATAGGGGAGCCTCAATAAAATAGCTAAGCCCAAAGTTGATATTAAGATTAAAATTTGTTTTTTACTCATGGTAAACTATTACATATAGTATATCTCATGAAAAAACTGATTAAAATTAGCTTATTTCTCTTAATCTTTCTTGGCATATTTGCTCGAGTCTGGCAGTTCGGCTCAGTGCCTACTAGTTTATACTGGGACGAAGTTGCCATTGGTCTTGATGCTCAGTCTATCGCTCAAACTGGTCATGATATTAACAATCAATCTTGGCTCCAAACCTCATATTATTCTTATGGTGACTACAAAGCTCCAGTTTATATCTTACTGGTGAGTCTACTTGCCAAAATATTACCAGTCAGCGAAACCCTAGTTCGACTACCCTCATTAATAGCTGGCCTTCTCTCAGGCGGACTGCTCTTTTTACTAATCAGACTCTTATCTCCTAAAAAATCATTATTACCCTTACTAGTCTTAACCAGCTACATGCTTATGCCTTGGTCAGTTCATTTTAGTCGAATTGGCATGGAATCTCATTTATCAATGTTTCTCTTACTGCTTTCAGTTTATTTGTCTGTTTTATCTTTCAAACTTAACAAACCAAGCCTCCTAATCTTATCCGCTCTCTCAGTTAGTCTAGGCATCTATACTTATATTAGCTTGAGAATCATCGGTCCGATCATTTACTTAATCACTTATGCTCTCTATAAACCTAAGCTCTCAAAACGATCAATAGTTATATTTATCACTAGTTTAGCTATTATCATTAGCTCAATCTTACTTTTGACTCAATCACCCGGTTATCAAGCCAGTCAGAACTACCGCCTCTCGAATAATAATCTTCTTACCTCAACCAGTCATATTGATAAATCTGTCATCAGTCAAACTAATCCAGATTTTATTTTATCCCGACTCTTTCATCATCGCTACCTTTATAAAGTCCAAGAATATCTAGTTAACTATGCTTCTCATTTTTCGCCACAATTTCTGATGTTTTCTGGTGATGCCAATCTCCGTCATCATTCCGGCTTCAACGGCCAGCTTCTTGTTGTTCAAGTTATTATTGCCGTAATAGGTTTATTAATCGTCTTAAAGAGTTCCTTCAAACCAACTCATCTATTAATTCTCTCTCTACTTCTCTTAAGCCCTACTGTTTCAAGCCTAGTTAACGAAGTCCCTCACGCCTCTAGAAGCATCTACCTGATTATTCCTCTAGCTTGGTTAGTTGGGCTAGGCTTAAACACTCTCAATAAAAAAACCTTAACGTTAAGTTTACTGGCAATATTGATAAACTTCTGTCTATTTACTCACTTCTACTTCAATCATTATCCTAAAGCTTCAGCTCTAGCTTGGATCAATCCTTACAAACAAGCAGCTTTATTTATTAAAGCTAATCCAACCGAGCAAGATATTTATGTTACAAATCAATTTTATCAACCTAACTTATACTTTCAATTTTACGCCCAAACAACTATTAAAGAACTCTCAGACTCCTGTCCTACAAATGCCTTGTGTATCACTACTCCAGACTGGCAACCGGAAACGACCAAGATCACCTCTACCATTCCCAACACCGATCAACTAGTAGTCAAACAAAGTTTATGAAGAAAAAAATCATTTGGCTAGTCTTTATTTTAGCCCTACTAGTTAGATTCATTAATTTATCCAACTTGCCTCCAGCCCTAAATCGTGACGAAGCCGCTATTGGTTTGAATGCTTACTCTATTCTAGAAACTGATCAAGATGAACACGGTCAGTTTATGCCTTTGGCTTTCAAATCAATCGGGGACTACAAAATGCCCCTATATATCTATGCCACCACCATTCCGGTTAAGTTGTTTGGCCTCAATGATTTTTCTATTCGTTTCTGGTCTGCCTTAGCCGGTGCTGTCTCTGTCCTGTCGCTGTTCTATCTAGTTTTTGCTTTAACTAAAAAAAGATCAGTAGCTCTCACCGCCTCAATACTTCTCACCCTAAATCCTTGGGCCATCTTTTACTCACGCATTGGTTTTGAAGCCAATCTCGCTTTAGCCTTTTTTCTCACTGGCTTAGCCCTAGTCTTATATGGTTTCAGGTCCTTTTGGCGTTTCAATCTTGGCTTGGGAGTTTTAACACTCGCTTTTTTAACTTATTCTTCTAGTCTTATATTCATCCCCTTGTTTTTATCAATTTTCTTCTTCGTAAATCGAAATAAAATAGACAAAAAAAGAATCTTAAGTTTAGTTATTTTTATTTTATTATTTAGCTTTATTTTTAAATCTCTTTGGAGTATCTCAGCTCAAAAAGCTAACATTACTGTTTTTTCCGATCCCACTATTATTAACACTTATAACCAAACTCGAACTGAAATTATTGAAACTAACCCAATCTTAGCTCGAACTTGGTGGAACAAATATGTTTATTTTGCTCGTTTAGTCACCACCAACTACTTCAAATCTTTTTCTCCCAAATTCCTACTAACAGTTGGAGGCAATCACCCTTGGCATCGAGTCCCCAGTTTGGGTAATTTCTATCTTCCTGAAATATTTCTGGCTATTCTCGGTCTTTGGTGGTTAGTTAAGCGCAAAGATAAAAAACTATCTTGGATTTTATTAAGCTGGTTATTACTAGCTCCTTTAGCTTCAGCCATTACTATCGACGCCCCCCACTCAACTCGTTCACTCCACCTACTTCCCATCATCTTAATCTTCTCCGCTCTTGGTTCTCAACATATCTACCAAATCTACCAAAAGGGACAGTCCCTTTTGGTAAAAAAGATTATTATCTTACTCACTGTTGTCTACCTAATTAACCTGGTTTACGCCACTTACCAATATACTTATATTTATCCGAAAAATTTTCCCGATTCAATCCCTTTGGGATTAAAAGAATTAATCATCAATCATGATCTAACAGGCAACATCTTCATTCATGGCATCCATAGCTCAAACTATTTATATCCGGCCATATACCAATATACTCCTCCAACTAAATTTCACAAGCAAGCTGTCTGGACTCTGCCTGATCTAACTAACCTAAGCAACGTTTATCAGTTTGATAATATAACCATCGTTGATCAACCCAAAGACTTAATTGATCCGGACTTTGTTATCTGGCCAACAAGTGAAAATCTCAATCTTCTCAATCTTCGCTTAATCGATCAATCAGGTTTTTATTCTTTATATCAAACTGATTGATTATGATTCTTTCAATCCTTTCAGTTTTTATCTTTTTCTTTCTATTTGTTTTTATTCCCGGTCGAGTAGTAAGTTTAATCACTAAACTACCTGACTGGCTAGATCTTCAACTCATCATCGGTCTAGCTATTTTACCCTTGGTTTTATTCTTCGGTCGTTTTATCTTGCCGGTTAATGCCCTGTTAGTTTTCTATCTATTCACCATTTTGTTAATTTCCCAAAAGAACAAATTAACACTTAGACTTCCTATGATCAATAAAATGGCTATATTTTTTATCCTCATCGGCGTTATTGCTCAATCATTGCCTTACCTAAAAACAGCCACCGGTCTTGACCAACTCCTTTTAGCTATTGCCGACAATCATGATCAAGCTTGGCACTTAAGCCTCATTCACGAGCTTATCCTTAATTTTCCCCCCCAAGTACCTGGCTTTAGCGGTCAAATCTTAAAGAACTATCACTATTTTTATGATCTAATCATTTCAGCCAATGTCTCCCTCTTTAAGGCTAAGCCTGAAGTCTTATTACAACTAGTTTATCCAGTTGTTTTTTCAGCTCTCTTTGGAATCTCAGTTTGGCGATTCTTAACTCAACTTACCAAAAACAAGACCATTCTGTCTTTAGGGATTCTCTTGGCATATTTTGGCAACAACATAAGTTTTACCTCCAGCAACTTCTTTCTTATAGACCAACCTTTATTTTTCATCTTTAATCATCAAACAGTTTTATCAATAGCCATACTGCTTTATTTATTGATTTTATTTAGTCTCCAGCTAGAAAAACCAACCAAGTATCTTGGTATCTTAATCGGCACTTTATTGGCCGGTTTAAGTTTTCTCAAAATATATGCCTTCCTCTGCCTTGGTTTAGTTTTACTTTTCTTATCGATTAGACACTTTAAGAAACTAATACCGATCTTCATTACAGCCGGCTTATTAGTTGGCTCCGTTCTTTTTTTAAGTTTTCAACCCTCAAGTCCGATGTTAACCATCAAGCCTTTTTGGATCATCTCAGCCTTTACCGATAAAATTATTTTGCCTCAACTACCTCAACTTTTCGCTCGATCCCATCGGTTTTGGTATCTACCGGTAGCCACTTTACTAATAATAGTTTTCAACTATCACCTCAACCTATTTTCTCTCTTGATCAAAAAAAGATCAGTTCTAGTTAATCTATTAATCTTAACTTTTTTTTCAAGCCTAGCTTTATTCTTCACTATCTTTCAAACAAGTAGTCCCTACAATATTATCCAGTTTGTCCCCTATGCCACTACCACTTTAGCAATCCTAGCCGTAGCCTTTGCCTCCAAACTAAAACCAAAACTTGGTTTAACTTACCTAAGTATAATCCTCTTGTTATCTCTACCAACTTCACTAAAAACTGTTTATGCCTTTGCCAATACCCAAGATGACCTCCCTCCACTTCAACAAGAACTAGTCGAAACCATTACTCCCTTAAAGTCAATGCCAAGAGGCATCACCCTTTCCTTAGTTGATCGAGATTACCATGTTATTCCTGACCCTCTTAGACCTCTAAACTTCATCGGTAATAATTTAATTGGCTCTATTGGCCAAAAACAAGCCTATTTTGCTGATCAAAAACAACTTGAAGTGCTAAATATTAATTATCGGTCAAGACTAGAAGAAATTAACCAGTTAAAACAATCATTTTGCCAAGATAAAAGCCTATTAATTAAAGCTAACATAAACTACCTCATCCTAGCTGACGACTTAACTCACTGCGCCGGTGACGACCAAATTATCTTTACCAAAATCCATCAAACCCAACACTTCTCTCTTTTCAACCTGCAAGTCAACCTGCAAGTCAACCTGCAAGGCGTGTCTTCGCAGGTAGATTAACTTATTCTAAGTCGAGAGCCACTTTTCTCACTATTACTAAATCCTTATCATCAGTTTCTTCCACAAAGTCTTTATAGGGACTATTCTTAAAATATTCTAATACAATATCAGTATTTACCCAAGATTGACTAAACTCTTTCAAATAATTTCCATAACTTGAGTATTTATAACCTGCAAGGCGTGTCTTCGCAGGTAAAATATCATTTGGATTTCGATGGATATATTTTGTTAAGTATATTAATTGCCCTTCAGACACCACCTCAACGGCTTTATACCTATCTTCGTATAAAGGTCCGGTTCGATTATACTTTCGGTTAAAGTAAATTGAATATTTCATACTCAACGATTTCATAAACTCAGCAATGCCAAAAGAATTCTTCTGATTAACTAAAAGATGAAAATGATTAGGCATCAAACAATAAGTTAGTAGAGTAATTTCTCCATAGTAGTTTTTCAACATCTTAGTTGGAGATACCTTTATGCTCTGTTTCTCTAGATCAAATGGTGTTAAGTAAAGCTTAAGATAGCTTAATATTTTTTTATAATCATTTTTATCTAAAAAAATCTTTTGACGTGCAACGCCTCGATTATAAATATGATAATAAGTATTTTCCTTATACTCTTTAACAGTATTTTTAGCAGGCATTGTTTTGAGTTAACCTGCAAAGACACGCCTTGCAGGTTAAAACCGACTTATTGCTATACCATCAACATACTTAGAATTCTTTTGAAGCAGTAGGGGAAACTGACTGATTAATCTCATTGCTTGACTCTCATCTTTTGTAGCGTACTTTAATTCCACCACGGTTTTTGGAGATTTCACTTTATCAAAAAGTATTTCAGTATCCACCGTTAATCTAACCTTCTTGTTATGAGTCAAATAGTACTTGCGATAGTAAGAATTATTAACAGAGGGTTTCAACTTTTTCATCAAGTTCTTTATCGGTAAACTCAACTGATCATCAAAAGGCATCACTAACTTGTAAATCAAGTCAGACATCTTCATCTTAATCTCCAGATTTGGCTCTTTCACCGGCTCTTCTCCATACCATCTTAACCTCACCTTTAATCTATCTTGAGCTCCAATCAAATTATCTTGGAAAAAAGACAGGTTACTGGTATCAAAATAGATATTATTAATCTTCCTCCGATAATATATTTCCCCTAAAGCTTCTTTAGCCAATGTAATATATGGCTTCAATACATAATTCTGGTATGCTGGCAGGTAATACTTTCTCTCTAATCTTGGCTCAAGAGAATGTTGCTTCACAAAATCTACTATCATTGAAACTTTTCTCCCAATTTTTTCTTAGTTCCTTTTATCGTTTTCAAAGGTTGTTGAAGTATCGAACCTTTTTCAATTAGAAAATCAGTTTCTACTCTTGTGCCACTTATCAAGTTTTGGTGAATAACAGCTGAGCCATACTCAGGCTTTTTCTGATAAGCAGCCAAACCCACTTCCAAGTTTTCAAAAACGATTTCACTATCAATTACTAATTCCGTTAAATCTTTACTAGCCATTCCTAAACGGGCATTCTTAATTGTCGCAATATTTACTAATACTTGACTTCTTTCTCCCGCACTTAAACCTTTATCTCCAGCTCCATCAACATACAAGCCTTCAATCTCCACTTGGCTTCCTGAAAGGTCAACAGCATCATTACCCATCTGCACAAAACTACAATCAACAATCTTGCCATGACTAAAGTCAAGATCCAGTCCATCAGACATAGATTTAATCATCGAAACATTATATAGCTCCACTTCAGATCTAATCACATTAAGTTGGTCTTCAGCTTGGTTTTCTATAAACTCTGTTTGCTTTATCTCCACTTCAGTATCATAAAAATTTACCGCTCCTAAAGTCATATAATTGTTATTGTTAACTGGCTTTAAACTAATAAATTTCGTGAAGTTTATAACGCTCTTTTCTTTAGCAGAAAGCACTAGCAAACCCTGTCCTTGTTTGTCACTACTTGAAAAAACAACTGGCTTAAGCTCATTACCACTAAAGTTGACCGGACTATAAGAAACTATTCCACCACCATTTATGGTATCAATCTTGGCTCCGGCCAGTATATTAAGCTTTGACTCTCTAGGAACAATTACTAGTTTATCCAAACTCCAGTTACCTTCTGACACCACATACGAATTTGTTAATGGATCAAACTTTATAAAGTTTGTCATCTCAGGTCTAACACCATTGGAAAAATCCAGTTCTTTCAACAAAGACAATTTGACTCCCACGACTTTAGCTTCTTCCACCTGAGTTAATCCCAACAATCTAAACTTAACTTGTATTTTTTTTAAATACTTTTTATCCGTTGGTATAAATTGACTTAACTTCATCTCCTGAGTTTCGGGCATTTCATAGATCATTGTTCCCAATATAATTTTTTCATCAACCATCAAGTTATTACCAGTATCATCTTCAACTGACAGAATTTCGATTGGCAGTTTTGATAAATTTTCTACTGTCAATAAGTTAGTTTGCTCTGATCCCTGAGGTACTGTTACACGAAGACTTTGATCTATAAACATGCTTTGCCTCATAAAATCTGCATTTTCAAAAAAACTCATTGGATCAAACGCATAATCAGGATAGTCTTGTCTTAGCAGTTTGGTATAGTAATCAATCTCGTCTGTATACTGACTTATTTTTCCTCCAATAAAATCTTGATTGGAATATATCTTTGATTGCTTAATATATTCTGTTATAAACTCTTCATCCTCAAACAATCTAGTCAATGGTTCAGGCTCAACTTTATGAATCGCCAAATGCTCGATCATCTTTCCTGGCTCGTTATCAAAAGGAACTGGTTCAAATAACCCGGTTACCGGGTTATAGTAAAAGCGATAGTTTTCCCAGAAAAAACCGTGATCAGCCCCAAACAGGTCAGCTAGAACCATATACTTACTCCATAACTCATAATCAAACACGTGTTTAGGTGATAACTTTCCTTCTCGATAAGCTTGAAGCTTGTTAATCGATAGTTGTAATAAGTCAGCTAAAACAGGATCTTTCTCCAATTTAGATTGCTGAAAAGCATCCACTAGAGATTTAAAATAATAGCCATCGACCAAACTTTCTCTCGAGGTAAATCGGCCTTTACCGCCAAACTTACTAACTGTGTTCCAAAACTGATCAGCGTTAAAGTTTAAAATCGGTCCTTCTCTTCTTTCATTTCTTTCAATCACCTCTTTGCTAATGTGCTCCTCCAAAGCGTAAACTCCTTGAGACTCTCCATTGATACTCACTTTCAAAAAATCATAGTTCAAGCCAATTAAACCTTCATCTTTAATCGTTTCTAAAAACAACCACTCATTGACAAAATTTCTTGACTCAGGTACTTGAAGCGAAAAATGTCTCATACCCTTAAAAGGTTTATCTTCATCAGTCTCCACCCTTAAAGACCATTTATTTGTTTGTAGATGATCCAGCCAATCACCTTTGAGACGAATTTTGACGGGAATATTATCATCCCTATATCGGATATCCGCCGATACCAGATCGGCACTAGACGCGAAAAGCACTCCTAGATTAATAGCTTCTGTCCTTTTTTTCTGAATTTTTTTAACCTGCTTAAAGCCAATATCCAAAATCAAGCTTTCTTTGGGTTTAACAGTTAATCGATAATAACCAGTAGTAAGACTATCTTGAATCAACTCGACTCTTAGCTTTAATTTCTCCGGAATATTTTTTTCACTCACCACCGCAAAACCACCAATCAGTCCCAAAGCTATCAACACCCACCACCACTTAACAGTTATCTTTTTTGTGATCCATTTTCGAATAGAAGCTAATCGAGTTGTTAAAAAAATAATGAATTCCGACTGACTCTGATTATCAAAAACTATCACACCACAATCCCAGTTTGATCAACTAAACTGACTTCAATCGTCTTGCCTAATTTATTTACAACTTTCAACATTTTACTGACCTGGGAAGCATTTTTAAACTCCACCTCAAAAGCTATCTCTAGCACATCTTTATCTTGATCAACTCTTTTTAAGTCCAGTTTCTGACAGTCTTTTTGAAGTAACTGAATAATAGTCTCAATCGACTGTTTACCCTTAGGCATCTTAATGCTTAAAAACAAATTTTCACGAGCATATTTTTCTTTAAATCTAGTTTGAATAAAAACCAGACCAATAATTAAACCAAAAGCCACTATCGTAATCGAATGTTGATTAGCTCCAAAACCTAAACCCAAGGCGATTGCTAAAAATAAATAAGCTAACTCTTCAGGTTCTTTTATAGCTGATCTAAATCGGACGATAGACAAAGCACCCACTAGACCTAAAGATAAAGCCAAAGAAGATTTTACCACCGTAATAATCAAAGCCGTGGTTACCGAAATCAAAAGAAAGTTTTTAGCTAACCTCTTTCGATTAGATAAACTTTGTCCAAACTTCACATAAAACCAAGCTAAAATCATGGCACAAATCGCCGTCAATAAAATATCCAACACCAAAATACCCATCGAAGGTTGGGCTGGTGTCTGACTTAATAGATTACTTAGTCCTCCCATATTAACTGCACTATACTACGACTTCTCTTTGTTTTCAATTTATTACATACAACTCGGTTAGAGCTTCATCTTGCCAAACTTGAGAATACTTTTCTTCAACCAATCTAGTCTCATTAGCTCCATAAATAAACTCTGGCGGATCAATTCCATAAAAAACTTGTTCGTACTCTTCCTTTAACCTCGGCACATCATGTTCCCAAGCATAGTAAACCACCTGTCTTGTGGCTGGCTTTATTCCGGTCTGCCAATAAATTAACGACTCACTCGTCAACACAGCCATTCTATCGTTGGGCTTAGCTAAAGACTTAACCTTTGTATTTAAACTGTCAAATCGAGAGTAATTCACTTGATACTCGATCATTGAATTGGTCTGCCAAAAATACGGCATATTTTTATCAAGCAATAAACTCAATCCCCAAATAATTAGAACAAAAACAATCGGCTTGATTCTTATTCTTTTTATCATCAATAGACTGCATATCAGTAATAATCCCATCCATGGGAGTAAGTGAAAGCCTCCATAATAAACTTCCTCAGGCGATGGCACTCGTAAGTTAGCCAATACTAGTAGACCATAAATCAATCCTAGTAATCCAAATCTTCCATTAATTAAACTCCCTGATACCAAGCCAACTAATAAAAAAATTATTACTTGGGCTTGATATGAACCTTTTATTCCCAAAGCCAAAAACGGGAAAAAAATAATTTTCAGCCAATCTTGAAAGCTATTAATCACCGACAATTGAGGCATGGCATAAACCACATTGTACTCAATCGTCTCCCTAAACCAATCAATCGGGGAGACAAACAAAAACAATACCACAGTTGGCAACACCAGTCCCAATAACTGCCAGCCAAACATTTTTCGATTTTTAATCAAATAGACTAACCAAACTATCGCCAGCCATGGCCACAAAGGCACTAAGTTAAACAAAACCACAAACGAACTTACTCCCATCAGGATAGACTCCCATTTCTTGGGCCAAACTTTATTTATCCACCCCTCAATCAAGTTACCAAAAATATACACACTTGGATAAATGGCCATTGACTCCATTAACCATAAATTTCCAAAACCATAATACTTCAAACCCTCCATAAACAAACTAAATATCAAACCCACCAAGCCAAATCTCCAGACCAAAAACACACTCCACAAAGCTCCATAAACAAACATCGCCAAACGATGAGTCTTAATCAGTAAGTAAATACTCTTAGGCTGAGTTATTGTTTGTACTACCTGTGAAGAAAGATAAACCAAAGGTTGATGATTAACTGATAAATCTTTATAAAGCTTGAAACCTTGATTCATAAAATCAGCCGTCACTATATGATCTTCCTCATCAACAAAATGAAAAGACAAAGCTCTTTGATTTGCTAATCGAAAAGAAGCTAATAACACCAATACTAAACCTAGCCAAATTAATAATTTCCTAGTCATCTTGTAGGATAATTTTTTCTGGAGCCAGACACCTCTTTTGAGTACACATATTACTATAAAAGCCAATACTGGCTACCACGTTAATCACCACTAAGCCTATTACCAGTATCTTCACCCACAAATTATTTAAGGTTCGTAACCTTGAATTTTTTATCATTAACTCTAATATCAGGGGAGAAAAGAAGATCAGACTAGCTAATCTCACCCAAGTAGCCGGAATCTCTATTCCAATTAAATCAATCCCAGTCAGCCCGATCATCAAAAAAGGAATGCTCAAAAAAAGTGATGGCTTTTTCCAAAGCTTGCTCACATAGTAACCAATACCCATACTCATAAAAGGAATCAGTGGATATCGATACCAAGGTGAGTTAGCCATTCGTCCAGCAGTTAGCCACAAGATAATCAACCACCCGGTAAAAAACCAACTGAAAGTTTTATTTTTCTTGTTCATCAAAAGACCGAAACTAGCAATAAATCCCAGCAAATACCAGCCATCACTAAAAACTCCGTAAAACTCAGGCTTAGAAATACCATCAAACAAAGAACTAACAAAAGCCCCTCTACCTCCTTGGTTCAAGAGAGTAAAAAGAAATGCTTGTTTATTAGCCACCAAACCATAAACTAAATAACTAAGAGAAGATAATATTCCTGTTAAAACTAGTTTCCATCCTGCTAGCCTCTCTTTATTTATAAACAAAAATCCAGCTATCAAAAAGGGGATTACCATGCCGGTTATCTTAAACCAACCAGTCAAAAATGAGATGACTATTGACAGGTATAACCATTTATTTTGTTTAGTTCTTAAGTATTCTATCGTCGCTAATATTCCTCCCAGAAAAACTGGCGTCAATAAATTCTCGATAAATGACTGCCGGTGAGCCACTACAAAGTAGGGGACGGTAGCCAAAAATAATAAACTAAAAAAAGCCACTCTTTTATTAAATATTTTCAGGGCCAATAGATAAGTAAACAGCAAAGTTAGTATACTGGCTACGAGTGCCGGTAACCTGACTATCAAGTGAGGAACTTGGATTAAGCCCTTAAAACCAAGTAAACGAGCCGGTAAGGCAATCATAGCCGTGCCTAGAGGCGGGTGGTCAAACCATGGCTGGACAATCTTCATACCAAATCTTTCGATCGGAATATAGTCCATGAATTGAGCTCTAAATTCTAATGCCTGATTACCAGCTTCAAAAATCGAATGACTAGTTACCTCAAGAGGATTATCCCAAAAACTATTACCAGCCCAGACATAAAACAAACCATCATCATTATTATCGATAGGGTATTGATCAGCTCTAAAGGCCCTTAAAAATACCCCTAGGGCAATCACCAACCAGATAATTAGCAATGATATAATAGGTCTACTCTTTAACTTAAACATCACTACCATTATATTATGACCAAAAGCTTTATCAAACTTCACTTCTTGGGTTTTTCAATAGTCTTGGCAGGTTTATTGTTTTTTGTCATTTATCAGCTTTTCGCCACCCCTCAATTTACCCGAATACCCTTAACTCAACTTATCAAACCAAGCACCCTCAAAAAACTCTTTTACCAAACCCCTGACATTGGTGAACCTCAAAATATCCTCAGCTACAAGCCCTTAGTTGTTATGTGCGAGCCAGGATGTTATTTCTTTTTTGAAGAAAGAATAGTTGTTCCCAAGGTTGATAATGATGAGAAAAAACAATTTACTAATATCTCACAGTTTGAACCCAGATTTCTTGATGACCAAGCCGGTTTAATTGGCTATCAGACAACTGACCTTCAAAATCCCACTTTCTATGTTATTGATTATTCAGGTCAATTACTGCAAACCGTTCGCCTGAATCTAAACCAAGTCCGCTTGCTCGAGTTTGTTAACTATTATCCCAAAACTAAGGAAATTATGTTTAAATCAATTAATCAACAAACTCAAGAAATAAAATACTGGCTGTATCAAGCTGACAAGCCAAGCTTAAGGCAAATAGAACTATGAAACTATCAATCATTATTCCGGTCTACAACGAAGACTCAACTATTTTAGAAATCATCAGTCGGGTCAAAAAAGTTAAGCTTTCTCAAACAACCAAGCAAATCATTGTCGTCAACGACGGCTCCACCGACCAAACTAAAAACAAGCTCAAGAGCATAAAAAACATTCAGTTAATTAACCTGGCAACAAATCAAGGTAAAGGCGCTGCTATCAAAGCTGGTCTTAAGTTAGCCAACGGAAACTTTGTCTTAATTCAAGACGCTGATCTGGAATATGATCCTCAGGATATCAAAGACTTACTCAAGCCAGTTTTAGATAAAAACGCTGAAGTTGTATACGGTTCTCGTTTCTTAGGTCCACATAAAAACATGCTCTTTTGGCATTTGATGGGCAATAAATTCTTATCTTTTGTTACCAATATTCTTTTTAATACTACTCTTTCAGATATGGAAGTCTGTTACAAACTTATTCCCACCAACTTAATCAAATCATTTAACTTGAGTCAGAAACGTTTCGGCTTTGAACCGGAAGTCACTGCTAAAATATTAAAAACCAATATTCGCATTTACGAAGTACCCATCTCCTACTCAGGTCGTGAGTTTCACGAGGGTAAGAAAATTACTTGGAAAGATGGCCTTCAAGCCTTATACTTGATTATTAAATATCGTCTAGTTAACTAATGAAACCTAAAATTTCAGTTGTTTTAGCCACCTACAACGAAGAAAAAAATCTTAAAAGTTGCCTCGATTCAGTTAAAGATCTTGCTGACGAAATCATTGTCGTTGACGGCAACTCAATCGATAAAACTAGAGCCATCGCTAAGAGTCTCAAAGCAAAAGTCTTTAAAACCACTAACAAACCAATTTTTCATATCAATAAACAAAAAGCCCTCGACAAAGCCACTCACCCTTGGATATTACAACTTGATGCCGACGAACACGTGAGTCTTCCATTAATCAGTGAAATAAAAAAAACTATCTCCAATTCTAAAGCTAAAGACGGTTATTATCTACCTCGCAAAAACTGGTTTCTAAGCAGGTTTCTTACCAAAGGCGGTCAGTATCCCGACTACGTTATTCGCTTGTTTAAGAAAAACAAAGGTCACTTTCCTTGCCAAAGTGTCCATGAGCAAATAATGATCAACGGCTCGGTTGGCTATTTAAAAAACGACCTACTTCATTACTCAGATCCTAACTTTGAAAGATACCTTACTAGATTTAATCGCTATACTGATTTAGATGCTCAGCTACTCTATAAAAAATCTCAAAAACCAACTCTTCTCTTTGGTATTAGATATATAATCTTGAAACCGATTATTTGGTTTATCTCCACCTACTTCAGACACAAAGGTTTTGTCGATGGCCTACCCGGTTTTACCTTTTCCTTAATGTCATCACTTCGCTTTCCGGTTATCTATTTTAAATTATGGGAGCTAAATCATGCGCGTCGCTCTTGATCTTAATCCATTAACTGTTCATAAAGGTAGAGGTATTGGTTTCTATACCCAAAGACTCTCAACTGCCTTGGTTGCTCTGGCTAAGCAAAAAAAAGATTTTTCTCTAACCACTTTTAAAGCTAAACTTCCTCCAGTTGACTTAATACACCTACCTGGCTTTACTTTATTCTCAAAACCCACCAAAGCTCCTTCACTTCCACTTGTAATCACTGTCCATGACCTTATTCCCTTAGACTATCCCAAGCATTTTCCATTAGGTCTTAAAGGTAAATTAATATGGTATTTGCAAAAGAAATGGTTGAGACTTGCCAAAGCTATTATCACTGACTCAAAAGCTTCAAAAAAAAGTATTATTAAACATACTGGCATTGATGCCAAGAAAATTCATGTGATTTACTTAGCAGCCGACAAAATATTTACCACTTTAAATAGTCAAACTAGGCTCAAAGCTATTCAAAAACGCTACCAACTCCCAGATAAGTTCGTTTTGTATGTTGGTGACCTAAACTGGAATAAAAATATCATTGCCTTGTCCAATTCATGCCTCAAACTTAACTTACCCTTGGTCGTCATTGGCAAACAAACTTTTAAAGACAATTATGATAGATCTCATCCGGAAAATCAGGATCTACGCACCTTTCAATCAATGGCCAAAACTAATCCCAACCAAATCATCAGGATCGGCTTTGTTCCCACTAGTGACTTAGTGGCTATCTATAATCTGGCCACTATTTATGCTCAACCATCAAGAGCCGAAGGTTTTGGTCTACCAATTCTTGAAGCTTTTGCATGTGGTTGTCCGGTAATCACCTCCAAGTTTACCTCTACTGAAGAAATTGCCGGCCAAGCTGCTTTGCTTATTAATCCAAATAAAGACAAAGAACTATCAAGTGCCTTAAAAAAACTATGGAACAATCCAGCTTTACGCACCAAGCTATCTAAGCTAGGCTTAAAGCAGGCCAAACTCTTTACTTGGGAAAAAACAGCCCAACAAACCTATGCAGTTTATCAACAAGCTCTTCGTTAACCCAAAAGGGTCAGTCCTTAAAGGACGGACCCTTTGGAAACTACTTCCAATCATCATTATTTTCTGTGTCAGTCTTTTTTTACTTCGCTCTTTTATTAAGCCAGGTTTTCCTGAAACTCACGATGGTCAGCTCTATCTAGCCCGTTTTGCAAATTTCTACCTTGCTTTTAGAGATAATCATTTTCCAGTTCGCTGGGCTCCAAATCTTGAATACAAGTTTGGCTATCCTGTTTTTAATTTTAACTACTACACTCCTTTTGCTATTGGGTTAATTCCCACTACTCTAGGAGCTGATTTTGAAACAGGCCTAAAGTTCGTTATCTTTTTATCTTTCTTTTCCGGTGGACTATTTTTGTATCTACTCTTCAAAAAAAGGCTTTCCAGGCTAGCCGGTCTTGTCTCAGCCCTAGTCTATTTATCAGCTCCCTATCAAATGCTGGACATTCTGGTTCGCTGTAGCATTGGTGAGATTGTTTCCTTGGGCCTACTACCCTTTATGCTCTGGGCTATTGATAGACTGATTACCAAACTCAGTCGTTTAAACTTCATCATCCTTACTCTTGGCATTGCTTTTTTCTCTATCTCTCACAACATCATCTTTTTCTTTTCTACTCCCGTCATGATTCTCTTTGCCATTTTTACTGCCCTTAGCCTTAAAAAATTCACCTTAAAAAAACTAACACCCTTTATTCTTTCTTTTGCCATAGCAGTTGGTTTAACTCAATTTTTTTGGACCCCGGCCTTGCTTGAGAAAAAATATACGAACATCGATCAACTTGATCAGATGAGCAACGAGTACCTTGATCACTTTCCCACTTTCAAGCAACTAGTTTACTCTCCTTGGGGGAGCGGTTATTCATATCTAGGGCCCGATGATCAAATGAGTTTTCAGCTAGGCCCGATTCACTGGCTAATCAGTCTATTAGCCATCGGTTTTATTGTTTACGGATTTCAAAAGAAGAAAAAGATTGATTACGTGAAAGCCTTCTACGGCCTTTTATTTATTTTTTCTGTCTTTTTCTTAACCCAAAGCTCGATTTTCATCTGGAAACTTCTCCCTTTTGTTAACTATGTTCAGTTTCCCTGGCGGTTACTTACCTTTGCCATTCTTGCCGCAGCTGGTTTAAGCGCTTATCTTACCCATCTTAAACCAAAACTTTCAATTATCTTAACAGTCCTTAGTCTAGTTTATATTACTTTCCTAGTTCAACCCACCGGTTGGTTTGATCACGATGATCACTTTTACTTTGAGTTTCCGTTCAACACTTCAATCATGGGTGCCAATACTCCTATCTGGTTTAACGAAAATCATAATATTTTCTTAGAGATCGGTCACATGAACGATCTTCAGGGTATAAGTAATTTTAATGAAATAAGCTGGAAGACTCAAAAGCACGTTTATGAAATTGATGCCGCTCGAGATACAGAAGTGTTAGAGCGAACTATGTACTTTCCTGGTTGGGAAGTTAAAGTTGATGGCGTTAAGGTAGACATTGATTATCAAAAAAATGAATATCCCGGTTTAATTACCTTCAAGGTTCCGAAAGGCAAACACACTATCGTTTCTCGCTTTACCGAAAACACTCCTCCTCGAATTATCGGGGACACAATTTCAATATTAAGCTTAATCGTTTTTCTCTTAATCCTTAAATCTAGAAAAATCTTTAATCAATCATGATCTTACCTTTACTAGCTCTTAGAGTCTATTTACAAGCTATCGCTTTAATAGCTATAAAGTTAGTTCCCTTTAAAGCTAGTTTTCCTTACTGGGAAACGGTCTTAGCTAAGCTCGGCCCAAACTGGCTATGGTTTTGGGGAAACTTCGACGGCGCTCACTATATCAAGCTATCAAATCTTGGTTATCATGAAGCTTTTACTCAGGCTTTTTTCCCCTTATATCCATTCTTAATGGGTTTATTAAATCTTGTTACTCACAACGGTTTAGCCTCAGGTTTGATCATTTCTCATCTAGCCGTCCTAGGCTTCATTTATTATTTTACCAAACTTGGTCGCCTAGACTATCCTAAGAATTCTATTAACTGGGCCTTGGCTTTCTTACTTCTTTTCCCCACCAGTTTTTTCCTGTTCTCAGTTTACACCGAGTCACTGTTTTTGTTTTTAACAATCTTCAGTTTTTATCTAGCTCGAAAAAAACACTTTCTTTCAGCCGCCTTAATAGCCGGCTTAGCTTCTGCCACCAGATTAGTTGGTATTTTCCTTCTCCCAGCTATCCTTTGGGAGTACTGGCAATCAAAATCCAAAAAGATCTGGCCTTATCTTGGTATAACAGCCCTAGCCTCTTCAGGCTTACTTTTTTATCTAAATTTCTTGAGAACTCGCTTTGGTGATTTCATGATCTTTGCGACTTCACAACCGGATTTTGGTGCCGGTAGGCAAGTGGACAAACTAGTCATGATCTATCAAGTCATTTGGCGTTACCTAAAAATGTTTGTCACTGTTAATCCTCTCAACGATATCTATCCTGTCTTAGTTTTTGAGTTTGGTTTATCAATTCTATTTTTGACCTTAATCATTTATGCTTTTTTTAAAAAACTTCGCTTAAGTTACCTCATCTTTGCCTCTTTGTGTTTCTTGCTCCCCACCTTAACCGGTACTTTTTTATCCATGCCACGATTTTTACTTACCTGCTTTCCTCTATTTTATTTATTAGGAAACATTAAAAACAAAACCATTAAATCACTACTACTTTTAATCTCTTTAGCTTTAATGACATGGGCTTTTACTAGATTTAGTCGGGGATACTGGTTATCATGAGCTCAAAGAACATCTTAGTCACTGGAGGAGCCGGCTTTATCGGTCGTCATTTGGTCAATAGGCTGGTTAATCTAAATCATCAAGTTACGGTTATTGACGATTTATCGGTCAGTCACCAAAAAACTATTCCTCCAAAAGTTAAGTTCATTAAAGCTCAAATCCAGGATCCAAAGCTTAGTCACTTAATTAAAACCATCAAGCCAGAAGTTATTTTTCATCTGGCTGCCGAAAACAGCGTCTTAAGCTCCATTGACAAGACTTTAGCCAGTAATGTTATCGGTACCTATAATCTCCTCAACGCCGCTAAAAACAACACAGTCAAACACTTTATCTTTACTTCATCGGCAGCTGTCTATGGCAATGCCAAGACCTTTCCAATTACCGAAACTCACCCCTTAAAACCCATTTCTCACTATGGTATCTCAAAGTTAGTAAGCGAACTTCATCTGAAGTTATTTCAATCATATTTCAAAACCACTACTTTTCGTTTTGCTAATGTTTATGGTCCAGGCCAAAACAGCTCTAACGAAGGTGGGGTAGTGGCCATCTTTATTAATAAACTTTTAGATAATCAAAAACCTTTTGTTTATGGCAAAGGGAATCAAACCAGAGATTTTGTTTATGTGGCCGACATTGTAGATGCCTTAGTCTTAAGTCTTAAATCAAAGACCAACACCACCTTAAACATTGGTACTAACACCGAAACCTCAATCTTAAATTTATTAAGTTTAACCTGCCAGTTACTAAAGATTGATTTTAGCTGCACTCACAAGCCATCAAGATCAATGGAGATTAACAAAAGTCTTTTCAGTTATAAACTGGCTCAAAAGATTTTAGGTTGGCAACCAAAAACTAGCTTATCTCAAGGACTAACCCAAACCATCAACTATTTTAAACCAAAAGGGACAGTCCCTTTTGGAAAAGCATGAAGAAATTGATTCTAATACTCCCGGCTTTTAACGAAGGCCCGGTTATCAAAAAAGTCTTGCATGAACTTAAGACCAAGGTAAAATCCTTGCCAGTCAAAACCAAGATTATCGTTGTTAACGATGGCTCGACTGACTCGACCGTCAGTCAGGTTAGAGAGACTAAAACTACCCTGATCAATCATCGGTTAAATCGTGGCCTTGGCGCTTCAATTAGTACTGGTTTAAAGTATGCTCAGCTAAACCAGGCTGATTTTGCTATCACCATGGATAGTGACGGCCAACATGATGCCGACGATCTGAAAATCATTCTTAACCCTTTACTTAAAGGTAAAGCTGATCTAGTTGTCGGCAGCCGAATGCTTGAAACTAATAATCCCATGCCCAAGTTAAGGCAGTTGGCCAACGTGATAAGCAACTTAATCACCAAACTACTCTTTGGTGTTTACAGCACCGACTCTTTATCTGGTTTCAGAGGTTTTAGCAAAAAAGCTATTAACAAGGTCAAGATTAAGACCGAGCGCATGGAAGTCTCAAATGAACTATTTATGCAGGTTAAACAACATCACTTGAAATATGTCGAAGTACCTATCAAAGTCATCTACACTGACTACTCCATACAAAAAGGCCAAAAACCTTCTAATGCATTTGCTATTATCTTCAAACTTTTGCTAAGATTATTCAGATAATATGAGTTTACTTCCAATTCAAATCATCCTAAGCCTAGCTTTAATTTTTGCCAGCTCTCGTGTTTTATTGAGACTTAAGGACGGCGCCTTAACCCTAAAGAGTTTTATTTTTTGGTTTGCCGTTTTTATTCTAGCCATTATTGGAGTTATCAGGCCAGGACTAACCACCATCATTGCCCAGAAAATTGGTATTGGTCGAGGTACCGATGCGGTTATCTATGCTTCCATCTTTCTTTTATTTTACCTAATCTTTAGAACCAACGTGATGCTTGAAAACTTAAGACATGATTTAACTAAACTAGTTCGCGATCTGGCCCTCAAAGATGAAAGCAAGTCCAAAAACTAAACCCATCCTTCTTTTCTTAACTGAGTTTTTTCCGATCGATTCTAAACTGGTTTTTACTGGCGGTGTTGAGGCTAGAACCTATTATATTTCGAAAAAAGCCCAAAAAGATTTTCAAGTTAAACTAATCTCCTCCAACTCAAGGAAAATCGCCGCCACTCCTTTTTCAGTCTTTTCAAGACTAAGCTATCTGGTCAGTTCTTTTATTAAGGCCTTAAAAACCGACTTTGATCTAATTGAAGGCTCTAATACTACCACTTATCTTCCTGCTTTTTTAGCCGGCAAACTAAAAAACAAACCGACCATTGCTTGGTTTCCTGACATCTTGGGCAGAGACTGGTTTAAGTTTGGTCTCTTTGTTGGAAGCTTTGGCTACTGCGCAGAAAAACTAAGTCTAAAACTAAACTGGGATCAAGTCATTGCTTTAAGTCTTTCCACCAAGCAAAAACTAGTCAAAGCCAATGTTCCAGAAAACAAAATATCTGTTGCTTATGGCGGTATCGATCCTCAGGAATATAAAACTAAACAATACAAAAAGTTCCCTCACTTTACTATCATTAGCATCGCCCGCTTAGTAAAAACCAAAAGGCTAATAGACTTGGTTCAAGCCTTCAAATTGGTCAATCAAACTTACCCAAAAACTAAATTGATAATTATTGGCACCGGCCCGGAAAAAAATAATCTCTTAAAATTAATAAATCAACATAAGCTGACCAAAGCTGTTTCTATAATAAGCTCTCTCTCCCGAGGCAACCTGATTAAGACCTTAAAGCAATCTCACTTATTCTGTCTCCCTTCGGTGGTTGAAGGCTTTGGCTTGGTTACCATTGAGGCTATGGCTTCAGGTCTTCCTGCCGTTATCTCTAACCTTCCTGTTCACCGGGAAATTACCCATAATGGTCAAGGCGTATTATTTTACACTCCCTCTAACTCAAAAGAGTTATCAGAAAAAATCTTAAAACTAATAGTCAGTAAAAAGCTCTATCTTCAAAAAATCACTCAAGCCAAAGATCTAATCAAGTTATATACTTGGGATAAAATATATCAGGCTACCAACCAAGCCTACCTAAAAGCACTATGAAACTAACTGTTATAATTCCTGTCTACAACGAACAAGCCACTATTATTAAACTGATCGACAAAGTTAAAGCTGTCAGAATTAAAGGTCTCACCAAAGAAATTATTGTAGTTGACGATGGCTCGACTGACAAAAGTAGTCACTTAATCAAAAAAGCTACCGCCAAATACCAAGATGTCTTTGCCTTCAGCCTACCTATCAATCTTGGCAAGGGAGCAGCTATTCGCTTAGGCTTAAAGCACGCTTCTGGTAATATCATCATCATTCAGGATGGTGATCTAGAGCTTGATCCTCAAGAATTTCATCAAATTCTTGAACCTATTCTAAACAAACAATCAAAAATTGTTTATGGTTCCAGGGTTCTTGCCCATAAAAAAATTCCCTTCAAGTCTTTTCTAGCTACCAAAATTACTAGCACCTTAGTGGGTCTCTTTTTCGGTCACTGGATTAGCGATATCAATACTGCTTACAAAGCCTTTACTCGAGAAGTCTTAAATAAACTAACTCTACGCTCAGTTCAGTTCGAGTTTGATGCCGAATTTACCGTCAAGGCCTTAAAGCTTGGATTTAAAATCAAAGAAGTACCTGTCAGTTACAATCCGAGAACCAAGCTTGAAGGAAAAAAAATTCGTTTCCACGATGGCCTTGATCTCGTCTTTACCATTTTGAAATATAGATTTGTCAAATGACCAAAATCGTCCTCATTCTTGATGCTTGGGAGCCGATTATCGGTGGGGGACAGAAATTATTCTTAAATCTAATCAACGGATTAGTTAAACATCATCGCTGTCATATTACCTTGATCACTCGAGCTCTAAAAGATGAAAAAAATAAGTCTTTTGCCAACAATCAAACTCTCTTGAATGGGCAGTTTAAAATTATTCGCTTAGGGCCGGTATCTCACTTTCATAATCCAGTAGCTCGGTTTTGGTTCACTCTCCAATCAGCTGTAGTGGCCTTAAGTTACAAACCTGATATATTTATAGCCTCAAGTTTCCTACCAGGGATTACTCTTCAATTAATTAAACTAGTCAATCGCACTCCTAACGCCTTAGTGGCTATTGGCTTTGGAGCTAAGAGCCGTTTTTACAAATTTCTTGAAAAAATAATTACTCAAGTATTCAAGTACGATCTTCTCATTACTGATGACTTTGCTTTTTATCAAAAAATTAATGCTAAACGAAAAATCAAATTTATTGTCAATGGAGTTGACTTCCCTAAAACAGCTACTACTGAAAAATATCCCAACTTTACCTATCTTTTTATTGGCCGAAACGAGCCTCGAAAAGGCATTCCCATCCTAAAAGAATCCTTTAAAGTCATTCACAAGTTATATCCTGATACTCAACTCAAACTATTTGGTCCAGGTCATAATCCTGTGTCAACTACCAAACTCCAACAAGAACTTTCCAAAGCTCACTGCCTCGTTTTACCATCCCTCAAGGAAGGTCATCCTTTGATTCTCTTTGAAGCTTTTAGTCATAAACTACCAGTCATAGCGACTAGAGTCGGCAGCGTACCTAAATTTGTTACCAAAGACACTGGCTACTTAATCAATCCTAATAACGTTAACGACTTAATCGTTGCTATGAAACTGGCCTACAAAAATCCATCGCTATCTATCTTAGGTCAAAACGGCTATCAGTTAGTTTCCGGTCACTACACTTGGGCCAAAACCGTCGATAACTATTATCATGCCTTAAGCTCTCTTCTCCAGTAAGCCAAAATATCACTTAAGCTATCTCCAAGTTTATATTGAGGCTTGAAACCAAGACTCTTAAGTTTTCTGTTATCACCCACTAAAACATCCAAATCATTCTGGCGCCACTTGGATTTTTCTCTTACCTTAAACTTAACTGAATTATTTATCTTTAACCACTCAACAATCTCTTTAATCTTGGTTTTCTTATAACTACTGACGTTATAAATCTCTCCGGCCTTTCCTTTCTCGACTATAGCTAGATAACCCTTGACCCCATCTCGAACATCCATAAAATCCCTAGTCGTATTTATATTGCCAATCTCCAGCATTGGCTTGGCTAGCTTGAGCTCCATCATCGCTACTTGCTTAATCAAATCATTGACCACAAAACCTTCTGCTTGCTGAGTTCCGATCAGTAATATACTACGGCTAATCATCAGGGGAATATGATAGCCTTCAGCTAACTTTAAGCTAACCAACTCTTGAGTTAACTTACTCAAGCCATAGGCTGTTCTTGGCTCAAGATCATCGGTTTCCTTAAATGGCTCACCTTTTTTTTGCTTATAGACCGCTGCCGTTGAAGTAATCAAAACTCTCGGTTTATTCCCAAGTTTATTGATAGCTTCAAGCAAATTAACTGTACCAAACAAATCAACTTCCAAGTTTTTTACCAAAGTTTCATCAATCAATTTATCACTTCGAAGGATCGGGCTAGCTAAATGAAAAACATAATCTGGTTTTTCTTTAAATATAATTTCAGTTAATTTTTCCTTATCTTTTAAGTCACCCTGATAATAATCACTCTGGTGAATATCAATCCCCGTTACCTCAATACTCCTTTTTTTTAGCAGATTAACTAAATGTATCCCCGTAAAACCAAATATGCCAGTAATAAAAGCCTTCATATTCGTATAGTATACTATCCCTATATGAAACTTGCCGTTTTAATGGCGGTGTTTAACAACGCTGACACTCTTGAAAACTCAATCAAAAGCATCCTAAATCAAACTGTTAAAAACTTCCAGTTTGTCATAGTCAACGATGCCTCAACCGATAAATCCCATGAGATTTTATCCAAATACCAAAGACTTGACTCAAGAATTAACCTAATCAAGAACAAGCATCAATTGGGTTTAACTAAATCTCTAAACAAAGGCTTAAAAATCATCAAAGCCAAGTATATTGCTCGTATGGACGCTGACGACTCAAGCCTTCCCAAACGCTTTGAAAAACAGCTAAAGTATTTGGAAACCCACCCTAAAATTGCCTTACTTGGAACTGCAGCTTTTCTAATCGATCAGAATGGCAAAAAACTAAAACTTAGAACTAATCCGATTGACCATCAACACATAAAAAAAGTAGCCTTAAGATACTGCCCCTTTATCCACCCCACTTGGATGATTAGAAGATCTGCTTTACTGGATCTTAATTTTTACAACGAAAACTTCCCCTTTGCTCAAGATTACGAGTTAGTCTTACGCCTGATGACACAACATCAAACTGCCAACCTACCTGAACCATTATTAAAGTATCGAGTAAATTATAGTAAAGCTATTTCCTTAAAAAATCTTAAAACTCAAGAGCGTTTAGCTATAAAAGCTCGCTTTTTGGCTTTAACTCAATATGGTTATCCAGTCTCCCAATCATGGCAACTAATCAAGCCATTTTTTTCTTATCTCATCCCCAGTTTTATTAAAATTCCTATTTACCAAAAGTTCTTTTGGGATCTAACTCTCAAGCCTTGAGCTTCTCCAATGTTTGGATTATGTCTAATTCCAAAGCTGGATTCAACACTTCCGACTGTCCTTTTTCTACTTGATTTATAAACTCCTTACATTCTTTTGTCAGCTGTGACTCAGTTGAAGTAAAAATCTTTTTACCTGCCTTTGACGTTTGATTAAATTGAGTCAATTCATCATTTTCCCAAACATACCAATCATCTTCCGTATAAAAACTTAAAGTTAGATTTTTTTTCAAAGACACTCTGTTAATGGTTATCAACACTTCCTTGTCTTCCGGAAAAATCAATCGTAAGGCCACCACATCTCCTCCACTTACCACTCCTTTAACATGCAATCTTTCACTATTAACAGGAGTAGCTTTAAAAATCTTAATGGCGATGGCTACAGTATGACAAGCCAAGTTCCAGATAATGTCTTCCTTAAAAGAACCAAACTTTTTCCAGTCAAAATGAGCATATTTCAGCGATTTATCAGCCAACTCTTCTGTTAAATGTAAAAATACTTCGTTATAAAGGTAAGTATATCCAGTAAACAAAACTACTTTTTGACTTAAGGCTAAGTCTATTAATTCTTTAGCTTGACTTGTCTTAGTTGTTAACGGTTTTTCTACAAAAACATGCTTCTTGCTTTTAAGCGCTGCCTTGGCTAATTGATAATGAGTTTCTATCGGAGTAGCAATCACCACTGCTTTAATTGAACTATCATTTAAAATCGTTTCATAATTTGATGTTTGTTGGACAGAGGGAAAATGTTTTTTCACCAAATCAAGATTTTTTTCATTTCCCTGATTACAGCACGATTTTATGTTAGAGATTTGACTAAATTCATTTAATAGTTTTTCTCCCCAACGGCCAATACCTACTAACGCAACATCAATCATAGATATATTATATATAATATAATGCATTATATTACATAATAATTATTTTTATTTAATAATTATGACAAACTAAGGATTATGAAGAAAAAAATTGCTGTCATTGGTGGCGGTATTTACGGTATCACTTTAGCTACAAAACTTGATTCTAAGCACCACGTCGATCTTTACGAAAAAGAAAAGGATATTTTACAGGGAGCTTCGGGTATAAATCAGTTTAGGCTACATCGAGGTTATCACTACCCACGAAGTAATCGGACTACAGCCGACATGCTTAGAAGTGAACCCATGTTTAAACAAGAATATTCACGGGCGATCATGAGTAAAATTGATCATTTTTATTGCATAGCCAAACATAATAGCTTAACCTCCAAAAACGCTTTTATAAATTATTTAAAAAAGTGGGATCTTGAATATAAACCAAGCAAGCTCTCCCTTATCTCCGATAAAGAAATCTCCCTTTGCGTTAAGGTAAAGGAAAATCTTATCGACCCTCAAATATTGCACACTTTATGCTGGGAAAAATTAAAACAAAGTAAAGTCAAAGTTTTACTAAACACTAAGGCTACTAAAAAAATATTTAACCAATATGACCACATTATCAATGCTACCTATAGCTCTATCAACAATCTTCTTTCATCATGGCCATCAAAACAACGTCAATATCAGTTTGAAATCTGCGAAAAAATAGTAGTCAAGTTGCCTAGTGATTTCAAAAATAAAAGTATTGTTATCATGGACGGGCCATTCATGTGCTCAGATCCTTACGGTAAGTCAGGCAACTTTCTAATGGGCCATGTTGTTCACGCTATTCACCACACCAATACTGGTATTTATCCCCAAATTCCTAAAGTTATCAAGCCGTTATTAAATCAAGGTATTATCAAAAATCCACCCGTGACCAACTTTCCACTTTTCATTGAATCTGCCAGTGCCTATATACCTTTAATAAGTCAGGCCAAGCACGTTGGCTCTATGTATACTATTCGTACGGTTCTTCCTCACAAAGATGCTACCGATGAACGCCCGACCATAGTTAGACAAATTAATAAAAAAGTTATCAATATTTTTTCAGGTAAAATTTCAACTTGTGTAGAAATCTTCAATCAAGTTGCCAAGCTCATTGAGGCAAAATAAGCAGTATATGCAGAAATTTTTTGTACAAACTATTTTATTACTAGCAATCACCTCAATTTTATCCGGTTGTCTTAAAGCACCCCCAAAGATCGAGACGGAATCAAACCAAGCTCCAAAAACCATCTCACCTATTGAAGAACTAACCAAAGATTGGCAGCAGTTTGAAAATCAAGTCTATTCTTACTCGATCAAATATCCCCAGAGTTGGTATTTTCATCCTCTAGCGATTAACCCTCCACCACCACGAGCAATTTTTCTAGCTAACGTTGAGCCTGGAGAAACCAAGGGTAATTATGCTAGCTTCACTGTCCTAATCGATGAATCTCTAGGCAGGAATCTAACCAATCATTCAGAGGTAACAGAATCAATCGATGCTGGTTATATCAACACTAATCTCGAAATATCTGGTTCACCAGCAGTTCTACTAGTTGGCTTAAATCAAAACCGCTTTACTGCCAGTGTTTATGTTTTACACGGAGATTATTTTTATCGCTTGGGTTGGCAAGGCAAAGATGAACAGAGTTACAACCAGGAGAAAGAAACCTTTAAACAGATCTTAGCCACTTTCAAATTCCTCGATTAACTCAAAGATTCAAGATATCTCTTCAATCCTAGTTCCAAACTAATTTTCGGTTGCCAGTCAATCTTTTCTTTGATTTTGGTTATATCAAATCGATTTATATCAACATCATGAGGTCTGGAATTACCGGAATATTCAATTTGAGCTTGCTTACCACTCACTTTTTCAATTTTACTTACCAGCTCAGCTAGGCGTGTTGACCTTTCCCCAGCCACGTTATAAATCTCTCCAGATTCAGTCTCAGCCTTAGCCAACTTAATATAAGCTTGGACTAAATCTGAGACATAAAGGAAAGTTCTCTCCACCTCAGGTTTAGTCAATGTTAGTGGTTGGCCTTGTGTCACATGCTCAGCAATTATAGGCACAATATACTTTGAGTTTTGTCCCGGACCATAGACATTCAAGGTCCTCATGATTAATGTTTTAACATTAAACACTCGACTATAAAACTGACAAGCTCTTTCACCTAATAATTTTGTTTGAGCATAATGAGTGCTAGTTTGAGTTGGATCTGTCTCCTTCTTTTTCTCCTTATGTGGTTCTTGATAAACATAGGTACTGGGAAACATCATCTTAGCCCCAGTCTTCCGACAATACTCCAACACATTAACAGTCCCTCCCACATTTACTCCATAAGCGAGAGAAGTATCAGAGTTTGAATCTTTATAACCAGACACTGCTCCCAGATGAAATACTACTTCCACTTTAGGTAAATTTTCAAATTCACTTGACTTGGTCACATTAAGATTATCTTCTCGGTCAAAGGGAATCACCTTAACTCCTTCACTAGTCAAAGTTTCTTTTAAGTGCTTGCCGATAAAACCACTACTGCCAGTTATTAATACTGATCTCATATTTATAATTTTAACATACCGATACTCAATATTATCGGTATAATACAGTTATGCAAATCTGTTCCCCTCAACTTGGGCTTTCACCAGAATCTAATTCCGGCGGCGAAGTTTATGATAGGGAAGTCTTAACTAGATTATGTCAAAAGAGGATCAAGGTTCACACCTTGCTTCCCAAAGGTAGATCATACCCCAAGCATGAGAACTTAATCGTTAAATATGCTCCTATTCGCTCGATCTTTCCGCCACACGCTTTTAACGCCTTTGTCTTACCTTACTTAATTAAAACCTATCTAACTCATCGCTTTGATATCTTAAGAGTTCACAACCCCTATTTTATCGGCCCGGCTGCTTTAACTTTTAAAGCTATTTTCCCTAAGGTACCGATTGTTTTATCTCACCTACACACAGAAACTGGCCTTAATGGTCTAATTGATGCTTATACCTTAAAGAAATACAACCACATCATTACTATCTCCAACTCAACCAAAGCTGAAATTATTTCTCAATATCATTACCCCAAGTCAAAAATTTCGGTTGCTTATCCAGGGGTAGATAAAAAATTTCAACCCGGTCCAAAACTAAACTCCAAACTCACTCTTTTGTTCTTAGGTGGCCTAAAAAAGCGTAAAAATCCTTTGTTTTTACTAAAACTTTTAGCTAAGCTTAAAAGTAAAAATATTAAACTAATTATGGCTGGCACCGGTCCAATGCTTGCAGAGCTTAAACATTTCACCAAACTACATCGCTTAACCGATAAAGTTGTCTTTACCGGTTTTGTTAAAGAACAAGACAAGCTCAAGCTTTATCAATCAGCTGATATTTTATTACTTCCATCCCTAAAAGAGGGATTTGGGATGACCATTACTGAAGCTGGCGCTTGTGGCATACCAGCTATTGGAGCCAATCACTACTCGATAAAAGAAATTATTAAAGACCATGAAACTGGTTTGCTAGCCAGTCCTAATGATCTTGATGATTGGTCAAAGAGTTTACTTCAATTAATTAAATCGGACAAAAAAAGACATCAAATGGGCTTAGCCGCTCAAAAGCATATCAAAGCTAACTTTACCTGGAAAAAAAACATTGAAAAACACTTGAAAGTCTATGAAAATCTTATTTCTTAACGAATACGCTCCTCCCCATATTGTATCTGGTGCCGAACGCAGCATGATAGCTTTATCAAAAGCTCTGTCAAATTTATCCAAACAAACCAAAATCTACACTCTTTCTCCAAACTTGAATTCCACCGGCCCAGTTCCTAAAGACAAGTTTCCTTTCCCAAAAAAACTAAAACCAGGTCAAACTTTATCTCCTCTTTGGTTTAACAATCCCATTTTCTGGTTCTATGCAGCCTACCATGTAGTTAAGGCAGTAAAAAAACACCACATTAACCTAATTCATGTTCACGGTAAATACATACAACCGACTGCCATTATTGCCTCTTGGTTTACTAAAATTCCCGTAGTTACCACTGTCAGAGACTTTAAATTTTTATGTCCCTTAAGCCTATGTTACACTCATCAACAAAAAAACTGCTCCTTAAATTACTACTTAAGGAATGAAATTCCTTTTTATTTAAATAACTACACCAACAATAAATTAGCCTGGCCATTTCTTTATCTTCGTTTAATTTTAAGCAAACCTTGGCAATATATTTTAAAGTGGTTTCTTAAACAAGCCAGCCAAGTCATTGCTATCAGCCCTCAACTAAAGCAAATTTACTTAGATTCTGGCATCAAAAATACTATTTCTTTTTACAATCTTCCACCTAAAAAATTTCCTCCCATAAAACCCAAATACAAAATCAAAGGCAAGCAAATCATTGTCTCAGTAGGTAAACTGTCCATAGGCAAAGGAACAGACACCTTATTAAAGGCCATGAAATTATTAGAGGCAAAACTCCCTCAAGCTATTTTACTTATAGCTGGCAACAAAAATATTAGCCTTAAAACAAACTTTCCTCCTAACAGTAAATATCTTGGCAAATTAGATCACCATCATGTTTTTAATCTTTATCGCTCAGCTGATATTTTTGTTATCTTATCTCGGTGGCCCGAACCATTAAGCCGAGCCGCCCTAGAAGCTTTAACCGCAGGTTTACCTATTGTAGCTTCAAATCGCGGGGGCAATAAAGAATTCGTTAAAAATAACGGTTACTTAGTTAATCCCGACGATCCAAAACAAGTAGCCGACACTTTATATAAAATCTTAACTAATAAAAAACTGGAAAACTTCAGCCAAAACAGTCTCAAACTAATTGCCACTCGCTTTAATCGAAAAAAAACCATCGATCAGCATATTAACTTATATAAGCGACTTATATGAATATAGGCTTACTCCTTTCACCAGGTGACAGCTTGACTAAGCAATCACAATCCGGTCAACTAGACAGATTTATTAATTACTACTTAAAACCCTACTCAAAGAGTTTTGATCACCTATACATATTCTCTTATGGAGATAAGAATTTTAATACCAAACTACCCTCAAAAATCACTCTTGTTCCAAAACCTAAACTAATTCCCTACCAAATCTATCTCCTTCTTTTTCCTCTACTCCAAGCTCGATTACTTCAATCAATAGACATTTTTCGAGTTTTTCAAACCCTTGGAGGCATACCAGCTTTATTTATCAATAAACCTTTCGTAATTACTTATGGATATCATTATCATCAATTTGCTCAAATAGAAGGGCACCCTCTTAAGGCCAAACTAATGTCCTTAGTAATCAAACCGATATTAAATCAAGCAAAAAAAATTATTGTTACCAGTCAAGAAAACCAACATTATTTAACCTCCTTAAAACTAGATCAAAAAACCACTTTAATTCCTAATGGGGTAGATCCCAATTTATTTAAACCCAATAATTTACAAATTGATAAATATTCTTTATTAACTGTTGGTCGATTATCTCATCAAAAAAATCACCAATTTTTACTCAACGCCATTAACCTCAGTAAATATAAAGACAAGATCAAGTTAGTTATTATTGGTCAAGGATTATTAAAATCAACTATCCAACTTCAAGCTAACAAGCTTAACCTTAATTTATCCATTATCCCTCAAATACCGTATCACAAATTGATTTCCTATTATCAAAAAACTACAGTTTTTTGTCTTACCTCCAAAATTGAAGGTCAACCTAAAGTCTTACTTGAAGCCATGAGCTCTGGTTGTGCTTGTTTGACTACCTCCTTTAGCGGCAATATTATCAAACCCAACCAAACCGGCCTTATTGCTAAAACTGAAATTGAATTTGCTCAAAAACTTGACCAACTATTAACCAATCAAGTTGTAAGTAAAAAACTTGGATCAAAAGCCAGGCAAGAAATTGTCAACAATTTTAATATAACCAAACTAATTAATAAAGAAATATCTTTAATAAAATCATCAATTTTATGAAGAAAAAATCTTTATTAATTATATTTTTCCTAGCCACTGGATTGTTTATTTTTTCTACTTTATTTTTATATTACCGTGGTAATAGAAACAACTTTATCAATAGAGCTGTTAATAATTTTTCCTCCAACAATAAAGAGTTAGCCATCGAGTTAAAAAAACTCACCAAAATATTAGATGGACTGTATATTTTTCATCAATTTATTAATAGTGACATTCCCACTTACTCATTAACCATTAAACCTACTGACTTACTTTTTCTTAACTCCAATCTACCCAAAGAAGATGCTCATTTAACTGCCGAATACAAAAAATTTGTCGAAGCGGAGTTTGAAGATCAAGGCACTACTTACAAGGTTAAAGTCCGTTATCGAGGCGATAATGAAAATCATTGGAGATTTAGCAAAAAATCGTGGCGAATTAAATTCGATGACAATTTCCAAAATCAAGAAACCGTTAATCTAATTCTTCCTGAAGATCGGTATTTCTTCATCGAACCCTGGATTGCTCACATGGGTAAAAAACTTGGATTAATTTTACCCGAATTTTCTTACGTAAACCTTAAAGTTAACGGACAACTTCATGGTGTCTATTTAAAATCAGAACATTGGGGCGAAGCTTTTTTATCTAATCATCAACTTTCAACTGATGCAGATCTCTATGGTGAAGCTGAGTTTAGTAATGCAGTGCCCAATCTTTATCTAGATGTAAAAAATTTCCAAAAGTATACTTATGACCCTTCTAAAAAAAAGAACGATGTCAATAATCTTGAAACTTTACTCAACCTTTTAAATCATGCCTCAAACGAAGAGTTTTTTAACACCATTCCCAACTTAATTGACGTTGATAACTTTCTTCACTGGCAAGCTCAATCAACTCTAGCTTTTTCTCATTCCCAAAAAATTAGTCACAATCTTATTTTATACTTCAATCCTGAAATTAATAAATTTCAATTTATTCCCTGGAATGTAGCTATGGCTGATGAAGAACCGGTCTACCCGGACACCAACTATAATCCTTTGATGACTAGGATTCTAAGCAATCCTGAATATATGTTCAAAAGGAATCAAATTATGTGGCACTATATTAATGATCAGGAAAAACTAGCTGATGATCTTAGCTATTTTGATAATTTATATCAAAACACTCGCGGGTCTTTTTACCGCGATTCACTTAAAATATTTCCTAATCTAGATTTCGACTTAACTGTTAAAAAGCACCGTCGTCGGATTATTGCCGCTCAAAACAAAATAAAGGAACTCTTAAATGACTCTAAGGCTAAAATTCAACTCATTCCCAATCCTGATCTCAGGTCCAATATTTTAGCCTATTTAGAAATTGAATCTAGTGGTTTTGCCAGCTTACAACTAGTTCAAGTTAGCTTTCCCTTTAAACAGACTGCCAATTTTTCACTCTTTGTAGACAGCAATCAAAACAATCAGCTTGATATTTCTGATGAAAATATAGGTCAATTCCATCAGGTTGATAACCAATATATGTTAAATCCCAAGAATATTCTAATTCATACTAATCGAGATACTCAAACAAATAATCAACCTTTTCTTCTCAAACCCACCAAACAAAACTTTTTTCTTGTCACCACTTCCAGTATCTTAAAAGAAAATATTAGTGATATTAAAAATGGTAAAGTAAAGCTAAAGAATTCCATTACTGATAAAATAGTCTCTAACTAATATGTCTAAACACAATCAAGATCCTGGTTTTTGGCGTCAGACTAATTTTACTCGTCCTTGGTATCAATCAGCCATTAAACTAATATCAAATCTAAACTGTCAACAAGTAATTGAACTCGGTTCAGGCAACGGCGAACTAGCTAAACTAATCAAACCTCAGGTTAATTCTTTAACTTGCACTGATAACTCTAAAATTTATATTCAAAAACTTTCCACCAAAGGACTTAAGGCTATTCAAGTTGATTTCAATCAAAAACTTCCATTTAAATCTAATCATTACGATCTTGCTATCAGCCTTGAAGTTATCGAACACATTGTTGATGCCGAAGAATTTTTAAAAGAAATTAATCGTATCTTAAAGCCCGGAGGCAAGCTAATCATTTCCACACCCAACATTGCCTGGTATGGTTACCGGTTATTTTGTCTTTTAGGCAATCCCCCTAAAAAAGAAGGCTACCATTTTCGTTTTTTTACTTATCACACCTTCGTTCAAAAACTAAAAATGTCTGGTTTCAAAATCAAAATTGATACTAGCTTTACCACTATTCCTTTTCTTAACCGGTTACTTATTAGCTTAAACTTAAAACCTATCTATCCAGAAACCAAGCTTTGGCCTAATTTATTAGCTCAAAATTTAGTTTTCTTATGTCAAAAAAAATCATGATTGGCAAAAACGCAATTATCCAAATAATCTTAACTTCCTTAACCGGAATTATTGGCTTTTTCATTCTATCCTTCTCCGCTCGTTTATTTGGTCCTGTTGTCCTTGGCAATCTAGCTTATCTGTTTTCACTTACCGGTTTAATTTTTGCTTTCTCTGACTTAGGTTTTTCTAAGGCTCATGGCTTTTATACTTCAAGTAGTCAAAATCCAGGAAAAAATCTTTTTACTTTCCTGTCTATTAAATCAATTTTACTTCTCACTTCTGCCATTATTGCCTTTATTTACGCCTATTTTTTTAATACCTCTATCTCATGGCAATTACTAGGTTTAGTCATTGTAATCCAGGTTTTAACTCGCTTTAGCGACTCAATCTTAATTACCTTTGAAGCTAGGCAATTATCTCTACCTCAAAATTTAGTTAAAATGCTAACCAAATTATCAAGACTCATTTCAATTTTTATTATTGCTAAATTCTTGACCAATGATCTAGGCTTTAGCTTAACTTATCTTGTTGAAGCCAGTCTGCTTATATTATTAAGCTTTTTTCTTCTAACTCGATTTTCGCCTTTAAGTTTTTCAAAAGAGATATTTAATAAATACTTGATCTATGCCTTACCATTCTTTGCTATTGTGCCTTTATCTTATGTTCAAGATAACAGCTTGATAATTATCTTGAAGCAATTCCAACCTTCAGAGCAAGTTGGTTTTTACTCAGCCTCAGCCAACTTATCAGGCTCGATTAAAACCTTATATGCCATTTTAATGCTTTTCTTTTTTCCTAAAATATCCAAACTCTTCACCCAAAAAAATCATCAACAGATTAAAAATTATCTAAACATGGCGGTTAAGTATCTTCTAGTTATTTTCACTCCAATTTTTTTACTAGTTTTTCTTTTTCGCTTTGAAATAATCCAATTAATTCTTGGAACTGAATTTATCGAAGCTGTTCCAGTTTTTTCAATCCTTTTACTCGGCACTTATTTTCTTATGATCTTATCTCCATACGATCAAGTATTATTTGCCACCAAAAATCACCGGCCTCTCATTTTAGTTAACTTATTTAGTTTGTTTACAGCCATAGTAGTTAGTTTTTGGCTAGCGCCAATCTATGGAGCTATAGGCACTGTTATTGCCAGCCTCTCCGCTTGGGTTGTAAGTGGTTTTTGGCATTTATACTTAGTTAAAAAAAGACTGTCAATATCTTTATTTCCTCAGCTACCTTTAATATTATTGCCAGCCATCACCATCTTCATTTTACTTTTCTCTCAAACTCTTATCTTTAGACTATTCTTAAGTCCTTTGGCCATCATTTCTTATTACCTCTTCCTCATCAAACTAAAAGTAATTACCAAACTGGACTTTAAATATTTAAAATCTATAATTAAATCAAAATGACTAATACTTTTATCCCTCTAGCCAAACCTGAATTTTCAAAAACTGAAAAGAAACTAGTTAATAACTGTCTAGATACCGGCTGGATTTCTTCAATTGGTAAATATGTCAATCAATTTGGCGAAGATTTAGCAAAGTATGTCGGGGCTAAGTACGCTCTTCCAGTCTCAAGTGGCACTACCGCTTTGCATTTAGCTTTAATTGCCTTGGGTATCGGTCCTGGCGATGAAGTCATTGTTCCTGCCTTAACTTTTGTAGCTTCAGTTAATGCTATTAAATTCGTTGGCGCTAAGCCAATTTTCATTGATATTGAGCCAGAAACATTTAATCTAGATATCTCGGCCTTAGAGTCTTTAATCACTAAAAAAACCAAAGCCATCATAACCGTTGATCTTTATGGCCATCCGGTTGACTTCGATGCCATTAAAAAGATTTGTGAACAACATCAGCTAAAACTAATTTCCGACTCAGCTGAATCTTTGGGATCTTTATATAAGGGTAAACCCACTGGTAACCAAGGAGACATCTCCATCTTTAGTTTTTTTGGCAACAAAATCATTACCACCGGTGAAGGTGGCATGGTAGTTACTAACTCAAAAAAACTCTACGACACATGCAAACTCTACCGAGATCAAGGCAAAGATACCTCTGTGCATAACTATTACCATCCAGTTATTGGTTATAACTATGGCTTCACTAATCTTCAAGCTGCTGTTGGCATTGGCCAGCTTAAGCAAATAGGGGCTTTAGTTAAGAAAAAAAGAGCTATTGCCACTTTATATCAAAAACTTTTATCAGGCATTGAAGGTATATCGTTTCAGAAAGAACAAGCTTACGCCCAATCCAACTGGTGGATGTTTTCTATCTTAGTTGATAAAGCCAAGTTTGGTCTTTCCCGTGATGAGTTAATGAGCTTTCTTAAAGGTAAAAATATCGAAACCCGTCCTTTTTTCTATCCGATGCATATGCTGCCGCCATATAGTCAGGGGCTTAAACCATCAGACTATAAAGTAGCTAAAAAAATCTCTGATCAGGGCATAAATCTTCCTAGTTTTGCCTCTCTTGAGACTACAGACATTAAGTATATTTGTCATTCCATTCGTTCTGCTGCCTAAATTAACTTGATTAAGTCATGCTATGAATATATTAGGCATTTCTGCTTTTTATCACGACTCCGCCGCTTGTTTAGTTAAAGATGGAGACATTACCGCCGCCGCTCAGGAAGAACGTTTTACCAGGATTAAACATGATCATCAATTTCCCAAACAAGCCATTAAGTTCTGTCTGGATTTTGATAATTTAGAACCTAAGGATATCGACTATGTCACTTTTTACGACAAGCCTTGGTTAAAGTTTGAAAGATTACTGGAAACCTATCTTGAGTTTGCTCCATCAGGTATTCAATCTTTTATTAAAGCCATGCCCTTGTGGCTTAAACAAAAATTATGGATCAAAGATTTAATTCAACAACAGCTACCTGATTTTACCGGAGAAATTCTATTTCCCGAACATCATTTATCTCATGCCGCCTCAGCTTATTACCCCTCACCCTTTAAAAAAGCCGCCTTCTTAACCACCGACGGAGTCGGGGAGTGGGCCACAACCAGCTATGGTGTTGGAGACGGAAACAAACTTAAAATGTCAGCTGAAATTCACTTCCCACATTCACTTGGCCTTCTTTACTCAGCTTTTACCTACTACTGTGGCTTTAAAGTTAATTCCGGTGAATACAAACTCATGGGTCTAGCTCCTTATGGTCAACCTAAATATGTTAAAAGAATACTTGATAATTTAATCGACCTTAAAGCTGACGGCTCCTTCAAGTTAAACCTTAAATATTTCAGCTACTGTACCGGTTTAACCATGACCAGTAAACACTTTCATCAACTCTTTAATCGTCTGCCTCGAAAACCTGAAACAAAACCAACTCAACTCGATATGGATCTAGCTGCTTCAATCCAAGCAGTTACTGAAGAGGTAGTCATGAGTATGGCTAAACACATTAAAAAAACCACCAAACAAAACAATCTTGTTTTAGCCGGTGGCGTAGCTTTAAACTGTGTCTCCAATGGCAAGCTATTAAGATCTAAACTATTCAAAGGTATCTGGATTCAGCCAGCCGCCGGTGATGCTGGTGGTGCTCTGGGTGCCGCCCTACTAACGTGGCATCAACATCTTAACAAGCCAAGAAAAATTAATCGGGAAAAAGATTCCATGAAAGGCGCTTACTTGGGTCCAAACTATAGTGATCAAAAAATTAAAGCCTTTTTGAATAAAAACAATTATTCCTACACCAAAATTAGTAAATCACACCTGCCTCAGACTGTAGCTAAGCTAATAAATAATCAAAAAGTAGTTGGCTTGTATCATGGTCGGATGGAGTTTGGACCTCGGGCTTTAGGAAATCGTTCCATCTTAGGTGATGCCCGATCTCCTAAGATGCAAAAAACTTTGAACCTAAAAATAAAATTTAGGGAATCTTTTAGACCTTTTGCCCCTTCAGTTTTAGAGGAAAAAGCTAGTCAGATTTTTAACCTTAACAGACCCAGTCCTTACATGCTTCTAGTGGCTAATGTTAAAAAAAAGAAACATAAAACCAATCGTTCAGTCATTCCCGCTGTTACTCACGTTGATAACTCAGCTCGAATCCAAACAGTTAACTCTAAAACAAATCCTCGCTATCATTCGATCATTAAAGCCTTTGATAAACTTTACAATTGCCCAGTTATTATCAACACTTCTTTTAATGTTCGTGGCGAACCGATTGTTTGTACGCCTGAAGATGCCTATATTTGCTTTATGCGCACAAACATGGACTATCTACTACTAGGTAATTTTTTACTTGATAAATCCAATCAAAAAGAATTAAAAGAGGCTAATGACTGGAGGCAGCAGTTTAAGCTGGACTAAGATGATCAAAGATTATAAAAATTTCGGTTTAATAGTCGGTAGTTTAGTTGCGATTTTTGGGGCAAACAATGTTATTTTCCTATTCCTCTCTTTATTTCTATTACTACCAGCCTTAATCTATCCCAAGATCTTAGAGTTGCCTTACAAACTTTGGATGAAACTAGCTGATATTTTAGGCTTTATCATGACGCGAGTTATCTTAATAATTCTTTTTTATCTAATCTTAACCCCTACTACGATAATCCTTAAGATTATAAATAAAGATCTACTTAACCTAGAGTTTGAACCAAATAAACCATCTTACTGGATAAATAAAGACAAGCTTGACAAAACATCACTCCTCAAACAATATTAACTTATGAGTAAAACATCCTTAATTAAAGAGTTTCTCTCTTTTCTTGTCGAAAGAAAAAAATGGTGGTTAGTACCGATTGTCTTAACCTTGCTACTGATAGGTGGTTTACTGATTCTAGCTGAGGGGTCGGTCATCGCTCCCTTTGTTTACACCATCTTTTAACTTCCTTGACAAGATCAATTTTATTGGTAATACTGATAGTAAACAATGAATTAGAGGGGGGTGAATAGTTGCATGAAAAAAATATTACTAGCATTAACTTTAGTTTTTGTTTTTGTTGGAACTGCCATTGCAGCTCGAACAGCCACTCCTTGGGTTACCACCGGTGAAGATGGTGTCGGTGTTATCCCTTATCTTTGGTCAGATGCCACTGGCACCCGAATCATGTTCGTAGATTTTGAATCAAAGAATTTTGACAAAGTTGAGTATGTTTACTACAACCTTGAATATGATACCTCCGAGCAACACACCAAAAGGGGAGTAGAAGGCTCATTTATGCCTTATAAAAGCTCTCCAGACGGCGAGTTCGAAGGGGTTCCTTATTATCGAAAACGTTTAGACATGGGAACTTGTTCCGGCATTGACTGTGTTTACTTTAATAACCCAACCAACGTCAAACTAACCGTCAATACCAATATGCTTGATGGTCAAGTCGATCAATACACTAAAGTCATTAGCTTCCCTAACGATCTTTGGAACTAACAACATCTAGCTACTTTATTACCAAACGGAAAATAGTAGCTAGATTAGTATCTGAAGTTAACCTATTATTATTTAAATCTTTGTTTGGCTGATTCTTGATTGTAACCAGGATTACTGGTTAATTTAAATGACTGCCCCAGCATTACTTCAGCTGCTTTGATCAACTCTGTCTGTTTGTTAGTCAAACCATCAACCACAGCTACTGTACTTAGTTCTCCCGACTTAATGTATCCCAACACTTGACCACCACCTGCTGGGGGAGTTAAAACAATCTTCCCCCGTTGGCTATAATCAATCTTAAATCCTGCTGGATAGATAACTTTATAACCGTCAGCATTGTTCTCTAACACCGACCATTGTTTGAACTGACTACCAATCCACTCCGCTTGATCCTCGTCTCCTAGAACTTCTTCTTTTTCTACTCTTATTTTTTTGTATACGCCAGAGTCATCAAGCTGAAACTGCTCTTTTTGGCCTTTAAATATAGGTAATAGAAGCATTGAGATACAAACACCACTCAACGTCACTGCCAGAAACGTTTTTACTACATTTTGAAGCATGCTAAAGAACCCTTTTCGGCTTGAAAACCATTAAGTGTGTAATTGGTAATAATTTAGGTAATCTATAATGTGTAACCAAAACAAATTTTGATTCAAAACCCTTTACAATTTCTTCAGGAGTGTAATCTTTAATGGTTACTTGAGATTCAATATTTGCATTAATTCCCATCAGTGTTAGTAAGGGGTAAAATTTCTCTCTCAGTCCTTCATTTGGAAAAGTAATCACTAACTTACCATTTAACTTTAAAGCCTTATAAGCACCGTTAACAAAACCTGCCAGACTAGACATATGTTCAATTACCTCAGCTGCCAGAACCACATCAAATTGATGCTCTTTAAACGGTAATTTACTGGCATCAGCTACTAATAAATTAATTTTTTTACTTATTTTAGGCTTAATCTTAAGAATTTGTTTTAGTTTATGAAAAGGTTCTTCGATTAAATCTACTCCAGTCACCCACGCTCCTTTTTCAGCCAACTTCATCGATATATATCCAGCCTCACAACCAACGTCCAGTATTTTTTTATTACTAATATTTCCAAGTTCTTTTAAAATCTTCTTAACTCGAATCCTTGAAGGAATTCCCAATAGATCTCGCTTATAATACTCATCCATCGAGTCAATTGCATACATCAATTTAGCTGCATTTTTGTCTGATAACACCTTTTTTGTCATTAATCGATGTTATCATAACAGATACAATTAATATATAATAAAACCCATGAATTTAAAAAAAATAAAAAATATTCATCCAGTTACTGTAATTGTTTTTATTCTTTTTTTCGGCTTTCTTCTTCATAATCTTTTGTTGTTTCCACCTCGGGGCAGCTACGATGCCAGCTCTCACAATATTTATGCAGAGACTATAATCAAAGAAAAACGCCTTCCAATTAGACAAGAAACAGTTCATTTTCATAATCCACCAACTTGGTATTTTTTAGGTGTCGGTTCAATTAAGTTAACTGAAAAACTTTGGAACATCACTGATTGGCGCTCAAGCATTAAGCCTTGGCAAATGACAAACCTATTTTTTGGCTTAGGCTCTTTAATTATCTGGTTTCAGATAAGCAAAATTTTCTTTAAAAAACAAAAACTAAAAAGCTTAAGTTTTATTATTTTTCTTTTTTCTTTCCCAGTCTTTCAGAGAGTTACTGCCATGCTTTCAGTTGAACCAGTCTTAATGTTTCTATCAAGCCTTACTCTCTATTACTACTTAAGCCAATGTCTGAGAAAAAAAATCGAACTCAAACAACTCTTAGTAATCGGCGCACTTTTAGGTTTATCTATGGCTGTAAAAATCACCAGCTATGCATTTGTTATTACTTTTGGCTCATTAATGTGTTTAACCATATGGCTTAAGGATAAACAAAGTTTTATCAAAGCCTGTCTATCAGGCTTAGTAATTGCAGCCATGATTTTTTTAATTTCCGGCTGGTTTTACGTTTACAAAGCTGGTGCTTATGGTTTATTCACCTCTGGTAGAATTTACTTATCACGAATTCAACCAGAGAGTTTCTATTTTGATATTCCCTTTAAATTAATGATGAATTACCCTGTTCGCCCTCATATGGGCAATCGTTTTATTCCCGTATTATATGTTGATTTCTGGGGAGATGCCTGGAACTATTTTTCTCAAACTCGATATGGAGTTGAGATTGAACACATAAGGAGTGGTGCCTATACATATTATCCAGACTTACGCTTAAACCATCTAACTCGTCAAGTTAGAGTTAACCTAATTACCACCTTTGTTATGCTAATCTCTTTTGCAATTATTTCCTATAGAAAAATACTGAAAATGCATAAAAAGAGGTTTTCTAAAAGCTATTTCCAAAGTTTGAGCTTATTTCTCCTTTTCTGGGTCTCCTTTTTAGGCTACTTTTACTTTCAATCAAGAGCACCTAGTTGGGATGGAAGCAATATTAAGCCTTCTCATCTGGTCTATATCTGGCCCATACCAGCCCTTTTTACCGCAGATTTTATCTTTTCCTTAAAGTCAAAATTATTGAGAAACATCTTATTGATCATCCTCATCCCCATTGTCGGATTAAATATATGGTTTAGTTGGTTTTAATCTATGAAAGTAAGCATTATTCTTCCTACCTATAACGAAACTGGCAACATAGTCAACTTAATTCAAACTATTAACCGTCAACAAGATTTAAAAAAACATCAACTTGAGTTCGTGGTTGTTGATGATAATTCCCCAGATGGCACTGCTACCACGGTTAGGCAAGCAAAAAAACTTCCCATAAAATTGATTGTTAGAAAAAATCAACGTGGACTAGCCACTGCTATTTTAGCTGGTATCAAACAATCCACAGGGAAAATCATTGTTTTAATGGACACAGATTTTAATCATCAACCCAAAGATATTAGTCAGTTAATCCAACCGATCATGGCTAAAACAGCAGATTTAGTTATCGGCTCAAGGTACATAAAGGGGGGAGGAATGCATATCACTGAGGCTGGCGCTTTTCAGTTTTTAGCTTCCAAATATGGCAATTATTTTGTTAACAGGATACTACTAGGGCTACCAGTTCATGAAAGTTTATCTGGGTTTTTAGTTTTTGATAAAAAAATATTAAAAGATATTGATTTAAATAAAATATTTCAAGGTTATGGTGACTACTGCATTCGACTTTTACACAAAGCCTTTACCCTAGGCTACAAACTAACTGAAGTTCCAGTCATCTATGGCAAACGTCAATATGGAGAAAGTAAATCTAGACTAATAAAGATGATGATCGACTACTTTAAAACTGCCGTTCAACTAAAGTTAAACTCATAATCATTTAAATTCGCTCATAAAAACTTAAGTTCCCAGGTGAAATATATTCTTCGACTAATTTCCTAATAAAATTAGACTCCAGTTCTTTTTCAATCAGCTGAATCAATTCTAATTGATTACCTTCTCTTAATAATTTTATTCGATTACTATCAATCACCACCAAATCTGCTTCCTCAAGCCATTGTTGCATCATTTCATCATTCCAAAACCCTAAAGTTTTCGTAGTTTCAGTATCTTCAGTCGGTTTATAAAAATTCGTGTGATTTAATAAAGGATAATAATAGCTCACTTTTCCTGCTAAATATAAAGACATTGGATCAGTCAACCAGACTATCTTATCTTTATCTTTAACAATTTCTTTCAAAGGATTAATTGATTCATTAAGCAATCTTAAAGCTGGCTTTTTGCTCATTGGAGTATAAATACTCGCAAATCTAATATTAACCGGAATTAATAAAACCAGAAACAAATATAATACTGACAATCGAGTCATCACCTTTTTATCTAAAAATGGCGTTATCAAACTAGCAATTATCACCACCACCATTGGAGCTGTGTAAGCAAAATAACTAACAATCTGTCTCGGTGATAACTTAAAAGCTCCCCAAGCGTGAGCTAAAAAATTAATACCAGTTATAAATAGAAAAAATAACCACATCTGTTGTCTAACTCCAGAGTTAATATATCTAATTACCTGTTTCCAATTTTTCATCATCAACCAACCAATCCAAGCTATAGCCAAAAAACAAATATAATAAATCACTCCAAACTCCATTAAAGCTCTAACAAAATGTTGAAATTCTCTCAAGTTGCTTTGCCAATAAATATTTAAAACATTTTGCTCAAGCTGGCTCACCGGTAAGAGCAAGCTTACTCCAGGGAAATTTTTTAAGATATTTAAAGTTCCTGGATAACCTGGCCATATAAAAATAGCTAAGGTTCCTAAAGATATAATTAAGTTTTTTACCCACAGACCCCTTCGTTTATTTAAATGAAAAAACAACCAAACTAAATAAATGACTAGAGTAAACAAAAAGTTTTCCCTCACCACCAAAGCCATTGTCAGCCAAAAAGATCCCCATAAATATTTTTTATCAAATAGCTTTAAAAAAGCTAACAACAGGAATAACACAGCCAGTGACTGTGTTACTGCCGAAGAGAAATAGAAAATTACTACCGGTAACAAACTCAAAATCATTAAGGTTAACTGCCCAGTTTTTTTATTACCAATTTTTTTTGCTAATAAGTAACTTATCCTGAGAATAAACAATCCTATTGCAAATGACTGCCATCTAGCCACTAAAAGATTTGGTCCCAACAATTTTTGCCCCAAACCATACCATAAAAATCCTCCAGGCATATGTTGATAGAAAAACTCAGGTGTCGAGTAGTAACCTATCTGACCTGTTGCCATCAACCAGCCTTTAATTAGATACTTAGACTCATCAATATAGCTAATGTTATAAAAGACTCCATAAACGCCTACCACTAACCATATCCCGATTGCCACCAAACTCATCAATCGCCAACTACCCAAATTAAACTTAAACCAAGATCTCATGATCAGTCCATTGTACTTCAGTCATTTTGATCAAACAAGATAAACTGCAGGATTGATAAAAATTGTAATGATATAATCTGTATATGAAACAACGACTTTTAATAGTTTCTGAAGACATAGCCCAAATTCAGATTCTAAGTGGAAAACTCGGAAGAACATATTCATTGATTTACCAAAATCTCTTAAAAATTAAGCTTAGAGTTACTATCTTTTTATTAAAATCAAAGTATCAAGTTACTCTATTAGCTTCCGACAGCTCTAAACTCAAACACTCTACTTCTATTCAATACAGCCAAGCAATTGATCCCCATAGACTAACTAAGTACAAATCCTTAGCTTGGAACTTAACTAACAAAATTACCAAAACTATTATAAAAGCAGATAAAACTTTTACTCTGCATCAATCAATTCCCTTAATCAAGCTCTGGGAAAACAATCTTTCTCTCATAATAATGTATCGATATTTATCTTATCTAGAATTAATAGATCGGACTTTAGAGTCAAAAAAATACGATGTTGTTTTAATCCTAGGTCAAAGTTTTCAAGAAAAATTAGCTAAATTTTATTCAAAGACCTACAAACTCAAATTATTAAATTTTTCTTGGCCTAATTTAAACTTTGTTAATCAATGGCTTTTCTATTACTTTCGGTATCGTGAACTAACAAAAAAAATTAATCATTTTAAAAACCAGTCATTAAAATCAAAAGCCAAACTCAAGCTTTCCACTTCTCCAATATTATTAAGTGTTGATTTTTATCGTCACTTAAAAACTTTAGTCCCTGTTTATAATCAATTAAAAAAACTCAATCTCAACCCTTGGCTGACTACTGATGACTCGTCTATAAAATCTCGCTTAGATCGTTTTAAACTTCATCAACCAAACTATCTTTTTCTAGCTTCATTTCTCCCTCAAAACTATCTGAATATCAATTTATCTGCTTGGAAAAATTCAGTTAACCATATTCATCAAAAGACCAAATCTCTTCTAACATCTAATTCATCCAGTCTTGATGATTTTCTTTTAAAAGAAATTTTTAACGAAATATCTCCCCTTATCAAACATGGCTTGATTGTCAGCAAACTTTACTTAGCTGCTGGTGAACAACTCTTTAAAACTTTAAAGCCCAAGTGTGTAGTGGTTGTAGCCGATACTCGTTTAGTCGAGTTGACTCTGTCGCATCTAGCCAAAAAATATCATACTCCCTCACTCACAGTCTCTTCTAAAACTATGATTTTTGATGAAGAGACCTATCAATTCAATGCCACAGATTTATTCTCAGTCACTGGCAATCAAGCCAGAGATCAACTTATAAAGGTCAAAGTTCCCAAGGGAAAAATTCACGTTTTAGGTGATCCGCGCTATGATTACTTTAAACTTCTTGAGAAAAACTTTTCTCCTTCTCAAGTTTATCAAAAACTTGGCCTCAAAAACTCAACTAAAAAAATTATCCTTTTAATCTCTTTTCGTTCCAAATCTGAAATTCCTAAAGAGGAGAAAAAAGATTTTTTTATTTTTTCAAGTCAAGCAGTCAAACAACTTGGATCCACTATCTTAGTTGTCAAGCCTCACCCAACTGAAAAACGATCCAACTTACTCCAAGAGTTAAAGGAGTGGGGGATTACCAACGCTATCGTGGCTGACAACAACCAACTAGAACTATTTGATCTTCTAAAAGTCAGCTCAGTCGTTGTCTTGACTTGGTCGATGACTGGCCTTGAAGCAATGATGTTAAATAAGCCAGTTATTAGCCTCAATCCTCATTCAAAAGATTATGATAAATATATTCCATATATAAAAAATTCAGCCGTCGCCGAAGCTAACTCAGCTGAAGAACTAATAAAACACTTAAAAATATTAACTAACCAAGATCATCTCCAAACGAAAGCCTTACTTAAACGAGGAACTCAGTTTACTAAAAAATATATTCGCCCTTATGATGGTCAAGCTAGTCAAAGAATTGTAAACTTAATCAAGCAAATTATCTAATCGTCAAACCGCCATCAATCACCATATTTTCCCCTGTTACATAACTAGCTAGATCTGAGGCTAAGTAAAGAATAGCTCCACTAACCTCGTCCTTTTTAGCCATTCTTCCCAAGGGTACGTTTCTAGAGTAGGCGTTCACAAAAGCTTCAGACTGCTTATCATAAATTCCTCCAGGAGTAACACTGTTAACCCTAACTCCCTTATCAGCCCAATATGTTGCCAAATATCGAGTTAACGAAATAACTCCACCTTTCGAAGCGGCATAAGCTGCGGGTAAACCCATCTTTTTACCTCTGTATTTACTCTCTTCATAAATTCTAAAATCAGGTCCCACCACTCCATAAATCGAAGCTAAGTTAATAATCGAACCTTTACCCTGTTTAACCATGACTTCTCCAATAATCTGACTACAAAGCCAAACTCCAGTTAGATTAACTCGCAAAATATGCTCCCAATTACCTAAAACTTGATCTTTTACTTCAGCCGAGGCTTGTTTCTGCCCACCTGGTGTGGCCCCTGCATTATTTACCAGTACATCAATTCTTCCATATTTTTTTAATACCCCCTTCACCGCCCGATTAATCGACTCTTCAGAAGTTACGTCTAACTTAAACTCTGCTCCTTCCACCACATCAGTCACCACTACTCTAGCTCCAGCTTCTTTAAAGGCTTTAGTATGTTCCGGCCCTTGAATTCCCAATCCTCCTGTAATCAATACCACTTTATCCTTTAATTTAAACATATCATTAGACATAACTCTCCTTAATTTATAGTTTAACTACTTTACCTTTTTTACTTGATTCTTTAGCTACTTCTACAATTTCTAAAACATGTCTAGCTTCTGCACTTGTTATTAATAGTTTGTCTTTACCCTCAATCACCTCAATAAAATGCTTAACTTCATCAACATACATCTGATTTTTATCAAAACCTGATTGTTCTAACTTACCAAAGTCCCAATTCAAATTACCCTTTTCTCCAATAATTTGGCAATTTCTAATATAATCACGACTAGCATAATCAAGGTGAATCGAGCTTATTGCTCCTGACTGATGCTCTAAAATCATCTCAGCTATAGCTTCTGTCTCGATTTTAAGTTCTGGCACCTGTTTTACTATCCCAAACACTTTTTTTACTTTACCCAATAACCAAACCACATAGTCAATTTCATGAGATAAGTCTAATAGCACTCCACCACCCAAATCTTTTCTAGCTCCGTAATTTTCCCGATAATCAACTCCCGGTCTCCAGTCAGGCAAATAACTTCCGGCCACAACTCTGGCAGAATATATCCTCCCAAGCTTATTTTTCTCCAGTTGCTCTCTTATCTTTTTCAAGTTTTTTTCAAATCTCAACTGATATCCAACCATCAATAGCTTACTTTTTACCTTAGCCTCTTCTAGTAATTTATCCACTCCTTCAAGATTGTGAGAAATAGGTTTTTCCAAAAAAACATGACAATCATTTCTTAAAGCAATTGTTGCCGGCTCTAGATGTAGGGAGGTTGGAGTACAAACAAACACTCCCTCTGGCTTTTCTTTTCTAATCAGTTGCTCTAAGTCGTCATTCCGATGACAATCAACCACTTCATGACCAAGGTTTAATAGATTTTTTTTGTGTCTACTTCCAATTGATCCTAATCCGACAACAACAAACTTCATTTAATCAAGTTTAACTTTACTCAGTAAGTTTTTAATCTGCTCTTTAGTCAGTAATTTTTTTGGTTTAACTCCTTCACTGGGAACACTTTTACCACCCAGCTTTTTGTAATACTCAAAAGCCTTATTCACCACGTCATCAGCCTTATCGGGATAATCTATTAATAAAGGTAAAACATACATATCATCAAGTTCCAAAGCTTGCTCTGCCTCTGTTCGAGTCACAATTTTTTCAAACAGTTTTTCTCCAGTTTTTTTCCCTGTCTCCTTAAACTTAAAATTCTTTTGACCATATTTTTCAATCAACACTTCGGCTAAATCAATAATCTTTAAAGCTGGCATCTTCAGGATAAATACCTCACCTCCTTGGGCCATGGCTGCCGCTTTGAAAATTAATTTTACTGCCTCTTCAATCGTCATAAAATAACGAACCATTCTTTTATCTGTAATCGTCAAAGGTCCTCCCTTTTTAATCTGATCCATAAAAATCGGCACTACACTACCAGATGAATTTAAAACATTACCAAACCTAACGCTAGCAAAAACTGTTTTAGCCTTTCCCTTAAAATAATCAGCTCCTACCGTCAATCTTTCAGCCAACAACTTACTGGCTCCCATAGTACTAGTTGGATTAGCTGCTTTATCAGTTGAGATATTAACAAATGTCTCAACTTCATTTTCCAAAGCAGCTTCCAAAATATTCTGTGTCCCAATCACATTGGTCTTGACCGACTCAAACGGACTATATTCATTTAAAAATACATGCTTTAATGCGGCTGCGTGAAAAATCGTCTCCACTCCTTTAGTAGCCCACTTAACTCTATCTTTGTCTCTGACATTGCCCAGTAAAAACCTAACTTTTTTATTCCCTTCATACTGCCTCATTGCCTCAAATAAACTTGCCTCATTATGATCAAAAATTCTTACTTGCTTGGGATTATAATCTCTTAAAAGCTTCTCGACTAAAACAGATCCTATTGAACCGGTTCCTCCAGTCACCAAGATCACTTTTCCATCTATACTTCTATGACTCATAAGCTGTATTTTATATCTTTATTTAATAAAAGTCTTGACCTAATACATTATATTTTCCCAATCTCTCTTCGACTAACTCAAAAGTACTCACATCACCTATCTTGTCCCAACTATACTTATACTTCCTTTTAAAATTATTCTTCAAAAACCTAGCGTTATTAGTTCGACCATCAATCAAGATCATTGTTCCTGGCAGAAAAGTCGACTCCATTAAAAGTAAATCACCAGCCATCACTGTTCTTTCATCACACTTAAAACTCAGACCTTTAATTTTCCCTTTAACATCTTTAGGATCTGGAGCGTCAAGATAAATAAAATCTGGAATTACATCTGGCAAATTATCATAATAATGGCATAACTGATCCTGATATGTCCCGATCGATACAGAGCTATAATGAAAACTTACTAACCTTGATAATTTTTTTGGTAGTTGTTTTCGAGTGTACTCTAGCCATTTTTTAGAAGCATCTACGCTAAATAGCTTAAACAAATATCTATTCCTAATCTCCGGCTTAGGCTTTAGTCTGCTCCAATCAGCTTTGTTTTTCTCTAAAGCATCCGCTATCACCAAAGTTGAGTAACCTACTCCAAACTCCAACACGGTCATTGACTTTCTCTGTCTGATTAACTGATGTAAACGAATCAAATCTTCTGTCTCTGGGGCAAAAGGATCCCTCTTATCTCCTTTTACCTGCTTGAAATTAATCAGTTTATCCAACTGATTGGACTTAATGTAATCAGATATATTTTTTTTAGTCATCTATCGCATTATAAACCAATACCATATAATAGACATAATCATGTATAAGCAGAAGAAAATTTTAATTACCATCTGTGCAAGGGGAGGCTCCAAGGGTATCCCTGGTAAGAACATCAAGCCCTTAGCTGGCAAACCTTTAATTACCTACTCTATTAAAACAGCTCAAGCTTTCAATTGGGCTGATCAGATTATTGTCTCCACCGATGATCAACAGATTAAGCAAGTAGCTGAGACAGCTGGCGTCAAAGTTCCTTTTATTCGCCCAGCTCATCTATCAAACGACACTGTCAGCCGAGTTGATGCCATTGTCCATGCGGCCAAACAAGCGGAAAAACATTATAAAACTAGCTTTGACATTATCATGGATCTGGGTGTCACTTCTCCTCTAAGAAACCAGCAAGATATGGAGGCAGTCATCAAAAAACTGGTTGATACTCCTCAGACAGACTCTGTTTTCACCGTTACTCCTTCAGATAGAAGTCCTTACTTTAACATGGTCGAACCAGACGATTCAGACTATGCTCATCTTAGTAAAACTCCAAGCAAAAGAGTTACCGCCCGACAACAAGCTCCAAAAGTTTACGATATGAATGATAGCATTTATGCTATCTGGAAAGATAAGCTCTACAAGCATAACAAGGTTAGACTGCCTCGCACTCGAATTCACATCATGCCTGAAGAAAGATCAATTGATATCGATCGTTTAGTTGATTTCAAACTGGCTGAGTTCTTGATCAAAGAACAGGAAAAATAATCAACAAACCAAGGGCAACAACAAGTTAATTACCTTTTTTAAAATCACTCCATTTTAACTGTTCACCCACATTAATATCTTGTTTAGCTATATTTCCTAACACCTTTTTAAAATTTACTGCTTTAATCTGTCCAGTTCCTGGTCTTTTTACCCAGATATTATCCATGGTTAACTTATTTCCTTTTTTAATCTCTTTGATTGTTACTACACAGGCATAAGCAAAATCAATAATATCTTGCTCATCAGACAAAATTTCTTTAGTGCCTCCCAAAGCTTGATAAACTGCCTTAGATCCTTTAACTAGTTCTTCAAGTTCACTTGGATCAATTGAAATAGCAATGTCAGGTCCAGGCCAAGTTTTATCACTAGTAAAATGTTTTTCAATCACACTAGCTCCTAAGGCCACTGCTGCCAAACCAGTATAAATACCCAACGAATGATCGCTCGAACCAACTACAGCTGAAGGGAAAGCTTCTCTTAAAATTTTAATAGATCCCAGTCGAACTTTTTCATAGGGAGTTGGGTACATCGAAGTACACTGCATCAGTACGTAAGGAGTATTGTGCTCTTCAAATATCTTTACTGCCGGGGCAATTGACTTAAGATCATTCATACCAGTACTCATGATTACTGGCTTACCCATCTTAGCAATGTGTTCTATCAATGGATAATTATTACACTCCCCAGAACCAATCTTAAAAGCTTCAACTCCAAACTTCTTTAGTCTATCAGCTGCCGCTCTAGAAAAAGGCGTACATAGATAAATCATCCCCTTACTCTCTACATAATCTTTAACTTTCTTAGCTTCTGCTTCTGACAAAGAACAACGAACCATAATATCCCAAATATTCTCGGTTGTATGTCCAGGTACAACTTTTTTAGCAACCGGCACCATTTCGTCTTCTACTACATGTGATTGAAACTTAATACACTCAGCTCCAGCTTTTTTAGCATCATCAACCATTTGGATCGCTTTTTTAATATCACCCTCATGATTAATACCTACTTCAGCAATTACAAAAGGTGGCTGGGCTGGTCCAATTTTCCTCCCCGAGATAGTAATTTCATTAACTCTTTGTTTTTTCCCTGTCACAACTCACCTTTCAATTCTATTAATTAACATTATTTCAGTATAATATACCATAGCTATGCGTAAAATCTTTATTGTCATCGAAAGGCGAGCTGATTATAGTCGCTACAAACCCATCTTGGAGTTACTAGATAAAGACCCTTTCTTTCAAACCCATCTAGTGGTTACTGGGATTAACTTACTGAAAAATCACGGCGAAGATATAAAAAAGATTATCTCCGATGGCTTTACCATTCAGGCTACTTTACCCATGTTTAAAGATAAGCAACCAGATAATGGAGCTGAAATGGTTCGATCAATGTCTCGTTTCATGACCTCAGTAGTTGACGAACTAGAAACTGCCAAACCTGATCTAGTTTTAACTGGCTTTGATATTGGCGCTAATTTAGCTACTACCGTAGCCGCCGCCCACATGAACTTACCAGTTGCCCATATTCAAGGTGGAGAAATTACCGGCAATATTGATGAAAGCTTACGTCACTCCATGAGTAAATTTGCCCATATTCACTTTCCTGCCACCAAAAAAGCCAAAGCTAGGTTAATTCGCATGGGGGAAAATCCTAACAACATTTTTGTAGTTGGTTGCCCTTCACTGGATTTACTAGTTAATTCACCTAAAGTCTCCACCAAAGATCTTGAAAAAGAGCTTGACCTTGATTTGTCTCAACCAACTGCACTAGTTATTCAACATCCCGTTACCAGTGAAGATACTCAATCTTTCGATCAAATTAATCAAACCATTCAGGCCATTCAGTCTTTAAATATTCAAAGTTTATTTCTACTACCCAACAATGACGCCGGTTATTCAAAGATTATTAAAAAAATTAAAGACTCCAATCTCAAATGGGTTACTAGTTTACCCATTGAAAAATTCGTCAATCTTTACCGCCATATAAAAGTCATTGTCGGCAATTCAAGTTCTGGTATTCATGAAGCCGCTACTTATAAAGTACCAGCTGTTAATATCGGCACTCGTCAACAAGGTCGGGAACGCGCTCGTAACGTCATAGATGTTGATTATGACAAAGCAGAGATTGAAACAGCCTTAAAAAAAGCTATCTTTGATCAGGAGTTTAGAGCCTCTCTTAAAGATCTAAAAAATCCTTACGGTGATGGTCAAACCGCTCCTAGAATAGTTAAGACACTAAAGAGTTTAGATCTAAACAAACTGGACTTACAAAAACATTTTTATGAGTAAATCAATCTTAATTTTAGGTGGCACTGGATTTTTGGGTAAAAAACTAACTATTTTACTAAAAAAAAATAACTACCAGGTAGTTTCTACCGGTTCAGAACTAGACATTCTCAATAAAAATCTCTTAGTTAAAAATCTATCAGAAAAACATTTTGACTATCTAATCAATGCCACTGGCCAAAAAACTAATCCAATCAAAAACTGTCAACTACAAAACACCAAAGGAATACAAAACTTAATTTCTCTTCAAAAGCAATTTAATTTTCACTTAATTCATATTTCCAGCTTACTTACCTTAAAGCCTGAGTCAGACTACGCTAAACTTAAACTCAAAGCAGAATCAATCATCAAAGCAAATCTCTCCTCTAAAAAATTCTTAATCATTAGATTATCAAACCTATACGGCCCAAACCAGAAAAAGGGCTTAATTTCTTACTTAATTAATCAAATTAATAATAGACAATACAGTTTCAGTTTTAGCGATAACGATGGTAGTTTAACCAGGTACTTTCTTCATATAAATGACGCTTCAAACAATATCGTCAAAATGATCAATTCTCAGCTAGTCGGTATTCATAATCTATCTGGTCCTGAAAAATACAGTCTAAAACAGTTAATTACAGCTTTAGATAAAATAGTAGCTCATAAGATTTCCGCCACTTATAGCTTGAAAAAACCACTAGACAATATTGATACAGAGTTTGAAGCTTCAGGCTTAACTTATGAGCATAACTTAAAAGATTATTTAACTAAAAGTATCAAGGCATAGTCATGGCTCAGGTGGTTCGCATTATTCCCAAGTTAGACATTAAAGGCCCTAACTTAGTTAAAGGTATTCACCTAGAAGGTTTAAGGGTTTTAGGTAAGCCTGAGGATTACGCAGAGTATTATTACCAAAATGGGGCTGACGAACTACTCTATATGGATGTAGTTGCCAGCCTTTTTGAACGCAATAGCCTGGATAAAATTATACAAAAGACCGCCAAAACTATTTTCATTCCTTTAACCGTTGGAGGAGGGATAAGAAGCGTTAAAGACATCAAAAGAGTCTTGCGTGCCGGGGCAGATAAAGTGGCCATCAATACTGCAGCAATTAACAATCCTAAGTTTATTGCTAAAGCTGCCAATATATTTGGCTCATCAACTATATCAATTTCTATCGAAGCCTCAAAACAAAGCGATGGGGAATACTTAGCTTTTACAGACAATGGCCGTGAACATACTGGAGTAAAAGTTTTTGATTGGGTCAAGCAAATTGAAAAACTAGGGGCCGGAGAAATAATAATTACTTCAATCGACAAAGAGGGGACCGGTCAAGGCTTTGATCTCAACTTAACTCAAAAAATTACTCAATCTGTTTCTATCCCTGTAGTTGCTTGTGGAGGTGCCGGAAAACTTGAAGACATCAAGGCTGTGATCCTAGAAGGGCAGGCCAATGCCGTTTCTCTAGCTTCAGTTCTGCATTACGAATATGTGGCTAAACACAAAAAAAATCATGACAAAAACGAGGGCAACATTGAATTCTTAAATAGTGGCAAAACTTATAACCAAGTAAAAACCTTAAGTATTTTAAAGATTAAGAAATACCTTCAACAAAATAATATTCCTTGTAGGCTTTAATGAAAAAATCAAACGACTATATCGCCATCATTGACTATCAGCTCAGTAATTTATTTAGTGTCAAACACGCTCTTGATTCTCTTAAGGTAAACTCAGTTATTACTTCAGATCCAAAGGTTATTTTAAAAGCCAAAGCCGCTATTCTTCCTGGAGTTGGAGCTTTTGGAGATGCCATGAACAACTTAAAAAAGCTTAATTTGATTGATCCTATTAAACAATTTATCAAAACCGAAAAACCTTTTATGGGTGTTTGTTTGGGCCTTCAGTTACTTTTTTCTACTAGCTTTGAATTTGGTCAACACCAAGGCCTGAATATCATTAAGGGTCAGGTTAAAAAATTTCCAAAATTAAATAGCCAGCAACTACTCATTATCTCTCCACAAATTACTTGGAATCAGATTTATCACCAAAAAACCAATCAGAATAACTGGCAATCTTCCCCCTTAAGCACTTTAAAAAATCATCAGTATATGTATTTTGTCCATTCTTATTATGTTCAGCCAGAAGATAATAATCTTATCTGTTCTTACACTGACTATTCAAACTTTAAATACTGTTCCAGCCTAATCAGCAAAAATATCTTTGCCGTTCAGTTTCATCCAGAAAAAAGTGGCCCACAAGGAATTGAGATATACTCTAACTGGATTTATAATTAAGTTCCTATGGTGCAAAAGCTTAAAACATATTACGGATTACCTGAAAAAGTCTTTTTCTGTAAAGTCTGTACCACCTCAAATCAACGCCCTTCATCAGAGATAGAATTTAAACATAATATTAAAACTAAAAAGAAAACTCTCCAGTTTAATAACCAAGGTGTTTGTGACGCTTGTCAGGTAGCCGAGAAAAAAGAAAAAATAAATTGGCAGAAACGGGAAAAAGAATTATTAATTCTCTTAGATAAACACCGAAAATCTGATGGGTCTTATGACTGCATTGTTCCAGGTAGTGGCGGCAAAGACAGCGCTTTTGCGGCTCACGTTTTAAAGTACAAATATGGCATGAATCCCTTAACCGTTACCTGGCCGCCAATTTTATATACAGATTATGGTTTAAAAAACTTTAAAAACTGGGTGGAAATTGGTGGTTATGACAACATTACCTTTAAACAAAATGGACAGACAATGAAGTTATTAACCAAACTTTCAATTGAAAATCTGCTTCATCCATTTCAGACTTTTATTTTAGGCCAAAAGAACATCGCCCCTAAAATTGCTTGTAAGTATAAAGTCCCTCTTGTTTTTTTTGGTGAAAACGGCGCCGAATATGGCAATCCCATAGCCGACGATAATCTCTCAATAAGAGACAAGTCATATCATACATTTAAAAACCTCAACAATCTTTATCTTGGGGGAGTAAAAGTTAAAGAATTGATTGACAAACACAACTTAAGATTATCCGATATCATGACTTTCTTACCTCCACATTGGAAAGAAGTAGCCAAAAACAAAATCGAAGTCCAATATCTAGGTTACTACTTAAAATGGATTCCTCAAGAATGTTATTATTATGCCGTTGAAAATACAGGCTTCCAAGCTCGGCCCTTCAGAACTCAGGGGACTTACAGTAAATACAATAGCATTGATGACAAAATAGATGATCTCCACTACTTCACCACTTATATAAAATTTGGCATAGGCAGAGCCACCTACGACTCATCTCAAGAGATTAGAAATCGGCACTTAACTAGGGAGGAAGGCCAAGCTTTAGTCAAACGCTTTGACGGGGAATTTCCCGACAGATATTTTAAAGAAATCATGGACTATTTAGACATGAAACCAGAGCACTTTATGAAGCTATGCGACCAATTCCGCTCACCTCACTTATGGAAAAAAGTAAATGGCAAATGGAAATTAAGACATACTGTTAATCTTGACGGCACTGACGACTAACAACCTTTAGCCAATAAACTAAGTTTTGTTCACCATTGTTATTCTAAATCCGGTTGATTTGTCTATATTATTAACCACTTTTTTTTGTTTCCACTCAGCCAATCGTTGGTAAAGGCTTAAAGATAAACCTCCTATCAAATCAATCACTCCCACCCATGGAGTGTCATAAACCACTGGCTCAATTGTTAATATTTTAAATCCCTGCTTCTCAAAAATCTGCCTAACTTCTTTCAGACAATACTCCACTTTATGATCAGGATCAGCAAAATAGTTTAAGCCCACCTTTTTTTGTAATTTTTTCCAAGGCGTTTCAGAATTAGGAATAGCTATTAAAGCCATCCCTTGTTTCTTTAAGACTCTCTTAATTTCTTTGATAAAAAGTTGCTGGTTCTCAACATGTTCCAGTACATCCAAAGCCAGAACTTTATTAAAAAAATTTGACTCAGCTGGAAATCTTCTTTCAAGATTAGCCGTAATTAACTCAATATTATTAATTCTCTCGTCTTTAACTAAATTTTTTGCAATCTTAAGTTGTTTTAAATCTTGATCCAAACCTACCACTTTTTTTACTTTTCTAGCTATCTTAATAGTTTGTTGACCATTATTACATCCCAAATCTAGAACTACGTCTTTTTTCTTTAAGCTCTTTATATACCAAGGTTTTTCATAAGTTATTAAATGTTTTGGGTGAATTCGATACTTACTTTTGCCCGTCAATTGAGTTAATCTCATCGCCACAGCTGACAAAAGCTTGCTTTTCTTTACTAACCAAATTACTGGATATAATAACTCAATCATTGTATCTAACCAAATTAATTGAAAAAATTGTCTTTAGCTTACTAATCTTATCATGTTACAATAACACATTATGGCTTTTAAAATTACTGTTTTAGCCCCCGCTCACAATGAGAAAGATAATTTAGAGCTTTTTATCACTAAAGTCAAAAAATCTGTTAAGCCACTAACTCGGGACTATGAAATCATCATTGTCGATGATGGCTCAACTGATGGCACCTTTGATCTACTTAAAAAACTTAAAGCCTCTACTCCTCAGCTAAAAGCCATTAAGCTTCGTCGTAAGTCTGGCCAAACCGCTGGTTTAATGGCCGGTGTTAATCATTCAACTGGAGATATCATTGTGATGTTTGACGCCGATCTCCAGCAAGATCCGGCAGATATCAGCAAATTAGTCGAGCCAATCATCAAGAAAAAGGCTGATGTTGCTTCAGGTAGAAGAACCAAGAAAAAACACTCTCTAGTTGTCAAGTTTATTTCCGCCTTTGGCCATATTTTACGCAAAAAATTATTAAATATTGATATCCAAGACACCGCTGTTTCTCCAAATGCTTATAAAAAAGAGGCTTTGGTTAACTTAGATCTATACGGCGAGATGCACCGTTTTTTGGTCCCCATTCTCCACTGGCGAGGTTTTAAAGTTTTAGAGGTAGATGTCAGTCATCATAAACGACACGCCGGCAAATCCAAATACAAACCAACCAAAGCCATCAGAGGTTTTCTAGATCTGATAATTGTTAAGTTTTGGCAAGACTACTCGGCTCGACCCATCCATGTTTTTGGCACTATTGGCTTAGTTTTAATGGCCATTGGCTTATCTCTTGGCCTAGAAGAAGCCATTAGGAAAATTATTTTTCATCAATCAATTATCAATCGAACCGTACCTCTTTTTGCTACTTTTATGGTTATGCTTGGCACTCAATTCCTAGTTTTTGGTATCTTGGCTGACATCTTAATTCGTATTTACTATAAAGATAAACCGAACTACTATATCGAAGAAACAATCAAATGAAAGCGAATAAATCTGAAACTATCTTTATTACCGGCGGGTTAGGCTTTATTGGTGCCTATGTTTGTCAGCGTCTAATTGAGTCGGGTGATCGAGTCGTAGTCTATGATTTGTTTAAATCATTTGTTTCTCCCTTAGTTTCATCCAGTTACCCTCAGTACCTTGAACATCGTTTAAAACCTTTAAAAGAGAAAATTGACGTAATTCAGGGAGATATTCGAGATGGCTTCCGCTTAAAAGAAGTCATTACTCAGACTAGACCAGATAAAATCATTCACTTTGCCGGCTTACCAATAGCAGATATTTCAAATCAATTTCCAGAAGAAGCCATCAGCATTAATTTTCAAGGAACCGCCAACCTATTAAATGCAGTTGTTAATCAAAAAAAGAAAATCAAAAAGTTAATCAATATTTCCTCAAGCATGGTTTATGGAGATTTCAAAACTATCCCTTGCCCTGAAGATCATCCGACTAAGCCAAAAGGTCTTTACGGAGTTACTAAATTAGGAGCAGAACATTTAACTCGAGTTTTTGCCGAAAGAAATGGTTTCCCTTACATCACTATTCGTCCTTCTGCTGTCTACGGTCCAACCGATTCAAATCGTCGAGTTATCCAACTATTTATTGAAAACGCTTTAAAAAACAAGCCAATCGAACTTCATGATGGTGGCACTAATAAACTAGACTTTACCTTTGTTGAAGATCTGGCTGAAGGAATAGTCTTAGCCACCAAAAATGATTCAGTTAAAAATAAAACCTTTAACATGACTCGCGGTCAGGGTAGATCTTTAAAAGCTGTAGCTAATATTGTTAAATCTCATTTTCCTCAAACCAAGATTATCTCAAAACCTTTAGATAAATCTCTCCGTCGTCCCAAACGTGGAGCCATGGACATTTCTAAAGCCAAAAAACTATTGGGATATAATCCTCAGTATTCTTTAGAAAAAGGGATTAAAAAATATATTCAGTTTTTACAATCCATTAATCATTAATGAAAAATATTCCCCTTGGCAGGCCTTCAATTAATCAGCAAGAAGTAAACAACGTTACTAAAGTTTTGAATTCTGGTTGGCTGACCCATGGAGAATACAATCTAGAGCTTGAAGAGCTAATCAAAAAATATTTTCAAGTTAATTACGTTTGTTTACTAAATTCTTGCGCCTCTGCTTTGTTGGTTAGTTTACTTGCCTTAGATTTACCTCCAAATGGGGAAGTCATTCTTCCCAGTTTTACCTTTTCAGCTTCAGCCAACGCCATCGTTCTTGCTGGCTTAAAACCAATTTTTGCTGAAATTGACTACCAAACAGGGAACTTAGATGTTAGTAAGCTAAATAATGTTATTACCAACAAAACAGTGGCTATTATGCCAGTTCATTTTGCTGGTCAATCTTGTGACATGTCGGCTATTATGAAACTAGCTTTAAAACATAAATTAAAAGTTGTCGAAGATTCGGCTGAATGTATTGGTGGCAAATGGAAAAATAAATTCGCTGGAACTTTTGGTGATTTGGGCTGTTTTTCTTTCTGGGCTACTAAAAACTTAACCACTGGTGAAGGTGGCGCAGTGATTACAAATTCCGCTAAGCTGGCCGATAAAATCAAAACCTTATCAGCTCACGGCATCTCCAGTTCAACCCTTCAAAGAGAAAAACAAACAAAGCCTTGGCTTAGAAACGCTACTGTGGCTGGCTATAATTTCAGACTGTCCAATCTCCAAGCAGCAGTTGGGGTAGCTCAGATGAAAAAACTTAAAAACTTTAATCAAAAACGTCGTCAACTATCTCAACGGCTAACAAAAAAACTGTCTCCAATACCTCAAATTATCACTCCCACCGAAGTCAAAAACACTTTTCATGTTTACCAGATGTATGCTATCAAACTAAATGGAGTTGACCGAACAGAATTTATAGCTAAGCTTAAAGCACTTGGTATTCAGGCTAGTGTTCATTTTGATCCACCAGTCCATCGCCAATCTTTTTATAAAAAGTTTTCCACCCAATCTTTACCAATCACTGACAAACTCTCTCAAACAGAAGTTACTCTCCCCATGTATCCAGATATGACTTTCAAAGACATTGACTATATTGCCGCCACTATTAAAAACTTGGTATGAACCTTATCTTTGCCGGTAAAGGAGTTAGAGCTAAAGTTTGTTTAGAATATTTACTCAAAAAACAACTCAAGCCAATCTTAGTTATTGGACAAGCAGGGGACCAGCATGGACTAATCAAGCTAGCAAAAAAACATCGCCTCTCTACTTATATTCCCCAAAATATTAACTCAAAAACTTCCTTTAATAAAATTAATAAATTTAAACCTGATCTATTAGTTTTAGCTGGTTTCAGCCAAATTTTAAAAACTCCAATCATTAACTTACCTAAAAAGGGTACTATCAATCTTCACGGTGGACCATTACCTCAATATCGAGGGGCCTCTGTTTTAAATTGGCAGATTATTCAAGGAGAACGCTCAGGGGGTATCTCAATCATTTTTGTTGATCAAGGCATTGATACTGGCGATATTATTGCTGAGGCTAAATTTCCAATTCTGCCAACTGACACCATTAAAGAGGTTGTTAATAAAACCTTAAAAATATTTCCACCCATGCTTTTAAAAACGATCAAACAAATCGATAAAGATAAGGTTAAAAGAAAAGTTCAAAATAAACAGGTCGGTAAGTACTGGAAAAAACGCCGACCAGAAGATGGTTTAATGGACTTAACCAAAATGACAGCTAAGCAGGTCGATAATTTCGTCCGAGCTCTAACCAAACCATATCCTGGCGCTTTTTGTTATCTAAACGGTAAAAAAATTACCATTTTCAAAACTAAACCATTAATCAAACAAGTTAGTGGTAAGTCAGGCACTATTATTTCCAAATCTTCTCAAGGGCTAGTAGTTAAAACTAAAGATAAAGCCATTATCCTATCTGAATTTGAATAGGCTATAATACGTTTAGTCATTATGTCCAAAACTCTCCTCTCAGTTGTTATCCCCATTTACAATTCTCAAGCCACTATCGGACAGGTTCTAGAAGCCATTTTTCAATCAACTCCCAAAGTCAATTTAGAAGTAATTCTAATTGACGATGGTAGCAAAAATATTTCAAAAATCAAAAAAATAAAATCAAAATTCCCTAAAAACAAACTTAAACTCTACCGACAAAAACATCTAGGGCCTGCTATAGCCAGGAACTTAGGTGCCAAAAAGGCCCGTGGGAAGATTATTGTCTTCTTAGACTCAGACGTTATTCCAGAATCTGACTGTTTATCTAGAATAGTCAATGACTTTAAAAAAGATAACAAACTATCTGCCTTAAATGGCGTTTATTCAAAAAGACCAGCGAATCCTTCATTTTTTACTTGGTACTTTTCTTTATTTAAATATCATCAATGGGTTTGTTCTAATATCAAAGACTACACTGGTTTTTCAACCAAATTAGCTGCTATTAAAAAAGACGTTTTTCTAAACCTTGGAGGGCTTGATGGTCAATATCGGGATGCCTTGGTTGAAGATTATGAATTTGGCTATCGTTTAAGAAACCAAAAATATAAAGTTTTAGTTGACAATCAAGTCTGTGGAGCTCATTTTCACCCAAATTTTAAGCAGTGTTTTAACAATTACTATCAGCGAGTCTATCTATGGCTAAAACTTTTTGGTCAAAGAAAACAATTTGATAACGCTACCACTACTAAATCAGTCGGCCTAGCTAACGGCTTTGGGTTTTTAAGCTTAGTCACTTTACCCCTTGCTTTGTTTTACCAAACCTCTATTCTTTTTATCCTGCCTTTTATTATTGCCTTTACCAGCTTTTTTATTCTCTATGCCGGTTTCCATATGTTTGTTTTAAAAGAAAAAGGTTTGCTTTGGACCATTGCCGCTATTATTACAAGCCTACTTCTTTCCATTCCTTTAGGCTTAGCTTTTATAAAGTTTATTCTTCTCGACAAACTTGGGTTTGGATCTCAATCTCGACAATTATCTATTTAAAAGATTATCTTTAATCATTTGCCCAAGAAGCGACGGGTACTGTTTGGGGTCAGTGGCAATATTATTAGACAAAGCACATTCCCAGGTGCAAACACACTCTCGGTTCTTAATAGATTTATTAATCTTTAGGTTTTTCCCCAACTTAAGAATCTTATTAATATCATAATCGTGTTTTCTTAAATTACCCAATTTATTAGGTAAATACTCACATGGGAAAACATCTCCATTACTTTGAAGCACAATCAATTTATTGTAAGCCTGACAAGTCACTGGCATCTTATCTGTCTCCATAATTTCGGCTACTTGGTTTTTAACCATTTTTGACAAACTTCTAACTGCAATTTTTAATGGTCGATTTTCATCTTTAAACAATTCATTGTAAAACTTAGTCATCTCTCTATATTCTTCAACAGTTACATTCTTAGCTTCTTTATCTCTCGTATCACCTCTAGCCAAAGCCATTAATATATGAGATTTTTTAAAGTATTTTTTACAATATCTAAAGGTTTTTTTAATATGCTTTTTATTAAACGCACTATAGCAAATACCAATATTTACTTTTAAATTACTATGCTTTTTCATTAAAGGTAAAAGTTTCTGATAAGTTTTTTGAATGTTTTTAAAAGCTCCTTTGACTTGGACTATCTCATCATGATCAGCGTCTACACCTTCAACTGACAAAGTGATCCTTAGATGAGTTGTTGGTTTTATTAGTTTTAGAGTTTCTTCAACCATCTTAAAAACTCGATCAGGCAAAATACCATTAGTTGGGATAGTAATTACCTGGACATCGTTATTATGGGAAATATACTCCAGAATTTGTGGTAAATCAGCTCTTAGTGACGGTTCTCCTCCACTAATAGTTAGTTGCTGCAGCTGACCAAAGTTTCCAAAAATCTTTTTTACTTCATCAAGTTTAAGTTCTTTCTTCTTATAAGCGCTATCAATGTTTTTCCAGTTAAAGCACATCTTGCACTTTGCATTACATATCGAAGTAACAAAAAACACTACATATGTCGGTTTTTTTGAAACCACCATGTTATTGGCTATCTTAAACAGGTTTGTCATACATTCTCTTCTATTGTACCTGATAATCACTAATCGTTATAATAGGTTAAATAGGTTGCTATGTCTACAATCATCAAGTTTTTTATTATTTTGATTATATTAAAAGGTATTGTTTGGTCCTTGTTGGTTCCTCTTTGGCATTTCCCTGATGAACAAGCTCATTTTGGTCACGTAGCTTACTTAGCTGAGGGTGGCTCACTGCCATTGGGTGAAAAAGGTCAACTTAATCTAAGTGAAGAGATTGCTATCTCAGAAAAGTTGTTAGGCACTTTTAGAGATGAGAGGGGAAACAATAGTTTTACTTATCATCCAGAGTATAGATTAGAGTATAGCGATTCACTAAATGGCCCCAGTGAAGACGTGATAAAATCGTTGCCAGTCTCATCTAGATCTAATTTTGTTATCAAAGAATCTGCTTATTATCCTCATTTTTATTATCGAATCTCAGCCTTGATTTATAAGGTTTTTGATAACTCAAATTTATTCATTAGAGTTTTTTCAATCAGATTATTTTGGTTGTCTGTGAGCATATTAACTATATATTTAAGCTTCTTAATTTCTAAAAATATTTTTCCTAAAAACAAATTACTTATCATTACCATCTCCTTAGCTACTGCTTTTCAACCGATGTTAAGTTTTGTTTCTTCTGGTGTAACTAGTGACACTCTTTTTAATCTTGCTTTTGCTTTAGTTATTTATTTTAACTTAAAATTATTAACAAAATTCAATAATAAAAACTTAATCTTTCTGATGCTTAGTTTGTCTTTTGGACTGTTAATTAAACAGCAATTTATAATTGCTTTTTTAATCACCACTCCAGTTTTACTAAGACAATTGATAAGAAACCCAAAAATCATTATTAAGCTTTTATTGCTAGTTCTTTTCTCAGTCTTTCTTACTTATTTAATTGAGCCTGAGCTAATTAAGGGAATTATCGATCCACTACTAAATGGGAAAATTCCCTACCTAAACAAAAGAATAAATATTGATCAAGCTCGGCCTGAATATTCATTGCTTGAGCATACTAAATTTACACTTAATCACACTATCAGAGAGGTTTTACCTTGGTATTGGGGTGTGTTTAATTGGCTTGGAGTCGTTTTACCAAGATGGGTAAATAAAATATTAATGAGATTAATATTCATTTCCGGTTTGGGAATATTTATTAAAATAATAAAAATTATTAAATCAAAAAAGGTAACCGCTCAACATCGAAAACTGATCTTTATTCTCTGGACAGTTTTAGCTTATTTTGTTAGTCTTTATCTTTGGGATTTTGATTATATTAAAAACAATGGATTTTCCTTTGGTCTTCAAGGTCGATATTATTTCCCCACGATCATCAGCCACTTAGTCTTATTAATCTATGGCCTTAAGCAAATAGGAGATCTTTTTGGACAAAGATTCTCAAGGCTTCTTCTTTTACTGACCTCTCTCTGGTTTATAGTCCTAAACTACATTGGCTTAATTACCGTCTCAAGTGCCTATTACGATCTATCAAGCTTCAAAAGCTTTATTACTCAGGCCAGTCAATACAAACCATGGTTTGCTAAAGGCATGTGGCTCTCAAGCCTCTTGATTATTTATTTTCTAGTTAGCCTTATCTTTATTTATATATTAATTAAATTTTTCCAAAAGAATGAAAAATAAACTCTTATCCATTCTTTTATTTCTTGCCCTCATCAAGGGATTAATCTGGGTCAGCCTAACTCCTATTTTCCAAATTCCCGATGAACCTAGTCATTTTTCCCTAGTTCAAATTTACAGTGAGATCAAACCTCGCCCTAATCCTAGACAAGGGCATCTAACTCCTCTTGAAGTTTTGAAAGCCTCAGAGATTGTTAATTTTAACTGGCAAATCACTCATCCGGTCTGGCAAGGTCTTAAGCCTGATTGGCAACAATCCATCGCCAATATTCCTGTTAGTGACAAAGTTGATCTTAAGGTAAATCAGTTTCAAACCTCTACTAAAAGACCACCATTATATTACAGACTAGCCACTCCTTTTTATCAAATCGTTTCTAACCAATCACTTGTCATCAGGCTTTTTAGTGTCCGGTTATTCTCTGTTATTATCAGCCTAGCCATTATTTGGTTAAGCTATCAACTATCTTTTCTAATTTTTTCGAATCAATCTTTAGCTTTAGCCACGGCTAGCTTAGTCACTTTTCACCCCATGTTTAGCTATATCAGTTCAGGAGTTCACTATGACCCCTTAGCCACTTTAGTTTTTACTGGTTTTAGTTACACTTTGCTATTATTTCTTAAATCAAAAAATAAACTATACTTTCGTCTCAGTTTTTTACTAGCAATACTAGGTTTATTTGTAAAACCAGATTTAATTGTTTTAGTGTTACTAACACCTCTTTTACTTAGTAAGAAAAGTCAAAAAATATCCTTAGCTATTTTTGTATTAACAGGCATTCTTCTAGCTAGTTTAAGTAATACCTTAATGATTCTAATCTATAATTTTTCAGGAAACATTTTTGTAGACAAAATTATTTACCTAACCAGTCTAAATGAATACATTCTTCAGGCAAACTTTTTCTTCAAATCTATTATCTCAGGGCAATTTTTTCATCAATTTATTAACTATCTATCCTCAACCTGGAAAATGAATTTAGCACAAATATTCCCGTGGTATTGGGGTGTCTTTGGCTGGCTTGAAAAAACCATGCCTAGTTTAGTTTATAAAATATTAAAAGTTATCATAGCCTTAAGTCTCTTAGGTTGGCTAAAGCTTTTTATTTCAAAAATTAAGAAAGTAAAATCGCCCAAACTAAATCTTAAATCAATCACCTTCCTTTTATCAGCCTCCGGCCTTCATTTACTATTAATAATTTTCAACGATTTTCAAGTTTATACCAGGACTGGAACGGTTTTCGGCATTCAAGGACGTTACTTCCTTCTGTCTTTACCCCTTCATATGATTTTATTAACCTTAGGTTTAACTCAACTAGTTTCAAGAAAATATTTTTCCAAGCTATCTCTACTCATTTTTATTGCTAGTTTAGCTCTAAACTTAGTTGGCCTATCTACTCTTTATCAATATTTTGGTTGGGTATGGTAATTAAAAAACACTTCTGGTTTATTCTACCCTTAATTTTCTTAAGCTTATTTGCCTTAAAAACATTTTTTACTCCAGAATATTTTGATGGCCATGATGCTCAAGCTCACCTGGTAAGGCTCTGGCAGTATGATAAAGCCGTTAAAGACGGTCAATTTCCACCCAAATGGGCTGGGGATTTATTGGCCGGTAGGGGATACCCAGTCTTTATCTTTACCTACCAACTTCCATATGCCATTGCTGAAAGCTTTCATTTAATTGGTTTCAGCTTACCTGTTGCTATCAAACTGACCTTAATATTTAGTTATCTTCTTAGCACTCTTACCATGTACGTATTTGCAAACCTTTACTTTAAATCCCGTTTATCTGGATTTATTTCAAGCTTGCTTTGGTCATGGGCTCCTTTCATTTTCGTCAAGATATTTATCACTGCTTCATTAGGAGTAGTGGTCTCCTATATATTTATTCCCTTAACTTTTTTGTTTCTCTATCAAACTTTACTTAAGCCAAATTATAAATACAGTTTATTATTAGCTCTTTCTCTTTCTGCTTGGATCTTGTCTCACTTGGGTACTTTAATTATTTTTACCCCACTACTTTTACTATTTTTTCTTTTTCACTTTAATCAAAAATCTATAAAATATTTATTTTCATCAGCTCTAATTGCTCTAGGGCTCTCCAGTTGGTACTTAATTCCTTTGTTAACCTTAAATCAATTTACTCATTACCAGCAATTTGTTATTCATCAATATGCTGATCAATTCGTTTCCCTAAAAAGACTCCTTTATTCAAAATGGGGCACTGGTATACCCAATCAAAGCAATCAAGCATTATCACAGCAAGTTGGCCTAGCTCAATGGCTAGCTGTCCTCATCTCCTTTATCATCTTACCTGCAAGGTCTGTCCTCGCAGGTAGAAAAGCTTGGCCGTTTTTAATCTCTTTTGGCTTCAGTATATTTTTCATGCTCTCAATCTCTATGTTCATTTGGGATGTTATCTCTCCGCTTCAAGTTGTCTCCACTCCTTGGCGCTTCTTATCCCTATCTGTTTTCTCAAGCGCGATCTTAGCCGGCTTTGTTATTAAAAACATTAAAACTCACCTATTAAAACTTGGTCTTTTTCTCTTTTTAGTTACTCTAACTTTGTATGCTAATCGTAATCATTTACGCATTAATGAAACGGTTAGTTACAATCAAGAATTTTTTAATAGTTATACTGGTGTAGCCACCGGCTGGAACGAACATTTACCTATTTGGGTCAAAGATACTCCTAATAGTTTTCCTAAAAGCAAAGTCGAACTCATCTCTGGAGATTGTCAAATAGCAGATTTAATTACCAAGTCAAACTTAACTAGCTTTACTGCTGATTGTTCAAAAGATTCAGTTATTCAAATCAACACTGCCTATTTCCCTGGTTGGTTCGTTTATGTTAATAATCAAAACATCACTAATCAAGTCAAGCAAAATCGAGATTCTTCAAATGGCATGATACGATTTAATCTAAATCCAGGCAACTACCAAGTTTCTTCAAGCTTTAAATAGTTTAATGCAACTAAGTAATAGCCTTACTGCTTCGGTATCTGAAGCAGTAAGCCCCCTTGATCTCCGCTCATTATACTTGGCACTTCTCCATTCCATTTCTCTATCCACATTTTCATCAGCAAAGCATCTGTTAATGTTTCTCTCTGAAGCCTTTGCTCTTCTGCTTGCCCTTCAGCCTTAATAATTCTTCCTTCTTTTCTAAAATCTTCTTGTCTAGCTATATTCTCTTCGGTAATCACTCTCTCTTTTTCAATCTGCTTAGCCTCAATAGCATTAATGTAGTCAGGTGTAAAAGTAATTCCTCTAATTCCAAACTCATCTAAAATCAAACCATTCTCTTCGAATATTGGCCTTAGTTTATCTTCAATTGACTTTTGAACCTCTGCAATATTACCAGTGTATAAATCTGAAGCATTAAAGGCTCTAGAAATATTTCTAGCATGAATTCTAGTATCAGTTTTAACCACTTTTTCTACCAAATCAACTTCTGTGCCAATATTATTAGCTACCCAGTCGGCTTTCATCGGATCGACCGAGAATCTAACCGTATATTTTAGCTCAATTTGTTGACCGTCAAGAGTAGTGGTATCTACTGGTATATCTGTATAAGTTGCCATTGAACCCTTAGGATCATCTGAGGCTTCATAAGTGACTTTCTTAGTGTTATAGGTAATCGTTGCCTCA